>Ga0208979_100002_pt1:0-422500 | contig 1304511 bp, 1216 predicted proteins | sample HotLakConsUCCSLE_FD_184738 | JGI IMG/M metagenome (GOLD analysis project Ga0208979, IMG submission 184738) | Hypersaline microbial mat communities from Hot Lake, Washington, USA - Hot Lake Consortium UCC-SLE (SPAdes) | ecosystem: Environmental > Aquatic > Non-marine Saline and... | reverse complement strand
CTCCCTACTTCCTGCCCGACTGGATCGCGGGGCTTGAGGTTCTTGCCGGAGTGGCCGTTTTCGCTTTTGCCGCGGCCATGGTGGCTGAAGGCGCACGTGCCGGCCGGGCCTTCACCGGCGGGCTGGGGCTCGTGCTTTTCATCGCGCAGGCGCTGCACGTCTACACAGCGCTGTTCGGCAGCCTGCTGGATACCGCGCTATTCTTCCTGCTGGGCGGGCTGCTCCTGATGGCAATGTCCATCGCGGCCATGCGCCTGCAACGCCGCAAGCTTGCGCGTAACACGGAGGCAAACTCATGACGCCGCTGATCCGCCTGCTTCTCATTGCCGCCGCGATGACAGCGCTGCTGGCGGTGATGGTCCTCAATCACGCCAATGCCCGCGCCGGCGGAACAGAAATCCGCCTTGAAATGGAGCCGGTCGATCCGCGCGATCTGCTGCTCGGACACTATGTGGAGCTGGTCACGCCCTTGCAGCGCCTCGACACGTCCGAATTCGGCGATGCAGGCGGCCATGTATTCCAGCGCGGTGACCGGATCTGGGTAGGACTGGAAACCGGCAGCGACGGATCCTCGCGTCCAGTGTCGCTGCACCCTTCACCACCCGGCGGAATGTTTGTGGAAGGCCGCGTGCGCTATGCCAGCAATGCGGATGACGAGCCGGGCCAGTGGCTGACCGTTCACTATAATATCGAGCGATATTTCGCCTCGCCCGAAGCGGCCCTGGAACTTGAAGGCTTGCGCAATGAAGGCCGTTTGCGCCTCGTCGTATCGGTCAGCGAGTCGGGTGCAGCCGTCATCAAGGGGCTGGAGATTGACGGCGAGGACCATCTCGACGCACTGCTCTAGTCCCGCCGGAATACCCGCACAAAAACCGGATAGAGCAGCATGCCCGCCAACAGGCCCCCAACATGGCCGGCCCAGGCAATGGGCAAGGCATAGAAAATGCCTGCAATACCAATCAGCGCATTGATCAAAAGCCAAGGCACCGCGAGGCGCAGCATGCCTGCGCGTCCACCGCCTGCCCAACCGGCCGCAGCAAACACCCCCGACACAGCCGTCGACGCCCCGATCATGAAGGTCGGCTCATTTATGTGGACGAGCGCATGCAGTCCGGCGCCTGCAATCGCACATGTGAAGTAAAAGGCGAGAAAGCCGGTAGCGGCTAGAATGCCTCGCCCGAACGGTGCGGCGGCGGCGCTGCCCACAGCGAGCAATATCCCGGCATTCAGCAGGACATGCCACCACCCGCCATGGACAAAAACATGCAGCACGTATGGGCTCAGCCCCCAGAGCGGGGCAGGCGGAGGTGGGGCCGACAAAGCGCCCGGTGCCGTCACTAGCGCACCGGCCCACAGGATATAGCCGTGCAGGGCCTGGCCATTGGCTTGCGCCCAGGTATCGATGGCATGGGCCGCCAGCGTCACAGCGCACAGAGCCAGCACCAGACCTGACACGCCCGAGCCCAGCACGGGCGCGCGCGCGGGATTGGCGTGTCGGGCATCAGGGTGGCCCGGCGTTTGCTCAGCGCCGAAGGCGTCAGGGTCTTGATGGGTCAATACGATATCCTTTTTAGGCGTCCGGCCCGGATGACGAATGGCACGGGCATTGCAACCTTGCGGTCCAAGCGTCTCCAAACAGGACACTGGAAACACTATGCCGCGTTTTGCTAAAGTCACCCTTTCCGCCGCAGCACTGGCGCTGATCGCCGTTCCGCTGGCCGCCGCACAGCAGGCCGGTGACAACTGGAGCCAGCCCTATGGCATGGCGCGCGGCGATGAAAGCCGCCCCTATGCGGGCCAGCGCGGGCGCGGCGCCAACCGGGTGGTGATCAACGGTGTCATCCAGACAGGCGTTGGTGTGTCAGCGCAGGGCACGGCCACAGGTTCGGCCGGCGCCAATGGCGGCGGTGTTGGCAATGGCCAGTATCTTGGCTCTTCTGCGACGGCGATCGCCAATCAGCTCAATGTTGTTGTAAACGGCAACTACAACACGGTGGTCGTCAACTCCCGCCAGACCAATAACGGCAATGTCACGGCCAATGCCACCAGTTCCGGCGTGCAGTCGCAGACCAGCACTCAGCGGGTCTCCGGCGCCGGCAATGCGGTGACTGGCATGGAATCTGCTGGCCGCCTTGCAACGACGCTGCGCACCGTGCCGGCGGCCCCCTCCTCCTCCTCTGATCCCGACCGGGAGCAATAATCATGACCGGTATCAAAAGCCTCTTTGTGGCCGCCGTTTCGGCTCTCGCCGTCTCGGCCTGTGCCACGTCCAATTCCGGCTCTGACGGGCTATATGCCACGCCGACGGGCAACGCACCTGTAACGGCCAACGCGACTCCTTATTCGCAAGCCCTGGTTTGCCTTTCGGGTCATGCGCGCCAGCAGGGCCGCCCAGCCCCGCGCGTCGCCGTGGGCCGCATTGCCGACTATACCGGCCAGCTCGCTCCTGAGGGTGGAACGCGCGTCACGCAAGGCGCATCCCTGATGGCGATGAGTGCCTTTGCCAAGGTCGGCGCCCGTCTGGTGGAACGTTTTGATACATCGGTCGCGGAGCTGGAGCTTCGCTACACCAACAGCCAGCTTATCGGCGACGAGGAAGAAGAGCAGGGTTTTCGCCGGATCTATGCCGGTGCCATGCCCGGCTCAGACTATTTTCTGGTCGGCGGCATCACCGAGCTGAACTCCAATATCCGGTCCAACGGGCAGGATCTTTTCGCGGGTGACAGCGTCGATTCCAGCCCGGCCGGCGTATTCTCGCGCCGCATATATGTGATGAATGTCGCCCTGGATTTGCGTCTGGTGGACAGCCGCACGCTCGAAGTGGTGGACGTGGTGTCCTACCAGAAGCAGATCATCGGCCGGGAGATTTCCGCTGGCATGTTCAGCTTCTTCGGTGATGCCGTGGTGGACTTGTCTGCCGGTGGCCGCTCACTCGAGCCGGTCCAGCTCGCCGTGCGCTCCGTGATCGAGCGCGCCGTACTGGAAATGTCTTCCCAGCTCTATGGTGTGCCGGCGGAATCGGTCTGCCAGTTCAACGATCCCATTGGCCCGTCGAATGCAAGCGGCGGCGTCCAGCTCAATACGGCTTATGCCGGTTCGGAGACCCCCTATGTCCAGGCACGTACTGACGTCAATCGTGGCCATGACAGCCGCGATAGCAACATCCGCAGCGTCCTTCGCGGTGTCTATCGATAAGGTCGAGAACGATCAGTCGAACGACGCGCCGGTTGATGCCAGTGTCGAGGTGGATGCTGTAACGACTGATGTCGCAACAGCCGTCGCCACCGCGCAAAGCAATTCCGCTGGCGGCAGCTTTGCCACGCCGGCTGAAGTGACATCCAGCCAGTCCACCACCGGCACAACCAGCGCCACGACCGATATCGAAGCGGATTCAGTCTGGGGCCTGTCGACCGGCTTCGCCACCGCGCAGGGCAATGCCCTGACCGCCGATGCGGCTGACGGCCTGGAAATGGATGCAGAGCAAACTGCCGGTGCGGGCGCCAGCGTGTCAGCCCTGTCGGCGCTGCGTCTGAACACCTATGGCGGCAATACGGCCCAGTCCGCGACGGCGAGCGCGAATGCTATCGAGGTCATGGGCACTGGCGACATGCCGCTGGAGACCTCGCAGACGTCAGAAGCGGATGTGGATGCGCGTTCAGACATTGAGGCAGAAGAGGTTGAAACCGCCCTCGCCACCGCCCAGAGCGCGGGCAACAGCCTGACCGTGACCGGACTGGAAGCCAATATCATTGCGCTGGCCGATCAGGACAATGGCGGCACTGTCCGCTCAACGGTCGACGCCGATATCGCCAATGCCAACTGGGGCGTCACCGCAATGAGCGAAGCCTCGGGCAATACCGCGTCGATCCAGAACGAGTCCGGTTACGGGCACTTGCAAGGCAGCCAGAACAACCGGGGCGAAGTGCGCGCCACAACGACGCTTGCCGTCGGCACGTTCGGCGATGGTCCCGTGACGGGCTCGTCACACGCGGTGGGGAACAATGCCCTCGTGTCCAATATCGGAGCAGATGCCTATTCAGGTGTCTCGCAGAATAATTCCGGCGCGGTGACCGGACAGGTCTCCATGCAGTTGGGCTCCGGCATGGCCGCCTACGCCACCAGCTCTGCCATCGGCAACGCCCAGTCGGCCTATATTTGCGCCACCTGCCCGGTCGGGCTGGAAGCGCCGGTAAACCAGGTCAACTCGGGAGCTATCAACTCGATCACGCAGATGCGGGCCAATGGCCATGTCGGCGGCATGACCGGAGCGGCAACAGCCGTGGGCAATGTCTCGACCTTCTCCACGATTGGTGGCGGGAATTAGACAAAACCGGTTGAGGCCAGCACTCCCGGTCATGCGTCGGACAAATAGTGCCATAACCTGGGTTGCCTGCGCGGGTGATGACGATGGCTTGCGCACCGCCGGCAAACCGCCAGCCCCCAAAAAGAGCTAGAAAAACCCCAGCGTGCCCGCTTCCGGGCTGCCCGACATCAGCCGGTCGAGGCCCGCATTGTAATTGGCGATCTGGCTTTGCAGATAGGCGGGCACCTGACCGCCTTTCTTGCCGGCACCGGGCCCTTCTGTCAGTTCCTTGAGTGCAGGATCTTCTGTCAGGTCCCGCCACGCGCGCTGAATAACGCTCATCGCCTCGGTCAGCGCCTCGTTGGCAGCAATCGCCCCGTCCCGGGTGGAAACGTCATAGCTCCCGCCGAGGCCAAGCGAAAAAGAGGGCGGAGCCGCAGCGCTTTCATCGCGGGTGCTGGAGCCGGTCAACGACTTGCCGGTTATCGTGCCGGACGGAAGCCCCAGGCTTTCAAGCGCGTTCTGCCCGTCAGCACCCGCCTTCAACTCGACACTGACTCCGTCACGCGGTGTCACGCGTAGAAATTCCTCGCCCGTGCGGCGGCCGACTGTCGCATTGCCCTTCAGGAGAAGCGCCGCGTTCAGCTTGAATGTCAGCGAGCGCATCGTCTCGTCGGCATCAATCGTGATCTTGCGCGAACGCCCGCCATCAACCGATATGAAGAAGTGGTCGCCAGCGCGCGCCGCGCTCTGGGCTGTGACCACCCGGCTGTCCGCATAGACGATTTTGCCGCTCGGAAGGCCCAGCTTCGACAGGATTGAGTCGCCCTGCGGATCGACGACGACCCCGGTGCCTTGCGAGACACCGCCCCGGCCGGACACCTGCTGCGCCCATTCCAGCGCGCCGGTGCCAGCATCAAGCCCCGCAGCGAACGCATTGCGCGTACCCAGCTGGCTGGCACCGGGCAATTCACCATTCGTGGTACCGGACAGATAGACCTTGCCATCGACGGCCTGAATGCCGGTGCCGGCATCATCCGCCCCGGTGCCCAGAAACGTCGTATAGCCGACAGTCGCTGCCGGTCCGTCCTCGATCCGGACGAGGAAGGCATCCCGGCCGCCTTCATTGGCGGCCACGGGCGCGCTGGGGGCAAAACCGGCTCCCGCGGCGCCGGTCAGATAGATTGCCCCGTCATCATCCACGGCAAGACCACCGATGCGCCCGCCATCCAGCGAGCCCATATCCAGCGTCCACGCAGGATCACCGGTGCCATCGTCGCCAGCTGCGAACTTTGTCAGGACAGCGCGGCCATCCACCTCACTGGCAACCAGCAATCCGCCATCTGCGGCCGTCGCCGTGGCGCGGGCGCGCTCAATCCCGGCTCCCGCTTCGACACCGCGCGTATAGAGGACGGCGCCGTCTGGCCCGATGGCACGCACATAGCCGTCCAGAACGCCCTGATGCCCGGCGCCGCCGACACTGGCGCGCGCCTCTCCGGCGACAAAGACGGTGCCGTCAGTGCCGATCGCAACCGAATTGGCCCGGTCATCGCCGCTCGCGCCGAAGCGCTGGGCCCATTGCTCGACGCCGGCAGCATTGAATTTGACCACCAGCGAATCCTCGCCGCCCAGTTCGCTGGTGCCGCCCAGACCACCCTTGACCGAACCGGCGACTACAACATTATCATTTCCGTCAACGGCGACCGACGCGCCGTTGGCCTCTCCTGATGCGCCCAGCACGCGGCTCCAGACTTCCTTGCCGCTGGAATCGTAGCGCATCAGCACCAGGTCGGACTCGCCCTTTATCGCCTGACCGTTAACGCCGGAGCTGGTGCGGCCTACGACATATATTCCGCCATCGGGGGCCTGCGTGATCGCATCAATGCTCAATGGGTTGGCCGCAGCAGAGCTGCGTGTCTCACCCCCTGGCAGGGGAACATCTGTCAGTGTGGAATCAGCCTCGATGCGCTGGGCAAATTGAACGGACGGGGTGCCGTCCAGCCCCGTGATTTTCGATAACTGCCCGGCGACACCGTCGCCCGCACCCGTCACGCCGGCCATATAGACCGCCGGTCCGGCATCGGGAGCGGAGAAGGACACCTGCTCGGTCAGCACGCCGCTGATGCGGAAAGCCCAGTCATTGGCAGTGATGATGCCCGATGGCCCGACCTCGCCGACACGCACGGAGGAAAACCGGGTGACGATGTCCTGCTCTTCCAGCTTGGCGTTGATGAAGCTGGTGACATTGCCCATCGTGCGCGGGGTAGCCCCCATTTCGGCCAGATCGATACCGATATCGATATCGGCGCCGTTCTTGCGCACGGAAATGTCGAACTGCACATCGCCAGCAAACGCCGCGGCTTCCTCATCGGCCGGGCCTTTATGGACAATGCCGGTGGTGTATTCGCTAAAGCCACGGCTGACCGCGACTTCGCTTTCTGCCTTGGTAAGCTGCTTGTCAGGCAGGACGGAGACCTCTTCCAGGTCCAGATCGGCGAAGAACTCGCTCATCTGGCCCAGGCCTTCCTGGAAACGCTTGTTCCAGAACGCCATGTCGGTGGCACTGGCATTGCGCTCGGTACCGGGAGCCGCCAGCGATTGCAGGGCGCGAACGCCGGTAAACATGGCGTAGAGCTTTTTCTCGTCCTCGCTGACATTCAGGTCGGAGAAAGCGCTGGCTTCCGAATCAAAGAAGCGGCCATTGGCAAGAACCGAGCGGCGCACCGCATCCAGCGCTGTTACCTCGCCGCGCGGGTCCCACGGCGGCAGCACACTCTTGTCACGCTGGGAGCCTTGCGTTTGCTCCACGGGCGCGCGCGTGTTCGCGGCCGCGTTACGCGTCGCGTTCTGCGCAGTAAACCACGCACCCAGAACATCGCCTGACAGGCCGGTAATCACTTTGCGCTCCTGCGGACGGAATCATCCACGCATATTCTTGCAGAGCATCGCGAACAAAACGTTAGCCGGGTGCGCCGTCGGTAAGATTCACGTAAATCTAGGCTAAGGGAGTGTTAACGGCTGGAGGCCGAAGGTTAACGCATATTCGTGATTCGATAGTTCTCTTGTGAGGATCCATGAGCGCCACCGCCTCCAAAGCCGCCGCACCGGCCTCTGCCAAAGGCAATCTGGAGCCGCTCTTCCTCGGCCGGGACTTTCGCTCGCCACGCATGAATCTCGACGGCAAGACTGTCCTTGTCACAGGCGGCACCGGCTCGTTCGGCCACCATTTCGTGCGTACGGTGATTGAGGAATTCAAACCGAAAAAGCTCATCATCTTCTCGCGCGACGAGCTCAAGCAATACGAGATGGCGCAGGTCTTTCCGCCCGCCCAACATCCCTTCATGCGCTATTTCATCGGCGATGTGCGCGATGAAGGACGGCTGGACATGGCGATGCGCGATGTTGATGTAGTGATCCACGCCGCCGCCCTGAAACACGTTCCGATTGCCGAATACAACCCGTTTGAATGCATTCGAACCAACGTGTTTGGCGCAGAAAACGTCGTGCGCGCGGCCATAAAGCGCGGCGTGAAGCATGTCTGCGCCCTGTCGACCGACAAGGCAGCCAATCCGATCAATATTTATGGCGCGTCAAAGCTCGCCTCCGACAAGATCTTCAGCGCAGCGCAGAATATGAGCGGTGAAGAAGGCCCGGTCTTCTCGGTTGTGCGCTATGGCAATGTGGTGGGCTCGCGCGGTTCGGTCGTGCCCTTCTTCAACAAGCTGATCGCCGAAGGCGCAGACCATCTGCCGATTACCGACGAGCGGATGACACGTTTCTGGATCACGCTCACGCAAGGCGTGAATTTCGTCCTGTCGTCCCTCGCCATGGCTAAGGGCGGCGAGATTTTCGTGCCGAAAATTCCCTCTATGCTCACGGCCGACCTCGCCCGCACGCTTGCGCCCGGCCTGCCGCACAAGATTATCGGCATCAGGCCCGGCGAAAAGCTCCATGAGGTGATGGTACCCGAAGACGATGCCCGTTCGACGATCGAGCTGGACGACCGCTATGTGATCGTGCCGGCCCACCGCGCCTCGCTCATGGAGCAATGGCTGGAAGCAGGCGCGCGTGCGCCCGAAGGCTTCTCCTACGCCTCTGACAGCAATCCCGAGCACCTCGATGCGCGCGCACTGCAGACGCTGCTGCAGCAGGCCTTCACCCGCTAGCCCGGCCTACATTCCAAGCACCTCTGCCAACGCGGCGCACACCCGCTCGACATCGTCCGCCTCCATGCGGGTGAACAACGGCAACGAAAGCGTTCTGGCATAGTGCGCTTGCGCGCCCGGCAAGCTCTGCTCTCCATACCGCCGCATGTAATAGGGCTGGGTATGGACAGGGATGTAGTGAACCTGTGTGCCGATGCCGCGGTCTTTCAACGCATTCATGACCCAGGCGCGCGAACGCCCTACCGCGTCAAAATCGATTTGCACATTCATCAGATGGCGGCACGGATCCGTACCGGGTGGATCGCCGGGCAAGGTCACCAACGGCGCGAGCGCGCCCAGATGCTCGCGGTAGGCAGCCGTCAGCGCGCGGCGTCTGGCGGCGAAACCGGCCATCCGCGCAAGCTGGGAGCGTCCAAGTGCCGCATTAATGTCCGGCAGGCGGTAGTTCCAGCCAAGCGACGCCATCTCGTGATACCAGGGCTCGCCTGCCCCTTCGGGCCTCACAAACCCCGCCCTGCCCCGTTCAATGCCGTGTGACCGCTGGCGCGCGATCCGCGTGGCCAGTTCAGGGTCATTTGTGGTCACCATCCCGCCTTCGCCCGTGGTCAGCGATTTCACCGGATGGAAGGAAAACGTTGCCGCATCGCTGTGAGTACAAGCGCCCACAGCTGCGCCGGACCCGTCAAACGATCCGATCGCATGGCAACTGTCCTCGACCACATGGAGGCCAGACTTGCGGGCAATCGCGGTGATGGCTGCCATGTCACACGGCAGACCCGCCAGATGAACCGGCAGCACCGCTTTGGCGCGGGTACCGGCCCGCTCCAATGCAGCGGCAAAGGTATCGGGCGTCAAAAGGCCGGTGTCCGGATCGACGTCGGCAAAGCACACCTCTGCCCCGCAATAGCGCGCGGCATTGGCCGTCGCCATGAAGGTGATCGAGGGCACGATGCAGATATCATCCTCGCCGACCCCCAGCGCATCGAGCGCCAGATGAAGCGCCGCTGTGCCATTGGAGCAGGCAACGCAATGGCGTGCGCCGGAAAATCCGGAAAACTCCGCCTCGAATGCCGGTATCTCAGGACCCGTCGTGAGGTAGTCAGAGTTCAAGGCACGTATCACCGCCGCGACATCGTCCGCATCGATGTCCTGGCGCCCATAGGCGAGAAACCCCGCATTCTTCGCCATGACCTGCTCCATGGAAGTGTTTTGCTGCGCGTCAGCATGACCTGAGTCGCCCATGGACCGTCTCGCGCCCGCTTCACAGGCATCTGCGCCCTGATGGAGAGCACAGATCAAAATTTGGCGTCAAATGGATGGGTAGCCTTGAGAATATATTGACTCACGGCCAGTGACGGTCCGCGATGAGCGAGCGGTTCTGGTGATCCGCATTTGCAGAAAACTTGAGGCCGTGTCCGCACGGCCTCATTTCCTGTGCTTATTCAATAAAAAATGATATATTGTTTGTATCGCCTCAAGTATTGCGGCATTTTTACAACATTCTGCTGCGGTGCAGCTTTGTCCGGACAAATAATGTTGCAGCGCACCAATCACTCTGCAAAGGTCTTGTGACAAAGCGCGGCGTCAGACCAGCGCGAAGCCTCTGCAATGCGATCCCGCCAGCCGCAAGAAGAAGCGGAGGAGACGGCGTGATGCGCGCATCTGTAGTGAAAATCTGTACCGGCCCGGCCGGCACGAGCCCGATCCCCTCCGCCGGCCTGCCGGTAACCGGCTCAAGAACACATTCAAGGGGATTATCGATGACATCAGATCAAACAGCCGCGCCCCGGCGTGCGCGGCCGCGTGCCTGGGCGGGAGCGCTGGCACTGGGCGGGGCCCTTGCTTTGGCGGCACCCGCCTCGGCACAGGTCAGCGAGGAAACAGCCTATATCTTCAACACGCTTCTCTTTCTTATCGGCGGCTTCCTGGTCATGTGGATGGCAGCTGGTTTCGCGATGCTCGAGGCGGGATCCGTGCGGGGCAAGCACGCCGCTGCCATCTGTCTGAAAAATATCGGTCTTTATTCGATAGCCGGGGTCATGTTTTACCTTGTCGGCTATAATCTGATGTATTTCGGCGTCGACCAGAGCGGCGGGTATTTCGGCATACCCTTTCCGTGGTCTCCCAGCGAGCTCACCGGCGATGACGTGATCGATGTCACCGCCAATGGCTACTCAACTGCCTCTGACTGGTTCTTCCAGATGGTGTTTGTGGCAACGACGGCCTCCATTGTTTCGGGCGCCGTCGCCGAGCGGGTCCGCATCGGGGCGTTCTTCCTGTTCGTCGTTGTGCTGACCGCCGTCATTTACCCGATCCAGGGCGCCTGGACATGGGGGCAGGGCTGGCTGTCAGCGGCTGGCTTCTCCGATTTCGCAGGCTCCACCATCGTCCATTCGGTGGGCGGCTGGGCTGCACTGGCGGGCATTATCCTGCTGGGCGCACGCACAGGACGCTTCGTGGATGGAAAAGCGATCGCCATGCACGGCTCCAGCCTGCCACTGGCGACACTTGGCACCTTTGTCCTGTGGTTCGGCTGGTTCGGCTTCAACGGTGCCTCACAGCTGGCAATGGGATCTGCGGCCGACGTGACGGCAATTTCCCAGATATTTGCCAACACCAACATGGCGGCAGCAGGCGGCGTGATCGCGACCTATCTGCTCACGCTGGCACTGGGCAAGGGCAAGGCCAATCTGGGAACCGTGCTCAATGGCGCGCTTGCCGGACTGGTGTCCATCACCGCCGAGCCACTGACACCCAATATCGGCGAGGCGATCCTGATCGGCGCTGTTGGCGGCGTGATCGCCACGTTTGGCGCCATCCTGCTTGAAAAGCTCTATCTGGACGACGTGGTGGGAGCCATCCCGGTCCATCTGTTTGCCGGTATCTGGGGCACCATGATCGTGCCGCTAACCAATCCCGAAACCAGCTTTGCCACCCAGGCCATGGGCGTGGGTGCCATCGGCGCGTTCGCCTTCGTAGCCAGTTTCATCGTCTTCCTTGTCCTGAAAATCACGGTGGGCATCCGCCTGAAGCCCGACGAGGAAACGGTGGGAGGCGACTACACCGAGCTGGGCCACAGCGCCTATCCGGAGTTCCTGCCGGGAAAGGAGAAAGCCCCGGCTTCAGCATGACGCAATCGGCGGACCGGGTGGGCTGCACCCCCACCCGGCCGCCTTTTATCGGTCTGCCCGGGGCAGAGCTGCCTTCGCCAACCGCGATATCGCAAACGCGCCCGACGCCTGCCGGCAAGCCTCGCAAGCCGGCAAAGAAGGCCCGTCCGCAAAAACGGCAGCGCCTGTTCCAGGTGACCATTCTCGACCTTACCGGCTCCTCGCCCGCCCTGAAAGGCTGGCCAGTTCCGGTGCGGTCCAGGGCGCGCCCGGGATCAATCGCGCGCACGCCCTTTCTCAACGGCCGGGTGCGAAGCGGCCACCAACGCACCACAGGGGAATAGACATGAGACACTTCAACACACTCAGCCGCCGCGCCACCACATTGGCCACGCTTCTGGCGGTTTCGGCATCTACACTCGCCTTCACCTCTAGCGTTCAGGCCCAGGAGGGCGTGGAGATAGAGGCCAATGTGGCGCTGGTCAGTGACTATCGCTTCCGCGGCATCTCGCTGTCTGACAGGGGCATCGCCGTCCAGGGCGGGTTCGATCTGGCCTTTGACAACGGCTTCTATGCGGGCACCTGGGCCTCCAGCATCGAGCCTGTCGGCAATTCGGAGATCGAGCTTGATCTCTATGCCGGTTACGGGTTCGAGGCTGGCGGATTTGCCATTGATGTCGGCGCGCTGGTCTACACCTATCCCGGTGCGACCGATGTGCATTACTGGGAGTTCTACGGGTCGGCCGGGTTTACGGCAGGCGTGCTGGAATCAACCCTTGGGGCGGCCTATGCCCCCGATCAGGACAATATCGGCAATGACGATAATCTGTACGTGTACTACGAAGGCGCTTACCCGCTCGGTGAGAGCGGGCTGAGCCTGACCGGCAGCGTGGGCTACGAGACAGGTGCCTTTGGCGATCCCGATGGCGACGGCGACGACAAGTGGGACTGGTCTCTGGGTATCGGATGGGCCGCACTGGGCGTCGACTGGTCGCTGGCCTATGTCGCTACGACCGAGAGCACTGACGAAGGCGACGCCACGGCCGTGCTGATGATCTCCAAGGCTTTCTAGCCTGTACATCAACTATGAATGCGAAGGGCGCGGCCTGATGGCCGCGCCCTTTATTCGTCCCCCTCAGGACGAAATGCCTATCGTCCGAAGAGCGACAGGATGATCTGCGGTTCGGAGTTGGCGATCGAGAGCGCCTGCACGCCCAGCTGCTGTTTCACCTGCAAGGCGGTCAGCTGCGCGCTCTCCTTTGCCAGGTCGGCATCGACAAGATTGCCCACCCCTGCAGACAGGCTGTCACTGAGTTTTCCGATGAAGGTTCGATGAGCCTCCATCTTCTTCATGTCCGAGCCCAGCCGCGCCAACGCTGCGTTGACATTATCCAGGCTGGCATTGACGAACGACACCGCGCTCGCCGCCAGCGTCACCGTCCCAAGGCTCGCTGTTCCCGAGAGCGTAATGATCGTGCCGGAGAAGCTCATATCCTGGGTATTAAGTGTCACCGAGCGTGCGGCATCTGCGTCCGCCAGGAAGGCAATACCGCCCGAAATCGATCCATTGAGCATATTTGCGCCGTCAAAGTCGGCGTTCTGCAAAATCACCTCGATCTGGTTGATCAGCGCCTTAAAATCGCTGTCATAGGCAGCCCGGGCGAAACTATCGATGGACGCATCCATCGCGGCTGTAGCCTTTTCGCGCATCTCTATCAGCAGGTCGGAGATTGCCTCTCCAGCAGCGATCCCGACATCGCCAATAGAAACCGCCCTGTCCAGCGATGTCTTTACAGAGCCCAGCGCCCCAACATCAGCGCGCATCGACTGCGCAACGGCAAATACGGACGAATTGTCCCTCGCACCCGATATTTTCAGTCCGGTATTGATCCGGTTCTGGGTGGTTTGAAGGTCCATATTGGTCTTGTTGAGGTTCTGCAATGCGAGCATCGCGGATACATTTGTCTGGACGCTTAGCGCCATCGGTCTTCTCCCAGAGTCCCGCCGCCTTTTGGCAGCCCTTCGCGCCTGTCGGAGCAAGACCGGGGCCAACACGGTTAATCTGGCATTAGACAAATAAAGTCAGTCACTTGCCGAAAACAAAAAGGCCCCGCCTGGCATCAAAAGCCAAGCGAGGGCAAAAACTCCCTGCCGCTGCCGGTCAAAATCTGCCGGGCGGGTGGAGGTCAGGCCTGTTCGTTGATCAGTCCGCCGCCTTCGGCTTTGAGAATTGCGACCAGATCGCCAAAGCTCTCCGGTGGCCAGCGGCGCAGTGTTTCGCCGGTGTCAGGATCCATGAGCTTGTAGATGAAGTGGCTGCCATTTTCCTCGCGCTCGATCTGGAGGCGCGTGCGGCTGTTCGCGCTGAGTTCAGCGCGCATTCTCTCAATGGCTTCGCTCTGGCGCAAAGTATCGCGGGAATCGGAGTTGGACTGGCGTGTACCCGGCTCTGCGGCAGGTACAGCGTCGCGCCCGGCGCTGTCGGGTGCAATGCTCATCGCGATGCCGGCTACCGGCACAACGAGCTCTCGCACTGAAATGGGAATGATTGCGTTCATAACCTTACCTGGCTGGCGTGCCTGTCTGCGGACGCCCCCACTTCCCCGTTAAAATCTTATCCTTTTATTGCTTTGGGGCCGTCTTGCGTTTGAAAAAAGAAAGCGGCGGGGGCAGAACCCCACGTAATGCCCCCGCCACTCTCCCCACCACTAACCTAGCGGAAGAAGCCCAGCACCGTGGACGGTGCGGAGTTGGCAATCGACAGCGCCTGGATGCCAAGCTGCTGCTTGACCTGCAGGGACTGAAGCTTCGCCGATTCCTTCGCAAGATCGGCGTCAACCAGATTGCCGATACCTGTTTCCAGGCTATCGGAAAGCTTGCCGACGAACGTTTTGTGGATTTCGAGCGACTTCGAACCCGTACCCAGACGCGACAGCGCCGAGTTCAGATTGGTCAGAGCCGTTTCGATTGCGGTGACGGCAGCCGTGCCATCGCTGGCCGTGCTGATTTCCATGCCGGCTGACAGGGAAAGCACGTCGCCGGACAGCGACATGTCTTCGGAGGCAACAGCAATCGTGTTGGTCCCCTTGGCATTGGCCAGAGCCGAGATGCCGTCAGAGTTCGTACCGTCAATCAGGTTGGTACCGTTGAACTCGGCGTTCTCGACGATCGTTGAGATCTGATCACGCAGTGCCTTGAAGTCTTCATTCAGGGCGGTACGCGAAGCACTGTCAAGCGACACGTCGGAAGCCGCCAGCGCCTTTTCCTTCATCTCGACCAGAAGGTCGGAAACTGCGTCGCCGGCCGCAAGTGCGACGTCGACACTGGAAACGGCAAGATCGAGGGAGTTCGTCACGGCGCGAAGGCCGCCAACTTCCGAGCGCATGTTCTGGGCGATGGCGTAGATGCCGCCATTGTCCTTGGCAGACGAGACGGCCAGGCCGGTATTGATCCGGTTCTGGACGGTCTGAAGCTGGGAGTTGGTTTTGTTGAGATTCTGCAGGGCGACCATCGCGCCCACATTGGTATTTACACTAGCCATTTCTTGGCTCCTTTCACGTTCTATGGTGTGACGCGCGTTTTGCGTGCCAGGTCTTCTGACCCGAACGTGTCTCAGCAAGGCCGGGGCCAATTCGAATCACTTTGAAGGATTAAATGCAAATCTCGTTTAATTTCCGTGCCTTATAACAAGCAGTGAAATTGCCGGATTAAAAGAGGTCGGCAATTTGTGCCGTATTCAATGAAGATTGCCCGGCAAATATTGCCGCTCCGGCATTTCTTGCCGGTTATCGAATCACTAATTTTCTCGAAAATTCATAGAGTTATGAACAAGTTGTTAACGCCGTTGCTGGGCAAAATAGTGGGGCCGCCCTTTGAGGGCGGCCCCGAATGTCTCGTCCTACTGGAAGAAGCTGAGAACGGATTGGGGTGCGGAGTTGGCAATCGACAGTGCCTGAACGCCAAGCTGTTGCTTGACCTGCAAGGACTGAAGCTTTGCCGATTCCTTGGCCATATCCGCATCGACAAGATTGCCGATACCGCTTTCCAGAGAGTCAGAGAGTTTTGTGACGAAAGTCTGATGGACCTCCAGCGCCTTCGACATCGTGCCCAGGCGCGCAAGCGCGCTGTTCACGTTTTCCAGCGACGTGGCGATCTGCGAGGCGATATCCGAGGCCGCGCTTGCCGTGCCGAACGATGCAGTGGATTCCAGCGTCACGATGGTACCGGAGAGCGATAGGTCCTCCGTTCCCACGGTGATCGTCTTGGAACCATCTGCGTTCGCCAGCGCGATAAACCCGTCCGTTGCACTGCCGTCGATCAGGTTGAGCCCGTTGAACTCGGCATTCTCGACAATGGTCGCGATCTGGTCGCGAAGTGCCTTGAAGTCCTCGTTCAGCGCGACCCGGCTGGGCGTATCGAGCGATACGTCGCCTGCCGCCAGGGCCTTTTCCTTCATTTCGATGAGCAGATCGGAAATCGCTTCACCCGCAGCGAGACTGACATCAGTCGTCGAAACGCCGCGGTTCAGACTGTCCTGAACGACACCATAGGCACTCACATCCGCCCGCATCCGCTGGGCAATAGCGTAGATGCCGCCATTGTCCTTCGCGTTTGCGACCTGCAGGCCGGTATTGATCCGGTTTTGCGTGGTTTGCAGTTGCATATTGGTCTTGTTCAGGTTCTGCAGGGCCACCATGGCCCCATAGTTCGTGTTCACAGAATTGTTCATTGTGGGGTTCCTCCATTCTGGAAGTGGATAACGGACGTTTTGTCCCGCTATCGCTTGCGCAAACCCCATGCCGTTTGACGCCCCGCATGCCTGGTATCAGCTGGTTGTTTTTATGGGGGAATATTTCAGCGGCGCAGCCCGGCGTGAACACCCGGTCAATTCTGCCGGACTCTATCAGGCTGATGGGCAAAATACGCCGCGCTCAGCGTGCACAACAAAAAGGCCGGACACAGGGGGTCCGGCCGGCCATGCTGGCGCAATGAAGGCGTAGCCGATCAGGCGGCGCTGGCTTCGCCCTGCCCCTGGGGTGCGAGCCCCTGCATGATGGTGCGGTTTATTTCCACGAGCGTGTCCACCGCATCATTGTCGCGTATGGCTTCGCTGGTCTGGCGGGATACAAAGATCGAGAGAGAAATGATCGCGGCCCGCAACGATTCCGGCAGCCCGTTGGACTCACTCGAGCAATCGGCGGCAAACGCCGTCCACATGCGCCGGTTCCAGTCCAGCGCATCAGCGCGCTTGGACAGCTGGCTCGGTCCGTACTCGCGTGCAGCCATCATCGCGCGCGTCACCTGTCCGAAAAGACGGTATTCCGCTGAACGGGGGTCTTCGGTTCGCGACGCAGCAGTCTGATAGGCCTGATAGGACATGAGACGGTTCAACCCTTAGCGGCGGCCGGTGCACGGCCCGTGCGCTGATCTTCGTATGTAATGAGTTTACGGCAGCGGATCAGTGCCTTGTAGAACTCCCCCGCCATCACATCGCGGCTAACCGACACACAGTCTGCCAGCACTTCAGGATTGGTCAGGGCGCCCATGAATTCAGTCATGCGCAGCACAAACTGGTCGTAGATCGCGCCTTCGGCCCGCCCCTCCAGATACATCATCATGACTGGAAAATAGATGCGCCGCGCGGGGCTGTCGGCCTCATGCTCCTGCATGATGTCCTTCTCGCGCAGCACGGATGCCTTGTTCTGCAAAACCAGAATTGCCCGCCGATCACCGTTCTCGACGACAGCGCCGTTCAGCACGAATTTCTCGCCCGGCTTCAAGGACAGTTTGAGCGGCATGAAAAGGCCCCCTTCAAAGCACGCAATCCATCGCGGCCCTGCTGACAGGTATGTTCTTCAAACGGGATGAACAAACCGTTGCTCACACAGGACTAATTGCACATTCCCAATCGTTAGCAGCTTCTTAAGCGAAGCAGGCCTGTCTCAACCCTAGCATAATTTCACCGGCCAGCAGGACTTTGCGATGACCATGTTTCTTGATCTCGACGCCGAGCTAGCCAAGGGCGTTGAGGACATTGTCAACCCTTCGGAGAAAGCGCGCGGCACGGCGATTCCCGGCCTTGATCTGGATAACAATCCTGCCGCCCGCTCCGACCCGAAAGTCGCCGCAAAGCTGCGCCGTGCCATGACAATGGTAGACAGCGGCAAGGCCGCAGAGGGTGCGCGGATCGTCCTGAAACTGCTGGACACACATCCCGAGCACCCGGTGGTCAATCAGGCGATGGGCATGGCACTGGAGCATCTGGGGCGTCTGTCCAAGGCTCTGGAGTTTTACGAACGCTCGCTGCAGCGCGACCCGAAGAATGCCGAAATCTACAAGAGCCTCGGCACACTCGCGTCCAAGCTCGGCCTGCTGCCTGCGGCCGAAAAATTCCTGCGCATCTATTTGCGGATGAACCCCAACGCCGATGGCGGCGCCGTACAGCTGGCTGCAATCCTGCGCGACCAGTCGCGCTTTGAAGATGCCATCGAGCTATTGCGCCAGGCGATCTATGCCCAGCCGGACAATGCCGATCTTTGGAACGCGATGGGCACAACGGTCATGGAAAGCGGCGAGGCGGGCGAGGCCGTCACCTTCCACGCCGAGGCGCTGCGCCTGCGCCCGGGCTATGCACGCGCCGCGCACAACCTCGCCCATGCACTGGAGCTGACAGGGGATGTCGAGGGGGCGCTCACCCACTTCAAGGCCGCTATCGACAATGCGGAAAGCGAGCCTGACCGCGTCATTTCCACCCACGGCTATTCCCAGGTCCTGCTCGCGGCGGGACACCTGGCCGATGGCTGGGACACCTACCAGGTGCGCCTGAACATGCACTATAGTTCTGCAACGAACTTCCTGATCCCGGCAAAGCCGTGGGACGGGGCTGACCCGGCCGCGCTGGCGGGCCGCACGCTGGTAGTGGTCGGCGAGCAGGGCATTGGCGACGAAGTGCTGTTTGCCAATATCTTCCGTGATGCGCAAAAAGCGGTCGGACCTCAAGGTGAGCTACGCATCGCGTGCGAGAAACGCCTGATTCCGCTTCTCAAACGCTCATTTCCCGAAGCAACTATCGACCGCCACTACACAGTGGAGCGCGAGGGCCGCCAGCATCGCCATGCGCCCGACCTGTTCAAGGACGGCAAGGCCGAGCTGTGGACACCGGCCGGTAATCTGTGCCGCGCATTTCGCGCGCGGATAGATGACTTCCCCACCGAGCCCGGCTTCCTGATCGCCGATCCGGACCGCGTCGACGCATTCCGCGAGCAACTGGCTGCGTTGGGCCCGGGCCGCAAGATCGGCATATTGTGGAAATCGCTGAAAATGAACGCCGCCCGCTCCAAGCATTTCGCGCCGTTCGAAATGTGGAAACCGGTCCTGAAAACGCCCGGCGCGGTCTTCATCAACCTGCAGTACGGGGACGTGGACGCAGAGTTGGCAGACGCGGAGGCGCGCTTCGGTGTGCGGATTCATCAGCCGCAGGACATCGATCTGAAAGACGATCTGGATGGTGTTGCTGCGCTTGGAAAGGCCTGTGACCTCGTGATCGGCCCGATGAACGCCACCACCAATCTGACCGCTGCCGTTGGCGGCGAGTGCTGGCTGATCCATGCCCGCCCGACAGTCTGGACAAAGCTCGGCGAGCCGAACCTGCCCTGGTATCCCAATGCGCGCTCCTTCACCGGTGAGCGCTATCGCGATTTCAGATCGGTGATGGCCGCCGTGAAAGCCGCCTTGCAGGACCGCACAGCCCAGGCCGCTTGAGGGGCTTATGGCATGGAGTGTTTTGTGCGCTTCGACGCCGACGGGCATATCGGCATGGGCCACGCCCATCGCTGTCTGGCGCTGGCCGATACCCTGCAATCATACGGCGCGCGGGTGACACTGCTGACGCGCAATGCCGCCACGGTTGCAGCTCTGGCCGGCACCTTCCCCATCGCCGCCATCAGCGGCGATGAGGTGGAGGCTGTGACGGCCCATGCCAGGACAGGTCAGCTCCTGATCCTCGATTATGCCGGGACAGAGGACACCGATATCGGTGCCATCAGGACGCAGCTGCCCGGTGTCCACCTGGCGCTTGTCGGCAATCGCGAGCCGGCCGGTGTGGCCGATACGGTGATCATGCAGACGCCGCTTGCCCCTGACATCCCGCGCGGCGACGCGCTGTGCGGCCCTGAGTTCATACTTGTGAAACGCTCGTTTCAGACCCAGCCCGTGAAAGAGGTGCGCGCCAAGCCCGCCCGGCTCTTTGTCTGTCTCGGCGGCGGGGAGCCTATCGGGCTTGACTGGATCGTGGACGTGCTCAACCGGACCGCCCCGGACTCGCTTCGCGAGATCCACGTCGCCGGGCCGGGCGTCAGCCGCGCGGCACCGTCCGCCCCGCAGCGCAATTTCGTGTGGCAGGAAGGTTCAACCGATCTCGCCGGGGCGATGGCTGCCGCCGATATCGCCATCATATCGGGCGGCGGTATTATCTACGAGGCTGCGGCCTCCGGCCTGGCGGCCCTGTATTGTCCCGTCGTTGCGCACCAGCACGCCCTGGCCGGCCGTGCACAACAGGCGGGGTTCGGCCTTGTCTGCCCGGCATTTTCGACGCGCGACGCGCAAGCCTTCGCCGGGCAGCTCAGCCAGCTGGCCGCCGACGAAGCCGGCCGGCGTGACATGGCCCACAAAGGCCAGAGCCTGATTGATGGCAAAGGCGCCGAGCGGGTAGCCCGGCAGCTGCTGGAGCAGTGCCGCCAGCGCCTCACTTAACGCGTTCTTAATGCGACTCCGGGTGCTTTAGCCGCTCACCCCGCCGGGAGTCTGCCTGTGACGTCGAACGCATCCCTGAAGCCGAATTTTCTCATCGTCGGCGCGGCAAAATCAGGCACGACCTCGCTCTATCATTACCTGAAAGCCCGCCCGGATGTCTTTCTGTCGAGCGTCAGGAAAGAGGGCCGCTACTTCTCCGCCATGGCTGACGGTTCAGTCTACTGGCCCCGCTACTATAATTTCGACACGGCTGGCAGCTGGCCGGAATATCTGGCCCTGTTTGATGGCTATGCGGGCGAGAAACGCATAGGTGATACATCGCCGGACTATCTGGCCTACGCCCATCGCGCCGCGCCCGCCGTTCTGAACACGCTCGGCGCCGAAACGAAAATCATCGCCATACTGCGCAACCCGGTGACCCGGGCCTGGTCGCATTATCTGCAGAATGTGCGCCGTGAAGCGGAGTTCTTCTCGTTTGAGCGCACGCTCGACCTCGAAGCCTCGCGCGCGGCTGCCAATTGGGGCTTCCAGTGGCTTTACCGGCTCAACGGCCAGTATAGCGCGCAGCTGCCCCACTACATGGAGCGCTTCGACACGCTGGTCCTGTTTCAGGATGACCTCAACGCCGATGCGCCCGCGACCCTGGCCCGGGTGGAGGACTTCCTCGGCCTGGAGCCCGGCACCGCTCCGCTTGATGCGAAACGCTATAATTCCGGCGGGATACCCGCCTCCTTGCTGCCGGTGCTCGAGGGCATTCATGACAGCCGCGACGCGGAGAGTTTCGAGGCACTGCACGCCGGCATATACGGCGGCAACGCTCCCGGCGGGCCCAGCGCGGACGGGGTCTATCCGCCTGCCCCGCCCAGCGAGATGATATATCCGGCGCTTCCAGAGCACACACGCCAGCGGCTCATCACCCTGCTGGCCCCGTCCATTGGTGAACTTGAAACGCTGGTGAACCGGGACCTCTCGCACTGGAGCCAGCCGTGAGGACATTCCGCTGCGTGCTCATCACCGGTGCGGGCGCGCCGCCCGGCATGACCGCCATCCGGTCATTGCGTGACAGCCCGCTCGATCTGTCGCTGATTGCAGCCGATAGCGCGCCCTATGCCGCCGGCCTGTTCGAGGACGGTCTGGACGCCAGCCTGGTTCTGCCAAGCGCGGCCAGATCACCGGCCCTCTATCGCGATGCCATCACGCAGGTGTGCGAGCGCTACAAAGTCGATCTCGTCATACCCGGCTCAGAGGCCGAAGCCGAAGCGCTTGCACCTGTTGCCGGTGATTTCCGCGAACGCGGCATCGAGATTCCCGTCCCTGCTCCAGCAGTCTTGCGGCTGGGCACCGACAAGGGCGCGCTGGCCGAGCGGGTGCGCCAGCACGGCTGCAATGCGCCGCTGACCCTGGCCGTTGATACTGAGCACAGCCTTGATGAATGGCCTGACATGTTTCCCTGTGTTCTGAAGCCGCGTGCCTCGCGCGGCGCGCGGGGCGTCTCCTACCCGGCAGACCGCGCGGCGCTGCACCGCGACTGGCGTCAGACCAGCGCGGCGCACGGCCCTTGCCTTGTGCAGGCCTTCATCCCCGGCGGGGTGGAGCGCATCTACACTGTCGGCACCATCCATTGTGATGGCAGGCTGATGCTGGCCACGGTTCATCGCAAGCTGGCCACGAACCCGCCCGGCGGCGGCGCGGCGCTGGCCGGCGAGGCGCTCACCGATGACACAGTGCGCGCGGCGGCGCTCGATATCCTCAACGTGACTGGGCCCTGGCATGGCTTTGCCGCCGTCGAGATGAAGCTGTCGGAGAATGACGGCAAGCCTTGGCTTCTGGAGATCAATCCCCGGCTCTGGGGCTTTTCCCAGCTGATGACGCTGGCCGGCGTAAATGTACCTGAATTACTGGTGCGCGCCCTGTCGGGCGAGTTCGGCGACGGGCCTGTGCCTGCCGAACTGACGGCCTACAAGCCGGTCAGGGCCGTGCGCAGCTGGGTGGACCGCATCATTCCGGACGGCTTCGCGCCGGAGGTGATAGCGCCATGAGACGCGCACGGGTCATCGCGGTCATTCAGGCGCGCACCGGCTCAAGCCGGTTGCCGGGCAAGGTCCTTTCGCCGCTATATGGCGATGTATCCATCCTCGAACATCAATGCCGGCAGCTCAGCCGGATTGACGGGGTTGACCAGCTGGTGGTGGCGACGACCGACCTGGCCGCGGATGACGCCATAACCCGCCTCACCGCACGCCTGGGCATCAAGACCGTGCGCGGCTCTAGCGAGGACGTTCTGTCCAGATTCGTCAAAACCGCCAATGAAACGGTTGCCACAACGCTGGTGCGCATCACGTCCGACAGCCCGCTGCGCGACCCGCACATAATTGCCCGCTGCGTGGCGCACCACCAGACACACGGGCTTGAATACACCCGGCCCGGCGATGGCAGCCTGCCCAGAGGCCTGCGTGCCGAAGTGATCGAGGCGTCAGTCCTGCGCCAGCTCGATGCGGACCCGGCGCTGGATCCGGCCTATCGCGAACATGTGACGCTCGCCATCCGCCAGCACCCGGAGCGCTATCGCTGCGGCTCACCGGATTTTCCCGCTGAATGGGCCCGGCCCGAATACGATTTTTCCGTTGATACGCAAGCGGACCTCGATTTCATGCGGACGGTCTGGGCCCAGCTGGAGAGGCGCGGATGGCCCGCCGACACGGCGCATTTGTGCGCCCTGCTGGACGACATGAAAGCCCCACAGAGCAGAGCCGGAGACGTGGCATGAGCGGCAAAATCGAACTCATCGCGGAGATCGGATCCAATTTTGACGGCGATCTGGATAATGCCCGACGCCATGTTGCAGCAGCCCGTAAGGCCGGCGCGGACGCAGTGAAGTTTCAGACCCTCGCGCGCGACACGCTGATAGCCCCTCTGGTATTCGACAGCGCCGCCGGCGAATGGGTCCAGAACCCGCGCTTTGAGGGCTTTGCCAATATCGCCCTGCCCGATGAGTGGCATTACCGGCTGAAGGAAACCGCCGACAATGAGGGCATAGAATTCATGTCCACGCCGTTTTCCCTGGAGGCGGTGGGCCTGCTCGAAGATGTCGGGGTCCGGCGCTACAAGCTGGCATCCGGCGATCTCACATTCCGGCCCTTGCAGGAGAAAGTGGCGCGCACCGGCAAGCCGGTTCTGCTGTCGACCGGCGCGAGCTATCTCGAAGAAGTGCAGGACGCGCTGGCCCACCTTCAGACGGCCGGCTGTGGCCCGGTCACCGTCATGCACTGCACGGCGAGCTATCCGCCCGCCTTCAGCGAATTGTCATTACGGGCCCTGACCACGCTGGCCCAGGCCACCGGCAGGCCGGTCGGCCTGTCCGATCACTCACCGGGCTGGACAGCGCCGGTCGCAGCCGCAGCGCTTGGCGCGACCGTAATCGAAAAGCACGTCACCTTTGACCGGTCCCTGCCGGGTCCCGACCACGCCTTTGCGCTGACGTATGAGGAGCTGGCGCGCACGGCCGAAGCGTTGCGCGAAGTGTCCGAGGCGCTGGGATCAGATGAGAAAAAGCCCGCCGGAAGCGAGATCGGGCGGCGTTCACGCCTGCGCCGCGGGATTTACGATCCCCGGACGTTCAGGCCTGCCGCCAGCGGTATCTGGCTGCGCCCCGAACACGAGGGCAGCTGAGGCGTGAGCCGTCTATTGGGTTCGGATAGCATCCAGCTCGGACGCGGACACACCATTGACCATGGTGCGGTTAATCATCGGGTGATCAATGTCCGTCGCGCCGAAATCACTGTCAGGGTGATAGGCGATCACGCGCATCTCTGAATCCGTAGTGCGGAACTTGTGATTGCCTTCCAGCGGGATGCGGAACATTGTGCCGGGCTCCAGCGGAATTACCTCATTAGGTGTCACGCAGACGCCGCGGCCCGAATGCACCACGCCGATCCGGTCGGACGGGTGGGTGTGCGCCGTCTGGTCAATTCCCGGCGGGAAGTAGAGAAGATTGAGGCAGGGATCGCCAAGCTTGATCGGCGCGATCAGCAGGGAATCGGTGCAGCCGTCGATATATTTCAGACGGCCCTTTTGCTCGACCGGTCCGCCAATCGTGAAGAAGGCGCGATGGCCCAGCCGGGCAATGACAATCCCCTTGCCGCCACGCACCCGCAGCCGCTCATTTGCCGAGAAATACATGCCCGCGGTCAGCGTGAAAGTGCCTGAAGCGGTCTCTATTTGCGCTTCACCTTCATGGACGAAACCGAAGAACGCGGCATCAATATCCAGATCGAGCTCTGCGCCATCAAAGGCATAGAGCGAAGTCGGGAAATTGGGGTCGCACGCGGCGATCAGGCCGGTTGACCATTCGAATGCGAAAAAATCGGCTACATCGATGACATCGCGAGGCATATCTACAATCCCAATCTATTGATTCGAAGTGTGGCCATCATGTCTTGACGATGCGTTAATCGGTCGGGCGGGCGCGACGGCCTCGCAGTATTGCGAACCGCGCCATCACCCGCCATGCTCGAAGGCGAGAAAAACCCGCCACGCTATCTACTCAAAAGATGAGGCTAATCATGCGCTTTGAAGGCACCAGCCAGTATGTCGCGACAGAGGAACTGGCCGCAGCGGTAAACGCGGCTGTCACGCTGGAGCGGCCCTTGCTGGTCAAGGGCGAGCCCGGCACCGGCAAGACAGAGCTGGCCCGCCAGATCGCCAGCGCCATGAACGCGCCGCTGCTGGAATGGCACATCAAGTCCACCACCAAGGCCCAGCAGGGGCTTTACGAGTATGACGCGGTGGCGCGCCTGCGCGACAGCCAGCTCGGCGATGGCAAAGTGCATGATGTGAAGAACTACATCCGCAAGGGCAAGCTGTGGGAGGCCTTCACCCACGAGAGGCGCCCTATCCTTCTGATCGACGAGATCGACAAGGCCGATATCGAGTTTCCCAACGATCTCCTGCAGGAGCTCGACCGGATGGAATTCCACGTCTACGAGACGGGCGAGACGGTGAAGGCCGAGGTCCGTCCCATCGTCATCATCACCTCCAACAATGAAAAAGAGCTGCCGGACGCCTTCCTGCGCCGCTGCTTCTTCCATTTCATCGCTTTCCCGGACGAGGCAACGATGCGCGCCATTGTGGAAGTGCATTTCCCCGGCCTGAAAGGCCGCCTGCTCTCCGAGGCGCTGAAAAAATTCTACGAGGTGCGCTCTGTGCCCGGCCTGAAGAAGAAGCCGTCCACATCGGAGCTTCTCGACTGGCTCAAACTATTGCTGGTCGAGGACGTCGACCCGGAGCTGCTGCGCGAGAAGGACCCGCGCAAGCTGATCCCGCCGCTGCATGGCGCCTTGCTGAAAAACGAACAGGATGTGCAGCTGTTTGAAAAACTCGCCTTCATGGCGAGACGCGATGCCGCGCAGTAAGCGAATTGGAACCGGGCGGGGCTTGAGGGGTTTTATGGGGTGAGCGCGTCCGGCCGCCATGGCCAGACGCTCAAAGATATCGAAAGCGATATCGCCACCCGATCAGGAGCCCTCCCATGAGCACCAGCGCCAGCCAGCACGTCGAAAACTTCCGTAAAGAAGGCGAGAAGACGCTGAAGTCGGTCGGCAAGGCTGCCGAGCGGGAGTTTCACGACGCCGCCAAAGCGACGCGCCGCCAGGGCCGCAAGGTCGCCCGCCGCGCCGGCAAGATGGAGGACGAGGCGCTCTCCTACGTCAAGGACAACCCTTACATGTCGCTGGGCATTGCCGCCGGTATCGGCGTGCTTGCAGGCGTGTGGCTCGCCCGCCGCTAGGGCCTTCAAGGCAAGGTGGAATGCGGCGCTTGCGGGCTGGCCTCGCGAGCGCCTATCCTTGCCGCCATGTTCCATCGCTTCTTCACCGAATTGCGCGCCGCCAAGGTCCCGGTTTCGACACGGGAATACCTCACCTTGCTCGAAGCGCTGGATAAGGGCGCGATCTCTCCGGCCATTGATGATTTCTATGCGGTCTCGCGCGCCGCGCTGGTCAAGGACGAGCGCAATTTCGACAAGTTCGACCAGGTGTTCGGCCATGTCTTCAAGGGCGTGGAGCTTCTGGGCGACATGTTCAACGAGGCGGAAATCCCGGACGACTGGCTGCGCGCCGAAATGCGCCGCCACCTCTCGGAAGAGGAGATGGCCGAGCTGGAGGCCATGGATTTTGACGAGCTGATGGAAACGCTGAACCAGCGCCTCCAGGAGCAGACCGAGCGCCATGAGGGCGGCAATAAATGGATCGGCACCGGCGGCACCAGCCCGTTCGGCCATTCCGGCTATAACCCCGCCGGCGTGCGCATTGGCGGCAAGAGCCAGCACAAGAAGGCCGCCAAGGTGTGGGAGGCGCGCCGCTACAAGGATTATGATTCCGACCGCGAGCTGGGCACCCGCAATCTCAAACTCGCTTTGCGCCGCCTGCGCAAATTCGCCCGCGACGGGGCCGATGAGGAGCTGGACCTTTCCGGCACGATCAACGCCACCGCGAAGCAGGGCTGGCTAGATGTGAAAATGCGCCCCGAACGGCGCAACGCCATCAAGGTTCTGGTATTTTTCGATGTCGGCGGGTCGATGGACCCGTATATCCAGCTGACCGAGCGCCTGTTCTCGGCGGCCAAATCCGTCTTCAAGTCCTTGGATTATTTCTACTTCCACAACTGCATCTATGAGGGTGTGTGGAAGTCCAATCTGCGCCGCCAGTCAGAGACGATGCCGCTCTATGATGTGCTGCACAAATACCCCCATGATTACAAGGTGGTGATTGTCGGCGATGCCTCCATGGCCCCTTACGAGATCACCCATCCGGGCGGCTCGGTGGAGCATTGGAATGGCGAGGCGGGCGCGGTCTGGCTCAAACGCATTGTGGACACCTACCCCCACCTCATCTGGCTCAATCCGCAGCCCGACAAATGGTGGCCGCACACCTATTCCATCGAGGTCATCCGCCAGATCATCGGGCCGCAGCGCATGTTCCCGCTGACCCTTGATGGCCTCGATGGCGCGATGAAGGAACTGGCGCGGCGGTAGTCACACTTTCGTCGTTCCCGCGCAGGCGGGAACCCAGAGCCGCTGGCAACCCACAGAACGCTATCATCTCTGGACCCCCGCCTGCGCGGGGGTGACGAGGGGTGATCTTTTTGTTTTCCCAGCGAACCTGGAATCCCATTCAACGGCGCAACCACTGCCCTATCGCCCAGGCGGCCGCATCGTGGCGCATCAGGCCGATGGCCTCCTCTGGGGCGAGCCAGACAAGGGTGTGATTGTCCTCGATCTTGCCGCCGATATCGCCGCCGGGCGTAGCGGCAAAATAATGCGCGCGATTGAGCAGCCGCGTGCCGTCCGGCTTGATCCAGTAATGGTCCGCACGCGCAATCAGGCGCGGCGTGCCCGCGAGAGCCAGGCCCGTTTCCTCGACAATTTCGCGTGCCAGCGCGGCTTCAGGCGTCTCGCCGGCCTCCAGCGCGCCGCCGGGCAGATCATGCTCGGTGCCCGTCTCTTCGGCGATACGCACGACGGCGAGCTTTGCGCGCGTGTCCGACAGCAGGCCGTAGGCGGCGGGGCGCGGGCGATAGGGGGCTTCACCGTCCGGCGTGCCAAACACGGGGATAGCATCGCTCACAGGAAACTAGCCGGCCATCGCCGCATCGCCCGCATGGGGCAATCCAAGCGCGCTTTCCACCCGACGCACCCAGCCCTGCACGGCGGGAAAATCAGCCAGATCAAACCCGCCCTGATGAGCAACGCGGGTATAGGCCACGAGCGCGATATCGGCGAGGGTGAGCTGTTCGGCGACGAAATACTCGCGCGCGAGCAGACGCATCTCCATCACGCCCAGCGCCCGGCGTCCGCCCGACAACAGACCCGGATCCAGATCGCCGGCCCGGCGGGCATGAAACCGTAGCTGGCTGCGGCGCACAGCGATGAAAGGCTCGTGGGAGTATTGCTCCCAGAACAGCCATTCCATCATCTTGGCGCGGTCAAACGGGTCGGCCGGGATCAGGTCTGACCCTTCAGCCATATAGGTGAGGATGGCGTTGGACTGGGCCAGAGTGCGGCCATCACCGCGCTGCAGAAGCGGCACCTGGCCCGCCGGGTTCAGCGCGAGGAATTCATCAGTGCGGCTGGCGCCCTTGAAGATGTCGATCTCGATCCATTCAAAATCGAGGCCGAGATGCCGCGCCGTCCACAGGGTTTTCAGGCAGTTCCCGCTCTCGGTGTGACCATAGAGTCTGAAGGCGTCCATTTGCCGCTCCCGGCTCAGCCAATCGATTGCCCGGCATGGTAGAGAGGCGCATGCGATTCTGACAGTGCAAAGCGCCGCGCGGCATATGAAGGCTTTCCAGCCGCGCCCTCACGCCTGTATGACGGGAGCATGCCGGACAGGACTATTTGACATGCCCTTGCCCTTCGATGCCGATGATCTGGAAGCGCGCACCGCGCCGGAAAGCTGCGCCCGCATGTCAGAGGTGCGCGACGGGGTGGACCGGCTGGACCGGGCACTCATCGGCCTGATCGCTGAACGCACGCGCTATATGGAGGCGGCCGCGCGCATCAAACCGTCACGCGACGTCGTGCGCGATGAAGACCGCATCGAGGATGTCATTGCCAAGGTGAAGGCGGCAGCGCGCAAAGCGGGCGTGCCGGAGACCCTCGCCGAGCCGGTCTGGCGCGAGCTTGTGGAACGCTCGATCCAGCATGAATTGCAGGTGTGGGACGCAACGCGCGAACCGCAGCGCAAACGCTCCTGAACGGGCATTTATGCCGCGCGGCGCTCCAGCTCGGTATCGATGGCTTCAAGGGTCTGGCCGGCGACGGCGCGAATGGCGGTTATTGCCGCCGGATCACCGGGCTGATTCTCTTGAGCCGCACACACCTCGCCCAGCGCCATTGCGCCGACACCGCGTGCAGCCCCTTTGAGCGTATGAATGAGGCGCTGCCAGAGCACGGCGTCGTTTCCAGCCCGCGCCAGCGCGTCCAGCGTGGAGATGATCTGGCCACGTAGCAGGCCGTACAGCTCTACCTCCAGAGCAATGTCACCGCCGGTATAGCGGTGGAGGTGTGCGCCATCGAGCAGCGCGGTATCTGCACCTGTCCGGTTGTCATCCAGCATGAGAATTTCGTGTCCCTGAACCGGCGCGCATTGTCGGGGCGTCGTGTTAACACTTGGCTCACAAACACGCTTAACAAAGGAACAAACCGCACATCTTTGCCGTTGCACACTGGTATCGAGCGGTGTCACGGCCTAGGTAACAGTCGAAGCCCGCGAGGGTGGAGCACCGCAGACCCGACACAAATCGGAGAGCCGAGACATGCTGAACCGGCGTACCATCCTGTTGACTACGGCCACACTTCCCGGTCTGGCATTGACCAGCCCGCTGGCTAACGCCCTCTCACTTCATTCCCGCAATCAGGAGATTCCCCCCATGAGCGCATTTTCGCTTCCCGACCTTCCCTACGCCTATGACGCGCTGACGCCGGTGATCGACGCCGAGACGATGGAGCTGCACCATTCGCGCCACCACCAGACCTATGTGAACAGCCTCAACAGCGCGCTGGAGAACCGCTCCGACCTGCAAGGCGTATCGCTGGAAGATATTCTGGCGCGGGTCTCGGACCTTCCCGGCGCGTTCCGTAATCATGGTGGCGGCCACTGGAACCACAGCTTCTTCTGGGAAAGCATGACCGCCCCAGCCAATAGCGGTGAACCCAGCGGCGCCTTCGCCGATGCGATCAATGCCAAGTTCGGCTCGCTCGACGAGATGAAATCGGCGTTCAACAGCGCCGGTGCGGGCCAGTTCGGCTCAGGCTGGGCCTGGCTGATCGTCAATGGGAGTGGCGAGCTGGAAATCACCGCAACGCCGAACCAGGACAATCCGCTGATGGACGTGGCCGGTACACGCGGCACGCCGATCCTTGGCAATGATGTCTGGGAGCACGCCTATTACGTGACCTACCGCAACCGCCGCGCCGACTATCTGGCGGCCTGGTGGCAGGTCGTGAACTGGGACGTCGCGTCCGAGCGCTACAACGCCGCTGTCGGATAACCAGGACCACTTCATGAAGCCCCGGACGCGGCAAAGCCGCTATCCGGGGCCGGATGCCTGTTCTGCCTGAAATCCCGGCTCGCGAAAGCGGCCGGGTTTTCTTTTGTCCGGCGTCATCTGGATCCCGCGGCCCCCGATCAAGCCGGGGACCCCGCTTGAAAGGCATGAGGACATCCGACAGGCGCGATGCTGCCGCCCAAACACAATTCGTCACCGGCACGCAGGTGGGGGGCCGCAGACCGTAGGGCTCAGGCAGTGGATATGGCTCTGGGTTCCCACCTGTGCGGGAACGACGAAGCGAAACAATAACCTACTCCCGCTCCGCCGCCTCGATTGCCGCATACATGGCCGCGAGACGTTCATCGTGCTCCTCGGTCCAGCGCTGAACGCGAAACTGTGCCGCCAGTTCATCCGCCGCTGCGCGAGCAAAAGCGGTGTCACCTGCCGCCAGCCCCGCTGAGACTTTTTCTTCCGCCAGAGACGTAGCCAGCGGCACGAAGCGCAGTTCCAGCGGGCGCAGCGTGTCCACCGCGCCGGCATCATCACCGGCTGCGCGCTGCGCCAAAGCGGCGTTGACGTCAGCGAACACGGCGCTCATCCTGTATTCATACCCGAACTCGCCTTCCGGCCCCGCCGTTCCGGTCCGCGCCAGCGCGTCACGGAAATAGCCGGCCAGCTGATGGAAGCGTTCTACGGACAACGCGTAGTCGCCGTCACGATACGCCTGATAGGCCTGCACAGCGGTGATACGCGAGCCATGACCATAGGCCATCCATTCCAGCGCCAGCAGCGTGTAGAGCGGGGGTGTCTCGAACGGCCAGTCCACCGGCGTTTCAGTGTACCAGCGCGGCGCAGGCTCGGCGGCGTACGCAGGCGGCGCCAATGCCGCGCCAGAGGCAAACGCCAGCAGTAACAGGGCGACGACAGATACGCGCATGAAAACGCCTCCAGCAGGCAAAAACCGCCCGTGCCGGCCATGTCATGCAAGGGCGGCTGCCCGCGCAACTGAAAAGAGATGTCAGCCAGAGGGCTGGAGCGTGTGAAACACCTTGGTGTCTCCCCCTCGCCTCTGGGGGGAGGAGATCGCCCTAGCCCGTGCGGCGGGCGTCGGCACTGCCCTCGGACAACACATCCTCGCGCACCGGGCGCGGCGCACCAAACAGATGGCCCTGGCCGTAAGCGATATCGAGATCGAGTATCTCTACCACCATCGATTCCGCCTCGATCTTCTCAGCGATGATATCGACCCCATAGCGGGCAAACAGGCTCGCAATATCTTCGGGCGCAATCGTGCCAGGCTCCCTGCCCGCGACCGGCATTTCGCCGCCCGCCATCTCGATCAGGCGCACCCCCTCCACCTTGGCAAAGCGCACGCCCGCGCGCTGCAACTCGGCCAGATCCAGATTGAGATTGCTGACCTGATCGATGGAGAAGCGGAAACCGTAATCGGCGAGCCTTGCCATATGGCGCGCGGCCACCGATGAGCGCGCATCAAAGGCTGCCTGCGGCATTTCAAAGATAAGGGAGCTGGAAAGATCTGAATTGCGCCGCAGGAAATCCAGGAAGGGCGGGAAGAACTCCTCATCGGTCAGCGAACGCACCGAGATATTGCAGAAAATGCCAACACGCCGGTCTGACCGCGTCAGCTTTCGCACGATCTGCACACAGCGCAGCAGCAGCAGATTGTCGACCTCGGCGATGAGGCCATGCTCTTCAGCCGCTTTCAGGAATCCGGCGGGCGTGACGACATTGCCCTTCGCATCACGCAGGCGCGTAAAACCCTCGTAAAAATAGGTGCGCCGCTGTGGCAAGCCGACAACCGGCTGCAGGTAGAGATCAACGCGGTTGGCATCGAGCGCATCGCGGATCAGCTCCACGCGCTCTGCGCCGCTTGTATTGGCCGCCGGTCCCGCTCCAGCCAGTTCCAGCTTTTGCAGTATCTCGTTGAGCAGCTCGTCGCCCGGCCCGTCATCACGCGCTGGCACCCCGGATCGGGCATAGGTCGCCGGTGTCATCTGCGCAGAGGTACGGGCAGGCTGCGCTGCGAGACGGGTTTCTACCTCCTCGATGCGCGCAGAGGCCGTCTCCAGCTCTTCAATGAGAGAGAGGTTTGCCGCACGCAGCTCGTGCAGGGCCTTCTCTGTCGCGCGGCGTTCCTCGGCGCGCGCGGCGGCGGCATGGGCCTGTCCGGCGATCAGGAACACCACCGCGCCCATGACCCAGGCCAGCCCTGAGCTCATCAGGCCAAACCGCTCGAACGCCAGCGCCGCCACGATGGCAACCATCGCGTACGTGATGACGACGAGCATGTCTGTCGTGCGCGGAATGATGGCCGGGCTCCCTCGATCTGGTCTGGCGCGAATCGCACCTATAATTTCACAGTCTAGGCTGCGCCGGGCCGTTCTGTCAGACCCGTTTCCAGTCAGCGGACAAAGCCGGACCGGAAACAAAAAGGGGCGGGCATTTGCGCCCGCCCCTTCCCGTCAGATATTCAGCGCAAAACCTAGCTTTGCGTGTGGGGCGCAATCTTGATTTCGACGCGGCGGTTCAGCGCCCGGCCGGCATCGGTTGCGTTGGACGCCACCGGATAATCCGGGCCGGCGCCGGTGATGAAGAAGCGGGCCGAGTTCACGCCCACCTGTTGCAGATAACCGGCAACAGACTGCGCGCGCTGCGCCGACAGGCGCATGTTCAGCTCGCGTCCGCCAGTGGAATCGGTATGGCCGATCACGTCGACATAGGTGGCGGGATAGGTCTGCAGCACGTCTGCCACATCATTGAGGATGGGCAGGAAGTTGGGCTCGATATTCGACTGGCCGGTAGCAAAGGTCACATTACCCGGCATGACCAGGTAGAGGTCCTCGCCTTCGCGGCGCACGGTGACGCCGGACCCGCGCAGGCGCTCGCGGAACTCGCGCTCCTGACGGTCCATGTAGTTGCCGATGCCCGCGCCCGCGAGCGCACCAATGCCGGCGCCGATGAGCGCGTTGCGGCGGTCATCACCGCCTGCCAGCGTGCCAAGTGCGGCGCCCGCCAGCGCCCCGCCGATCGCGCCGGTGCCGGTGCGGTTCTGGGTGACATTGCCGTATTGGTCCGTGGTGGTGCAGGCGGCAGCCATGGACAACGCCATGCCCGAAACCAGAAGTGAACGATAGATCATGGCTGTGAAGCTCCATGGTGAATTAATTGAACTAGGCCTTCGACGATAGCGCATCCGGCCCGCTGTGGCCACGAAACTTACGTGACACGGCGGTGAATGGCGCCTGAACGAGTATCGCTTACGCGCACGTGCGAAAAAGGCTCCGCACAATCGTTGCGAGCCCTTGACGGTGAAGACCCACCTGCTTATCTCCCGCTGGCTGGCAGCCGATGGCATCGAGTGCTAACGGCGACGAGCCAGAACTCATTTGTTTGCTTCGGGCGATTATTGCGCCCAGAAAAACGGAGACGTGACGCGATGACATTTCGTCCTCTGCATGACCGCGTGCTGGTAAAGCGCGTCGAGGAAGAATCCAAGACCAAGGGCGGGATCATCATTCCCGACACCGCCAAGGAAAAGCCCCAGGAAGGCGAAGTGATCGCCGTCGGCAGCGGCACCATCAAGGATGATGGCAATGTCCGCCCGCTGGACGTGAAAGCCGGCGACCGCATTCTGTTCGGAAAATGGTCGGGCACCGAAGTCACGGTCGAGGGGCAGGAACTCCTCATCATGAAGGAATCCGACATTCTCGGCATTGTCGGCTAGCGCTGACCCTCACCGTTCCCTCTATTTAATCGACTGATCGAACAAGGAGCTGACTCACATGTCCGCTAAAGAAGTCAAGTTTGGCGCCTCCGCGCGTGAACGCATGCTCAAGGGCGTGGATACCCTTGCCAATGCGGTAAAGGTGACCCTGGGCCCGAAGGGCCGCAACGTGGTCATCGAGAAATCGTTCGGCGCGCCGCGCTCCACCAAGGACGGCGTCTCGGTCGCCAAGGAAATCGAACTGGAAGACAAGTTCGAGAACATGGGCGCCCAGATGGTCCGCGAAGTCGCTTCGCGCACCAATGACGAGGCCGGTGACGGCACCACGACCGCCACGGTTCTGGCCCAGGCCATTATCCGTGAAGGCATGAAGTCAGTTGCCGCCGGCATGAACCCGATGGACCTGAAGCGCGGTATCGACAAGGCCGTCCTGAAAGTCGTCGAGGACATCAAGGCCAACTCCACCCCGATCAAGGGTTCCTCCGAGATTGCCCAGGTCGGCACGATTTCGGCCAATGGCGAGCGTGAAATCGGCGAGATGATCGCCCGCGCCATGGAAAAAGTCGGCAATGAAGGCGTCATCACGGTCGAGGAAGCCAAATCCCTCGAAACCGAGCTGGAAGTCGTCGAAGGCATGCAGTTCGACCGCGGCTACCTGTCACCCTATTTCGTGACCAATGCCGACAAGATGTCGGTCGAGCTGGATGACCCCTACATCCTGCTGTTCGAGAAGAAGCTTTCCTCGCTGCAGGCGATGCTGCCGGTTCTCGAAGCCGTTGTGCAGTCCAACCGTCCGCTGCTGATCATTGCTGAAGACGTCGAAGGCGAGGCCCTGGCCACGCTGGTCGTCAACAAGCTGCGTGGCGGCCTGAAAGTGGCTGCCGTGAAGGCTCCGGGCTTTGGCGACCGCCGCAAGGCCATGCTGGAGGACATTGCTGTCCTGACCGGCGGCCAGGTTGTCTCCGAAGATCTCGGCATCAAGCTGGAAAACGTGACGCTGGACATGCTGGGCACCGCCAAGCGCGTCGCGATCACCAAGGACGACACCACCATCGTTGACGGTGCTGGCGAGAAGTCCGCGATTGAAGGCCGCGTAAACCAGATCCGCAAGCAGATCGAAGACACGACCTCCGATTACGACAAGGAGAAGCTGCAGGAACGTCTGGCGAAACTCGCCGGCGGTGTGGCCGTGATCAAGGTCGGCGGCGGCTCTGAAATGGAAGTGAAAGAGCGGAAGGACCGTGTTGACGATGCCCTGAACGCCACCCGCGCTGCGGTGGAAGAAGGCATTGTCGCCGGTGGCGGCGTGGCTCTGCTCAAAGCCGTGAAAGCCCTCGAAGGCCTTGAAGGCGAGAACGACGAGCAGACCCAAGGCATCGCCATCGTCGCCCGCGCCGTCCAGGCGCCGATCCGCCAGATCGCGGAAAACGCCGGGGTCGAAGGCTCCATCGTTGTCGGCAAGGTGCTGGAAAACACCTCGCGCGGTTTCGGCTTCAACGCCCAGACCGAAGAGTATGGCGACATGTTTGCCTTCGGCATCATCGACCCGGCCAAAGTGGTGCGCACTGCCCTGCAGGACGCGGCCTCTGTTGCTTCGCTCATGATCACGACCGAAGCGGCGATTGCCGAACTGCCGAAGAAAGACTCCGCGCCGGCCATGCCGGGCGGCGGCATGGGCGATATGGGCTTCTAGGAAGCGCGTATCCTCATCAGACTATGGAAAGGGCGGCTGGCAACAGCCGCCCTTTTTCTATGCGCTCTCACCATTTTCGGAAGACCTCTCCACCGGGGTCCCCGGCTTGACCGGGGATCCATGTTTCCGGCTGCAACCGTCCCTATGGGTCCCGGCTCGGGGACCGGGACCCCGGTGGCATCAGCTCAGATGAAAGTCGGGATCCAGAACGGCGGTTCGACTGGGCACCGGCTTTCGCCGGTGAAACGCGGAGGCGGGAACCCAGGGCGTCAAAAGTATCTGTGTTCCGGGCCTCGCCACAGGCTCGCCCGGAATGACGAAGGGAGGGACGAGAGGAGGGGAAAACTCCCCCTACCCCCTTACATGACCTTCCAGCGTATCAAGGCGGGCATTGGCCTCGCTGATGCGCTCTTGCGAAAGCTCGCCGCGCTCGATGGCCGCCATCACCCAGCGCTGGATATTGGCCGGCAGGTCAGGATCAGGGTCCGCCGAGTTGGAAATGAGCAGCATGTCATTGCCCGCTTTCAGCGCGCCGATAACGGCTTCCTCGCGGCTGTAATGATGGCGGATCGCGCCCATGTCGAGATCATCGGTAATCACCGCGCCCTCATAGCCCATCACCTGCCTGAGCAGGCCGTGCAGCACCCGGCGTGAGAGCGTGACGGGCAGACCATCAGGATCAAGGCGATGATTGACCAGATGCGCGCCCATCATCAGATGGGCATGCCCTGACCGGATGAGCTGACCGAAGGGTGCCGCCTCCTCAAAGCTCCAGGTGGAGCTGATATCGACAAATCCGTCATGGCTGTCCCCGCGCGAGCGGCCATGGCCGGGAAAATGCTTGATGGCGCAGGCGATATTTTCCGCCTCGAATGCCTCGATAAAGGCCGCGCACCAGGCCGCGACACTATTGGCATCACTGCCATAGGCGCGCCCGTACTGGCCGATCGCGTCATTGCCCGGATCATGCAGATCGGCAATCGGCGCCAGATTGAGATTGAAGCCTGCCTCGGCCAGCTCCCGGGCGGCAGCGGCAAACAGTGCGGCGCCCGCCTCGAGCCCTTCTTCGGCCAGCGCTTGCGCGCGCGGAATACGCGTAAAGCCCATATCGCCGGTCAGGCGCTGGACCACCCCGCCCTCCTGATCTATCGCGAGCCACGCCTCACTGGATGCCGCCCGCAGCCTGGCGGCCAAGGCCAGCGCCGGATCACGCTCGCGTGCATTGTGGCGCAGCATCAGCACCCCGCCTATGGCGCGGTTCTCCAGATGGCCCACCATGATGTCGGCCGCCTCGCCATCGGGCGCACTGCCGACAAAGCCCATGATGATCAGGCGGGCAATCTGCGCTTCCAGCGGGCGCACCGGCACTTCGGCGATACGCGGATAGTCTTGCGGCTGCGCGGCGGCCAGCCCGGCACTGGCGCCTGCAAGGCCCAGCCCTGCCAGCATCTGGCGGCGGTCGATTGTCATGCACTATCCCCTCGAACTTTCCCCTGGCCCGATTAGGCCGCGCACCGGCCCGGCTGTCCAGCCCGGCTTGCCGCCCTTGCCCTTCACACAATTAAGGGCCCCGTCATGTTTTCGTAATGCGGCCGGGCGCCGTATGGTCGTCAGTTCAGGGAGGAACACACACTCATGAGATATCTTGTTTGCACTTTGGCCTTTGCGCCCCTGCTGATTGCTGCGACGCCCGCCACGCCTGACGCCCCGCATCCGACGCAGCGCGAAGTCATTGTGGAACGCGTCGAGGCCCCCGGCGCACCGGGCCGGCATGGACGGGTAGTGGTGGATTTCTCGCTCGATGAAGAATCCGGCTGGACCGACGAGCACGACGCCATCCTTGCCGAAGCGATGGATTCGTTGCGTGAAGCGCTCGCCGGCCTGCCCGGCGAAATCGATGCCGACATTGAAGTTGACTGGCATGATGACGCCCACGCGCCGATTGATCGCGAACGGATACGGGTCATGGTCGAGCGCGCCCGCGCACGCGCAGACGAGGCCCGCGAAGCAGGCCGGATGGCACGGGCCGAACGTGAGCGGGCGCGCGCAGCCGCGCACATGGCCCGCCTGCACGGCGAACATGCGCGTGTGATCGGGCTTCGTGCCGGCGCACACGGCATGGAAGCGGGTCTGCGCGGTATTGATGAAGCGCTGGAACGCGGTGAGGTAACCCGCAATGGCGAGACCCGCCCGATGACAGCGGAGGAGCGCGCCGAGCTGGTTGAGGCACGCGAGCACTTGCAGGCCCGGCTGGCCGAGTTCCGTGAGGAGCACGCCGTATTTCTCAGCGAAGATGGTGAGGGCCACGTCGAAACCCGTGTTGTGGTCCTGCGCCACGGCGAGGAGGCAACCGATACCCCGCGCTGGCAGGAGCGCGACCGGTACGACAGCGAGGTTCGCAGCCGCCAGGTTCAGGTGACCGACCGCGACGGCCGTCTGGAGGTTACCGTTGATGGCGAGCGGCTGGAAGGCGATGCGCTGACCGACTGGCTCAACTCGTCCGAAGGCCAGCGCGTGATGAACCAGCGGCGCGAGTCTGCGCTCGCTGGCGGGGAGTAGGGTGGCAGCATCCTGAAGCTTTTTTCGTCGTTCCCGCGCAGGCGGGAACCCAGAGCCGCTGGCGACCGGCGTAGCGTTATGACCTCTGGACCCCCACCTGGGTGGGGGTGACGAGGCCCGGGGCGGATCAAAAAAAGGCCCGGCATCTTGCGATGCCGGGCTTTGAAATTTTGGTTGGTCGATAAGAGACGTCTCCTCCCCAGAGCCGTCACTCAGGAAGACAAGACGGTCAGGCCCTGTCTGTTAATGAAAGTGACTCAGAAGACAGGTTCGCGTCAACCCTTTAATGCAAGGCAGGTTTTCGTTTTTGCCGCAGCGCACCCATTATCCGCGCGCGGACAGACGCGCCAGGATGGTGGATACCAGTTCGGCCCGAGGCACGGAGAATTGCTGCTTCTGCTCTTTCCACTCCTCGCGGTCGGTAATCGCTTCAGCGAGTTCGCTGCCCAGTTTGAGATCCTTGATCTGGACGGTGTTGCTGGCGAACTCCTCTTCGCCGCAGATGACCGCGAAAGCCGCATCGCGCCGGTCGGCGTATTTGAGCTGCTTGCCCATATTGCCATTGCCGGTAAAGGCTTCCGCGCGCAGACCCGCGCTGCGCAGCTCGGCCGCCATGGCAAAATATTCGGCCATGCGGCCCTTGTCGGCGGCGACCACGATCACGAGCGGGTCCGCATCCGCGCCTTCCAGGCGTCCCAGCGCGGAGAGCGCGGCAGCAAACCGGCTGACCCCGAAGCTGAACCCGGTCGCAGGCACTTGCTGTCCGGTAAAGCGCGCGACGAGATCATCATAGCGCCCGCCAGAGGCGACCGAGCCGAACTGCATCGGGCTGCCATCGGCATAGGTGGGTGTCGCCAGCAGCTCGGTCTCGAAGACCGGGCCGGTATAGTAGCCAAGACCGCGCACGACGGAGGGATCAAACACGGCAAGCGATTCGGACACGCCAAGCGCGGTCAGGATGGCATTGATCTCCTCAAGCGCCTCAACGCCTGCACGCGCCGCCGTCTCGCCTGCTGTTCCGGCCAGGCGCGCAGTGACTTCGGCGCGGCTGCCGCCGGCTTTTGACGCTTCCAAAAAGCCAAGCACGCGTGCGCGGCCCGCCTCGTCCAGCCCTGCGCCTTCGGTGAAGTCACCGCTCTCGTCCTTGCGCCCCTGCCCCAGCAGAAGCTCCACACCCTCCATTCCCAGCCGGTCCAGCTTGTCGATGGCGCGCAGCACCCGTATGCGGCGTGTCTCATCGGCGGCGCCCAGGCTCTCCAGCACGCCGTCGAGCAGACGGCGGTCATTCACGCGGATGATGAATTCATCATCGCGCAAACCCGCCGCGCGCATCACCTCGGCGGCAAGGGCAATCATCTCCGCATCGGCAGCAGGCCCGGACGCCCCGACATTGTCCGCATCGCACTGAACGAACTGGCGGAAGCGGCCCGGCCCCGGCTTTTCATTGCGCCACACTTCGCCGAACTGGTAGCGGCGGAAAGGCTTGACCAGATCCTGAAAGCCTTCTGCCGCAAAGCGGGCGAGCGGCGCGGTCAAGTCATAGCGCAGCGCCATCCACTGACCGTCATCATCGGTCATGGCAAACACGCCCTCATTGGGACGGTCCTCATCGGGCAGGAATTTGCCGAGCGCATCAGCATATTCAAAGGCTGGCGTTTCCAGAGGTTCAAACCCCCAGCGCTCATAGACACCCGATGCGGCAGTGACGAGGGCGCGCTCGGCGCGGATCACATGGGCGGCCCGGTCCTCGAACCCGCGCGGACGGCGCGCCTTGGGACGGAAACTCTTCTCTTTGGCCATGGGTATGATCCGTGAAACGGGGAAAATGAAACGGTATCGAAAGGAGGGCCGGATTAGCCTTTGCACGCGCCGCTTTCAAGCGGCCCGCCCCTTGCATGGCATTCAACTAAGGCGTTTTCAGCAAAAGTGGATACCCGTCTTGCGGTCCGAAAACGTAACAACACCAGAAACACACCAGCCTCAAAGGCCAGCCCCATGATGCACCTTGTCCGCCCCGTCGCCGCCCTGATGCTCGCTTTGGCTGCTTGCGCCGCACCAGCCTACGCGCAGGATGCCGCCGCCTTGATCGCCCTGTCCGAAGGCTTGCAGGACGAGGCCGAAGCGCGGGTGGAAATGCTGGAAAGCGGCGAAGCGCTGCCGGCATCGGCAGACGACAGCTTCCTTGTCGATACGGCACGCTTCTCGGCCGATATACGCGCCATGGCGGCCCATATCGACGCGACGGACGGCCCGGCCGATTTGCCCTGCATCTTCCGGGGCATGGCCGACGATGCTGACGCCCGCCGCACCGCACTGGAAGCCGATCCGGCGAACGCGGACGATTACCGCCAGCTGGCGCGCACCTTCTCCCACGCCGTCATCATTGCCGCAGATGTGGAAACCGAAGGCCCGGACACGGGCTTTCCACCCTCCTGCACGGCAAGCCAATAGCAAAACGGCCCGCTGTTTCCAGCGGGCCGCTATCTGCTTTGTCCTGCACGAGGTCCCGGCTCTGCGCTTCGCTTGGCCGGGAGTTCAGGGCAACGATGACTGAAACCCCGGAACCGCGAAGCGGTGTCCGGGGCCTCATTCAGCCGTCCGGCCTAGCCGGCGTATTTCACGTTGCAGCCATAGGGCTGGGTTTCGGTGATCTCTACCTCTTCACCCGCCAGTACAGCGTTCAGCGCCAGCTGGGCATAGGGGATGGGGTCCGGATCGCCATCGCGCGGACGCGGCTGATCATCGATGCCGCCATTATAGCGCAGCGTGCCTTCACCATCGATCACATACATGTGCGGCGTGGTGCGCGCATCATAGGCGCGCCCGATCACCCCTTCAGGGTCCATGAAGATGTGGTCCACATTGGCCGCACCGCGCTCCTCATTGAGGGCCAGCGCTTCTTCGGCACTGACATAACCCTGCTCGCCGGGCGCCGAGGAGATGACCTGAATCCAGACCACATCGTCCTGCGCAGCCGCATCCTGCTGGGCCTGAATATTGCCACCATAATGGCGCACAACGTAGGGGCAGCCATGATTGGTCCATTCGAGCATCACGGTCTGACCGGCAAAATCGGCCAGCGACACCGTTTCGCCGGTCGCTGTGGTGGCCGTGAAGTCCGGCGCAGGTTGACCAATGACCGGGTTGGCGTGGGCCACGCCCAAGCTGAGGGTAGTCGCGGCAAGCAAGCTGGCAGTCAGTGCAAAAGCGCGGCGGGAAAGGGTCATGGCAGAATGTCTCCTCGGGTTGAAGGCAGTGTATGCTCTAGTCACCGGCGGCGGCCTCTACCGCACGGATCATGATGGTCTCAGTCAACAGCGGCGGAAGAATGTCAGGCTCTGCGCCATCCGCCGGATACATCAGATAGAACGGCACGCCGGGCGCGCCATAGTCCGCTAGCGTTTGGGCGATCACAGGATCGCGATTGGTGAAGTCGGCGCGCAGCAGCGCGACATCATTGTCAGCAAATGCCGCACGCACCTGATCATCTGACAGCGCGCCCAGCTTGTTGACCTGACAGGTCACGCACCACGCTGCCGTGAAGTCCACGAATACCGGACGTCCCTGCTCTCTCAATTCCTCAACGCGCGCCGGGCTCCAGTCTTCATACTCACCACTACCTGCAGACACTGCCGCCGGTTCCAGCCCCGCTGTGGTCCACAGCGCTCCGGCAGCCAGCAGCACACCGGCAAGCCCCGCGATACGCGAGAGAACGCCTGTCGAGCGCCAGGCCCAGAGTGCAAATCCAATGGCCAGAAATGCCGCCAGCACCCATAGCACGCCCTGTGCCCCGGTCTGCACGCTCAAGACCCAGACCAGCCAGATGGCGGTGGCAAACATCGGGAAGGCGAGCAGCTGCTTGAAGCGCTCCATCCATACGCCCGGCCTTGGCAGGAAAGCCAGCAGGCGCGGCTCGAAGCTGACAATGACAAACGGCAGGGCAAGGCCCACACCCAGGAAGGCGAATATCGTCAGCGACGCTAGCGGAGGCTGCGCCAGCGCAAAGGCCAGTGCGCTGGCCATTACCGGCGCGAGGCATGGCGCAGCCACAAAGACGGCCAGCACGCCAGTCAGGAAGGCCCCTGCCCGGTCATTGCCCTGCACATTGCCACCAACGCCTTGCAGCGATGTGCCGATCTCGAAAACACCCAGAAAGTTGAGGCCGATCAGGAACATCAGGCTGGCGAGCCCGGCCACCACCCATGGCTCCTGCAACTGGAAGCCCCAGACCTCCATGCCGCCAAGACCGCGCAAGGCCAGCACAAGGCCGCCGAGCGCCAGGAAGGTGATGATCACGCCTGCCCCGAAAATCAGGCCAAGCTGGCGCGCTTCGGCGCGGTCGGCGCCGCGCTTCTGAACGATGGTCAGCGCCTTCATCGACAGGATCGGGAACACGCACGGCATCAGGTTCAGGATCAATCCGCCCAATAGGGCGAACAGGGCCGCCTGCCAGAAGCTCAGGCCTGGAAGCGGTGTGCCGCCGGGCCTCGGCGCGCCATCTGCTGCTGCCGTTGCTGGCGCGGCCAGATCGTTGACACGCTCATTGGCCGTGGCCGTGACTTGCGCTACCTGGCGGACCCACTCGCCGCCCGCGTTCACCTCGTAGGAAAGCAGCGCCACATAGTCTGCATCGACCGCGTTTCGCGTCAGAAACCCCGGTGTCAGGTCCATGCGGGCCGCCCCGGCTTCAAGGCGGTAGGGCTGGGGCGCATTATGCGCGACAACGCCGCCCTCATAGGGAAAAGCATAAAGATTGCGGATGGAATCGGCTCCACCCGCCAGAGCCTCGCCCGACACCGTCAGCACCAGCGTGTCACCGGCATGATCGAGCGCGGCAGACAGGCCGCGATCGCCGTCCGGCGCGGCGTCATAAGCGGCGTCGATCAGGGCGGCCCCTTCGGCATCGCTCTGACTGGCTCCCACTTCAAGCGTCAGCTCGAAAGCGGCGTCTTCGGGGATGCAGATATCCTCGCAGACCAGCCAGGTGCCTTCGCCGGTTATCGTGACCGTGCCCGCAGGCGCATCGGCGGGCACCGTTACCGGAACCGGCAAGGTAACCGAGCCTTCATAGCCGTAATTGGTCAGTGGACCGAGCGGATAGGTGCGCGGAGCCGGCCAGACCATCTCGCCCTCGCTCCAGCCTTCCGGCAGGTCGAGGAAGAGGTTGGTCGCCTCACCGGAATCGCCCGGATTGCGCCAATAGGTGTGCCAGTGCGGGGTGATGTCCTGATGCAGCGCGAGATGAAAAGTCTCGCCAGGCGACACCGATATCCGGTCACTGACCAGACGGGCATCGACCATCGGTCCGGCAGCGCTCTGCACCAGACTTGCGCCCGCTGACAGGAAAATGACGGCAAGGCATCCGGCAAGAAACGCGCGCAGCAAGTCAATCTCCCGTTCGTCAAATACCCGGTGCCCGCAACATGATATCGAGGCGCTATGAACCCTACATATAACCGCCGCAGCATTGATCAACGAGGGGACTGACGGTCTTGTGATCAGCGCTAATGCAAATGGCGGCCCCACAGGGACCGCCACCGCAAAATCAGTAAGACGAAACGCTGGCGCCTACGCTTCTGGCGGAGGCGGTGCCATCGCGGGCTGCGTCGTTGAAGAGGTTGCACCGGCTGCACCCGCCCGGAAGGCGGCGCGCGCCAGGACCTGCTCCCAGCGGGCTATGGACAGGATGTGCGCGTAGATGGCGCCCAGATAGCTGTTGTCGCGAAGCTCTTCGAGCGTCTTGGTTGGCAGCGCATTCAGCTTCTTGAGAGACAGGCCCCAATAGCTGGCAACAACCTGCGGCTCGCCTACCGGTTCGCCGGCTGCGTTGCGCGGCTGATAATTGGTGGTCTGCTCTTCGAACAGATCCAGCTCCTTCATCCGGTTGATGAATTGCTGTGTGACAACAACATCGCTCTCATAGCGGCGGACGAACTCGACCGCACGCTGCGTGAACTCGCTCAGCTTTCCGTCTTCGTCGAAGAACTGGACATCCGGGTTATCGGAGAACAGGTGGGACTGCGTGTCAACACACAAGGTGAAGCGGCCCGCTTCACCGGTGTGGACTGCGCCCACGAACGGATAACGCCGGATGAAGGCCGGCAGATAGTGGAAGGGAGAGTATTCGCCGGTATTGGGATCGACGAACAGGTTCTCACCCTCGCGCAATCCCATCACGGCGACAACGACCCGATTTTCGCCGAGGAAAATCAACGGGTAATCGCCGCCCGCAGCCGCAAACTCGCCAACCGTCACCGGCACGAAATGCGTTGCGTTCAGGAAGTCGAACGGACGGCTGCCGTATTTGAGCCCCTTGCCCTTGTGTGCTTGAACATTGAGCGGCTCCGGCTTTTTGTAAAGCGGCAACGTGCCCTGAATGCTGGACGTACCCTGATTGGCGTCGGCCATGAATTCTATTCCCCTGAAAGCAGTTTGAGGTGTGTTAGCGGAGGCGCGATGCCAAGGCAACACAGCCCCGCACGTGAATGTGCGAGGCTGGATGCAAGCTCTTTGCCAACACGCGGCCTCTAGAAGCGCGCCGACAGCGCTACCCTGACATTGCGGCCGGGCAGTGGGATGAAATCCTTCAGGAAGGAAGAATGGATGCGTGCTTCCTCATCGGTGATATTGCGCACGGCAAAAATCAGCTGGACATCGCGTTCATCGAAGGGACGCCAGCGCGCATCAGCATTGAAAAGCGTGTAGCCGTCCGTTGGTAATTCATTGGTGAACACATCGGTCTGCTCTGCCACAAGCCGGGCCTCGCCGCGCAAGGATAGCGGTCCATTGTCCGCCGTCACCGAAAGCGATGCCGACATCGGGGAAATGCGTGGCAGATTGCCTCCGCCATCGATTTCTCCGCGCACATAGTCCGCGCTCGCCTCGCCGGTGAAGTCAAAGCCTGACAGGGCAAACAGGGGTGCACTGATACGCGCTTCGAACCCGTACAGCGTGGCATCCTCCTGCCGGTATTCCAGAACCGGGAGCCCGTCTTCCTGGGCGCCGGTCGGGAACAGCTCGATGAAGCCGTCATAGTCGGCATAGAATACCGCCGCCTCGGCACTCAGCCCGCCCTGGCCGGTGAAACGCGCCGTACCTTCAAGAGACCATGCGACCTCGGTAGAGAGGTTCAGATTGCCGATCTCGAAGGCCTGTGTGGCCAGGTGCGGCCCGTTGGCAAACACTTCGACATCGCTGGGCGCACGTTCGGAGCGCGACAGCGTGCCGGCCAGGAACCAGCCCTGCGCCGGGCGCAGGAACAGGGCACCTGATGCGGAGATAGAATTGAAACGGCGGTTCGCCGCCTGCGCGGTCAACTCTCGCCTATCGGCGCGTGCGCCAATTTCCACGCCCCAGCTGTCATAGTCCCAGCGTTCGGTCGCAAACAGGCCTAAATCCTGTGTCGTGACGGCCTCGATGAAGGCCTCGTCGCCCACTGCCTCGAAATCCTGGGTCAGCCCGGTGACACCCCACGCACCCTGACGCGCGCCGCCATGGCCGTGGCGCAGTTCAACGCGGCCCTCCACGCCTTCCTTGTCGAACACGGTCTGCTCATCGCCCTCGATTTCAGCGTGAACATAATTGGCATGGGCGAGCGACCAGCGGATGCGGTTGAAAAAGCCATCGAGGGCGATCTCGCCGCGCAGATCGGTACGGGTCTGCTCCATCACCAGACGCGGTGCGATCTCGTCATCGCCGTGATCGTGATCGTCATGATCTTCGTCCCCGTGATCATCATCGTGATCGTCATCGTGATCCTCGTCATGATCTTCATGCTCATGATGACCATGCTCGTGGCCGGGTATGGCGTAGTCGGCCTCGGTGCGTTTCACGCCGATACCGGCAAATCCCCACTGACCGACAATCGACGCGCCGACAGAGCCGGACTCGAAAACAAAGTCGGTATCGGGCGCAAAGCCGAACGCTTCCTCTTCGCCCTCGTCACCATGATCATCGTGATCATCATCATGGTCGTCATCGTCGTGATCGTGATCTTCGTCATCATGATCATGCCCATCCTCTTCCATTGCCCGCAGGCGGGCAGATTCCGCAAAGCCGGGAATGTCGTAGGCGCCAGCCTCGCGGCGCTGATACTCGCCCTGCGCGACCAGCTGCCCCCAGGCAAAGCCGCCGCGCACAAAGCCTTCGCGGCCTTCATTGCCGGATGTGGCACCCAGATAGGTTTCACCGAAAACCGGGGTCTCGGGCATCGTCTCAGGCACCCGGCCATCAAACACATTGACCACGCCGCCAATGGCGCCGCCGCCAAAGCCAATGGCGGCCGGTCCGCGCAGCACTTCAACGCCGGTTGAGCCCATCACGTCCACCGCCACGGCGTGATCAGGGCTGGAGGAGGACGCGTCCAGACCATCCAGACCGTTGATCAGTACCCGCACACGCTCGGATCCCAACCCGCGAATGACCGGACGCCCCGACGCCGGCCCGGAAAAGGTCGTGGACACACCCGGCAGGCGCTCGAGAGACTGGGCGATATTGCCCGCCATGTTGCGGATCAACGTGTCACGATCGAGCACATCCACCGAGCCGGTCACAGAATCGCGTTGCACCAGCAGTGCAGACGAGGTCACCGTAATGGTCTCCACCTCGTCGCCGGGCGCCTGCGCATGGCCGCTACCTGCAGCAGCGATCAGGGCGGACGCGCTGGCGGCCAGCAAAAGCGGTGTGCGAACGTATGACATGGTTGCTCCTGAGACGATCCGGCCGGGCACCAACCCTCACGGGCCGACGCAATGTTATACTGTTGCTTGATGTCATATTATTACATAACACCGGCTGGCAAGCCCGCGATGCGGTTCCCATATGCAGAAAGGCTCGCGCTTTGGCCGGGATCGCTGTATCGGTTAGGCTTATGGGACACGCGCACACCAGTACCGAGACAAAGCTCGCCAAGGCGGATGCCTTGTGCGCGGACAAGGGATTGTCGCTGACGCCCTTGCGCAAGCGCGTGCTGGAATTGCTGCTGGAATCGGGCGGGCCGGTGAAGGCCTACGACCTGCTGGCTGCCCTGAAACCTGACGGCAGCGCGCAGCCGCCGACCATTTATCGCGCCCTCGATTTCCTCACGCAGGCGGGTCTGGCCCACCGGGTCGAGGCGCTCAACGCCTACATGGCCTGCGTCCACGGGCATGGCGACGAGATTGCCGAACTTTTCATCTGCGAGAATTGCGGCACGGTGCGCGAGCAGCACGCCCCTGCCCTGCCCGACCACACGCCCGAAGGTTTCCAGATTTCGCGCTCCGTACTGGAGCATTACGGGCGCTGTGCGCAGTGCAGTAACGCGTGACGCGCCGGGACGAACCGTCCTAACCTCTTGAAAGCAGACGATTGGCGGGAGGTCAGCATGCAAGAGCTGTGGCGCGGCAACGCGAATGCATGGGAATGCGATGAGCTGGGGCACATGAATGTGCGCTTCTACATCGCCAAGGCCACGCAGGCCGTCGGCACTCTGGCTGACCTCGCCGGGATGCGCCACGCCTTCCGCGCCGATGCCATCGCCACGCTGATCCCTCGCGAGCTGCAGGTGCGCTATCTGGCCGAATGCCATGCCGGCGTGCCGCTGGTAATTCATGGCGGGGTCACCGAAATCAGCGAGGACAGCGTGGAGCTGGCGCTGGTGATGGAGCACACCGTCAAGCAGCGCCCCGCCGCCAGCTTTCTTGTCCGTTTTGACCATTGTGATCCACGCACCGGCAAATCCTTCAACTGGTCAGACCGTCTGCGTAAAGGGCTGGAAGCCTTGCGCATCGGCCGCCCGGCCGAAGTGACGCCGCGCACCCTCACCGCATCAGAGCCGCGCAGCGACATATCGCTAAAGCTCGCCGACAAGCTGGGCTTGGCAGTGACGGGACGCGGACGCTTCCTGCCCGAAGACGCCGATATTTTCGGGCGCATGAGCGCCGAAGCCGCGATCGGCAAGACCTCCGACAGCGTCATCCATTTCCGCGACGGCTTCCCCGAGGAATGGTCCGCCCATGGAGAGGGGCAAGGGCTGGAGCTGGGCGGCGCCCTGCTCGAAGCGCGCATCATCTATCGCCGCCTGCCGCTGCCCGGTGACGGCTATCTGATGCGTTCAGGCCTGATCGGGGCGAACGAAAATGTCCGCTCGCTGGTCCATTGGATGCTTGATCCCGTCACCGGCAAGCCGCTCTGGTCCATCGAAGGCGTCGCCTGCATGATGGACCTGAAAGCCCGCCGCCTGTTCAAGACCCCGCCCGACCGGCTCGAGGAACTGCGCGGCAAGGTGATTGAGGGCTTGAGCGTTTAGGGGAAGGAAGTGACATGCTCGCTGCTTTGGCTGGACTAATCGCAGCAGGTCTGACGGCGCAGGCGGAACACCCGGCACCGCCAGCTTTGATCGTCTTCACCGAAACGAGCTGCTATGGGGCCTGCCCCGCCTACCGCTTCGCGATCTTTCCCGAAGATGAGTATGCGATGTGCGGCTTCGCGCATGTCAACTCGCCGGGGCTCACGCCGGGCACCCTGTCAGAAGGCGCCTTCGATGCCGCCGCCGACCTCGTCCTGGGGTCCGGATTGTTGAACGAACCATCGATCGTTCCGGGCATCTCCGCATGCAGCCGTGTGTATACCGATCAGCCCTCGATGAGGGTGGAGGTGATGTTCGAAGATGGCTCGGCCAGAGAATTCAACTGGTACATCGGGTGCAAAATGCGCAGCGGCCAGCCTCACCCCATGGCGGTGCGCGCCGGGGAATTCAGACGCGCCATGCAAGCACTGATCGGATATGAAACCAGAGTTCAGTCCGAAGCCACGCGAGACGCCTTTACTCGCGAAGACCTCTTCAGAGTGTCTATGACCGAAGCCTCATGCCCGATACCCTATCCTGTCACGCGTATCCTGGAGGGGGAGTAAGGGCTGTTTGAGAAAGCTCGACGGCGGCAGATCAACATTTTATCGACGTTGCGGCCCAAACAAAAAAGGCCGGGCATCGCTGCCCGGCCTTTCTCATCAGTCACATGAAAAATCAGGCCACTTTCTTCGGCGCGAAACGGCCGTAGAAGCTTTCTTTCTTCGCTGCCATGTCACGCAGGAGCTGGGGCACTTCGAACGGCTTGCCATACTTCCCGGCCAGCTCGTCGGCGCGCTTGACGAAGGCGTCTGTACCGACCGTGTCGATGAAGGACAGGACGCCGCCAGTATAAGGCGCAAAGCCCCAGCCCAGGATCGAGCCAACATCAGCCTCGCGCGGGTCCTCGACAATGCCTTCGGCCATGGTGCGTGCTGCCTCAATGGCCTGGGCGTAGAGGATGCGGTCCTTGATCTCGGCGACCGAGGGCTGGTCGTCGGCGGGCAGCAGCTTGCCGTTCGGGGCGAACTGATCGAGCTCGTCCCAGAGCCGCTTGCCGCCTTCCTCATAGACATAGAAGCCCTTGGCGTTCTTGCGGCCATAGCGGCCAAGCTCATACATCTTCTCGATGACCTGCGCGTTGGGGGTGTCCTCGAACTGGTCGCCCAGATCCTTCTTGGTCTGCTGGAGCACCTTGTAGCCCAGATCAATGGCCACCTCGTCCTGCAGCGAGAGCGGGCCGACCGGCATGCCGGCCATCTTGGCCGCGTTCTCGATCAGGGCAGGTTTCACGCCTTCGGTAAGCAGATACATGCCCTGCTCGATATAGCGCATCACGCAGCGATTGGCGTAGAAGCCGCGCGTATCGGCGACCACAATCGGGGTCTTCTTGATCTTGCCGACAAAATCGATGGCGCGGCTGACGGCGGCGTCGCCTGTTTTCTCGCCAACAATCAGCTCGACCAGGTTCATCTTCTCGACCGGCGAGAAGAAGTGAATCCCGATGAAGTTCTCAGGCCGCTCGGACGCCTTGGCCAGCGAGCTGATCGGAATGGTGGAGGTGTTGGAGCCGAAGATCGCGCCCTTGGGCAGAACGGCCTCGGCCTTTTTGGTGATCTCGGCTTTCAGGTCGGAGTTTTCAAACACCGCCTCGACGACCAGATCGACATCTTTCAGGGCGCCGTAATCGGTGGTCGCGGTGATGAGGTCAGCCAGCTTTTTGGCCTTCTCCTCACTGATCTTGCCGCGTTTGACGCCCTTGGCGAAGAAATCGACCGCGTGCTGCTTGCCCTTGTCGGCGCCTTCCTGATTGACGTCGATCAGCACAACCTCGATCCCGGCTTGCGCCGAAACGGTGGTGATGCCCGCACCCATGAAGCCCGCGCCGATAACGCCGATCTTCTTGATCTCGGACTTTTCCTGACCGGCAGGGCGGCGGCCGCCCTTGTCCAGCGACTGCTTGGACAGGAAGAGCGAGCGGATCATGTTGCGGCTTTCCGGGCGCATCAGGAGCTTGGTGAAATAGCGGCTCTCGATACGCAGGCCCGCATCGATTGGCACCTGCAGGCCCTCATAGACGCATGACAGAATGTAGCGCTGGGCCGGGTAATTGCCGTAGGTCTCTTTGAGCAGCATCGGGGATGCGCCGCCAAAAATCTGCATGCCCGCCGGGTGGAAAGGGCCACCGCCGGGAATTTTGAACTTGTCCTGATCCCAGGGCTGTTTGGAACCCAGCGGATTGCTCTTCACCAGCTCCTTGGCCTTGGCGACGATTTCGGCCACCGGAGCGACCTCGTGGACCACGCCCTGCGCTTTCGCCGTGTCGGCGTCGAACTGCTTGCCCTGCAGCATGATGGGGGCCGCGTTCATCACGCCCACAAGGCGCGGCAGGCGCTGTGTGCCGCCGCCGCCCGGCAGCACGCCGACCAGGCTTTCAGGCAGGCCGAGCTTGGCGCCGGTATCATTGGCCATCACGCGGTAATGGCACGCCAGCGTCACCTCGAACCCGCCGCCGAGCGCGAGGCCATTGATGGCGGCTGCCACCGGCTTGCCGCAGGTTTCCAGCGCGCGCAGCTGGGAGTTCAGGCGGAAGGCGGTGTCAAACAGTTTCTGCTTGGCTTCCTCTTCAGAGAGGCCTTTCAGGTCCATCATGCCAGAGCCGAGTTCAGAGAGGTCCGCACCGGCGCAGAAGGCTTTCTTGCCCGATGTGATGACCGCGCCCTTGATGGCGTCATCTGAACCGATCTTGTCGACGATCTGGCCCAGCTCGGCCATGACCGAGGCTGAAAGCACGTTCATCGACACGTTCGGGCTGTCAAAGGTGATCAGGGCGATCCCGTCGCCGTCGACCTCGAATTTGAAGTGTGTGTAGCTCATTGGGAGTTCTCCTCCTTTGATGCGTTCTCATCAGGCGCATCCGGTGAATTCTTTTTGGATTTGGTCTGGGCGGCGCCGAAGGCCGGGGCCAGCGCAACGCCAAACGCGACGCCAAACGCAAGGCCCAATGCGACATCGCCAAAGATCGTGCCGAACGCCACGCCCAGCGCCATGCCAACGCCTATGCCGATGGGCAGGCCCGCCGCAAAAGCGGCCTTCCCTGACTTGCGCTCCGGCTTGCCCTCGTCTTCGGCCATGGCCCTAGATCCGCTCGATGATCTGGCCCGTCTCCTTCGGGCTGCTGAATTCGTCCCTGGCGATCCCGTCGCCGTCGACCTCGAATTTGAAATGGTTCATGAGTTATTCTCCTGCGCCGGACGATGCATCGTCCGCTTTTCTGGACTTCTTCTTTTCTTCGGCCAGCCGGGCCGAGCCGAGGGCGACGCTGAACGCCAGGCCGAGGCCGACGCCCATGGCGATCCCGATGGGCAGGCTTTCGAGCGCCACACCGAGCGAAACGCCAATCGCAATTCCGATCGGCAGGCCTATTGGCAGGCCTTTCGCGAGGATATTGCCGCTGTCATTCTTGTCCTGTTCGAGTTTGTCGCCGGTCATGCTCACTTTCCTTCCGGTCCTTCGAGGCTCGCCTGGACTTGTGTCCGGCTTCGCACCTCAGGATGACGTATGGTTTTGAGCCTCACCCTGAAGAGGCCGTCAGGCCGCCTCGAAGGGCTCAGGTTCAAACTAGATCCGCTCAATAATCGTCGCCGTGCCCATACCGCCGCCGACGCAGAGCGTGGCCAGCGCCGTGCCCTTGCCGGTGCGCTCCAGCTCGTCGAGCAAGGTCCCTAAGATCATTGCGCCGGTCGCACCCAGCGGGTGGCCCATGGCGATGGCGCCGCCATTGACGTTCACCTTGTCGTGCGGAACACCAAGATCTTCCATGAAGCGCAGGACGACAGCGGCGAACGCCTCGTTCATTTCATAAAGATCAATGTCTTCCGGGTTCATGCCGGCTTTTTTCAGCGCCTTGCGCGCCGACGGGGCCGGGCCGGTCAGCATGATGGTCGGCTCGGAGCCGATGGACGCCATGGAACGGATGCGCGCACGGGGTTTCAGGCCCAGCTTTTCGCCCATTTCCTTGTTGCCAATCAGCATGGCGGCCGCGCCGTCGACAATGCCCGAGGAGTTACCCGCATGGTGGACGAAGTTGATCTTCTCGACATCCGGGTAGCGCTGGATGGCCACATTATCGAGGCCGACAAAGGCTGCCAGATCACGGAAGGCGGGCTTCAGGCTCGCCAGTGACTGCATGTCGGTTTCGGGCCGCATATATTCGTCATGATCAAGCTGGGTGAGGCCGAGCTGGTTTTTCACCGCGACAACCGACTTCTTGAACCGGCCTTCGTCCCACGCCTTCTTGGCGCGCTTCTGGCTTTCGACCGCATAGGCGTCCACGTCATCGCGTGAATAGCCATATTTGGAGGCGATCAGGTCGGCCGAAATGCCCTGCGGCACGAAGTAATGGTCAAACGCCATTTCCGGGTCGACGACCATCGCGCCGCCATCAGAGCCCATCGGCACGCGGCTCATGGCCTCGACACCTCCGCCAATGGCCATGTCGGCTTCGCCCGACATCACTTTCGCAGCCGCCAGGTTCACCGCTTCAAGGCCCGAGGCACAGAAGCGGTTGACCTGAAAACCGGACGCCGTCTCGGCGTAATTGGCGTTCAGCGCCGCAGCGCGGGCGATATTGGCGCCCTGCTCACCCACGGGCGACACGCAGCCCAGGATCACATCATCGATCACGCTGGTATCAAGGTTGTTGCGGTCGCGAATGGCTTCGAGCTGCTGGGTGGCCAGCTGCAGCGCGGTGATCTCATGCAGCGTGCCGTTCTTCTTGCCCTTGCCGCGCGGGGTGCGCGTGGCGTCGTAGATATAAGCGTCGGTCATTGGGGTTCTCCCTTGAGGGTGTTCTTGGTTCTAGGCCTTAAAGCGTCCGTGAAATCAGCAGCTTCATGATCTCGTTCGTGCCGCCATAGATGCGTTGCACGCGCGCATCGCGCCACATGCGGGCAATCGGATACTCGTTCATGAAGCCGTATCCGCCATGCAGCTGCACGCATTCATCGATCAGCTCGCACTGTATATCTGTGACCCAGTATTTCGCCATCGAGGCGGTGGAGGCATCCAGCTTGCCCTGGATCAGCAGGTCTGAGCAGTGCTGACAGAACACCTCGGCGATGGTCGCCTTGGTTTTCAGCTCGGCCAGCTTGAACTGGGTGTTCTGGAACTCGATGATCGACTTGCCGAACGCCTTGCGGTCCTTGACGTAGGCAATGGTCTCGGCGAGCGCGCGCTTCATCATGCCCACGCCCTGAACGGCGATCTGCAGGCGCTCCTGCGGGAGTTGCTCCATCAGATGGATGAAGCCGAGCCCCTCGCCTTCACCCAGCAGCGCATCGGCGGGCACCCACATATCCTCGAAGAACAGCTCGGCGGTGTCCTGCGCTTTCAGGCCCACCTTGTCGAGATTGCGCCCGCGCCGGAAGCCTTCAAGACCATCGGTCTCGACCAGGAAGAGCGACGTGCCCTTCGCGCCAGCCTTGGGATCGGTCTTGGCCACCACGATGATGAAATTGGCCGTCCCGCCATTGGTGATAAAGGTCTTCGCGCCATTGATGCGATAGCCATTGCCATCCTTCACGGCCGTCGTCTTCACGCCCTGCAGGTCAGAGCCCGCGCCCGGCTCGGTCATGGCAATCGCGCCGACATACTCACCGGAGATGAGTTTGGGGATCAGCTTTTCTTTCTGGGATTGCGTGCCGTAATGCCAGACATAGGGGCCAACGATGGAGTTGTGCAGCGATGCGCCCCATCCATCAACGCCAAGCTCCGCCACCGCCATGTGAAACACATAGTCGTGGCGCCAGTCACCGCCTGCGCCGCCAAACTCTTCGGGCGCTGCCGGACAGAGCAGGCCCGCCTCGCCCGCCTTGGTCCAGATCTCGCGGTCAACCGCGCCCTCCTTCTCCCAGCGGTCACCGTGGGGCAGGCATTCCTTTTCCAGGAAGCCGCGCACGGCATGGTCGAACATGTTGACGTCTTCCTGATCCAGCCAGGTCGGTTTGGGGTTGGCCAGAATGGCGGCGGCATTGGCGGACATGGGGTGTGCTCCTGTAGTGTCTTTGCAGATCAGAACTGTTCGGCCGCAAGGGCCATCATGGACTCGGCGCCAGCTTCGATCTTGGCGAGATGGGCGTCGGCATCGGGCAGCCAGCGCTCAAGGAAGTAGCGCCCGGTCACCAGCTTGCCGGCATAGATCGGGTCATCGGAGCCTTCGGCGATTTTCTCCAGCGAGACCTTCGCCATCCGGCCCCACATCCATGCAAAGCAGGTCAGGCCAAACAGGTGCAGGTAATCGGTCGAGGCCGCGCCCGCGTTGTCGAAGTTTTCCAGACCTTTCTCGACCAGCCAGTTGGTGGCCTTTTGCAGCTTGGCCTTGGTGGCGGCGAGGCCGTCCAGGAAGGGCTCCAGCTCCTTATTGCCTTTATTGTCGGCCACAAAGGCGTCCATCTCGGCGAAGAAGGTGTTGATCGGGCGCATGCCGTTCATGGCCAGCTTGCGGCCGACCAGATCGAGCGCCTGCACGCCGTTGGTGCCCTCATAGATCAGGGTGATGCGCGCATCGCGCAGAAGCTGCTCGATACCCCATTCGCGGGTGAAGCCCGATCCGCCGTGGATTTGCAGGCCTTTCGACACGCTGTCATAGCCCTTGTCGGTGAGGTAAGCCTTCACGATCGGGGTCAGCAGCGCCATGTAGTCACCCGACCTGGTGCGGGTTTCCTCGTCTTCGGCCTTGTGTTCGAGATCACCTTGCAACGCGGTCCACAGCGTGAAGGCACGGCCCGCCTCCACGAACACTTTCTGGTCCATCAGCATGCGGCGCACATCGGGGTGAACGATAATCGGATCAGCCGGTCCGTCCGGGTTTTTCGGGCCCGTCAGCGAGCGGCCCTGAATCCGGTCCTTGGCGAAGGCCAGTGAGTACTGATAGGCGGTCTCGGCCAGCGCCAGACCCTGCAGGCCAACGCCAAGGCGCGCCTCGTTCATCATGACGAACATGATGCGAAGCCCCTTGTTCTCCTCGCCGACAAGCCAGCCTGTCGCCTCGTCGTAGTTCATCACGCAAGTGGCATTGCCGTGAATGCCCATCTTCTCTTCCAGCCCGCCGCACTTCACGCCATTGCGCTTGCCCGGATTGCCGTTCTCGTCAGGGATGAATTTCGGCACCACGAAGAGCGAGATGCCTTTCACGCCCTGCGGCGCGCCTTCAATGCGCGCCAGCACCAGATGGACGATATTCTTGCTCATCGGGTGTTCGCCCGCAGAGATCCAGATCTTCTGGCCGGAAATCTTGTAGGTGCCATCGCCATTGGGCACCGCCTTGGTGCGCAGCATACCCAGATCCGTGCCGCAATGCGGCTCGGTCAGGTTCATCGTGCCCGACCACTCGCCGGAGATCATCTTGGGCAGGTAGAGCCGTTTCTGCTCATCCGACCCGCCATGGGTCAGCGCCTGAGCGGCACCGCCGGTCAGGCCCGGATACATGCCAAACGCCATATTGGTCGCCGTCACCATCTCGTTGAAGGCCAGGTTCAGATAATGGGGCAAGCCCTGCCCGCCATATTCAGGATCGGCTGACAGCGCCGTCCAGCCGCCCTCGGTCAGCTGGTCATAGGCTTCCTTGAAGCCCGTGGGGACGACCACTTCGCCATCAGGCTGAAGATGGCAGCCTTCCTGGTCACCCACCTTGGCGAGCGGATGCAGCACGTTCTCGCAGAACTTGCCCCCCTCTTCGAGAATGGCATCGACGATGTCCGGGCTTGCATCGGAAAAGCCGGGCAGATTGCCGTATTGCTGCACATTCAGAACATCATTGAGGACAAAGCGCTGGTCACGGATCGGGGCGCGATAGGTGGGCATGAGAGGTGTCTCCGGGGCAGAAAATTGAGGATTGGTCAGTCAGCTCTTGTGAAGGCGCTAGTCCGGCGGTCCGACAGACCACTGGACGAGGCGGGCCGCAGCCAGCGCCTCGAAGGCACGGGCACGGCGCTTGATGTCTTCGGGCGGTTCGCGGTCATTGAGACGCTCTTCCATCCATACAACGCCTGCTTCCAGCTCGCCTATGGCATCATCTATGTCATCGCGCTGGCGTTTCAGGTCCTGGATGCGCGCGCGAAACCGCTCGATCGAGTTTTCCAGATGCCCGCGCCCGGCATGTTCCACCGCTTCAAGATCAAGCATTTCCTTGATCTCGGCCAGTGAAAATCCGACCCGTTTACCGCGCAGAATCAATACCAGACGCGCGCGATCGGCAGCCGTGTAGAGCCGCGTGGCCCCTTTGCGCTGCGGTGTGATCAGGCCCTGCTGCTCATAAAACCGCAATGCGCGCGGCGTCACGCCGAACGAGGCGGCGAGATCGCGGATGGAGTAGAGTGTGTCGGCGCTGGCTCTGACCGTCATGCGCGCACTGTCGGCCAAGTTGACGTTCACGTCAACGTCAATTCGAGTTAACGGCCAGCGTTCAACGTGTTGCCTTGACCACGCCTCATTGGCGCGCTTGGCTCTACGTCACGCTAGCGTCGAGGGGATATCAGTCCATGTCTGTCAGCACGATCATTATGGCTCTGTCACTGGCGGCTACGCCGGTAGGGTCGCCATCGCGCCTTGATCCCAATGATATCGAGGCGCTTGAGGCGCTGCTGCGCGCGATGGACGCGCAGGCAGAAGAGCAATCGGGCGGCGAGGCTGCCGAGGACGAGGCTACCAGCGAGGAAATCGCCGAAGACGCGGTAGAGCCTGTCCAAACAGATGAGCCCGCCCCTGACAGCGCTGTTGACGCTGTAAGCACCGCAGATGAACCCGCCAGCGAAGATGCAGAACCGGGCGAGGCAGACAGACCGGAAGCGGCTGACGCGAATGATGCGGGCGACACCGGCGCTACGCGCGAAATCATGCTCGAGGCTGACGAAAGCCAAACCCGCGAAGAGGCACAGGCAGAGCCCGCACAGGCTGAGATCGATCGCGGTGCCATGGCCGGCAGCGCAGGCCAAGCCCCGCGCCGGATGGGGCCCCATGTGGGCATGGACCACTATGCATCGCTTCGCGGCGCGTCCTGGGGTGAAGGCGTGCAGCTCGACTGGCAGATCGCCGTCAGCCCGCTGGGCGAGGACGGGGCGCCGGCTGCCGACAGCGCCCCTGAAGATGGCGCACGCGCGCAATCACGCACCTTTTTCTCCGGTTCCGGCTGGGCCGGTGAAATCGATGACGGCAATGTCTGGCTCTATGATTTTTCCGCGCGGCGCCTGCTGACGCTGGACCGGGAAAATGCCCACTACGCCAACGCCTCGATCTATGCCGACGTCCGGCGCAATGTAGATATTTATGCCGCCCTATCGCAAAGCGGTCAGGCCGAAGAGATCGCGTTCGGACCCTCTTCCAGTTTCCACCGCTTCTGGCTGGAAGCGGCCATGGGCGTTGCCGCCGCCCCCGCCGGACTCACGCGCACGACGCGGCCAGCTCAAAGCGTTGGGGACGAAGAACCGGACGGCACCGTGACAAGCTGGTACCGCCAGGAGGACGGCCCGCGTGTCGCCAGCGTCTGGACCGGCTGCGGCGGCGCAGAGATGACCGATGAACAGCGCGCCAACCTGATCACGGCCTTCGCTCATCGCGTGCCTATCCATCCTGACATTCTTGCGGCGCTGAACGAGGGCAACGACGCTGTATGTGGCCTTGCCTTCACCGTGGTCAGTCCGGAAAGTCCGGACGGGCGGGTGGAGCACTGGACACTGGCAGAGGTCAGCGCGCTCGACGCAGACACGCTGGGTTTTGCCGATGCCAGCCTGCACACCGGCAATTCAGCGCTTATCGACGATGATGCGCATGAAGCGGTTATGGCTGCACTGGCCGGCGACACGGGCCCGGCGCCGGAGCCGGCTGATTTCATGCTGGAAATCCAGTCTTTGCGCGAAGAGGGCGACTTTGCCGGCGCGATGCTGACGCAGGTGCAGGAAGTTGCGCACTTCGGCGTTTGCCCGTCCGAGACCGTGGGATCGGAACGGCTGGCCTGTGCGGGCGCTTCTGCACTGGCTGACGCTGCCAGCGAGGATGAAGGATATGCGGCCGTGGTCGAGGCGACCGAGGCAGCCGCCGAGGGATCGCACCGGCTCGCGATCAATCGCCTTCTGCCCTATCTGGACCGGCGCGATCACGCCGGCGCCGCCGCACGCACCATCATTGCACGCCAGCTCGTCGAATGGGGTCAGGAGGGCCTTGCGGCCCACGAGGACCTGGACCCGGCCGGACTATTGGCCGAGGCGCTGGAGATCGATCCGTTTGCGGTCAATATCTACTGGTATCTGTCCTTGCGCTACATGGCGGCGGGCGCGCCCGAGGAAGCGTGGTTCTTCCTGGACACGGGGCGGGCGCTGCCCGGACGCGAGCCGACCGAAACGCTGGCTCAGGCCGCCGGACTGGAACGCAGGCTGGGACAGCTCGCACCGGCCCTGTTTCCGGCAGATGCAGCGCAATGAGCAGAATTTAAGGAAACTTTACGCGTCGTTAACCGCATCGCGGACTCTTGTTAACTGTTATGGTCGGAGGTGGAGCCGCCCCCGCTGTGTAACCGGAAGCTGTGGAAACACCACATATTGGGGTCAGTCATCCGGTTTACACAATATTAACCGCTCCGCTACCTTCGACCGAATGGTCAGGAGCGCGTGAGTCGGATGACATCCGGGACACCTTGGAGTGTTAAAGGCATCGACCCGCGCGCGCGGGCGATGGCCAAGACAGCTGCGCGCCGCGAAGGCGTGACTCTGGGTGAATGGCTGAACCGGGTCATTCTTGATGATGGGCCTGCAGGCACTGACTGGTCGGACCGGCTCGGCGGGTTTCCGGGTTTTGCGCCGTCCGCCGCCAGCGACGATGGCAGCGGCAGCGATGACGACTTGCATGAAATGATCGCCCGTCTGGGCGCCCGGATCGAGGCGGCTGAATCGCGCGCGCAACTGGCCATCTCCGGCGTCGACCAGTCTGTTAACGGGCTGGCGCGCCGTCTGGAACGCATCGAGGACGGTCTGGAAGACGAGGAGGACACGACCGCCTCCGCCCTCGCCCGTATCAGGTCCGGACAGGACGAGCTGATGGACCGGCTGCGCAAGCTGGAGCGCAGCGGCACGGGCGGAGATACCGCGCCAGTGCGGGCGGTGGAAGCGGCACTGGGCAAGGTGGCAGCGCGCCTCTATGAGACCGAGCGCGATTTCCGCGCCGAGATTGATGGCCTGCTTGATCGTGAAGAGCGCCGCAAGGACGGAACAGAAAAGTCTGTCCGCAGCCTGGCCGAGCGCATTGAGGAGGCGGAGCGGCGCACGCGCGCCGAGGACCAGTCCTTGCGCGATCTGGTCGAGCAGCGTCATGGCGACATGTCCAGGGCGCTGGAAGGCGTTCACGATAATTCACGCGCCATGCAGCGCCGTCTGGTGGCTGCCGAAAGCGCGACCCACCAGGCAGCCGAAGTGCTGGCCAAATCCCATGAACGTCTCGAAGCCCGTCTGGCCCAGCTTGAGCAACGCAACAGCTCATCCATGTCGCAGGAGCAGTTCCAGCAGCGCTTTGACCGGCTGGCCGTGGAACTCGCCGAAGTGATCCGCGACACCCGGCGCGAGTTCGCCAGCCAGATTGACACGCTGGCCCGGTCAGGCGGCGCGGGCGGACAGTTCGAAAAAGCGCTGCAGGCTACTGAAGCCCGGCTGTCGGCAGCAGAGACACGCCAGGCCGACACGCTGGCGCGCATCAGCCAGGAAGTGTCGCGTCTGGCGCGAGCCATTGATCGCCGCTTTACGGATAATGAAGTCCGGCTGGAGGCGCGGTTCCGAGAAGCTGAACAGCAGCGCAACCACCAGCGCAGTCAGGCCGACATTGAAACGCGGCTTGACGATGTGCGCCGCGAGAGCAGTCATGCGGTCCGGCAGATCGGTGAACAGGTGGCAAAACTGGGGGAAACCCTGGCCGAACGCGTTAGCACCGCCGAGGAACGCTCTGCCAGAGCGCTGGAAGCAGCAGGCGAACGTATGGCACGCGTGGTTGAAACCCTCGATGCGAACGGCCGGGCCCGGTCGGAGGACGATGTGCTTCAGGAGCGCATCAGCGCGTCCGAGGAACGCACCGCCCAGCGTATCGCGCAGGCCATGGAAGGCGTGCACGCCCGCCTGGACGCGGCACGCAGCGAGACCGCAGATGCGCTGTCGCCTGTGCAGCGTGCAATGACGGCGCTCGCCGAACGCCTGGAGGCTATCGAGCAGAACGCCCTTCACGAGCCGCCCCGGCGCGGCACGCCCGCTTCGGCGCTGGACAAGCGCGCCGATCATGCACGCGAACCGGCGCCGGAACCCGACAGCTTTGCCGCACCCTTGAAGCCCCCGCCCGGTCAGCGCGACGCGGACCTGCAGGGAGAGTTTGCGATCAGTGGCGACGACAGCTTTGTCGTCGCGGTCGAGGATCCGCTCAATGGCGGGCGGGCGCCTGCCCCGGCCGAGGACCCGGGCGCAAATGCGGGCGAAGACCTCTGGCAGGAATCGCCCCAGCCAGCGCCCATGCCGCAAGCGTCCCAGCGCGCCCGGTCTGCGCAGGTTCTGGGGGCTACTGCCGATTCCGATTTTCTGGCCGCTGCCCGGCGCAAGGTCCGCCTTGGCGGGTCTGACCCGGCACGCTTCGACTATGGCGCGCAAGCCGCTGCGAAAAGCGATGGGGGCCGCAGCCGCTGGCTTCTGGCAAGCGTCAGCCTGCTGGGGTTCCTGGCGCTGGGCGCAGCAGCGGCCTTCGTCCTGATGGATGGATTCAACCGCGCGCCCCAGAGCGCACAGAACGATATTTCGCCCGAAGCGCTGTCCAGCCTGTTTGCCGATGTGCGCACCGAACAGACGCCCGCCGCCGATGCGCCGGCAGTAGAGCAAGCTCAGCCGGAGACCACCGCAGACGCTGACACCGCCGAAACCCCCGCCCAGACGGACACGGCCACTGCTGCGTCCACCGAACCCGCCGGGACGCAAGGGGCGCAACCGGCCCCGGACGAGCAAGCGCAAACCGAGCCGCCGGCAACGGCTGCCCAGGTGGCCAACACGGTTCCTGATACGCCGCTGACCCTGGAGGCCGCCGCCACTGCCGGTGACCCGGTGGCGCGCTACCAGCTCGCCCTGCAACGCCTTGAGGCAGGCGACGCGCAAGGCGGAATGACGCTGATGCGCCGCGCCGCCGAGCAAGGCATTCCCGACGCCCAGTTCCGCTATGGCCGCATGCTGGAGCGCGGCGAAGGGGTAGCAGCCGATCCTGACGCCGGACGCCAGTGGGTCGTGCGCGCAGCGGAAAATGGCCATCTGCGCGCCATGTATGAAGCCGGCGTGGCCTTTGTGAACCAGTCTCCCACCTCGGCCAACCAGCGGTCGGCGGCGCGCTGGTTCGAACAGGCCGCCCTGCACGGCATGGGCGACAGTCAGTTCAATCTGGGCCTTCTCTTTGAAGAAGGCTTTGGCGTGCCTCAAAGCGCTGCCGATGCCTATGCCTGGTTCCTGATTGCCGCCGGAAACGGTGACAGCGCCGCGCGCGAACGGGCCAGCAGCTTGCGCGCCGAACTGACAGCCGAACAGCGCGCCGCTGCCGAGGACGCCGCCGAAACATTCACCCCGCGCGAGGTCGACCCGCAGGCCCAGGGCCGCTATCCCGCACAAGCCTGGGATCAGGGCACCAGTACCCGGCTGATCGCACGGGCGCAGGAACTCCTGCTGGCCGGGGGCTATGATGTCGGCGCGCCGGACGGGGCCTACGGGCCGCGCACCCGCGAGGCCGTGGTGGCATACCAGCGCGCTGAAGGACTGGAAGCGAGCGGGGCGATCGACACCGCTCTGGTCTCCCGGCTCGAGCGCGGCCCGTCCCGGTAGGGCGGGGCAATGGACATTTATCTTCCCATCGCGGAAGTCTCGGTAAACCTCTTCCTGATCCTGGGTCTTGGACTTGCTGTCGGATTCCTGTCCGGCATGTTCGGGGTCGGGGGCGGCTTCCTGATGACGCCGATCCTGATCTTTATCGGCATTCCGCCCGCCGTCGCTGTGGCCACCCAGACCAACCAGATCGTTGCGTCTTCGGCCTCCGGTGCCATCGCCCATTTCCGGCGCAAGAGCCTCGATCTGAAAATGGGTCTTTACCTGCTGGCAGGCGGTGTCGTGGGCTCCGTCGGCGGGGTGTGGCTGTTTTCCTTCCTGCAAGCGACAGGCCAGATCAACCTTGTTATCTCACTGTGCTATGTCGGCTTTCTGGGCATTATTGGCGGGTTGATGCTGGTGGAGAGCGCAACCGCTCTCTGGCGGCGCTACCGGCTGGGCAAGACCGGCATCACACCGCGGCCCAGACGGCGCAGGCGCGGCATCATGGATGCCCTGCCCTTCAAAGTGCGCTTTCCCGTTTCCGGCCTGTATATCAGCCTGATACCGGTGATCGGCATCGGCGCGCTTGTCGGGCTGCTGGCTGCCCTGATGGGGGTTGGCGGCGGCTTCGTCATGGTCCCGGCCATGATCTATATATTGCGGATGCCGACCTCGGTCGTGATCGGCACCTCGCTGTTCCAGATCCTGTTCGTGACCGCGCTGACGACCTTTCTGCAGGCCAGCCAGAACCAGACTGTCGATCTGGTTCTGGCGGCCTTGCTGATTGTTGGCGGCGTGATCGGTGCCCAGTTTGGCGCACGTGCAGGCCAGCGCATACGCGCCGAGGAACTGCGCGCGGCGCTGGCGCTGATGGTGCTGGCCGTCTGCCTCAAACTCGCCTTCGACCTGGTGTCTGATCCCGCTGACATGTTCGAGCTGATGGAGACGACCGGGGGGGCGGCATCATGATGCGTGTGCTGGCCCTGACCGCGATGGCACTGGCCGGGACGGCCCATGCCGCGCCGGAGGACGAAATCCAGCCTGTGGGCATCGTTGCGGCGCTGACCCAGGAAGTGGTGGAGATACGCTCCAACTTCACCGGGGCGGACTTTCTGGTCTATGGCGCGGTGACCGGCCTAGAGGAAGAAGACGATATTGTCGTCGTCGTGCGCGGGCCGCAGGAAGATCTGCGCGTCATGCGCAAAATCCGCACGCTGGGCATCTGGATGAACCGTGCGCCGATCGCGTTTGAAGACATTTACGGCTACTACGCCGTCGCCTCCACGCAGGCGCTCAGCCAGTTTGCCACCTTCTCCTCGCTGCGCCGCGAAGGCATCGGCATGGAGCATATACGCCTGTCGGCGCCCGACCATGAGCGCGAGGAAACGCGCTTTGGCGTGGACGGCGTTGTGGTGACCGAGCTGGGCGCGGAGATCGTTGATTACCGGCGCGCTGTTGTTCGCAACCGGGCGCGCGAAGGGCTCTACGTGGAATCGCCGGGCGGTGTGGAAATTCTCGATGGTGGCCTGTTCCGTGCAGGCGTGCGCCTGCCGCCCGTGACGCCGGTTGGCGAATACGCCCTTGATATCTATCTCTTCCGCGACGGTGTGCCCATCGCCAGCCGCCGCACGACCTTGCAGGTGCGCAAGGCCGGTTTTGAACAGGCCATCTATGATTTTGCGCATGAACGCGCACCGCTTTATGGCATGATCGCGGTCATCATCGCGCTGATCGCCGGGTGGAGCGCCGCCGAAATATTCCGCCGCCGCTAGGGACAAGGACGATCGTCATGCTCAGACAGCTCAGTGAAGCCCCCGGCACGCCTCTCATCACTGGTTTTGCCGGTCTTATCCCCTTCTTTGGCGGCGCGTTCGGTTTGGCACTGGGCGGTCCTGTGGCCATACAGGCGGCCAATTTCCTGCCCATTTACGCTGCGGTGGTCCTGTCCTTCCTTGCGGGCGGACGCTGGACAGCCGAGATCGTGTTGCGCGCCGATGCGCCGCGCCCCGGCGTGCTTCTGCTCGCTGTGTTCCTGTCGCTCTCCGGCTGGCTGGCCGTGCTGATACAGGTCTGGAACCGGCCTGACCTGCCCTTCAACACAGAGCTGACCGGCTGGGGCATTCTGATCGCAGGCTTTGCCATTCAGTATCTGTGGGATCGAGGCGCTGTGCGTGGCGGCACCCTGCCGCGCTGGTATCTGCCCTTGCGCCTGGTCCTGACGCTGGGCGCGGTGATCAGCCTTGGCGCTGCTCTGGCGGTGCGGGCGCTGTAGAGGGTTCGCTGACGACCAGCGCGCCAACGCCGCAGAAGCAGCCTGACTTGCTTCTCAACCCGATAGAACCGGGTTCCCGGGCTTGATCCGGGATCCCGTTTGTAGCCACCGACCTTTTCCATGGGTCCCGGCTCGGGGGCTGGGACCCCGGTTGCATGAGTTGCAGACCCTCAATCGCCCAGCACATTCCGGCCCGCCACGCGATAGACCCGCTCGCGGCCCAGCATCCAGACATCGGGCGGGCGTTCAAAGCAGGCAGCAAAGGCATCATCGCGCACATTCAGCCCGCCCGTATAGGCTCCGAAGGCGGGCAGGATCAGACGGCTGCCATCACTGGCAAAGGCGCGACGGCGAACCGAGCGGCCTGACCGGCGCACTCTGGCGCAAGGGTGAAGATGGCCTGCCACTTCACCGGGAGAGGCGCCTTCGCGCGGTTCATGGCGCAGGATCAACCCGTCGAGCTCCATTTCCCCGGCTAGCTCTCCGCCATAGCGTGGTGAGGGCGCAGGATCGTGATTGCCCGCAATCCATATCCAGCGCTCCACGCACGCCACCAGATCGGTCAGGAAGGCCGCATCCTCTTCATGCATGCGCATATCTGCCGTCTGGTCGTGAAAACAGTCACCCAGCGCGATTATCGTGCGCGGCTGCAGGCGCACCATCGCCTCGGCCAGCCGTTTGAGTGTGGTGCGTGTGTCATAGGGCGGCAGCATCACGCCCTTCGCCGCGAAGGCCGATCCTTTTTCCAGATGCAGATCCGCCACGATCAGCGCGCGCGCACTGTCCACAAAGGCCACGCCGGACCCATCGGCCAGAACCGGCACGCCATTGACGCGGATATGCTGAACGAGAGGGGGCGCAGCCTGAAGCATGGCAACAGACAAGCGCGTTCCCCATACGTTCGTCAATCGCCCTCTTGCAGGGCATTGATATCACCTGCCCTTAGCGCATTGATATGGCGCGATATTTTTTCCACCGGCCAGTCCCACCAGCTGATGCGCAACAGCGCCGCAATGGTGGTGCCGTCAAACCGCTTCTTTTTGAGCTCGGCTGGATTGCCCGCAACGATGGCGTAATCGGGCACATCGCGGGTGACCACGCTGTGCGCGGCAATGATCGCGCCATGGCCGATACGCACGCCGGGCATGATGACGGCCTGACGCCCTATCCAGACATCATTCCCGACAATCGTGTCGCCGCGGTATCCGCTGTCGAGAGCACGGGCATCAAAGCCGTTCTCCCAGCCATTGCCGAAAATCTGGAACGGAAACGTCGAGAGGCCGCCCAGCGCATGATTGGCCCCGTTCATGATGAAGGTTACGCCGGTTGCAATCGCGCAGAACCGTCCGATCACCAGACGGTCTCCGGTGAAATCATAATGGTAGAGGACATTGCGGTCCTGAAAGGCTTCGGGTGCATCAGGATCGTCGTAATAGGTGTATTCGCCCACCTCGATATTGGGGCGGGTGATGACGGGTTTGAGGAAACAGACGCGATCAAATCCCGCCATCGGGTGCGGGTTCATGGGATCAGGACCATGCATGGAGTAGTCACCTTTCACGCCCGCGCGCAGCGCTTGAGGGCGTTCTCATATTGCCGTTTAGGGCGGAGAGGACGCGAGGGCGCGCCTTGAAAGGTGCTAGTTCATAGTGACGCTATTTTCTGTCTCCGGTCGCGCAACGTCAAGGCCTGACGGCTTCCGCGATCAGGTCTTGCGAGGCTCCCTCCAGGATGGCCTCGCTCGCCTCGCCATAGACCGGCTCACGTCCGATCTCGAGCATGACCGGAACGGCCAGCGGCGAGACGCGCTCCAGCGCTACGGCATCGATGCGCCCTTCGATGGCGGCAAGCCGGTCTGACAGACGGCGAATGTCGAGAAGGCCCGTTGCCGCATCAGCCCAGGCCGCTTGCAGGAGAATATGGTCCGGCTCGTGCTCGCGCAGGACATTGTAGATGAGGTCGGAGGAAAAGCTGACCTGACGGCCGGTTTTCTCAAGGCCGGGATGGCGTCGCTCGATCAGGCCGGAGATCAGCGCACACTGGCGGAAGGTGCGCTGCATCAGCACGCTTTCATTCAGCCAGGCGTCGAGATCGTCGCCCATCAGGTCGGCCGAGAAGAGATCGGCAAAATCCACGCCCGACATATCGTCGAGCGCCCAGACTGAGAGCGCATATTCATTGGCGACATAGCCCAGCGGTTTCAGGCCAAGGCGCTCCAGCCGCCGGGTGAGCAATACACCCAGCGTGGCATGCGCCAGACGCCCTTCAAACGGGTAGCAGACAAGGTAATACTTGCCCGCGCGCGGGAAGGTTTCCACCAGCAGCCGTTCAGGTTCGGGAAGGCGCGAGCGAAGCTGCTGCACTTCCAGCCATTCGCGCACCTGATCAGGCAGCTTGTGCCATTGCTCCGGCTCGCTCACCAGCTTGCGTACCCTTGCTGCCAGATAGGTGGACAGCGGAAACTTACCGCCCTGCCAGGACGGCACTTTGGGGTCTTCGCCGCCTGCCCGGCTGACAAACAGATCGGTCTGGCTGGTGCCTTCAAAACGCAAGACCTGACCGGCGAACAGGAAGGTATCGCCAACGCTGAGCTGATCAGCAAACCATTCCTCAAGCTGGCCCAGGCGCGGCCCGGCAGCACGCAGGCTTTTCGCACCGCTGCGCGCAGCGACCACACGCACATCCAGCATCGGGCTTTCCACGATGGTGCCGATATTGAGCCGGTGGCGCTGGGCGGCGGTGCGGTTGCGTGCCTGCCACAGCCCGTCGCGCCCCTTCACGATGCGGCAGAAGCGGTCATAAGTGCCAAGCGCGTATCCGCCGGTTGCGACAAACGCGAGCACCCGGTCGAAGGTTTCACGCGGCAGACCGGCATAGGGCGCGGCCCCGCAGACTTCTGCGTAAAGCGCATCGGCCTCGAACGGATCACCGCACGCCCGGCCCATCAGGTGCTGGGCCAGCACATCGAGTGCACCCGATTTGAGCGGTTCGCCATCCAGCGCGTTTTCCGCCACCGCATCGCGCGCCGCCAGGCATTCAAGATGTTCAAAACGATTGGTCGGCACCAGCACTGCACGCGAGACCTCGTCCAGCCGGTGATTGGCGCGGCCCAGCCGCTGGATCAGACGCGACGTGCCCTTGGGCGCACCGAGCTGCACCACCAGATCCACATCACCCCAGTCAATGCCCAGATCGAGCGTGGAGGTGCACACCACAGCGCGCAGCTTTCCGGCGGCCATTGCGCCTTCCACCTTGCGGCGTTGTTCGACGCTGAGCGAACCATGGTGCAGCGCTATCGCCAGATTATCATCATTGATCCGCCAGAGCTGCTGGAAGGCAAATTCGGCCTGAGAGCGCGTATTGACGAATACCAGCGCGGTGCGGGCCGTCTTCAGCAGCTCATAGACACCGTCCATGGCGTGCTGACCCATATGGCCCGCCCATGGAATACGCGCATCAGGGGTGAGGATCGACACGTCCGCTTCGGCCCCGCCCGCACCGATGACAACGCGCGTTGAAGCCGCCGCACTGGCCGGATCGCGGGACAGCCAGCGCGCATGTCCGTCCACATCCTTCACGGTCGCCGAAAGACCGATGCGGCGCGCGTCCGGCGCATATCGCGAGATGGCCGCCAATCCCAGCGCCAGCAGGTCGCCGCGCTTCTGTTGGGCCAGCGCGTGTACCTCGTCCACGATGACGGCCTTGAGATCGGCAAAGAAGGCCGCGCCGTTCTCCTGCGCCACGAAAAGGGCGAGCTGTTCAGGCGTCGTCAGCAATATGTCCGGCGGGGCGGCCCGCTGGCGCGCGCGCTTTGATTGCGGTGTGTCGCCCGTGCGCGTTTCGATCCGCAAAGGCAGACCCATTTCCTCTACCGGCACCATCAGATTGCGCGCCACATCCTGCGAGAGTGCCTTCAGCGGCGATATGTAGAGCGTATGAAGCTGATGGGGCCGGCCTTTGCCGCCTTGCGCACTGATCTGCGCCAGCTCAATGAGCGATGGCAGGAAGCCGCCCAGCGTCTTGCCCCCGCCCGTCGGGGCGACCAGCAGCACATCCTCACCCGCTCCGGCCGCCTCCAGCATGGCGAGCTGATGGTCACGCGGCTGCCAGCCCCGGGCGTCAAACCAGAGGGCGAAAAGCGGGGGCAGCAGCGGAAGGGGCGCAGAACGGTCCATGAGGGCGATTCATAGGGCAAAATGCCCCTGCCGGTCGACAATTTCACCCTGTCTGCCTAGGTTTCACGCCACACACATTTCCTTGGGGAGCGCATCACATGAAGCGTGCATTTCTAATTTCGCTGGCAGGCATTCTGGTCTTGAGCGCTTGCGGCGAACAGGTTGCAACAGGCGAAGGTGATGCCAATACGGTGGTCGCTGGCGCGGCCCATACACAAGACCGCCTGATCTACCCGACCACCCGCGAGGTAGAGCAGACCGACATCTATCAGTCCGCATCGCGCGGCGAGGTGGAAGTGGCTGATCCCTACCGCTGGCTGGAAAGCGATGTGCGTGAGAACGGCGAAGTGGAAGCTTGGGTCACCGCGCAGAACGCAGTCACCAACCGCTATCTGGAAAACCTCCCCGGCCGCCCGATGATTGCCGAGCGCCTGCGCGAGCTGTGGGATTATGAGCGCGTATCGGTCCCTGCTGCGCGCGAGGGCCGCTATTTCTATTCCTATAATGACGGGCTGCAGGACCAGTCGGTCTACATGGTGCGCGACGGGCTGGACGGTGAAGGCCGCGTCCTGATTGATCCCAACACATTGTCCGAAGACGGCACCATGGCGCTGGCGGGCACCTGGGCCAGCCCGGACGGGCAATATGTCGCCTACATGCTGCAAGATGGCGGTTCGGACTGGCGCACGGCCCACGTGATTGATGTCGAGACGGGCGAGCGCCTCGACGATCAGCTTGAATGGATCAAGTTTTCCGGCCTTTCATGGGCCGAAGATGGATCGGGTTTCTTCTATTCGCGCTATCCGCAGCCTGCTGAAGGCGAGGAATTCACCTCGCTGAACATGGACCAGGCGATCTATTTCCACGCGCTGGGAACAGAGCAGAGCGAAGACCGGCTCGTGATGGCCGATCCTGAGAGCCCTGAAACCGGCTGGGGCGGGTCTGTCAGCGATGATGGCGATTATCTGGTCATCTCCTCATCGACCGGCACGGACGGGAACGGCATTCATATCCTCGACCTGACCGACGAAGAGGCTGAACCCGTTCTGGTCTTTGACGGCGACGACAATAATCACAGCCTCGTGGGCAATATCGGCTCCAGTTTCCTGTTCCTGACGGATCTGGATGCACCCAACCAGCGCATTGTCTCGCTGGATCTGGCCAATCCGTCAGAGCTGACCGATATCATTGCAGAAGGCGATTTTCCGATTACCAGCGCCAGCCATGTTGGCGGGCATCTGATTGTCCAGAGCTTTGAGGACGTGCGCTCGGCCGTTCGGGTCTACACAACTGAAGGGGAACTGGTGCGCGATGTCGAACTGCCCGGCATAGGACAGGCGGGCGGCTTCAATGGACGCCCTGACCAGACCGAAACCTTCTACAGCTTTACCAGCTTCAACCAGCCGCCCACCGTCTACCGCTATGATGTGGAGACAGGCGAGAGCAGCGTGTTCGCGCAGCCTGAACTGACCTTCGACCCGGAAGACTATGTGGTCAGCCAGGTATTCTACCCCTCGACGGGTGACGTTGAGGTGCCGATGTATATCGTCCACCACCGCGATGTGACGCCCAATGGCGAGCGCCCGACCCTGCTTTACGGCTATGGCGGGTTCAATATCGCGATGACGCCCGGCTTTGATGTACGCCGCCTGCAATGGATGGAAATGGGCGGCGTGTTTGCGCTGGCCAATATCCGCGGCGGCTCCGAATACGGACGCGACTGGCATGATGGCGGACGCCTGGCCAACAAGCAGAACGTGTTTGACGACTTCATCAATGCCGCCGAGCACCTGATCGAGGAGGGCTGGACGAGCCCGGACAATATCGCCATCGAGGGCCGCTCCAATGGAGGGCTTCTGGTCGGCGCTGTTGCAAACCAGCGTCCGGACCTGTTTGCCGCCGCCCTTCCCGGCGTCGGCGTGATGGACATGCTGCGCTTCAACCAGTTCACCGCTGGCCGGTTCTGGGTCGATGATTATGGCAGCCCGCAAGATCCGGCCATGTTCGATGTGCTGTACGCCTACTCGCCGCTGCACAATATTCCCCAGGGCGAAGGCTATCCGGCAACACTGGTGACGACCGCCGATACCGATGACCGCGTGGTCCCCGGCCACTCGTTCAAATACATCGCCGCGCTGCAAGCTGCCGACACGGACAATGCGCCAACCCTGATCCGCATCGAGACGCGGGCCGGACACGGCGCAGGCACACCTGTTTCCAAGCTGATCGAGGAAACGGCGGACAAATGGGCCTTCATCGCCTTTCACACCGGGCTGGACCTGAGCCAGCCGCCCGCCAGCGAATAGGAGAGGGCCCACTTTGGAGCTCGACAGGCTGAAGCAGACCCACGCGGCGGTAAAAGCCATAAAAGGCGGACCCGATGGCGCTGGCGCATGGTTCAGCGCCTACGCACTCTGCCTGTCGGGCGACAGCCCGGCCAATCTGGCCGGGGCGCTGGAAACCAGCCATGTGGCTTTGAAGGATGCGCTGGGAAGCTGGCAGGCACCGACGGGAAGTCTGCGCTGGATATATGCAGCCCTGCTCACGGGGAACGGTAAAACCGCGTCCGATTTTGTGACGCTGCGCACCACGCTCAAAGAGAGCGCCAAAGAGGCTGGCACGGGAAAGCTCTATGCCGGAGGCAGCCGCGCGGCGTTGGTCTTGACGCTGTCCGGCGCCCGTTCAGCAAGCGCGCTGCGCCGGTTCCTTGCCATCCAGAAGGCCATCCAGCCGCCCTGGTGGCGCGCCAACCAGGCCATCACGGACCAGTTCGCCGCCTCCCACGCGGCGCAGGATGACAGTCCCGATAGCGTTGTCCGCGCCAGGGAGGCGGCTCTTGCCGTCTTTGCCGGGGCAAAAGCCACGCGGGGCCTGAAACGTGAAGGGGCGCGTCTGTGTGCGCTCTACCGCCAACCGGCGCGCGAGGTGGCGGAGCGCTTCGTGGCACTGCGCGCCGCAGCGCGTGAGCTCAAACCGATCCGCCAGACCGGCAACCGGCATCTCTACATGGAATGGGCCGCGCAGGGTGTTACCTCGGCCGACCTTCCCGTCATCGCCAGCCATATGCAGGCGCTCGACGCGGTCACGCAAACCGGATCGGCCCGGCTGCGTCTGGCACAACTGGTCTGGCTGGGCGAACGCGGCGATGGCGGACTTGGCACGGTGTCGGCCATGTCAGCGGTAATCGCCGCACAGACGGCCGCCATTATTGCGGCAAGTACGGCCACGTCGGCGGCCGTCACCACGACATCGGGCCCCTAGCCATTGACCTCGGGCTTGCCGCGCGGGCCGGCCGGTGGGACAATGCGGCCATGAAACGCGATGAGCTTCTGGCCCGCCTGCGGGCATTGAAACCATGGTTTGAAGACCATGGCATTGTGCGCGTGCGCGTTTTCGGCTCTCACGCCCGCGACGAGGCCGGCCCGGACAGCGATGTGGATTTACTGGTGGAGTTTGGGCAGACGCCCAGTCTTTTGCGGATGATCGGCATTGAGCAATCACTTGGCGAGAAGCTGGGGTGCCCTGTAGACCTTGCCACCGAAGGCGGGCTAAGGCCACGGGCACGCGCTCACATTGCCACCGAAGCCGTCGATGCGTGAGCGCAGCGATCTTGAGGCAGCCATCCACGCAAGCGGTCTGGCAGACGCCCCCTAGACGCCCTGCTCGATCATGCGCTTGTAGCCCTCACGGGCATGAGCGCGTTGGAGCCAGTCCTTGGTGGCAGGCGCATTCTCCAGAAGGCCGGACTTTTCCATCCCATCCAGCTGGAAGCCCATCAGGCAGTCCGCAGCGGTAAAGGTGTCCCCGGCAAACCAGGTATGACGGGCCAGATGGCTCTCGATAGTGGCTACCGCCTTGTCGCGCTCTCCGGTCATCCAGCCTGCCAGCAGCGAATCCTGCAGGCCCGTCGCGCGGGCGAATACCAGGATAAGCCCCGGCAGGAAGGGCGAGCCTTCAGCCGCGTGTATCCATTCCAGATAGCGCGCGAAGTCCGGCGATCCCGGCTTGGGATGCAGGCGGTGCTCGGTGTCGAACACGGCCAGAATATACTGCGCAATGGCACCTGTTTCGGCGATCACCTGCCCCTCATGCTCCAGCAAGGGTGCCTTGCCCATAGGATGCACCTTGAGGAGTTCCGGCGGTGCCAGGCGCGTCTGTGCGTCGCGTTCATGGCGCACCAGCGTGTAGGGCAGGCCCAGCTCCTCCATCAGCCAGATAATGCGCTGCGAGCGCGAGGCATTGAGGTGATGAAGGACAAGGCTCATGGGCGGGTTTTCCTTTCAGGCGGCGTAGTGCCCGCAGCCCTTACGACTGCGGGCAATATTCCTAGTTCGCGGCCGGCAGGGTGTATCCGACCTCTGCGCCCGGACCGAGCGGCAGGCCCAGATAGACCCAGGCAATGGTCATGATGATCCCGCTGATCAGAAGCCAGAGCGAGTAAGGCACCATGGCTGCGGTCAGCGAGCCGATGCCAAACTCAGGCACCCAGCGCCGGGCAAACACCAGCACCAGCGGGAAATAGACCATCAGCGGGGTGATGATGTTGGTGGCACTGTCACCGACACGATAGGCCGCCGTCGCCATTTCCGGGCTGACGCCCAGCAGCATCAGCATCGGTACGAGAATGGGCGCCATGAACGCCCATTTGGCGCTCGCCGAGCCCACAAAGAGATTGAGGAGGGCTGAAAACACCACGATGAGGCCCAGTACAACAGGCAGCGGCAGGCCCGATTGCTGGATCGCACCCGCGCCGTTTACCGCCGCGATCAGGCCGAGATTGGACTGGTTGAACAGCTCCACGAAATAGGCGGCGGCAAAGGCCAGCACGAGGTAATAGCCCATATCCTTCATGCCGCCCGCCATCATTTCCACCGTGTCGCGGTGGGACTTGATGGTGCCTGCCGCCACGCCATAGGCGACACCCGCGGCGAGGAACAGGAAGAGGAAACCGGCAACGAGCGAGGAGAAGAAAGGCACCAGCTGCTGCGCCGGGGCTAGCGTGGGGTCAGGGTTCAAGAGCGGCGGATTGCCGTCCCACACCGATACGGCGCCGAAAGTGACAAACTCCACCAGATCAACGGTCAGGAACAGCCACAGGAACATGACCGCCAATACGGCGATACCGGCCCGTCCCAGCCCTTTTTTCTGGCCTTCGGTAAGCGGCGCGTCGGGATCATCGGCGGGGTCGGTGCTGCCCGCCACCGCGCCCCCGGTCCAGGGGCCGAGGCGCTTTTCTATGATAGCATCGGTCACGAACCAGATGATCGGCAGGTAGAGGATCGTCATCGCGGCGATGAAGAACCAGTTGCCGGCAATATTCATGGTCCAGTCGGCGACTAGCGTGCCTACAGCCGCCTCGGTAATGCCAAACAGCAAGGCATCGAGCTGGCCGGGGAACAGATTGGCGGAGAAACCGCCGGACACACCCGCAAAGGCGGCGGCAATACCGGCTACCGGATGCCGGCCTGCAGCGGCATAGATCACGCCCGCCAGCGGGATCAGCACCACATAGGCCGCATCGGCAGCCAGATTGGCCAGCATCGCCACCAGCGCCACGACCGGTGTCAGCAGGAAGCGCGGCGCATTGCGTACCGCGGCGCGCATGGCGGTTCCAAAAAGGCCCGCGCGTTCTGCAACGCCTGCGCCCAGCATCACCACCAGCACATAGCCGAGCGGATGGAAGGAGGTGAAAATGGCCGGCATGCGCACAAGGAGGTCTTCAATGATCTCCGAGCGCAGCAGCATGCGCGCCGGCTCAATGACCGGCGAGCCATCGTCATTGACCCGCACCGGATGCTCCACCGAGACACCGAACAGTTCGGCAATGATCGATACCGCGACCAGTATCAGGATCAGCCATACAAAGATCATGACCGGGTCGGGCAGCTTGTTGCCGGTCTTCTCGATCCAGCCGAGAATACCCTTCTGGCGCTCCTGACCTGCGGGCGCGTCTACGTTGGCCATATTTCATTCCCCCTTGGCGCGCGGGTCTTGCCTGTTGGCAGGCAGCCCGGCCTGTTGCCGGTGCAGAGCGCGTGATGCCGCTCCCGAAGGCTCAAGGTTAAGCACTGGCGGGCCCTTTAGGGAACCCTGCTTTTTCCGTTCACGAAGCGGTTCGCCAAGGCTTTTGCCAGCACCGGGCGCAAAAGGTCCCGGCGGGTTCGACCTTCACTGCAATCCGTGCTAGAGGCCCGGCAATCTCAGAAATCATGGACAAAAGGACATCCGGGTATGGAATTGGGCGGCGATTTCAACGCGCAGATCAGCACGGTGACGGAGTACCTCGCCACGGTGGGCGTGGCCGTGCTGACCAATGTGGCTCTGGCTGCCCTCATTCTGGTGGTCGGGATGTTCATGGCCGGGTTCATTTCCCGGCGCGTGCGCAACTGGGCGGTCAATCACCCGCGCATCGACACCACGCTGGCCGTCTTCTTTGCGTCCATCGTGCGCTATCTGATCATTGCGGTCGTCATCATTGCCGTGCTGACCCGGTTTGGCGTGGAGACGACCTCGCTGGTCGCCGCGCTCGGTGCGATGACGCTGGCGATTGGTCTGGCGTTGCAGGGTACGCTGTCCAACGTCGCCGCAGGCGTGATGATTGTGTTCTTCCGCCCCTACAAGATCGGCGATTTCGTCGATATTGGCGGCGCATCTGGCTCCGTTCGCGATATCACGCTTTTCTATACCGAGCTGACCACGCCCGATAACCGCCAGGTCATCGTGCCCAACGCCCAGTCCTGGGGCCAGGTCATCATCAATTTTTCCGGCTATTCGACGCGGCGCGTCGATTTTCTTTTCAGCGCAGCCTATGAATCCGATCTTGAGAAAGTGCGCAGTGTCATCCGCCGGGTTCTTGAGGATGACGAGCGGGTCCTGCTCATGCCCGAAGTCGTGGTGGAAGTGGCCGCGCACGGCGCCTCCTCCATCGATTACACGGCGCGCGCCTGGGTCAATTCCGAAGACTACTGGGCCTATTTCTGGGACAAGACACGCGAGATGAAGCTGGCTTTTGATGCCGAAGGCATTGAAATCCCCTATCCGCATCAGGTGCATATCGACAAAAAAGCGTAGAGGGCGATTTCGCCTCACACGTGCCGCAATCTTTCGATTAATCTCACGCCATGAGCGATACACAAGACACCCGCAAGTCCTTCATGCAACGCGTTGTCGCGGTGCGTCTCAAAGATGTACTCGTGCTGTTCTTGCTGTGCGTACTGGCCGGTGTAGTGCTGGCCCTGTTCAATATCGATCCGGCAGAGCTGTGGGTTGACTTCTTCGGCACCATGGCGCGCGCCTGGGACCGGTTTTTCATCATCATCACCGAATCCTTGGGCTGGTCGGTACGCTACTTCCTGCTCGGCGCCGTACTGGTGATCCCCTTGTGGATTGTCTGGCGCATTGTTTCGGCCGCCGGGCGCCGGTCCTGAACGGGCTTACCAGGTATTAACCCTGACACGTGATTGCGCGGGCAATCGGGTTTGTGTGCTGCTAGCTTTCCCCTGTCAGGGGATGCATTGCGGCGGCGGGGACCATCATGAAGTTCAACGATCTGGAGACCAGCACGCCGGTGCGGCTGCCTGTATCGCGGCGATGGCAGGACCGGCCGATACTGGTCGTTGACCCGTCCAATTTCCTGCGCCGCCTGATCGCCGATGTCCTTCGCCACGCCGGTGCGGACCGGGTCCATACCTTCGCCGGCAAGGAAGACGGGCTGTCAGCAGCCACAACATTTTCCCGCCCCATCATCATTTCAGACTGGTCTGACAAGAGCTCGCCGGGGCCAGCCCTGACGCGTGAGCTTCGCCGCAAGAACCTGCCCGTGCGCCGCGCGCCCGTGATCGCACTGGGAAACAGCGGACAGATCCGTCAGATCGAACGCGCGCGCGATGCGGGCGTTGACGCGTTCCTTCTGCGCCCCGTATCGCCAGCGTCCCTGTTCGCGCGGCTGGAGGAAACCACCGCCCGTCCCCGCCCCCATGTCGAGACCGAGAGCTTTGCCGGACCCGACCGGCGCACCCGGCCAAATCAGGATGGACGCATTGCGTGGAAGCGCGGTGTCGATATTGAGTCCGGTCTGGCCACCCCGCTGGAGGCTGCCCTGTCCCAGGCTGACGCCATGGCAGAAGCCATGATGCGCCAGGGCGACATGATCGCGGCGCGCGTCGGCCGCTCGCTGCGCCAGTATCTGGAGACGGTCAGCGATGTCGGCCCGCGCGAGACCGAGATCATCACGCTGCACCGCTCTGCCTTGCGCCGTCTGCAGGAGTTTGAAAATGCTCCGCCCGCTCACCGCAACGAGCTGGTCAATGGCCTCGAGGAAATCACTGCCCGCAGGCTGGCTGCCTGACATCGCCCCCCTGAACGTGCCTCTGGCCTAAACGCCGGCTGCCCGCTAAACGGCAGTCATGGCCGATGACTTGCAGACCCTTCTCGACACGCTCGCTCCGCTTCTGGTGGACGGCTCGCCTCACGCGGTTGCCCTTGGCTTCCGCCTCGAACGCATAGAGCCGGGACTGGCCGAAATGCGTGCACGCTATCGTGATGATCTGATTGGTGATCCCGACACGCGCGTCCTGCATGGCGGCGTTGTCACGGCGCTGCTGGACCATGCTTGCGGACTGGCCGCCTTTGCCGGGCTTGGCGGAAAGGACGCCACCGCCACGCTGGATCTGCGCCTGGATTACATGCGCCCGGCCGAACCGGGGCGCGATGTCGTGGCGATTGCCCGCTGCCGGCGCGCATCGGGCCTGTTCGCCTTTGTCAGCGCCATTGCCCATGACGGTGATGAAACCGATCCCATCGCCACCGCCGCTGCCGCCTTCATGGTCAGCCGGGTCAGTCAGGAAGCGGCGGAGAAGGCGCGGCGCGCCTTTGGCAAGTCGGCCACGCCCATCAGCAAGGTGGAAGAAGAATGAGTCCACTCGGACCTTTGCTCTCCAGCCCCTATGTCCGCACGATGGGCGTACGATTTGACGGCCATGGCGATGAGCTGACGGCGATATTGCCCTACGCGGAAAGCCTTGTCGGCAATCCGCTGATACCGGCCCTGCATGGCGGGGCTATTGGGGCCTTCATGGAAATCGCCGCGTCGGCGGCCTTGCTGGCAGGCACGCGGCTTGCTGCCTTGCCCAAGCCGATCGACGTGTCGGTGGACTATCTGCGCCCCGCCCGTCCGCAAGATGTCTATGCCCGGGGCATCATCACCCGTCAGGGCGCGCGGGTCGCCAATGTGCGTGTGGAAGCCTGGCAGGACCGGCGCGCCGCTCCGGTAGCAGCGCTGCACGGTCACTTCCTGATCAAGCCCGAAGGCGGGCAATAGACTATCGCGCCAGCGCCTGACCGAGCGCGGTGCCGCTATCCCAGGCCAGTTCCGCCCGGCCGCCCAGACGCCAGTCACCGGCACACCCTACCGTCCCGGTTTCGTCCAGAGCAAACGGGGTCGCCGGTGCCTTTTCACTGAGCGCATAACGCCAGCGATGGGCAGATGACCAGACAGGACGTGCGGGAAAGCCGAAGCGGATATGGGCTTCCTCGAGAAGATTGCGCACCACATCATCAGCATTGGCCTCCAGATAGCGGGCCGACCAGCCGGTGGTGGCGTGCAGTATCCAGCTTTCAGGCCCTGTCCGGCCCGGACGTGATCCCATGCGGGCCATCCAGGCGAGCGCGCCGCCATAGAGCTTCGCCCCGTCAAATCCGGGATCAAAAGGGGCATCCAGTGCCGCCATCACCGCCTGACAGGGACCGATCACGGCCGCATTGGCTTCAGCAATCTGCGACGAGAAATCACCGTCGGTGCGGGCCAGCAGTTCAATCATCTGCTCGGGAGGAATGGCAACAGCCACCGCATCAAACGGCCCTTCACGCTCACCGTCTTCCAGCACCACGGACCATCGCCCGGGACCGCCAGACAGGTGCGTCACGCGGGCACCAAAGCGTACATCCAGTCCGCCGAGCGCATGTTTGACAATGGCATTCATGCCCGGCACGCCGACCCAGCGGTCTTCGCTGCGCAAGGGCTCCACATTGCCTGCCCGGTCGATGGATACAAGGCGCGCCTGCCAGCTTGCGGCTGCGCCGGCATCGCGCGCCTCCTGCATGAAGGCTGAAAAGGCGTCTCCGCGCGCGGTGATAAACTGGGCACCATGGTCGAAGCGCGCCTCGCCCAGCGGGGTCTCGACGCGCCGTGTCGACAGCCGCCCGCCCGGCCCGCGCCCCTTGTCGAAGAGCACGCAGGCATGGCCAGCATGCGTCAGCCCACGCGCGCAGGCCGCCCCGGCAAGGCCCGCCCCGACGATGGCGATGCGTCCTTTGGCCATATATCCTTTTCCCGCCGCTCGTGGCTTCTAGATATCACCGACATGGCCCGTAAAACGCAAACACAAGATCAACGCACTGCAGCCATCGCTGAATATGGCACGTGCGAGGTGTATTTCGATGGTGCCTGCCCGCTATGCCGGGCAGAGATCAGCCATTACCGCCGGCAGGGCGCAGAAGCCGCCTTCACCGATATCCATTCTAACGATGCTGTCCTGCCCGCCGGACTGGCGCGCAAGCAGGCCCTGTCGCGCTTCCATGTGCGCCTGGCCAACGGAGTGACGGTCAGCGGCGCGCGGGCGTTTGCAGAGCTGTGGAAAGTCACACCGGGCTGGCGCTGGCTTGGCCGGATCGCGGCCCTGCCGCCGCTGGTCTGGATGCTGGAGCTTGCCTACCGGCTGTTCCTGCCGCTGCGCCCCGCCTTGCAATGGCTCTGGCGCAGGCTGGCGCGATGACAAGCGTGGTCTGGTTCAAGCGCGATCTGCGCGTGGACGATCACGCGGCGCTGAGCGCTGCGGCCCATCGCGGAGCGGTGATCGCGCTCTACATCGTGGAGCCATGGCTGTGGGCAAGGCCGGATTATTCCGGGCGCCAGTACGCCTTCCTCATCGAATGCCTGCAAAGCCTGGATCACGCGCTGCAAGCGCGCGGCATCCGCCTGACCGTGCGCACCGGCGAGGCGTGCGAGGTTTTCTCCCGCCTGCATGACGCGCATGCCTTCACCCATATCGAAGCCCATGAGGAGACGGGCGTTCACGCGACATGGATGCGCGACCGGGCCGTCGCGCAATGGGCGCGCACCCGCTCCATCCGTCTGACCGAGCACCGTCAGACCGGCGTCATCCGGGCGCTGCCCGGCCGCAATGGCTGGGCCAGACGCTGGGACGATTTCATGGCTCAGCCGGTCTTGCGCGCGCCGCAGGCGCTATCGGGGCCGCATCTCTCACCTGAAGCACCGCCAGCGCCTGAGCGGCTGGGCTTGAGCGGTGATGTGTGCCCGCTGCGCCAGACCGGCGGGCGCCGCGCCGCGCTGGAAAGCCTTCACAGCTTCCTTCAGACACGCGGCGAAGATTACCGCAAAGGCATGTCATCGCCGGTGACCGCCTATGATGCCTGCTCGCGGGTCTCGCCGCATCTGGCACTAGGAACGCTGTCAATGCGCGAGGCATCGCAGGCGGCCCGCAAGGCGCGCGACCATCACCAGGCCGGTGGGCGCAGGCCGTTTGCCAGATCCATCGACAGCTTTATCGCGCGCCTGCACTGGCACTGCCATTTCATGCAGAAGTTTGAAGACCAGACATCACTGGAGACCAGCGAGATGCACCCTGCCTGGCAAGGGGCCCGCCCGCAGGGCGATGCACAGACCATCCAGCGCTGGATTGACGGGGAGACAGGGTTGCCCTTCGTGGATGCCTGTATGCGGGCGCTGAATGCCACCGGATGGCTGAACTTTCGCATGCGCGCCATGGTGGCAGCGTTTTCCAGCTATCATCTCTGGCAGGACTGGCGTGAACCCGCCAGCCGCCTGGCCGCCCGCTTCACTGACTACGAGCCGGGCATTCACTTCCCGCAATTCCAGATGCAGTCGGGCACCACCGGCATCAATACGCCGCGCATCTACAACCCGGTCAAGCAGTCACACGATCAGGACCCTGACGGGGTCTTCATCCGTCATTGGGTGCCCGAACTGGCCAGCCTGCCGGTAGCCGCGCTTCATGCGCCGTGGCTCGCCTCTCCGGCCGATCTTGCGCGCGCTGGCGTGCGTCTCGAGGCCAGCTACCCCTCCCCGATTGTCGATCACGTGGCCGCGGCGCGCGACGCACGCGCGCGCCTGACACAGATTCGCGCCAGCGCCGGGTATCGCGATACCGCGCGCAGCATCAATAACCGGCATGGCAGCCGCAAGTCGGGCATGAAACAGACCGGCCAGCGTCCCCGTCCGGCCCGCGCCACCCGGCCTGATCCCCGGCAGGCCCGCCTTGATCTGGGTGATCTGTGAAGATGAAGCGCAAGGGCGATCTGCCACAGAAAATCTGTGCGCATTGCGGACGCCCCTTCACCTGGCGCAAGAAATGGGAGCGGGTCTGGGACGCGGTGCTCTATTGCTCGAAGCGCTGTTCGGGTGACGCCCGCAAAACCCGCAACACACGCCCAGCTTAATTGAAATTCATGGACGCTCCACAACGGCGCAATGTTTCCCCAGCCAGAGTGATTTTGCGAGGTTGATCAGACAGGGACGACAGATCCCGGCAATCACCCCGCACGGTCGATAAATCACTCAAGGAACGAGGAAACATCTCCCATGAAAGCTCTCCCCCTTATGATTGCCGCTCTGGCGGCAACAAGCCTTTGCGCCCCGGCCCTTGGCGCAGACCTGCCCTCGCGCAATGTCAGTTTCCACCCCAATGAACTGAATACCGCTGAAGGGCGCGAAGCCGTCGAGCAACGCCTTGAAATGGCAGCGCGTCAGGTTTGCCGCGCACATGGCGTGCGCAGCGCCGCGCTGAGACTGATTGAGGCCCAGTGCCGCGAGGACGCATTGCAGGGCGCTCTGGACAGCCTTTATGGCAACCGCTCGATGACGCAAACGACCGCCCGGCACGACAGCAATATCACGCTGGCCAGCGATAGCCGCTAGCAGCCAGACATACCCTTTTGCCCGGCTTTATTCCCTTTTTGCCGAGGCAGTCGCTGGCCCCCGCGCCGACATGCCGCGGGGGCCATTTTTCTTGTCAGGCAAAATCGCTTTCCAGCACGATGCGATAGCGCGGCTTGCCGTCGCGCAGGCGCTGGAAGGCATCATCAATCTGGCTCATCGGCATGTATTCGACATGGGGCGCGATTGAATGCCGGGCGCAGAACTCCAGCATTTTCGCCATTACGGCAGGGCTGCCGACAGGTGAACCGGAAACCGATTTCTGCCCGCCAATGAGGCTGAAGGCAGGAATGGCAATCGGTTCAGACACCACGCCCACCGTGTGCAGACGGCCCTTGGGGGCGAGCGCGGCGAGATAGCGGTTCCAGTCCAGTGGCACAGCGACCGTCGACAGGATGAAATCATGACGCCCGGCTTCGGCTATGAGCGCATCCTTGGAGCGGCTGTCGACAACGCGGTGCGCGCCCAGCGCCCGGGCTTCCTCGGCCTTGGACCCGGTTGAGGTAAAGGCTGTCACCTCGCAGCCCCAGGCTTTCAGGAACTGGACGGCGAGATGGCCCAGCCCGCCAATGCCGACCACGCCGACCTTGTCTGTCGGTTTCACATCAAAAGCCAGGATAGGCGCAAACACGGTGATACCGCCGCAAAACAGCGGCCCGGCGCTGCGCGCGTCCAGCCCGTCGGGCAGCTTTACCGCCCAGGCCGCCTGCAGACGCACCGCCTCGGCAAACCCGCCATGGCGGCCCATCGCGATGCCTTGCGAGTCGCGGCACAGATTATGGTCCCCGCTCATGCAGTTGTGACAGGTCAGGCAAGAGCGTGCCAGCCAGCCCGCGCCCACCCGGTCACCTGCTTTCAGGTGTTTCACCGCCTTGCCCGCCGCCGCGACAGTGCCCACGACCTCATGGCCGGGCACCAGCGGAAACTGCGTCTCGCCCCATTCCTCGTCCAGCAGGGAAAGGTCGGAATGGCAGAGCCCGCAGGCCTCCACCTTGATCTCGACCTCATCATCACCGAGCGGACCGGGATCAAAGCTGATCTGTTTGAACGCTCCTGCGCGTTCGCTGGCGGCATAGGCACGGATCATGATGAAATTCTCCCGGAACTGGCGAGACGGACTGTCACCGGGCGTAAGCTAATGTGAACACATGGCGTTTGCGAGGGCGCATGTTTGGATTTATTCGGCTGTGATGACCGCAGCGCCGCCTCTCACCCGCCAGAAGGTTCTGACCCTGGCCTTGCCCATCATGGCGGCGAATATCGCCACGCCGCTGGTCGGGCTGGTCGATATTGCTGTGATCGGGCGCTCTGGCTCGACCGCTGACATTGCCGCAGTCGCGCTGGGCGCGCTGATCTTCAACTTCCTGTTCTGGGCATTCGGCTTTCTGCGCATGGGCATGACCGGCCTGACCGCGCAGGCCGACGGACGCGGCGACGACGCCGAGGTGCGCGCCAGCCTGCTGCGCGGGATCATGACAGGGCTGGCCATCGGGCTGGTGATGTTACTCGCGCAATGGCCCTTGCAAGAACTGGCCTTTGGCCTGTTTTCCGCCGAGACCGGCGTGGAAACGGCCGGAAGGGCCTATTTCGATGCGCGCATCTGGAGCGCACCGGCCACGCTGGCCGGATTTGCCCTCTATGGCTGGCTGATCGGGCTGGGCCGCACCGGCATGGCGCTGGCCCTGCAGGCGGCGCTGAACGTGCTCAATGCCGGGCTGTCCATTCTTTTCGTCGCCGGGCTGGGATGGGGCGTTCCGGGCGTGGCCTGGGCCAGCACGCTGGCGCTCTGGCTTCACCTCTTACCGGGAGTCGCCATCGTCTGGTGGATCCTGCGCACCCGGACAGCTATATCGGTGCCGTCGGCGCTGATCTTCGCACCTGCTGCCCTTCGCCGACTTTTGGGCGTGAACCGCGACATCTTCCTTCGTACGCTGGCGCTTCTGGCCGGTTTTGCCTGGTTCAACGAGATGAGCCTGCGCGAGGGCACCAGCGTGATGGCTGGCAATGCCGTGCTGCTCCAGTTCATCGCTATCATCGCCTATTTCCTGGATGCGTTCGCCCATGTCACCGAAACCGTCACCGGCAAGGCAGCCGGCAGAGGCGACTGGCAGGGCCTGAAGCGCGCCCTGCGCCTGACGACCGAACAGGCCGCCGGCTTCGCCGCCATGGCAAGCCTGGCGTTACTGGCTGGCGGCGGGACGCTGATCAGCCTGATCACCACCGATCCGGCGACGCGCGGCGCGGCGGCGGCCTTTCTGCCGTATTGCGCGCTCGTCCCCGTGCTGGGCTTTGCCAGCTGGCAGCTTGACGGGCTGATGATCGGCACCACCAGAGGTCCGCTGATGCGCAACGCGATGATCGCGTCATTCCTGATCTACGTGGCACTGGATTTCGCCTTGCGGCCCGCCTTTGGCGGTGTGGGGCTGTGGCTGGCATTTCTCGGATACTATATCGCGCGGGCAGGCACGCTCAGCTTTGGCCTGAAGGGCCTGAAACGCGATGTCACCGCTCAGGCGTCAGCACCCACCGCGCCGGCCAACGATGTATAGCCATCGGCCTTGATGCGCTCGGCCAGCCCGTCACGCAGGCGCCCGATCAGCCCCGGCCCCTGATAGACCAAAGCGGTGTAGAGCTGGATCGCGCTCGCGCCTGCCTTGATCTTGGCATAGGCGCTCTCCACCGAGTTCACGCCGCCCACACCGATCAGCGGCAGGTCCGGCCCTGCCGCTTTGCGCACCTGACGCAGCACCTCTGTCGAGGCTTCCGTCAGAGGCGCACCGGAAAGCCCTCCGGCTTCACCCTTGTGGCGGCTGCTGAGCGTGTCTGGCCGGGCCAGCGTGGTGTTCGACACGATCAGACCCGAAATGCGGTGGGCCATCGCCACGCGCACGATGGACTCGATGCCTGCCGCGTCCAGATCAGGCGCAACTTTGAGGAAAACCGGCTCGGTCCAGCGGGCGTCATTGACTCGGGCCAGCAAAGCGCCCAGCGCGTCTTCACCCTGCATGTCGCGCAGGCCCGGCGTGTTGGGCGAAGAAATATTGACCGTGAAAAAGCTGGCCAGACCTTTCAGGGCCTTGACCAGCGTCACATAATCGCCTGCGCGGTCGTCGCTATCCTTGTTGGCACCCAGATTGATGCCAACAATGCCGGGCTTGTCCGCGCGCGCCTCAAGGCGGGCTTTAAGCGCGTCCAGCCCTTCATTGTTAAAGCCCATACGGTTGATGACCGCGCGGTCTTCACGCAGGCGGAACAGGCGTGGCCGGGGATTGCCCGCCTGCGGACGCGGCGTGACAGCGCCCAGCTCGACAAAGGCAAATCCCGCCCCCAGCAGCGCATCGGGCGCTTCGCCATTCTTGTCATACCCGGCGGCCAGCCCCACCGGATGGGCCAGCTCTATCCCGGCGATGGACGTGGCCAGAACCGGATCTGCATTGGCAGGCAGTTTCGGCCCCAACCCGGCTTGCAGCGCCTTCAGGCTTATTGTGTGGGCGGTTTCCGGCGGGAGAAGGGTGAGGCTTTTTGCACCCCAGTCAGCGAGCGCCATCACAGCTCCTCCGGCAGACGCCAATGGCCCTCTTCGTCCCGTCTGAGAAGGTGAACCGAGCGGATCGCGGTAAAGGGCAGCGTGCCATGGATATGCGGAAACAACTCACCGCCGCGCGACTTTTCCCATTTCAGGCTGCCGCCCAGTGCCTGTGTATCGATCACGGCCAGCGCAATGCGGTCCACACCCGTGAAGTGGGCTGTCAGCGTGCCCTCAAGCTGATCGCGGGCAGAGCAATGAATGAAGCCGTCACGCGCATCATGCGCCTCGCCCTCGAACTGGCCGGACATGGCGGCAGCGCCCAGCACGGCCGGGTCAGCAAATCGGTAAATCACATCCTGTGTCATGGCTTCGCTCTAGACCGGCCATGAAAACCCTGCAAGCCCGGCGTAGCGGCTTGACATTTCTCCTTGGCAAAGGAATAAATTCCTTGGCTTTGGTTGAAGGAGGCGCGGCCATGCTCACCCATACTCAGGTCTGGCGCGGCATTGACCGGCTGGCCCAGCGCGCGTCCACCTCTCCATCCGGCCTCGCCCGCATGGCGGGTCTGGACCCGACCACTTTCAACCCGTCCAAGCGCGTTGCCGCCTCAGACAGCAAGCCGCGCTGGCCGTCCACCGAGAGCCTGGCCAAGGCGCTGGACGCCACCAAGGTGAGTTTTGCCGAATTTGCGGGTCTTGCCACCGATACGATGGCGGGCCGCTCGGTGCCGCTCATCGGTCTGGCGCAGGCGGGCAATGAAGGCTTTTTCGATGATGCGGGCTTTCCGGTGGGGTCGGGCTGGGAAGAAGTGATATTCCCCGGCCTGGACGACGAGGCGTGCTACGCGCTGGAAATCTCCGGGGACTCCATGCTGCCCCTCTACCGGCCAGGCGACAGGATTGTTGTCGCCCCCCACGCCCAGCCGCGGCGCGGTGACAGGGTGGTGGCCAAGCTGCGCTCCGGCGAGATCATGGCCAAGGAGCTGGGCCGCACCACCGCGCGCACCATCGAGCTTGTCTCGCTCAACACCGAATTTGAGACGCGCGTGCTGGACGTGACCGAGCTCGTCTGGATGGCCCGTATCGTCTGGGCCAGCCAGTAGATTTAAGACTTTCTGGTCTCGAGCTTTTTTCGTCATCCCCGCACAGGCGGGGATCCAGAGAACGTGGGCGAAGGTCTTGCAAACGGCTCCGGGTTCCCGCCTCAAGCGGGAACGACGAAACGAGGCGAACGCAATCCTACCCCTCATACCTGAACACGTCTTCCAGCGGCTTGCCGAAGGCGCGCGCCACCCGGAAAGCTACTTCCAGCGACGGCGAGTAGCGCCCCTGCTCCATCGCGATGACGGTCTGGCGGGTGACGCCTATCGCGTCGGCAAGCTCGGCTTGCGTCATCTCGCCAGCATGAAATCGCTGTTCGCGGATCGTGTTGGTGATGCTGGTCTTGCCCTTGCCCATGCTCAGACGCCCCGGCGGTAATCGATGATCTTCGAGACGGCCTTGACGATCTCGCCCAGCACCAGACCTGCCAGGATCGCATTGACGATCCAGAAATGTGGCATAGCCAGCATGGCAAGACCCATCGCGCACAGTGCGCCGAACGCCATCACAAACCCGCCGCGCTGGTCGCCGCGCATCTCGATCAGCTTGTCACGCTCATCATGCTTGTCGGCGTCTTTGGGGGCGAGCACGGCGATGATGATGTGACCGGCTATGGCAATCGCCACCAGCGCGACCACGCTCGTCAGCATCAGCCCGTTAGACATGACGAGACGGGCATTCACATCGATATCGGTCCCGCTCAGGGTGGGCAGACCCAGCACCAACATGAAATAAACCCCGTAAACCAGAACCATGGCGCCCAGCATCAGGGCATTACTTTTCTCGTGAAACGACATGTCAAACCTTTCCGACTACAAGTAAGAATTATCTTACATCGAAGGATGTAGGAAATAACCGACTTTAGGTCAAGTTTTTCTTACACAAGAATCAGCGGGTGAAACTCAGCCCTTGCTAAAATCCTCGCCCGCCAGCGCACGGCGGATCAGGGCAATCGTGCGCGGCAGGCCGTAAATGGCGGCGAATCCGCCAAAGCGCGGACCTTGCGACTGGCCCAGCAGCACTTCGTAAAGCGCCTGGAACCAGTCCCTGAGCTGCTCAAATCCGGCATCCTTGCCAGCCGAATAGACTTCCGTCTGGATCAGCTCGGCGTCGCGCTCATCGGGTGACAGCGCCTCAAGGCGTGCAACAAGCCCTTCAAGCCCTGCCCGCTCCTGATCGTTCGGCGCGCGGTAGGTCTTGGCCGGTTTGACGAAGTCCTCGTAATAGGCAATCGCATAATCGGCCAGCCGGTCAAGAAAGGGTTCGCTTGCCGGGCTGGTGCCCGGCGCATAGCGGCCGATAAAGCCCCACAGCGTTTCCTTGCTCGATGCATTCGCCGCCGAAACAAGATTGAGCATCAGCGCGAAGGAAATATCCGCGCCGGGCGCGGGCGGGTTGCCCGAATGGATATGCCAGACAGGGTTTTCGATGCGTTTGTCTGGCTCCTGCCCCTGATAGGCGGCCAGGTGCTGGCGATACTCGTCCACAGCCTTGGGGATGACATCGAAATAGAGCCGTTTGGCGGTTTTGGGCTTCTGGAACATGTAGAGCGACAGGCTTTCAGCCGGCGCATAGCGCAGCCATTCCTCCACCGCGATACCATTGCCTTTGGTCTTCGAGATTTTCTCGCCCTGCTGGTCGAGAAACAGCTCGTAGCAGAACTGCACGGGCGGCTCCGCGCCCAGGATGCGGCAGATACGCGAATAGATCGCGCCATTGACCTGATGGTCCTTGCCATACATCTCGAAATCCACGCCCAGCGCCGCCCAGCGCGCGCCGAAATCGGGTTTCCATTGCAGCTTGGCATTACCGCCAGTGACGGGCAGCGTCAGTTCCTCGCCATCCTCGTCATCGAACGTGATCGTCCCGGCCTGCGCATCGATGGCTTTCATCGGCACATAAAGCACGCGGCCCGTTTTCGGGCTCAAGGGCAGAAACGGGCTGTAGGTGGCGCGGCGTTCCTCGCCCAGCGTGGGCAACATCACTTTCATGATGTCGTCATAGCGCTGAAGCGCGGTGAGCAGCATCTGGTCATACGCGCCCGTGCGGTAAAGCTCGGTCGCCGACAGAAACTCGTACTCAAAACCGAACCCGTCCAGAAACGCGCGCAAACGCGCATTATTGTGATGACCGAAGCTCTCATGCGTGCCGAACGGGTCGGGCACATCGGTCAGCGGGCGCTGCAGATGGGCTTCCAGCTTTTCCGGGTCCGGGATATTGCCCGGCACCTTTCGCATCCCGTCCATGTCATCAGAGACGCAGATCAGGCGGGTCGCGATTTTCCCGTCGGTAAGCACTTCAAACGCATGGCGCACCATGGTGGTGCGCACCACCTCGCCGAACGTGCCGATATGCGGCAGGCCGGACGGGCCATAGCCGGTCTCGAAGACGACCGGCCTGGACGTATCGCCCCGCTTTTCCACCCGTTTGAGGAGTTCCCGCGCGAGCTCGAACGGCCAGGCTTTGGCGTTGGCGGCAAGGGCGGAATATTCACTCATGGAAAAAGCGTCCGTTTCGGGCGTTGAAGGGCTTGGCTGGCAGGTAGACCTCACGCGCCCATGCGTCAATGACGCCCCTGCCCCTCAGCCCTCAATGCCGTCGTCGAATATCGCCTCGATGGGCTCTCCAAACAGCCGCGCAATGCGAAAAGCGAGCGGCAGGGACGGATCGTACTTGCCATTCTCCAGCGAAATCACGGTCTGGCGCGAGACATCCAGCTGCTCGGCCAGACGTGCCTGACTCCAGCCGCGCACTGCGCGCAGATCCTTCAGCCGGTTTTTCATGAATAGCGGCGGATCATAAAGGCGGCAACGAAACCGTGGGTCATCGCAAACACCGGGAACAGATACACCGCACCAAGTTCGGGCAAAGTGGTATCAAGTGTCACCAGCCCCCAGAACGTCGCGAGGCACAACACCGCGCCGGCAGATATGGCAGTGGCCGTGATCATCAGCCGACCGATCATCTCGTCACTCTCGATGAGGATATAGACCCACACAACGACCCAGCCAGCTACCAGTCCGATAGGCAGGCTCTGCAGGAGTCCTTTCACAAACCCGCCAAGCTCCGGCACGTAATGCCGGGCAGCGAGGAGCGCGCCGACATAGGCCATGGCCAGCGCGACCTGCAGAGGGATGAACACTATCGCCTTTATCTCGTGACGCGGCGTAGCCGGTGCATTTGCAGCCGATTGCGCGATACGGTTTTCACGCACCCACAGCAAGAAGCTGGCCAGCGTTGCAACGCCCGTCACACCCAGAAGCACCGGATCATCGAACCCGCTGGCCATCTCCAGGGCGAACGCCGCGAAAAGTCCGATCGTCAGGAAGAGCAATAACAGGGCAAGCGTGCCGCTGGCCCGCACAGGGTGGCGTACGCGCGCGGCATCATGTTGGGAAAAGCGCATGGGAAATATCCTTCGCGAACGCCTCTAGCGGTAATGGCGGCTGACAAGGAACAGCGAGAGGTAGTAGCCGGTCACCGCAATCAGCACGGTGAAGATCGGCTCGAACATGACAACAGGCAGCCATGTGGACGCCAAGTCCCAGCAAAACGCTACCGTCACCGCTGCCCCCAGCCCTATTGCCCAGGCCAGTATGTGAATACGCTGCTGCAGCTCGTCGAGCGAACGGATCAACACCACCGTCTCAAAGCTGGCCGCCAGCACAAAGCCTATGCAGAGCAGCACCATGGCAAGGTTCAGCCCGAATCGTTCCGGCGGCCCGCCGCCGACGGCGTGGAACCCGGTGAAAGCAATCATCAACAGGCCAAACATCGTCATGGACCGCCAGATATAACGGCGGCGCGCGGCAGGCGGGGCAGAATAGGTTTCCGGAACAAGATTGATCATGGCTTCCCTTCAGGCTTGGCTGACCTCACCAGGCTTCCGGCCGCCAGTAAACAGGCGGATCACCCAGTGGCGGTTGGCAAAGGCTGTCCAGCCCAGCACGAACATGGTCAACCAGAACAAGGCCTCCGTCGCCAGTGCTGCGGCAATCAGCGCAAGCACAAACACCGCTTGCGGCGCGTCCAAAAAATACGCGGCCCCCGCACCCGTCCACGCCAGCAATGTTGCCGACCCCGCCAGCACGACCAGACCGATGCGAAGTTTCCTTGAGAAAGTCATATCCTGCTCCCTTTGTAAAGCGTGCTTTACGAAATAGCGTCAAGCTCACTTGACGTCAAGGCTGCTTTACAAATTTTTACAGGGGCTCAGGCTGGCGGCTCGCATTACAATATGATAATAGTTATCACCAATCAGATTTGACGGAGACGGCGATGCCGAGCAGCTACGCCCTTGGCGGACATTTCGAAGGCCTGATCGACGAACTGATTGCGTCCGGCCGCTACAACTCGAAAAGCGAGATTATCCGCGACGGGCTGCGCCTGCTGGAAGATCGCGAAGCGATGCGTCAGGCAAAACTCGAAGCCCTGCGAAGAGCTATCGAGGAGGGTGCCAGTAGCGGTCCGGGCATTGATGCCAGAGAGGTCTTTGACCGGCTGGAAGCGAAGTACCGGGCGATGGCGCAAGGCACCGCCGAGTGAGTTTGCGCTTCTCACCCGCTGCGGAGCGCGATCTGGAAGAGATTGCAGACTACATCGCGCAGGACAATACGACGCGGGCGATCAGCTTTATCATCGACCTGCGGCAGATCGCGGCAGGCATTCAGGACAATCCGCTGGCTTGGCCGGAGAGGGACGATCTCTTGCCGGGACTGCGGATGCGGCCCTTTGGCCGCTATCTGATTTTCTATCAGCCAGCGGCCGACGATGTGCGCATCGAGCGGATACTGCATGCAAGCCGCGATATTGGCGGCAACCTTTCCTGATGGAAAGCAGCCTCGCTGCACGCCCTCACCATCAAAGATGCCGGGCCCCTGTCAGAGCCCGGCATTTATTGTTTTAACTAGCTGAAAAGCCTACTTGTTGGGCTGCGGCGTGATGCGCAGATACGGCTTGATCTTCGTATAACCCTTGGGGAAGAGCGCGTCGGCATCGGCGTCAGACACGCTCGGCACCACAATCACATCCTCACCATCGGTCCAGTTCACCGGCGTGGCCACCTTGTAGCCGTCGGTCAGCTGGAGCGAGTCGATCAGGCGCAGCACCTCGTTGAAATTGCGTCCCGCGCTTGGCGGATAGGTGAAGGTGGCGCGGATCTTCTTGTTGGGGTCGATCACATAGACCGCGCGCACCGTCAGCTTCGGGTCCGCCTTGGGATGGATCATCGTGTAGAGGGTGGAGACCTCCTTGTTCACGTCCGCGATGATCGGGAAGTTCATCGCCGTGCCTTGCGTTTCCTCGATATCCTTGATCCAGGCCTGGTGCTGGTCGAGCGGATCAACCGAGAGCGCAATCGCCTTGGCATTGCGCTTGGCGAATTCGTCTTTGAGCTTGGCGGTAAAGCCCAGCTCGGTGGTGCACACGGGCGTGAAATCGGCCGGGTGTGAGAAGAACACCACCCAGTTGTCACCGATCCAGTCATGGAAACGGATCGGGCCTTGCGTGGTGTCTGCGGTGAAGTCCGGGGCGGTATCGCCGAGGAGAAGGGACATGGGCGTGAATGCTCCAGATGGTTTGCTGACAGAATTTTACAGGCTTTACTTAGGGACCGGCCTCCAGCGATGTAAGGTCATCGCGCCTACACCCCCACATGAATTTTTCTGGCGGACCCAGCATGCCCAGCCTGATCATCATACGCCACGCCAAAGCCATCGACCTGACAGAGGCTGAAGACGATTTCGAGCGGGGCCTGACGGCGCGCGGCCATGAGGATGCAGACCGGGCTGCCGCCGCCGTGGGCGAGGCGGGACTGGACGCCGATCTGGCACTGGTATCACCAGCCAGGCGCACGCGCGAAACCTGGCAGCATTTTGCCGGCCTGTATCCGGGCATCGCCGTGAACAGCCCGATGGCGCTCTACCATGCCTCGCAGGAAATGCTCGAGCGAGCGGTTACCCAGGCGCTGGAAGAGGGCGCCAGGGCAGTCATTCTGGTCGGCCACAATCCGGGCATTGGAGCTTTCGCGCACTCGCTGGCAGCACGGGCAGATGCGATGGACGGCGTGCCCTATGGCTGGCCAACCAGCGCGGCGATTGCGTTTCATCTGGACGGTCCCAGCCTGATGCACCCCGCCCGCACATTCCTGTTCAATCCGAAGGCGTAATTCGAAACGATTCGCTCAAAAGGTTAATTTGCGTTAACCATTTTCGCCAATCTGTGCAGAGCAGGCGGCGATGGGGCAAGGATTGGGGCAACGCAAACGGCGCGTGCTGGGCCATGCGCATACCGAAAACGAGCCGGTAAAGGCAACCCGGACGCACGCACAGGCACACCGCGCAGCCTATGCGCTGGCCGATGACACGCCCGAGGCGAGCGCCGCGCACGCTCTGGGTGTTCCGGCAGCGATATGGGCGGGACCAGCCGCCTTTCTGGCCGTGGCAGAGCTGGTCAGCGCCGGGATGGGCCTGGTGATTACGGGTATCGTGACAGGCGCCCTGTTTCTTGTCGTTGCGTTCTTGCGGCTGGCAGCGGCCCGCCGGCCAGGGCAGCTGAGCGCGCGCCGCAACCTGCTTTCCCCTGCGCTGCCGTCAATGACGGTTATCGTCGCTCTTCACAAAGAAGCAGCCGTCGTGGCCGGGCTGGTCGACCAGCTGGCGCGGATCGACTATCCGCGAGACCGGCTTGATGTTGCACTGGCTATCGAAGCCGATGACTGGGACACGCTGCGCGCTGCCCACGCAGCTGCCAAATCGGTCCGCGCGCACCTGCCCGTCCGCGTCATGGCCGTGCCGCCCATCGGGCCGCGCACCAAGCCCAAAGCCCTCAATTTTGCGCTCCAGAGAACTCAAGGCGCGCTGGTGGCGGTCTATGACGCCGAAGACGCGCCCGCGCCCACGCAGCTGCGCGCCGCCGCCGAAGCGTTCGCCGCTGACAGCCAGCTGGGCTGCGTGCAGGCTCCGCTGGGCTGGTACAACCGCAATGAAAACTGGCTGACGCGGATGTTCGCGCTGGAATACGCCGCCCAGTTCCACGTGGTCCTGCCCTACTTTCTGCGCCTTGGCTGGCCCTTGCCGCTGGGCGGCACCAGCAACGTGTTTTCCGGCCTTATGTATCAAGCGCACCAAGTGAACCGCTGATTTTTCAGCCGCTTATCGTTATCCTTCCAGCATGACAAACATAGCCCGATACCCTAACGGCACGGTGAAGCCGTCAAACACCGATACTTATGAGCACGCAACCAACGGATTGCTCACAAAGCGCGCTGACCTGTTCAACGAGGGCAACCGCATCCGTGACAGGCTGGCAGAGATCAGGAACGACATTGCCGCTCTGGACCGGACACTGGCCACCCTCGGTTTCAAGGGTGATTTGAACGCCATGATGCCACGCAGGGCGCGCGAAGTGATGTTTGCGAAGGGAGAGTTAGCCGACGCAGTAATGCAGGAACTACGCCACGCAGAAGGCCCGCTGCGCAGCCGCCAGATTGCCGCTGAAATCGTGGCTCTCCGGGGCGATGATGCGCGGGATCAGAAATACGTCACCGACCTGACAAGGCGTGTGAGCAAGGTTCTGCGCATTATGCGGATCAACGGTGAAGTGAAGTGCGTTCAGGATCAGCGCGGGAACTATATGTGGGTGCAGGCCTAACAATCGATGCTCAAGATGGCCTCGACCCGACCTATAACTTCACACATCGTTTCAGTCGTGGAATCGGAGTGGTATCGAGCGTTTCGAGCTATCCAGTCAACGGTTCTCATTTGATGAGACAAGATGACGCCTTGGATTTTGGCCCCGCGAGGCGTTTTGACCTCAAAAGAACTACCAGTTACAGTATTCGTTATCGGACATACGACCGCAAGGCCAGTAGCAATATTAAAGTTCTTGGGAGACAGAACTAAGGCCGGGCGATGCCCGGCCTGTTCCGTTCCAGCTTGCGGATCAAAGTCTAGCCAGATGAAATGGCCTCTATCCGGTTGATATTGACCATTCATGCTTTACCAAACCTCTTCGCCTTTGGCCGGACCCCATTCGATCTCGGCGTTTTCATCTGCTTTCTTGTGGCCCTTTAGCAGATCGGTCAGCTTGAATTTTTGACGCGTGGGACGCAGAACCACTGTGTCGCCCTCTAAGGACAGCTCAATGGGAGTCCCGTCGCGTAACGACGCCCCCTCTGTGATGTGACGCGGGAGTCTAACCCCCAAGCTATTCCCCCATTTTTTGACTTCGGTTTGCATTGCGCTCCTCCTTCCCCGTTCTTGGGGAGTATATACGCTGGATATACATGATGCCAGATGAACGCCGGGTAAAGGGATTTGTTGCATCAAATCTGCGTTAGCTTGTCGCAGATGCATTTTTGTTACGCGGCGGCACGCTGCCAATATCCAGCCCACGTCCGGCTAACCGGCGACACCATGGCGAGGCGCAGCGCACGGTTGGCCAGCCCGCCATTGTCTTCCCGGCGATGATCTTCCAGCCAAGCGGCATGGGTGGCGTATTGGTGCAGGTAGCGCGGTGACACGCCGTGGTGCTGGCCCTGCACCATGCGGCGAAGGCGGGAGAAGTAGCTCTCAACGCCGTTCGTGTGCGCACCGTCCATGCTGTAGGCTTGGCTGTGATTGATCCGGCCAGTGGCACGGTTCCGGCTAAGCACGTCCCAATGGCTCGCCTCATCAGCGTAGATGACCGCCGTGCCGCACACGCGATGCGGGAGCACGTCCAGACCGTCTGCCTCGGCACGCAGCACTTGGGTAAGCGTGCGGCCTTGGCGCTGGCGCATGGCAAACACAACGCGGCGGGTGCCGGTCTGGTGGCGAGCCTTGCGGCGGTCGATCCGGTTCTCTTTCAGGTTAGCCGGGCGGATATGGCCACCAAAGTATGCGCCGTCGATTTCGACCTCACCGGACAGGCGCAAGCCTTCAAGCTCGGCTGACAGGGCTTCACGCAGCTTGTGCATCATCACGAACGCCGTCTTGTATTGGCAATCAAGGTCTCGGCTCATCTGGACCGCGCTCATACCCTTGGCACCATTCACAAACAGGCAGACCGCTGCCAGCAGATCGGTAAAGCTCATTTTCCGGCTGGCGAAAATCGTGCCGCTGGTGACGGAAAACTGGTGATGGCAACCCTTGCACTTGAACTTGCGGCGGGTGGCAATGTCGTAGCTCTCCGTGCAGCCGCAACGCGGGCAGACGGCTTCCCCGTCCGTTTCATCCCAGCGCAGTTCACAGAACGTCCGGTAAGCGGCCTCCTCACCAGCCTTGTAAATGGCTTTGAGTGAGAGGGTGCGGGCAGCAGCGCTAAGCAGGAAGTGTTGGGCCATATCGATCACCATATTTCGTGTTCATTTCACGATATATGGTGATTACGGGTAGCCTTGTCAATGACAAAATCACGATATATGATGATAGTGCCATCAAGAGAGGTGATTTCATGTCTGAGGTAGATTGGAACAAGCGCGCGAAGAACCTACTTCGCGCTGAGATGACGCGAAAAGACGTGACAGTTCGCGACCTTGCTGAGAAGCTCGGAGAAGACGAGCGGAATCTTGCCAACAAGATCAGTCGGGGAACGTTCACAGCGGCGTTTATGTTACAATGTTTAGAAAGTATTGGATCGCGGGACTTGCGCTTGGATTAGCGCTTTCTCTGGCACCAAAGTCCTCAGCCGACAACCATCGGCAAGATCAACAGGACCGTGCTGATAGCGAGCGAGACGCATCCGAAACCCAGAACCCATCTACGATGCTCAATGGGGTCCAGCCCCACGAGACAGCAGAAACCTCCGAAAACCAAGAGCCACCAAGCGATCAACCACAACAAGCCGTAGTTCACAAGCACCCACTCTCGCCAATATTCCGCGACTGGTCGAATCTTCTCCTTGTGGGCTTCACAGGCATCATCGCATTGGCTGCTCTGTGGCAAGGTTGGCAATTTCGCCGCCACTCTCGCCAAGAGTTGAGAGCCTATCTGGATATCAGCAAAGCTGATATATACAGAGGGCAGCCTAGAGTTCACCTCCATATCACCAATTCTGGAAAAACCCCGGCGCTCTGGTATGAGGTGCAATCGAATTGTAGGGTTGTAGAAGATATTGAAAGGATAACTTACAATAAAGGCCTGTCGCTGAGCGACCCGCTCCGATGGGCCGCCCCTGCCAGTGGCCAAACTTATACCGCTCCGTGCGGTGCAGAAAATGTTAGAGAAAGCATCGAAGAGGCCATACAAAACGACAAGAGAATCGTGATACAAGGCGTGCTTAGATGGCAAACTGTATTTAGAGAAACCTATGTCTCTGAGTTCATATTCTATCAAACCCCCAAAGGGCCGATTAAAAAAGTCCCCACTGGTGAAAGTTGGACGAAGGAAGTCCCTTTGCCCATGAGCCGCCCCACCTCCGGACGGCCCGCTTACCAGAGAGAGCGCAATCAAAAGAGCCTTAAGCATCGCTAGGCCCTCCCGTCGCTGAGAGGTTTGGTGCGTCTGCTACATAAGGCCGGTGTTTTCGCGCGACGCCCTTGCCGCCTGCGGTGGATGGGATGCACACAACGTGACCGAGGATGCTGACCTGGGCTTCCGGTTGGCCCGGCAGGGCTGGAAAACGGGCATGATCGGACATGGGACTCTGGAGGAGGCGCCCGTCACGGTCAAAGCCTGGACCGGACAGCGTAGCCGCTGGCTTAAAGGCCACGCCATCAGCTGGTGCGTTCATATGCGCCGTCCCGGCGAGCTGATGCGCGAAAGCGACGTTCGCGGCCTGGCATCGCTCCAGCTTTCACTGGGCATGAACGTGCTCAGCGCGCTGGCGCACGGGCCAGCTGCCCTCTGGGTAATGTATCTGGTCGGCTCGGCGCTAGCAGCGGGCAGTTTTCCGCTGGTCGTCCTGCCAGTGCTGGCGGGATATGGCGCGGCGATCTTCGCCGCTGGCGAGGGCGCACGCCGGGCCGGTTTCACACCCAGCAAGAGAGACCTTGCTGCGCTGCCGCTCTACTGGCTGCTACAGACACCCGCCGCGATCAGGGCCTTGCGTGAGATTGGCGGGCAATCCTATGTGTGGGCAAAGACCGAACACGGCCTGACGGCCCAGAACAGGATAGCACCTGATGAGCCTGTCCCTCACGCTCGCCCTTCTGGCCGTGTCGCTCGCCCTGTTCCTGTTCGCCGGGTGGCGTAGCGGCCGCCCGGCAGACCCGGTGCGCGGACCGCGCCTCATCCCCTGGACGCTCATCTGTATTGGCCTTGCCGTGTTCATGCTGCTCCTGCTGGCGCACTTGCTGAGCTTTTTCGGCATCGAGACAGGCCAGCGGATACGCACGTTCTAGAGCGATATCGCCATCAGCAGCACGAACAGTGCGGCAAAAAATCCGATCAGCAGCCAGCGCCCCCAGCGTGGCAGGAGCCGCCATCCCGCAACGATCTGGCCGCCCACCGCATACAAGACCAGCCCCATCACAAAATAGCGCAAGCCCCGGCCCAGAACGATGGCCAGTGCGAACCACGCGCCGCCTACCCCGGCCAGCCCGGCAGCAAGGCTGGTCAGCTGCACCGGGACCGGCGTCAGCATGGCGGCAAAGGCCGCCAGCGCCCCGCCCGCTTCCATGCGGCTTCTCACCTCGGTCAGAGTGGCCGCCGATGCGCTGTCATCGACAAGAAAGGGCGCAACCGCGTCAAACGCCAGCCGGGCCAGCGCGTAAATCAGCAGACCGCCAAGGATCGAGCCTAGCGCCGCTGCCGCAGCCGCCGGGAAGACGTGGCGGCGTCCTCGAAGCATCTGCGCGGCGAGCGGCAAGGCGACCGGCCAGGGAAATATCGTGGAGTCGACAAAGGAGCCGATAAAGAGCGCCGGCACCGCCCAGCGTCCGCGTGCAGCCCGTATCAGGCGCAGCTGGAACAGCCGTATGCCCCGGCGAAAGCCGGAGCGGGGCGATTGATCTGCCTTGCGGACGAGGGTCGCGTTCATGACCCGTCGGTGTGTAGACCCTATTGCAGCGCGCGCCAAAGCGGCTTTACGCCGCTACCCGCCCGGCACCCCGGTCTGGAAACTCTCCACCAGCGACCCTGTTACCAGCCGCCAGCCATCCACCAGCACAAAGAATATCAGCTTGAAGGGCAGCGAGATCACAACCGGCGGCAGCATCATCATCCCCATCGACATCAAAATGGACGCCACCACCAGATCAATGATCAGGAAGGGGATGAAGAGCAGGAAGCCGATCTCGAAAGCGCGGCGAAGCTCGGATATCAGGAAGGCGGGGGCGACCACGTGCAGCGGCGTGGCTTCAGGCGTCTCCGGCTCGATCTGCGCAATATCGAAGAACAAGGCAAGATCGTCCTCGCGAGCATGAGCCAGCATGAACATTTTCACCGGCTCTGTTGTCAGCTCGAACGCCTGCTCGGTTTCGATTTCACCATCCAGATACGGCTGGATGCCCTCGCCATAGGCCTGTGTAAAGACCGGCGCCATGATGAAGGCAGTCAGGAACAGGGCCAGCGAGATCAGTACCGCATTGGGCGGGCTCTGCTGCAGGCCGACCGCCGTTCTGAGGAGTGACAGCACCACGATGATGCGCACAAAGCTGGTTGTCATGATCAGGATGGACGGCGCCAGCGACAGCACGGTCAGCAGGATGACAAGCTGGATGACCCGCTCGGTCAAACCCTCTTCGTCGCCGACATCGATATTGACCGACTGGGCCTCGGCCATGCCGCCAAACGCCAGCCCTGCCATCAGGACGCCAAGCGCCAGACTCCACAATAGGGCCGGGCGGAACCGCAACCACGCCATCAGGACTGCCCCTCCGGCACTGTCTCGCTGCTCCCGCCCGGCTCTACAGGTTCAAACCGGGGCGGGGCGGGGCGCCGGTCCAGCACAGTTTCGCCGGCAAGACCCAGAAGGATCACATGTTCTTCGTCATCGACCCGCACCAGCACCACCCGGCGGCGCGGATCGAGCATCACGGTGGAGGTGACTTCCAGACGGCGCGGCGCGCCTGCGCGTTGAATATTCGGAAGAAAGTGGGCGAACCCGGCCTGGCGGGCCAGCAGGGCAAGACCACCCAGCAAGCCCAGCACAAGCAGGAGCGCCGCAAAATAGCGTCCGAAATCCATTATATCCATCGGCCAGGCTCCCCGGCGAACCGGCGCAGCCCTCGGCGCCCGTCCTGTCTGCGGTTTCTCAATCGCTAGCGGGAGTCGCGGCTTTGGTTAAGCCACTCTTAACCGCATCAGCATGAATGTGGGGTTGGAGCCTTGCGCGCCAGAACGGCCGCGCGAAAAAGGAAAGCGAAACGCATGCGTCCGGACGACATTCCAGTTCTCGGTATCTTACGTCAGGCGCTCGGCTATCATTCCGACCGCCAGCGTGTGCTTGCCCAGAATGTCGCCAACGCCAACACACCGGGCTATGTCCCTGACGATATTCCGCAGAGCCAGTTCGAGCGGGCCCTGTCGGGGGCACAATCCACCCAGAGCGTTACGCTGAACGCCACCGAGGCCGGCCATATTCAGGGCCGCAGCTCGGGCGGTTCATCAGCCTGGCGCGCGGTTGCCAGCCCGGACAGCGAAACCACGATCAACGGCAATGCAGTTGTGCTCGAAGAGCAGATGGTGCGCTCCGGCGAGAACCGGATGCGTTTTGAAACCGCTCTGGGGCTGTACCAGAAAAGCCTCGCACTGATCCGCATGGCCGCCCGCCCGCCGGGCGCCTAGGCAAGCGTGACCCGCGAAACAGGATATGATCCATGCCCGATAATGTCTCAGAGACCTTGCAAATCGCCGCGGCGGGGCTTCGCGCCCAGTCCTCGCGGATGCGCATCATTGCGGAAAACCTCGCCAATGCGTCCTCGACCGGGCGAACACCGGAGGAAGACCCGTATCGGCGCCAGATGCCGATCTTCCGGGCAGAACTGGACCGGGCAACCGGCGCGCAACTGGTGCGCATGAACGACGTGCGTCCGGACGAATCAGAGTTTCGTCTGGTCCATGAGCCGGGCCATCCGGCGGCCAATGCCGACGGTTATGTCCGCTACCCGAACGTTTCCAGCCTGGTTGAACTGATGGATATGCGCGAAGCCCAGCGCTCTTACGAAGCCAATATGAACATGGTCGAAGGCACGCGCCGCATGATGGAGCGCACGCTGGACCTTTTGCGCCGCTAGAGCCGGCTTGAGGAACTGAACGATGGATCTCGCTGCCATCCGCGCCTATGCCGCCGCAGCCCGCCAGGTTGCCGAACCGGACGCCGCCGGTGCTGCAGCCGCCGGCAATCCTGTTGCCAACGGTTTCGGCGACATGGTGATGAATGCGCTCAGCGAGACGCAGAGCGCCATGCAGACCTCTGAAAGCCTGACAGCGCAAAGCGCGACAGGGCAGGCGGAAATGGTGGATGTCGTCACGGCCATGGCAGCCGCCGAGGTGCAGCTGGAAACCGTCATTGCGGTCCGCGATCAGGTTATCCGGGCCTATCAGGAAATCCTGCGCATGCCGATCTAGCCGGTATTGCGCCCGGAACAATCAGGACGGCGACTGCTCTTCCACATCGTCAAACCGGTTGGCAAACCCGGCCAGGAACGCATCCATCGTGCCCCGGCTGGCAAGACTGGAGACCAGCTCGGTCAACCGGCGGTCGCCCGGCTGCGGCAATTCACTTGTCACCAGATCGAACCCGCCGCGATGGCGGGTCTGCGCCATGGCCGCGCCATAGCGCGCCTCCATGCGTTCCAGCGACGCGCTGTCACCGGCCAGCGCATAGGCAATAGCCGCTCGCATCACGTCACGTGCATCGATCTCGCCGAGCGGAGCCTCGTCACGCCAGCGCGCGCCCAGCACCGCTTCCAGCCCGCGCGCCGCGCCCGGCCAGTCGCGCTGCTCCCACGCAATATCGGCACGCAGCCGCCGGGCCGGTGCACTGTCATCATCACCGATAAGCTCCAGCGCGTGGTCGGCCCGGCCAATACCGGCCATGGCGCGCGCCTCCAGCAGGCGGCGCTCATTGACCAGGCTGGCAGACAGCCCGGTAACGCGTGTGGCGCGCAGCGTGCGCAAGGCCTCTTCGTGACGCCGGCCCATCAGATAGATGACTGCCAGGTCGGAGGCTATTTGCGCTTTGGCCTGTGCAGGCATGGAGCGGTTATCAACCTGGTGCTGCAGCATCTGGGCGGCCGGGTCGAGCAGATCGACAGCCACCAGACGCTCGGCAACACGGCGGACCATCCGGTCGCCATCAGCCCCTTGCGGTGTCAGCGAGGCATGTTCGTTGAACAGCGCCAGCGCCTCCAGCGGAGACATGCGCGCGGCCTCGTCGTCCAGAAAGAGCCTTCGGAACAGAGTGTCCATATCGCTGGCAATCTGGCGCGCAGTCTGGCTGCGGGGCTGGCGAAGGCGCGCATGGCTCATCACATCCAGCGCTTCACCATACCGTCCGGCATCGGCGTAAAGCTCACCCAGCAGGCGGGCCGCTTCCAGCTCGGTGTCATCGCCGCGCCAGCGCAGGGCAAGGCTCGCCAGCGTGTCGGCCGCCTGTGTAGGCGGCACACGTCCCTCTTCAAGCTCAAGGCGCACCTGATTGAGCAGGGCCACAGCCTGTATCGGCACCCATGGGTCGGACGCCAGCGCCGAAAAGCGCCTGATGGCCTCATCCGGACGTCCCGACAGAGCCGCGACGCGCGCTGCTGCGAACTCTGCTTCAGCGCGCGCTTGCGGATCATCAATGTCGGGGTCCATGGCGTCGAGAACACGTAAAGCCGCGCCGACATCGCCGGTCTCTGCTGCCGACCGGGCATGGGCTGCCTGAATGCGCGCGCGCCACAGCGGATCGAAGAAATAGGTGGAGCCGTCAGCCGCATCGAACCGGCGGCGCGCCTCCGCCCAGTCGGCCCTGCGGGCCGATACCAGACCACGCCAGGGCTGTACCGCCGGGTCTTCGTTGAGCGCCGACCCGGCAAAGAACACTTCTGCACGCGGCAGCCTGCCCATCATCAGCATGGCGATACCGTTGACGACCCGCAGCTCGGCACTATCGGCAATCTCTTCATCCGAGGCAGCCGCCAGCTGCGCAGCGCCCAGCGCCTCCGGTGCAAGCTCCCACGCCAGATAAAAACGGGCGAGGTTCAGCAGCTCACGCGCTTCGCCGCCCGCTGCCCGGTTCAGCGCCCGTGTGAGGCCGGACTGGAAATCGCCCTCGCCGCGCCAGCCTGCAAGGTCGGCAAAGCCCGGCGATGCCGGCAGCGCAGCCCCCGCTGCGGAGGCTGCGCCGGCAGAGCGCGACAAGGTCAGGCCACCGGGCCGGACAAGCTCCGCCCCGCCTTCGCCTGCCACCAGCCGCAAATCATCCGCCAGCGGCTGGATGGCCACGCCATGAATGGATGCCAGGACATTGGCCTCCACGAGGCGATAGGGCAGCAGCACGCCGCTCTTTTCTCCGTCCGCCGTCAACACCAGCAAGCTGTCGCCCAGTACCGGATCGTCCACCCTCACCGAAGAGCGGGCCCCGTCATGACCAATCCGAAGCCGCGCAGGCTGGCCCGGCGCCGTTTCCCGGATCAGCACAACCGGGCGAGGCGGCTGGTCGATGGTGTCACGCAAGGCCACGGTCCAGCTTACTCCGGCGGCCACCGGATCAGGCAAGGTCGCGTCAGGCGCTTCGATGCGCAGGGCAACGTAATCCTCACCGGATACCGCCTGATAGCCGCGCACATGGCGCGGCGGCGCCTGTTCCAGCTCGGACAGGTCCAGCCGGGCTGGCGCATCGAAGACCAGCCAGATCGCATCCGGACGCCGGAAAACGGCCAGCCCCGGCAGATGGGCCCACTCGAAATGCAAGAGCGCGTCATTGCCATCGCGCGTCAGGCGCACACGCACAAAGCCTGTATCGGGCACGGGATCAGGGCGCGCTACCGGCGCTTCCACCTCCTCAACCGGCTCTTGTTCGGGCTCTTCTTGCGGTGTCAGCGATACGGGCTCGCCGGTATCGGCATCGGTCAATGCGGCCAACAAGGCTTCCGGCGAGACATGGCCTTCGGGCAACACATCCAGCACCACACGCCTGCCGTCTTCATCATCCCACACTCTGGCGGTGGCGCCGCTTTCCAGCGTCAGCGAAACGGCAAGACCGTCTTCAAGATTCTCGCCGCTTAAAGCCTCGACCAGGCGCGGCGGACTGGACGATAGCCGGCGCAAATCCACGTCACCCGGGGCATCGAAGCGCAGAACGGCCCGGCCATCACCGCTTTCAAGCCGATAGCCGGTGCGCGACGGCCATGTGAACTCGATACGGGTGTACTCGGCCGCTTCGCCACTACGCACGGCAACAGGCACCAGCGGCTCCGGCTCGGCGGCTTCTGCAGCGGCGCGCGCGGCAGCCGCTTCCGCCTCGGCCCGGCGATTGCGCTCATACTCCGACACGTAGGCAGCCGGTGCCTCTGCTCCCGGCGGGGTCAGATCTATGACGACAACATTGTGCGATACGCTGACATGGGGTTCGGCCTCCTGATTGAGCGCGATCCGCAAGGTTCGGCCGTCAGCATCCAGGCGCGCCATCGCGGCCAGACCGCTGCTTTGTGCGGGAATGGATGCTGCATCAAAATAGAGCGGCTCGGACAGGCGCGCGACCAGAACGGCGCCCGCAGCGATCTCGGCTTCAGCGGAGAGGTCACCGCCCAGCGATTCCGGATAGGCAATCAGCACGCGCACGGCACCGGGAATGCGCTCTACGCTCACAGAGCCGGTCTCCTGCGCAAGCGCGCAGGGAGCCAGCCCCAACAGGAGCGCAGCCACCCAGAGGATGGCGCGTCTAGCTGTCCCGGCCAGCAAGGCGGGCCTCCACCTCGGCCTGGGTTTCAGGCGGATTGGCGCGCGAGCGCAAGCGCAAGGTCAGTTCCGCCGCGAAGCCCGGATCCATTTGCGCCAGTATCTCCGCATAGCGGCGCGACTGCTCGCTCTGCAGCGCCTCAGACAGCAAGACCAGCGTGTCCTCATCCATGCGCGACATGATGGCAGCGGCGTTTTCCGGCTCCAGCACGGCGTAAACCGACACCATCTCGCCAATGCGGCGCTCACGCTCGGTCTCCAGCGTACCCAGCAAGGTTTCCAGACTGGCTTCCAGCGCCTCCATGCGCTCGATCCGGTCCTCGATCCGCTGCTCGGCCACTTCCAGAAGCGCCTCGCGGGTATCAAGCTCGTCTTCGCGCATATCCAGCTCTACGCGCCGGTTCTCCACCAGCTCACAAAGCTGGAACTGGGACCGGGTGACGTTGAACTCATCGTCGCTGCCACCTGCGGCGGCCGGGGTTTGCGGGACAGTTTCTTGCTGGGGTTCGCTGCCCTCTGGCGCCACTTCATCAACCGCCTCGGCCGTCTCGTTGCCCGCTTCCTCAACATCTTCCATGCTCATCAGGGCGACGGCGCTGTCGGCGAGCGACACCGATTTCAGCGCAAACATCGCGGCCAGCAACACGGCGATGACGGCAAGGGGACGAAGGCCGGGCATGAGCGAAACCTTTTCTAGCGCAATGTCTTGAGCTGTTTGCGCTCGCGCGGGTGCTGAGCCCCCTCGCGGTCACGGGGCAGCTCGCTGGCCGCTTGCGGGCGGCGCGCCCGCTCGAACCGGTCCAGGCGGGTCTCGCCTGAGCTTGTCAGCAGCCGCAACTCATCGGCGAGCGCGCGGGCTTCACGCGTGCGCTGCTCGAGCACTTCGCCCGTTTCCTTCGAAGCCCGGTCAAGGGCCGAGAGACCCGCGCGCGCCCGGTCCACCGCGTCATTGAGCGCCGCAACCGTCTCCTTTAGCCCATCCTGGCCGTCGCGCAGGACTTTCAGGCGCCGGTCGACACGCCAGCACATCACCGCTGCGCCGACGAGCAGGACGCCGATAAGGGCTTCGAAGAGAAAGGCAGCCATACTCATGAGAACCTCGTCAGGGTGCGCCGTGCGGCAGGGGTGAGCGGGGCATCAAGGCGGACCGCGACATTGTGGTTGAGCCTGCCCATACGCCCGCGTGTCAGCGGGATTGTGCCGCAGCGCAGCTCAACCGGGCTGTCCGGCCCGGCATCCAGCATGATCGTGTCGCCCACTTTCAGTTTCATGATCTCGCCCAGAGGCCGCTGCAACTCATCAACGACGGCATGAACCTCCATCTGCGTTGACCACAGCTCGGTCGCCAGATGGCTTTCCCAGATATTGTCGCGGCCAAACTTCTCGCCCATGAATTGCTGGAGAAGCATTTTGCGGATCGGTTCAAGCGTCGCATACGGAAGAAGAAGCTCGATTCGGCCTCCCCGGTCCTCCATGTCGATGCGCAGCTTGACCAGAATGGCCGCATTGGCCGGGCGCGCGATCGCGGCAAAGCGCGGATTGGTCTCCACCCGGTCAAGGGTAAAGTCGACCTCGGTCAGCGGCGCGAACGCCTGCTTGGCATCGGCCAGCACCACTTCGATCATGCGCTGGACCAGCGTGCGCTCGATAGTCGTGTAGGGACGCCCCTCGATGCGCATGGCACTGGTGCCGCGCCGTCCGCCGAGCAGCACATCGACCACCGAGTAGATGAGATTGGAATCGACCGTCAGCAGGCCGTAATTATCAAGCTGCTGGGCGCGGAATACCGACAGGATCGCGGGCAGCGGGATGGAGTTGAGATAATCGCCAAAACGGATAGACGAGATATTGTCGAGGCTTACCTCGACATTGTCCGACGTGAAATTGCGCAAGGATGTCGTCATCAGCCGCACAAGCCGGTCAAAGACGATCTCCAGCATCGGCAATCGCTCATAGGAGACCAGCGCCGAATTGATGATCGCACGGATGCCCGAGCGCTCCGCTCCGTCCTCGTCGGAGACCGAAAACCCGAGCAGGCTGTCGATCTCGTCCTGGTTGAGGATACGCTCCGGGCCTTGCGCGCCCTGCTGGGGCAGGAAGGACTCGCCGTCCGCGCCAACCATGGCTTCCCATTCGGAGGCAAGCGCGTCCGATCCCGCACCGTCAAAGTCGGGCTGTTCTGCGGTTGAGGCCGCTTCCCATTCGGCGGCAAGGGCTTCCTGGTCTACATCACTCATCGGGCAATCGGGCCTTGGAACTGGGTATGAACGGTCAGTCTCATGACTGGGTGATCAGAATTTCGGTCAGCAGCACGCGGTCTATTTCGGCCGGCGCAATCGCCAGATTGGTCCGGCGCAGCAATTCCAGCCGCAAACGGTGCTGACCGGCAGACCCGGCAATATCGTCCGGCGTCAGCTCGCGCAGGAAACCCTGATACTGATCGAGGATGCGCTGCATCCCGGCCTGCAGGGCGGGCTCCACTGCCGGATCGGTGTATTCAAAGCTCACTGACAAGGTCAGGATCGGCCGGGCATTGCCTGATCCTGTAATCTGGACGACCAGCGGCTCCTCGATCTCGAAGGTGTGAATCTCCGGGCCGGCCTCCGCCAGCGCCTGCTCTTCAGCCTCAGCCTCGGCGAGCGCCGCCTCCTCGTCCTCGCCGCCGCCACCGAACAGAAACAATCCGCCAGCAACCAGCGCCAGTATCAGGATAATTGCCGGCAGGCCGATAAACAGTGCCAGCTTCTTGATATCCGGCTTGGACTTGGCTTCGCCTTCGGCGGCCTCGCCGTCTTCACCGGCATCAGGTTCGTCGTTTTCTTCTGCCATGATCGTCCTGCCAGATCGTGCTGATTCATGCTTCGGCAAGGATTAGGGGCCGTCCCGGTTAACGATCCGTTGGGAAAGTCTCCCGATAGGCAGTTTTTTCCGCATTGAACTGCACTGCCTGCCGGGCCAGCAGTGGCTTGCCAACCGGGATGAGAAATAAACCATTGTAATGAATAGATATTAACCATGGCACGCCCCTTGCGAAGCGGTGGCCTGCGCGGCTGGCAAAAGTCCGGCCGGAAAGCAGAACACGGCCAGAAAGGGCGAGGACGGCGCGATGGACAACATGATGATGATAGGCCTGAGCCAGCAGCAGACGCTGCGCCGGGCCATGGACATCACCGCCAACAATATCGCGAACGTGTCCACAGCCGGGTTCAAGGCCGAGCATTTGCTGCGTGAGGCCAACCCTTATACGCGTGCCAGCGCTGAGGATGGCCCCGGCCGTCTGAACTATGTTGCTGAGTGGGGCATGGGCCGCGACTTCGGACAAGGCGCGCTGGAACAGACCGGCCGCCCGCTGGACCTTGCCATCACCGGCGAGGGATTTTTTACGCTGGACACCCCGCAGGGCGAACGCTTCACGCGAGATGGCCGCTTCGCCATGGATGCTGCCGGAACGCTGACCTCTGCCGATGGCGCTCCGGTCATGGGCGAAGGCGGCGCGCCGATCACGATCAATCCCGATGCCGGCCCGGTAACGATCCTTGCCAATGGTGAGGTCAGCCAGAATGGCGTGGTGGCGGGCCGTATCGCGGTGACACGCTTTGAGGACACTGGCGCGCTCTCCAAGATCGGCGAGAACCGCTACACCGCCCCGGAGGACGCCGAACGCGAAATGGTGCTGGAGCCCATCGTCCGGCAGGGCTTTGTCGAGACCTCCAATGTCCGCCCGATCCTTGAAATCACCTCCATGATGGAGGTCTCACGAGCCTATGCCTCTGTCAGCCGCATGCTGCAGCAAGCCGACGAACTCAGCCGCAAGGCCATCGAACGCCTCGGCCGTCCCGGCTAGTGAACAAACGATAAGGAAACTGATCTGATGCGCGCCCTGTCTACCGCCGCTACCGGAATGGAAGCTCAGCAGCTCAATGTCGAGGTGATCGCCCACAACCTCGCCAACATGAATACGACCGCCTTTCAGCGCCAACGCGCCGAGTTCCAGGATCTGCTCTACCAGAATCTGGGCCAGGTCGGTGCCGCCAGCTCTGACGCCGGGACCATCGTGCCCACCGGGGTACAGGTCGGTCTGGGTGTGCAGGCCGGTTCGGTCTACCGCATTACCGAGCAGGGCAGCCTGTCACAGACCGGCAACGAGCTGGATCTGGCGATTTCAGGACGTGGCTATTTCCGTATCGAGATGCCCAATGGCGGCGAGGGTTACACCCGCGCGGGCAGCTTCTCGCGCAGCCCGGAGGGCCAGCTTGTCACTTCTGACGGTTATCTCGTCATGCCCGGTATTGCTGTGCCTGAAGGCACGCGCCGTATCGAGGTGAACCAGCAAGGCCAGGTGCAGGTGCAGATCGACGGTGAAGCCGAGCCGCAAATCCTCGGCCAGCTTGAGCTTATCACCTTCGCCAACGATGCGGGCCTTGAAGCGGCAGGCGACAATCTGTTCCTGGAAACTGCCGCATCGGGCGCCGCCAATGTCGGCGTTCCCGGCCAGCCCGGCTTCGGGATTATCCGCCAGGGCTTTGTCGAGACCTCCAATGTCGATGCTGTCACCGAGATCACCGCGCTGATCCGGGCCCAGCGGGCCTATGAGATGAATGCGCGGGTCATCACGGCGGCTGACGAAATGCTCGCCGCATCTGCCAATCTGCGCTGATAGGAATTTTCATCATGTTGCGCGTCATTGCTACTGCTACGCTTCTTGCCCTAACTGGAACGGCCCTCGCCCACGCCCAGCAGAACGTGTTGCTGCGCGAGCAGATCGTGGTGGAAGGCGCAACGGTCACCCTTGGCGATCTGTTCGAAGGCGTTACCGGGGACACTGCCGGTGTCTTGCTGGTGCGCGCGCCGCAGCCTGGTGCCCGCGCCTTTCTTGATCCGGCCTGGGTCCGGCGTCAGGCCGCAAGCAATGGCCTGGAATGGGCCAACGCTACGGGCATTCAGCGCGTCACCATCGAACGCGCCTCCCAGACCCTGTCGGCGGGCGATCTGTCCGACATGATCGCCGACCATCTCTACCGCGAAACTGGCCGCAGCCATGAAGTGACACTCTCCAACCGCATGCTTTCACTGCATGCCCCCCTCGATGCCTCAGGCTCCCCGGAGATCGTCCGGCTGGAACTCGACGGGCGCACAGGGCCGTTCCGGGCCGATATCCGCACCCATGCGGGCGGCGATACCGTTACCGTGACCGGGCGCGCCGATGCGGTCATGGATGTACCGGTACTGGAGCGTCCGGTAGCACGCGGTGAGGTGATCGAGGCTGGTGATATCGAATGGGCGCGGATGCGTTCCGACCGTGTGCGCTCCGACGCCATCCTCAGCGAAGAAGGCCTGATCGGCCAGGAAGCCCGCCGGTCGCTGCGCGCAGGCGAGGCGCTGCGCGGCTATGATCTGCGCGAGCCGGCCGCCATCACGCGCGGCGAGACCGTGGCGCTGGTCTTCCAGTCTGGTCCGCTGACCCTGACGGCCCGCGCGAGAGCCCTTGAAGATGCGGCCATTGGCCAGACCGCCCGCTTTGTAAACCTGCAATCTAACCGCACCGTTGAAGGTGTGGTTGACGGCCCCGGACGCGCTCGCGTCACCGGTGCCACCAGCAACATATTCTAGCCGTCGGGAGACGATGATGATGCACACCCGGAACCTGACGCGTCTGTCGCGCCTGAGTGTATGCCTTCTTGCGCTGACAGCGATGAGCGCCTGCGCGGTACGTGACCGGGCCAGCTATATCGGCCAGCCCCCGCCCCTGTCGCCGATCTCGGCCGATGCAGCCATCCGCGGCGCGGGGATTACCGAACAGCATGGCGCCTCCGGGGAGCGTCAACTCGAAGCGCTGCAGGCTGCCATGGCCGCGCGCCACAATGATACCGGCAATCTGAACTCGCTCTGGCGGTCGAACTCCTCGACCTTCTTCGGTGATCCGCGCGCCGCGCGTGTCGGCGACATTCTGACGGTCAACATCAATATCGCCGACCGGGCGCAGGTAAATAATCAGTCCAACCGGTCGCGCGTGACGGCCGAGGATTCCAACATCACCAACTTCCTTGGCGGCGAGGCCGCGCTGGACAATTTCTTCAATGACGCGATCGATCCGGCGAGCCTTGTCAGCATGGGTTCGAACAGCTCGACGCGTGGGGCCGGCTCTGTCAACCGGTCCGAGACGATCACCCTGACCGCCGCTGCCATCGTGGTCGACGTGCTGTGGAACGGCAATATGATCGTGCACGGCAGGCAGGAAGTACGCATCAACAACGAAGTGCGCGAGCTTCTGATCTCCGGGATTGTGCGGCCGCAGGACATCGCCTCGGACAACACGATTGACCATTCCAAGATTGCCGAGGCCCGTATCTCCTACGGCGGACGCGGACACATTTCAGAGATGCAGCGCCCGCCTGTGGGCCAGGAAATCTACAACCTGCTCTGGCCGTTCTAGTCGCCGCCCGATAACCCTTTGCTCATCATTCAGCCCCTAGAATAACAGCCGGGCGCAGGCTCGAAGGGGGCTGAATGACCGGGCGTTTCTCTTATATTACAAGAATATTGGAGCCCGAGGGCCTGATGTATGTCAGGATCTTTGGCGTCAATCGCCCGGATCTGAGCCGTGACCGGGGCGGCATGTTGCTCGACCGGGTGGCCCGCGGCGGCATCAATGCCGTCATCTTCGACTACCGCCGCATGGTCTACACCCATGACACATTCCAGATCGGCACCCTCGCAGGACGGGTGGCCAGCCGCCTGCCGGCCGGATTTCCCGTTGCCTATGTGCTGGGGCGCCAGCATGCCGGGTTTGTCGTCACGCTGATGCGCACGCTGACCCGCAAAGGCATCATCACCGAACCGTTCGCGTCGCATCGCCCGGCCATTGCCTGGGCAAATCATCAGATCGCGCTGACACGGGCTGCCGCTATCGCCGGCCGGGACGACCCGGCCCCGCACGCGCGCAGCGCCTGAACGCGCCAACGGCCGTCACCAGGGATGGAAATACTCAGTCGTCGCGGTGGACGCGCTCGGAGCGCTCATGGCGCTCCTGGGCCTCGAGGCTAAGTGTCGCCACCGGCCGCGCATCGAGGCGGGCAAGCGAAATCGGTTCACCCGTCTCGTCGCAATAGCCGTACGTGTCTTCCTCGATCCGGCGCAGAGCCGATTCGATCTTGGCAATCAGCTTGCGCTGACGGTCACGGGCACGAAGCTCCAGCGACCGGTCTGTTTCGGTAGAGGCGCGGTCGGCAAGGTCGGGAAGCGCGCCGATATCTTCCTGCAGGGCAAAGAGCGTCGTCTTGCTCTCGCGCAGTATCTCGTCTTTCCATGCCATCAGCTTGCGGCGGAAGTATTCCTTCTGCCGGGAGTTCATGAAGTCCTCGTCCTCGCTTGGACGATAGCCTTCAGGCAGCTCGATCTTGGACTCAAACCCGCTCATCCGACCGTCTCCGTGAAGCTCACGCCCCTCTTAATGAGCGCGGCGGAGAATATCGGCCGATCTCACCAAGTCAACGACACATGACCGTTATGGCGCAAGTTTGATGCCAATGTGAAAACATTATGACTTACAGTGACTAAGTAGATCAATTCGACGCCATCAGGCGTCGTACTTGGCCAGTTCCACGGCGGCACGTGTCTCAACTTCGTCCAGCATCGCCTCCAGACGGGGGTCAGACACCGACTCGCGGCGCGCCTTCAGCACGTCCATCAGCCGGACCAGCTTGGCGCGCGGCACGCCGCCTTCCAGCAGCGCGATTTTGAGATCATCGAGCACATCGAGAAGCGTGAAAGCGCGTGTCGTTGCCTGCTGGCGGGCGCTCGCCTCGTCATGATCGCCCTGCAGCGCAAGCAGCGCCTCGACGGAGCCGACAGCCGCCACGGGCCCCGCGCCCGCAAGACCGGACGGTGCCGGCGCGGAAGACGGAGATGAAGGCGCAAAACTGCCCGAACCGCCTTGCGTGCGGCTTGCGCGTTTGGGAGCGCTGGTGCCTTGGGTACCGCCCGGCCCGGTGATCTTCATCGGACATGCCTCATCGACAGGATTACGACGCGTAAAATTGCTTAAGCTTGCTTAACAGCTCCTTAAGCCCATTCGCCGCCCCGGCAAAATCTTCCCGGCAGACGGCGCAACTCTTCCGCCCCGCCATTCACCGCCTTCTCTACAGAGCGCGTGATTTCAATCACTTGGCAGGTTTTCAGCTGGCACGTTTCTGGCATGGTTAATGCGCGAACGCATAACCAAGCGGAGAACCGCGCCTGATGTTGACCCGTCTGCTTACCGTCCTGGCCATGGTTGTGGCCCTTGCCGCGCCGGCAGCTGCCAATCCACGCATCAAGGATATCGCCGATATCGAGGGCGTGCGCGACAACCAGCTGGTTGGCTACGGCCTTGTTGTGGGTCTTGACGGGTCTGGCGACACGCTACGCAATTCCGCCTTCACCCGCCAGTCGCTGAACTCGCTCATGGAGCGCTTCAACGTCAATATCCGCGATGCGGACCTGCGCACCGGCAATGTGGCCGCCGTGCTTGTAACGGCGCATCTGCCGCCCTTTTCCACCCAGGGCTCGCGCATGGATGTCACCGTATCGGCCATGGGCGATGCCGACAGCCTGCAAGGCGGTGTGCTGATTGCCACCCCGCTCATGGGCGCGGACGGACAGGTCTACGCCGTAGCCCAGGGCTCCATCGCGGTCGGCGGTTTCGATGCGCAGGGCGAAGGGGCCAGCATCACACGCGGCGTGCCGACCAACGGGCGCATTGCCAATGGCGCGATCATCGAACGCGAACTGCGCTTTGATCTGGCCAGCCGCAGCGAGATCCGTCTGGCCCTTCGCAATCCTGATTTCACGACTGCGCAGCGCATGGCCGACGCCATCAACGCCTTCGTCGGCACCGGCACGGCGCAGGCAACCGATCCGGCGACGGTCGTCGTCAGCCGTCCTGCCAGTTTCAATGGTGACATGGTCCGGCTGGTTTCCGATGTGGAGCAACTTCGCGTCGCGGCCGACATGCGCGCGCGTGTCGTCATCGACGAAGGCACCGGCACCATCGTCATGGGCGAAAATGTCCGCGTTTCCACGGTTGCCATTGCACAGGGCAATCTGACCATCACCGTCAGCGAGACCCCGATTGCCAGCCAGCCAGGTGCGTTTTCCGAAGGTGAGACCGTTGTTCTGCCGCGCACACAGGTCACCGCCGAGGAAGACGACATGCAGCTGGGGGTGCTGGAAGGCACCGTCTCCCTGCGCGAGCTCGTCGACGGGTTGAACGCCCTGGGTGTCTCCCCGCGCGACATGATCACGATCTTGCAGACCATCAAGGCAGCCGGTGCCCTGCAAGCGGATATCGAGGTGCTGTAATGGACGAACTTCTCTCCAGCCAGGTACAGAACGCGTTTCAGACACGCCAGCCGGCCGTTCCCGGCACTGCAGGCATTACCAATGCCCAGCAGGCGCGTCAGGTAGCCGAGGACTTTGAAGCGGTCTTCCTCGCCCAGCTCATGGAGCAGATGATGGGCGAAACGACACAAAGCGAGATGTTTGGCGGCGGGCCGGGCGAAAGCGCATTCCGGGGCATGCTCAATGAAGAGTACGCCAAGGTGATGGCGCAATCAGGCGGTATCGGGCTTGCCGATGATCTCGCGCGCGAAATGCTGCGTCTTCAGGAAGCGGGAGCACAAGGATGAGTGAACTCGCCGCCACCTCACCGGCCGAACGCGCCAAGGCGCTGATCCGTCTGACAGGCCGCCTGACCGAGCTGTTCGAGACCGAGACCGGTCATTTCGAGGCGCGGGCACCCCACAAGGCGTTCGACCTGCAGGACGAGAAAATGCAGCTGGCCAATATCTACCGGCGCGAGACCCATCTCGCCCGCAATGATCCGGAACGTCTGGCGGGCCTTGATCCGGAACTGAAATCGCGCCTGCGCGCACAGGTGGAGAAGCTGGAAGCAGCCGTGCAGCGCAACGGGCTGGTGGTGGAGTCGCTGAAAACCATCACCGAAGGGCTGGTCAAGGCGATAGCCGATGAAGCCGCGCGCCAGCGCGCGCAAAATGCCGGCTACGGCCCCGATGCGGGCCGGATGGGGCATATCGGCGCGATTGCGGTAAATCAGAGCGCCTGACGCCTTACCCGCCCAGATGGGCGATAAAGGGCGAACATAGCGCCGCACCCATAATGGTCTCGAAGACGATGGCTGCGCCGTTATAGCGGGTGCGCGTGTCATGGCCGGCATCAACCAGCATCGACAGGGCCCGGCCCGCCGCCATGCCGATCCAGTAGAGCCCGACAGCGAAGCTCGCCCCCATGACCGCGCCGGAACCGGCGCGCGCGCTCATGGCAACAGTGAGAAGCACCGCACCATGGGCAAACACCAGCGCGCCACCATAGCTGGAGCGAAATTCTGCCCAGCCGCCCTTGAGATCAGGTGACGGGGCCAGCCGGACCACATTGGCCCCCCAGCGCGGAACGAGAAGGCTCATCAGGCCCATCAGCGCGCCGGTAAAGGCAGCAAGGCCGGCGAGCATCCAGGGCAAGGGCATGTCGGGCATGTTGACGGTCCAGTCTGATTAACGCGAACTGACCGTTCTACGAACGCCGAGGCCAACCGGACCTGCGCCGCCCGCTACTGGACAGTGCCGCCACTCAGTAAAGCCGGGGCATCAGCCCGCGCCGGCCACCACGTCTTCCGGCAAGACCGGCGCAATACGAAGGCGAAGGCACAGGCCTTCGCCTTCATCAATTATCGCGTCTGCGCCCAGGCAACTCAGGCCGGACCAGGCTTGGGCTCCATCCCGCCGGGCGTGGCCGGCACCTCATCGTCCTCGTCATCAATGACAGGGACAGCGCTATCGGGCGTTGTTGGCCCCTCGCCCTTGGCCGGAATCTCGGTATTGCGCACCGGCGGCTTGCCATTGAGCAGATCCTTGATCTCCTCGCCGGACAGGGTCTCGTACTCGAGAAGACCTTGCGCGATAGCTTCCCAGTCCTTGTTGAAATCGGTCAGGATGCGGCGCGCCTCGTTGAGCCCGCCTTCGACCAGTCCCTTGACCTCACGCTCGATCTTGGCGGCGGTCTCTGCCGACACTGTGCGCGATTGCTGGACCAGCTGCTGACCCAGGAACACATCGCCCTGATTGTCACCATAATCGATAGGGCCGAGCTCCTCGGAGAAGCCCCACTGGGTGACCATGGCGCGGGCCAGACGTGTCGCCTGCTGAATGTCGCTGGCGGCGCCCGAGGTGACGTTTTCCTTGCCAAATTTAAGCTCTTCGGCGATGCGCCCGCCCATCATGATGGCCAGACGGCTGGTCATCTCCTGATGCGTCATGGACAGCTTGTCGCCTTCGGGCAGCTGCATGACCATGCCCAGCGCGCGGCCGCGCGGAATGATCGTCGCCTTGTGAACCGGATCTGCCGCAGGCACGCGCAGCGCGACAATGGCGTGGCCGGCCTCGTGATAGGCTGTAAGGGTCTTTTCCTTTTCGCCCATGACCATGGAGCGGCGTTCCGGCCCCATCATCACCTTGTCCTTGGCGTCCTCGAACTCGGCCATGGCCACCAGACGCCGATTGCGGCGCGCGGCCAGAAGGGCAGCCTCGTTGACCAGATTGGCCAGGTCGGCCCCGGAGAAGCCCGGCGTGCCGCGCGCGATCACCTTCGGATCGACATCGGCAGCCAGCGGCACATTGCGCATGTGCACTTTCAGGATTTTCTCCCGGCCCGTGATGTCCGGGTTGGGCACCACGACCTGACGGTCAAACCGGCCCGGACGCAGCAAGGCCGGGTCGAGCACGTCGGGGCGGTTGGTGGCCGCAATCAGGATGATGCCTTCATTGGCCTCAAACCCGTCCATCTCGACGAGAAGCTGGTTGAGCGTCTGCTCACGCTCGTCATTACCGCCGCCAAGACCAGCGCCGCGCGAGCGGCCCACCGCGTCGATCTCGTCAATGAAGATGATGCACGGCGCGTTTTTCTTGGCCTGCTCGAACATGTCGCGCACGCGGCTGGCGCCAACGCCGACGAACATCTCGACGAAATCGGAACCGGAAATGGTGAAGAAGGGCACGCCCGCTTCGCCCGCGACGGCACGCGCCGTCAGCGTTTTACCCGTGCCGGGAGGGCCGATCAGCAGCGCACCCTTGGGGATCTTGCCGCCGAGGCGCTGGAACTTGGACGGGTCTTTGAGGAATTCGACGATTTCGGAAAGCTCTTCCTTGGCCTCGTCAATACCGGCGACATCGTCAAACGTTACCCGTCCGGTCTTTTCGGTCAGCAGTTTGGCTTTCGACTTGCCAAACCCCATCGCGCCTTTGCCGCCGCCCTGCATCTGGCGCATGAAGAATATCCACACACCGATCAGCAGCAGCATCGGGAACCAGCTCAACAGGATGCCGAACAAATTCATGCCGCCTTCCGATGGAGCCCGCGCGGTGATCGCGACATTGTTCGAGCGCAAGGCATCGGTGACGCGCGCATCAGCAGGCACTTCGGTGGTAAACGCCTGACCACCGGTCAGCTCGCCGCTTATCGACTGGCCCTCAATGGTGACCTCGCTCACGCGGCCCGCTTCCACATTGTCCATGAACTGGGTGTAAGTCAGCTCGTTGGTCTGCGCGGCCGGGCGCGGTCCCTGAAGGATGTTGAACAGGGCCGCCAGCAAAACCAGAAGGATTGCCCAGACCAGAATATTGCGCAAATTCATCTACTTACCCTTCCGCCGGACGTGGCTGTCCGCATCAAGTTTCGCCGGGTCCGGCAATTCGGCGCGAGTGCGCGGCCCGGACTGTTAATCCAATATTGGGCGGCACGTGCGTTTTCGCCAGCCCGGCGCGGCCAGCCGCCGCAGTTATTCTACACGGTTTTAGCTGCCCGTGCCGTCCATGGACACACCCAGCAGCCCCGCCAGACGCTCTGCAATCAGCGCGCCAGCCGCCCCTCCGCCAGATACGCTATCGCGTCCCGCGATGGCCAGCCCGTCCGCACCTGTTATCGCTGCCAGAGATGGCCGAAGCGGGGCAGGCACACCATCAACCACAGTATTTCGCTGCGCCAGCGCTTCCACGCGCAAAGGCAGTGTCCCGGCGCATACCATCATCCGGCCGTCAAAAATGGCGCACTCTCCCGGTTCCACCCTCAAGGAGGATGCGCCGGCAGATCCGTCGGCCCGTCCGGTGGCCGCGCCCGGATCACGGCCCAGCACCCCGCGCGCGGTCAGCATGACCCCGGCAGCGGTGAAGGCCTGTCCGGCCCTGACAGCATCCAGCATTCGCGAGACGGTCTGGGGAGCGGGAGCAGCGGGTTCACCGCTGACGGCCAGTATCAGCGCTTCCAGCGCGCGCGCAGCCACATCATCGGCGACACGGGCGAAAAGCGCGGGCTGCAGGACTGCCGCGCCCCACGGCAAGATCTCGCTGCCCGCTTCCACCAGAGCGCGCGCCGCGCGGCGCACCGCCCGGTCGGTTTCAAGGGCAGCAGAATTGAGAGCCAGCAAGCGGCGGCCGGTCTGGCTGTCCGGCAATGGTGCACGGGCCCGGACACGCACCCGCTCGAAGGCCGCATTGGTGTTGGAAGGATCATCGATCCAGTCCACGTTTTCGGCTTGGAGATAGAGGCGCAGTTGCGCCCGGCTGACACGCACGAGGGGCCTCGCCAGACGCACGCCGCGCCCTTCGGGCCAGACAGGGCTGATGGCGGTTTCGCCCATCGCGGCCAGTCCCCGCCAGTTCGCTCCGGCCCGTGAAAGCCGCATCAACATTGTCTCGATAACATCATCGGCCGTATGGCCCAGAAAGACAGTATCGGCCCCCAGCGCCCGCGTGGCATCGGCCAGCAGACGATGGCGCGCCAGGCGTGCGGCGGCCTGTCCCGGGGCGGGATTCTCCCAGACCAGACGGTGTGCAATGGCACCCAGCGCCTCGGCCCGGCGGGCCGCCAGAGCGGCTTCTTCGCCGCTTTCGCTGCGAAGACGGTGATCAACCACAAGCGCGTGAAATTCACGGCCTGAACGCGCGGCTTCACGGGCCATCAGACAAGCGAGCGCCATGGAATCGCCGCCGCCCGACAGCGCGAGCACGAGCGGCCCGCCCGGCGACAGACGCGCGATCGCCTGCGCGCCGGCGGATAGGTCTGGTGCTAGCGGCACCCGGCGCGCGAACGCTCCCGCTCGACCCGCTGGCGCGCATCCGCGCTGGCATTGGGGTATTCCTGCCCGAACGAACCCAGCACGTTACAGGCGGCATCAGGCTGGTCCATCGCATAGAGCGAGGCACCCAGCCGGGCCAGTGCATCCGGCCCGCGTTCACCGCGCCGGTCAGCACGCAGCGACGCCATATAGGCGTCCGCAGCGTCCTGATAGCTGCCTTGCGCAAAATGGGTCTCGCCCAGCCAGTACCAGGCCTGTCCGGTCAGGCCATGGCCCTCGTGATCCTCGACAAACGCGCCGAAACGCTCCTGCGCACCGGCGAAATCGCCATCCAGAAGCCGCGCGCGGGCGCTGTTGAACGCCTCGTCAGGGTCAGAGGGCGCGGTGGCGGCGGGTGCCTGGTCGCCGTCGCCGGAAGACCGGGATTCGCTATCGCTGTCCTGATCGTCTGCGTCACCGCGCATGGGTGGCAGGTTGTCGCCCTGGAGGCTTAGCGGGCGGGTCGCCGCGGCCCGAACCTCGGCATGGGGGTCGTCAGGATCGGTCACGGCAAGATTGCCGGCCTCGCCCGACATCATCTGTTGCATGGCTGTATTGAGCCGGTCGATCTCCTGGCGCAGGCGGCGGTTTTCAAAGGTCAGCGTTTCCAGCTCGCCGGTGATCGTGCGTTGCTCGCGCTCCAGCGCTTCAATGCGCATCAGCAGGCTTTCAGCAACAGGGTCGCCGCTGAGCGATTGCTGCTCCATGTCATTAAGGCGCGCTTCGATGGCATCCATACGCAGGGTAAGCGCCCGGCTGGACTGCGCGTGCGCCGTACCAGCCAGCAGGCCAAACCCGATCAGGAGAGAAACAATCCAGCGCATGCCATCACCTCTTCAACACTAAAATATCAACCCGTCCGGATCGGGCATCTTGCCAGCTCAGGCAGGCCAGATGCCTACCAACGACCGTGACGGCGACTAGGGGCGAAATTGCGGCATCACCTGTGCCAGCAAGATCATCCGCAACACAGTCAACAACACAAAAGCCCGCCAGCAGGTTCATCTGATCCTGCTGGCGGGCCTCGAAGCTCCGCAGTCAAACGGCATCAGCCGTTAATCAGGATACAGCGCCGGACGTGATGACGGTGATACCATTACGGTTCTGCGCCCAGCAGGCTTCGGTCGACTGCATGCAGGACGGACGCTCCTTGCCATAAGACACGGTCGAGATGCGCGAGGCATCCACACCCTGGCTGACAAGGAAATCGCGTACGGAATTGGCGCGGCGGGCACCCAGGGCGAGATTGTACTCGCGTGTACCACGCTCGTCGGCATTGCCGGCGATCAGGATACGGGCGTTGGGATACTGACCCAGCCATGCGGCCTGACGGCGCAGCGTTTCGCGCGAGGCACCATCCAGGTCATACCTGTCAAGGCCAAAGAAAACGCGGTCACCCGCATTCTGTTCGAAATCGTCAAGCGATCCCGGCACCGGCCCGGCCGGGCGGTTATCGGTGACAACCTCATCATCGCGCGTTTCCTCGACGACCGGTGTTTCATCCGGACGGCTGGCGCAAGCGGTGACAAGAAGGCTGAACGCTGCAAGCGCAGCGAGCGGAGCAAGTTTCATCGGAGCTTTGTCCCTCATAGAGCGCGTGCGGCACACCCGCACGGTGACGGTCTCATTACACCAGATTCAAGACTGAATCGATATTGTATTTCGAACTTGCTGCGCACCCCATCAATCAAGAAGCGGCGACCATGCCGCGTCTGAAGCAGCGCCCTGGGTGGGCAATCTGCGCAAGTTGAACCCGCCCAGATCAACGCTCCAGATCGAATAGCGCGTGCCATTGGCCGAGTAGTCACCACGCGTGAAGAGCAGGATCCGGCCATTGGGCGACCAGGCGGGGGTATCTACAAAATACCCGTCATAGAGAATGCGCTCCTCGCCTGAGCCGTCCGCGCGCATAACGCCCAGCGAGAACATGGAGCCCTGTTGCTTGATGAAAGCAATCAGGTCGCCGCGCGGCGACCATACCGGGCTGGTATAGCGGCCCTCGCCAAAGCTGATCCGGCGCTGCTCTGATCCGTCGGCATTCATCAGATAAAGCTGGGGCTGGCCGGATCTGTTAGACGCGAACGCGATCTGCTCGCCATCAGGCGAATAGGTCGGCTCGGTATCGTCAGACGGATTGTTGGTAAGCTGGCGCAAGGCACGGGTGCGCAGATCAAAACCGTAAAGATCATGGCGGCCGCGCCGCTCCACCGACATGACCAGCTCACGGCCATTGGGGTGGAAGCGCGCTGACAGGGACTGGCCGCCGCCAGTGATCGCGGCGTTGCTGCCGTCAAACAGCGCTTCCTGACGGCCGGTCTGCAGATCGTAGAGATAGCTCGTCGCCTGCAGGTCGCGGAACGACACATAGGTGATCTGCTGGTTGGTTGGCGAATAGTTCGGCAATAGCGCCATGTAGGAGCGGTCGGTCAGGAAGGAGGGGTTGGCGCCGTCCTGATCCATGATGACGAGCCGGCGGGTCGGCTCGCCTTCCGGCCCCTCGCCCTCCGACACGTATACAATGCGGGTATCGAAAAAGCCGGACTCGCCCGTCAGGCGCTCATAGATCGCGTCAGAGACCTTGTGCGCCAGCCTGCGCCAGTTCTCCGGCACCGAAGTGAACTGCATGCCCAGCAGCTGTTGCTCGGCGGCCGTGTCCCACAGGCGGAACGCCACCAGAAGCCGGCCCTGCTCGTCCACGCTGACCCGTCCGACCAGCAAGGCCGAGGCATTGACCAGGCGCCAGTCGGCAAAGCGCGGGCGAAGATCGATATTGGAGATATCCTCGATGAAGGCGTCCTGATCGACCGGCGCAAACAGGCCCGAGCTTTCAAGATTATTGGTGACGACGCGCGCAATGTCGGCGCCGGTCTCCACACTTTCTGCGTCCTCGCCGATGAAGTCGGTGATCGCGATGGGGAAGGGATCCACATTGCCCTCGGTGACGGTCACCACCAGCGGGCCATCGCCCGATTGCGCAGACGCAGCCGCCGCAAGGGCGGTGATCATGCCGAGAAGGGCGGCAAGCCGGGCGAGAAAACGCATCTTCGAAGCTCCTGTCGTTCAGGCGGGTTGTATCACACTAACGATTTGACGGCTCGAAATTGACCGTAATGCGGCGCCATTGCTGATATTGGCCGGCGGGCATGGCATAGGGCGCACATTCAATCACCGCCCGCACGGCCCGCTCTCCGGCAAGCCGCAGGTAGGAATTGGATGATCCCAGCACCCGGTTCGCATCGACCAGCCGGGGCGCTGCGCCCAAAGACCCGTCGCGCTCGAGCTGAACCTCGACCGACACCCGCAAGGATTCCGGGTCCGGCGCATCCGACGGCTCGCGCCAGCAACGCGCTGTCTGACTGCGGAACAGATCCGACATCGTCGCCGTCATGGCGGTACCTGCACCGGCCCCCTGGCGGGTTTCGCCTTCGTCGGCTGGCTGGTTTTGCGCGCTCTGCTGGCGCGAACGGTCAACCAGCGAGGACAGGGCGTCTAGATCGAGGCCCTGCTCTTCGCGCTGGCGCGGCTCCGGCGCAGTGCGCTCCGGCTCGGGTTCGGGTTCGGGCTCGGGCGGTGCAGGCTCCGGCTCCGCCTCAGGTTCGGGCTCAGGTTCCGGTTCTGCCTCTTCTTCGGGCGGCAGGGGAACGGGCTCAGGCTCGGCCTCTGGCTCCGGTTCGGGCTCGGCAACCACCGGCTCGGGCGGCTGGACGATGTCCGGCTCGGGCTCAGGTTCAGGATCGGGGCGCGCGGCACGGATATTGGTGTCCTCAGCCAGCGTCACCAGCTCGATCGGTACCAGCACGCTTTCGCTGTCCAGCTCGTTTGCCGCTCGCGGAAAATAGATGAACGCGCTCGCAAACAGCGAGAGGTGCAGCCCCAGCGAAATAATGAAGCTGGCAAAAGCGCGCATGGGACGTGAAATCCCGCCTCCCGTTTACTGGTTCAAGGGATCGGTCACGAGGCCGATATTGGCGTAACCGGCAGAGGAGACGCGCGCCATGACGCGCATGACCTCGCCATAGCCCACCGCTTCGTCGGCACGGATATAGATGCGCGCTTCGGATCCGGTGCGCGACACCGCCTCAAGGCGTGGCACCAGCTCCTCGAACGTGACGCGCGTTTCCTGCAGGAACAGGGTCCCGTCGGCCTGGATGGTGATGGTCAATGGCTCTTCCGATGTGGTCATCGCCCGCGCTTCGGTGTCGGGCAGGCTGACATCGACACCCACCGTGAGAAGCGGCGCGGCGACCATGAACACGATCAGCAGCACCAGCATCACATCGACATAGGGCACGATGTTGATCTCTGCCTTGGGCTTCCAGCGGCGGCCGGCCCTGCGGCCGCCCATATCGACCGGACCTGCCATGGCTAGCTCTCCCGTGCGGCAAGCGCGGAGAGATCGTCGACAAAGCCTTCAAGACGCACCGCATATTTACCCAGCTGGGAGGAGAGCGCGTTGAAGAAAATCACTGCCGGAATGGCCGCGACCAGCCCGAGCCCCGTCGCGAACAGCGCCTCTGCAATACCCGGCGCGACAACGGCCAGATTGGTGTCACGCGAGGCGGCGATGGAGCGGAAGGAGTTCATGATGCCCCAGACCGTGCCGAACAGGCCGATAAAGGGCGCGGACGAGCCGACAATAGCCAGAATGCCCAGCCCCTGCTCCATCCGGGTCAGTTCGCGGTTGGCTTCCGCCCCGCCCGAGCGCGACACCGAATAGCTGTCCCAGTCGCGCAAGGCAGCTGCCAGCACCCGGCTGAACGGGTCCTTGGGATTGCGCGCATAACGGTTGGCCAGATCATCAATGGAGCCACCGGCCCAGAAATCATCCTCGAACCGGGCAGCCTGAGAGCTCGCGCGGCGAAACTGCAATACTTTCTCGATAGCCACAGCCCATGACCAGACGGACATGAACAGCAAAATGCCCATCACCGCTTTGACGATGATATCGGCGCGCATGAAAAGATAGAAAATTGTCAGTTCCTGCGCTGGCTGGGCCAGTTCAACGGCAACGCTGTCCATGTCGGTTCCCTCACGCTCGCGGCAAACTATTGGCTATGCTGCTTAGCGCCACGCAAAGCCCGCGCCAAGCCAGACATACCACCAGGCCCGCCCCCACATGTTCCAAGGCAGGCTTTGTGTGATCCGATTGGGGCGATTTGAAGGAAGAAGGGTTAAGGCCGCGTTTGGATTTGCAGTGGGGGCCTTGTTCGCTGCCAGATGAACTCCCGCAAGCGCGCAGCGCTATCCGGGGCCACTCTGCCTATCGGCTAACCCGTCCAGGAGTTCAGCGAGAAGTCAGCCCCCCGCCATTTTCCCCAGCGCGTCTTTCAGACCCGCAGGCAGGCGTTTGGGGCGGCCATCGAGATCGATGCACACCGCTTCCACCTCGGCGCTGGCCAGCAAAACGCCATCGCGGGTGATCGACTGGGCGATACCCATGCGCACGCCGGTGAGGCTGGCAAAGCGCGTTTCCACGATCAAAGCGTCATCGATGCGCGCGGGGGCATGGTACTCGACAGTCACCTTGCGCACCGCGAAGCCCACAGGCGGATCGGCTTTGAGCAGCTCTGCATGGCTGAGGCCCGCCGTTCTTAGCGCGTCGGTGCGCCCGCGCTCGAAGAATTTCAGATAGTTCGCGTAATAGACAATGCCGGTGAAATCGGTGTCCTCGTAATAGACGCGCACCGGCAAATGATGGGCACCGCCTGACCAGCGGCCAGATTCGGGGGTGCCTGCACTCATTTGCCTTCTCCAAACAGGTCCGGCCCGGTGCGCGGCGGCTCCAGCCCCATATGCGTCCAGGCGCGCGGAGCGGCGATGCGGCCCCTGGGCGTGCGCTGGATAAAGCCCTGCTGGATCAGGAAAGGTTCGACCACTTCCTCAAGCGCATCGCGCGCTTCGGCGCACGCAGCGGCCAGCGTTTCCACGCCGGCAGGCCCGCCGGCAAAGCCTTCGATCAACACGCGCAAATAGCGCCGGTCGAGACTGTCGAGGCCTACCTCATCGACCTCCAGGCGCTTCAAGGCGCGGTCGGCCACTTTCTCGGAAATGGTCACTTCGCTATCGGCTTCGGCAAAGTCGCGCACCCGGCGCAGGAGCCGCCCCGCCACGCGCGGCGTGCCGCGCGCGCGCCGGGCAATCTCGCGCGCGCCGTCCGGTTCTATGGCCGCGCCCAGCTTTCCGGCGGCGCGCGTCACGATACTGGTCAGCTCTTTTTCACCGTAAAACTCCAGGCGCACCGGCACGCCGAAGCGATCGCGCAAAGGTGTCGCCAGAAGGCCGGCCCGCGTGGTCGCGCCGACAAGGGTGAAGGGCGGCAGATCGATGCGCACGGTGCGCGCGCTCGGCCCCTCTCCGATCACCAGATCAAGGGCGAAATCCTCCATCGCCGGATAGAGGATTTCCTCGACGACCGGCAGCAGGCGGTGGATTTCATCAATGAAGAGCACATCGCGCTCTTCCAAATTGGTCAGGATTGCGGCCAGATCGCCCGCGCGGGCAATCACCGGGCCTGATGTGGCGCGGAAATTGACGCCCAGCTCACGCGCCACGATCTGCGCCAGCGTTGTCTTGCCCAGTCCCGGCGGGCCGGAGAGCAGCACATGGTCCAGCGCCTCGCCCCGGCTGGCGGCGGCATTTACAAACACTTTGAGATTATCGATGGCCGCACGCTGGCCGACAAACTCGTCAAAGCTCAAGGGACGCAGCGCCTTGTCGCGCCCGTCACCAGGGGCGGGGTCTGCCGAGATAACGCGGTCAGGCTCGGTCATGACATCTCTCTGCGCGCCTCTTCCTCGTCATGCCCGCGCAGGCGGGCATCCAGAGCCACGCTCGCGGACTTTGCCACGCGCTCTGGGTTCCCGCCTGCGCGGGAACGACGACAGAAATTGTCTCTCCTCACCGGGCCAGCTCCTTCAGGGCTGACCGGATCAGCATGGTCTCACCGGCATCCGGGTTGGCGGTGACAGCGAGCGCAACAGCATGGCGCGCCTCGCTCTCGCCATAGCCCAGATTGATGAGCGCGCTGATGGCCACATCACGCGCCGTATCATCGGTATCGGCGTCCGGCGGGGGCGCAGCCGAAACCGGCGAAAGCGTATCCCCGTCCGCCAGTGCCTCCACCAGCGTCTCGGTTTTCTGGCTGCGGCGCCGGGCCGGCGGCGCCTTGCCTTTCAGCTCCATCGCGATGCGTTCAGCCAGCTTCTTGCCGACGCCTTTGGCCCGCTCGAACGCGGGCGCATCGCCCAGCGCCGATGCCGTCTCAATACCCGAAGCCGAGACCGCATCCAGTAGCGCCAGCGCATGCTTTGCGCCTACGCCCTGCACGGCCTGCAGGCGGACAAACCAGGCGCGTTCTGCCTCGCTGAGAAAGCCGAACAGGCGCAGCGCATCCTCGCGCACATAAGTCTCGATATGCAGGGTGACGCCTGCGCCTATCGTCAGGCGCGACAAGGCGCGTGAACCCACCGAAACCAGATAGCCAACACCGCCCACATCGATGACGGCCTCGTCATCACCGAGCGCTATGACAACGCCTTTGAGCATCCCGATCATGCGCTGACCTTCGCTATGCTGCCGCGATGATGGGCATGACACACTGCGACGGCCAGAGCGTCGGCGGCATCTGCCACCGCGCGGCTGCCAGGCAGGATGACCGACATCATCGCTGCGACCTGGGTCTTGTCTGCGGCGCCTGTACCTACCACGGATTTCTTCACCAGACGGGGTGCATACTCGGCAACCGTCAGACCCGCCCGCGCGGCGGGCAGTATCGCAGCGGCACGCGCTTGCCCCAGCTTGAGCGCCGTTCCCGCATTGGCACTGACGAACTGATCCTCTACCGCGGCTTCACCGGGTGCGTACTCGGCGACCAGAGCTTCGACGGCTGCGAAAATGGCCTCCAGACGCTGCGGCAGCGGAGATTTCACCGGTGTCTTGATAACGCCATGCGCCACAAGCGACAGGCGCGTGCCGGTCTGGTCGATCACGCCCCAGCCGGTCACGCCAAGCCCGGGATCAATGCCAAGAATGCGAATCGTCTGAACCATCAGGCGAGCATAGACCGGCTTGGCCAGTGCCTGCACGCGCCCATCGCGGCGGCAACATGCCGTCGTTTGCAGGCGGCCCGAAGGGTGCGATTTGGCTCGCCATGTCAGCGGTTTGTCTATAGTATTGTGCAAATAGATAATTGGCCACCTGGGGAGGTAACGCCAATGTCCGACGACTCTTCTGAAAAACCGAAGAAGGGCTTGCGCCCGGTTTCACGCCGTTCCTTCCTGGTCCAGGTGGCCGGCGGGGCAACGCTGCTGGGTGTGGCGGGCTGCGCCACGACCGGGGCGATGTATACCGGCGTCACCGACAGCGATGCCGGCCCCTACGCCGACGCCGCCGGTTATGGTGTGCGCGGTGGCCAGCGCGCCTGCACCGATTCCGATACCGGCTCTTACGCGGATCCGGCCAATCAGGGCCGTAGCTGTTATTCTGGCGGCGGTGGACGTCCTCCGACCGGCTATACAGACAACGACACTGGCCCGTACGCGGACCCGTCCGGCGCCGGCCGCGGCGGCGGACGTCCGCAAACCGGCTATACCGACAACGATACCGGCCCTTACGCGGACCCGGCCGGTGCCGGGCGTGGCGGTGGCGGCAGGCCGCGCTCGTGTTCGGATGCTGATAGCGGCCCCTATGCCGACCCCGCCTATCAGGGCCGCCGGTGCTAGACACAAAAGTGCCGGCTTCCAGCTTGCCGACTGACGGACTGTCGCTCGAACAACTCACTGCGCCCGTCGGTGAAGAACGCTTCCTGAGCGAGTACTGGGAAGCGCGTGCACTGCATTGTCAGGCGGGAGAGGGACGAGGTGCGCGCTTTGTGCCGCTTCTTTCCTCTAACACAATCGACGCGATGATCGCCGGCCAGCGTTTCCGCGAAGGCGAGCTGAGCCTTGCCCGCTCGGATCCGCGCATTTCCCCGGATGACTATCTGCTGGACAATGGCGAGATCGACCGGGGGGCGGTCATGCGGTTCTGGCAACAGGGCGCGACCATCATCCTGCCGCAGCTGGAGCGGCGTCATATCGAACTCGCGCACTTTTGCCGCCAGCTGGAAGCCGTGTTTTCCGCCCATGTTCAGACCAATATCTATCTGACGCCTGCGGGCGCGCAGGGCTTTCACACCCATTACGACAATCATTGCGTTTTTGTTTGCCAGGTGGAGGGACGCAAGCGCTGGCGGCTGTATGATACGCCTGCCGGAACGCCATTCCGGGGGGAGCGCTTCACCCCGGGCAAATTCGCCGCCGGAGAGCCCGTTGCCGAGTTCGTGCTGGAACCGGGCGACATGCTCTACGTGCCGCGCGGCCTGATGCACGATGCCGTCAGTGAACCGGGATCCCATTCCTTGCACATCACCACCGGCGTGATCGTGAAGACCCTGGCCGATTTCGTGCTCGAAGCGGTAGCCGAAGCGAGCTTGCGTGCGCCCGCGCTGCGCCGGTCCATGCCGGCCGGATTTCACCGCGATGATTTTGACCGGGAGAGCCTGCGGACGCTGTTTGAGACCGCGCTGGATACCGCCCGGCGCGAAGCCGATCTCGACAGCGTGCTGGACCTGTTTACCGACGCCTTCGTGCGTACGCGCCAGCCAGACCTGTCGGGCGGGCTGACCGGCGGGCCGGTGACGTCTGATACGCGGATAGCCCGCCACCCGCAGACCGCCATGCGCCTGGCCAGCGATGGTCACCATATCGCGCTGGTGATGGCCGGCGGCGATATCAGCTTTGATGAAGGCGCGGCGCCGGCGCTCGAAGCTTTTCTGGCAGGCGCAACGCTATCGCAGGCAGACTTTGCCGCTCTGGGCGATGACAAGGCCCGCGACGCGGTCGAGCGGCTTCTGGCCTTCGGGGCCGCAAAGCGGGTCTAGACCCGCTTCAGCGCCTCTTCCACCACACGCTGGGCCGTAATGCCAAAGTGCTCATACAGCTCTTCAGCCGGGGCCGAGGCGCCAAAACCGGTCATGCCGACAAAACCGCCCTCAGTGCCGATAAGCGCATCCCACCCCCAGCGGATCGCGGCCTCTACGGCTACACACGGCACGCCCTGGGGCAGCACCGAAGCGCGATAACCGGCATCCTGCTTCAGGAAACGCTCCACGCTCGGCGCACTCACCACGCGGGCCTTCACGCCTTTTCCGGCGAGCGTCTCGCGCGCTTGCACGGCCAGCTCCACTTCTGTGCCGGTAGCGATCAGCACGATCTGCGCCTTGCCGCCTTCTGCCTCGCGCAGCACATAGGCCCCGCGTGCCGACAGGTTCTTCGACCCGTCATCCTCGCGTAAATGCGGCACACCCTGACGCGACAGGGCCAGAATGGCAGGGCCATCGGTCCGTTCCAGCGCGCAGGCCCACGCCTCTGCTGTTTCCAGCGCGTCGCAAGGCCGCCAGGTCTCGACGCCCGGTATGGCGCGCAACGCCGACAAGTGCTCGACCGGCTGGTGGGTCGGGCCATCTTCGCCCAGCCCGATGGAATCGTGGGTGAGCACATAGACGACCGGCTGATTCATCAGTGCCGACAGGCGGATAGCCGGACGGCAATAATCAGAGAAGATCAGGAAGGTGCCGCCATAAGGCGTGACCCCGCCATGCAGGCTCATCCCGTTCATGGCTGCCGCCATGCCGTGCTCGCGCACGCCGTAATGGATGTAGCCGCCGGAAAAATCATCAGACGTGATGATCGCCTGCGAGCTGGCCTTGGTCAGGTTTGAGCCCGTCAGATCTGCCGAACCGCCAACCAGCGCGGGGAAGTCCGATGCAATGGCTTCGAGCACCTTGCCCGAGGCGGCACGCGTGGCCAGCTTGGGCTTGTCCGCGACTATTTTGGCGATGTGCGCTTTGAGCGCGTCAGCCGCCGCCTGCGGCATGCCACCGGCCAAACGGGCGATGAACGCATCGCGCACATTCGATGCCTCAAGGCGTTCATTCCAGCCCTTGCGGGCGGCTGCATTGCGCTTGGCCATGGCCTGCCAGTCCGCATAAATGCTGTCGGGCACCTCAAACGGGCCGTGCTCCCAGCCCAGGGCCTGCCGCGCGCCTTCAATCTCGTCTGCGCCCAGCGGAGAACCATGTGAACCGGCGGTGCCCGCCTTTTTCGGCGCGCCAAACCCGATAGTGGTGCGGCAGGCGATCAGGACCGGACGGTCGGACGCCTTCGCCCGGGTCAGGGCCGCATCGACGGCTGCCGGATCGTGACCGTCCACGCTGAGCGTATCCCAGCCTGCCGCCTCGAACCGCTTCTGGTGGTCCACTGTGTCGGAGAGTTCGGTCGACCCATCGATCGAGATGGAATTATCGTCCCAAAGGACGATCAGCTTGCCGAGCTTGAGATGACCGGCCAGCGAGATCGCTTCCTGGCTGATACCCTCTTGCAGATCACCATCCGAGGCGATGACCCAGGTGTGGTGATCGGCGAGCGCGTCACCGAAATGCGCATTGAGGATGCGCTCGGCCAGCGCCATGCCGACCGCCGTCGAAATGCCCTGACCCAGCGGGCCCGTCGTGGTTTCGACACCCGGCGTATGGCCAAATTCGGGATGGCCCGGCGTCTTCGAGCCAAGCTGGCGGAAATTCTTCAGCTCATCGATGGTCACCCCGTCCACGCCGATCAGATGGAGTATGGAATAGATCAGCATCGAGCCATGGCCCGCCGACAGCACGAAGCGGTCGCGGTCAGGCCATTCAGGGTCAGCCGGGTCGAACTTTATGTGTTTTGCCCAGAGCACCGCGGCTGCATCAGCCATGCCCATCGGCATGCCGGGATGGCCCGATTTGGCCTTTTCCACCGCGTCCATGGCCAGCGCCCGGACCGCATTGGCCATCGGACGGATGCGATCAAGATCGGGAGCGGTCATGGTGGCGGGCCTCTGATTTTTCAGGAATCGGGGATGTGCAGGGTCAAAGCCTGAACAGGCGGGCAAGGTCAAGACTGGCGGCATCAAACCGGCTGTGATTGCCGCTGAGCAGATCCTTTGTCAGCAGCTTGCCAAGCTCCACACCCCATTGGTCGAAAGGGTTGAGGCCGTAGATCAGGCCTTCGCAGAATACTTTGTGTTCATGCAGCGCGATCAGTGCGCCCAGGCCTTCCGGGTCAAGGCGCTCAAGCGTGATGACGGAGCTGGCGCGCCCGCCGGGCAGGGTCTTGTGCGCGGCCAGCGGCCCCTCGCCGGTATGACCGTCCAGCAGCGCGGCTGACTGGGCGACCAGATTGGCGCCTAGTGCCTTTGCGCGCGCATCGCCCTTGGCATAGAGCGCCGCGACGGCAATGAAATCGACGGGCACCTCGTCCACACCCTGATGGAGCCACTGGAAGAAGGAGTGCTGGATGTCCGACCCCTTTCCGCCCCAGACCAGTTGCCCGCCCGACCGGGGCGGCAGCGCTGCCCCGTCGAGCCCCACTGACTTGCCAAGGCTCTCCATTTCGAGCTGCTGCAGATAGGCGGGCAGTAGTTCCAATCGGCTGGAATAGGCCGCCACGCACCGCGCCGGCAGACCTCGCCCTGCCCGGTTCCACACATCGATCAGCGCTTTGGCCAGCGGCAAATTCTGTTTCACAGGCGCGGCGGAAAAATGCGCATCCATCTGGCGCGCGCCGTCCAGCAGCCGGGAAAAAACCTCCGGTCCAAGCGCTATCTCCAGGCACAGACCCGCCGCCGACCATAGCGAGTAACGCCCGCCCACACCGTCCTCGAAGGGAAAGATGCGCTCCGGCGCAATGCCGAAGTCCGTCGCCCTGTCAGGAGCGGCGGTGGCTGCGGCGATGCGCGCATTGGCCGCCTCTTTGCCCAGCGCCGCGGCCAGCCAGTCGCGAGCCGCGCCCGCATTCATCAGCGTTTCCGACGTGGTGAATGACTTGGAGGTGATGCAGATCAGCGTGGTTTCCGGGTCCGCGCCCTCGATCGCGTCTTCCAGATCGGCCGGATCGAGGTTCGACACGAAACGCAGATCAATACCCTCGCGGCGGTACGCTTTCAGCGCACTGTAGACCAGGCGCGGTCCCAGATCAGACCCGCCAATGCCGATATTGATGATCCGGCGGACCGGCTTGCCGCTGATTTCTCCCGATGCCTGCAACGCGTTTTCTGCCCGGCAGGCATTCGAAAACGCGGCCGTGCGTGACCGCGCCGCCTCAATCCGTCCGGCAAGATCCCTGTCTTTGGGAGCAGAGGCGTCACGCAAGGCCGTGTGCAACGCCGGACGCTGTTCTGTAGGGTTGACGATATCGCCGCCGAACAGAGCCGCGCGCGCATCATCCAGCCGCGCTGCTTCAACCAGCGCAAAGAGGGCGTCGATGGCCTTCGTGTCGAGGCGCTGATGGCGGGCGTCAAGCCGGACCGGCCCCGCCTGCCATTGAAGCGCACTGTCCCGCGCGCCGCCTTCGCGCACCAGCGCGCCCAGATCCACGCTTGCGAGGCGTGTCACATGCGGCTGAAGTTGACGGGAAATATCGGTCATCGTGGACTTTACTCTTTCGTCGCCGCACAGATGAGTACGGTCAGACCCCCTTCACGTTCCTTGGCGTGCAAGGGCTTGACGCTCGCTGAACCAAGCCCGGCCGCCTTCAGCCAGGCCAGAATATCCGCGCGCCGAAAGCCCAGATGGGCATGGTGATATTCTGCGCGGAAATCTTCAAAATCGTGCGCTTCGAAATCGGCGAGCAACAACAGCCCGCCCGGCGCCAGAACACGCGCCCATTCTGCCAGCGCACGCTCAGGCTGCGCGATATAATGCAGAACCTGATGCACGGTAATGAGATCGGCAGAGCCGGTTTCCAGCGGCAGGGCCGTCGCATCAGCCTGCCGCACAAGACGGTTTGCCAGCCCCGCCTCGCTCATCTTGGAGCGGGCAACGGTGAGCATTTCACGGCTGAGATCTACACCGATCCCGTCTTCAGCGCGATCCGCGAAGATCTCCAGCATGCGTCCGGTGCCCGTGCCAACATCAAGATGCAGCCGGAAATTACGGTCGCCGGCCGCCTCGACCATTGCCATTTCAACGGCTTCCTCGGAGAAGTGCAGGCCGCGAATGCGCGCCCATTGTTCGGCGGCGACTTCAAAATATTTCTGGGCTGTGACCGCCCGCAACCGGCGCACTTCATTGAGGCGCGCGAGATCGCGTGCAACTTCTGGATCCTCACTACTTTCAATCTCTTCCAGCAGCGCCGCCAACCGCTCGCCGACGCGCGAGCGTGCCAGCCGGTAGAATACCCAGCCCCCTTCGGGGTAGCGTTCGCAAACACCGGCATCGGCCAGCAGTTTCAGATGGCGGCTGACGCGGGGCTGGCTCTGGCCGAGCACCTGCATGACCTCGCTGACAGTCAGCTCGCCGCGCAGCAACAAGGTCACGATGCGCAGCCGCGTCGGCTCCCCCAGTGCCTTGAGCTTTGTCAGCAAGTCTGCGTGCATCTGCGTCCTGACGTCGTCAAACTGTTGTATCTGACGGCCTTAGCCAGTCTCGCAGGAAAAGTCGATTCAGCAGACGAAAGGCTATGGTCAGTTGATGCCCAGAGCCGTCAGCACGCCCGGTATGGCCTCCTTGAGCTTGAAAAACCCGCGCCGGGCATGCGGATGAAACTGAACATCCCAGTCATGGCGCAATTCGACAAGGCCGATGCCGGCAGCAGCCAGCGCTTCGCGCTCGGCATCCAGCCGGTCTTTCAGCGGCCCGGTCATGGCGCGCATGGTGACAATCTGGCTGGCACCACAGCCCGCCGCTGTGCCGGCAAGGCTGCCGCTGGCCGCGATAGCCGTCACCGGACACGCGTGCTGCGCACCCGCTCGCTCTGCGGCATCGGCAATCGCATGGCGCGTGAAGGCTTGCGCCTGTTCGCCTATTGGCATCGGGGAACGCCAGCCAAGAGCGTCCAGTGATGCGATACCCCGCACATCCAGCCCGTCCACCGGCCAGCTTTGCTGGTGCAAATCTTCCTCATGCAAGAGCAGGAGGGTGGGCGCGGACGGGTCGGGCCTGCCGGCGGTCTGCAATGGCTGGCAGGCAGGCTCTTCACCGGTCTCGCAAAGCGCCGGCGCACTGGCGGCCAGCTGCCCGGCATCGATATCGAACCGGCCGCCAGTGAAGGCCGCGATATTATCGGCGCGCGCCAGATAGGTCTTGCCGCGCGTATGCAGCCCGCCCACCCAGCGCCAGGACAGGGTGTTGGAGGCGGCGTCACCATCAATCAGATGGCGCAGGAAGTGATCGGCGCCCAGCGTCCATGGCAGGTTCAGCGTGTAGATCCAGATCGAGGCAAACCACATCCGCGCATGATTGTGCAGATAGCCATGATCGATCAGCTCTCCTGCCCAGGCGTCAAAGCAGGCAATCCCCGTGCGTCCGCCGATGGCGGCTTCATAGCGGCGGCGCAGCGAGGGCACAGTGTCCAGATCCGCCAGGGCGTCATCGCGTTCCCGGCGGTAGCGGGCCCAGACCGCCGGGCGCATTTCCAGCCAGCCCTTCCAGTAGGTGCGCCAGCAGACCTCCTGCACGAATTTTTCCGCCGCCCGCAGACCGTGGGTGGCGATCGCGGTGCGGACCAGCTCCTCCTCCAGCACCAGCCGGTGGCGCACGGCGCCAGAAAGACCCGATACGTTGGAGCGGTCGCCCGGACCGAGATCGTAATTGCGGCGCGCTGCATAATCGCGGCCCGCCCCCGGTGCAAAATCGGCCAGCCGTTTCAGGGCCTGTGCGCGTGATGATGGAAACTGGAAAATCGCCGGGTTCATGGCGGGCAGAGCTATGGCGCGCACCGCCCGTGTCCAGAGACCGCCTGTATGTTTGCCAGCAGATGGTTTTCGCGCGTCGTGGTCACCAGAACGCAATCGGCCAGCCCGCCTTGCACCGGATCAACCAGAGCGCCCGGCATGGCCAGGCGCGGTCCTGATCCGCTGCCTGACCGGATCGATTGCGCCAGCTTGTAAAGATCAGCCAGCGACCGCGGCCATGACAGGGGCGCGGGGCCACTACCGGCCGCTTCGATACCCATCACAGCGATACCGCAAGACCGGGCTGAGCGCAGCCGCGCCAGGGCCTGCTCGCCCGCAAACGGGTGGACAGGGGCCATAACAATCTCGAAGCGGCCCGTTGCGATCGCTGCATCAAGCTCCTGGCCGCGCCCGGCAATACCCAGAAGCCGGAAGGCTCCAGACGCTTTCAGGCCCGACAGGCGGGTGAAGAGTTCCGGTGTGAGTTCCGATGGTGATGGCCCGTGCAATATCAGCCCGTCAACGCCTTCAAGGTCAAGACGTTCAAGGCTTGCCCGTACCGAGCGTTCGATGGCGCGCGGCGAGAAATCGCGCAGCCGGCGCTTCAGACCTGCGCTCGACAAGCCTGCCTTGGTGGTGACGAACACCGCGTCCCGCGCGATGCCGCGCAACGCCAAGCCGAGCCGTCCCTCGGCTTCGCCCGCGCCATAGGCCGGCGCGGTGTCGAACACCCGCACGCCCGCATCAAACGCTCCATGCACCAGCCGCACCGTGTCCGCACGGCGTATCAGCGGCGTGCCGTGGGGACCGGACACACCGAACCCCAGGGCGGACGGCAGGAGGGCGCGCTGACGGGTATTCATACTGTCTGGCTACAGCGCCGGACCCGGCTTGCCAACCGGAATGCAGCGCTAGCGGGCGGCTTCGACAATGGCGATGGCGGCGCGGATGGCCTCGCCTTCATCCATGTCCGACGTATCCAGTTCGAACGCGTCCTCGGCTTTCATCAGTGGCGCATCAAGGCGGGAGGCATCACGCCCGTCACGCTCGGCGAGCTGGCTCTTCACCTGATCCAGAGACACGGTCTCGCCGCGGCCCACCAGCTCGCTCCAGCGCCTCGATGCGCGCACATCCGCGCTGGCCGTCACGAACAGCTTCACATCTGCGTCCGGCGCAATCACGGTGCCGATATCGCGGCCATCGAGAATCGCGCCGCCGGGTTGACGGGCAAAGGTTTGCTGGACGCTTTTCAACGCAGCGCGAACGCGCGGATGAGCCGACACGATGGAGGCCGCTGCGCCCGCTCCTGCAGTGCGGATCTTCGCCTCTTCAATTTTTGCCGGGTCAAGCGCGAGAGCGGCCGCTTCGGCGGCGGCTGCATCGACCGGATCTTCGCCCGCCTCCAGCACGGCAACGGCCACCGCGCGATAGAGCGTGCCAGTGTCCAGATGCGGCAAGCCAAACCGGGCGGCCAGTGCCCGCGCGATTGTTCCCTTGCCAGAGGCCAGCGGCCCGTCGACGGCAATCAGCATCGCGTCCAACTCCTTCTATGTCGTTCGCGTCAGGACGCGAGCTTGCTCATCTCGTCATCGGAAATATCAAAATTGGCATAGACGCTGGACACATCATCAAGGTCTTCCAGCGCTTCCATGAGTTTCATCAGGGTCGCAGCCTTGTCGCCATCCACCTCGATCAGGTTCTGGGGACGCCAGATAATGTTGGCGGAGCGGGCCTCACCAAAGCGCGCCTGCAAGGCCTCGCTGACCTCGGCCAGATCCTCGCGGGCGCAAAACACAACGTGCTCGCCCTGTTCGTCCTCGCCGCCCTCTTCCTGATTGACGTCCTCGGCACCGGCTTCGATGGCCGCTTCGAGAACCGCTTCCTCGTCACCGACCGAAAGCGGGAAACGTATCTCGCCGACCTGGTCGAACATGAAGGACACAGAGCCTGTCTCGCCCATATTGCCGCCATTCTTTGAAAACGCGGCGCGCACATCGGAGGCAGCGCGATTCTTGTTGTCGGTGGAAGCCTCGACGATCAGGCCGACACCGGCAGGACCAAAGCCCTCATAGCGGATCTCGAAATACTCCTCGACATCACCGCCCTGACCTTTCTTGACCGCACGCTCGATATTGTCCTTGGGCATCGACTGGCCCTTGGCGTTGGCAATCGCCAGGCGCAGGCGCGGGTTCATGTCCGGGTCAGGCCCGCCCATTTTCGAGGCGATCGTGATTTCCTTGGACAGTTTGGAAAACAGCTTCGCGCGCGCCTTGTCCTGACGGCCCTTGCGGTGCTGGATATTGGCCCATTTGGAATGCCCGGCCATGGGGAACCTCCTGAAGACGGACGAGAACTGGCGTAGAAGGCGCGCCTTCTATCGCATGCACGCCTGATCAGCAAACGCTGTAGTGCGGCGCGGCCGGTGCGGCCAGCGGGCCATTTCATGTATTGTCCAGCCATCCACAGACCGGCTATGCGTTGCCCATGACAGTTATTGCCATCATCCCTGCCCGATACGGGTCCACCCGCTTTCCGGGCAAGCCGCTGCATTCGATCGCCGGCGTGCCAATGGTCGAACGCGTGCGCCGCCTCGCACTGGCTGCCGGCAGCGTGGACCGTGTGATCGTTGCGACCGATGACACCCGCATCCTTGATGCGGTCAGTGCCGCCGGGGGCGAGGCGATGATGACACCGCAAACCTGCCGCAATGGCACCGAGCGCTCGTTCGCGGCGGTGAAAGATTTTGCCCGCCCTGACGATGTGATCATCAACTTGCAGGGCGATGCGCCGCTGACCCCGCCCTGGGTGATCGAGGCAGTGGCCGCTGAAATGGCAGCGAACCCGGAACTGGCGATGGCGACGCCCGCCGTGGCGCTATCCGACGAGGCCTATGCCAAAATGGCGGACGCCAAGGCCGCTGGCGAAGTGGGTGGAACCACGGTGGTTTTCGACCGGCAGATGAATGCGCTCTATTTTTCCAAGGCGATCATACCCTTCCAGCGCGAGAAGACCGCCGGCACCCCCGTCTACAAGCATATTGGCCTTTATGCGTATCGCTTTGCCACGCTGTCCCGGTTGGTGGAAATGGAGCCGTCGCCGCTGGAAAAGGCTGAAAGTCTGGAGCAGTTGCGGGCGCTGGAGAATGCGATCCCCGTGCGTGTCGTACTGACTGAATATCGTGGGCGGACACCCTGGTCGGTCGATAGTCCGCGTGATGCGGAAATTGCTGCGCAAATCATTGCCCGCGAAGGCGAAATTGTCTGATGCGTCTGATACTCGCCCGCCATGGCAACACATTCGGTCCCGGTGACACGCCGGTCTGGGTTGGCGCGCGCGAAGACCTGCCCCTGACCGAAAAGGGCCGCCTGCAATCGGTACAGTTCGGGCTGGCGCTGAAAGAGGCGGGCATTGTGCCTGCACGCATCATAGCCGGGCCGTTGCAACGCACGGCAAACGGTGCCGCGCTGGCCGCCGCCGAATGCGGCTTCGAGCGAGCGGTGGAAATCGATCCGCGTCTGCGGGAGATTGATTACGGCAGCTGGGGCGGACGCAGCGACGAGGAAATTGCCGCGCACTGGGGCATTCAGGCTATCGAGGAATGGCGCGAACGGTCGATTGTCCCTGACGGTGCCGGCTGGTCACCTGCGCCGCACATTATCGCCGGCAATGCGCGCACCATCCTTGACGATATTTCCCGCGTGGCAGCGCCCGAAGACACCGTATTTCTGATATCGTCCAACGGAATATTGCGCTATTTCCACGCCCTGCTTGGCGCAGACGCAGCCCGGCCTGAACTGGCCAAGATCCGTACCGGACACTGGAGCATCGCCGCAACCGGCCCGGCAGGCTGGATGTTGCAGACATGGAACGTGCCGCCATCAGCCGAAGCGATACAGGGTCAGCCGTGATGAAGCCGGCATTGCACGTACTTGCCAGTGAGCAAAACCGCGCGCTGTGGGCCTGGCTCGGGACCATGCTGCTATGCATTTTCATGATTCCCGCGGGCGGGCTGGGGCTGGCGGCAGCGGCGGGCCTCTTCGCGCTGGCCGCGCTGCCCTTGCACACTCTGGTGACGCATTTGCGCAAGCCCGAGCTTGTCACGCTTCTGGCCATTGCAACGATAGCCTGGTCGGCGATCAGCTATACCTGGTCTGCATATCGCGATCCCGACGAGGTGTTGAAGCTGGCCTTGCTGACACCGTTCTTCATTCTGGTGCCTGTTGCCGCTGCGCAGATCCGTCCCGCAGACCTGACACTTGCGCGCGCGGCGTTCCTCATGTGCGTTGCGAGCATTCTGTCATTGATGGCTATCGAGGCCATTACGGGCGGTGACCTGACGCGCAGCTACAAGCTTGATGTCGAAGGCTACGATCCTGCCCGCACAGACATTAATATACGCGTGGATCTGGTACTTAGCCGGGGTGCCATGCCGGCCATCATGCTGGCGGGGATCGCGGCAATCCTGCTCTGGTCGCATCGCATCCGTACCTTGCAGGTGATGGCGGCACTGGCGGCCATCCTGACCGTTTTGCTCGCGCTGGCCTTCAGCGTTCAGGCCAATGCGGCCGCTCTTGCCGCGGCGGTCATTGTGGCGGCCTGCTGCTGCAAATGGCCGATGGCGACGCTCAGACTGGTGCTGGCCGGCTTCGCGGTGCTGATACTGACAGGGCCATTACTGTTTGCCGGCCTGCTCACGATAATGGGCCCGGAATTTGGCCAGGCTCTGCCCATGTCATGGGAATGGCGCCTCGAAATCTGGAACTTTGCCCTTGAAAAGATTGCACAGGCACCACTGGCCGGGCACGGAATCGGGGCCTCGCGCGTACTTGGCGAAACCACCAGCTTGCGGGGCCACTCGATAAGCCTCCTGCCCCTTCATGCGCATAACGCATCCCTGACGGTCTGGCTGGAAACCGGGCTCATTGGCGCAGGCCTGCTTTCAGCAACGCTGATCGCCCTTGCTGCCACATTGAGACGCATCGCTCTGGCGCCACGTCTCGCCATGATGCTGGGTTTTGCCATAACCGTCTGGGCGGTGAACGTTTTCTTCAGCTATGGCATCTGGCAGGAATGGCATCACGGCGCACTGGCGCTGGCGATCGCTGCGGCCTTTATATCCCGCCCCGCCCCGTAGCCGCCGGACCCAAGAGCGGCAGGATTCTTGCGTCTTCCCCCACGAAATCCGGTGCAGAACGCGCCGGACCGCCGTGGAGGACGCAATGGCGTTTCAGTATGGGTCAGATACTGTCCTGAACCCGGTCACGGGGCCAGGCACGGACCTGTCTCTTCGCTCCCATGTGGCGCGGGGAAATGTCTTGCGCGCTTTTGGCTTCAGCGACCTTCTGGCGTTCATGGTCTGCCTTTGCATGACGATGCCGCTGGCCTCACCCAGTCACGATGACATCCAGATGCTGCGCCATGCCGGGGCGAGCCTGGGACTGTTCGCCGCGATGATGCTGTGGCTGCGCTCCCGCGGGCATTACCGGGCGCGCCAGGGGCTGGCCAATCAGGTTCGGCCTGTATTGACCGCGAGTTTTCTCGCCCTGCTGGGCGCAGGCACCATCCACATGATGAGCGGCGAGCCGGGCTTGCGCACCGCCACGCTGACACTGTGGGCCGCTTTGCCGGTCGCGATGCTGGCGCTGCGGTTTGCCACCCGCGCCGGCCTGGAGGCTGCCGGCGCTTGGGAACAACCCGTGGTCCTGCTGACGCCCGCGGCGCAGCGGTCGGGACAACTGGCCATTCTCAAGCGTAACGCTGATCACGGCCTGAACGCTGCCAGCGCCGTTGCGCTGGAAAGCCTGCGCGATCTGGACGACCACGCCCTGACACAATGGCTCGACACGCTGGGGGACACCCCGGCCTTTCTCGCTCCTGACGAAAACACGCAAGCCATTGCCAACCGGATTGCCAGCCAGCTGAGCGCACGCGGCGACTGCTATTACTATCAGCCCGCCATCGGCCGCATACCCACTCAGAATATTGATCTGATCGACTACCCGCCTGCTGACGGGTTCGTCTTTCGTATCGGAGACAGTCTCGACCGCCCTCTGGCACAACGCGCCAAACGCGCCTTTGACGTGCTGGCCAGCGCGGCGGCGCTGGCGCTCCTGTCTCCCGCGATGATTGCCTTTGCCTGGCTGATCCGGCGCGATGGCGGGCCCGCCCTGTTCGTCCAGCCGCGCGTGGGCAAGGACGGGCGCACGTTTGGCTGCCTGAAATTTCGCACGATGAGCGTCGACGCCGAAGCGCGCCTGGCCAACGTGCTGGCATCCGACCCCGCCCTCGCCGCCCAGTGGGCGACCTTCAAGAAACTCGACGACGATCCGCGCATTACCCGGGTCGGCCAGTGGCTGCGCAAGTTCAGCCTTGATGAGCTGCCGCAGCTTATCAATGTCCTGAAAGGCGATATGAGCCTGATCGGCCCTCGCCCCATGACGCTGGACCAGCAAGCCGATTACGGCCCCGCGCTGAGCGCCTATGTGCGGATGCGCCCCGGCATTACCGGCCTGTGGCAGGTCAATGGCCGCAACGCCACCAGCTTTGCCGAGCGCGCAAGGCTGGACGACTGGTATGCGCGCAACTGGTCACTCTGGCGCGACGGCGTCATCCTCATTCGCACAGTGAGGGAAATCGTGATCCCGTCAGGGCGGTGACAAGCGCAGGCGGCCATGCCAAAAGGGCGGCCCGTTAACTGACATGTAACGCGAAGACGCTCTGCCAGGGAGGCAGTTCCGGCACCATGATGTCCAGACTCGCCACACTCGGCCGGATCAATGTCCCTGACTGGGCATTTTACACGCTGGCAGCAGGGCTGGCCGGAGCCTTGATTGTCCTGGCCTTTCTCATGCGCCCCTATAATGCGGCTGCCGTGGTGACCGAGCGCGAGCTGGTCGTTCAGGGCGCGGCGCTCGCCGACCTCGTCAACGGACCTGGCACCCGCGTCCGGTTCGACCCGGCCCACCCCGACGGGCCGGTGGCGCGTGCGACAGCAGCCGCGAGCTATGAGATCGCCGGGCAGATGTCAGCCGGGGTTGCCGCATTCACACCTGATGAATTCGAGACGCGCATCGCCGGCCGGCGCATCCGTGTCGAATTTGAAGTGCGCGCGTCCGGTCCAAATGGCCCGGACAGTGTGTATATCGGCTATTTCACCTCAGGCTACGGCGATAGCGGCTGGCGTGAGCAAGCCGTGTCACAGCAATACACCACCGTTTCGTTTGAATGGGATGCCCCTCCCTATGAAGGACAGACATTCAACGAATCCATAGGCATCTGGCCAGATCCGGACGGGCAGAACCGCGAAGTGCTGATCCGCCGGATCCGTGTCTATCTGCTTTCCGAACCGTCCTAGGCTGTAAAACCATGCAGATATTTCTCGATACCGCCGACATTTCGGAAATCACCGCCCGCATGGCGGGGGGACTGGTTGACGGCGTCACGACCAATCCGTCGCTGATCGCCAAATCGGGCGCGGACATTTTCGAGCGCATTGCCGAAATATGCACCGTGACAGACGGCCCCGTCTCGGCCGAAGTGGTGGCAACGGACGTCGACGGCATGCTGGCCGAGGGCCGGCGGTTGAGGGCGATTGCCGATAATGTTGTCGTCAAACTGCCCTTGACTACAGACGGGCTCAAAGCGTGCCGGACTTTTGCCGATGAAGGCATCCCCACCAATGTGACGCTGTGCTTCTCGCTGAACCAGGCCCTGCTGGCGGCAAAGGCCGGAGCGACCTTCGTGTCGCCGTTTGTCGGCCGCATCGAGGATATGGGCGGGGACGGGCTGGGCCTGCTGGAAGCCATCCGGGAGATGTATGACCAGTACGGGTACGAAACGGCGATCCTTGCAGCATCGCTTCGCTCTGTTACACATGTGGAGATGGCGGCGCGGATTGGCTGTGATGCAGCCACGCTTCCGCCCAAAATATTCGATCAGATGGTGGCACACCCGCTGACCGAGGCAGGCCTGAAAGCCTTTCTCGATGACTGGAAGAAAACCGGACGCGGCGGACTGGGCCAAGGGGGCAAGGCACCATGATTAAACGTTATTTCGGCACTGACGGGGTGCGCGGCACCACCAACCAGTCAGTGATGACCGCAGAAACGGCCTTGCGGCTGGGCATGGCGGCCGCCCATTACTTCAAGCGCGAGAATGGCCGCCGCCACACGGTCGTGATCGGCAAGGACACCCGCCTGTCAGGCTATATGATTGAATCGGCGCTGGTTGCAGGTTTCACCTCGGCGGGCATGGACGTGTTTCAGTTCGGCCCGGTACCGACCCCTGCGACAGCCATGCTGACGCGCTCGCTGCGGGCCGATATGGGCGTGATGATCACCGCCTCCCATAATCTGTACGAAGATAACGGCATCAAGCTGTTCGGGCCGGATGGCTACAAGCTGGACGATGCTGCAGAGCTGGAAATCGAACAGATGATGGACGGCGACACGTCCGAGCATCTGGTGGCACCCAGGCATATCGGGCGCGCCAAGCGCATCGACGACGCCGAGGCGCGCTACATGGAAATCGCCAAGGCCACCCTGCCTCGCTCCATGCGCCTTGCGGGCCTGCGTATCGTGATCGATTGCGCCAATGGCGCCGCCTACAAGGTCGCTCCCAAGGTTCTCTGGGAGCTGGGCGCGGACGTCGTGCCGCTGCACAACAGCCCGACCGGCTTCAATATCAACGAGGATTGCGGCGCCACAGCCCCGCTTGATCTTGCCGAGAACGTGAAGCGCTACCGCGCTGATCTGGGCATTGCCCTTGATGGCGATGCCGACCGCGTCGTGCTGTGCGATGAAAAGGGCAAGATCGTCGATGGCGACCAGATCATCGGGCTCCTGGCAACGGCCTGGAAGGCCAGCGGCAAGCTGGCGGGCAATACGGTCGTGACCACGCAAATGTCCAATCTGGGTCTGGAACAATTCCTGGCCAAGCAGGGCATCGACATGAAACGCACGCAGGTTGGCGACCGCTACGTGGTCGAGGCCATGCGTGCCTCTGGCGCCAATCTGGGCGGTGAACAGTCCGGCCATGTCGTGCTGAGCGATTTTGCTACCACCGGCGACGGGCTGATTGCGGCCCTTCAGGTATTGTCCCTGATTGTGGAGTCCGGCAAGCGGGCCAGCGAGCTGCTGAAGGTCTTCACACCGGCCCCGCAAATCCTGAAGAATGTGCGCTTCGCCAATGGCGCAATCCCGCTGGATCATGAACGGGTGAAGGAAGCGATTGCTGCGGGCGAGACCCGCCTGAACGGCAAGGGCCGCCTGCTGGTGCGCAAGTCTGGCACTGAATCGCTGATCCGGGTGATGGCCGAAGGCGACCGCAAGATGATCGAGTCCGTCGTCAGCGATATCTGCACGGCGCTTGAGAATGCGACGGGCGCTTAAACCGCCGGCATCGCCTGTGACAGCACCCCGCCAAAGCGGATCGGCTCGATGCGTACGGCCAGCCCTGTGCGGTCATCTGTTTCAACATAGACGCCGCACGCCGTTGCCGGGCCACTTGCCGCCTGCATCCGTCCGGAGCGCATATGGGTGGTGAACCGGCGCAAGGGCTCTTCCTTGTCCATGCCGATCACGGAATCGTAGCTGCCGCACATGCCCGCATCGGTCTGATAGGCGGTGCCTCCCGACAGGATATGGTGGTCAGCGGTCGGGATATGGGTGTGGGTGCCCACGACAAGGCTGGCCCGGCCATCGCAGAAATGACCCATCGCGTGCTTCTCACTGGTCGCCTCGCCATGCGCGTCGACAATGATGGCATCGGCCACCTCGCCCAGCGGCGCGTTCGACAGGGCTTCGTCCACGCAGGCAAACGGATCATCCAGCGGCTGCATGTAGAGGCGCAAGAGCACATTCATCACCATCACGCGCGCGCCCGATTTGGTCTCGAACAGCCCGGTGCCGCGCCCCGGCGCCGTGCCAGACGGGTAATTTGCCGGACGCAGCAAGCGGGGCTCGCGTTCGATATAGGTCAGCGCCTCGGACTGGTCCCAGGAATGATTGCCAAGGGTGAGCACGTCCGCGCCCGCATCAAACAGCTCGATAGCCGTGCGCTCGGTGATACCGAACCCGCCAGCGGCGTTCTCGGCATTGACCACCACGAAATCAAGCTTCAGCGAGGCGCGCAGATCGGCGAGCCCTTCATTGAGGACTTCACGTCCGCTCTTGCCGACTACATCTCCCAGGAATGCCAGACGCATGACTACCCCACGAACGCTTTCTCGACCACAAAGGCGCCGGGGCGGGCATTGGAGCCCTCCTCCAGCCCGGCGGCCTCCACGCGCGCCTTGCAGTCATTGATCATCTCGATCGAGCCGCAGATCATGACACGGTCGGTGGCCGGATCGAGCGGTCCGCCCGTTTCATCCCAGAGCTCACCGGAATCCATCAGCGCCGTGATGCGGCCGATGCGCGGATGATCCTCGCGCGTCAGCGAGGTGTAATGCACCAGCTTGTGCATATGCACGCCGACCAGCGGGTCGTCTTTCAGGCTGGCTACCAGCTCTTCGCCATAGGCCAGCTCTGCCGCCTGACGGCAGGTATGGGTGAGGATGATCTGGTCGAAGCGCTCATAGGTTTCCGGGTCACGGATTATGCTGGCAAACGGCGCAATGCCGGTGCCGGTGGACACGAGGTAAAGCCGCTTGCCGGGCAGAAGGGCGTCGTGCACGAGCGTGCCAACCGACTTGGCGCCGAGCAGCACTTCATCACCTTCAGCGATACCTTGCAGGCGCGAGGTCAGCGGGCCGTCAGCAACCTTGATCGAGAAGAAGTCGAGCCCGTCATCCCAGGCCGGGCTGGCGATGGAATAGGCGCGCAGCAAGGGTTTGCCGTCGACCTTCAGGCCCAGCATGACAAACTCGCCGGACCGGAAGCGGAAGCTCGCCGGGCGGGTCACGCGGAAGGAGAAAAGACTGTCGGTCCAATGGCGCACACCAAGGACGCGCTGTTCGCTAAAGGCTGCCATGCCGGGAAATGTCTCGTGTCGAAATTGCAGGTTTCACCGCGGATGTAGCGGTTCAGTGGCGCTTCGCCAATGCCTTGCGGTGCGATCCAGAGCAGGCCCCTCCCTGCTCAGTGTCCGGGTTCAGTGTCCGGGCTCAGTCGCTGGCGGCGTAGCACGCCTGCTCGGTCACCACGTAATCAAGGGCCACATCATGACGGCCGGCCGGTATCTGGCCGGTGCGCTGACCCTCATAGGCCAGGCCGACCGCGATCACAGGGCCGCTGGCCCGCAAGGCAGAGAGCGTGCGGTCATAAAACCCGGCTCCATAGCCGATCCGGTGGCAGCGCTTGTCAAAAGCGGCCAGCGGCACCAGCACCAGAGACGGCACCAGGAGTGGCTTTCGGGCATCCGGCACGTCAATCCCGAACGCTCCGGTCTCCAGCGCGTCGTCAGGCGACCAGGCCCGGAACTGCAAGGGGGCGTCCTTCCCGGCGACCACGGGCAAGGCGAGCTGCGCCTGCTCAAGCATGAAGGTTTCCATCAGCGGGCGTGGATCGATCTCGCCTCGCACCGGCCAGTAACCGGCAACCACCGTATGGACGGCAGGCCAGACGTTATCGGGGAAATGATCAACAAGCGCCCGGCTGGCGCCGGGGCTGGCCTCTGCCAGAGCCAAACGGCTCGCCAATGCGCGCTGGCGCAGCCGTTTCTTTCGCCAGCCGTTCAGCATGTCGTGCCCCCGGACAGGAGAAGTGTGGCGGCACCAGACGGGCCGTTGGCTGTGTAACAACCCTGATGACCTGGACTACCAGGTGGGCGCCGCATGATGAAGGCCACGGCCAACATCAGAGGTAGCTCCCGTTCAGAGATGTAAGGTCCCTGGGATGTAAAAGCCTGACGCGAACTCCAGTCACCGCCACGGGTATGAACATGGTGTGTGTGGGGGCTTTGCTCAAGCCTCACTGCCATCTGCTCGCGCGAGCGCTTCGAGGCGCTCGGCAGCCTTCTGGATGGTTTCGGCTGCGCGGGCCCGGTCCGACCGGCGACGCGCCTCGGCCTGAGAGATATGTCCCTTGGCATCCAGCAGTTCCGATTCCAGCGTTTCGACCTTGCCTTGCGCCTCGCGCATCTCGTCAGCGACTATAAGCGAAGCCATCAGCAGGAGGCGCAATTCGCCAATCTGGCCGACCTTTTCGGCCAGATCGCGCACATGGCCGTCCAGATGTCCGGCCAGCTCTTTGAGATAGGCTTGCTGACCATCTTCACATCCGATGGTGAAGGGCCGCCCGTTCAGCGAAATCGTGACCTTGGACATCAGCCCTTGTCCCCGGAGAAGAGATCGCGCGCATCATTCCCGGCCAGACCTGACCCGGAGACTGCCGATTTCAGTTCGGCCACGGCCTGTGCCAGCGCGGCACTCGCCTCGCCCGCCGCTTCGGCAAGTTCGGCCTCGCTGGCGCGCGCGCTGTCAAGCTGGCCGGCCAAGCGGGAGCGGTCCTCATCGGCATGACGGGCCGCGCGGGCATCGCCTTCGGCTTCACCCATGCGGCTGGCCAGCTGGCCAAGCCGGTTTTCCACCGCATCAATCGCCGCCAGAAGGCGCGCCTCGGCGTGTTCGAGCGGATCAGCGTCGGACTTATCAGAAGGAGGGGTAGCGCTCATGGGTAACAAAGTCCGCTCTTACGGACAAAAGTTCAAGTGGCAGATAAAGTGCGTCATGGCACGCACGGGCCTTGATTGACGGCCAGCTATCTAGCACTACACCGCGCAGAGCTACACGCATCGACAGCTAAAAGGTTTTTTGTGAGACACGAACGCGATGATCTGGCGCGCGAATTTGCGCAAATCTGCCTGAAAGCGGCTGTCGAGGTGATGGAGGTCTATGAGAGTGGCTTTGTCATTCAGTCCAAGGATGACCGCTCGCCCGTGACAGAGGCCGACACCCGGGCCGAAGCCGTCATACTCGAAGCGCTGGCACTCACACTGCCCGGCGTGCCGGTACTGGCAGAAGAGAGCTTTGCCGCAGGTGTGCGCCCCGACATTGATGGCGATTTCCTGCTGGTCGACCCGGTCGATGGCACGAAGGAGTTCATCAACCGCAATGGCGAGTTCACCATCAATATCGCGCTGATTTCCGGGCGGGTACCGGTAGCGGGATGCGTCTATGCGCCAGCTTTGCAACGCATCTTCATCGGTGGCGGATCAGGACTGACAGGCAATGCCGCACCCGGCACCAGGCTGAATATGTCCACGCTGTCCTCCATGACAGTCCGTCCCTTGCCCCAGACAGGGCGGATTGCCGTGATGAGCCGCTCGCACGCGGATGACCAGACCCGGGCCTTTGCTGCCTCTGAAGGGGTGAGCGAAACGGTCAGCGCCGGATCATCACTGAAATTCTGTCTGGTGGCGCAAGGCGAGGCCGATCTCTATCCGCGTTTCGGCCCGACCATGGAGTGGGACACCGCCGCCGGTCATGCGGTGCTGTCAGCGGCCGGTGGCCGCGTAACCTGCCCGGACGGAACACCCTTTCTCTACGGCAAGACCGATCAGGGCTATCTCAATGGTCCGTTCGTCGCGCGCGGGCACTGACCGGCCTGTGCAGGGGCCGCCGGGTGAAGAAATCCACCGGGCTGAACGCCATCATGCGTGCATAATCGGCTGCCGTAACCTGCCTGCCGGACTGCACCGCGCGCCGCTTGCGCCAGAGGCCGGGCAGACCCATGAGCGCATCGCCGAGCGCCCGGCCGAACAGCCTGAAATGCCCGAACCGCGCTGCCGACAGCCATAGCGCCAGCGTCATCGCCAGATGCAAAGGCGCCGTCAGGATCAGCAGCGGCAGAGGCATGGTCTTCAGCCAGGTCCACAGCCGGTTGCGGGTGCCATGCCAGGTGGCAAAGACAGAGCGCCGCCCGCTGGAGCCATAGCCGACATGGTTCACAATCGCGTCGCGCACATGGATGGCGGCATGCCCGGCAAGGCGTGCACGCGCCCCCAGATCCACGTCTTCAACATAGCAGAAATAATCTTCGTCAAAGCCGCCAACCGCCTCGAAGACATCACGCCGTATCATCATGGCCGCTGCGCACGGCGCGAAAATCTCGCCATCGGCAGGCGAGGCCATCGCCACGCCATAGCCGCCGCGATAGGGAATGCCGGTGATGTGATAGACATCACCCGCGCCATCGAGAACGCCCTCATGGCCGTCCGCGCGCTGGGTGGAGCCGAACAGGCTGGCGCCGGGATAGCGCTGCGCGGCAGCCAGCAGCTGTTCCAGCCAGTCAGGTGCCGGGAAGGCGTCCGGGTTCAGCAAGACCAGCCAACGGGTATCGGCCTTGGCGGCCAGCCGGTTATTGCCGCCCGCAAAGCCCAGATTGGTGTCAGAGACGACAAGCTCGATGCTGTCTGGCACATCCTGCGGCGATAGCGGGCTGGACGGTGAACCGTTCTCCAGCACCAGAATCCGGCGCGGGCGCACGGTCTGCGCGGCCAAAGCCGCTTTCAGGCGTGGCCAGTGCTGCGCGCTGTCATAAGCCACAATCAGGATTGTCACATCGGCACTGGCCTGCCCGGCGGTCATCGCCCCTAGCCCGCTGACGGGGTGGGCAGAAGCCGGGCGCGGATGGTGCCGTCCAGCGCGTTGATGCGCTCCAGGAAGTCATCGGGCAGCTTGCCTTCCAGATCGGCCAGCGCGTAGCCGATCTCCGCGTCGGTTTGCAAAAACTGGGCGGCCACGTTCGCCCCTGCGCGCTCGGCAGCATCATTGAGACGGCGCAGAAAGCCCGGCGCATTCTTGTGGGGCACGGCCACGCGGGTGCAGCCCGGACGGATGGGCCCGGGCTCGACCTGCGGGAAGTTCACGGCATGGCCGGTTGATCCCAGGTAGAGATATTTGGCGAGCTTGATGGCGCTGTCCTGACCGATCGCCGCCTGCGCCTCCAGCGTCGAGCCGCCGATATGGGGCGTCAGGATCACATTGCGCTGGCGCTGCAAGGGCGAGGTGAAGCGCTCATCCTTGGAGCTGGGCTCCACCGGGAACACGTCCACGGCCGCCCCGGCAAGATGCCCATCCTCCAGCGCGGCGGCCAGCGCATCGATATCGACCAGATCGCCGCGCGCCTGATTGATCAGAATGCTGCCGGGCTTCATTGAGCGGATGCGCGTGGCATTCATCAGATTGCGTGTCTGCGGCGTCGAGGGCACGTGCAGGGTGACGACATCACACTCGGCCAGCAGCGCGTCGAGACTGTCCATCGGACGGGCATTGCCATGCACCAGCTTGGGCTCGACATCATAGAAATAGACATGCATGCCCAGCGCCGAGGCCAGCACGGAGAGCTGGGCACCGATATTGCCATAGCCAACAATGCCCAGCTTCTTCTTGCGCACCTCGTTGCAGCCTTCGGCCGTTTTCAGCCAGCCGCCCTGCTCTATCGCGAACATTTTCTCCGGCACGCGCCGCATCAGCATGATGATGGAGGCAAGTGTCAGCTCGGCGACCGAGCGTGTATTGGCAAACGGCGCGTTGAACACCGGGATACCCCGGCGGGCTGCTTCGGCCAGATCGACCTGATTGGTGCCGATGCAAAAACACCCCAGCGCCAGCAGGTCCGGCGCTGCGTCCAGAATGTCTGCATCTATCTGCGTGCGCGAGCGGATGCCCAGAACAGACTTGCCCTTCAGCGCGGCTTTCAGCTCGCCGCGCTCGGGCGAAGCGCCGGCGCGCTCAATATCGATAGGGCCATAGCTTTCCAGCGCCGCATCAGCGTCAGGGTGAACGTTCTCGACAAGTAGGGCACTGAAACGATTGGAGCTCACGGGGCGACCGGCCTTCATTCTGGAGTTGCTGCACTGCGGCAGTCAGCATGCGCTTGCTCTGCACGGCGTTGCAACACCCTTGGCAGGAATTCACGTCATACATCACACGCCGTTAGCCGGCGTCCGGCCGCCGCACTGTGACGGCGTGCCCGTCCACCGTTACGGGTTCGGGCGCAGCCTCCAGCCTGTCGACGCGCACCAGCGCCAGACCATAGCCCGGCCCGCCGGACAGCAGTGCACCCAGCGGCGTATCGCCCACCGTCACATCAAGGCCGCTGGAGAAAATGCGGTCGCCGGTCAGATAAGCCGTGCGTTTCCTCACCCCGCCCTTGCGGTGCATCCGGCTGGCGACTTCCTGCCCGACAAAGCAGCCCTTCTTGTAGTCAATCATGTCCAGCAAGTCGTGGTTCACATCGGTGGAGAACACTTCCGCTGGCGTGTAATCGACCGGCATCTCGGTCACGAACGCCCTGGCCTTGGCCGCCAGCCAGGCCGCCGGAGCCGCGGCAATATCCGATATTGCCGGGATGATGGCGCGCAGGCCAAGCGCCGGACTGCGCGGATCGGACGCCGACGCCAGAGCAACCGCTTTGAGTGCGCCTTCGCTTTCGCCGCACGCAGCGGCAACGGCCAGATCATCACGCAAGGTGAGCTGAGCCTTTGCGCGCAGACGGTAAAGCGTGAAGCGTTTCAGGAGCCCGTCCGCCTCACTTGACGGCACATCCACAAGCAGGCCGCCTGCACTGTCATCAAAGAAGATCAGGTCGGCCAACACCTTACCCTGCGGGGTCAGCAAGGCCGACCCGAGCGCCCTGTCCGGCCCCACCCCTTGGGGTCCGCGCGTCACCACGCGCTGCAGGAAATCCCGCGAATCCGCCCCGGTGATATGGATCACGGCGCGATGGGTCAGGCGGGTGATAAAATCGATGCCGGTCATCGCTTCGATGTAGCCCCGCCGCTGCAAAGCGCAAGGGCGTCATAGACCCGTCATTTGCGCGCCGGGCCATTATCCGCAATCATTCGCGCCGGGCATTGAAGGAGGGGTCAATGTTTGGACTTGGCAAGGATCGCCTGCGCGCGGGCAAGGCAAGCTTTCAGGACGTGCTGACCGCGCTGCCCTACCGGCAGACGGTTCTGTTTGACCCCGGTCAGCCCAATCTGATCACGCATAATCTCAAACACGGTGACTATCTGGCCGGTGTCGGTACCGACAGCCTGGGCTCGGCCATCGCCATCATGAAGAAGTTCCGCGACTGGGCGAGTGTGCGGGCCAGCACCACCCTGCTGCGCAAGGTCGAAGCGGTCTGCCCAGACATATTGTTCGATCTGGAGCAGAAGCTCTCCTTCACCAGCAATCTGGTGGAGTACTCGCTATCCTTCATGGACTGGGCGCAAAAGGCCCTGCAGGCGGTTGAGGATGCACAAGCCACCGGCGACAATGAGCGTACCGCCGACGCGATCATCACGCTGATATCAGGGTTTGCCACCTATATCAGCCAGGTGGGCAGCTATTACCATGATTTCCAGAGCTATTTCGGTAAGGACATTTATGACCGCTACCGGGAAAACCTGAACACGCTGGGCAATGACGACAGACGCGCCATCCACGCCTTCTACGCGCATTTTGAAGTCGCCATTGCCAGCATGGCGCGCATCTACCAGCAGGAAATCCCTGCCATTGGCCGCTCCGGCGATATTCCTGCACCGTTCGTGATCAAGTGGGCGCTGTCACTGACGGGCTCGATCCACAAGCTCTACAATAGCGCGCTTGACCTGTTGCAGCGCTGAGCTGACGCGGCGGCTTGATCTGGCGGGCAGGCCCGCTGTGCGCTAAGCCACGCGCCATGACGCGAATCCTGTTCATCACGGCCACGCGCATCGGCGATGCGATACTGTCCAGCGGATTGCTGGACCATGTGCTGCGAACCCATCCGGGCGCGCGCGTGACGATTGCCTGCGGGCCGCTGGCCGCGCCGCTATTCCGCGCCGTACCCGGCCTTGAGCGGGTCATCGTGATGACCAAGCGCAAAGGCGGCGGACACTGGCTGGATTTGTGGCGTCAGACCGTCACCCGGCGCTGGGATATCGTGATTGATCTGCGCGAAAGCGCGACCAGCTGGTTCCTGATGGCCGGCACCCGCCATGTGAAGCGCAACTGGCCGGGCAGCAGCGCACCGGTTCACCGCGTTGAAGAAGCGGCCGCCTTTCTGGGCATCGCACCGCCGCCCTCGCCAGTTCTGTGGCTCGATGATCTCGCCCGTGCGCGGGCACGCGCGCTGATGCCCGATGAGCCGGTCCTGGCGCTGGCCCCTGCTGCCGCTGCGCGCTTCAAGGAGTGGGCGCCGGATCGCTTTGCCGCGCTGGCACAGGCCCTGACAGGACCCGGCGGCGCGATGCCGGGCGCGCATGTGGCGATTTTCGGCGGACCGGGCGATGAAGCCACGGGCCGCGCGGTCGCCGCGCAACTCGATCCTGAGCGCACGCACGACTTTACCGGCCAGCTCGATCTGCTGGAAACCGGGGCCTGTCTGGCCCGCGCCGCCCTGTTCGTGGGCAATGATAGCGGGCTGATGCACATGGCGGCGGCGGCCGGGACACCGACGCTGGGCCTGTTTGGACCAACCGATGAACGCGTTTATGGTCCGTGGGGACGCGCCGCCGCATCGGTGCGGGCAGGCGGCGAGGCCGATGAGCGCACGCGCGACCGGCTCAAAACGTCCACGACCAGCCTTCTGGCCGATCTGGAGCTTGCACCCGTACTGGCAGCGGCCAATACTCTCGTCGAACAGGAGAACGCAGCATGAGCGACAGTTTCGACACTCTCATACGCGGCGGCACGATCGTCAGCCATGCGGGCCGCGCCAAAGGCGATATCGGGATACGCGATGGCCGGTTTGCCGCGATGGGCGATCTCTCGGCGGCAAGCGCAGGCGAGGTCGTTGACGCGAAGGGCCTGCACGTCCTGCCGGGCGTCATCGACACGCAGGTGCATTTCCGCGAGCCGGGCCTTGAATGGAAAGAGGATCTGGAAACCGGCAGCCGCGCCGCCGCGCTGGGCGGGGTGGTGTGCGTATTTGAAATGCCCAACACCAACCCGGCCACCACCACACCGGAACTGATGGCCGACAAGGTGAAGCGCGGCCTGCACCGCATGCACACCGATTTTGCCTTCTATGCCGGGGCCACCAAGGAAAACGTCCATCTTTTGCGCGAGATGGAGCTGATGGCCGGGTGCTGCGGCGTGAAAGTGTTCATGGGCGCATCCACCGGTGATCTGCTCGTCGATACCGATGAGGGCGTGGCGGCTGTCCTGAACGTGATCGAGCGGCGGGCGGCCTTCCATTCAGAAGACGAGTTCCGGCTTGTCGACCGGCGCAGCCTCGCCCGCCACGGCGACTGGACCAGCCATGTGGAGGTGCGCGACGATATCGCCGCGATGCAGAGCACGCAGCGCCTGGTGCGGCTTGCGAAGGCTGCGGGCAAGCGCATCCATGTGCTGCACATCTCCACCGCCGACGAGATCGAGTTTCTGAAAAACCATCGCGATATCGCCAGCGTCGAGGTGACGCCCCAGCACCTCACCCTGGCTGCGCCGGAATGCTATGAGCGCCTGGGCGCCTATGCGCAGATGAACCCGCCCATCCGCAACGCGAAACACCGCGAAGGCCTGTGGCGCGGGGTGGATCAGGGTGTTGCCGATATTCTGGGTTCTGACCACGCGCCGCACACGGTGGAAGAAAAATCCAAACCCTATCCCGCCTCGCCATCGGGCATGCCGGGCGTGCAGACGCTGGTGCCCTTGATGCTCGATCATGTGGCCAAGGGCCGCCTGACGCTGGAGCGCTTTGTCGATCTGACGAGCCATGGCCCGCAGCGCGTGTTCGGGCTCGCCAACAAGGGCCGTATTGCTGCTGGATACGACGCCGATCTGACATTGGTCGATCTGCATGCCGTGCGCACGATTGAGGACAGCTGGCTCGCCTCGCGCTGTGGCTGGTCGCCCTTCACCGGCGAAACCGTCACCGGCTGGCCGATGGCCACGATCGTGCGCGGGCGCGTGGTGATGCGTGATGACGAGCTGATTGCGCCCTCAACTGGCGAGCCGGCCCGTTTCGTGGAGACGCTGGGCGCGGTTTAGCTCGGCCTGCGTTTTCTCCCCCCGTTCACGGGGGGAGTGGCCCGAAGGGCCGAGGGGGGCAATGCTCTAACCAAACTCCCCCCTCCGTCAGCTGCGCTGACACCTCCCCCGCAGGCGGGGGAGGAAACCTGCAGAACACCGGGGATTACACCACTTCGATCACCGCATCGACCTCGACCGCGGCGCCGAGCGGCAGGACGGGGCAGGACACGGCTGAGCGGGCATGACGGCCCTTCTCGCCGAACACTTCGACCATCAGGTCTGAACAGCCATTGATGACTTTGGGAATATCGGTGAAGGCCGGATCAGCGGCAACAAAGCCGCCAAGACGCACCACGCGCGCCACGCGGTCCAGATTGCCATCACACACGGCGGCAAACTGCGCGATCAGATTAAGCCCGCACAGGCGCGCTGCCGCCTGGCCAGCGGCCACATCCATGTCCGCGCCGAGCGTGCCTTTGACCAGCCCGTCCGGGCCGATGGAAATCTGTCCCGACACGAAAACCAGCGCGCCGGATCGCACAAAGGGCACATAATTGGCGACCGGCGCGACCGCCTGCGGCAGGGTAATGCCAAGCTCTTCAAGGCGTTTGGTGATCTGGGACATGGGTCGGACTCCGGAAGTAGAATACGTGATAGAAATTGACCTTTAGCAGACTGCGCTATTAAATTCTGGAAGCTAGGGACATAGAAATTCAGGTAGAATAGAGGGGGCGCACATGAAGAAAATTTCTCTACCCACAATATTAGCAAATTTCATCTTTTCATTAATCACAATTTATTTTGTTTCATTATTAATTGTATTGGCTACTGGAAATGTCGGCATTTACGCTTTTGGCTCAAATTACCGATCTGCAACTCCAACATCGCAACCATCTTACATGAATAACTCATACCATTATAGAACTTGCCGATACTTCACCTTAAACGGATTCGTAGAAGTAGAACACGGACCTTTCGCTACAAAGGAGATGCTGGATAGACGGGGTTCGTGCCGCCTCTACATTTAGCCGTCTCTACATTTAAATGACCCGAGTCTGACCACGCCAGACTCGGGTCATTCAATTACTAGAACCGCTCCACGGCCATGGCGGTGGCTTCACCGCCACCAATGCAGAGAGAGGCCACGCCGCGCTTCTGGTCATGCTTTTCCAGCGCGGAGAGCAGCGTGACGAGAATGCGCGCACCCGAAGCGCCGATAGGGTGGCCCATCGCACACGCGCCGCCATGCACGTTGATGACATCGTGCGACAGGCTCAAGTCCTTCATCGCGATCATCGGCACGCTGGCAAACGCCTCGTTGATCTCGAACAGGTCAACATCCTTGGTGGACCAGCCTGCCCGCTCCATCACCTTGCGCATGGCCGGAACCGGCGCGGTCATGAAATAGGCCGGCTCATGGGCGTGAGCCGCCGTTGCAACGATTTTCGCGATGGGTTTGAGGCCCCGGCGTTCGGCCTCCGACAGGCGCATCAGCACTAAAGCCGCCGCGCCATCGGAAATGGCTGAGGCATTGGCCGCCGTCACCGTGCCGTCTTTCGTGAAGGCCGCGCGCAGTTCCGGGATTTTTTCGGGGCGCGCCTTGGCCGGCAGCTCGTCATGTTCCACCGTCACATCTCCCTTGCGGGTCGAGATGGTAACCGGCGCAATCTCGCGCTTGAACACGCCGTTCTCGGTCGAGGCCTTGGCGCGCTTGAGCGTTTCGATGGCGTAGGCGTCCTGGTCCTCGCGGGTGAACTGGTATTCCTGCGCGACCATGTCGGCATAGACGCCCATGGCCTTGTGCTCATAGGCGTCTTCCAGCCCGTCCAGCGCCATGTGATCTTTCAGCGTGTCATGGCCGTATTTGAACCCGCCGCGATGGGTCGGCAGCAAGTGCGGCGCATTGGTCATGGATTCCATGCCGCCTGCCACGATCACATCGGCTTCGCCCGACGCGATCATCGCGCGGCCATAAATCGCGGCCTGCATGCCGGACCCGCACACCTTGTTGAGCGTGGTGGCCTGAGCCGATTTGGGCAGGCCCGCCTTGATAGCGGCCTGACGGGCCGGGGCCTGACCCAGACCGGCGCTCAGCACATTGCCCATGAAGACCATGTTGACGTCGTCGCCGGCCACACCGGCTTCGGCCAGAGCGGCCTTGATGGCAACAGAGCCGAGCTCGGGCGCGGACATGGGCGCAAGATCGCCCAGTAATCCGCCCATGGGTGTGCGCGCCATGCCCACAATGACGATGGGATCGTCTGCGCTCATGATTGTCTCTCCTGTTTCAGGATCAAAGGGGTAACGGGTAAGAAAACTGGCGCGCATGTGAAGGCCCCGCGCCGCGCCGCGTCAAGGCTTTTCGCAGGTGCAATGTCAGGCGGGGCGGGGCGCATCAGCCTCATGCAGCTGCTACTTCAGAACGGGTAGCCGCGATCCACCCGCCGCCCAGCACGCGCGATTCCTCGTCCATACTGTAGAAGACACACGCCTGACCGGGTGCCACACCTTCCTCACCTGCTGCCAGCGTCACAGCTACTCCACCGTCTGCGTTCACGTGCAGGCTGGCCGGGCTGGGCGGGCGCGTGGAGCGCACTTTCACGCCGATTTCCATGCCGTCCGCATCGCCCAGCGCGCCATCACCGATCCAGTTGACATCCTTGAGGGCAATCGTGCGAACGGCCAGCGCCTCGCGCGGGCCGACAATGACTTGCGCGCTCGCAGCATCCAGCCGGATCACGTAGAGCGGCTCGCCGGTCGCCACGCCCAGCCCCCGGCGCTGACCCACCGTGTAGTGGATGACGCCGTCATGCGTGCCCAGCACCCGGCCATCGGCATGGACAATCTCGCCGGGCCGGGCGGCATCCGGGCGCAGGCGTTTGACCACGCTGGCGTAATCACCATCGGGCACAAAGCAGATATCCTGGCTGTCGGGCTTGGCGGCCACGATCAGGCCGAGCGCCAGCGCCAGCTCACGCGTCTGGTCCTTGCTCAGATGGCCCAGCGGGAAGCGCAGATAGTCGAGCTGCTCGCGCGTTGTCGCAAACAGGAAATAGGACTGATCCTTGCCGTGATCTTCGGCGCGCAGGAGCACAGGGCCACCTGCCCGGTCCTCGCGGCGGATATAATGGCCCGTCACCAGCGCCGCGGCGCCCAGTTGCTGCGCGGTGGTCAGAAGGTCAGCGAACTTCACTGACTGGTTGCAGCGAACGCATGGGATGGGGGTCGAGCCGGCCAGATAGGTGTCGGCGAAATCTTCCATCACCGCTTGCCGGAAACGGGTTTCATAGTCGAGCACGTAATGGGCAAAGCCCATGGCCTCGGCCACGCGGCGGGCATCGTGAATATCCTGCCCGGCACAGCATGCGCCCTTGCGGTGGATGGCTGCGCCGTGGTCGTAAAGCTGCAGCGTCATGCCGACGACCTGATAGCCCGCGCGGTGCAGGACAGCGGCCACGACTGAGCTATCCACCCCGCCGGACATGGCCGCCACCACACGGTGATCTTGCGGGTTACCGCCCAGCCCCAGAAACTCGCCGGACAAGCCGTAATCGGCCATCAGCGCGTCAATGCGCGCCGCATCGGCTTGCGGATTGGCAGAAAGTGTATCGCGCGTGCCCGCAGCGGGCCGCGCATCAAGAAGCGTCGTCATGGCTCTTTCCTTTCCCGCCGGTTCAAGGCCGGTGGCAATGGGTGTCTGGCGCGGCGTATAGCGCATTGGCGCGCGGAATAGAAGGTGCGGCCTCCGCATGTCTCGCCATTAGCACGGCGTTTACGATTATTACGGGTTTCGATGGATTTCACGCAGGCTGACGCGCATGGTTTCGCCATGAACGCAGCATTCGCATCCGGTGTTTCGGGCTTTGCCTCTGCCACGGCTCTTATGAACCGCGCGGCAGACCGGGTGTCTGGCGTTCGTGACCTGACCATCCCCGACCGCCCCTCCCGCGCGGTCAACACTCCAGGCGCGCCTGCCGGCCCTTCCCCCCAGGACCCCGCAACCGGCGGGCGCGCCACTCCTTCTCCCGATTATGTGGGTGCCGCCGTCGACATGATTGAGGCGAGAAATCTCGCCGCTGCATCAGGCGCCATCGTGCGGGCCGCTGACGACATGGTGGGCGCGCTTCTGGATGTGACGGCCTGATCACCGCAATTCGGGACTAGGCCCCATGGCCGCCAGCGCATAGTTTGCGGACCATGAGCGATGTGCATGTAGATCTCGTCCTTGACCCGGTCTGTCCGTGGTGCTGGCTGGGCCACCGCTACTGGCGGGCGGCGCAAGACCTTGTGCCAGAGATTCCGGTAGAGACGCAGCTGCGCCCGTTCCAGCTGGATGCCAGCATCCCCAAAGCGGGCCTGCCCTATCAGGACTATATGAAAAAGCGCGTGGGCGAGGACAGCCAGGGCCGGTTCAAGGCCATGCGCGAACATCTCGAAGCAGCGGGGCCCGCCGCCGGTATTGTCTTCAATTTCGACGAGATCGCCGTGCGGCCCAACACGATGGATGCCCATCGCCTGATCCGCTGGGCACAAGGTCAGGACAAGGGCGAGGACGCCGCCGAGGCCGTGTTCAAAGCCTATTTCGAGGAACAGCGCGATATCGGCTCCAGCGCCGAACTGACCGCCATAGCCGACAGCATCGGGCTGGATGCGACGCTGGTGTCCGAACTTCTGGCTACCCCGCGCGACACCGACACGCTGGAGCGCGAGGAGCGCTTTTACCGCTCGCTGGGCGTGGCCGGTGTTCCCTGCTTCATCTTTAATGGCGCATTTGCTGTCTCGGGGGCCGAAGCTCCCGAAGTGCTGGCCGATGCCATCCGCAAGGCCGCCAGCCTGCCCCCGGAGGAAGACGCATGATCCGCGCCATCGGCTTCGCCGGGCTAGTCATCAGCCTGACCGCCTGCTCTGCGGGCACGCACACCCCGCCGGACGGTGCCGAACAGGCACGCTTCGCCGCTGTGTGCGTTGAACGCTTCGAGTACGGAGAACAAGCCTGCGCCTGCCTGTCGCGGCGGGCGGCACAGCGCTTTGACGCCGCCGCCTATGCGATCCTGATCGATTCCATGACCGGCGAACCCATTCGCTCACAGATGGAGGCGGCAGGCCTCAATGCCAGCGAACAAGGTGCCGTCAGCCGCTTCGTCGTAGAAACTGCCCTGTCCTGCCAGAACGAAACCTGATTGCACCTGCCCGCGGCGCACCGGATACTGACCACAAAGGCTGAACCCAATCGGCCTGCGGGAGGAATTCAACCATGACACCAGTATCCGTCGCCGGTCTGTATATCGGTATCAATCTGCTCATTCTGCTCGTTCTGGCCTGGAACGTGATCTCGGGCCGGCGCTCAAGCAAGGTCGGGTTTGGAGATGGCGGTGATGAATCGCTCGCCCGGCGCATCCGGGCGCACGCCAATGGCACGGAATGGGCGCCCGGCATGCTGATCGGGCTTCTGGCATTGGCGCTGATGGACGCGCATGTCTATGTGCTGCATGCGCTTGGCGTGGCGCTCACCCTTGCCCGCCTGCTGCACGCCTTCGGCCTGACAGGCAGCTCAGGGGTCAGCTTTGGACGGTTCGGCGGCGCACTCATCTCGCTCATCGTCTATCTGGCAGGCAGCCTTGCCCTTTTGTGGTACGCACTGACCTGAACGGGGCGGCGATCATTGCCCGGCGGCGGTCTCGCCGTTATAGCCGGTGGCCATGACACAAAACGCCAAAGACACTGCCGCCGCGCCCGCCAGCGGGCCTGATCCTGAAACGCTTCTGCCGATGGCCGAGCGCCTGCTTGCGCGCGCACTTGCCGCCGGCGCAGAGGCTGCCGAAGTGATCCTGGGCGAAGCACGTTCGCTCGACGTCTCGGTGCGTGAAGGCGCGCTTGAAGAGGTGGAGCGATCCGAGGGCCGTAGCGCGGGCCTGCGGGTCTTCATCGGCAAGCGTATGGCCGGAACCAGCTTCTCTGACCTGACCGATGACGGGGTGGGTCTTGCCGTGGAACGCGCTGTCGCCATGGCACGCGTCGCGCCAGAGGATCGCTGGTGCGGCCTGGTCGAGGCTGACCAGCTTGCGCGCACCCTCCCCCACATTGAGCTCTACGAGGACATGGTGTGGGACGCCGCCGCGCTGGAGACCGAAGCGCTGGAGATGGAGGCCGCCGCCCGCGCCGTAAAAGGCGTCGCCATGGTGGCAAGCTCGGGTGCCAGCCTGTCATCAAGCGCCGGTGTGATGGTGACCTCCAACGGATTTGTCGGCGCAAAGCGCGGATCGATGGCGTCGCGCGGTATCGCCGCCGTGGCCAAGGCCGGTGACGCGATGGAGCGCGACTACGACCAGCATTCCATGCGCCAGCGTGCAGATCTGCGTAGCGTCCAGGAGCTGGGCCGATCGGCGGGTGAACGCGCTGCCGCCCGTCTGGGTTCGGAAAAAATGCGATCCGGCAAGATGCCGGTCGTGTTCGACGAACGCGTGGCGACCAGCTTTATCGGCGCCCTGCTCGGCGCGATTTCCGGCCCCGCGATTGCGCGCGGAACATCCTTCCTGCGCGAGAAGAACGCGGAACGCATCTTTGCCGAAGGCATCGACATTATCGAGGATCCGCTGAAGCCCTGGGGACATGGCAGCCGCGCCTTCGACGGCGAGGGTGTCGCCACCCGGCCGCGCGCGATTATCGAGGATGGTGTGCTCACCGGCTGGATACTTAATGCCGCCAGCGCCCGTCAGCTGGGCCTGCCGCTCACCGGCCATGCCAGCGCCGATCCGGGCGGCCCGCCGGGGGTTAGCGTTTCCAACCTGCACCTGGCGCCCGGCGAGCGCTCGCGCGACGAACTCATCAGTGATGCAGGCACGGGCCTGCTCGTTACCGAGATGTTCGGCGCGTCACTGAACTCCAACACGGGCGACTGGTCGGTAGGCGTAGCCGGACACCGCATCGAAAACGGCAAAATCGCCGGCCCGGTCAGCGAAAGCACGGTGGCCGGCAATATGCTGGACATTTTCGCGCGGCTTCAGCCCGGCAGTGATCTGGAATTCTCCGGCCGCATCAACTCGCCCAGCGTGATCGTGGACGCGCTTTCCGTTGGCGGGCGCTAGCGGCGACCTCGATCTTCTGGCCGGCGCAGCGCGCGATGCGGGCCATCTGGTCATGGACTATTTTGGTGAAGGCGCGCGCCTGCAACACTGGGAAAAGCGGCCCGGCGACCCGGTCAGCGCGGCCGATATGGCCGCTGATGCCTTCCTGAAGGACACGCTTTTGATCGCCCGGCCGGACTATGGCTGGCTGTCGGAAGAAAGCCGGGCCGAGCCTGGCTCCTCGGGCCGGGTTTTCGTCGTTGATCCGATTGACGGCACCCGCGCCTTTATCAAGGGGCGCAGTGATTTTTGCGTATCGCTGGCCATTGTCGAGAACGGACGCCCGGTTGTAGCGGCCATTTGCGCGCCCGCACGCGATCAGTTCTATACCAGCGTGCTGGGCGGCGGCGCGCTGTGCAATGGCACGCCTTTGCGGGTGTCGCACCAGAGCGCCATTGCCGGTGCAAAACTCCTGGGCGATGCGGGGCGCTTGCATGATCTGCGCGCCATGGGCGCCGAAACCGTTCACATCAATTCGGTGGCGCTGCGGCTTGCCCTGACGGCCAGCGGCGAGGCAGACGGCCTTGTCGCGGTGCGCCCGAAAAACGACTGGGACCTTGCCGCAGGCCAGCTTCTGGTCGAGGAAGCGGGGGGCTATGTCTCGTCCCCGGACGGCGCTGCCTTACGCTATCAGAATGCCACACCCCGCCAGCCAGCGCCCATCGCCGCTGGCCCGGCCCTTCATGCTTTGCTATTGCAGCAGCTTGCCGGACCGATAAAGGAATCATCATGAGCCAGCAGCTTCTCCATCTCGTGATCGGCGGCGAGCTGACCGAGGTTCGCCCCGAAGTGCACGAATTCAAGGATCTCGGTGCCGTCGAGTTTGTCGGCGCCTATCCCGACTATGAAAGCGCCCGCATGGCGTGGAAGGCCGCGGCTCAGCGCACCGTGGACAATGCCCATATGCGCTTTTTCATCATTCATGCGCACAAGCTGCTCGACCCGGCCCATGGCGGGCCGCAGGGCTAGGGAGCCAAGGCGCTGAGCGATCCCGCACTTCCGGTGGTTTCCGGGCCGCAATCGGCCGGTACACTGGCGCTCGCCGCGCGCCTGTTCTCGGGCTGGATTGCGCCCAGATGGCCCTTGCTCCTGCTCGGGCTTTTCCTGTCGGCGGTCACCGCTGCCTCGGTCAGCGGCTATGCCCTTGTTGTGCGCGAGATGACCGGACTGATGGAGTTGCGCGATGCGCGCGTGATCTGGCTGGCACCCGCCATCGTCCTGCCGCTGGTCATCATCCGCAGCCTGAGCCTCTACTGGCAGACGCTGGCGACCAACCGGCTGGCCCTCGGCGTGATGCGTGACCTTCAGACGGCCATGTATGCCCGCCTGATGGAAGCCGATTTCGCCCGGCTGCAGGGCGAAGGTCCCGGCTCGCTGGTTTCGCGCTTCACCAATGACATCACCACCTTGCGCGAGAGCCTGGTGCGTGCGGCAAATAATCTGACGCGTGACAGCTTGCAGGTCGTGGGCGGCGTGGCTGTCATGCTCTGGCTGGACTGGGTGCTGGCGCTGCTGCTGCTATTGATCCTGCCGCTGGCGGGCGCACCGGTCCTGCGCATCGGGGCGATCATCCGCAAACGCTCGCTCAGCGTGATGAGCCAGATGGGCAGCGTAACCAGCTTCCTGGAAGAAACCCTCAGCGGCGCCCGCCTCATCAAGACCTTCTCGCTGGAGCCCTATGCGCGCGAACGCTCGCGCAGCGCTTTCCATGAGCGCTTCACCCTGCTGCAGGCCATGGTACGCGACCGCTCCAAGATCGAACCGCTGATGGAGGTTGCCGGCGGGCTGGCGCTGGCGGGAATCTTTGCCGTTGCGGGCTGGCGGATGGCGTCCGGCGAAAGTGATATAGGACGCTTCCTGGGCGTGATTGCGGCGCTGCTGATCGTCAGCCCGGCCTTGCGCGCGCTCGGTTCGCTGGCCGGTGCCATACAGGAAGGCATGGGCGTGCTGGAACGGGTGTTCAACCTGCTGGATGAAGACCCGCGCCTAGTCGAACGCTCCGGGGCAAAGCCGCTGAAACTCAAGGGCGGTTCGGTGGCCCTGAAAGACGTGCATTTTGCCTATGGCCCTGACGCGCAGGCGCTCAACGGCATTTCCCTGAATGTGGCGGCGGGGCAGACCGTGGCACTGGTCGGGCCGTCAGGCTCTGGCAAGACCAGCGTCCTGAACCTCATCGCCCGGCTGTACGACCCGCAATCGGGCAGCGTCGAGATCGACGGGCAAGACATCGCCAAAGCCACGCTAGCCAGCGTGCGCGGCTCGCTGGCACTGGTCAGTCAGGATACCACCCTGTTTGACGACACGATCGCCGCCAATATCGGGTTTGGGGCACTGGACGCCGATCAGGACGCCATTGAGCGAGCTGCAAAGGCCGCCGACGCCCATGATTTCATCATGAGCCTGCCGGGCGGTTACGCGTTCAGGGCCGGACCGCGGGGCAATCTGCTGTCCGGCGGCCAGCGCCAGCGTATCGCGATTGCCCGCGCACTTCTGAAAGATGCACCCATATTGCTGCTGGACGAGGCAACATCCGCGCTGGATGCCCAGTCCGAAGAACGTGTGCAGGCCGCGCTGGAGCATTTGAGCGAAGGGCGCACCACACTGGTCATCGCCCACCGGCTTTTCACCGTGCGTCAGGCCGACTGGATCTATGTCATGAATGAGGGCCGCATCGTGGAAGAAGGCGGCCACGATGATCTGGTCGCCAGAGGCGGACTATATGCGGAGCTGTGCCGGATCCAGTTCAGCGATAACGACGCTGCTCAGGCGACGTAGAGCGTATCCGCATCGGCTTCACTGCCCAGCCAGGCTTCAGCCTCCGCCACATTTTCAAAGACAAACGCGTCGTGACCGGTGGCGCTGAGGCCGCGCCGCCACACCCGCGCATAGGCGCAGTCCAGCTCACGCGCGACAATGGCAACCCGGCTGGCCGGCATCTGGCGGCCGCATGCCTCGGCCAAGGCGATGGCGCTACAGCTTTCCATCGCGGCATAAGCGATGGTGGCGTCAAAGAGCACCTTGCGCGCCGGCTGGCCAAGATAAAATTCGAGGAAGTCGGGCGTGCCTTGGGCGTAGGTCGACGTGTTCCGCGCGCCGGAAACGGCGACGATCACTATCGAACGGTCCGGACTCAACGATATGTGGTGACGGCCCATTTGCCCTCCCAATGGAGAAAGAGGCTATCAGGCAATAAGTTAATATCCGGTGGCCATGAAAATGGGCGCTATTCGCGGCGCAGGACGCGCTCGGTCAGGAACGAACCCCACCAGGCGGCCATAAATCCATCATGGCAGGCCTGCCGGTCATACTCGGTTCTCACCCAGGTCAGAAAATCGATGGGCTCACGGGCATTGCGGTCCAGATAGAGCTGGAAGAAATGGTCCAGCATTCCGGTCTTGCCCTGCTTCACGTGCCCGTATTTCAACGACAGATGCACTAGCGCATCCTCGACCTTCCAGCCCTCGTGCAGCACCAGGTAGAGCACAGCAACAATACCGGCCCGGTCCGATCCCGACTTGCAGTGCATGAAGGCAGGGTACTCGATAGTGTTGAACACCTCGATCAGCCGCTCGATCCGCTCGACAAAGGGCGCCTCGCGTGAGCCCCAGCCCAGATCGATCACGGTTAGGCCGTGCTGTTTGGCCGCCCAGTGTTCGAGATCGTAATAGGCTCTGCCGGCCTGCTCGCCGCGCAGGTTCAAGATGGTCTTGAACCCCTGTGATGCCAGCCAGGCAATGCGCTCCGGATCCGGCTGATTGCCGCGCCACATCTGTCCGCCGACATGGCGATGATTGCGGAAAGCCCGGCGCAGAAAGCCGTGATCGTCCCAGAGGAGGCTCTTGCGCGCACGCGCCAGCACGGCCGGATCATCAAAATTCACTGTCATGAGCCGCCGGATTAATGGGTGCTGGCCGCTGGTGCAACAACACTTGATGCTTGACGCGGGGCAGCGCTCTGGCCAGCAACAGGACATGGCCAAGTCTGTCTTCAGCTTTCCACCTGTCCAGATCGCACTCGGCGCCCTGATGGGGGGCTATATGGCCCTCGTCCAGCATACAACCCGCTGGGAGGTGCGCCGGGCCGATGCCATGCGCGAGATAGCCGCGCGCGGCGGCGGGGCTATTGGCGCGTTCTGGCACGGACGCCTGCTGATGAGCATCGCGCTCTGGCCAAAACGCACCCAGCAGCCTGCCATTCTGGTCTCGCGCTCGGTGGATGGCGACATTATCGCGCGGGCGGCGGCCCATCACAAAGTGGCCGGCATTCGCGGCTCGACGCGCAAGCGGCGCCGTGACGGCACGCTGGACGACAAGGGCGCGATGAGCGCCTATCGCGCGATGGTTCGCCATATCCAGGATGGCGGCGTCATGGCGATCACACCCGACGGCCCCAAGGGACCGCGCATGCGCGTCACACCCGGTGCGCTGCGCCTCGCCGAGGCGACCGGCGCCCCCTTGCTGGCGGTGACCTGGTCGATCCGCTCGCGCAAAGTGTTCAATTCGTGGGACCGCTTCGTACTGCCTTTTCCGTTCTCGCGCGGCGTGATCATCTGGAGCGAGCCCTACCACATGCCGCAAAACCCCACGGCAGAGGACCGTGAGGCGGCGCGGCTCTGGCTGGAAGAGACCCTGATTGCGTTGACGCACGAAGCCGATCTCGCCTGCGGGGTCGATCCGGTCGAACCCGCACCGCCCGCCAGGGCCCGCACATCATGAGCGCCCTTCCGCCTGCCCTTGGCCTTTACCGGCTGGCGACGCGGCTGGCCGCGCCGCTGGCCCCGCTGGTGCTGGCAGCACGCGCGCGCGAGGGCAAGGAAGACGCAAACCGGATGGCCGAACGGCTCGGACATGCCGCTCTGGCCCGTCCGTCGGGCCCGCTCGTCTGGCTGCATGGCGCCAGCGTGGGCGAGAGCCGCGTGGCACTGACACTGGCGTCCAGCCTGATCGCGGCACGGCCCGGCCTGAACATCCTGCTGACCTCCGGCACGGTAACGTCCGCGGCGCTGGTCAGACGCGAAGCACCCCCCGGCGTGATCCATCAATATGTGCCTGCTGACACACCCGGCAGCGTCCGCCGCTTCATGACGCACTGGAAACCGGATCTGGCCGTATTTATCGAGAGCGAGCTGTGGCCGAACCTGATCGTCGAGGCGCACCGCTCGGGCGCCCGGCTGGCGCTGGTCAATGCGCGCATGAATGATGCGTCGCTGGCGCGCTGGCAGCGCTGGAACAGCTCTGGACGGGCGCTGATCAACAAATTCGACTGGATCAGCCCCGCCGACGGGCGCACCGCGCGCGGGCTCAGCCGCCTGCTGGACCGCACGCTGGGTGTATCGGGTAATCTGAAGCTGGAAATACTCCCGCCCATGCCGCCCGCCGACACGCTCGCGGCAGCCCGAACGATCGTCGGCGGACGCCCGGTATGGGTCGCAGCCAGCACCCATGCCGGCGAGGAGGATATCGTGCTGGACGCCCATGAGCGCCTCCTGGCCAATCGCGCGGACGCCTTGCTGATCCTGGTGCCACGCCACCCCGACCGGGCCGATGATATCGCGGCGCTTCTGGACACGCGCCAGATGGGCGTTGCCCGGCGTTCAAGGCGCGAAGCACCCGGACAGGACGTGCCCGTCTGGCTCGCCGACACGCTGGGCGAGCTGCCGCTCTGGTTCGAGCTGGCCAGCGCGGCGCTGATCGCAGGCAGCCTGAAACCGGGCATTGGCGGCCATAACCCGGTCGAGGCCACACGCGCCGGCTGTCCGGTCATCTCCGGCACTTGGCGCGATAGCTTTTCAGATGTGTATGATGCCTATGAGACCCATAAAGCCGTCTGCACGGTGTCGGATGCTGACACTCTGGCGGCGGCTGTCCTGACCGCCTGGTCGGGCGAAAAGGCAGGTGTGAAAGCCGGACAGGCTGCACTCGCCGCGCTGACGGGCAATGTGCTTGAGACGACGACAGACACGCTATTGTCCCTGCTCGGCCAGCAAGAGGAGACAGGCTGATGCGCCCGCCCGCCTTCTGGAATGACAAGGCCGGCCGGTCATCGGGCGCGGTCACGCGCGCCCTGCTCTCACCGCTTGGCTGGGCCTATGCCGCCGCCGGGGCTGCCCGGATTGCCCGCACCACGCCGTATCGCGCAAGCGTACCGGTGATCTGCGTTGGCAATCTCACGCTTGGCGGCACGGGCAAGACACCCGTCAGCGCGGCCTTGCTGGCCATGCTGAACGAAGCGGGCGCACGGCCCTTTGCGCTCTCACGCGGCTGGGGCGGGCGGCTGAAAGGCCCGGTGCGCGTCGATCCCGCCCTCCACAACGCGGACGATGTCGGCGATGAGCCGCTATTGCTGGCGCGCGCCGCCCCTGCGGTCATCGCATCGGACCGGATTGCGGGCGCACGGCTGGCCGCCGCTGAGGGCGCCGATGCCATCGTAATGGATGACGGCCACCAGAACCCCGTCCTTCACAAGGATTTTTCCTTCGTCGTTGTGGATGGCGAAGCCGGCTGGGGGCCTGGCACGATATTTCCAGCCGGCCCTTTGCGCGAACCTATAGCGGCGGGTCTGGCACGCGCCGACGCGGTCATCGTGATGATGCCCGACGGCGAGGCCATGCCCGATCTGGCCAGGCTGAAGCTCGATACACTCGAAAAGCCGGTTTTGCGGGCCTGGCTTGCACCATCCGGGCCTGTGCCGGACGGCAAGCTGCTGGCCTTTGCCGGGATTGGCCGTCCGCAGAAATTCTTTGACGGGCTGACAGCGGCGGGCGGCGACCTGACCGATGCCATCCAGTTTCCCGACCATCACCGTTTCAGCGAGAGCGATCTGAAGCGCCTCGCCGATCTGGCCGAGAACTGGAATGCGCGCCTGATCACGACCGAGAAGGATCTTGTGCGCCTGCCCGCGCCGGTTCGAGGCAGTGTGCTGAGCTATCCGGTGCAGGCTGTATTTGCCGATGCGGCCCGGATCAGGGATTGTCTGGCGCAGATCATGTCAGGGTCCGGCAAGTCAGTGACGGGGACGCCATAGTGTCAATCATGCAGGCAATGGGCTGGCGCGCCGAGGCGTTGGGCTGGGACGGGTATCAGGGGCTGGTGCGCGCCATGAGCGTCGAGGCCGCGAGCGATTTTGGCGCCGCTGTCGGCGGGCGGATCGGCCCGCGTCTCAGCCCCCACAAGGTGGCCCGGCGCAATATGGAGCTGATCTTCCCCGAAGCCAGCGCGCGCGAGATCGACGCGCTGTTGGTGGCCATGTGGGACAATATCGGCCGCCTGCTGGGCGAATTTCCCAACCTGCACCGCATGGATCTCAAGGCCACTGGCGAGAGCATCCGCCTGGAAGGGCGCGACGTAATCGACGAGCTTGCCGCCAAGGGCGACCCGGTCGTGTTCGTGGGCGGGCATTTTGCCAACTGGGAAGTGCTCGCCGGCGTGCTGGCCAATGCCATGCCCAAATGCCGGATGACCTACCGCCATGCCAACAACCCTCTGATTGACCGGCGCATCGTCAACCAGCGCGCGGCCTACGGCGTGGAGATATTCGCGCCCAAGGGCGAGACCGGGGCCAAGGAGGCGATCAAAGCGCTCCAGACCGGCCATTCGGTGGCCCTGATGAACGATCAGAAGATGAATGATGGTATCGAGGCACCCTTCTTCGGCCTGCCCGCGATGACGGCGTCCGGCCCGGCGCGCATGGCGCTGAAATACGATGCGCCGCTGGTGCCGATGTCGGTGGTGCGCCGACACGGCGCAAACTTTACGGTGAAGGTCTATGAGCCCTTGCCCCGCCCGGCAGCGGCAGACCGCAGCGAGGCCATTCTGGAAATGGTGACAAGCGTGAACCGGTTTATCGAGGCGCGCCTTCTGGAAACGCCGGCCCAGTGGTTCTGGGTTCACCGGCGCTTTGCCAAGGATGTCTACCGCAATTCGTCTGGCTGAACGTCCAGCGTGGCGAACGGATCGACATTGCGCCCGTGCCAGCGGATACGCCAGCACAGGTGCGGCCCGGTGGAGCGTCCCGTCGAGCCGACATGGCCTATCAGCTGGCCCTGCTCGACCACATCGCCCTCTTCCACCCGCACGTCAGACAGGTGCAGATAGGCCGAATTGAAGCCCTGGCCGTGGTCGATGAAGATCAGCCCGCCTTCAAAATACATGTCCTCATCGGCGAGCCTGACAATACCGCCAGCCGGTGCCAGCACCGGGGTCCCGGTCGGTGCGGCGATGTCGACCCCGTAATGGGGTGTGCGCGGCTCGCCATTATAGACACGCTGGCCGCCAAACCGGCTGGAGATGCGCCCTTCGGTGGGCTGGATGAAGCCGGAGATGAACCCGTCACCCTCCCAGCGCGAGGCATGAGCCTGACGCTTGCGCACACCTTCGGCCCGGATGCGCTCCAGCACTTCGGGCGGCGGGCTGACCATGGCGGGCGGCAGGCCGTCAATACGCTGGATATCATACTCGGCGGGCGCCACATCATAGCGCTCGTCAAATACCCATTCGCCATCAATCTGCACGCGCAGCCGGGTTTCCTCCGGCGCATCGCGGTCATGGCCCAGAATGACCCAGCCGTCTGCGTTGGCGCGCGTTTCAACTTCGTCGAGCATGACCGTGGCACCCGGCTCGGTGCGGCAGACAAGAACCCCGCCCTGGCGGTGCTCGCCGTCGCAGGCAATGGCCGGGTCAGAGCTGGCAAGCGTCAGCGCCGTCACAAGCACAGTGATCATTTCGTCATCCCCGGCTCGGAGTGGATTTGCAGCCAGCGCTGCGTGGCGGCCTGCCCGTCCTTGAAGGCTTCCTGCAGTTCGGAGCTCCAGTAGCGCAGCTGGTTCAGCGGAATTTTCTCACCCGTTACCGCGCACAGCACGTAGGCGCCGGGCTCGAGTATCATGAAATCGGCATCACCGTATTCCAGCTTGGCTTCGCCGGTGAAATCGCGCTCGAAGCGGTTCATGCTCACTCCTGGACTGTATTGATATCTGTCTCTATCACGCCCGCTGCGCTGCATCAAAGTGCGCGGCGCTGTCTTGACCCCCGCTCGCCAGACGCCATTTGACCTCACTCAACGATTTTCTTCCCGGTTTTCCCGCAGGACATTTTCATGACCAAAGCTGCCGCCCTCTTCCAGCCTTTCAAGCTGGGCTCGCTCGAGCTTGCCAACCGTATCGTGATGGCACCGATGACACGCTCCTTCTCGCCGGGAGGCGTGCCGGGCGAGGATGTGGTGGCCTATTATCGCCGCCGGGCACAGAATGCGGTCGGCCTGATCATCACCGAAGGCACCACGATCGACCGCGCCGGCGCCAGCTTTGACCCCAATATCCCCAATTTCCACGCGCCGGACTCGCTGGCCGGCTGGAAGAAAGTGGTCGACGCGGTCCATGCCGCAGGCGGAAAGATTGCCCCCCAGCTCTGGCATGTAGGTCTGGCGCGCCGTCCCGGCACGGGCCCGAACCCCGATGCGCCGTCTGACAGCCCGTCCGGCGTGCTGCCCGACGGCAAAAGTGTCGGCAAGCCGATGAGCGATGAGGACATCGCTGACACGATCCACGCCTTCGCCAAGGGTGCTAAAGCGGCGGTCGAGATCGGCTTTGACGCCATCGAACTGCACGGCGCGCACGGCTATCTGATCGACCAGTTCTTCTGGGAGGGTCTGAACCGTCGCACCGACCGCTTTGGCGGCGATCTGAAGGGCCGCGTCACCTTTGCCGAGGAAATCGTGCGTGCGGTGCGCGCCGAAATGCCCGCCGCGATGCCGCTGATCCTGCGCTATTCGCAATGGAAGCAGCAGGACTACAGCGCACGTCTGGCCGAAACGCCCCAGGAGCTGGAAACCTTCCTCGCTCCGCTGGGCGATGCCGGTGTGGATATTTTCCATGCCTCTACGCGCCGCTTCTGGATACCCGAGTTCGAAGGCTCCGAGCTCAATCTGGCGGGATGGACCAAAAAGCTCACCGGCAAGCCGGTCATTACCGTCGGCTCGGTAGGCCTGAACTCCGATTTCCTCGGTGCCTTCATGGGCGAGAATTCGCCGGCCGCCTCGCTGGACGGGCTCATCAAACGGTTTGAAGATGGCGAGTTCGACCTTGTTGCCATTGGCCGGGCCTTGCTGTCCGATCCCCAATGGGCCGCCAAGGTGCGCGATGGCCGCTTTGACCAGCTGGCTGATTTTTCTGCTGAAGCGCTCAAGGAGCTGGTATAGGCATCAGCGCAGCACACAATAACGGGGAGACAGGCCATGAGCCTACGCGATCAATACGCCGCGCGCATCGGTGAGACGGTTACATCAGACTGGTTCAGCGTCGATCAGGCGCGCGTCAACGCCTTTGCCGATGTCACGATGGACCACCAGTTCATCCATGTGGACCCCGACCGCGCGGCCAGGGAAACCCCGTTCGGCGGACCGATCGCGCATGGCTTTCTGACGCTGTCACTGCTCTCCCATTTTGCCGAATCCAGCCTGCCGCCCTTTCCCGACAAGGTGATCGGGATCAATTACGGGTTCGACAAGGTGCGCTTCCTGTCGCCGGTCCGCGTCGGCTCGCGTATTCGCGGAACATTCACCCTCGCCAGCGCGGACGAGCGCAAGCCCGGCCAGATACAGCTCGTCCAGAAATGCACGGTTGAGATCGAAGGATCGGACACGCCCGCACTCGCCGCCGAGTGGCTGAGCCTGGTCGTTTCGGGCTAGGCGAGCGGCGTATCTTGCAAGGGCCTTATAGTGTGTTATGCACTGCTGCATTGCAACAGCGACAGGCGCACCCTTGCCCCGCGAGACGTCAGATTGCCCGTTCAAGATAGGTAATACCCCGCTGACCAGCCTGACACTGGCAGCCAATGGACTGACGCATGAAATCTGTCTGAAGGAAGAGCGCTTCAACGCCTTTGGTTCGATCAAGGACCGCGTGGCCTGGTATATTCTGTCAAACGCGCTCGCGGGCGGTAAAAAGCCCTCTGGTGTGATTGACGCCTCGTCAGGCAATTACGGCTTTGCGCTCGCCTCCATCGGCAAGGCACTGGACCTGCCGGTCACCATCGTGTCGTCGGCATCCATCAGCGGGTTCAATGCCGAGGGTATCCGGCAGGCCGGAGCCCGGCTCATTCTGTCCGAACCCCGGCCTGGAGAATCGTCCAATGCCGCCCGTATGCGGGTAGCAGGCGAGATCGCCGAACGCGAAGGCCTTCTGTTTCTCGACCAGTATAACAATGCGTTGAACCCGCAATGCCACGAGAACTGGACTGCCCCGGAGCTTTTGCGCGATGGCCCGTTTGATGCCTGCTTCGTGGCTGCATCTTCGGGCGGGACAGCGCGCGGCTTTATGGATTATCTGTCGGCAACCCAAAGCCGGACCGGGCTGGTCCTGGTCGAACCGGGCGGCTCAAAGGCATTTGCCGCTCCCGATCCCTCGCACGGCCACACGCTGACCATCCCCGGATATGGCAGTGGCCGCACATCGACCTTCGCCCAGGACGTGGCGCCTCCGGCGGTGATCCGAATCAGTGACGAGCACGTGCTGGCCGCCGCAGTCCATTTGGCGGCAAACGGTTTTCCGCCCATCGGGCTTTCCAGCATCGGTGTTCTTCTGGGCGCCGTTAAATGGCTGGAGACGGCCACCAGCGCGATGCGGGTCGGCTGCGTGTGCGCTGACGGCGCGGAACGCTATAGCGGCGAGATGGACACCCGCTATCTGCCGGCAGTTGACGCGGACAAGCTGAAATCGGCCTCGGCCATACTTGGCGGCACACTTGATGGCCTTGTCTGCCAGCCCGCGCCCCGGACCTGAATGGCGACCAAGCCTAACGCAGGAAGGGCAGGAGCGAGACCTGGCTGAGGTCGGAGAAGACCAGGGCCGACACCTGCACGGCCGACTGCGCCTGCGCCAGCCGCGTCGCGGCCTCGGCCATATCGGCTTCTTCCAGACCGGCGATCATCTCGGTGAGATAGTCGGAGCGCTGTGCGTTCGAAAGCTGGGCCGTTTCCAGACGGGACTGCAGTGAGCCGTTCGCACCCAGGGCCACGGAAATGTCTTCAAACACATTGATGACATTGGCAATTTCGCCAGAAAGATAATCCTGCTGCGCCTCCGTGACCGTGCCGTCGAACGGCCCGTCAGGCCCGGCATCGAAGTCGGCTATCCGTTCGAAAATCTCCATCAGCTCGGTGCCCAGCTCGCTGGCGAGAAACCCGGTTTCAACCGTGGTGTTCTCCTCGACGCGGCCGGTCTGGGCGTTTTCGGCGTTCTGGAAAAGATCAGCGATGTCGGCGGCGCCCTGAACATCGGAGATGCTTTTGCCGGTGAACGGTTCGGCATCGGTGCGTGTGCCGCCAAATATGTAGGAGCCGTTGAACTGGGTGTTCAGCGCGCTGGAAAAGCGGCCGAATGCCGCCTCGATATCGGCCATCAGAAAGGTGCCGTCATTGGTTGTCAGCGCCATACGCAGTTCCTGCACGGCATCAGACATTTCGGTGAGCGCGAGGTCCTGAACCTCCAGACGGCTCGCCAGGCGCTTGCTGGCGTCGACGAAATTGTCTGAGCGCGCCAGCGCGCCGCGCGCAAACAATATGGTCTCGGCCTCATTGCCATAGCCTTTCAGGTCCGGCGCTTTCAGGCCGGTGGAAACCTGCTGGCCGGACTCATAAAGCTCCCGCTGCGCGCGCATCAGGTCCATCAGTGCGGACTGGGATGCGGCTTGAGTGGATATGCGCATGACGTCAAACCCTCACTATCTGCCGAGGTTCATCAGAATGTCGGACATTTCCTCGGACGCCTGGATCATCCGCGCGGACGCATTGTACGCCTGCTGGAACAGGATCATGTTGGACAATTCCTCGTCCATATTGACCCCTTCCACATCCTTGCGTTTGGTGTCGGCAGCCTGCTTGACCGACAGGGCCGCATCGGCGGCGCGCTCGGCGCGCGCAGCCCGCGTCCCGACATCGCCGGACAGGCGCGCACCATATTCCTGGAGCGTCGCCGAACCGCCGGCAAACGCGCCCGCGCCATCAAACTGGCGCGATGTAGAGAAGGCGTCGTAAAGGGCTTGGCCACCGCGACCGTCACCCTCGGTCAGAACCAGATCGCCGGGCGCGCTGGCCCCATCGATATCGAGCTGGGAAAAGGCGAGAGCCGATGCGTTGGAGCGCAAATCGGTCCGTACCGAATAAGCCTCCGCGCGCGACATGCGCGCCGCGTCGCCAACCCCGAAAATCTGGGACAGGGAAAGGCCAGTATCGCCGCGTATGGACGTGTCCTCAACGAGGTCGAAATCATAGCTGGCATAGGTACTCGACGGCGTGAAATTCAGCGCGCCGCCGCTACTCACCGCCCACGTGCCGAACCCGCCCATGCCCGTTGCCGGATCGTTCAGGGCATTCACAAAATCGCCCAGCGTTGCCTGATCTGCCGCAATGGTGATCTCGGTTGCAGAGCGCCCGTCGGGCGTCGAGACACGGAATGTCATTTCCTCCCCGGCACCTGTGCCCAGCGGCGTGCCCGTGCCCAGACCGGTATCGAAGAAGCCCGGGCGAGCCGAGCTGATCACGTCGTTCAGGCCGAAGAAGTGTGAGAAGCCGCGCCCGCCCCCCAGATCGGACGGGTTGGCCTCGTCCTGCACGCTGGCCAGTCCGGTATCCGGACCAGTGGCATTGATGACCAGCCTGCCACCGGAGAAGGCCGCATTGCCATCACCGCCCAGCGCCGCATTGAGCTCATTGACCAGATCATTGACGGTGGTGCCGGCATTGCCGTTCACCGTAAACCCGGCGCCGGTAAACTCCAGATCGATCCGGTTGACCAGCTCGCCATTGCTGGCAACCACTGCCAGCGTTGCATTGCCCGTCCCGTCCAGCAGATCACCAGCCAGGAGGCCGGTATTGCGCCCGGTCAATGTCTCAGGCGGCGGATAGGAGACGGAATTATTGTGCGCGCCATTCAGCGCATCGGCCGTTCCCGACGTGAACTCGGCCAGCTGCGCGCCGATTGCCGGCATTTCCACATCACGCAGATCCATCAGCGCGCGCAATTCGCCCGAGCGTATGGCGCTGGTTAGGTCCACGGTTGCGCCCGACGCCGAGACGACCGCCGTGATACGTGCGTAGTCCGCGCCGTACGCGCCCGTGCCAGAGGGCAGATAGTTCAGCTGCAAGCGTGAATTATCCAGCAGCGCCGAACCGTTCTCGGTGCGCAGGAACAGGCGGCCATCGGGCTGAACTTCGGACCGGATATCGATCAGGCCGGACAGCTCATCAAGCAGTTCAGACTGCCGGTTCACCGCCCCGGTCGTATCCGATCCCGAGGCGTTCAGCGTCTGGGCCTGCGTGTTGAGCGACTGCATTTCAACAAGGATTTCATTGATACGCTCGACACCGTCACCGATTCGCCGGTCGGCCTCGTCGCGCATGGCCCGGACTTCGGCCGACAGGCGCGCGGATTCATCAAAGAAGGATTGCAGATCGGAGGCCGCCGACAGGCGCGCCACCCGCTCGGCCGGATCAACTGCGGCCGAACCCAGCGATTCAAACGCCTTCACCAGCCGGCCGTAGAGCGAGCCGGCATCATTGGTGCCGCCGAACTGGCTTTGCAGCCGGTCCAGCATGTCAGCGCTCTTGGTGGCGCGCGCAGCGTCCGAACCGGCACGCAAGGATGCGGCCTGCAGGAAAACATCGGCAACCCGCGTGACACCGGCAACCTGGACGCCCATCCCCATGCCACCGGCCGAGCGCGCCTCGAGGTCAACCTTGGTACGCGCATAACCGGGCGTATTGATATTGGCGATATTGTTGGAGACCGAGCGCATGCCCAGCTGGCTGGCCTGCAGGCCCGACATCGCATTGCCAAGAATACCGTTCAGCGCCATGTGCGGCCCCTTTCAGCAGCGCCTGCTTTGCGCCCGCTATCGACCTGCGAATAGGCAAAACTCACCCCTTCACGGCAAATCCTGCCGGTCCGCGATGCGGGCGGGGCGGAGGTCTGCATGGGCGATTTTCCTATACAAGCCATTGAAACTCATTGCCTTACTAGTGCGGCGGCCCGGACTTCGGACAGGGCCCGGCGCGCGTGGTCTACAAAGAAGTGGCAAGAGCCGGGCCAGACGCGCCAAACGGCTGCAACCCGGCAAGACTCGGCCCTGCCACCGGGGAGTTTTTGCCGCCCGGCAAGGCTGATCGACTCCCCGCGTCAGCTTAACCTATTGAATTATTGGTGTTTCATTCTTGCCGCACGCTGGCACGAAGCTTGAAAGCGCCCTACCGACCGGCTGTGCCCGTGAAGGGTACAAAAAGCCACCCGCCGCAAAATGCGCGCAACATCCTGAACCTTAAACCGTCAAAGGACGCGCGGCGCTCATGTTGCCCGGCTCTGTCATGCACGAGATGTCTGCCACCGCCCCGGTATCGGGACGCGGGGGTGGCGCGCGCGGTGCGTCTGGCCGTTCAGGCGGCGGATCAGAGTTCGAGGCCATGCTGGCCGGCGCGAATACAGGCGGCGCAAAAGAAAGCGCGGCTGCGGGCCAGACGTCCCGCAATGCCCAATCACAAAAAACCCCGTCCGAAACGCAGGACATGTCCAGCGATCCGGCCAACGACGCAGCCAACGACGCGGTCTCTAGGGGCCGTCCGTCATCTCAGTCCGGTTCAACCGAAACAGACGCCGGCACGGCACAAACCGACCGGTCAGACACATCGCTTTCAGGCGAAGACAAAGCAGATACCGCTATCGGGGATGACGCGCTTGTTTCCGCGCCGCCCGAAGCCGGTGCACCAGCTACACAAGCCGCACAAACAGATATCGCAGACCCCGTCCCGGCTGAAAACGCCGGCGAGGCAGAGACCGCCGGCGACATGAAGGCCGGTGACGCAATGCCTGCGGGTGCGCCCGGTGGTGATGGCACACAGGCTGCCAGCACCCCGACCGCTGGCGCCAAGACATCGCCACAAGCTGGTCAGAGCCCGTCCAACACAGCACAGCAGGCGCAGGGCGCGTCGACGGCTGCACCAGGCAACACGCCCGCAAGCGCTCCGCCACAGCCAGCGCAAAGCCAGACAAATGCTCCGGTTGATGCCAGTGCCAATGAGACCGGGGAGACCGCCAGTGCCGAGGAGGGCGTGACAAACGCCGCCGCCATTCGGCGCGAGCTGGAACGCGGCCCCGGCCGTGACAATGCGATTGCCGCCTCAGAGCGCGCCAGCGTGGCCAAGGCTGAAGCCGGTGCCAAGGACGCCACGCCCAGAGACACCGGCGCGCCGAAAGCCAATACGGCCCAGCCAATGCCGCCGGCCGCAACCTCTCCTCAAGCGCCCGCCAACGCCGCCCCGCAACCTCTTCCCGCCATGCTGATGGCGCTGCAGTCAGGCATGGCCGCACCGGAGACGCTGGACCCGTCACTGGGCAGCAGCGGCGAGGAAATCCGGCTCGAGACCGGCTCTGCGCTGGCAGCGCGCAGTGAAAGCAGCGCAGCGCAAGGCGCGCGTTCCGCCACTGCCCTGCTTCATCTGCGTATGGCATCAGGCCAGGCAGCTGAGCTGGGCCAGATGATCGCCCGGCGCTTCGCCAACGGCTCGCGCAGCTTCGACATCCGTCTGGACCCGCCAGAGCTCGGGCGAGTTCAGGTGCGTATGGAGATTGGCGCGGACCGCACTGTGCAGGCCATGCTGACCGCCGAAAAGCCCGAAGCGCTCGCGGAGCTCCAGCGCCATGCCCGCGAACTGGAAAAGGCGCTGGCCGATGCCGGGCTGGATCTGGGCGAAAATGGTCTTGGCTTCGCCTTGAGCGAAGGCAATGAGCAGGCCGGTCAGGGCGGCAGCCAGAGCGATCGCGCCGCGCCCGCCCCGGACGAACACACCATCACACTGGCAGACCAATCCACGCCTGCGCCGGTTAGCCGCTACGGCTTTTTGATGACCGGACGCGCAGGCGTGAACATGAGGGTATGAACCGATGACCGAACTGAGCCCGATTGCACAAGCCCAGGCCGCCGCCGGCAGCGTCAACGAGACCAATAGCGCCTCGTCTGCCGCCGGTCTGGCCGACAATTTCGACACCTTCCTGAACCTGCTGACGACGCAGATGCAGAACCAGGATCCTCTCAGCCCGATGGAATCCCAGGAGTTCGTCTCCCAGCTGGTGCAGTTCTCCTCGGTTGAGCAGCAGATCCAGTCCACCCAGGCCATTCAGGCACTTCTGAACGTTCAGGCCGCCGTCGCCCAGCTCTCCAGCGTCGATTATATCGGCAAATACGCACAGGTAGAGACGGCCGGCTCGACGCTCAGCGAAGGCAGCGCCGAGTGGTCCTACCAGTTGCCGCAGGACGCTGCCTCCACCCAGCTTGTCATCACAAACGAGCAGGGCGCGACCGTCGCCACCCTCAATGGCAGCACCGCGGCTGGCGAACACTCTCTGGTCTGGAACGGCACCGACGCGCAGGGCAATTCCCTGCCCGACGGCGTCTACAATCTGGAAACAGTCGCCATGGATGCCGATGGCGAACGTATCGAGGACACGACCGTCACCGTGAGCGGACGCGTGACCGGCGTCGAGCTGACAGACGGTCAGGCCGTGGTCGAGATTGGCGGCATGCGAGTACCCGCCTCGCAGATCATCCGCCTGCGCGAACTGCCTGCCGATCCGGTTGAGCAGCCGCCTGTAACCGATACCGCCAATGAAGACGAAAACGAGCCCGGCACGGTCTCGTAAACCCCACCGCCTCCGGCCGGTGCGTGAAGCTGCCGGCCCAGAACTGCCACAACTCAGACCGTTCCAGAGAACAAGAAAACAAGCAGGAGCAAAGACAATGAGCCTCAATTCCGCCCTGGCAGCCGGCGCCTCCGGCCTGATCTCCAACTCCTCGGCGCTGGCGGGGATTTCCGACAATATCGCGAATGTGAATACGGTCGGCTACAAGCGCGTGGATACAAATTTCTTCCCGAACTACTCGCTGACGTCAGGCGCAGGCGATGTGCGCTACGCGGCGGGCGGCACCTCCACCCTGTCGCGCCTTGATGTGTCCACTAGCGGACTTCTCAACCCGGCAAGCTCCTCAACCTCGCTGGCGGTTGATGGCAACGGGTTTTTCGTTGTCCGGCCGACGTCACAGAACGCAACCGGCTTTGATCCGGTCCTGTTTACCCGCTCGGGCAATTTCGAGACGGACTCGTCCGGCTTCCTGCGCAACGCGGCCGGCATGTATCTGCACGGCTGGCCGGTTCAGGCCGATGGCTCGGTAAACGCCAACCCGTCCAATCTCGATCAGCTCGAAGCCATCAACCTGTCCAATATCGGCGGCGCGGCAGAGGCGACGTCTTCGGTGCGCATCAACGCCAATTTGCAGGCCAGCCAGGACGTCTCTCCTGCTGCTGCGACCTACGACTCCACCGACCCGGCCTTCAATATGGCTTCCGGAGCCGTGACGGCAGATTTCCAGCGCACGATCCAGGTCTATGACAGCCAGGGCGGCGTGCGCTCCATCACACTGTCCCTACTCAAATCGACCAATGCCAACGAATGGAATGCCGAGCTGCATGTCGATCCGCCCACCGATGTCACCACCGGCGCGGGCCTGAACTCCGGCCAGATCGCGACGGGCGTGCTGGCGTTCAACACGGACGGTCAGCTTGATGTCGCCAACACGACCCTGCCTTCTACCCTGGACTTCCTCGCCTCCGACAACGCAGCGGCTCTGGGCGCCAACGATGTGCAATGGTCTGCCGGCACCGGAATTGGCGGACAGTCGATCGAGCTGGATCTGGGCGCAGCCGGCACGCCGGGCGGCATTACCCAGTATGACAGCCCGTCGACGCTGAACTCGACCCGGGTGAACGGCGCGATCTTCGGTGCGTTCGCCAGCGTGGATGTGGACGCGCAAGGCTTTGTCTCGGCCCGCTTCACCAACGGTGTCGTCCGCCAGATCTATCAGGTTCCGGTAGCTACCGTTGCCAACCCGAACGGTCTGGCAACGGCAGGCGGCTCCGCCTTCTTTGTTACGCCGGAATCAGGCGCCTTCACACTTAACGCGCCGGGGGCAGGCTCTTCGGGCAGCATCGCGCCCAAGGCCCTGGAAAACTCCAATGTCGATATCGCGACCGAGTTCTCCAACCTGATCACGACGCAGCGGGCCTACTCGGCCTCCTCGCGGATCATCACCACCGCCGATGAAATGATGGCCGAAGCCATCCAGATGAAGCGCTAATTTTTCTCGCTCAAGCCGGTGTGCCTTAAGGCACACCGGCTCCGCGAATGCACGCCGTCCGGATAGCGCAACCGCGCGCGCGGCCTCATGGCCGGAACCGGCCCCGTGGATGCGGGTGAGGACAGAAATGGCCCTTCCGGGGTGAATCATTTCTAAACCGCTGATTTATAGAAGATTTACCAAGGCGTTTAGGCCGTCGTTAAAACGTCTCACGTATAACGGTCCCATCAAGAGCGCCATTAAGAGCGCCTTCGTGGTGGAAGGACCGGGTTGGATGGAACGTCGTATCAAGAAAGAAAACTATGTTATCGGCCCCGATGGCAGCCCGCTAACCGTGGCTGATCTGCCGGCGGCCAATACACGCCGCTGGGTGATCCGCCGCAAGGCTGAAGTGGTCGCCGCTGTGCGCGGCGGGCTGATCAGCCTGGACGAGGCGTGCGAGCGCTACCGGCTGACGGTCGAGGAATTCCTCGGCTGGCAGCGCGCTATCGAGCGTCATGGCCTGGCGGGCCTGCGCACGACCCGCATTCAGGATTACCGGCACTAGTTTTAGTGGTGCTCCGGGGCATCCGCCCCGTCGCTGCGGGCGAAAGTGCCCGGCGCGCGTTCGCGCTTGTCAGGCCGCTTTGCGGCCTGCAGGGCCAGATATGTTCCCTTGGCCTTTAAACCGGGGTCCCCGCCCCCGAGCGGGGACCCGTTATGTTGTTTGTCCCTGGTCGCTTTGTCATCCTCTATCCGCCAACAGGCCGGATGCCCGTTAGCTCCCCCAATTCGCCCACACCCGCTTTTCCACAAGCGGGCGCTGGTTTTTGGTAATATCCGTTAAGCCCTCGTTTACGCGGGCAGTGGGAAAAACTTGCCTACCAGCCGGCCGCTTCGCCGCGCTGGCCAGAGGGGCAAGGCTTTTTCACCCGTGAACGCGCTATTTGAACAGCTTGCAAGGTTTGGCGTTGGACGCCTGGCGGCCATTTTGGGCCTGACCATCGGCGCTGCAGGCGCGCTGGTCATGTTCACCATGAGCATGAATGGCTCGCGCGAGGCGCTGCTCTATTCAGACCTGCAGCCGCAGGACGCTGCCGCCGTCAGCGAGCGTCTGGGCCAGGCGAATATCCCCTTTACCCTGGGCGAGGGCGGAACCGCGATCTTTGTTGACCGTCAACAGGTCGACGCGGCCCGCCTGCGCGTCGCTCAGGGCGGCGCGCTAGGCTTTGGCTCGGTCGGCTATGAAATCTTTGACGAAACCGATGCGCTGGGCACAACCAGCTTCGTCCAGAACATCAATGCCAAGCGCGCGCTGGAAGGCGAGCTGGCGCGTACCATCAACACGGTGGGCGTGGTCAACGCGTCGCGAGTACATCTGGTGCTGCCTGAACGCCGGTTGTTTTCCCAGCAGACGCAAGAGCCGTCGGCTTCGGTGATCCTCACCCTTCGCGGCGAAATCAGCCCCGAGCAGATCGCGACCATACGCGACCTGGTGGCCACCGCCGTGCCGGGTCTGAGCGCCAATCGCATCACCATTGCGGACGACCGCGGCCGGCTCCTGGCCAGCCCGTCCGAGGATGGAAGTGTCACCGGCATTGCGCTGTCTGGGCACCGCTCGAGCCTCGAAAACGAATTGCGCGACCGGGTGCGCGATGTGGTTGAAGGCGTTGTCGGTCCGGGGGCTGCGCGTGTGGTTGTCACCGCAGACCTGAACCGCGAAAGCATCACCGAAAGCAGCCAGACCTATGACCCGAACGGGCAGGTGCGCTCGGGCCGGGAAACGACCGAGGAATTCACCCGCGAACCGGCCGGGCGCAATACCGGCGCCGTCACCGTCACGGAAAACCTGCCCGAGGAGGGCGGGGAGGCTGAAGGCGAAGAGCCGGTCATGGCCGAGACCGGACGCAATCTGCGCGTCGAGAACTTTCTGAACTCCTCCACGACCCGCACCCGCGTGGTAGAGGCCGGAGGGGTGGAGCGCCTGTCGGTATCGGTCGTGGTCGACGAGGTGATGACGCGCGCAGAAGACGGCACGCCCGTCTTCACGCCGCGCAGCGAGGAAGAAATCGCCCGCATACGCCAGCTCGCCGCCGTTGCAGCCGGACTGAATGAGGAGCGCGGCGATGTCATCGAAGTGGCGCAGCTGCGCTTCTCACGCCCCGACCTGAATGTGGGCACGCCTGCGCCAACAGGCTTCTCGCTCAATCGTGGCGATATTTTGCGTATCGCCGAGATCGCCGTCCTGTTCATAACGGCCCTGCTGATCGTGTTCATGGTCGCCCGCCCGCTGATCAAGGGCGCGATCAGCGGGCCTGCGCCCGCCCTGGCCGGTGCTGGCGCCGGGGGCGGCACGCAGGCCCTGCCTGCCCAGCCCCGTCAGGCGGCTATCGCCCAGTCCGGCGACGGGCAGCTTGCCCTGCCCGATTCGGGCGATCCCGAAGAGACGATCGACATCGCCCATATCGACGGACAGGTGAAGAAATCCTCGGTGAAGAAAGTCTCATCGCTGGTGGAGCGCCATCCTGACGAGTCAATGGCGATCCTGCGCGGCTGGATGCACGAGAGCTAGGTGATGGTAGCAGCAGTCAAACGCAAGATGATCGACGACCCTTCGGCCCTTGAAGGGCCTGAGAAGGCGGCCGTCATCCTGATGGCGCTCGGCGAGGAGCAGGCCGCGCTGTGGGAAATGATGGATGAGGAAGAGATCCGCATCGTCTCCCAGGCGATGGCAACGCTTGGCAATGTCTCCTCGCAGGCCGTCGAGAAGCTGATCGTCGATTTTGTCGGCTCGATGTCGTCCACGGGCTCCATTTCCGGTTCCGTCGAGCGTACCCAGCGCCTCCTCATGAGCTTCCTGCCCGAAGAGCGGGTGGAATCCATCATGGAGGAACTGCGTGGTCCGGCAGGCCGGACCATGTGGGACAAGCTGGGCAATGTGAACGAGATGGTTCTGGCGAACTATCTCAAGAACGAATACCCGCAGACCGTCGCCGTCGTCCTGTCCAAGGTGCGCTCAGAGCATGCCGCGCGCGTTCTCTCGGCCCTGCCTGAAGATTTCGCGCTTGAAGTGGTCCAGCGCATGCTGCGCATGGAGCCGGTCCAGCGCGAGATTCTCGACAAGATCGAGCAGACCCTGCGCACCGAATTCATGAGCAATCTCGCGCGCACGTCCAAACAGGACAGCCACGAGATGATGGCCGACATCTTCAACAATTTCGACCGGCAGACCGAGAACCGTTTCCTGGCCTCTCTGGAAGAGCGTAATCGCGACAGCGCCGAGAAAATCCGGTCCCTGATGTTTGTCTTCGAAGACCTCGGCAAGCTCGACCCGCAAGGCATCCAGACCCTGCTGCGCGCGGTTAACAAGGACCAGCTGGGTCTCGCCCTCAAAGGGGCGTCCGACACGCTGCGTGACCTGTTCTTCTCCAACATGTCCGAGCGCGCCGCGAAGATCCTGCGCGAGGACATGCAGACCATGGGGCCGGTGCGCCTGAAGGATGTCGATCAGGCCCAGCAGGCCATGGTCAACACCGCCAAGGACCTGGCCGCCAAGGGTGAAATTCTCATCGCCGATGGCGGCGGTGATGACGAGCTGATTTATTAGGATGAACGCTTTGACCACGCGCCACACACCGTTCGGCTTTGACCGTGTCTTTGCAAAGGACGGCACGGTGCTGCGCGATGGTGAGCGGGTCAAACGCATGCTCACCTTAAACGAGGCGCAAGCACAGGCCGACGCCGCCGCAGCCCAGGCCCTGAAGTCTGAAACCGCCGAGTCGGCGCGCGCGGCCACCGAAGCGCTCAAGACACTGTCCGGGCGCATTCAGGCCATTCTGGTGCGCATGGATACCGAATCGGAAGCCATGCGCGCGGACGCAGCGCGTCTGGCCGTGGCAGCCGCCCGCCAGATAGCCGGAGCGGCACTGTCCGCCCACGGCGAGGAAGCGGTACTGGAATGCGCGCGCTCGATCATGGACGATCTGCGCGCCGAACCGCGCATCGCGGTGCGTGTCACGCCCGAGATGGCCGATATCATCGCTGAACGCCTCTACGCGGAAGCCGAACATCGCGGTTTTGAAGGCGCGGTGGTTGTCCGCGCAGACGAAGAAGTGGCGACAGGCGACTGCGTGCTCGAATGGCGGTCAGGCTCGGTCGAGCGGACAGCCTCCGATATCGAGACACGTATAGCCGAGCTGGTTGAGCGCTGGCTCGCGGCGCCGCCGGAAACGCGTGCCGACGCCCCCCCTGTAGAAGACGAGCCGTCCGAGGAGCTCAAACATGGCTGATTCCACCGATCTGGACCTGCCCGACCTGAAAAACCCCGGTGAAAGCGGCGGCTTCGATGATGCCGGAGCCGTCGACATACCGGGCCAGTCGCTTGTGGACGAGGCAATCCGCACCGCCGTGGATCTGGCACCCGTCTATGACGTGCCGGTCAATATCTCGGCCGTGCTGGGCAAGACGCATATCGACGTCAACTCGCTGCTCAAGCTCACCTCCGGCTCAGTGCTGGAGCTGGACCGCAAGGTCGGTGAAGCCATCGACATCTATGTCAATAACCGCCTGGTGGCGCGCGGCGAGGTGGTCGTTGTCGACGACCGGCTGGGCGTGACCATGACCGAAATCATCAAGGACGGAGACTCCGCATGAGCCCCGTCATGACGATGCCTGCTGCACGGAGATTTTGAGCCATGCGTGTACTCATTGTCGGCTCCCTGGGAGGACAATCGGGAACCGCCACCAAGATGGCGATGGACCGGGGCGCGAAAGTCGCACAGGTCGACACCCCTGCGCAGGCCACTGCGTATTTGCGGGCCGGGCGGGGCGCAGACCTGGTCATGGTCGATGTCGGTCTGGATATCGGTGCCTTCATCGCGGCCAACGCCGTGGAGCGCATCACCGTTCCGGTGGTTGCCTGCGGTGTGAATGTCCGCCCCGAGGCCGCCGCCGCTGCCATCCGGGCTGGCGCGAAGGAGTTCATCCCGCTTCCCGCTGATGCCGAGCTGATGGCCGCCGTTCTGGAAGCGGTCAGCGATGACGAGCGCCCGATGGTGGCGCGCGACAAATCCATGCTGGCCGTGGTCGAGCTTGCCAACCGGATCGCCGGATCAGACGCCTCGGTACTGATTACCGGCGAAAGCGGCGTCGGCAAGGAAGTGATGGCGCGCTATCTGCACCGCAAGTCCAAGCGGGCGGCCAAGCCTTTTGTCTCGGTCAACTGCGCCGCCATCCCGGAAAACCTTCTGGAATCCGAGCTTTTCGGCCACGAGAAAGGCGCGTTCACAGGCGCGGTTGCCCGCCGGGTCGGCAAGTTTGAAGAGGCCGATGGCGGAACGCTCCTTCTCGACGAAATCTCCGAAATGGATGCCCGCCTGCAGGCCAAGCTGCTGCGAGCCCTGCAAGAGCGCGAGATCGACCGCGTTGGCGGCTCAGGGCCGGTAAAGGTCAATATCCGCATTCTGGCCACCTCCAACCGCGACCTGCAAAAGGCCGTGCGCGACGGCATTTTCCGCGAGGACCTGCTGTTCCGCCTGAACGTGGTCAATCTGGCCATCCCGCCCTTGCGCGACCGGCCGGAGGATGCGCTGGCGCTCGCCGACCATTTCCTGAAGAAATATGCTGCTGCCAATGGCCTGCCGCACCGCACGCTGAACGATGCCGCCCGGCTGCAGATCACGACCCGGACCTGGGCTGGCAATGTGCGTGAGCTGGAAAATGCCATGCACCGCGCCGTGCTGCTGGCTTCGGGCACCGAGATCGGTCCCGATGCCATTCGCGCACCCGACGGCTCGGCCTTCCAGAGTGGCGGCGGTGTCGCCCGTCAGGCGGCAGAGGCCGCCGATGCCGCCCATCACATGGTCGGGCGCACCGTGGCAGAGGTCGAACAGGATCTGATCCTGGACACGCTCGATCATTGCCTGGGCAACCGCACCCATGCCGCCAACATTCTGGGCATCTCGATCCGCACGCTGCGCAACAAGCTCAAACTCTACAACGACCAGGGCATCAGCGTGCCGGCACCCGGCGAGAGCCGCGCCGGAGCAGCTTGATGACCTGCCCCTCGTCCTTCGAGACGGCCTGCGCCCTCCTCAGGATGAGGGGCGATCGTCCGCTGCCCTCCCTCATGCTGAGGAGCGCCCACAAGAGCGCGTCTCGAAGCACCTGCGACGCAAGGACAATGTCCCTTGGCTGACACACCCGCCTCCAGCCCCTCCGCGGGCATAAACTGGCAAAAGCTCGGCCAGAAGCTGGCGCGCGGCGATGTCGCCATGGCGGTGGGCGTGCTGGCGATCCTCGTCATGCTCATCCTGCCTATGCCGCGCGCGCTTCTGGACATCTCGCTGGCGGTCTCGATCTGTTTTTCGGTGCTGATCCTGATGACGGCGCTGTTTATCCGCACGCCGCTGGAATTCACCGCCTTCCCGGCCATCCTGCTGATCGCGACCATGCTGCGGCTCGGCCTCAACGTGGCGTCGACACGCCTGATCCTGTCAGAGGGCCATCAGGGCACAGCGGCGGCCGGTGACATCATCCAGGCGTTCGGCGCGTTTGTGATGCAGGGCAATTTCGTTATCGGCATCATCGTCTTCATCATTCTGGTGATCGTGAACTTCATCGTCATCACCAAGGGCTCGGGCCGGATCGCCGAAGTCGCCGCCCGCTTCACCCTCGACGCCATGCCCGGCAAGCAGATGGCCATTGATGCCGACCTTTCGGCCGGCCTGATCAGCGAGGACGAGGCTCGCACCCGCCGCAAGGAGCTGGAAGACAAGTCCAACTTCTTCGGCGCCATGGACGGTGCCAGCAAGTTCGTGCGCGGCGACGCCGTAGCCGGCATTCTGATCACCTCGATCAACCTGATCGGCGGCATGATTATCGGCGTGGCGCAGTCCGACATGGCGTTCGGCGATGCCGCCTCGACCTATTCCACGCTGACCATCGGGGACGGTCTGGTCTCGCAGATCCCGGCGCTCATCGTGTCGCTGGCCGCCGGTCTGCTGGTCTCCAAGGCAGGCGTAGAAGGCGAAGCCGACAAGGCCGTGTTCGGCCAGCTCGCCGCCAACCCGACCAGCATGGCGTTGGTGTCGGCAGCCGCCATTTCCATCGGCCTGTTGCCCGGTATGCCGCTCATTCCCTTCGCGGTTCTGGCCGCAGGGGCGGGCGCCACGGCTTTCGTGATGAACCGGCGAAAGGTGCAAACCGCCGAGCGGGCCGCCGCCAGCATCGAGACCGAAGCGCTCGAAGCGCGAAAGCAGACCGAAGCGCCGATCGAGGACTCACTGCATATCGACGAGCTGAAGATCGAGCTGGGCTATGCGCTCCTGCCCCTCATCAACGATGTCGAGGGGCGCCGCCTGACCGACCAGATCAAGGCGCTGCGGCGCAATCTGGCGCAAGATACCGGCTTCGTCCTGCCCAGCGTGCGCATTATCGACAATATGCAGCTGACCGCCGAAGACTATGTGATCCGCATAAAGGAGATGGAGGCCGGTGCCGGCCAGCTGAAAATGCGCCATCTGCTCGTCATGGACCCGGCTGGCCAACAGGTCTCGATGCCCGGCACGCACGTGAAGGAACCCGCCTTCGGCCTGCCCGCCACCTGGATCGAGGAAAATGCCCGCGAGGAAGCCACTTTCCGCGGCTATACTATTGTCGATCCGGCCGCCGTGCTGGTCACCCATCTGACGGAACTCCTGCGCGAGCATCTGGCCGATCTCTTGTCCTATTCGGAAGTCGAAAAACTGCTCGACGGCCTGTCCAAGGAGCACAAGAAGCTGTTGGACGACATCACGCCCGGACAGATCACCCGCGCAGGCATTCAGCGCGTCCTGCAGAACCTGCTCAAAGAGCGGGTCTCGATCCGCGATCTGGCCGGCATTATCGAGGGCATCGCAGAGGCCTCCGGCGCCACACAAAATCTCGATGCCATTACCGAGCATGTGCGCAACCGGCTGGCCCGCCAGCTCTGCTTTGCCAATCGCGGACCCGATGGCGCGCTGCCGGTGCTGAGCCTGTCGCCGCAATGGGAGCAGGCCTTTGCCGAGGCGATGATTGGCGATGGCGACCGCCGCCAGCTGGCCCTCGCCCCGACGCGCCTGCGTGATTTCGTGGCCGCCGTGCGCGATGCCTTCGACCGGGCCGGCGCATCAGGCGACGTGCCTGTGCTGCTGACCAGCCCGGCTGTGCGCCCCTATGTGCGCTCCCTGACCGAGCGCTTCCGTCCTTCTACAGTGGTCATGAGCCAGAACGAGATCCACCCCAGCGCGCGGCTGAAAACCGTGGGCTCGATCTAGGGAAGGGTTGAGCCATGCGCCTTCGCACCTTCACCGCTGCCTCGATCAGCGAAGCCATGGCGCAGGTGCGCCGGGAGCTCGGACCGGACGCGATCATCGTCGCCACACAGGAACAGGCCGACGGCGCAGTCAGCGTGCGCGCCGCCGCCGAGGAAGGTGCGGTGCAACCGGCCAAGGACTCGCCTGCACTGGCGACCAAACGCCGCGAAGCCCAGCGCGCACGCGGGCGCGGGGACCATGCCGACGGGCTGACGCGTATCGCCCGCGCACTCGCCTGGCATGAAGTGCCTGACAGCGCCGCCGAAGCCATCATGGACGCGGCCATCAATCTGGAAGACTCTGAGTCCACCGCCACGCTCGCCCATGCGCTGGACGCGCGCTACGCGGTCCACCCCGTCGAGATCAGTCCGGCCCGGCCGATCCTGTTTGCCGGCGCGCCGGGGGCCGGCAAATCCTCTGTCATGGCGCGCCTCGCGGCGCGCGCTGCGGCACAAGGCGTAACCCCGCTTCTGGTCTCTTGCGACCAGCGCGCAGGCGCAGCCGCCCAGATGGCAACCTATGCGAAGGCCCTGCAGCTCGATTTCGAAGCCGCGCCGGGTGCGCACGAGCTGGACATGGTGCTGGACGGCGCAAACGGCCGCCCGGTCTTCATCGATACGGGCGGGATCAACCCGTTTGATCTCGATGCGCTGGAAAGCCTGACATACCTTGCCGCCACTGCCGACGCAGAGATCATCGCGGTGATGGAGGCCGGTCAAATACCCGCCGATGCAGAAGATGCCGCCGCGCTCTTCACCTCCATCGGCGCGGCACGCGTAATCTTCACCCGCCTCGATATTGCCCGGCGTCTGGGCACGGTGCTGGCCGCCGGAGAGGCAGGCCTCTCCTACGCGCATATCGCCGCCTCGCCCTTTATCGGATCGGGCCTTGCCCCGGCCACGCCCTTGCGGCTGGCGCGCGCCCTGCTGGAAGACCCTCACGACGACCTCACCGACGACGGGCCTGAGGAGGCCGCATCATGAAACAGTATTTTGGCACCGCCCTGACCGACCAGCCGCGCAAGGCCGGTTCACTCCTCGCCATCGCCTCGGGCAAGGGCGGGGTCGGCAAGACGGTGGTCGCCGGGGCGCTGGCCAGCGCCTTTGCGGCCCGCCAGGAGCGCACGCTTCTGGTCGATGGCGATCTGGGCATGGCCAATATCGATGTGCAGCTGGGGCTCGATCCGCGCGGTGATCTTTCCGGTGTCATGTCCGGGCAGATTTCGTTGGCCGAAGCCGTGTCGTGCGTCGCGGGCGGCGCGGACCTGACCGGCGGGTTTGACGTGATTGCCGGGCGCTCCGGCTCCGCCGCTCTGGCAGGGCTTGATACAGCCGGTGCGGCGCGCCTCGCCGCCGGCATAGCCGCCGCCTCCATGACCTATGACCGCTCGCTGATCGATCTGGCCGCAGGCGCCGACCGCGCCACCATCCGCCTTGCCGCCGCCGCCGATGATGTAGTGCTGGTCATGTCCGATGAACCGACCTCGCTCACCGATGCCTATGCGTTCGTGAAGCTGCTGAGACTGAGGGATGAGGGCGCTGCGCCCTTCATCATCATCAATAACGCGCCGGACAAGGCGAGCGCGGAGATGGCCTATGCCTCTTTTGCGCGCACCTGCGAAAGCTTCCTGGGCTTCCGCCCGCCGCTGGCCGGGATCATCAGGCGCGACCCTAATGTGCCCAAAGCCATCCGCGCGCAGACAGCGTTGAGAACGTTTGCCCCCGGCACAACGGCTATACGCGACATTGAAACCATTGCTGGGCTGCTTGCTGCGGGGTCTGAGACCGCTTACGCTTGATCCATCCGGTGGGGGCCGGGCGATAGACGCCCCGGGGGGAGCCATGATCGAAGAATTTGCCACCCGGCTGATCGCCGGGTTTACACCCGCAACGCTGATCTTGTTGACGCTGGTGGCTATTGTCGCTGCGCTGGTCATGCGCCGCTGGAGCCAGCTGTCCGCCGCCACGCTCTTTGCCTTCGGCGTGGATTGTGTCGCGCGCTACCTGCTTGAACTGGGCGGTGTGGAGGGCGTGCCGGTCAATTTCGCCATGGAACTGGCCATGTCACGGCTCGATACCGGCGCGATCAGCGCCATGGCCCGCCCCTTCCTCTATCTGGGCGTCATCGCCGCCCTGTTCTGGGTGAAGAAACGGTATGGCGGGAGGTAGCGCCACTCCGAAAAAGCTGCGGCGCGCATTAGGGCAAATGCGCGCCGCAACAACCGACAGACCGGCTATATAAGGGCAAGCCCTTTAGGGGAGGATTTCGGCCGGCTGTCCGTCTGCGGTGACCTGCGCCTCGATGATCGCGGCGGCATTCTCAAACGCTTCTTCGGTCTCACGTCCGCCCATGAAGACGGCCTGACCTTCGGAAAGCACCGGCCCGTAGAGCAGCGTGCCTTCGGCATCGTCCTCAACCGAGAATTCCGACGCGAGCATGATCTCGTCCCAGGCTGCGCGCACATCGGCCCAGTAATCGGCTGTGGCCGCCCAGTAGCGATGGGCGTTTTCCGCGCCCGTCAGCTCTGCCCGGCGATAGGTGTTGATACCGTGCTCGCGCACCAGCTCGCGAGGGCTCCCATCGCGCAGGACCAGCTTGGAATTGTCCTGCTCATGGGTCCAGCCCCACTCGGTAACCGTGTGACGGTTGACCGCGGCAATGGTGTCATAATCATCGCGCGTGGTGGCATCACGGCGCGGCAGCGGACGCCAGGAAACCGCAGGCGTCCACGTGGAGGCACCCTCGCCATGCTCCCAGCGGGCCAGACCGGCATAGCGCGGGGAATCGTCGACCTGATAGACGGTCTGTGACCAGGCTCCGCGCGCATCCTCGGCGCTGACCTCGTCCATCTCCCAGTTGCCAAACCCGCGATAGGCCATCAGGCGCGACGGCTCGTAGTGCCAGTCCTGACGCCAATGCTTGATGACCATCGGATCATCGCGCTCGCCGACCAGCAGCAGGTGCTGCAGCGAGATATAGCCCGGCTCGTCAGCGATCACGACGACCACTTCGCGCGCCGGCGTCTCGGTGGAGGGGCGCAGCTCGTAATCGGATGCAATCGGCAGGAATTCGCTGAAGGCGAAGGTCACCTCATACTCGCCTTCCATCGCCAGAATCGCCTGACGGTCGGCCTCGGCAGGCATGGCAGCCTCGCTGTGCACCGCCACACCCGCTTCATTGACCGACAGCGCCGCCACAGGGGCGGCGAATACCGCCAGTGCGGCGAGCCCGCCTGTCAGTCCTGCTACCAGATTTTTCATGTTTCTCGCTCCTTGCGTCTGGGGGCGGCGGCACGCCTTGCCCTGTCTGGCGCCAGTGCCCGCCCTGTTCAGCTGTGATGGAGCGCTCTTAAGCGCCCTCATGTGTAATTGCAAACGATTCTGACTTGCATTCCGAAAAATGTCTCGACATACATGCCGCAACTGAGACTTATTCGCAATAAGGAAGCTGCATCATGTTCTCCCCAGACCACACCTTGCCTGCCGCCGCGCGAGTCCGGACCGCCCTGCTGGCGGGCGCCGCCGCCCTGGCCCTGCTGCCTGCCAGTGCGCTGGCCAATGATGCTGACACCGCGCAGGCCAATGAGGCCAGCGAGACGATCATCGTCACCGCCACGCGCACCCGCCTGCCCAATTTCGACTATCCGGGTCTGGCCTCGGTAATTGATCTGGAATGGCTGGAGACCGAGCGCCCCTCCGATCTGGCTGATCTTTTGGGCGATACGCCCGGCCTCGAAGTCGCAGGCGGTCCGCGCCGCACCGGTCAGACGCTGTCCTTGCGCGGCTTTGGCCGGCAGAACATTGCCCTGCTGGTCGATGGCGCGCGCCAGAATTTCTCCTCGGCCCATGATGGCGTGCTCTTCCTCGACCCGGGCCTGCTGGCCCGCGTGGAAACCGTGCGCGGCGCGGCTTCCGCGCTTTACGGATCTGGCGCGTCCGGCGGTGTCATCGCGTTCGAGACGGCCAATGCCGATACCTTCCTGCGGGCGGGCGAGACCTCCGGCGTCCGGGTCTCGGGCGGCTATCGGTCGGGCAATGAGGAAACACGCGGATCTGCCGCGCTCTATGCACGCAATGATGTGGCGTCGGGCCTGGTTGCCCTGTCGGCGCGCTCATCGGGTGATATCGCGCTGGGTTCAGGCAATGACCTGCCTGCCGATGATCAGGTCGTCTCCCTGCTGGCCAATGGCGAGTGGCGTGTCAGCCCCGGCCTGACCCTGTCGGGCGGCATATTGTCCTTCCGCAATGAAGCCAGCGAGCCCAATAACGGCCAGGGCGCGCAAACGGCGGCGGCTGGAAACCCGCTCATGCAAAAGGATGTCGGTGCCGACACCTATCGCGCCGGTGTGCAGTTCGCCCCCGAGGGACAGTCCCTGATCGGGTTCGAAGCCACGCTCTACCGTACCGAAGGCATGGTGGACGAGTATGACCCGATCGCCGACCGCTTCATCACCCGCGACCTTGTGACTAACGGTGTCCGCGCGGAAAACCGCTCCGAGTTTCTGCTGGGCAGCCTGCCCTTCGCGCTGACCGTGGGCGGCGAATGGTATGAAGACGAGCAGACCGGCACTGACAGCACCGTTCCAACGGGCGTTCGCGGCGGTGTGCCCAACGGCACCACCACATTCTACGGGGCCTATCTGCAAGGCGAGACGGAGTTCTCTGTCGGCTCTCTGGGCCGCGTGATCCTGCTGCCGGGCGTGCGTTGGGACAGCTTTGAAAGCGACAGCGATATTGGCGGCGCCAATGAGGACGAGGCTGTATCGGCCCGCTTTGGCGCCACCTGGGCGCCGGTGGAATCGGTGCGCATTTTCGCCAGCTGGGCGGAAGCCTTCCGCGCGCCGTCGCTCAACGAGCTCTATCTGGACGGCACGCACTTCCCTGTGCCCCACCCGGTGCTGGGCGCACCGGTTTTCGTCACCAATGAATTCGTTCCGAACCCGGACCTGCGCCCGGAAACCAGCGAAACGCTGGAGATCGGCGCCGGCTACACCCTGACGGGCCTGTTCACCAGTGATGACCGGCTTGAGGTGAAAGGGGCATGGTTCCGCACCCGCGCCGATGATTTGATTAATCTGGCGGTGGCCTTTGCCTTCGACCCGACCTGCTTTGCGCCGCCCTTCTTCGCGCCCTGCTCGGCCGGCACGTCCTTCTCCAGCAATGTCGACAGCGCCGAGCTGGAAGGCTTCGAGATTGCCGGGCTTTACCAGAACGGACCGCTCAGCCTGTCCAGCGCGATCTATCAGGTGGACGGCGAGAACCGGGTGACGGGCGCTCCGCTCGGCTCGCTGCAGCCCGTTCAGGGCTATATGCGCGGCGTGTGGAGCTTTGACCAGGCCGATATCGGCGCCCGGGTAAGCTTTGCCGGTGACTTTACCGACACCGCGACACCGGCCGAAGAACGCGACGGCTTTGCCGTGCTGGACGTGTTTGCCAGCTGGCAGCCCTTCGAAGATCGCGGCCTGCGCGTCAATGCCGGCGTGGAGAATGTGTTCGACACCGATTATGAGCGTGTGTTCGCAGGCGTGTCCGAAGCCGGTCAGACCTTCCGCCTCGACCTGACCTGGCAGGGCGGCTGGTAGAGGAAAGTAGCTGGCTGCCTATGCGCGGCGCGACCGGGCGAATGCCCCGGAGTAGCTGACACAAGACCGGCTGGTTGAGGGACCGGCCGTAACAAGACCCCCGCACCTGTCCAGAGGGTGCGGGGGTTTTTGTTTGGTGGAGCGCGCCCTTGTCCTGCACGTCCTTTCAGTTCGTCAGCGGGAAAAGCCGAGACGCCGGGGTCCCCGCTCGGGGGCGGGGACCCATTGTCGAGCTCAGGCGGCGCAATATGGGTCCCCGTTCCCCGTTTTCATGGGGACAGGCGGGGCGGGGGACCGCGGTGGAGAGACTTCACGGCAAGCTGGCAAGACTTCCACAATGGACACACAACCGGGGTCTCCGGCTTGACCGGAGACCCATGGTCCAGCGTGACGGAATCTTTCATGGGTCCCCGCTCGGGGGCGGGGACCCCGGTGGAACCACTGAAGCGACACCCCGGCGCGCAGCCCGCAGGGGCTGCGAAAAGAAGGGGTGTCTAGTGCGCAGCCCGGCGCATGCGTCCCGCGATCTCGTCCATCTCGGCCTGTTCGGCAGCGCGCACGGCATCTTCGATGCGCGCCACGCGGCGCTCCTCGAGAAGCTCGTACTTTTTCAGCTCGCCGAACGCCGTTTCCAGCCGCTCGCGCAGATCATCCGCCTGGGTTTCCACCTCGCGTTCGGACGCGCGCAGGTTTTCCTTGCGCTGGATAACCGAGCGCGCATAGGACCCATAGGCCAGATAGCCTTCCCGGCTCTCCGATGCAGCGGCCTGTTCGCCCGGAACACTCGCCTCCAGACGTTCAATCTGGTCGGCGATTGCCGCGCGGGCGCGGTCGATATCGGCCATCTGCTTTTGCAACTCTTCCACCTTGAACCGGGCGAGCCGGATCAGCGGGGCATGAGAACGTGTGCTCATCTCTTACTCCTTTCCATCCACCACAATCTCCGACAGGGCCGTGAAACTCGCCTCGATTGTGGCGGTTTCATCTTTTCCCTGTCCGAGGAACGCTTCGAGCGGGCCGTTGAGCGCAATCGCGCGGTCGACCTCTGTATTGGACCCGGCGGCATAGGCTCCCAGCCGGATAAGTTCTTCCATGTCTGCATAGGCGCTCAACGTGCGGCGCGCTTCGGCGACTATCGGCGCTTCGCCCGGCCCGTAGACTTCCGGCGCGGTACGCGAAATCGATTTGAGAACGTCGATGGCCGGGAAGCGGCCACGCTCGGCAATCGCGCGCGTCATCACCACATGGCCATCCAGAATGCCGCGCACCGCATCGGCAATCGGTTCGTTGTGGTCATCGCCATCAACCAGCACCGTGAACAGCGCCGTGATCGATCCGCACCCGTTCTCGCCGGGGCCTGCACGCTCCATCAGGCGCGGCAGTTCGGCAAAGACGGACGGGGTATAACCGCGCGTGGTCGGGGGTTCGCCCGCTGCCAGGCCAATCTCGCGCTGGGCCAGGGCAAAGCGCGTGACCGAATCCATCAGGCACAGCACATTCAGGCCCTGATCGCGGAAATACTCTGCCACCGTCAGTGTCATATAGGCGGCCTGACGGCGCGACAGGGCAGGCGCATCGGATGTCTCGGTGATGACAATGGCGCGCGCGCGGCCGTCCTCGCCGAGCACGTCATCGACGAATTCGCGTGCCTCGCGGCCCCGCTCGCCGATCAGGCCGATCACGATCACATCCGCACTGGTGCCGCGCGTGATCATGCTCATCAGGACAGACTTGCCGACGCCGGAACCGGCAAACACGCCAAGGCGCTGGCCGATCCGCATGGGCGTAAATGTGTTCAGGGCGCGCACGCCCAGATCAAGCCGCGGCCCCAGCGCATCGCGCTGATGGGCGCACGCCGGGCTACCCTTGATAGGATAGGCGCGGGTGCCTTCCGCGAGCGGTCCATTGCCGTCACGCGGCTGGCCGAACGCATCGATGACCCGGCCCAGCCACGCCCGGTGCGGACGAACCGCCATGCCGTCCGGATCGATGCGCGCCGGCGCACCGGCACGAATGCCCGCAAGATCGCCATGCGCCATCATGAGAGCGGTATCGCCGCGAAAGCCGACAACCTCGCAGCGCTGCGGGTTTTCACCGGCGCCGACAAAGACACTGGCGCCAAGCGTCAGGCCCGCACGGGGGCCCTCGGCCTCGATCAGCAGGCCGTTGATAGCCTTGACGCGTCCCTTGAAGACGCGCGTTTCGATATCCTCGATACGCTCGATCAGGCCCTGCACCGCGCTTCTCGCTTTTCTGCCGTCCAGCATCGTTCTGACACCGTGTTGCAAGCTTTTAACGCAAGTGCGGTTTCATCCGCGTAAACGACCCGGCAACGCCTCGCTCACACTTTCTCCACAGCCATTCACAGCAAAAAATAAGCCCCGTTGCCCCAGAGCCACCACGTGCAGTATCAATGCGTTAACGGGGAATACGGTCGGCAGGACTCGATTCCATCCCATGAGTCAAACAGTCGTTAACTTTCTCGAAGGAATTGTCGCGTCATTGTGCGAAGCACGTTAACCATGGGGACGACGCGCTGGGTCAGGTGATTCGCGCGAGCGGCTGCGGAGAGGGACCGATGCGGGTACTGCTCATCGAGGATGATCGCGCGACAGCGCAGGGCATCGAACTGATGCTGAAGTCCGACGGCTTCAATATGTATACGGCCGATCTGGGCGAAGAGGGTGTCGATCTCGGCAAGCTCTACGACTACGACATCATCCTTCTGGACCTGAACCTGCCGGACATGCCGGGTTTCGACGTCCTGAAAACACTTCGTCTTGCCAAGGTGGATACGCCCATCCTGATCCTGTCGGGTAATGCCGACATTGATAACAAGGTGCGCGGCCTGGGTTCAGGCGCGGACGATTACATGACCAAGCCCTTCCACAAGGAAGAGCTGATTGCGCGCATCCACGCCATCGTGCGCCGCTCCAAAGGTCACAGCCAGTCCATCATCCGCACCGGCGAAATCGCTGTAAATCTGGACGCCAAGACGGTGGAAGTGAACTCCCAGCGGGTTCACCTGACCGGCAAGGAATACCAGATGCTCGAGCTGCTCTCCCTGCGCAAGGGCACGACGCTCACCAAGGAAATGTTCCTGAACCATTTGTATGGCGGCATGGACGAGCCGGAACTGAAAATCATCGACGTCTTCATCTGCAAGCTTCGCAAGAAGCTGGAAGCGGCCACCGGCGCGAAAGCGCCTATCGAGACGGTCTGGGGACGCGGCTATGTGTTGCGCGACCCGGTCGAGGAAAAAGGCGCGGCGTAAGTCCGCCTCTCCTACTCACACATCAGAAAAGCCCCGGCCGATGCGCCGGGGTTTTTTTCCATGTCCAACGGCCAGCTTCGATCCCCGACAGTTTTCATTAACCGCGATCGCGATCTGTGCTATCATCATGGCGTTACAGGGCAGCCCCGGACGGGGGCGTAGCATCCCCTCACCTGCCCCCGGACGGCTGACAGACACAAGCGCTTGCCCCTTCGTAACAGGAGGTAGAGAGATGCGTTTTCTGATCAGTCTTGGCGCACTGGCGCTGCTGGTTCCTGCCAGCGCTGCTGCGCAATCCACTATCATCATCGGTACCAGCCAGGCCCGCGGGTGCTACGAAGCCGCCATGAGCGGGGCCAGCCGCACCGGATCGGGCCTCGAGCGCTGCGAAGCAGCTCTCGAAGCGGGACAATTGTCCCGGCGCGACCGCGCGGCAACCGAAGTGAATATGGGCATTCTGCTGGCACATGCCGGACGCCATGGTGAGGCCATGGATGCCTATAACAGGGCCATTGATATCCGCCCGGACCTCGGAGAAGCCTGGCTCAATCGCGGTATCGCCCATCTGGAACACCGCGACTATGCCACCGCCGAGGCCGATTTCACCCGTGCGCTGGAACTGGGCGTGCGCGAGGAGCACAAGGTCTATTTCAACCGGGCCATGACCTACGATGCGCGCGAGCAATACCCGCAAGCCTATGCGGACTTCCAGATGGCTCTGGAATTATCGCCCGGCTGGCCTCTGCCCTTGCGGGAGCTGGAACGTTACGAAGTGGTGCGAACGCCGGTGAACGGCTAACGCTTCAGGCCTTGCGGCGAACGCCGCTCAGGCGACAGCCCGCGCCGGCATCGGGGCGGGCTGCACTGCGGGCTCGTTGCGCACATAGAGGCCGCGTTGACCGGCGACAGGTTTCAATCTGTCGGTCAGGCCGACCACGGTTTCTGCCGCGCCCAGAACCAGATAGCCGTCAGGCGGGAGTTGCGCTGCGAGACGGTTGAGAATTTTCGCTTTCGCCTCGACGTCGAAATAGATCAGCACATTGCGGCAGAAGATGATGTCGAGCTGGCCGTAGCGGGAGAAATCGTCTAGCAGATTGCCGGTCTCATAGCGGATCATCTGGCGCAGCTCCGGCTTTACCCGCCAGCTATCACCACTCTGGTCGAAATGCTGTACGAGCCGCTGGATCGCGAGCCCGCGCTGCACCTCGAACTGGCTGTAAAGCCCGGCTTTCGCCTTCTCCAGCACATGCGCGCACATATCCGTGGCGAGGATCGAGGCGTCAATCCCGCTCATCTCGCGGATCAGCATGGCCAGCGAATAGGGCTCCTGCCCGGTCGATGCGGCCGCGCACCAGATTTTCAACGCCCGCCCGCCACGCGCCTGACGCAGGGCCGGGGCCATGACATCGCTGAACAGTTCAAACGGCGTCTTGTCGCGGAAGAAAAAGGTTTCGTGGGTGGCAAGCGCTTCGGAAGCTGCCGCGCTCAGGCGCTGATCGCCGCGCATCATGGCGTCGACAATCGCTTCGGGGCCGGTCATGCCCTCTGCGCGCGCCAGCGGTGCCAGACGGCTTTCGATCAGATAACCCTTCTCGGGACCCAGCACGAGGCCGGAGCGCTTCTTCACCTCGGCAGCGAGGAATTTGTATTTGGCTTCGCTCAACATCAGCGCGCTCCTGTAAGCCGGCGGGCAAGGTCCGGTCCAATCTGGTTCAGCGGCAGGACAAGGTCTGCAAAACCGGCCTCGGCCACCGCGCCCGGCATCCCCCAGACAACGCTCGACGCCTGGTCCTGCACGATCACACCGCCACCCGCTTCGCGCACATGGCCCGCCCCGCTGCGCCCGTCAGAGCCCATACCCGTCAGGACCACGGCCAGAAGGTGACTGCCCGCAGCGCGTGCACAGCTTTCAAACAGCGGGTCGACAGATGGGCGGCAGAAATTGATCGCCGGACCCTGATCCAGACGAACGCGGAACTGGCCGGGACTGCCCTCAATGCGCATGTGAAAATCGCCCGGCGCTACATAGACATGGCCGGGTTTCAGGATCTCGCCCTCGACCGCTTCACGCGCTGGCAGCCCTTCGCGCGCGAGATGCTCGGCTAGAATGGCGGTGAACACTTTGGGCATATGCTGTGTAATGACAATCGGCACACGGATAGAGGCCGGAATAACGCTGATGACCTGACGCAGGGCTTGCGGGCCGCCGGTCGACGCACCGATCGCCAGAAGATCAATCCGCGATGGCAGGGCCCGCCCGGACGCGGCAGAGGGACCCGCTGCCGCAGGCGAAGGCGCAGTGCCCGCGCCGGGCGTGCTGGCCGGGCGTTGCGGGGCGTAGCGCGGGGCCAGAACCGCCAGCTTGTCGAGCAATTCAACGCGGTAGCTTTCCGCGCCGCCCATGCGGCTGGTATCGGGCTTGGGGGCGAAGTCTGCGGCACCCAGCGAGAGCGCCTGCAGGGTCACTTGCGCGCCCTTCTGGGTCAGCGTGGAGGCCATGACGACGCGCGTACGCGGCGCGGCCTCCAGTATCTGTGGCAGTGCGGTCAAGCCGTCCATGCGCGGCATTTCGATATCGAGCACCACCAGATCGGGCTGGAGTTCCCTGGCGCGCTTCACGCCTTGCTCGCCATCAGAACACGTCGCCGCCAGCGCCAGACGCGGATCGGCCTCGATCCAGCGGGCGACCAGCCCGCGAACCACAGCAGAATCGTCCACCACCAGCACGCGCGGCAACGCCGCAGAACGCGAACCGGGGGGAAGGGAGGCGGCGGGGTTCATGGCAGGAAACGGGCTCACATCAGCCCGGCTTCGGCGAATTTGGAGCCGATAATATCGCCGTCAAACGGCTTCATGACGTATTCGTCTGCGCCTGCCCGGAGGGCCTGGGTAATGTGGCCCATATCGTTTTCGGTTGTGCAGAACACCACGACCGGGCGCTTGCCATTCTGTTCGGAGCGCAAGGTGACGAGAAAATCGATCCCGTTCATCACCGGCATGTTCCAGTCCAGAAGGATCGCGTCGGGCATCGCCTTGCGGCACTGGTCGAGCGCAACTTTCCCGTCCTGGGCTTCCTCGCAGGAAAAACCGAGGTCTTCGACTATCTTGCGGGCCACCTTTCGGATCACCCGGCTATCATCGACCACCAGACAGGTTTTCATCGCCCTCGCCCTTTTCGATGTCAGGCCACCATTGCCATGTCGGCAGTGATCAGCCTGTCCATATCCAGTATCGCCAGCAATTCGGTTTCCAGACGGTGAACGCCGGACAAAAGACTGCGCCAGCGCGCGTCCAGATGCGCGGGCACCGGCTCGAACGTATCCTGGCCCAGCCGTAAGACTTCGCCGACCTCGTCCACCAGCACGCCGAAAAGTTCCGCGCCGCGCTCCAGCCCCAGCGACATGCATGGCGCATCGGCCTCGCGCGCAGGCAGGCCGAGACGCATACGCGCATCAATGACCGTGACAATCCGGCCGCGCAGATTGAGCAGGCCGGCAATCTCGGGCCGGGCCAGCGGCACCGGCGTGATCGATTGCGGTGCGAAGACTTCGCGGATCTCGCTGACGGGCGCGCCGCATAGCTGGCCGGCGATACGCACGGTCACGAACTCGCGGCTGGTCTGATAATCGAGTGCCATAATCGCCTTCCTCTATGCTGCGCGCGTTTCGCCGGTGCGCGCGGCCCGGTCCAGCGCGGCGATAAGTCCGCCCCGGTCTGCCGGGCGCATCACGGCCACCATGGCGTCACCATGACCACCGCGGGGATTGTCGCTGACGCCCAGCCGGGGCACATCGGCCCAGTGGCCTTCACCCGCCAGCGCGTCCAGCGCAGCCGGATCGCCGACCAGAGCGGCATATTGCGCGCCCATCTGGGCCGCATCGCGTGCTTCGCGAAGACCGCTGACCACGGTCACGTCATACCCGGCAGCCGCCAGCAAAGGCGCCATCATGCGCCGGGCAAAGGCGTCCGGTTCGACCAGCAGGATCGGATGGCGTCCGGCCCGCGCCGGGCGCTGGGGAGAACCCGACCAGGCCTGCTCCATGTGCCAGGCAATGTCGAGGACTTCAGTGGCGCGGCCCTTGATGATCGCAGAACCGATAACGCCCGGACGTTCAGAGCCCATTTGCAGGTCGAGCGTTTCCTCGACCACGTCGAGAATGGCATCGACCGCGACCCCCGCCGAACGGTCCTCCTCGGAGAACACCAGGACGGCCTGACGCCCCTCGCGCCGAAACTCGTCCACGCCGGAGGCATGGGCAAGCGGCAGCAGGCGTCCACGATACTGCACAACATGGCGCGCATCGACGACCTCGATGGTCGACGCGTCAAATTCCTCCAGCCGCGTAATCAGACTGACCGGCACGGCTTTGACATCGTCCTCGCCGGCACGCACCAGAAGCAGGCGCTGGCGGGAAGGATCCACCGTGCTGGCGGCGGCTTCCTCGGCAGCTTGCGTTTCCTCGGTGGAGTGGGCGAGCTGCTGGGACAGGCCGTTGGGATCGAGAATGATAATGACCGAGCCATCGCCCAGAAGCGTGGCCCCGGAATAGACCGGAATGGCGCGAAGCTGTGCCGAGAGCGGCTTGACGACGATCTCCTCGGTGTCGAGCACGTCATCGACCACGATGCCCAGCTTGCGCCCCGCTGCCTCGATGACAACCACATAGCCATGGCTGGCATCGCTGTGCGTTTCCGGCGCGCCGAGCACCGCATTGAGGCTGATAACGGGCAGGAGCCGGTTTCGAAGCCGTATCATCCGCGCGCCATTGAGCGATTCGATCAAATGCGCGGAGCCTTCGCCAGCGCGCACCAGCTCGCGCACTGCCAGCTGCGGCAAGGCAAAGCGGGCGCCGCCAGCCTTGACGATGAGCGCCGACACGATCGCCAGGGTGAGTGGAATCTTGATGGCAAAGCTGGTGCCCTTGCCCACTTCCGATGTCAGATCGATGGAGCCGCCAATCTGTTCGATATTGGTGCGCACCACGTCCATGCCGACACCGCGGCCGGACAGATTGGTCACCTTGGCGGCAGTCGAAAACCCGGCGGCGAAGATAAAGCGCTGGATCTGCTGCTCGCCCATGCTGGCCAGCTCGTCGGCCGTCGCCAGCCCTTTTTCCAGCGCCTTGGCGCGGATTTTCTCCGGGTCCAGCCCGGCGCCATCATCGGTAATCTTGATGATGATCGCGCCGCCCTCGTGATAGGCCGACAGGCGGATCGTGCCCATTTCCGCCTTGCCTCTGGCAGCGCGCACATCGGGCATCTCGATGCCATGATCGGCAGAATTGCGCACCATGTGGGTGAGCGGATCCTTGATCAGCTCAAGCACCTGCCGGTCAAGCTCGGTCTCCTCGCCTTCCATGATGAGGCGGATTTTCTTGCCGAGATCCTGCTGGGAGTCGCGCACAATGCGCGGCAGCTTGCGCCACGCATCGCCCACCGGCTGCATGCGCGTCTTCATCACCCCGTCCTGCAACTCGGCGGTCACCGATGACAGGCGTTGCAGCGGAGCCTTGAGCGCCGAATCCTCGCTCTCACGGACAATCTGGTGCAGCTGGTTTCGCGCCAGCACGAGCTCGGACACCGTGGTCATCAGGGTTTCGAGCACGTCCACATTCACGCGGATCGTCGATTGCGCGCGCACCGCTTCGGACCTTGGGGCATCCGCCGCCGCACTGGCCGGTGCCTTGCCTGCACTGGTGACGGCTTGAGACGCTGCGGCGACAATGGCCGGTTCGGGCTCATCTTCTATATCGGCGTCTTCATCGTCCTGGGCGGCAATCGCCAGTTCCGGCCCTTCGGTCGACATGAACGCCGCTTCCAGCTCGGCCAGAGAGACCTCGCCTGGACGCAAGGGCCTGCCAAGGTCGGCGTCAAACGGTTCGTCGCCATCGGCCAGCGCTTCAGCCACGGGTTCGGGTGCGGGCGCGGGCTGGGGTGCAGGCGCGGGCTGCGGGGCCGGCGCTGAAGCCTCGCGCGTGGCCAGCTCTTCAAGATCGGCAATCAGGGCAGAATCGTCGCCTGCAGGCTCGCTGCCGGTTTCTTCAAGACCGGTCAGGATCAGCTTGATGCGGTCCAGCGATTGCAGGACCAGTGTCACCGCTTCGGTATCGGCGACCAGCGTGCCGTCGCGGAACTTGCCCAGCAGGGTTTCGCCCGCATGGGCCACCGCTTCGAGCCGCGACAGGCCCAGAAATCCGCACGTGCCCTTGATGGTGTGAAGAAGCCGGAAAATATTGTCGAGCGTCGCCCGGTCAGTGGGGTCGGATTCGAACTTCACCAGCTCGACATCAATCGTATCGAGGCTTTCTGCCGTTTCGGCCAGAAACTCGCCAATCAGCTCATCCATGGTGAACCCGTCTCCTGATTGCCTGACACAACGCAGGCGTGCGCGAATGGCGCGCACTTCTGATCAGGTGTGAAAATCACACGTACAGGGTTAACGCATCGTTTGGCGGATGGCGCAGCCAGACCGTGTCAGGCCGCGTGTGCCTTGGCCTGGGGTTCGAGCAGAGCGACATATTCGATCCGCTCTTCCTCGGCGCGCGCTTCCACGCGCCCGCCATGCTCGCGCGCGATCAGCCCGGCGTAATAAGGCTGGATGGAGCGGCCATCATAACCGTCCTCGCCGGCACGCCCGGCCAGCGCCTCGATATATCCCGGATCAATGCGCGCACGCGGACCCGCTGCGACGATGCGCAGGCGGCTATCACCTGCTTCGTTGGCGCTGGCTTCCACCGTGACAGAGCCACCCCGGGGCACATTGTCCACCGCCAGCCAGATCAGATTGAGCAGCACGCGTGCAGCCGGCTTGTCGAGCCCCGTGGCCTGCACTTTCCAGACAAGCTCCGGCTTGGAACTGGCGAACATGGCTTCAGCGAGGCGTTTCAGCTCGCTGGAATCCACAGTGCCGGGACGCGATCCGCCTGCCCCGAAGGCCAGGCGCACATATTCCAGCTTGGCATGGGCCTGATTGGCGCCGGTGCGGATCAGCGCAATGGCGTCATCGCGCATGTCAGCGGCGTTTTCGTCATCAAGCACCGACAGCGCCGCGCCGAGCGCGGATACCGGGCTGACAAGATCATGGCAAAGCCGGGCGCACAAAAGCGCGGCAAGCTCACTGGCGGAGGGGGTGTGTTGCGTGCTCATGGCGACAAGCATTAGCCGATTCTTGATCGCGAAAGGGTTAACGCGTGTAGCCGATATTCACCGCCCCTACGGCTCGCGGTCATCCTCGTCATAGCCGCGCCGGGAAGAGAAGAAGACCAGCGCCATCAGGCCCGCGCCGACAACGAAAGTCAGCACCGCGCCGATGATCAGCGCGGCCCAGCCATGGCCGCCCACCGCGTTGTCCATGCTCATCCACAGCCGCGCGGACAGCGCTATCGCCGCGATCAGCATGGCGCCCAGAACACCGATGAGAAGCCACGTCTTCATGATCGTCCTTTCCGCGCCATCCCGGCACGCGGGATAATCAGGGTTATGCTTAAGGGAGACATTAACCCTGTCTGAGTCACACATCACCCCTTGGCAAGATGATTCGTCCTTGTCACTGTGTGTGCCGTGCCGGAACGGTCCGGGGAAGATGACAGCGTGTCACGGGGGGTGATACTGGCCTGCATCTTGCCTCTGCGGACCTGCGGTGATCGAAAAAGACCCGCGCGGGAAGAGGGAAATAGTACGCATGTCCGGTTTTGACGTCCGCCTCGCTGACGCCCACCGCTCTCGTGCGCTGGTTTTCTTCGCCACGCTGACCATGGCACTGCTTCTGGTAGCAGCCATACTGGTCAGCCGCACAATGTCAGGCACGTCGGCCTCTGCCGCCGCGCCGGAGATGGACGAGATCCACCCCGCCGGCACTGCACTGATGGCCGAGGCCGCCGAAGCCGCTCCTTCGCTGGACGATATGGTGATGGCTGAACACGCTGTGTTCGCCAACTGCATTGACTGTCCGGTCCTGATGGCCACCGAAGTGACCGTCCGCTCCGGCCAGACCTTTGCCAGCGTCCTGTCCGATGCCGGGGCCAGCACGATTGATGCGGCGCGCGCGATTGCTGCGCTTGATCCGGTGTTTTCCGCCCGTTCGCTGCGCGCCGGCCAGTCGCTGAACCTGTTTTTCGAACGTAATCCGCTGCAGCAAATCTCATCAGATGACGATAGCGGCATCACGCTGACCGGCCTGTCATTCCGTCCCGATTCCGAACGCACCCTGACGGTCGCCCGCACTGCCGATGGCCAATACCGCACACGCGAAGCGGTCATGACGGTGGAACGCGAGATCGTGCGCGCACGCGGCGAGATCTCCTCCAGCCTGTACGCCGCCGCCCTGAATGCCGGCGCGACAGACCGTATTGTTACCGATCTGGCGCTGGTGCTTGGCCACGCGGTCGATTTTCGCACCATCCGCTATGGCGACACGTTCGACATCGTTTTCGAGCGCTACACCAACCGCGCTGGCGAGCTGATCCGGACCGGGAACATCCTCTACATGACCTTCGAAGGCCGGGGTAATCCGCTGGAATATTTCCGCTTTGAAGCGCCCAATGGCGATATCGGCTACTATACCACCGACGGCGAGAGCGCGGCGCGCCTGCTGATGAAAATGCCGATCAATGGCGCGCGTATCTCCAGCCAGTTCGGCATGCGCTTTCACCCGATCCGCCGCACCAACCGGCCCCATAACGGCACAGATTTCGCGGCCCCGACCGGCACCCCCATCTACGCGGCGGGGAATGGCACGGTGGAGCGCGCGGACTGGTTCGGCACATTCGGCAATTATATCCGTGTGCGTCACTCCAACGGCTATCAGACCGCATACGCGCACCTGAATTCCATCGCCCGCGGCGTGCGCGCCGGGACACGCGTGACGCAAGGCCAGACCATTGGCTATGTCGGCACCACCGGCGCGTCGACGGGTCCGCACCTGCACTATGAAGTGCATCTCAATGGCCGCCCGATGAACCCGATGAGCCTTGAACTGCCGACCGGACGCCGTCTGGAGGCTGACGAGCTGGGCATTTTCAACACCGAGCGTGACCGCATCATCGCCCTGCGCGATCAGGCCCTGCCGGCCGCACAGGAAGAGGCCCGCGAGACACTGGTCGCCGAACGGGCCGAGCGGCGCACCAGCGCCGGGTCTGGGGCCAGCGGCCGTCCGTGATCTTTTCAGGCGCCGCAGCGCGGATGGGTTGCCTTGATGCGTCCCGGCACGCCAAGGCGGCCAGAGCGTGACGAATGCGAAGGCGGCCTAATCCCCGCCCGGCACGTCACTCTGCTCGCCCAGCACGCCGCGCAGATAAAGCTCCTTGACCAGCACATAAGCGAATACGGCCAGCGGCGCGGCAAGGATTACGCCGAGCGTGCCAAACAATATGCCGAACGCGAGGATGGAGAACAGGAGCAGCACAGGGGGCAGGTCCACGGCGCGGCGCTGGATGAGCGGCTGAATGACATTGCCTTCCAGCTGCTGGATGACAATGAAAAGCAGCACGGTCCACAACGCCGTGGTGCCGCCTTCAGAAAGCGCCATCAGCAGGGCCGGCACAGCGGCGAGGATAGGGCCGAATACCGGCACGAACTCAAACAGGCCGGCAACAAAGCCCAGACCGATAGCCGAGGGGACACCAATAACGGCGAGGCCGATGCCGGTAAGCAGGCCGACCAGTACCATGGAGGCGAGCTGGCCGAGCAGCCATTGCCGCAAAGCCCGCCCGCCTTTGTTGAACGCGATGCGGGCACGCTTGCGAGGCCCGTCCGGGATCAGGGCCAGCGCGCCATCACGATGCTTGCCCGGACTCGTCGCGATGAAGATTCCCGCCACGATCACCACCAGCAGCGTGGTGGCTGCGTCGAGGACAGCAAGGGTATAGCTGGCGGTCTGCCCCAACAGACCGCCGGAACTGCCCATTTCCTGCAGATGGGACATGAGCTGCCCGCGAAGATCGTCGATGCCAAACCGATCGCCCACAGAGTCGATGCGCTCTGGCAGCTCGTCGGCCAGAGTGGTGACCTCGCCGTAGACCTGAGCGCCCAGAAGCGCGGTCAGGGCCCCCAAGGCGAGAACGATAACCAGCGCAGATAGCAGGATTGACCAGGGCGGGCGGATCCAGCCGACGCGCTCGAACAGCTCCGCCAAGGCGCGCAGCAGCACGGCGACCAGCACGGCGGCAAAGACCAGAAGCAGGACGTGGCTGAGCTGCCAGACCAGCAGGCCCAGCACGATGAAGGCGCCAATGATCAGGGTCAGGTGCCAGCCGGGCGGGAATGCGGGACGTTCGGCGCTGCCGGGTGTGTCGGACAAGATATCTCCGTTTGGACCGTATCTGCGAAGGGCGGCCGGCGTGCGGCGTTACCGGGTGATAACCAATGCCAGGGCGGTCGGTTCCATCCGGGTGCGTTGGCGCTTTGTTGGAACCAGTGACGACGCGCAGGGGTTTCTACCGCTATTGGCCGGGAAGGGTACGCTTCCCCTTTGCAGACCAGGGCAAAGACCCATGAATTGGGAAGAGATGTTCTTTCAGGGCTGGGAAGGCATTGTGCGCACGCTGGTTGTGGGCGCGCTCGCCTATGTGACGCTCGTTGTTTTCCTGCGCATTTCGGGCAAGCGCTCGCTGGCCAAGCTCAACGCGTTCGATCTGGTGGTGACCGTTGCGCTGGGGTCCACGCTGTCGGCCATATTGCTACAGGAATCTATTGCGCTGGCCGAAGGCGCGGTGGCGCTGGGCCTGCTCATCTTCCTGCAATACTGCGTGACCTTCCTGTCAGTGCGCTCGCGCGGGTTTGCAGGGCTGATCCGGTCAGAACCGGCCCTGCTGGCCCGGAACGGTGAGTTCTGTGATGCGGCACTGCGCAAAGCCCGCCTGACGCGCGACGAAGCCGTCAGCGCCATCCGCGCGTCCGGCGGGCGCGATGTGGCCGATGTCCAAACCCTCATCCTGGAAAGCGACGGGACGATCAGCGTGCAGCCGGGACGGCCCTGATCTGCCCTACTGGATGACCGCTTCAGCCAGTGGCAGCGCAGAGCGCCCGACCGCGCGGCCATTGATCTTGAGCGCTCCGGCCTCGGCAGAGACCTGTACCGTGTCACCATCATTGATCGCGCCCTCAAGGATCAAGCGGGCCAGCGGATCCTGCAGCTCCTTCTGGATCACGCGCTTTAAGGGGCGCGCGCCATAGGCGGCATCATAGCCCTTCTCGGCGAGCCAGCTTCTGGCTGCATCATCCAGCGATACCGTCATGCGCCGGTCTTTCAGCAGGGCTTCAAGGCGGCGCAGCTGGATCTCCACAATCGCGCCCATATGCTGCGGCTCGAGGCGCTGGAAGAGGATGGTCTCGTCAATCCGGTTGATGAACTCGGGGCGGAAGTTCGCACGCACCGCGTCCATCACCTGTGACCGGGCGGCCTCCACCGGACCGGCAAGCAGATATTCCGAGCCCAGATTGGACGTCATGATGATGAGCGTATTGCGGAAATCCACCGTGCGGCCCTGACCATCGGTCAGCCGGCCATCATCGAGCACCTGCAGGAGCACGTTGAACACGTCCGGGTGGGCTTTCTCCACCTCGTCAAACAGGATGACCTGATAGGGCCGGCGGCGCACCGCTTCTGTCAGCGCCCCGCCCTCGTCATAGCCGACATAGCCCGGCGGCGCGCCGATCATGCGCGCAACCGAGTGCTTCTCCATGTATTCGCTCATGTCGAGGCGGGTGATGGCGGTTTCATCATCAAAGAGAAATTCCGCCAAGGCTTTGGTCAGCTCGGTCTTGCCGACGCCGGTTGGACCGAGAAACAGGAAAGAGCCGATGGGACGGTTCGGGTCTTTCAGGCCTGCGCGCGCGCGGCGCACCGCATCGGAGACGGCGGCCACGGCCTCGTCCTGCCCGACCACGCGGGCATGGAGGCCCTCTTCCATTTTCAGGAGTTTGGCCCGCTCGCCTTCGAGCATCTTGTCAACCGGCACACCGGTCCAGCGCGAGACAATCCCGGCGATCTGCTCTTCATCAACCACTTCCTGTACCAGCGCGCCCTTGCCGTCGCTGGCACCGGCCTTTTCGGCCTCGGCCAGCTGGCGCTCCAGATCGGGAATGCGGCCATATTTGATTTCCGAAGCACGGCCCAGATCGCCCCGGCGCTCGGCATTGGCCAGCTCGGCGCGCAAGCTATCAAGCTGTTCTTTCAAGTGCGTCGAGGACGCGAGCTTGTCCTTTTCCGCGCGCCAGGCAGCGGTCATCTCCGCTGAGCGCTGTTCAAGGTCGGAGAGCTCTTTGGTCAGCGTCTCCAGACGCGCTTTTGACGCGGCATCGGATTCCTTTTTGAGCGCCTCGCCCTCGATTTTCAGCTGGATGATGCGCCGGTCCAGCTCGTCGAGCTCTTCAGGCTTGGAATCCACCTGCATGCGCAGGCGCGCCGATGCCTCGTCCATCAGGTCGATGGCCTTGTCGGGCAGGAAGCGGTCGGTGATATAGCGGTTGGACAGGGTCGCGGCGGCGACGATGGCCCCGTCGGCGATGCGCACACCGTGGTGGACCTCGTATTTCTCCTTCAGCCCGCGCAGGATGGAGATCGTGTCTTCCACGCTCGGCTCGTCCACGAACACGCTCTGGAAGCGCCGGGCAAGCGCGGCGTCCTTCTCCACATGCTTGCGGTATTCATCGAGCGTTGTCGCGCCAACACAGTGCAGCTCACCGCGCGCGAGGGCGGGCTTCAAGAGGTTGGACGCATCCATCGCGCCATCGGTTTTCCCTGCGCCGACAAGCGTGTGCATCTCGTCGATGAAAAGGATGATTTTCCCATCAGCGGCAGTGACTTCGGACAGGACCGCTTTCAGGCGCTCCTCGAATTCGCCGCGATACTTGGCGCCCGCGATCAGCGCGCCCATGTCCAGCGCCAGCAGGCGCTTGTCTTTTAAGGATTCGGGCACATCGCCATTAACGATGCGCAGGGCCAGCCCTTCGGCAATCGCAGTCTTGCCGACGCCGGGTTCACCGATAAGCACGGGGTTATTCTTGGTGCGCCGGGAGAGCACCTGAATCGTGCGCCGGATTTCCTCATCGCGGCCAATGACGGGGTCAAGCTTGCCCTTGCGGGCCACTTCGGTGAGGTCGCGCGCGTATTTCTTCAGCGCCTCATAGCTCTCTTCAGCAGAGGCGCTGTCGGCGGTGCGGCCCTGACGGACCGAATTGATCGCGGTGTTCAGGGTTTGCGGGGTCACGCCCGCCTGCTTCAATATATCGAAAGGCGCGGTGCCCGGCGTGATCGCCATGGCCAGCAGCAGGCGTTCAGCGGTAACATACTGGTCACCGGCCTTCTTCGCGGCTTCCTCCGCAGCGCTGAGGATTTCAGCTGTCTTGGGCGCCAGATAGAGCTGGCCCGATCCGCCCTCTACCTTGGGCAGGGCATCCACGGCGCGCTTGGCCAAGTCGGCGGCGAGGTCCGCGCGCCCGCCAGCCGCGTTGATCAGGTTTGGGGCCAACCCCTCCTCTTCCTCCATCAACGCGCGAAACACGTGTTCGGGGGAGAATTGCTGGTTCTTCGCCTTCATGGCGAGGCCCTGTGCGGTCTGGATCACGGTCCGCGCACGGTCGGTATAGGTGTCGAAATTCATGCCTTCAGGTCTCCTGAAAAAGGGCAGCGAGACAAGGGGTTAGACGGATGCTGCCCTCTTCGAGGCACAGCCCGCCATCCCTGGTGACATGCATGTAGGTGTGGCATCGAGACCACACAAGCTGGCGGGAGATAAATTATTGGGGCCCGGACCAGAGGTGGAGGGGGCAGCTACCAGCTTGGCAGAATTATTGTAAAGGCAGGAATTCCGGGGTCTCCCGCGCCGACGGGAGACCCGGAAAAAGGGGTTGGTCCGCGCGAATGGCGCGATCTGTACCCGGAGCTGAACACTCTGATGGCGCTGCAAAGATTGGGTCTCCCGTCAGGGCGGGAAACCCCGGAGGAGACTTCGGGAAAAGACCGGAGACCCTAAGCCGCCGCCTCGCCATCACCGCCGGAAGCGGATTTCAGGGCAGCTTCAGCTTCCTTGTCGGCGGCGGAACGCCGCGGACGCCGTGTGCGGGCCGGACGGGGAGTGTCATCGCCCGGCTGATCAGTATTGCCGGGGCCGGGCTGGGCGGCAGCGCTGGCACTGGCGCCCGGATCTACCATGCGCAGCGGGTCGGCGGCTGCATTGTCATCGCCACCTGCCTTGGGGGCCTGCGCGCCTTGGCCGTTTGGCCGGCTGTCGCCATCAGGCCGGCGGGGCGGCCGGCGGTCCCGGCGCGGACGCGGTTGCTGCTGCTCGCCGCCCTGACGGTCGCCATCCTGCCGGTCAGCGTTCTGGCGCTGGGTGTTCTGGCCATCATTGCGGTCATTATTGGCGTTGTCGCCGCCATGGCGCTGGGTCTGATGAGAATGGCGGTCATCGCCGCCATCATTGTCGTCAGCATCATCATCATTCTGGTCGCGATCATCGCGGCGCGGCTGGATGACCTGCAGAATGCGGAAATAGTGCTCGGCATGCTGATAATAATTCTCGGCCATCACCCGGTCGCCAGAGGAGGAGGCGTCGCGGGCAAGCTGCAGATATTTTTCGTAAATATGGGCCGCATTGCCCCGAATTTTCACGTCCGGACCATTGCTCTCGAAATTACGATTGCCCTGGTTGTTATTATTGGGCTTACGCCCGCGGCCGCGTTGACGCTTCATATCGTGGTGGGTCCTCATTTGGTGACCGTCATGTCGTGGAGTACCTGTCCTCTATGGTCTTATCCTGCGGGCCCGTGCCTGGGGTCGCGTTGCGCCAAGCCATGACGCACCTGTGTGACGGTGCTGCATGTCTCTGCAAGATGAGAGCCGGTATTACAGCGAGGGGCACTTGCCACTTTTCAGTTGTAACAGCCCCGTTCCGGCGCGCCACAATCGCTGTACCGGGAACAACCTAGCCTTATCCGCAAGTCATTTCCAAGTCTTTTTCAGTCATGGAGTGCCAGCACGCGGCCATGTCCGGCCAGATCGGCGATGATGCGTGGACCATCAAAGCCGCGCATGCGGGCCAGTTCACACACCGCCGCGCCCTGATCGTGGCCAATCTCGAAGAAGACATGGCCGCCGGGTGTCAGCAAGCGGCGCGCCTCTTCCAGCAGGTGCGGATAGGGGGCCAATCCGCCCTCCCCGCCATTGAGTGCCAGAAGCGGTTCAAATTCAGAAACTTCAGGCTCCAGCGTGGGAATGACCGCGCTGTCGATATAGGGCGGGTTGGACACGATAAGGTCAAACGGGCCTTCAAGCCCGTCCGCCCAGGAGGTCTCATGAAAGGCGATCCGTCCGGCAAGTCCCAGCCGGTCTGCGTTGGATCTGGCGATCTCCAGGGCGGGCGGGGAAATGTCTGTCGCGACAGCGCTGGCGTCAGGCAATTCGCTCAAAAGTGCCAGAGCAATCGCGCCTGATCCGGTGGCAATGTCGAGAATGCGCACGCCTGCGTCGTGATTCGCCAATGCGCCCAGCGCGGCGCGAACGAGCGTCTCGGTGTCACTGCGCGGGGTCAGCACGTCGCGGCTGACTTCCAGCTCGAACGTCCAGAAGGGCTGCATGCCGATGATATGGGACAAGGGCTCGCGCAAGGCGCGCCGGGCTATCAGCGCCTCGAAGCGGGCGGCTTCCTCATCGCTCAAGGGCGCCTGCCCGCGCGCAACCATGCCCGCCGCGTCCAGTCCCAGCGCATGACGCAGGAGCCGGCGCGCATCGTCCTGTGCGTCGTCGATGCCTGCATCTGCAAGGCGGGCCGCCGCCGCTTTCACGAGGGTGTGGAGAGTCATCACGTGCGTGCCGCCTTTACATCCTTGTCCCGGCGGAGGCCGGAATACCTGTTCTCCGGCCCAACGCGCAGCAATCCGCGACGTTCCGCGCACGGCGCATCAGGGCGAGCGGCAGAGAGGAGCATTCGGGAGGCAGGCACGCATCCTTTCACATATCACTTCGTCACCCCACGAAGGTGGGGGTCCAGAGATCATAGGGCTCAGACGTTGGATGCGGCTCCGGGTTCCCGCCTCAAGCGGGAACGACGAATATAAAGTTTTACCCTTCATCCATGGCGGCAAGGCGCGCGGCCTGATCCTCCGCCAGCAGCGCGTCGATCACCTCGCCCAGCGCCTCGCCGGAGACAATTTCCGGCAGCTTGTAGAGCGTCAGATTGATGCGGTGATCGGTAACGCGCCCTTGCGGGTAATTATAGGTGCGGATGCGTTCAGAGCGGTCGCCGGACCCGACCTGGCCTTTTCGCTCTGCGGCGCGGGCGGCGTCCTTTTCGGCGCGCTCCTTCTCGTACAGGCGGGTCTTCATCACCTGCATGGCGATGGCGCGGTTCTGGTGCTGGGATTTTTCCTGGCTGATCACCACGATGCCGGTGGGCAGGTGTGTCATGCGCACGGCAGAGTCCGTCTTGTTGACGTGCTGGCCGCCGGCGCCCGAGGCACGCATCGTATCGATGCGGATATCCTCGTCACGGATTTCAATATCCACATCTTCCGGTTCGGGCAGTACGGCGACGGTGGCGGCGCTGGTGTGGATACGCCCGCCCGCCTCGGTGGCCGGCACGCGCTGGACGCGGTGAACGCCGGATTCAAACTTCAGCTTGCCGAACACGCCGCGCCCGTTGACCGAGGCGATGACCTCCTTGTAGCCGCCAACCTCGCTATCGCTGGCCGACAACACTTCAACCTTCCATCCCTCCTTGGAGGCATGGCGCTGATACATGGCAAACAGGTCGCCGGCGAACAGCGCGGCTTCATCTCCGCCCGTGCCGGCGCGGATTTCCAGAATGACGCTGGCCTCGTCGTCCTTGTCTTTCGGCAGGAGAAGGAGCTGCAGTTCGCGCTCGAGCGCGGGGATGCGCTCTTTGAGCTCCGCGCGCTCTTCCTGGGCCAGCTCGGCCATGTCCTTGTCGCCACCTTCGGCGATGATGGTCTCGGCCTCGGCGAGCTGCACGCGCGCCGATTTCAGCTCGCGCGCCTTCTGCGTCACCTCTTTGAGCTCGGAGTGCTCGCGCGACAGGCGCACAATCTCGTCACCCTCGCTGGCCGCGCCAAGGCGCGCCTCGATCTGGTCGAAGCGGTCGAGAATCTGTTCAAGTTTCTGGTCGGGCAAGCGCATGGGACTGGCGATACACCCTACATGCGCGCGCGTTCAAGCGAGGGAATCATGCCGGGATGGTCATAGTCGGCCATGCGGGCCAGAACATCGCCCACATCGCCGCCTGAAAACAGCATCTCGCGATGCGGGCCTTGCACAAAACCATCGGCCTGCATCCGGTCGAGAAAGGCCAGCAGGCCGTCATAATAGCCGTTCACATTGATCAGCCCGACCGGCTTGGTGTGCCGGCCCAGCGCGCTCCAGGTCCATATCTCGAACAGCTCTTCCATGGTGCCGATACCGCCGGGCAGCGCGATGAAGGCATCGGATTCCTCGGCCATCACATGCTTGCGCTCATGCATGGAGGTGACGATGCGCATATCGGCCACGCGCGGATGGGCAATTTCGCGGTGATGGAGAAAATCGGGGATCACGCCGGTCACTGCGCCGCCGGCATCCACCGCCGCATCGGCCAGCACGCCCATCAGCCCCACCTGCCCGCCGCCATAGACCAGCCGGTAGCCTTCAGTGGCGAGGTGATGCCCCACCTGCCTTGCCATCGCCGCATAGGCAGGGTCGCCGCCGGGGCTCGCCCCGCAATACACACAGATCGATTTCATGGATGTGGTGTAGCGGCAGGGGAGGATTCGGGGAAGGGGGAAGGCGGTGTTGGCCGCGAGCGGGCGGTTCCCCTTGCGGCGCTTAGCGCCGGGGCACTTGAACCTTTGAGATGCCCCTTTTTCGTCGTTCCCGCGCAGGCGGGAACCCAGAGCCACGGCTTCGGTCCTGACGCGACGATCGCTGGACCCCCGCCTGCGCGGGGGTGACGAAGAGAAAGAAACTTTAACGCGTTTCACCGGGATCCGCCGGTGTCCAGCCAGACGGGATCCAGACTTGAGCCGGGAAAACGCACTATCATCCACCAGCTTGCTGTATTGAAAAATGGGTCCCCCGTCGGGGCGGGGGACCCCGGTGGAGAGGCAGTCAAAACGCTGAAACCCCGGACGCGAAGCGATCCGGGGTCTCTATCAACCAGTTCTGCAACAGGCCCCGGATCGGCTTCGCCGTCCGGGGGTTCAGGTGTTTCACCCCTGCCGTTCGACCAGCAATTCCTTGATATGGCCGATCGCTTTGGCGGGGTTGAGGCCCTTCGGACACACATTGGTGCAGTTCAGAATCGTGTGGCAGCGATAGAGCTTGAACGGGTCTTCAAGGTCATCGAGGCGCTCGCCGGTGGCCTCGTCGCGGCTGTCGGCGATCCAGCGATAGGCCTGAAGCAATGCGGCGGGGCCCAGATACTTGTCTGAATTCCACCAATAGGACGGGCAGGCGGTCGAGCACGAGGCGCACAGGATACACTCATAAAGCCCGTCGAGCTTTTCGCGGTCCTCGATAGACTGGCGCCACTCGCCCTGCGGGGTTGGTGTGGTGGTTTGCAGGAAGGGTTTGATACTGGTCAGCTGGGCGTAGAAATTGGTCAGGTCCGGCACCAGATCCTTGATCACCGGCTGGTGCGGCAGAGGCGAGATGGTGACGCTGCCCTTGTAGTCATCAATGGCGGCGGTGCAGGCAATCGTGTTGCGCCCGCCAATATTCATCGAGCAGGAGCCGCAAATCCCCTCGCGGCAGGAGCGGCGGAAGGCCAGCGTGGAATCGATCTCGTTCTTGATGAAGAACAGCGCGTCCAGCACCATCGGCCCGCACCGGTCCATGTCCACTTCATAGGTGTCCCAGCGCGGATTCTCGCCCGTATCGGGATCATAGCGGTAGACCTTGAAGGCGCGCGTGTTCTTCGCGCCCTCCGGCTTCGGCCAGGCCTTGCCTTTTTTGACTTGCGAGTTTTTCGGCAGTGTCAGCTGGACCATGTCAGTCGTGTCCTGTTTGCGGTCGGTCTAGTAGACCCGGGCCTTCGGCTCGATATAGGCGATGTCGTTGGAGAGCGTGTATTCATGCACCGGACGGTCACCCAGCGTCACCTTGCCGGTCGTCTCCTCGTACCAGGCGAGCGTGTGCTTCATCCATTTTGTGTCATCGCGGTCGGGGAAATCCTCGCGCGCATGGGCACCGCGGCTCTCGGTGCGCGCCGCGGCCGAGTTCACGGTGACAGCGGCCTGGGCGATGAGATTGTCAAACTCCAGCGCTTCGACAAGGTCCGTATTCCAGATCATAGAGCGGTCTTTAATCGCGATATCGGCAGAGCCGGAGACCACTTTGGCGATGCGCTCCACGCCCTCGTCCAGCACGTCTTTAGTGCGGAAGACGGCGCAGTTTTCCTGCATGGCGCGCTGCATGTCGAGGCGCAGGCGGGCGGTCGGCGTGCCGCCATCGGCATGGCGCAGACGGTCAAAGCGGGCCAGCGTCGCCTCGCCCGCATTCTTGGGCAATTCGGCCTGTGTCGCGCCGCTCTGCGTTGTCTCCGCGCAGCGCAGGCCCGCCGCCCGGCCAAACACCACCAGATCGATCAGCGAGTTTGAACCGAGCCGGTTCGCGCCGTGGACCGACACGCAGGCCGCTTCGCCCACCGCCATCAGGCCGGGCACAACCGTGTCAGGATCGCCGCCAATCTTGGTCAGCACTTCGCCGTGATAATTGGTCGGGATACCGCCCATATTATAGTGAACGGTCGGCAGGACCGGGATCGGCTCGCGCGTGACATCCACACCGGCGAAGATTTTCGCGCTTTCCGAAATGCCTGGCAGGCGCTCGTGCAGCACTTTGGGGTCCAGATGATCGAGGTGCAGATAGATATGGTCCTTGTCCGGGCCGACGCCGCGCCCTTCGCGGATCTCGATCGTCATCGAGCGCGAGACGACATCGCGGCTGGCCAGATCCTTGGCCGACGGCGCATAGCGCTCCATGAAGCGCTCGCCTTCGGAATTGGTCAGGTATCCGCCCTCGCCGCGCGCGCCTTCCGTGATCAGGCAGCCCGCGCCGTAAATCCCGGTCGGGTGGAACTGGACAAACTCCATGTCCTGCAAGGGCAGGCCGGCGCGCAGGACCATGGCATTGCCGTCGCCAGTGCAGGTATGGGCGCTGGTAGCGGAAAAATAGGCGCGGCCATAACCGCCGGTCGCCAGAATGGTTTTCTGCGCGCGGAAGCGGTGCAGCGTGCCGTCATCAAGCTTCCACGCGGTGACGCCCCGGCAGGCGCCGTCCTCGTCCATGATGAGATCAAGCGCGAAATACTCGATGAAGAACTCGGTCGAGTGGCGCAAAGACTGGCCATAGAGCGTGTGCAGGATTGCGTGGCCGGTACGGTCAGCCGCCGCGCAGGTGCGCTGGACCGGGCCTTCGCCGTAATTCTTCGTCATGCCGCCAAAGGCGCGCTGATAGATCTTGCCCTCTTCGGTGCGCGAGAAGGGTACGCCCCAGTGCTCCAGCTCGTACACGGCGGCCGGCGCCTCGCGGCACAGATATTCAATCGCGTCCTGATCACCCAGCCAGTCTGACCCCTTTACGGTGTCATACATGTGCCAGCGCCAGTCATCCTGACCCATATTGCCAAGGCTGGCCGAGATGCCGCCCTGCGCGGCCACGGTGTGCGAGCGGGTGGGGAAGACCTTGGAGATGCAGGCGGTCTTCAGCCCGGCTTGCGCCGCGCCCAGCGCCGCGCGCAGGCCCGATCCGCCCGCGCCCACGACAACGACATCAAACGAGTGGTCGATCCATTTATAGTCAGACATCAAAACCAGCTCCTAGCGCGCCAGCGCGAGTACGGAATACAGAACAGCGATCCACAGGCCCGCCGCCACGAAGGTGTTGAGAATCAAGAGCGCGGCCTTGGTGCCCGGTTTGTAGATGTAGTCCTCCACAACGACCTGGAGACCCAGTCGCATGTGATAAAGCGCCGCAGTCATCGCCAGCAAGGTGAGGATCGCGCCCAGCGGCGAGCCGACAAAAGCGGCAGCCGCCTCGTATCCGCTGCCGGCATGCTTTGCCAGCATGACCAGAAACAGCGGCATCAGCACCACGAGCGCAATCGCGCTGACACGCTGGGCAATGAAATGGCCGGTTCCGGACTTGGCCGAGCCAAGGCCGCGAACACGGGCCAGAGGCGTGCGAAAATCACCCATTACACCAGCCCTCCCACAATCCAGATGCCCGCCGTGATGATCACTGCGCCGCCAATAATCAGGATGGAGCGCAGGTTCGAGCCCTTGGCGTCAAACCCGATGCCAGCATCCCAGACCAGATGGCGGATACCGTTCAGCAGGTGGAAGCTGACCGAGAAGGTAAAGCCGATAAAGGCGAGCGTGATCAGGATACCGAGCGGGCCGGCATTGAGATCTTCCCACACGCCGTAGGCGTCCGGCCCGGCAGCCAGCAGGACCAGCCAGACAGAAACCAGAACCGCGCCGATATAGTTCGCGACCCCGGTCGCCCTGTGGAGGATGGAGGAGGCCATGGTGGCGTGCCAGCGCCAGTTTTGCAGATGGGGAGACAGGGGCTGATGAGGTTTGGTCGCCATGGGCGCTAATGTCCGCCTTGAAGAAAAGAGCGCCGCTTTGGACAGCGGAGCCTGTGCGAGGGTGTCTTCACGGGGAAAGGACGGTGCTTTGACTGACAATACCTTAACCGGATGAAAGCCGGTGCCGGTCTTGTCCTGTCAGGCCGCCCCTTGCCTGTTGGCGCCAGACAATAATCCGGCTCGGCGCAAGGTCAATGCGGGGGGTGTCACGGGGCTGGATGATTGACCGCGCCTGCCCTGCGCGTCACCGTAAGCGCCGACACGGGGGCGGGAGGCCAAACACATGAACGATCTGGTGCGCAGCGCGCTGGTAACGGGCGCATCAACCGGCATTGGCCGGGCGTGCGTGGAGAAATTTGTGGCCGAAGGCTGGCAGGTCTTTGCCAGCGTACGCAAGGCCGAGGATGGCGAGCGGCTGAAAGCCGAAATCGGCGAGGCAGTGATCCCGCTCATCTTCGATGTCACCGATGGCCCCGCCATTGCCCGCGCCGGTGACGTGGTGCGTGAGGCGCTGATGGGCGCCAAGCTCGGCGCCCTCGTCAATAATGCCGGTATTGCGGTGGCTGGCCCCTTATTGCATCTGCCCATCAAGGAGATGGAAAAGCAGATGGATGTGAACGTCACCGGCCAGCTGCGCGTGGTGCAGGCGTTCGGTCCGCTGCTGGGCGCTGACCGGACCCTGTCGGGCGCCCCGGGGCGGATCGTGAATATCTCCTCGGTTGCCGGTTTCAGCGCCGCGCCGTTTGTGGTGCCCTATGCCTGTTCGAAATTTGCGCTGGAGGCGTTCACGCAAGGCTTGCGTCGCGAGCTGATGCCCTATGGCATTGATGTTGTTGCCATCAATCCGGGGCCCATCGCCACGCCGATCTGGGACAAGGCCGAGACGGTGAACCCGGAGCAATATGCCGGAACCGACTACATCAATCCCATCCGCCGGCTGGTCAATTACATGCTGGAGCGCGGACGCAGCGGCCTGCCGCCCTCGGCAGTAGCCGATGCGGTCTGGGCGGCGGTGACATCGCCAAAGCCGAAACTCAATACAATCGTCACGCCTGAACCCTTCACCCAATGGCTGATGGGCGTGATGCCGCGCCGGATGACAGACAATATCATCACAAAGCGCCTTGGCCTGACGCCCGGCAAATAATCAAATGACCATTTATTAAGACGATCAATCCTTCCACCTCGCCTATATAAGCGCGTCAAAAAGGAAGGGGGATCGTCGTGTTCAAGTGCATTCTCTCAGGCATTGCAGCCCTTGCCGCAATCGCCGCCCCGGCATGTGCTCAAACAGACCGGTCGGTCGACCTTCGCGCATTCCAGGAGCAGATTCTGGACGTAGACCGCAGCTTCTCAGCCGAGGCGCGCGCCGAGGCGGAACGGCAGTTCGAGGCTTTGTCTGCCTCGGCGAGCTCCCTGAGCAACGCGCAGTTCGAGCTGGCCCTGGCTGAAATCATCGCACTGGCGGACAACGGGTATTCCACCCTGTGGGCGACCGGCTGGGCGAACGATTATCCCCGCCTGGCAATCCGGTTCTATTTGGGTGATGACGGGCTGACGATTGCCGATGCGCAGCCGGAGTTCGAGAACCTGATAGGCCGAAGGGTCACCGCGGTCGAAGGCCGAAGCCTGGCCGGGCTCCGGGGGGCCTGGTCCCGCTACGCCTCCGGCCGCCAGGGATGGCGCGATCAGTTCATGTATTATTTCCTCGAAAGCCCCGACATGCTTCATGCTGCCGGGATTGCCCGTTCGCGGACCGAAGTCCGGGCGGTCCTTGAAGGCGGCGACGAGATTGTGATCCCCTCGACGGACGCCTGGCCTGCGCTTGAGGGGCTGGACGCCATTCTGCCGGGCGCGCGTGAGATAGAGCTATACCAGGCGGGCCGCATCAACGGCGATCCGCTTTATTTGCGTGATCCAGACGCGGCCATGCGATATGTCGAGCTGGCTGAACGCGATGCGGTTTACGTGCAATTTCGCAGCAATGTGGACTTCACCGGCGAGACGGACATGGCTGCCGAGGCGGCCAGCGTGATCGGGCGTCTGCGCGCTGCGGCTCCGCGCTATGTCATCGTTGACCAGCGCTTCAATCTCGGCGGCGATCTCAACAATACACGCGATCTGATGCAAGCAATCCCTGAGATTGCCGGCAACGGCGGACGGGTGTTCGTCATCACTTCGGGGCGCACCTTCTCGGCGGGTATCAGCAGCGCCGGCTACCTCAAGCAGGCGGGCGGAGACCTGGTGACTATCGTGGGCGCGCCGGCCGGCGATCATCTGGAGTTCTGGGCCGAGGGCGATCCTGCGCAAATGCCCGGCATAGGCCGCTATATCGGGCTGGCGCGCGAGCGGCACAATTATGTCACCGGGTGCCCGCAAGAGGACTGCCACGGTTCGATCCGGCGTCACCCCATCGCCATCGAGACCCTCGATCCTGACATTCGGCCCATGTTTACCTATGAGGACCTTGCCGGCGGGAATGATCCCTATCTAAACGCCGTATTCGCGCTCATGGAGGCGGACGGCTAGGCCAGAAGCACGCAATGCGGCCATTGCGAGCGACGCGTTGGTCCGATTGCATCACACAAAGTTTTCCAGGCGGATGACAGGCCTGGTGTCTGCCATTGCCCGCCTCGCCACACGTGGCTGGCGTTCCGGAAGCCACCGTGTAGGCTATCGCCAACACCCTTGAAGCTGCACGGAGTTTTTTTTCCCATGCGCGCTACCCTCGCCGCCATTCTACTCTTTGCCACGTCTTCCGCCCACGCCGATCCGGCGGCTGATTTTGCGACGCTGGTCGCCGACTACGAGGCGTGGACCGAAGAGCGCGATGTGCAGGCACGCATCCGCGCGGGCGATCTCGATGCAATGCGCGAATGGCGTGACATCTCGCACGAAACCATCGAACAGCGCGATGCGGACATGGCCGAGTTCTACGACCGGCTGCAGGCCATTGATGCCGATGCGCTGGAGGGCGGCGACACCGCCTCCTACGCCGTGCTGGAGCATATTTTGCGCCATGCTTATGCGCTGCCCGATACGCAAGGCATGTATTTCCCCTTCACTAACGATTCCGGTTTTCACACGGCGGCCGATTTCGACGCCATGAGCGTGCGAATCCGCAGCGCCGAGGAAGCGCAAGCCTGGATCGACCGGCTGGAGGGCTATCCGGCCCATCTGGACGCCTGGATGAGCTGGCTGGATGGAGCCATCGAAGCGGGCTGGACCCAGCCGCGCGAAATCATCCCCGGCGTGATCGACCAGATCGCGGCGCAGATTGTCGATGACCCGCGTGACAGCGCCCTCTACATGCCGCTCGCCAATCTGCCTGCCAGCATACCGGCTGAGGAACGCGGCGCCCTGCAGGAACGCGGCGCGGCTGTGATCGCAGACACCGTGATTCCTTCGATTGAGAATCTCCGCGCGTATTTTGAAAACACCTATCTGCCGGCCTCGCGCGACAGCATCGGCATCTCGGAAATTCCCGGCGGGCGCGAATATTATCAGGCTCTGGTGCGCTATCACACCTCGCTGGACCTGACGGCGGAGGAAGTCCACCAGACAGGGCTGGACGAAGTGGCGCGCATCCGCGCGGAGATGGAGGAGGTCATCGCCCGCACCGGGTTTGAAGGCAGTTTTGACGCGTTCACGCAGTATCTGCGCACCGATCCGCGCTTCTACGCGCAGAGCGAGATGGAGCTGATGATGCGGGCCTCTTATCTGGCCAAGCTCGCCGATGATGCGATGCCATCGGTGTTCAACCGCCTGCCGCGCCTGCCCTATGGCGTCCGGCCAGTGCCGCCCGCGCTCGCCCCCAATTATACCACCGGCCGCTACTGGCCGGGCGATGCTGAAACGGGCCGCGCAGGCGGATACATGGTCAACACCTATGCACTCGACCAGCGCCCCTTTTATGAGCTGCCCGCCCTCACCCTGCACGAGGCCGTGCCCGGCCATCACCACCAAATCGCACTGGCGCAGGAAATCGAGGACATGCCGTCCTTCCGCCGCCAGACCTATATCACCGCCTTTGGCGAAGGCTGGGGGCTGTATTCGGAATTCCTTGGCCTCGATATGGGCTTCTATGAAGATCCGTATGAGGATTTCGGCCGCCTCTCCTACGAGATGTGGCGCGCCTGCCGCCTCGTGGTGGATACCGGCATCCACTATTTCGGCTGGACGCGCGAAGAGGCGGAAAGCTGCTTCCTCGACAATTCCGCACTGTCACCGCTTAACGTCACCAATGAGGTGGCACGCTATATCTCAATGCCGGGTCAGGCGCTGGCCTACAAGACCGGGGAAATCCTGATCCGCCGCCTGCGCAGCCAGGGCGAGGCCCGCCTCGGCGAGGATTTCGACCTCGCCGATTTCCACGACACGATCCTTGAGGACGGCTCCCTCCCGCTCTCCTATCTGGAACAGAAAATGGAAGCGTGGATTGCGGCGCAGGAGGGGTAGGGCGCAAAGGAGGTTAAAGCGATGGAAGCTGTTACAGTCGTTCAGTTGATTGTTACGGGTCTAGCTGCATGCGCTGCCGTCGCAGCGGCCGTGGCTGCGTGGCGAGGACCCATAGAAGCGGCAAAACTTACGATATCTGTTCAAGAAAAAGAGCAGATTCGAAATAAAAAATGATTATACTTGGTAATTTAATGCAATATAGATACGATTTTGTTCACGATAATTTCGCAGGTGCTTTAAATCTTATAGATCTCGTTTTTTACGACTCTAAAAAGGTGCGTGATTGTTGGTCTAGATTTCATACTTCGGCAAGGGATCCAAACTTGGATACGAGGGAAGGTTGGTCACAACGAAAAGGGAAGCTGATTGATTTAATTGAAGCAATTACTGAAGACCTGAATCTCGGCGAAAATCTGAGACCAGAGGATTTTGACAGGGTATTTTATCCGAGGTCTGTGATGACACTTTATCAAGGCAACGCAACAGAAGTCGCCAAGCAGGAATAGCGCTCGACGCGTTGGCGCTTTTCGGTGAAACGGCCATAGGTCCCGGCTCGGGGGCCGGGACACCGGTTGACAGGTCGGCGAGTCAACTGGTGGCTCCATTTGAGTCGACAAAACGCAACATATGCGGGGTCCCCCGCGTCGACGGGGGACCCAGAAAATCTGCCCTGGCACCTCACAATCGTCATTCCAGAAGCGGCGCTGGCCGCTATGCGGCCTGAATGGCCAAAGGCCGCCCACGCTCGTGCACGGAACATCGCAACGCATCCGCGTTGCGGAACTAAAAAACTGGGTTCCGGCTTGCGCCGGAATGACGAAGGGTAAAGCGCGAACCGGGGACGGGACGCCCGTCTATTCCGCTGCGGCCAGGGCCTGACGCTCCGCGCGCATCTTCTCCGCCTTGTCCTCGACCGCCGCGACAATGCGTTCGATCATGGTCTCGTTGGAGACTTTTTCGCTCTGCTGGCCGGCAAAATAGAGCATGCCTGCGCCCTTGCCGCCGCCGGTAAAGCCCAGATCGGTATAGGCTGCCTCGCCGGGGCCGTTGACCACGCAGCCAATGATGGAAAGGGAGATCGGCTCGGAGATATGGGCCAGACGCGCTTCGAGCGCTTCGACCGTGCGGATCACGTCAAAGCCCTGCCGCGCACAGGATGGACAGGCGATGATATTCACACCGCGCGTGCGCAGGCCCAAGGCTTTGAGCATGTCATAGCCTGCGCGGATTTCCTCCACCGGTTCGGCCGAGAGCGAAACCCGGATCGTGTCGCCAATCCCGGCCCACAAAAGCGAGCCCATGCCGATGGCCGATTTGATAGTGCCCGAACGCAAGCCCCCGGCCTCGGTGACGCCCAGATGCAAGGGCGCGTCGGTCTGTTCGGCCAGCATCTGATAGGCGGCCACGGTGAGGAACAGGTCCGAGGCCTTCACCGAGATCTTGTATTCGTGAAAATCCAGATCATCGAGAATGCGCGCATGATTGAGCGCGCTTTCCACCATCGCGTCGGGGCACGGCTCGCCATATTTCTCCAGCAGCTCGCGCTCCAGCGAACCGGCATTGACCCCGATACGGATGGAGCAGCCATTATTGCGCGCCGCCGAGACAACCTCTTTCACGCGCGCCATGGAGCCGATATTGCCCGGATTGATCCGCAGGCACGCCGCGCCGGCCTCTGCCGCCTCGATGCCGCGCTTGTAGTGGAAGTGAATATCGGCCACGAGCGGCACGCTGGCTTCGCGGGCAATGGTCCTGAACGCCGCCGTCGAGGCTTCATCCGGGCAGGAAACGCGCACAATATCTGCGCCGGCTTCTTCCAGCGCGCGTATCTGGTCAAGCGTCGCACGCGCATCACTGGTCGGCGTGTTGGTCATCGACTGGACGGAGATCGGCGCATCACCGCCCACCTCGACGCTGCCGACACGGATCTTGCGCGAGACGCGCCGGTCAATCGCCCGCCAGGGCCTGACTTTGGTGTGATCCTCGACCGCCATGACGGCTCTCCTTCGCGTCTTGCCCCTACATATAGGAGCGATGTGACGAGGTGAAGGCGGCTAAACGTCTCTGCGTTGCGCAACGCTGTCCCGATGCACTCTCCACCGGGGTCCCCCGCCCCGACGGGGGACCCCGGACATGTTGAGCATGGGAGCAAGGCCCCACGGTCTGAATGCGTGATCCCCCGCTTCCTCCCGGCACCAATCCTGCTAAAGGAGGGGCGATGACACGTCTGGTCCTGAAATTTGGCGGCACCTCCATGGGCAGTCCTGAGCGGATTGCCCATTCGGCTGCAATCGCCGCCGCCGAAATCGCCAACGGCCATCAGGTGGCGGTGGTGGTCTCGGCGATGGCGGGCGAGACCGATCGCTATCTGGGCCATGCCAGCGCCCTTGGCGGGGGCTTGGGCGAGATCGAGACCGATACCGCGCTGGCAGCGGGTGAACAGGCCGCGGCCGCGCTTATGGCGCTGGCGCTCAAACAACTCGGATTGAAAGCGCGCTCCGTTCTGGCCTGGCAGCTGCCGATCGAGGTCGAAGGCCCGCCCGGCGCGGCCCGCATCACCGGCATTGATGGCGAGGTGCTGGAAAGCCTGTTGGCAGGCGGGGTAATCCCGGTTATCGCCGGGTTTCAGGGCGTCGACGCGCAGGGCCGTCTTGTCACGCTGGGGCGCGGCGGCACGGACCTGTCTGCCGCCGCTATTGCCGCCGTGCTGGGCGCTGATTGCGATATCTACACCGATGTCGATGGCGTCTTCACCACCGATCCGCGCATCGAGCCCAAAGCCACCCGGCTGGAGCGTATCTCCCATGACGAGATGCTGGAGCTGGCCGCGATGGGCGCGAAAGTGCTGCAGACCCGCTCTGTCGAATACGCCAAGGCCAAGGGCGTGGCGATGCGGGTGAAATCGAGCTTTGCCCCGCCAGGACACAGTGCGGGCACCGAGGTCGTGAACGAAAGCGCGCTGGCTGAGCGGCGCGTGGTCTCCGGCATCGCCTATGCCAGGGCGCAGGCGCGCATCGCCATACCCGGCATTGAAGGCAGTACCAGCGGGCCCGGCGCGGTGTTTGCCGCACTCGCGGCAGCGGGCGTACATGTCGACATGATCGTGCAGGGCCGCGCGCGCTCCGGCGGATCCAATCTGGAATTTTCCGTAGAGGGGCGCGATCTGCGCGCCGCACTTGCCGCCTTGGCCGGATATGAAGGGCTGGGTTCAGCGGTCGGGCTGGCCAAGGTGTCGGTTGTCGGCACGGGCCTGCGTGGCCGGGCAGACGTGGCGCGCACGCTCTATGGCGTGCTGGAACGCGAGGCCATCGAGGTGCGTATGCTGGCGACCTCGGAGATCAAGATTTCAGCACTCGTGAACGAAGATGCACTGGAACGGGCCGTGCGCGCCCTTCATGCAGCCTACCGGCTGGACGAGGCTTGACGTCAGAGCCGAAAGGGGCCACTGCCCCGCGCAATCACTGACATTGCCGGCCCGCAGCCACGGGATGGATTGCTAGAACAATGACGCCGGAAAACCCCATGCTGGACAGGACAGGTCTGCGCGGCCCGCGCCGGCTGCTGCAACGCATCCGTGACCTGATGGCCGAGCAGGATCAGGCGCAGGCGCGCCTTGACCGGCTGACGCGCATCATTGCCGAGGAAACCGGCTCGGATGTGTGCTCGATCTATCTGGTCCTGCCCAGCGGCGCGCTGGAATTGTCGGCAACCCACGGGCTGAAAGCCGAAGCGGTTCACAGCCTGCGGCTGGCGCGTGACGAAGGTCTGGTGGGTCTGGTCGCCCAGCGTGCACGGCCCGTTTCGGTCGAGGACGCGCCGACCCACCCGCGCTTTGCCTACAAACCCGAAACCGGCGAAGAGCCGTTCAAGAGCTTTGTCGGCGTGCCGGTTCTGCGCGGCGGACGTCTGGTCGGCGTGCTCACCGCCCAGACCATGGCCGTGCGCCCCAGTACCGAAGAGGAAATCGAGACGCTGCAGACGGTGGCCATGCTGCTGGCCGAGATCGTGGCGTCAGGCGAGCTGATCCGCGCCGAAGCCTTCTCCGATCTGGAACTGCGCGCTTCGGGGCCCGAGCGCTATGCCGGGGCGGCGCTGGCACCGGGTATCGCCATGGGCGTGGCCGTGATCCACGAGCCGCATGTCGCCTCCGCGCGCATGATCGCCGAAGATGCCGAAGCCGAGGAGGCGCGCCTTGATGTCGCCGTCGCCGATCTGCGGCGCGGTCTCGATGAACTGCTGGAATCGGGCCGTGCGCCGGTCGGCACGCCCTCGCGCGATGTTCTGGAAGCCTATCGCATGTTCGCCCATGACCGGGGCTGGATCGAGCAGCTGCGCGAGGCGGTGCGCTCCGGCCTCACCGTCGAGGCGGCAGTGGAGCGCGTGCGCAATACCCATCGCGCGCGGCTGATGAAGGCGCGCGAACCCCATTTCCGCGAGCGCCTGCACGATCTCGAAGACCTCGCCAACCGGCTCCTGCGCCATCTGGCCGGACCGGACGCCGTGCGCGCCATGACCGACCTGCCGGCCAATGCCATTCTGGTCGCGCGCTCGATCGGCCCGGCCGAGCTGATGGAGCTGGACAGGTCGCGCCTGGCCGGTATCGCCACCGAGGAAGGCTCGGCCACCAGTCATGCCGCCATCGTGGCCAAGGCGCTGGGCATTCCCATGGTCGGCCAGGTCGAAGGCGCGCTGGACCGCGTGGAGGACGGCGACACGCTGATCCTGGATGGCGAGTTCGGCGTTTTGCATGTGCGCCCCGGCGAGGAAGTGCTGACCGCCTATGCCGAGCGCATGGAAGGGCTGTCCAAAGCCCATCTGGCCTATGCGGCAAGGCGGGACGCGCCCGCCAGCACCGCCGATGGCGCGGCGATGGAACTCTCGATGAATGCCGGCCTGCTGATCGAGCTGCCGCGCCTTGCCGAGACGGGCGCCGCCGGTGTCGGCCTGTTCCGCACCGAGTTCCAGTTCATGATCTCCCACACCCTGCCGCGCGTCTCGACCCAGATCGAGATGTACAAATCGGTGCTCAATGCCGCCGGGGACAAGCCGGTCGTGTTCCGCACGCTCGATCTGGGCGGCGACAAGGTGACGCGCTTCATCCCCGAGCTGCGTGAACCCAATCCGGCGCTGGGCTGGCGGGCGCTGCGCATGGGTCTCGACCGGCCGGCCCTGACCCGATACCAGCTGCGCGCGCTGGTCCGGGCCAGCGCCGGGAGGGTGCTGAAAGTCCTCTTCCCCATGGTCGCGGATATCGGCGAGCTGGCCCGCGCGCGCGACCTGTTGCATACCGAGCTGGAGCTTGCGCGCCATCACGGCCATGACGTGCCGCTGGCCGTCGAGACCGGGCTGATGATCGAGACGCCCGCCGTGGCCTTTGCGCCCGAACCTTTCCTGGCCTTGTGCGACTTTGCCGCCGTCGGCGCGAATGATCTGATGCAGTATTTCTTCGCTGCGGACCGCCAGAACCCGCAAGTGGCCAGCCGCTATGACGTGCTGGCCCCGGCCCCGCTGGCCCTGCTCAAATCTGTCCGCGAGGCGTGTGACGCAGCCGGCAAGCCGGTCTCGGTGTGCGGCGAGATAGCCGGGCGGCCGCTGGAGGCGTGCGTGCTCGCCGCGCTGGGCTATCGCCGCCTGTCGATGGCGGCGGGCAGTATCGGGCCGGTCAAGGCCGCGCTGGCGGGATGTGATGCGGCACGCCTTGGCACCTGGCTTGCAGGGGAACTGGCAAATGATGGTCCGCAACCGGATAAATCATTGAGACAAAAGCTGATCATCGCTGCGCAAGAAGCCGGAATATCTTCACTACTTGTTGATAACCATGCGGCATTTTGATTTAATCCGCTTGCGCTGGGATCAAAAAGCCACACCGAAGTGGCCCGACTCAACGCTGGTGGTGAGGGGAAGCCGCTGACAAGCGGTTCAAAACGCAATGCAAAAGCTGGCCGGTCAGGTAGCAGGAAGTCAATACGTGCCCATGGACGCCGTCTTCGCGAAGGCGCCGGTAGCCCCTAGCGGCCCGGTCAGTATCGGCGATCTGTTGCGCCAGGCGCGCCTGAAACACGGCTGGACGCTCGATTCTGCTGCTGCGCGCACCCGCATCAAACGCGATTATCTTGAAGCCCTGGAAGCCATGGATCCGCGCGGTCTGCCGTCGCGCGCCTACACGATCGGCTATCTGCGCGCCTATGCCGGCTTTCTGGAGCTGAACGTCACCGACGTGGTGGAGCAGTTCAAGCTGGAAGTCGAATGCGATACCGGCCGCGCCCAGCCCACCGCGCCGAAGAAGAAACGCGAATTCAAATTGCCCAAGGGGGTTATCGGCGCCGTTGTCATTCTGGGCAGCGTGCTGGCGGCAACCAGCTGGTATGGCATTCACGTCACGCGCACAGGGGCCTTCGCCGATGCCCCGGATGCGGCCACCCTGCTGGCCACGCCGCGCCCCGTCGTGGAGTCCAGCCGCGCGCCGGACCCGGCCCGCATCTGGGCTGGCCTGCCCACCGCGCAGGCCCCCGAAGCGCTGGTCTTCACCGCCATTTCACCCGTAACCTTGGAAATCCGCGACGCCTCGGGGCGCGTCCTGTTTGCCCGCGAGATGGACGCCGGCGCGTCCTATCGCGCGCCCGACGAGACCGGGCTTGAAGTGTCGGCCACTGATGCGGGCGCGGTGCGCGTGCGTTCGGGCGCGCAGGATATCGGCGTGCTGGGCACTTCCGGCCAGATACTGGAATCGCTGGCCATGGACAGCTTTGTCGCCGACTGGCGCACCGCACGCGCCGAGGCCGAAGCCGCCACCCCCAACGGGCCGGGCCGGTAGGACGTAGCTGAAACCCCCGGACGCGACGCGATCCGGGGCCTCGGGCAGCCCGGTTTTGAACACGCTACCGGCTGTGCGCTCCGCCTGGCCCGCGCGTTCAGACGGCGGCATTTTACCTCACTCACGGCCCTTAACGCGCGCGCATGCCGCCGTATATTGGTCTGCGTGATCAACCCTCACGCGCCGCAGGATATTTCCATGGCCCACGCGACCTCGCCTGAAACCCTGACCAGCCCCTCCATCGATCCGGCAGAGGTGGAGAAGTTCTCGGCCATGGCCGCCGAGTGGTGGGATCCCAAATCCAAATTCGCGCCCTTGCACAAATTCAACCCGGCGCGCCTGAGCTGGATTCGCGAGCGTCTGTGCGCGCATTTCGCCCGCGAGGGCCGCACGCCGCTGGAGGGGCTGACCCTTCTGGACATCGGCTGTGGCGGCGGGCTGGTGGCCGAACCCATGGCACGCCTGGGCGCGCGCGTGACCGGCGTGGATGCCGCCGGGCCCAATATCAAGACCGCTCTGGTCCATGCGCAAGAAGCCGGGCTGGACATCGATTACCGCCACGGCACCGCCGAACAGCTACTTCAGGCCGAAGGGCCGGGCCGGTTTGATGTGGTGCTGAACCTTGAAGTCGTCGAGCATGTCGCCGACCCGCAAGCCTTCCTCACCGACTGCGCGAGCCTGGTGAAGCCCGGCGGGGTGATGATTGTCGGCACGATCAACCGCACCAGCCGCGCCTTCGTCACCGCCATATTCGGCGCCGAATATGTGCTGGGCTGGCTGCCGCGCGGCACGCACCGCTTTGACAAGCTGGTAAAGCCCGAAGAGGTGGAAGCCGCGCTAAAGGCAGCAGGGCTTTCCACCGAGCAGCCGGTAGGTGTCAGCTATAATCCGCTCAAGGACAGCTTCTTCATCAGTTCCGATTGCGGTGTGAACTATCTGATGGCGGCGGCGAAGTAAGACGCTGACCGGGCGCAGGCGGGGGATGCGCAAAGCGGCGTCCTCCCCCTCTTCCCCCTTCCCGTTTGCACAGAGTCGCGCTTTAGTTTGCGCCTTGAGGGCGCGCGAAAGCGCCCCGGCGGGAGGAGACAAGACATGTATCAATCCATGATGGTGCCCTTGCTGGCACTGGTATGCTGGACGCTGGTCATGTGGCTATGGATGTACGCCACGCGCATTCCGGCGATGCAGAAGGCGGGTATCAACGCCGCGAAGCTGAAGGAAAAATCGGAATTTGACGTGCTGCCGCGCAGCGTGCGCCAGATTGCCGATAATCATAACCATCTGCACGAGCAGCCGGTCCTGTTCTACGCGCTCGTCACCTACAGCCATCTGGTCGGCGTAGGCGATGCCATCAATATCGGCCTGGCCTGGACCTATGTGATCCTGCGCGTGATCCACTCATTTGTGCAGAGCACGATCAATTTCATTCCCTTGCGCTTTGCCATCTATGCGCTGGCCACGATCTGCCTGTTCGTCATCGCCATCCGCAATCTGATCGCGCTGCCGGTATGAGCCTGACCGTATACGGACTGAAGAACTGCGATACCTGCCGCAAGGCGATAACCGCGCTGGACGAAGGCGGGCACAAGCCCGCCTTCGTCGACATTCGCGCCGAACCGTCTGTGGCCGGACTGATCCCCGGCTGGATCACGGCCGTCGGCGAGGCGAAAATCATCAACCGCGCCTCGATGACCTGGCGCAAGCTATCGGACGCTCAACAGGCACGCGCCGATGACCCGGCCACCCTCGCCGCCCTGCTCGATGAACACCGCACCCTGATCAAACGCCCGGTCATCGTTTCCGGCGATAGCGTCCATGTGGGCTGGACCAAGGACGTCAAGGCAGCGTTCGGGGTTTAGGAAGCGCCGAATGCGGCGGCTGACCTCACCATCGTGGGTCCCCGGCCCTGCGGAGGGGGCGTCTACCGGCATAAAGAACCAGAATACCGGCGAACCTCAAAAAGCCGGGGTCCCCGGCTTGATCGGGGACCCGTGTTTGCGTTCCCCCGGGGCCCCATCGCGGTGAAGCGCTGAAGGGCGCGTACGCCGCAACCTTTTTTCTGGGTCCCCCGTCGGGGCGGGGGACCCCGGAGACGTCTGCTTTTTGATCGTTCTGGCAAGCTGACAGCTGGCCTCACAACCGGGGTCCCCGGCTTGATCGGGGACCCATGTTTGCGTTCCCCCGGGGCCCCATCGCGGTGAAGCGCTGAAGGGCGCGTACGCCGCAACCTTTTTTCTGGGTCTCCGGTTCCCCGTTTTCACGGGGACAGGCGGGGCCGGAGACCCCGGTGGAGAGATCAGGGGGAAAACAATCCCAACCCCTCCCCCTATCCCCTCATTTCCTCCCAATAGGGGGATAAGCCCCGGCGCCGGCATCTGTCCTCCTTGTTGCAGAATGGCAACAGGGTGGAATCGGGGCGTCCGCACCCCGGAATCAGCAGGTCCGCACCCCGGATTTCAGGCCTGAAAACCGGTAAATCCGGGGATAGTGGGCCCGCCGCCCTCGCCAAGCGTGAAAAGGGGTGTTATCCGCACCCCTTATCCAGCAGGGACAACCCCGTCATGCCCGCTATCGATCTTGCGCTTCTGTCTGCCGCCTTCGTCACCTTCTTCGTGGTGATCGATCCCATTGGCGTGATGCCGATCTTTGCGGGGCTGACCCAGGGCACCAGCGCCGCGCACCGGCGCAAGATGGCCATCAAATCGGTCGCAATCGCCACCGTCATATTGCTGGGCTTTGCCTATGGCGGGGAATGGCTGCTCGGCGCGCTGCATGTGAGCCTGGATGCCTTCCGCGCGGCGGGCGGGGTGCTGCTTTTCCTGCTGGCGCTCGACATGATCTTTGAAAAGCGCACCGAGCGGCGCGAGGACCGCGCCGAGAAGCTGCATCATGATGGTGGCGGCCCGGAAGAGGATATCTCGGTATTCCCCATGGCTATCCCCATGCTGGCCGGGCCGGGCGCGATTGCCTCCATCATGCTCTACATGTCCGGCTCGGGCGGGGATATTGCCACGCAAGGCGTGGTGCTCGCCGCGATGGCAGCCAATCTTCTGGTCTGCCTTGTCCTGTTTCTGGCCGCCGGTCCGCTCATGCGCGTGATGGGGGATACGATCGCAGCCATGATAACGCGTATCCTCGGCGTCATCCTGGCCGCCCTGGCCGCCCAGTTCATTCTGGACGGCATTGGCGGCGCGCTGCTGAGCTGACCGTTATGGTCAATGCCGCGTAAACGCTGAAGCTACGGAAATTTAGCCAGTTTCTGCCATCATCCTGCCTTCAGGGTGCAGGAGAAAAAGCGCCATGACACGGTTTCGCATAATGCTCTGGCTTGCCTTTGCCGGCGTGCTGGCTCTGGGCCTGACGGCTGGCGGTTTCAGCCTTGCCACCGGCATGGTGGATCAGGCGATCGCCTTTACCTGGCCGAGCGCGGGCGCGGCGCTGGCTATCGCCCTTCTTATCCCGGCAGCGCGGCGCGAATAGCGCAGGACAAAACGCCTCAGGGGCGCGCCGATCCCGGGCCGTCATTCCACACAATGCGGTAGAGATCAAAGCGGCGGTCACGCAGGTTTCGCACCGTGCCGGAGCGCCGGCTCTCGGCAATATCGTCCAGCCGCAAGTCCGCAACGGCAATGGTTTCAACATTTTCCGATGTTTCGGCAGCGATGCCGTCACGCGCAAACGGAAAGTCGCACGGCGTCAGGATCGCGCTCTGCGCGTAGTTGATATCCATGTTCTCGACATCGGGCAGATTGCCGACATTGCCTGCTGTGACAACGTAAAACTGGTTCTCGATGGCGCGCGCCTGCGAACAATATCGAACCCGCAAATGACCTGTGCGATCATCGGTGGCGTAGGGCACGAACAATATGCGCGCGCCCTCATCGGCCAGCCGGCGGGCAAGCTCGGGAAACTCGCTGTCATAACAGATCAGAACGCCAATCGGCCCGCAATCGGTGGGGATGGCATGGACGAAATCGCCGCCCTTGATATTCCACCAGAAACGCTCGTTCGGCGTAGGGTGGATTTTCTCCTGCGCATGGACAGAGCCGTCACGCAAAAACACATAGGCCACGTTCTGGATATCGCCATCATCGGTTTCGGTCGGGTGGGACCCGCCCACGATATTGATATTGTAGCGCACGGCCAGCTGGCTCATGAATTCCAGAAAGCGCGGGGTGTGGCGCGACAGCGCGGCGATGGATTCCTGCGGGGACAAGCGCCGCTTTTCCAGCGATAGCAGCGCGACGGTGAACATTTCCGGGAAGACGCAGAAATCGGCCCGGTAGTCCGAGCACACATCCACAAAATACTCCACATTGCGCTCAAATTCGCGCGTACTGTCCACGGCGCGGGCCATGAACTGCACCGCCGCCACGCGCACGGTCTGCGGGTCAAAACGCTTGCCGCCACTGGGCGCTTCAACGAATTTGGGATTGCGCCAGACCATCAGCGAGGCATGGCCGAGCGAATCGGTGTCCTCGGGATAGTAATTCTTCAGAACACCGACCGGCTCGAAGCCCATGCGCATCTGGAAGTTGGATACCGAATCCTTCACCTCGCGCGCCTCGATGGCGGCCAGATATTCTTCCGGTGTCGGATAGGCCTTGCGGCGGCGCTTGTAGCCAGGCAAGCGTCCGCCAAAGACGACGCCCTTCAAACCCCAGGCCTGACAGAGCTGCTTGCGGGCATTATAGAGCCGCTGGCCGATGCGCAGACGGCGGCGCGTCGGATCGACCGCCACTTCCATTCCGTACAGCCACTCGCCGTCCTCGTCATGGCGCGCGGCATAGCCATTGCCGGTGATCTCCGCCCAGCTGTGCGGGCTCATCGCCAGTTCTTCAGTGGTGATGAAGGTCGCGCACCAGCCGACCACATCGCCTTCATATTCCACGAGAAACTGGCCTTCGGGGAAGGCCTGTATCTGGCCGCGTATCATGCCGGGCAGGTCGGGCGGCAGGTTAGGATAGGCCCGGTCCTGCAGCGCCAGAATCTCCGGCACATCGGCCAGCGTGGCATTGCGGACGGTCAGCTTCGCGCTGCGGCGGTGCTCGGTCATGAAAAATAGGGTCCGTAAAGATCGGTGCGCCGGTCGCGGAAAAAGCCCCAGGCAGCACGGTGACGGTCAAGGAAGGCACGGTCGAAACGCGCAACCGCCACGCCATGTTCAGCCCGGTCCAGCTCTGACACCACCTCGCCGGTATGATCGCAGATAAAGCTGGTGCCGTAGAAGACCTGCCCGTTCTCATCGCCCACGCGATTGGCCGCAGCAATGGGGATGACATTGGAGACGGCATGGCCCTGCATGGCCCGGCGCCAGCGCGCCGCCGTGTCGAGGCCCGCATCATGCGGTTCAGAGCCAATGGCCGTCGGGTAGAGCAGAACCTCGGCCCCCATCATCGCCATCGCGCGCGCGGTCTCCGGGAACCATTGATCCCAGCAAATGCCAACGCCTACGCGGCCGTGGCGGGTATTCCAGACCTTGAAGCCGGTATCGCCGGGGCGGAAATAATACTTCTCCTGGTAGCCCGGACCGTCAGGAATATGGCTCTTGCGGTAGGTGCCCAGCGCCTTGCCGTCAGCATCCACCATCACCAGCGAATTGTAATAGTGCGGCCCCTCGCGCTCGAAGATGGAGACCGGGATCACCACGCCCAGCTCGGCAGCGAGCGGTTGCAGCGCAGTCACGCACGGATGCTCCAGCGCCGGGTAGGCTGTGCCGAACCAGCGCTCTTCCTGGCTGGTGCAGAAATACGGCCCCTGAAACAGCTCCGGCGGCAATATCACCTGTGCGCCCTTGCCCGCCGCTTCGCGCACAAGGCCTTTCACCGTGTCGATATTGGCATGCATGTCTTCCCCGAACGCGCCTTGCAGCACGCCCAGCGTAATCGCTGTGTCAGTCAAGATCAGTCCTCGTCAAGCTCGTCGAGCCAGTCACCCGGCCCGTCGCCCGTGCGCAGATCCATTACCGTCGGCCAGAGCCGCCACGGGGCGCTGGCATCGGCATTCCATAGCGCTACATAGGCAAATCCGGTGGCCGGTTCCATAACGATCTGCGCACCATAGCCCGACAAATAGCCCGAATGGGCGATCAGTGTGCGCTCGCCCCAGCGATAAATGCGCCAGCCAAGCCCGTATTGGGTTTCGCTGACCCGTCCGGGATAGCGACGTTCCAGCGAGCGGGTCTCGCGCGGCGTCGCGACATAGGGCGTAAACAGGCGCTCGCGGATTTCTGGCGGGATGCCGCCGGTTTCGGAAATATGGGCGGTCACCCACGCCATCAAGTCTTCCAGCGAGACGGTAGCGCCAGCGGCGGGCACGGCTGCATCATAATTGCTGGCCGGGCTGCCGGGCATGTCGACAGTGCGCGCCCAGCCCCGGTGCGGCCGGGCCCAGCTGGCTGCACGTGTCAGATCGCTTTCGCCAAAGCCTGCGGTGACCATGCCATAGCGCTGGAACAGGCGCCGGCGCACATTGCGCTCATAACTGGAGCCCGTGGCTTCCCGCACCACTTCGGCAGCGCCGGAAAACACAATGTTCTGATAGGTGTAGCACTCGCCCACGGCGCAGACCGGATCCAGCTCAGCTGTCTCTTCCAGAATGGCCGAGATGGGGCGGCCTTCTTCCAGCCTGTTGTCATAGGCGTTCCGCGGCAGGCCGGTGCGGTGGGAGAGCATGTCCAGCACGGTCGGCTGGCGGGTATTGTTCACACGGATGATTTGCGGTGCCGGATCATCAAGATGGATGCGGCCCTCATGTTCAAGATGGGCAAGCAATACACCCGTCATCGTCTTGGTCAGGGAGGCAGCCCGGAACACGGTGCGCGGCGTGATCGGCTCACCCGATCCGGCCGCCGTTTCGCCGGACGTGTAGATCAGCGCCGGCCGGCCCTGCTCGATAACCGCGACGGCCAGACCGACCACGCGCCGCGAGCTGGCCGCCTGATTGAGCCGCTCGATGAACGGTTCGAGGTAGGCAAGGCTGGAAAACAGCGACACGCGCGGCACACGCGCGTCTGACATCTGGGCCAGTGTCTCGGCCTGATCGACCAGCGTTGGCAGCAGGCGCTCCGGGGCAATCTCCCAGACGAACTCGCCGCCATCAGCAGGTGTGGCGACGGGCACGACATTGCCTTCGTTGACATAGGCCATGTCCAGCGATTCCGCGATCGCTCCTGCCTCGGCCAGCGCCGTCTCCTCGTCCAGATCGGGCGCGCTGGCAATGAACGGGGCATCCGCCTGTGCGTCCGGCGCGGGCGCGATCTCGTAGACGGTCTCCTCACCAATAACGGCGCCGGGTTCGCGCGACGGCAGCTCGCTTTCAGGCAGGATCGGCGCCGCATCCGCGATTGTCACCGTTTCGGCACCGCCGCCTTCTGCCCCGCCATCGGTCATTTCCGATGCGCCTGACATGTCCCGCCGCGCTTCGGCGGCAGCCAGTATGGCGTCCGCCTGGTCCATCGTCAGGCTGGTCTCGGTGGAAGGCCCCTCATCGCCAGAGGCCAGCGCGCTGGCCGTCAGGGCGCGCAGCTGTGGCGTCGGCGGCACCGCGCTGGACGCGGCCGCAAGGGCAAGAGCTGCAAAGGCGCAGGCTGTATAGCGCATGGGATCAGACCCGGGGCTGGTTGCATGTCACACAGTGAAAAGACCCGCCGCCCGACAGGATATGCGAAGATGGGCTAACTGCAAGGGTCCGCCCGGAGAAGTAAGGTTCCAGCACTTTTACCGCCATGGCAGCATGGGCATTGAATGCGGGCATCACCACCGTGCGCGGCGCCAGAACCCAGTTCATGTGCGAGGCCGCGCGTACCGCGCCGTCCTCATCCACAACCCGTCCCGGCGAGGGCAGGCGCACGACTTCCAGCTTGCGCGCCTTTGCATCGCGCGCGCTTTCCAGCTGGCGGGCAATGGCATCGAAGGTTTTCGCATTGGGGTCATCGCTGCCACTGGCCTGCTGACAGGCCACCACGCCTGGCGCGATGAAGCGGGCGATATTGTCGACATGCCCGTCGGTATGATCACCGGCGAGGCCCTCATCGAGCCAGATGACGCTCTGGATACCCAGCGCGTCTTTCAGCCGGTCTTCCACCTGCGCTTCGGTGAGGCCGGGATTGCGGTTGGCATTGAGCAGGCACTGGCGCGTGGTGATCAGCGTGCCTTCGCCATCAAACTCCAGCGCGCCGCCCTCACAGACCAGATCGATCTCCTTGAGCCTGGCGCCGGCAAGCGACGCGACGGCGAGACCGATTTGCTGGTCGCCATCCAGCTCATACTTGCGGCCCCAGCCATTGAACCGGAAGCGCACCGCCGTCAGCTGGCCGCCTGAGACTGCCAGGACCGGCCCGGTATCGCGCACCCAGACATCGCCATACGGATTGCGCACCGTTTGCACCGTTTCGCCGAGACGGGCATGGACATCGCGCACTGTCTCGTCGCTGGCCGCATGGATGGTCACCGCCTGCCCGCCGCGCACCAGATGGCTGACAAAGCTGGCAAATTCGGCGCGCGCCGGATCAAGATCATCTTCCCACAGCGCGCCATCGGCCGGCCAGCAGGTGTGGATGACGTCTTGCGGCGCGGTCTCGTGGGGAATGTGAAGCGAAGCAGTCATGGCGATCCGGGACAGAAGCTGGCGGCAGGTATGTCTGCCGCTGGCTTACCATGCCTGAGAAGCGGTAGCGATGGCGTTAAGCGGGCCGGGAAAATACGTGGCAGCAAAAGAAAAGGGCGGCTCTGACGAGCCGCCCTTCCCTGCACTCTCAAACCGTAAGGTCTGGTTACTAGAACTCGTAACGCAGGCCCACGCGGACCGACCACAGCGAGGCCGAACCCTGACGGCTCTGAACCAGGCGGTTCGGGCTGAAGTCGCGATACTCGATCTGGGTCCCACCATTGATCAGACCCGCACTTGCCGCCTGGACCGTGCCGGGGAAGCTGGCCTGACGGAAGATGCCCCATTCGTCGCTGATCAGGTTCGGCAGGTTGTCGATCACGATGAACGCCGCACTGCGGTGACCATCGAGAAGACCCGGCAGTTCCTGCTCGATACGCAGGTCCGCCTTGATCCACCAATCGGAGTTGAACTCGTTACGCGGAACGAAGCCACCCGCATAACCCATAAGGCCCTGTTGCTCCAGATAGTTGAAGAAGCCCTCTACGTCGAACCCGCCGGCGAACGCGACATTGGGATCGCTCGGACCGTTCGGGACGTACAGCAACGAGCTCGGCCCACCCTGGAAGGGGTTGAAGCCCAGCAGATTGTTTGAACCGAACGTGTAGCTGTAGGGGCGGCCCTGTGCGGCCTGTCCAAACAGGGTGAAGCGCGTGCGGTATTCTTCCACGAACTCGTGCTCGTAGTTCAGCAGCAGCGTGAAGCGGTGCGGCACGTTGTAGTTGGACTGAGCCACTTCATCCAGCTGCGGGTTGAAGTAGGAGCGGTTGCTATAGTTGGAGAATGCCACCGAGCTGGTCATCGGCTGAACTTCGTGAGCGTCCGAATATGAGTAGCCGGCAACCCAGCTAAGGCCGAAATCGTACTCGCGCTGCACGGTGATGCCGAAATTCCAGGAGTCGACGTCACGCGTGGAGTTGGTGAGAACGAAAGACGGTTCCCGGTTGCTGGCGAAGACCGGAATACCGGCAACGGCCGTAGCAACCTGGTCCAGGTCACCGCGGCGCACGACCGCCGAGTTCTGGGCCCGGTTGAACAGGAGGTCGGCATTCACGATGTACTCACCGCCCAGGAAGCTCGGCAGCGCAGCATCTACAAGCCACGTCGCACCCAGAGAGACTTTCCAATCTGCGGGAATGTCAAAGTTCGGATCCAGATAGTTGATCTCAAAATTGTCACCGGAACCGGCGGCAACCGCATCGATCAGCTCTTGAGGGACCGCAAAACCAGCCGTCAGGCCGTTCGGGTACACAACATCTGCATCAAACAGCGAGCGCGAACCATCGGTATAGCCGAAGGAGCGGCCACGCTGACCGAACTGGGTCACGTTGTTCGCCGAGTAGTTATTCGACAGCCAGACATTCGGGTTACCACCGGAGAACAGGCCGATGCCGCCACGGGCGGTCAGCGTGTCGCTGATATCCCACTGTACGGCAAAGCGCGGCTGAAGAAGGCCGACACCGTCAAGCGTCTGGGAGTTGGAGAAGCCATAGTCGGCGACAAAGTCGGGATTTTCCGGCGGAGTGTCGTCCGTCGTGTACCAGTCATAGCGCAGACCGGCTGTGACGGTCAGGTTGGACCCGGCCTGCCACTCGTCCTGGGCAAACACGGTGTTAATCGCATAGCCCCAGTCGGCTGCCGCATCCGTCGGGTTCAGCGAAGGCGCGTTGTTGTAGGAGATCGCGCTCGGGAAACCATTTTCAAAGTCCGCGATGCTGTCGAACTGGAACTCGCCGATGCTGTGCTGCACGAAGAGGTTGAAGATCTCATACTCTTCACGCTCGTAACCGAACGAGATGGAGTGATCGTCCAGCTGGTAGTTGCCGCGCAGCTGGGTCGAAAGGATGGAATAGTTCAGCTCGTTGGACTGACGGCTGTCATCGCCGCCCAGATAGATCGTGTTGCCGTTAACATCGATCTGGAATTCGCCGAAGCCTGCCGTATCGAGCGAGTTCTGGCGGTTGACCAGATCGATATAGCTCACGCGCAGCTCGGTGGAGAAATTGTTCGTCCAGTCAGAGAACAGCGAGCCAGTGTAGGAGTTCAGCTCTGCACCGCGCTCGTACAGGTGGTTGGAGTATTCGAACTCGTCGCTACCGCCATCCGACTGCGTGATGTTGAAGCCGTCATTGTAGTTGTAGACGAAGCTGGCACGGTGGTTGTTGCTGATTTCCCAGTCGAGACGCACAAGAAGCTTCTCGTCCGTGTTGTCATAGCTCGACGGGGTGCCACCGGGATCGTAATTGTATTCGTCCTGCGCAATGCGGCGGATTTCGTCGAAGTCGGCAATCGTGAAGCCGGGAATTTCGACCGTCGCGCCCGAACCTTCCGGGCCACGATCGAAGGTGTTGGTTCCGTCGCGGCGCTCATAGGCCGCGAAGAAGAACAGCCGATCCTGGATAATCGGGCCGCCGACATTGATACCGTAACGATAATCATCGAACGGTTCGATGTTGATGGAGCTGCCTTCAAGGCTGCTGCCCGTCAGGTTGTCGCTGGTGTAATCCACGAAGAAACCGCCGCGGAACTCGTTCCCGCCGGACTTGGTCACCGCGTTGATATTACAGGCGGAGAAGCCGCCATAGCGCACATCAAAAGGCGCCAGTTCGACCGCAACCTGCTCGATGGCGTCGTAGGAGAAGGGCTGGCCCTCGGTCGGGAAGCCATTGCTGTTGAGGCCGAAGCCGTCATTCAGACGCACACCGTCGACGGTGAGGCTGTTGAAGCGCGGGTTGGCACCGGCGCACTGGATGGCATCGACGAACGACTCGTCGACATAAATCCGCGGGTCGATGCGAACGATGTCATTCAGGCTGCGGTTGATGGCCGGCGCTGCGGTGAGCACGTCCTGGCCGAAGGTGGCGTTCGGACCGATCGCGGTTTCAACCGTCTGGATCGCTGACCCCGTGACGACGATGACTTCGGTCGCCTGGGACGCTTCGAGCGTCTGGTCGAGGCGGAAGGTCTCGCCGAGGTTCAGGGCGATCCCTTCAACCTGACGCGGCTGATAGCCGTTGGCGGTGATGGTCACCGTGTAGGGACCACCGACGCGCAGGCCGCGGGCGGAAAAGACGCCGCCAGCGGACGTGACGCTGTTCGACACGGAGCCCGAAGGCTGGTGCACAACCTGCACACTGGCGCCGCTGACCGGCGCGCCGTTCTGATCCGTGATCTGGCCACGGATATCGGATGTTACCTGCTGGGCATGCACAGCAGCAACCGGAGCCATCGCAGCGAGCGCGGCTACAGAAGCGCCGTAAGCAAACTTCTTGAGGAAAGTCATGGGATGTCCCCCTGGATCGACCTGAAAAAAACGAAGCCCGCCGGACTACGGGCGTTCGAGGGACCGCTTAGGGACGCTGCGAGTCGGTTAGGTGACAAGAGTGTGAAGGTTTTGTTTCATAGGGTGCCGGTTATTAACAGGACGGTACGCCGCACACGGACTGACTGACAGCGCTTTTACCGGAAATTTCAGAATGATATGGCGTTACTTCATGTCAAAACCGCTCAGTTCAGCTGCCCGGCCGGAGCCGAACCCATGCGGCCCGTGACAGCGGCTGGCAGCCAACCGTGGCATAAGCGCAACGCTCCATCTGCAGCTGGCCTGTGCCAGGGCGCGCAAGGCGGGTGCACTCTGCGCTGCGGGCGATTATGAAGAAGAGTGCGCTTCTTTGACGCCCAACCGGAACAGCCTGCCATGAACCCTGTCCCTGCCAGCCAGTTTCCCATTCCTGCCGCCAGACTGGCCCTCATTGCGGGCCTGTTTGCTGCGGTATTGCTGGCCGTGCGAATCACGGGCCTCGTCCTCTACCCCTCCGCCCTTCATGCCGATGAGACCCAATACTGGATCTGGTCGCGCAATGTTGACTGGGGCTATTTCTCCAAACCTCCCCTCATCGCGTGGATTATTGCTGCGTCGACCAGCGTGTTTGGCAATGCGGACTGGGCGGTGCGCCTGCCCGCACCCATTCTTCATACGATTACCGCGACCTTCCTCGCTCTGAGCGCCAACCGTCTGTTCGGTCCGGTCACGGCCTTCTGGTCCTTCATTGTCTGGCTGACCCTGCCTGCGGTCTGGCTTTCAGCCGCCGTGATGACGACCGATTCCGCCCTTCTGATGTTCTGGTCTGCATCGCTTTACGCCTTTATCCGCCTGCGTGACGGCGGCGGCTGGATCAGCGCGCTGGGCGTGGGTGCCGGCATTGGCCTGGGCATCATGGCCAAATATGCGATGAGCTATTTCATTGCCGGTCTGGTGCTGGCGGCGATCCTTGATCCGGTCTCGCGCCGGGCACTTTTACAGATCCGCACGCTGGCCGCCGCCGCGCTGGCCTTTCTCATCGTCCTGCCCAACCTGATCTGGAACTGGCGCAACGATTTTGCGACCCTGTCCCATACCGCTGCCAACGCCAACTGGGACGAAGATCTGATCAATCCGGGTCACGCCATCAGTTTTGTGCTCGACCAGCTGGGCGTGTTCGGCCCCGTCTTGTTTCCGGTCCTGGTCGTCGTTCTGGTATGGACCGCCCGGCGCTGGCTGTCGGGACAGGCTGATGCGCGCCTGGTCATGCTGGCAAGCTTTTGCGCCCCGGCCATTATCGTCGTGACCTCGCAGGCCTTCCTGAGCCGGTCCCACGCAGGATGGGCCGCCAGCGCCTATGCCGCCGGAACCCTGATCGTTGTTGCCCTGCTGATGGAAGGGCCGCGCTGGCGCCGGTGGCTTGTGGCCGGCTCGGTGGCGGTACACACCATCGCCGGGCTCAGCATGGCCACGCTTGCCCTTAGCCCGGCCCTGACCGAGCAGGTGGGCATGGCCAATGCCTTCAAGCGCGTGCGCGGCTGGCCGGAGACGGCTGAACGTCTGGCCGAGGCGGTGGAGCGCACAGGCGTCGAGGCAATTGTTTTTGATAACCGCAACGACTTCCACCAGATGCAGCGCTATGGCACGGGCATCGATGCCGAGCTTTACATGTGGGTGCGCTATTCGGGCATCTCCAGCCATGCCGAGCTTGGCTGGTCGCTACCCGCCGGCTTTACAGGTCCGGTTTTGATTGCATCCGAGCGCCCGATAGAGGTGCCGGTTCTGGCGCTGGATTTTGCGCGCATGGACCCGCAGGGCGAAATCCGCGTGGATCTGGGCGGCCGGCGCGAGCGGGTATATCAGCTCTTCCTCGCGCAGGATTACCGCCCGGCGCTGCGTACACAGGCGTTCGAGGATGCTATCTGGCAAGCGCGCGAGGCAGACGCTCAGTAGCCGCCCGCCTCATCACCCCACACCTCGCGAAGCCGCTGGTCGCGCCGGCAACCGAAGCGGTAGCGCTGATAGCGGATCGGATTATTGTCCGCATAATCCTGATGATATGCCTCGGCGGGCCAGAAGATTTCCGCATCGCGGATACGCACCTCTACCGCCTCGCCAAAGCGCGCTTCAACCTCGGCCAGGCTCGCCTGGGCTGCCTCACGCTGCGTTTCGTCAAGCGTGAAAATCGCCGGTGCATAGGTGGGCCCCCGATCACAGAACTGACCGCTGCCGTCAAACGGATCGACATTGCGCCAATAGTGGGAGAGCAGCGCTTCATAGCTAACGGCTTGCGGATCATAGATGATCTCGACCGCCTCGACATGGCCGGTATTGCCGTTGACCACCTGGCGGTATTCGGGGTTTTCGACATCGCCTCCGGTGAAGCCGGACACTACATCGATCACGCCATCAAGATCCTCGAAATCGGCTTCGGTGCACCAGAAGCAGCCGGAGGCGAATATCGCGCGCGACTGTCCCTCCGGCATCGCATCGGGGTCGCCAGCCTCTTGCGCGGAGCCGGCAGGGCTGTCTGAGCAGGCAATCAGGCACAGCGCGGCGAGAGAGGTGAGAAAGCGCATGAGGGGTCATCCTGTGGTTTGCGTCGTCCCAGTAGATGATGCAAACCCGCGCCGGGGAAAGCCCCGCGCGCGAAATTGTGACCTTCACACCGCTCCGGCGATACCGCCCAGCTCCTCCAGCCCGGCCGCCAGCGCGAGGTTTTGCACCGCCTGCACAGCCGCGCCTTTGAGGAGATTATCCAGCGCGCACACCAGCGTGGCATGGCGCCCGCCCTCACCGATGGACCAGCCGCCAATGACCGCACCGGGCATGTCCTGCCCGTCGCGGATTTCGGGGATGGTATCGATGAGGCGGATGAGCGGCTCGCCTTCATACGCATCGTGATAGCGCGCCTGCAGCGCAGGCGCCGTCACCGGCTCGCGAAAGGAGAGCTGCGCCGTCATCGTGATACCGCGGAAGAAGGCGGCAACATGAGGGCTGAAACGCACCTCATGGTCCAGATGCCGGCTCATCTCGCGCTCATGCAGATGCCCGGTCAGGCTGTAGGGCATGAGGTTGTCCTTGAGAGCCTCGACATCATTCTTGCGGCTGGGCGTGGTGCCTGCACCCGAATAGCCCGACACGCCAAACAGATGCGCCGGACCGCTCAAGAGATCGCGCACCGGATGCACGCACAGCTGGCCAGCCGTGGCATAGCAGCCCGGATTGGCAATACGCGTGGCGGCTCTGAGCGCGTCGCGCCCGTAAAGCTCGGGCAGGCCATAGGTCCAGCCCGGGTCAAAACGGTAATCAGCGGACAGATCGACAATGATGGTCCGGGGCGCCACTGCCTCGATGGCCGCCACATAGGGGGCCGCCTCGCCATTGGGCAGGGCCAGGATCACGGCGTCTGCTCCGCGCGCGGCCACGTCCTGCGGCCCCATCGCTTCAAAAATCAGGCCATCGCGCGCTTCAGGTGCCAGGCGAGAGACCGGATCGCCTGCCATTGCGCGCGAGGACGCGAACACAAGGCGCATATCACTGCGGCGCGACAGGATGGCCACCAGCTCCTTGCCGGTATGTCCGCGCGCGCCCACCAGTCCGACGGTCAGCATGGCGTCAACTCCTCAGCGTCGCAGGCAGCGCGGCGATGCGCTCCACCATGGCCGGGATGCGTGTCAAATCGGTCTCCCCACGCCAGAACACCGTCCATTGGCCGGTCTTCACCGCGCCGTGGCAGGTCGCGTAGTAGAACTCGTTGATCGGATTATCGCTGCGCGAGCGCCAGTAGAGCTTCGGCGCATAGGCGGTCAGCTTGCGCCAGACGGCCCCGCCCAGCCCCTCGCCGCGCGCTTCATCAAGTACCGCAAACTTGTCGAGATAAACCACATCATCAAGCTTGGCTGTGATCGCCGCCGCCCGGTAGCTTTCCGTGACGAAGGTGCGGTCGAACACAAGCTGATCGAAATAGCTCTCCAGCAGCGGACGGCCAAAGGCAGTCTCGATCAGCGTCTTGGCGCGGGTACGGTCGAGCTCTGACTTGTCTGTCAGCTCCAGCATGCGCTCACCCTTGCGCACCAGCGTGCCGGAGCCGGCATGGGTGAACAGCTCCTTGGCCAGCTCGCCAGGGCTGGTGATGGAGACCGAGCTGGAGAGCGGCAGATCATCCAGCAGCCGCTTGATCTCCTCCATCTTCAGGCGCATCCCGCCCGAGACCCAGTCGGCGCCCATCAGCTCCTCGAAATCGGTGGCCAGGTTGATCGCCGACAGGGGCTTGCCTTGATCATCCAGCAGCGCGCCGGTCCCTGTCAGGAAAACGATCTTGTAGGGCTGGAGCGCATGGACCAGCGCGCGCACCGCCGCATCGGCATTGATATTGACCAGCCGGCCATCGGCGGTATCGCCAAGGCAGGCGAGAATCGGTGCCTGACCGGCACGCGCCGCCGCCGCAACCAGCTCAAGGCGCACGCGTGTCGGGTCGCCCACCCGGCCGAGCTCGGCCTCATCCATCAGCTGGGCTTCAAACACGCCACTGGGGATTGCTGCGGCACGACCGCCGCAATCGCGGATCGCCTGCACCAGTTCGAGATTGACCCGCGTCAGCGTATCGCGAATGACCGGAATGGCCTCTGGCGGGGTCACGCGCAGGCCCTGCTTCCTCACGGTCTCAATACCCGCTTCGGACAGCGCCTTGTCGAGCTGCGGGCCGCCGCCATGCACAACGATGGGAGCCAGCCCCACTGTCTGCAGGAAAGCCAGCGAGGCTGACAGCGCTGCCATCTCCTCTTCCATCACCGCGCCGCCGACCTTGATGACGGCAAAGCGTTCCTGATCGAGGCGAGAGAAGCGGGTGAGATACTCGCGTATCTCCTTGCCGTCGCGCATCTGGGAGAGAAGCTGGACAATGGCCGAGCGGACCGGAACGGCCGCTCCGCCGCGCTCGGGTGCCGGTGTGCCGGTAGAAGAATCGATCACCGTGCCCGCCCGCTGACCAGGGTTTCCATGATCGCCTTCTGCACATGCAGGCGGTTTTCCGCCTCGGCAAGACCGACGAAGTTGGGCGAATCCACAACCGAGTCGGCAATCTTCACATTGCGCCGCATGGGCAGGCAGTGGCTGACCAGCGCGTCATTGGTCATCGCCATTTTCGCATCATCGATCATGAAGTCTGCGCCCTTCGCCCGGTAGGGGGCCTCACCCTCCCACTGGCCGAAAAAGGGCAGCGCGCCCCAGCTCTTGGCGTAGACGACATCCACATCGTCATAGGCCTCAGCGATATCGGTATGCACCGAGAAGCGGGTGCCCGCCTCGTCGCAGAACCCGTTGGCGGCATCCATGTAGCGCGCATCGAGCCGGTAGACCTCGTCCGGGATCAGCAGCCGCACATTCATGCCGAACTTGGAGGCGATCAGCAGCGCCGAATTGGCCACCGCCGTGTTGAGCGGCTTGGGATGGGGCACCCAGGTCAGCAGGTAATTGCCGCCGCGCACATCGCCGATCTCGTCCTGCAGCGCCATCATGTGCGCCAGCTCCTGACAGGGATGGACGATCGTCTCCATGTTGATCACCGGAACGGTGGCGTATATCGCATAGGCGCTGATCAGCGGGTCCTCGCGCTCGGCGGTCCAGTTCTCGAATTTCGGAAAACAGCGAATGGCGATGAGGTCCACATAGGAGGACAGCACCCGCGCCGCCTCTTTCACGTGCTCCTCGGCGGTGCCGTCCATGACCACGCCGTCTTCAAACTCGACCGGCCAGGTGCCGCCGCGCGCATCGAGGATGATGGCGTGCCCGCCCAGCTGGTGCGCGCCCAGATCAAACGAAGTGCGGGTACGCAGCGACGGGTTGAAGAAGACCAGCGCAATGGATTTGCCCCTCAGGGCGTCGCCCTGCGGGCTGGCGCGAAACTCGCGCGCGCGGTCAATCAGGCCCTGAAGCTCTTGTCTCGACCAGTCTGCGGTAGTGAGAAAATGCCGCATCGTTTCGCGCGCCTCCCAAAGGCAATGGAAAGCTCACGCGTTTAGCGCTCCTTGCTGCAATGCGCAAACGCATGTGTGAGCCGCAGGAGGTGCTCGAGCCTCCACGCCAATGGCATTTGAACCCCCGCAAGCCCGAAGGGCTATCCGCAGCCTACGGCCAGTTCTGCGAGAGGTCCCGGCAATGCGCTTCGCGTGGCCGGGCGTTCAGTGTTTCTTCGAGCCGGTCACGGGTTAACCTGAACGTCAGCGACGGCCTCCACAGGGTCCGCCAGTTCCGCCTCCAGAGGCTCCCCGCGCGCATCGGCGTCCAGAGCGGCGATGAGGGCATCATCGCGGTCGTAGATATCGTGGATGAAGCGGACCTGCCCGAAACGGTCGGAGACAGCCGTGAAGTAGAGAATGTGGACGGGAACAGGATTGTCCAGCCAGACACGGCGTGTGCGTCCGGCCTCGAACGCGTCTTCCATCGCCTCCCTCGTCCAGCCCTCCTCGCCCTGCAACACCCACCAGGCCAGTTCGCGCGGCTCGTCGACGCGTACACAGCCCGAGGACTCATTGCGTTGCACATTGTCGAACAGGGCGCGCTGGGGCGTATCGTGAATGTAGATATTGTGGATGTTGGGGAACATGAACTTCACCTCCCCCATCGAATTGCCACTGCCCGGCAGCTGAATGACGCGGTAGCGCCGACCGGCCCAGTCGGCATCTGACGGATTGACGACCGCGCCGGTGGACAAATCCACCAGCCGGTAGCCCGATGCCAGCGCATAGCCCGGATTGGTCTGGAACCGGCGCAGCCACGGCGCGCCAAGTCCGGTTGGCGTGTACCAGACCGGATTGATCTCGATAAAGGTCATGTCCTCGGAAAAGACCGGCGTGCGGCTATAGCCGCGCCCTATCATCGAGCGGTGCACCCGCTCCAGCTCGCCACCCGACCACGCCTCCAGCCGGTAATCGGCGAGGTTGACGCGGATATGGCGCTCGCCCAGATCACGCGCCACCCAGCGCCAGCGCTCCAGATTGGCCCGCACCTGATCAAGCCGGTGGCGCGGCGGTGTGTTGAGCTCGCGCAAAGTGGCGCTGCCAGCCACGCCGTCAGCGGCAAGATTGTGGCGCGCCTGAAACCGGATCAGCGCGGTACGGACGCGCTCGTCGAACGGCGCACCCGGTTCACCCTGCCGGGCCAGAAGCCCCTCCTGATAGAGCCGCGCGCGCAAGGCATCGACCCGTTCACCGCTATCACCGGGCTCTATCGGCTCACCATCAGGAATGGGCCTGTGCGCCTGCATGATGGTATGGCGGCGGATCAGCTCCCGGCGCAGCGCCATGTAGTCCGGATGAGATGGGCTTAGCCCTTCGAGCGTATCGAAAACCGTATTCTCGCGCAGGGCCGTTGCCAGCAGAAGCGCGATATCGGGATGACGCTGGGGCGCGGTCCAGTCCGGCTCCAGCCGGCGCGGGTCTATCCGCCCGACGGCAAGATCGCTGGCCAGCGCCATGAAGGCCTCGCGGGCAAGCCGGTCACGCTCCACGCCCGCAGGCAGTCGCGACACATCATCGGGAGAGGGGTAGTGGTCAGGCGTCAGGCCGTGTGTCCAGGCCTCACCAATCGCGTCAGCCAGATCGGCGATATCGGTCTCGTCCCACGCCTGGCGCGCCTGGGCCGTTCCGCACAGCGCCATCAACACAACCATCAGCCATATGGGAAACGCTCGCGCGTCCATCCTGTCCCCCTTCCCTCAATGATCAGGGTAACAAGGTGTCCGCCGGATGAGAACGGGAATAATCGGGAAAACAAAAGCCCCGGACCTTGCGGTCCGGGGCTGATGCATACTCAGCGTGAGAAGGAGTTTGCCTTATTCAGGCGCGCCATCCTCAGGGTTATCCTCAGAGGCTTCCTCGGCAGACTCTTCCATGTCATCGGCGGAGTCGTCCATGGCGTCACCGGCTTCATCAGCCCATTCGCCCATCTGATCGCCCGCGTCTTCGGCGGCGTCAGTGGTAGCGTCCCAGGCGTCGTCAGCAGCGTCCGTAGTATCCTCCCACGCCTCTTCAGCGGGGCTTTCCTCTTCGGTGCCTACTGCCTCATCGATCTCTTCGCCCGCTTCTTCTGCCGGACCCTGTTGCTCACAGGCGGCCAGAATCGCGCTTGCAGCAAACGCAGCCAGAACAAATTTCTTCATCGTCATCATCTCCATCTGTGACCTGTCCATCAGAGAGGCCGGCGGCGCGTCTTGTGCCCCGGTCTATCGCAGCCCCTGCGGAATAACCGCAAAGGAACGCCAACAGTTTCCGGCCTTCCCGTCAAGCAATAACAAACCTCAGGGTCCATAAATCGCCAGACATACCGCCCTGAAACAACGCACGCTTGCCGGTTTTGGTTGCATTCATCTTGCGAAGACCAACATAAGCCAATCTTACAGATCGGTCATGGACGCGTGATGGACGCCGCGTGCAATCGCCCTGGCCAGACAATCGGCAGCAAGGCTCCCCAGCTCCGCAAGGGCAAGCGGTGCGGGATCAGGCAGCGCAGCGCGCCCTGTCGACGCCACGAACACCACATCCCCGTCAAAAGGCGTGTGCACCGGGCGAATGGCCCGCGCCATGCCGTCTTGCGCCATGATGGCCACCCGACGGGCCTGATCGGGTGTCAGGGCCGCATCGGTGGCGATAACGGCCAGCGTGGTGTTGGTGCGCGGGGCCGGGTTGAACTTCGCCTCGCCCCAGTTTTCCAGATCGTCCAGCGGCGCCGGCGCGCAGCCCAGCCCGCCAAATTCTGCGTCCCGCTCAAAAGGCGCCGCCCAGTATTGCTGTGTGCCGGGCACACGCACCGAACCGAAACTGTTCACACACACCAGCGCGCTGACCGTATAGCGATCGCGGGATTTTGCACTGGCAGACCCCGTGCCGCCCGCCAGCGCACCGGCGCGCGCGCCATAGCCCGCCCCGGCGCGGCCAAGCCGGACGGGCGCGCGCCGCAGGGTATCGTCCAGCGCCGCCCGGCCAAGCGCATGGTAGGGCGGTGCATCGCCCCAATCCTTGCTGCCGCCATTGGCCAGATCATAAAGAATTGCCGCCGGAACGATGGGAGAGGCGGGCACGCCGGGCTGGTTCATCAGTGCAAAGCCCCGCCCGTCAGCACCCAGCGACGCGCACACCGCATCGGCCGCGGCCAGCCCGTAGACCGAACCGCCCGACAGCACGATCGCGTCAACGCCTTCGACCAGTCCACCGGGCCGCAAGGCGTCGGTTTCACGTGTGCCCGGCCCGCCACCGCGTACATCGACGGCGGCGATGGCCGGTTCATCGAAGAGGACCAGCGTCACGCCCGTGCGCACAGCCTCGTCTTCAGCCTGCCCGACGCAAAGACCGGCAATATCAGTGAGATCGTTTGTCATTGGCGCGCGCCCCGGTTTCTGCCCGAAAACAGGCTAGCGTGATTGATACGGCGCCAAAACAAAAACCCCCGCAAGGGCGAACCTTGCGGGGGCAAAACCGCCCAGGGACGGTAGGAAAGCCTACCAGTTCACGCGCACGCGGCCATAGACGTAGCGGCCGTTAAAGCCCGCAGGCGAGAAGCTGGAGAAGGGCAGAATACCGTTGAAATTCAGCCCCGCCGGAACATTGTCGGGATAGGTATCAAAGACATTGTTAGCGCCGACCGCCAGATTGACGCGGCTGGTTATGTCCACATTGCCTTCCAGATCGACAATCCACTGTTCAGACAGGGTCACATCGCTGGCCGCAGCCGTACCTGGCGACAGGGTTTCACCAAAGCGCGTGGCGCGGGCAAAACCGCCCAGCCGGTCACGCGACCAGTCGAGGCCCAGAATGAACTTGTCCTGCGGCGTGCCTTCCTCGAGGCGCAGCGTGGATTGACGCCCGAAAATCACCGGCGGCGGGGTGAGCGAGGACAGGGTGCCTGTTGACTGGATATTGCTCAGATCGACCGTGTTGTAGTTATAGCCGAACGTGGCGTTGAAATCGCCGATATCCCCCGCTGACCAGCCATAGCTGGCGACGATATCGACGCCCTCGGTCGTGCTGTCAGCCGCATTCAGGAAGAAGCGTGCCGAGGAGACCCCTGCGGGCAGGATGGCCTGCACTTCGGGCGAGTTCAGGTTTTCCGACAGCAGGATGCGGTCATCGATATCGATGCGGTAGGCATCAATGGTGAGCGCAAATCCGCCGCTGGCAAACACCGCGCCGAGCGAATAGTTGACGCTGGTCTCCGCTTCAAGCGGTGTGGCACCCAGCGCAATGGCGGTCGGGCTGGAGACCGGGAAGGTGCCGGTCTCGTCCGGCACGCCGCCGGTAAACACCGTTGCCGTCGAGGTGAAGAAGGACTGGTGCAGGGACGGCGCACGGAACCCCGTGCTTACCGAACCGCGCAGCGCCAGCGCATCGGTCACCTCGAACCGGCCGGCAATCCGACCATTGAGCGTGTCGCCAAAGTCGGAATAGTTCTCGTAGCGCGCCGCCGCCGACAGGGTCAGACGGTTGTTGATATCCGCTTCGAGATCGGCATAGGCACTGAAGGATTCGCGGCTGGTATCCACTTCATTGCTGGGCTGGAAGCCGGGGAATACCTGGCTGCCCGGAGCGCCGGGGAACGGGCCTTGCTCGTAGGACGCCGGCTCACCGGCCCCGATCTCGAAATTCTCGTAGCGTGCCTCGAGGCCCAGACCCACATTGAGCGGACCGGCAAATGCATCGACAGCGTATTGCCGCGCGACATCAAAATTGGCGACCGCCTGACTGTAGGCCAGCCGGCCCGCGTAGAACTCGGTCGGGCTGGCAGCACCCAGAGAGGCATTCAGCGTGTTCTCCACACCGTATTCGATCTGGTTGCGGCCATAGACAAGGCTGAGGTCGGACGACCACTCACCAAGCTCGGCGCGCAGACCGCCGCCGACCGAGTAATCTTCCACTTGCGGGGCAATGAAAGGCAGGAAGCCATCAGGATAGATGGCCAGCACGTTGCGCGCGTCCAGCGCCCGCCGGTAGAAGCCGGCTGAATCCGCTTCGCGGTCCTGATAGCTGGCAAAGCCATAAATCTCATTGCCATTATCGAACGGGATACCGGCATTGGCCAGCAGCGTGATGTCGAGGGCATTGGGATTACCGAAGCGGTGGTTGAGCCGGTCGAACGTGTCCTCGCGCGGATCATTGGCGGCGGGGTATTGCTGGCGCGGGTCCGGGCCGGAGCGGTTGGTGGCACTGCGGTCGCGGAACTCGCCCGAAATAGTCAGGAAGCCATCAGCGCCGAGCGGCAGACCGGCCCAGCCGGAGGCGGTGAACGTCTCGCCATCGGTTTCATCGCGGTCACCGCTGAGCAGCGGCACGGTTGTCACATTCTGACCGTAGGTCAACGTGGCACCGCCGCCTTCGCGGGCTTCACGCAGGCGCACGTTGATGACACCGGCAATCGCATCAGAGCCGTATTGCGCAGCAGCGCCGTCGCGCAGCACCTCAACCGCGCCAATGGCGCTGGTCGGGATGGTATTGAGATCAACAGCCGCCGAGCCGCGCCCGACGGATCCGTTCAGATTGACGAGCGCACTGACATGGCGCCGCTTGCCATTGACGAGGGTCAGGGTCTGGTCGGGGCCCAGACCGCGCAGCGTGGCCGGACGGACAGAGTCTGTCCCGTCCGTCAGTGCAGGCTGCGGGAAGGAGAAAGAGGGTACGGCATAATTGAGGGCCACGTTGAGCTCGGTCGAGCCGTTGGCCTCCAGTTGCGCGTTGGAGATCACATCGACGGGAGCGAGCGTCTGCAGGGCCGTGCGCCCTTCAGAGCGCGTGCCGGTGACGACGATCACCTCTTCGGGTGTGCTGGCAGGTTGCTGGGCAAGCCCCGCACTGGCGGCAACCAGTGCGATAGCGGTGCTGGTTAGTAGCGTTTTCATGGGTCCAATCCCCTTGGGCATCTTGCAGAAAAGAAAAGTGGCTCCAGGCTGCGTTGCAGCGCAGCATTCCGGGAGTGTGTTTCACCCGGACTGCCTGGAAATCGTGTTGCGCGTTAACGGTTTCCAGTCTGGCAGGCGTGAGTTTGTGACAGACAGATGACGGTTGTGGGCTTTCTGCAACAGCCCGCGCCGGCGCGCTTGGCATGAAGAATACCTAACGTCATGATCACGTCCCTCAAAAAACAATCCGCCGGTTGGCGGTAGACAATCGACAAGCTGGACGTCAGCTTGTAGACAGGGAGCGCGTTTCAGGCCGGAAGCGCAATCGAGCGGACCTAAGTATGGCATTAGAAATTCTGAATGATCCGGATGTGACCGACAGCGCGGTCCAGTCGCTGCTGCCGCTCAATGCCTTGCGCGCCTTCGAGGCGGCGTCCCGGCGCGGCAGCCTTGCTGCGGCTGCGAGAGAGCTGGGCGTGACGCCGGGCGCGGTGTCCCAGCAGATCCGTCTTCTGGAGGACGTGTTGAAGACACGCCTGCTGGAACGCACCGGGCAGGGCGTGCTGCTGACTGTCGAGGCCGCTGACGCCGCGCCGTATCTGCACGAGGCGTTCGCAAGCCTGGCCGAAGCCAGCGCGCGCCTTCGCTCGGCAGGGGCCGCGCCTGCGCGGGTGCGTCTGGGCGTGCCCGGCGCGTTTGCCGCCGCCTGGCTGGCCCCGCGCCTGGCGAGATCGGGACGGACCGATATCAGCCTGATCAGCGATCCGGGGTCAGAAGATCTCGACCGCTTCCGGCTGGATATCGAGATACGCTTCGGCAATGGCCAGTGGCCGGGCTATGCGGTGCGTCCCTTGCTGTCAGACAGCCTGATGCCGGCTGTCGCGCCGGACCTGCTCGAACAGTGCGATGGCGACTGGCGAAAAGCTGTCACCTGCCTGCCGCTGGTCCACGACACCTCCTTGCCACGTGATCCCGCGCAGCCTGACTGGCAGGTCTGGCTGGCCCGCCGGGGGCTCAAACGCGCCGACATTGCCCAGGGCGATCATGTCAGCGCCCCTGATCATGCCGTGCGGGCAGCGGTTTCCGGGCGCGGGGTGGCGCTGGTGCGCGCCTCACTGACAGAAAGCGCCGTGGCCGATGGCCGACTGATCACACTGATTGCTGACGGGGTGACGCCGCTGTCATGGCGCTATCACCTTCTGTCACCAGAAGGACGCCCGCTCAGCCGCGCCGCACGCGCGCTGGCCGACTATCTGACCGAGGAAGCCAGACCGTTTGAAACAGCCGGGGTCTAGCCAAATCCATTTCCACAACACAGCTTTACCGACGGCCGAACGAGAAAAGAGACCGCCCATGTATATGAACCGCGTGCTGCTTGCCGCCCTCCTGCCCTTCGCCCTTATTGCCTGTTCAGGCGACGCGCCGCGCCAGACCGATACCGGCAGCGGCGATGCCCGACCTGTAACGGAACCGGAAGAGGCGATGGTGGCCGCCGCTCACCCGCTGGCGGTTGAGGCCGGGCTGGAAGCCCTGCGCGCGGGCGGTGACGCAGTGGATGCGGCACTGGCCGTGCAGATGGTGCTGGGCCTCGTCGAACCGCAAAGTTCAGGCCTTGGCGGCGGCTCCTTCATGGTGCGTTATGATGCCGAAACGGGCAGCGTCACGGTCTATGACGGGCGCGAAACGGCGCCGGCTGCCATCTCGGAAGATCACTGGCTGGATGAGAACGGCGAGCCGCTGGGCTTTCTGGATGCCTGGCAGAGCGGGCAGTCCACAGGCGTGCCGGGTGCCGTTGCCATGCTGGCCATGGCGCATGAAGAGCATGGCCGGCTCGACTGGGCGGCAGGGTTCGAGGCGGGCATTGACGTTGCAGAGGCAGGTTTTCCGATATCAGGCCGCACGCACTCGCAGGCCACCCGCGTAGCACAGATATCACAGCTATCGCGCCGGGAACCGGCCCGCTCCTATTTCTATGACGAAGAGGGCAATGCCCGTCCGGAAGGCTTCATCCGTACCAACCCGGCCTATGCGGACACGTTACGGCAGATCGCGGCCGACTGGCGCAGTTTCTACACCGGAGAGATTGCAGAACAGATCGTGGCCCTGGCCGGTGAAGAACCGCGCGGCGGCGTGCTGACAATGGAGGATATGGCCAGCTATCAGCCCCTCCGGCACGAGGCATTATGCGTGCCCTACCGGGTTTACCGCGTGTGCTCGGCGCCGCCGCCTTCATCGGGAGGCGTGGCTCTCGGGGCCATTATGGGCGTGCTGGAAGGCTATGAGATGAACGCCTTCGGACCGGATACGGTGGAAGGCTGGCACCTCTTCATCGAGGCAAGCCGGCTCGCCTATGCCGACCGCGACCAGTATGTCGGCGATCCGGCTTTTGCCGATGTGCCGGTTCAAGGCCTGATTGACCGTGAGTATCTGGCCGAACGCCGCGCCCTGATCTCCATGGAGCAGACGCTCGCGCCGGTGAGCCGTGGCACACCGCCGGGGGCGCCCGATGGCATCGCCGACACCACGCCGGACAATTCCGGCACGTCGCACATGTCCATCCGCGACGCGTACGGCAATGTGGTCTCCATGACGAGCTCGGTGGAAGCGTTTTTCGGCAGCACCCGCATGACGCCGGGCGGCTTCCTGCTCAACAACCAGCTCACCGATTTTGCCTTCGTCCCGCGTGACGCCGATGGCCGCACCCATCCCAACGCGCCGGCGGCGAACAAGCGTCCGCGCTCGTCCATGTCGCCGGCCATCGTGCTGGACTCAGACGGTGAGTTTGTAATGGCCACGGGTTCACCGGGCGGCACGTCGATCATCGCCTACACCGCCAAGACGCTGGTGGCGATGCTGGACTGGGGCCTCAGCCCTCAGGAGGCCGTCGCCCTGCCCAACGTGGTCGCACGCGGCGATATGGTCAGCATCGAAAGCGGATTTGACCCCGAATTGCTGGAAGGCTTGCGTGCGCTGGGTCACCAGATACGCGGAGAGCAAGGCGAAAACTCCGGCCTCCACATTATCCGCAGACACGAGGACGGCACGCTTGAAGGCGGGGCTGATCCGCGCCGGGACGGCCAGGCACGGCAGCCTTAGGCAAAGCAAACGGTATCTACCGTTCCACCACGCTGACAAAGGCCGGATCAAGCGATAGCGATACCGTGTCACCCGTCCGCGCAGCGTGACTGACCGGCGCGCGCGCGGTGACGCGTTCGCCGGTGCGCAGTTCAATGACCATTGCCACCACCGGTCCGGCAGGCCGGCGCGAGACGATGCTGCCAGGCAGGCCCTGTGCATCGCTGTGGCCGATGACAATACCTTCAGGGCGCACCAGGACGGTAACGGCACTGCCTTGAGGCTGGCGCGCAGAAACATCACCCAGAGGCGTCTGCGCCGCGCCGTTCTCTACCTTGCTGGCAAAAGCTTCGACATCACCCAGCATGCGCGCCGCGCTTTCACTCGACGGGGCCAGGTACAGCGTGTCAGGGCGGCCCGACTGGATGATCGTGCCGCGTTCCATCAAGGCAATATCATCGGCGCTGGCCAGCGCGTCATCCGCGTCATGGGTGATGATCAGCGATGCGGTGCCCGAACGGCGCAGCACGTCCAGCGTCATCGCCGACAGGTCTGTGCGCAGGCGGCGGTCGAGCCCGCTGAAGGGTTCATCGAGCAGCATGACAGCCGGTTCGGGCGCCAGCGCACGGGCCAGCGCAACGCGCTGCTGCTCCCCGCCGGACAGCTCATGCGGATAGGCGCGCGCGCGATGGGTCAGCTCGACAGCCGCAAGGCTTTCCATGACGCGCTGGCGGCGGGCGGCTCCGCTCAGATGGCGCAGGCCAAAGGCGACATTCTGGATGGCGGTCAGATGAGGAAACAGGGCGAAATCCTGAAACACCACACCGCAGCGTCGGCGTTCCGGCGCGAGGTGAATACCCGGTCCGCTCCACACGTGTCCGTCAGAGCGTATCTCGCCCGCATGCAGGCGCTCCAGCCCGGCAACCGCGCGCAAGAGCGTGGACTTGCCCGCGCCTGACGGGCCGAGCAGAGCGGTCACCTGACCGGCATGGAGCGCCAGGCTGGCACCGTTCACCGCAACACCGTCATCACCGCCCAGGCGCACCTCGGCCCCGGTGATGATCACGCGCGGCATATCACTATCCGCCGCCATCATTCGGCCAGCCCCGGAATAGCGTCCGAGGGCGGTACGGCGTCGCGCGTGCGCTCGCTGGCGGTGATGCGCCGGGCAATCCAGATCATCGCCGGCAGGGCCGCAGCCACCAGCAGCACGGCCGGCAGGGCGGCCTGTCCCAGACGTTCGTCTGCGGCATAATTGTGCGCGGTCACGGCGAGCGTGTTCATGTTGAACGGCCTTAAAATCATGGTCGCGGGAAGTTCTTTTAGAACCTCCACAAACACAAGCAGGCCTGCCAGCGCCACACCCGAGGAGACAAGCGGCCAATGGACGCGCCGGACAAGTTCCAACGGGCGGGCTCCCAGCGAGCGCGCCGCCGCATCCAGAGACGGTGTCACCCGTGACAGCGCACTCTCCGCCGGCCCAATCGCCGCAGCGATAAAACGCGCCTGATAGGCAAAGACGAGCGCCAGCGCGCTGCCTGTCAGCACCATCGGGAAGGGCGACCCGGTCAGGCTCCGCCAGCCGGCATCCAGCCCGCCCTGGAGACTGCCGAAAATGATCAATACGCCCAGCGCCGCGACCGCGCCCGGCACGCCATAGCCCATCGAGGCGATGCGCGCCGACGCGCGCCCGGCGAGCCGTTGTGTGCGGATCGCATAGGCCAGACCAAGGCCGATAGCGGCCGCGAGAAGCCCTGACACGCCAGCCAGGGCGAGTGAATTGACCGCCGCATCGGCCAGACCTGTCGCCGCCGGCGTCGATACCGCGCGCCAGCCCAGCCGGGCAGCCGGAATGACCAGCCCCATCAGCACCGGCAGCAGGCACGCTATCATTGTCGCCAGCCCCGCCACCGGGGACAGCGTGTGGCGCCGGAAGGCGCGCACATGGCCCGACGCGCTGGTCTGGCGGGCCCGGCGCCGCAAGGCACGCTCGGCCATGAAGATCACAAAGCTGATCGAGACCAGCAACATGGCCAGACGGGCCGCATCGGGAATGGAGCCCTCACCGGCCCAGGCACGCATCAGTGCAACAGTGAGCGTGGGCGCGCCCAGATGGCTGACGGTTCCAAAATCGGCCAGCGTTTCCATCACCACCAGTGCCAGACCGGCAGCCACTGCCGGGCGCACCATGGGCAGCGCCGTGCGGGCAAACGCCTGCAAGGGCGAACAGCCCAGCGTGCGTGCCGCGTCATAGGCGTCGGCTGACTGCGCCGAAAAGCTCTCACGGGCGAGCAGATAGACATAAGGGTAGAAGACAAGGCCGAAGATCGCGCCCGCGCCAAAGGCCCCATGAACGGCAGGCACCAGCCCGCCCAGCGGGCCGGCCCCTTGTGTCAGATCATACCAGCCATAGGCCGCTGCATAGGCGGGCATGGCCAGCGGCAAGGCCAGCATCCACTGGAAGATATTGCGGCCGGGAAACACATAGCGTGTCACCAGCCAGGCTGTGCCGGTGCCCGTCACGCCCGCCAGCAGGGCCGCCGTCAGACCCACAATGGCCGTGTTGACGAGGAACTCCGTCAGGCGCGTCTCGGCGATATGAGCCAGATAATCGGTCCAGGGACCGGACACGGCAAGCCAGGCCACCGCCAGCAAAGGCGCGGCGCAAAGCAGGCCCGCAAAAGCAGCGAGCCAGACAGGATGCAATCCTGCCCGGCCCGTTATTCTGCGGCGAAGTATGCCCGTATCGCCTATGGCCATCCCGCCCGGTCAAAGATGCGCTGGGCTTCCGCTCCGTTTTCGCCGAGCGCGTTGACATTCAGCTCACGCGCCTCGAACCCGGCAAAGCCCTCAAGAACGGTGTTGTCATAGCTGATGGAGGGATCGGCGGGAAACTCGTTGGTAAGCTCGGCGAAAGCGCGCTGGGCCCGCTCCGACAGAAGGAAGGCCAGCAGTTCGCGCGCCGCTTCCGGGTTCGGGGCATTGGCTGCCAGGCCCGCGCCGGAAATGTTCACATAGGTGCCGCCTTCGCCCTGATCGGGGAAAACGATGCCAACGGCTTCGCCGACCGCGCGGTCAGCACTGTCCTCGGCGTTCAACAGACGGCCGAGATAATAGTGATTGACGATCGCCACATCACACTCGCCAGCTGCGACAGCGCGGATCTGGTCGGTATCGCCGCCTTGCGGGGTGCGGGCGAGATTTTGCGCGATACCGCGGGCAAATTCCTCCGCCACTTCCGTCCCGTGCTCGGCAATCATGCCGGCCACCAGCGACTGGTTATAGACATTGGAGGACGAGCGCACGCAGACACGGCCCTCGAACTCGGGCCCTGCCAGATCGGCGTAATTTTGAACTTCGGATGGGTCCACACGGTCGCGGGCATAAACGATCACGCGGGCGCGGGTGGCAAAGCCGAACCAGAGATTGTCCGGGTGCTCAAGGGAATCGGGAACGCGGTCCAGCGCGCCGTCCAGATTGCCAGCAGGCTGGAACAGGCCAGCCTGCTCGGCACGGTGCAGGCGCCCGGCATCCACCGTGATGATGACATCGGCGGGCGAGCGCTCTCCGTCGGCGCGCACGCGCTCGATCAGAAGATCGCCGTCGGCTTCTACCAGATTGATCTCGATGCCGGTCTCTTCGGTGAAGGCCGCAAACACCGCCTGGTCAGAGGCGTAGTGGCGCGCAGAGAAGACATTGACGACACTGTCCTGCTCGGGCTGGCTGCAGGCGGTCAATCCCAGCGCGGCGCACACGGCACCGATGACGGGAAGGCGAAGACGTTCAGACATGGCGTTCCTCTTGGGCTGTGGCGGCGCAAACGCATCCAGATGGACTACCCCGTCGCCAATGGAAGCGCCGTCATGCCACTTCTGAGAACGCTTCGCAAGAGCAGGTCTGACTCATTCCGGACAGCAAACAGCCAGTCGACGCCGCCAGATTTTCCCTGAAGGAAAGACAAATTTTCCCCTGCGGCGGAAACTTGATCCGAATATCGCGCCATCACTTTAAAGTGATCCTTGCACCGCTCTTACAAACTGGCCTTCCGGCACGCGCCAACCGGCCTCGACTGCCCTTGCAGGGATAATCCTGCGGGCAGTCGAAGGTCCGGCATTACACAGATTTAATGAGGAAATCTGGTGGGCGATACTAGGATCGAACTAGTGACCCCTTCGGTGTGAACGAAGTGCTCTACCGCTGAGCTAATCGCCCGGAGGGAGCGGCGTATAGAGGCAAAACACCGCCTTGGTCAAGCGCCCGCGCCGGAGGGACAGGCCGATTTGACTGGACGCGTTCACTGGCTGGATAACAAAATCGCGAGGACCCCCTTCGTCACACTTCCGTCAAGAAGCCAAAGCATCTATATCGCTCATGCCGCCAGGGCGTTTCATCACTGCCCCGGTATGATACCCGACAGTCACCACAGCCGGTGCGCTTTAAGGCCCTAAGCGCGTCCGAAGGAGAAGTTAGTTATGGCCAGTAATGATCTGTGCACGCCCGAAGGCGCCCGCCGCCTGAAAGAACGTATCGAAGCCTATTGGAAAGAGCGTGGGTATGACGTTGCCGTCGACCTCGTTGATGCCGGCTTTATGCCTGCCATGCGCTCGGCCCGCACTGATGTGCGCTCCAACCTCGTCAATGGCATGCCTCGCCCTGCCAATGACCGGGGTGAAGGCCGCCGCACGGCCTGATATTTAGCGGTCTTGCCGGCCTGCCGCAGCAGCGAGCTCTGCCAGCAGTGCGGGAAGCGCCGAAAACGAATCGAAAAGCCGGTCAGCACCCAGCGCGCTGACCGGCTTTTCGCTGTAGCCGTTTGTAAACAGCACGCTTGCCGCGCCCGCGCCTCTGGCCGCGAGTAGATCGGGCTCAGAATCGCCCACGAGGGCGATGAAGCGTGCGTCATCCCCCTCGCCCACCGCCGTCAGCAGATGCGCAGGGTCGGGCTTTGTGGCTGGCACATCCTCCGGCCCGACAATACGCTCGAACCGGCCGGTCAGATCCAGCGCGTCGAGGAGCTGGCGCGCAAGGGCGGACGGTTTGTTGGTACACACGCTCAAGCGCGCGCCTGACGCGGCCAGCGTGTCCAGCGCTGCCTCCACCCCGTCAAACGGGCGGCTGAGCGCAGCAATGCGCGCTCCATAGGTCTCGAGAAAAGCGTGCAGGGCCGATTCGGCTGCATCCGGCTCCAGCGGAGCTCCGGCGCGGACAAAAGCCTGCGCGATGAGCGCGCGCGCACCGCGCCCGACCATCGCGCGCACATCACCAATGGGCACCGGATCAAGGCCGTAAGGCGCTATGGCTTCGTTCAGGGCCCGCACCAGATCGGGCGCGGTATCCACCAGGGTCCCATCCAGATCGAAGGCGATGGAGGCGCCGCGCAGGACCGTCAGATGCGTCATCGCCAGTCTTCCCCTTCGCAAGTATGCACCGGATGGGCTATAGCGCGGGCGGGCCTATGATAACAGCGCCCAGCGGCAGGCAAGGAAGGGCACCCCCATGGCAAGAGCGCGCGCCGTCATCATTCTGGCTGCCGGTCATGGCAAACGGATGAAATCGGCTATGGCAAAGCCGCTGCACGCTGTTGCAGGGCGTTCCATGCTGGACTGGAGTTTGGCGCTGGCCCGGTCATGCGATGCGCAGCACAAGGTGGTGATCTGGGGCGCGCACGGGCCCGAGGTGAAGGCGCGCGCCGAAAGCGCAGGCGCGCTCACCGCGCTGCAGGATCCGCCCATGGGCACAGGCCATGCCGTGCTGTGCGGTCAGGACGCGCTGGCAGGCTTTGATGGCGATGTGGCCGTGCTGTTTGCCGACACACCCCTGATCCGCACGCAGACACTGGAATCGGTATTCGCCGCACTCGAAGCCGGCGCGAATATCGCGGTGCTGGGCTTCGAGCCGGAAAATCCCACCGGCTATGGCCGCCTGATCGAGAACAGTTCCGGCGCACTGACAGCCATTGTCGAAGAAAAGGATGCCAGCGCAGAACAAAAGGCTGTGCGCCTGTGCAATTCGGGCGTGCTGGCCGCGCCCGCCCCGCTGCTTTTCGAGCTGCTCTCGAAAGTCACCAATGACAACGCGAATGGCGAATACTATCTGACCGACATCATTGCGCTGGGGGTCGCTGCCGGTCACAGCGCCCGCGCGGTGCGCGCCGATGCCGACGAGGTGATGGGCGTCAATTCACGCCATAATCTCGCCCAGGCCGAAGCCGCCTTCCAGGCCCGCGCCCGCGCGGCCGCCATGGAGGCCGGTGTCACGCTGGTCGCGCCCGAAACCGTGTTCTTCAGCCACGACACGCAGATCGCCAATGATGTGATCATCGAGCCCAATGTCGTGTTCGGCCCCGGCGTGATTATCGGCACCGGCGCGGCGATCCATGCCTTCAGCCATCTGGAAGGCGCGGTGATTGGCGAGAATACCTCGGTTGGCCCCTATGCCCGCCTGCGCCCCGGCGCGGTGCTGGAGACCGGCGCGAAGATCGGCAATTTCGTCGAGGTGAAGAACGCGCGCCTGCACGCCGGCGCGAAGGCCAATCACCTGTCCTATATCGGTGACGCGGATATCGGGGCGAAAGCCAATATCGGCGCGGGCACCATCACCTGCAATTATGATGGCTATTTCAAACACAGAACGATTGTCGGTGACGGCGCGTTTATTGGATCCAATACCAGCCTGGTCGCTCCTGTAACCATCGGACACGGAGCCTTTACAGGCTCGGGCAGCGTCATCACATCAGATGTGCCTGACGATACGCTGGCCCTGTCACGCGCCCGCCAGGAGAACAAGACGGGCTGGGCCGCACGCTTCCGCCAGACCATGCAGGCGCGCAAGGACAAGACGAAGACAAAATAGACCGGGCAACCGGCCAGGATGACGGCAATCACGAAAGGACCTCCCCCGATGAGCGACATCAAATCCCGCCTGAAAGATTCCGGCCTCTGGCGCACCGACTCCTTCATCAATGGCGAATGGGTGAAGGGTGACAGCCGGTTTGACGTCAATAATCCCGCCAACCGGGAAAAAGTAGCTGACGTGGCCAGCGTCGGCGCCGAGGGCGCAAAGCGCGCGGTGAAAGCCGCAGCGGCGGCAAACCTCGCCTGGCGCAAGACCTCAGCGTTCGAGCGCTCACGTATCGTCAATCGCTGGTATGAGCTGATCATGGAGCATCAGGATGATCTGGGGATCATTCTGGCCGCCGAGATGGGCAAGCCGGTGAAAGAAGCCAAGGGCGAAGTTGCCTATGGCGCAGGTTTCGTCCAGTGGGCCGCCGAGGAAGCGCGCCGCGTGCATGGCGAGACACTGCCCGTGCCGACCCCCGGCGCGCGCGGCTGGACGATCCGCCAGCCCATTGGCGTCGTCTCTTGCATCACACCTTGGAATTTCCCCTCGGCCATGATCACGCGCAAGTGTGGCCCGGCGCTCGCCGTGGGCTGTCCTGTCGTCATCAAGCCGGCCTCTGAAACCCCGCTGTCCGCGCTGGCACTGGCAGAACTTGCTGACCGAGCGGGCTTCCCCAAGGGCGTCTTCAACGTCGTCACCGGTGAGGCGCGCGAGATTGGGCCGGTCCTGACCGGTTCCGAAGATGTCGCGATGGTCGCCTTTACCGGCTCGACGGCTGTCGGCGCATTGCTGATGGAGCAGGCCGCCAAGACCATCAAGCGCGTCGCGCTGGAGCTGGGCGGCAATGCCCCCTTCATCATCATGGATGATGCCGATCTGGAAAAAGCCGCTGACGGGCTGGTGCAAGGCAAGTTCCGCGCAGCCGGCCAGACCTGCGTATCACCCAACCGGGTCTTCGTGCAGGAAGGCGTGATCGACAAGCTCACCGAGCTTTTGAAAACGCGCGTCGCCAAGCTGAAACTCGGTGATCCGTTCGCCGATGGCACCGATGTCGGCCCGCTCATCCATGAGGAAGCCGTCAGCCGCGTCGCCGAGCTGGTCGACAACGCGGTCTCCAAGGGCGCCAAAGTGCTCACGGGCGGCAAATCGCGCGTCGACGATATGGGCGGGGCGTATTTCGAACCGACCCTCATCAGCGGCGCAGACCATTCCATGAGTCTCGCCTGCAACGAGATTTTCGGCCCCGTCGCCGCGCTCTACCCGTTCAAGGACGAGGAAGAGGTCATCAAGCTGGCCAATGATACCCCGTTCGGTCTGGCCGCCTATCTCTACACACGCGATTCCGGGCGTATGCACCGCATCAGCGAAGGCATTGATTTTGGGATGGTCGGCGTCAACGCCGCGATGGTCGGATCACCCGCCACGCCCTTTGGCGGCATGAAGCAGTCCGGCATTGGCCGCGAGGGCGGCAAATGGGCGGCTGAGGAGTTCACCGAGCTGAAATTCGTCCTCCTGGGCGGGGTTGATCAGTGAGCGCCCAGAGCCAGAAGGCCAGAGCCGCCGAAGCCGCTTTGGACTATGTCGAAAGCGGCATGATTGTTGGCCTGGGTTCGGGCTCTACCGCCGCTCTCTTCGTCAAGGCGCTGGGGCGGCGCTGCGCCGCTGGCGACCTCACCATCAAGGGTATCCCCACCTCGCGCGAGACCGAGGAAATCGCGCGCGAGGCGGGCGTCCCGCTCATCCCCATCGAGCAGGCCGACCGCATTGATGTGGCTGTCGACGGAGCCGACGAGGTGGATGGCAGTTTCCGCCTGATCAAGGGCGGGGGCGGCTGCCTGCTGCGCGAGAAGATCATCGCCGACGCCGCCGATTTGATGGTGGTGCTGGTGGACGAAACCAAGCTGGTCGAAACGCTCGGCGCCTTTCCCCTGCCCGTCGAGATCGACCCGTTCGGCTGGACCATCACCGCCAAGAAAGTGTTCGACGCGCTGCGCCGCGCAGGCGTGGCCCGGCCGCTAGTGGATATCCGCCGGCAGGGAGACCGCAGCGAGCCCTTCATCACCGATGGCGGAAACTACATCCTCGATTGCGCCTGCGGGGCTATCGAAGACCCCGACAGCGTGGACGCCGAACTGCTGGCCCTGCCCGGCGTGGTCGATCATGGCCTTTTCCTCGATCAGGCCCGCGTGGTGATCGTGGGCGAGGACGATGATGTGAAGGTGATGGAGCTCTAGCGCCAACGCACCCGACCGGTATCCCTGACCAGCATTGTCAGGGCGTGGCGGGTTTCGCCCTGCTGACCCCTGTCCTAGGCTTTTTCCGGTTCAGACATCTGCCGGAAAGGGCCTGACATGCGCGCCATTATCACCACCTTCATGCTGGCTGTGGCCCTGCCCTGTTCAGGCCTTGCCGCCGACAAGCCCGTGGCATCTGCCGAAACCGGCGCGAGCCAGGAAGGCATCGAGGCAGCGCGCGAGTTCGCGCGTGTCAGCGGTATGTGGCAAGCCATCCTTAACGAGGTGTCCGATCTGGGCAGTGTTGTCGTCGACAGCCTGCGTCAGGACACGCCCGATATGCGCGCCGATCAGGCCGCCGATATCCGCCAAGTCGTCAATGCACGGTTTGAGGCCGAGCAGGATGATTTGCTGAACTCTGTCGCCGGTGTTCTGGCAAGCCATCTCGCGACCGCCGATCTTCAGGCACTGACCGCCTATTTCGCCAGCACGCCGGGGCGCGCACAGGCCGAGATGATAGCGCAGGGCCGCGAAATGACCGAGGCAGAGATGAGCGAGCTTGTTCTGGCCCTGCCGCCTGAACAGCGCGCGCAAGTGGAAGCCTTCGGAACGAGCGAGGCCGCCCTCAACTGGCTCGCCGCACAGCCGCGCTTCATGAGCGAGGTGAACGAAGTTTCCAACCAGTTTGGTGAGAATTTGGTGCGCGGCGCGGCGCCTGAAATCCGCACCATACTTGCCCGCTGAGCCGCACACAGTGAAACCCCGGAACCGCGAAGCGGTATCCGGGGCCTCTCTCCGCCTCTTCTGCAACAGATCCCGGATGGCCCTTCGGGCCTCCGGGATTTCATGGCGCGCGAAGCGCTAGCCCGGCCGGGTGACGATGATGGCGCCGCGATCGGTCGCCACGACGGTGTGTTCAAACTGGACGGTCGGCGCGTGCGGTTCGCTGTAGAGCGTCCAGTCATCATCGCCGTCAGTGGCCCATAACCCGCCTCGGGACAGGAAGGGCTCAACGGTGAGTACCAGCCCCTTATTGATGCGCCGCCGGTCGCCGCGCGTGGGCCAGGTGGCAACCTCTTCGGGATATTCATGCAAGGCCCGGCCAGTGCCGTGGCTGGCGAGATTGCGGATCAGCGTGTAGCCACGCTGTTCGGCAAAGCGTCCGATCGCGCTGCCAATGCCTGCCAGCGGCTTGTCCGTGCCCACCTGCGCGATGCCGATATGCATGGCGCGCTTGCCGTCACGGCGCAGGGTTTCCAGCGATGGGGCCAGCGGGCCGACATGGAAAGTCGCGCCGGTATCGGCGAAAAAGCCGTTCTTCGAAGCCGAGACGTCGATATTGACCCTGTCACCGCGCGCGATCACCCGGCTACCGGGAATGCCGTGGGCGATTTCCTCATTCACGCTGATACAGGTCGCACCGGGAAAGCCGTAAGCCGATTGCGGCGCGGAAACCGCGCCATCACGCTCCAGCAGCGCGGCCCCGATAGCGTCCAGCTCGCGCGTGGTCATGCCCGGCTCCATCGCCCGTGCCATGGCGTACAGGGTGTTGGCGACGATGCGGCCGATCTCCTTGAGCCCGTCCAACTCGTCTTCATTGGAAATGGTCATCGGGCGCTCCCTGATGCGCTAGTCCCGCAGAAGCGCGTTGATACCCGTCTTGGCGCGGGTCTGGGCATCGACGCGTTTGACGATCACCGCGCAGGCCAGCGACGGCCCGCCCTTGGGATCGGGCAATGTGCCGGGCACGACCACTGCATAGGAGGGGATTTCCCCGCGCGTGACCTCGCCGGTTGCCCGGTCAACGATCTTGGTCGATGCGCCCAGGAACACGCCCATCGAGATCACGGCGCCCTCGCGCACGATCACGCCTTCGGCCACTTCCGAGCGGGCGCCGATGAAGACATTGTCCTCGATGATGACGGGCGCGGCCTGCAAAGGCTCCAGAACGCCGCCAATGCCCACCCCGCCGGAGATGTGCACATTCGACCCGATCTGCGCACACGAGCCGATTGTGGCCCATGTATCGACCATCGTGCCCTCACCGACATAGGCGCCGATATTGACAAAGGACGGCATCAGCACCGCGCCTTTGGCAACAAAGCTGCCCTGGCGCACGATGGAGCCGGGGACGGCGCGGAAACCGGCCTCTTCAAACTGGCTGGCTGACCAGCCTTCCCATTTGACTGCCACCTTGTCCCACCACGGGCCCGGCACCGGCACGCCCGGCAGGCCCATGCGCCGGTTCGGCTCCAGCCGGAAGGAAAGCAGCACGGCCTTTTTCAGCCATTCATGGACCTGCCAGTCCCCATCGCCATCCTTCGAGGCCACACGCAGCCGGCCGGAATCCAGCCCGGTCAGCGCCGCGTTCACCGCATCGCGCAGCTCGCCCTTCGTGGCGGTGGAAACACCATCACGCGCGTCCCAGCCGGCTTCGATGACAGATTTAAGGGCGGCATCGCTCATGGGGTCTTCTCCTTCAGGGTGTCGACCAGCTCGCCAAGGAAAGTGTCCAGACAATCGACGGCATAGTCGACATAATCGGGATGCTCGCCGGGACCGGCGGTGTGGCCATTGCCGGTGTCTTCGCGTGCGCGCACCAGAACCGTGGCAAAGCCGATATCGGCCGCCGTTTCCAGATTACGCGCGGAGTCTTCAAACATCACGGCGCGCGCGGGATTTACGCCATGGCGCTTGATGAAGCGGTCAAAGCTCTCGCGCTGCGGCTTGGGCGTGTAGTCCGCCGCCGCAATGTCGAAAATGCCCTCAAACAGATGATCAAGCCCGAGGCGCGCCAGCACGTTCTCCGCATGGCGCACCGAGCCGTTGGTGTAAATGATGCGCGCTCCGTCCAGCGCCGCGATATGACCGGCCAGCACGGGATTGGGCTGCAATACCGAGTGATCAATATCGTGGACGAAATCGAGAAAATCGCTCGCCGGAATCTTGTGATTGATCATTAGCCCGTTCAGCGTGGTGCCGTAATCGTGCCAGAAGCTGTGCTGGACCTTGAAGGCTTCCTCGCGCTCCAGTCCCAGGAGCTGCATGACGAACTCGGTCATGCGCGCCTCGACCTGGCTCATCACCGCCGTGTGGGCAGGGTAAAGCGTATTGTCGAGATCAAAGACCCACACGTCGCGTTGCAAGAGACGTTTCACGGAACGCTGTCCTCAAAATCGGAATCTTCCAGTGTCAGACGCGCTACGCCATCGACCGGCACCGGGCTGGCGCGAAACTGCACCTGGGTATAGCCGCGCGCGGCGCAGCCTGTGCGTTCTTCTGCGGTAAAACGCCCGGCGGCAACACAGAAGGGCTCCACCCCGCCGCGCAAAGGCTCCGACTGCTCGCCATCAATCGTCTGGGCGAAGATGAAGGAGCTGCCCGGCGTTACCTGTTCAGCAAGCAGGCGCACGCAATTTCCCGGCTCAATGCGCCACCAGCCCCGGCTCTGCCATCGTTCATTGCGCTGACGGGCCAGCGCCACGCCGACCGGGCGCGATGCGCTATTGCAGACACTCAGCCCGATCTCCCGGTTGCGCTCCAGCGCGCGCGTATGCAAGGCCGATACCAGTGCCTCGTAATCGGTCCCGAATGTGCGCCCGGCGTCACGCTCGAAAGCGGCGATCTGTGCGCGCGAGCGGCGCCCGGCATAGCCATCGACCACCCGCACTTCATAGCCCAGCGCCTGCAAAAGGCGTTGGACGCCCGCCTCCAGCGCACGGCTGCCGAAATCATCGGGCTCCACCAGCACCGCTCTGGCGCGCTCTGACGGCGCCAGCTGGCGGAAGGCGCGCTCATCAAGGCCCATAGCCTCGCAATCATCCGCCCCTTCAAGCTGGAAATCTCCCATATCGGTGCAGACCGGCGTGCGGCCCAGCCATTCACGCGCACCACCCAGATAGGCCTGCGTGGTGCGGGCATAGAGGAACTGGCTGACACCGGGCGGAACACCCTCAAAGGCCGCGCATGCGCCCGGCGCAATCGTTTGCCAGCCTTGCGCCGACAGGCCATTCGGGCCGCTCCAGGCCTTGGCCACTTCGACAAAATAGCTGGTCTCGTTGCACACCTCGCCTGCGCGCGCTTGCGGGGCAGACACGCCCGCCAGCACCAGCACGGCCAGCGCCGCCACAACCCGTATCATGTCTCCCGCTCCGGTATTGCCAGATCGGCAATATCGGCGCGCAATGCGTCAAGGCCAAGGCGCTTGGAGGAGGATGTTGCAGCGATCACCGGATAGGCCGCGACCTTCTTTATGACAGCGGCTTGCGTCGCCGCGATCATCGCCTCCTGCTCGGCGGGTTTGAGCTTGTCGAGCTTGGTCAGCGTGACCTGATAGCCGACAGCCGCCTCGGTGAGCACCTTCATGATGGCCTCGTCGGCGGGCTTGATACCGTGACGGCCATCAATCAGCAGGATGACGCGTTTCAGGTTCACCCGACCGCGCAAGTAATCGCGCGTCAGCGCCATCCAGCGCGCGGCGACGTCTTTCGGGGCCTTGGCAAAGCCATAGCCGGGCAGGTCGACAATGCGGATGCGGCCCGCCAGATCGAAGAAGTTCAGCTCGCGCGTGCGTCCCGGCTCGCCCGATGCCCGCGCCAGATCCTTGCGGGATGTGAGCGCATTGATCAGCGAGGACTTGCCGACATTCGACCGGCCTGCAAAGGCGATCTCGGGCATGTCGGCGGGCGGCAGCCCGTCCATGCCGACCGCGCCCTTGATGAAGGTTACATTCTGGGCGAACAGGCGTCTGCCGGCTTCCAGCCGGGCTGCCTCCTGCGCGTCTGGCCCCGCCTCGCCTGGCTCGTCAGTCACGCTCAGCCCTCCCCCTCCGGGGTGGCGGGCGGGGTCCGGCGGGCGGCAGGACGCCGGGAAGCCGGCTTCTTCGCGGGGCTCTTGCGGGCACCCTTGGGCTTTTTCGCGGCCAGATTGGACGCGGTGCGCCGACCGGGCGCCGCCGGTTTGGGCGCAGGCGCGTCTGTTTCCGGCGCGCTGGTATCGCCTTGCTCTGTCACGTCCGCAGGGGTGGCACTGGCTTTCGCCGTGCCCTTTGCCGGTTTCACATCATTGGCGGGCTTTGCCGCCGCCGGCGTCAAGCCCGGCGCAGCCCCCGGCAGAGCAAATTCGGGCACCGGCTTGCCGGTAATGCGCGAATGCAGGCGCGCCGCGATCTTGTCGACTTCCGTGTGGGTGCCGTGGCGGCGCATGATCACGTATTGCTGCAGGATGGTGAGGAAGTTGTTCCACGTCCAGTAGACCACCAACGCCGCGGCAAACGGCGACAGGATGAAGGTGAACACGATCGGCAGGAAGGCGAAGATACGCCGCTGCATCGGATCCGGCGGAGGCGGGTTGAGCGATTGCTGCGCCCACATGGTCAGACCCATCAGGATCGGCCAGATGCCCAGCTGGTAATCGCCAATCAGCCACAGCCCGTCCACCTGGTAGGGGAGCAGGCCGAATAGATTCCACAAGCTGGTCGGATCGGGCGCGGAGAGATCCTGGATCCATCCGAAGAAGGGCGCATGGCGCGCCTCCAGCGAGACGAAGACCGTCTTGTAGAGCGCAAAGAAGATGGGGATTTGCGGCAGTATCGGCAGACACCCGGCAAGCGGATTGATCTTCTCGCGCTTGTAGAGCTCCATCATCTCCTGGCTCTGGCGCTGCTTGTCATTGGCAAAGCGCTCGCGGATCTCGGTCATTTTCGGACCGACCGCGCGCATCTTGGCCATGGAGGCAAAGGCGCGGTTATTGAGCGGAAACAGCGGTATCTTGATAAGCACGGTCAGAAGCAGGATCGCGACGCCGAAATTGCCGGTCCAGTCATAGAAGGTGGTCAAGAGCCAGAAGAAGGGGCGGGTGAAGAACCAGAAATTGCCCCAGTCCACCGCCATGTCGAGGCGCGGAATGCCCTGCTCTTCCTGATAGCGCTGCAGGATCGGCACCGATTTGGACCCGGTATAGACGTGCGACACGCTGGTAATGGCCGCGCCCGGCGCAATGGTCTGGGCTGCGCGCACATAGCTGGATTCAAAGATGGTGCGCCCGCCTGACTGGCGCGCCTCGAAGCGTGCGCGGATATCACCGTCATCGCCGGGTGCGACCGCCGTCAGCCAGTATTTGGAGGTAATGCCCATCCAGCCTCCAGCGCCGGTGCGCTCCATGGAGCCATCGCGCTCCAGCGCGTTATACTTGCGGTCCATCAGGGATGAACCGACAACCCCGATCGGGCCTTCGTGCAGGATGAAGAAATTGGTGATGTCTTCAGGAACGCCCTCCTGGCGTACCAGACCGAAGCGCGAGAGCGAGACCGCCTCGGCGCTATTATTGGTCACGGTATCGGTGACCGTGAAGAGATAGTCCTCATCAACCGCGATCACGCGCCGGAAGGTCAGATCACCGGCCACATGTTCCAGAGTGACCGGGCTGTCCTGGGTGAGCGTGGTGCCGCCTACCGCCTGCCAGGGTGTGGAAGGGCCGGGAAGGCCGGACGGGGCGCCCGCCGCGCCGGTCCAGCCGTCGACAGCGTATTGTGCGCCTTGCGTGCCTTGGGGGGAGAGCAGGGTCACTGGCTCGTCCGTGTCCACCGCCACGTCATAGCGCATCAGGCGCAGATCATCGAAGCGCGCGCCGGTCAGCGCGATGGAGCCCTCCAGCGCAGGGGTGCGGATATTAATGCGCTCAGAGCGGTCCAGTGCCTCATTGCGGTCGGTGAACCCGCCCAGCGCGGACGGGGCCTCTTCGCCGCCAAAGGCACCGGGCGTTTCCGATCCGGGTTCTGCGGTCTCTGCCTCGCTGGCCACTTCCTGCGCAGCGCGCTGCTCGGCCATCATCGGCTCGACGATGAAGAGCTGGTAGGGAATGAAGATGGCGAGAACAATCGCCACAACGAGCAGGATATTGCGGGTATCACCCATGATCGGGTTTGTCCTTCGCGTTTGGGCGGGGCCGGGCTGGTGCGGCGAGGCTTAGCAACGCGCTTTTCATATCGTCAAGCAAAGCCTCCCATTCACGCGCAGCGGTGCCAGCGCGCGCGATGAACACATAGTCGGTTCCAGGCAGGCCATGGAGGGGGAGAATCTGGCGCACGGCTTCTTTCAGACGGCGCCGGGCGCGGTTGCGGGCCACCGAGTTTCCCACCTTCTTAGAGGCGGTAAAGCCAGCTCTGGCAGGGCCTTCGGCCGGCTCGCGCGTCACCATCTGGACGACAAGTCCGGGCCGTGCCGCCGAACGCCCGTTACGCGCACGCAAAAAATCGCGCCGCACGCGGATGCGCGCGGCGCGATTGGGATACTGTATCGTCTGCAATGGGACGGGCGTTACGCCGACAGACGCTTGCGGCCACGAGAACGGCGGCGGGCGACGATCTGACGGCCGGCCTTGGTGGCCATGCGCGCGCGGAAACCGTGGCGCCGGGCGCGGACGAGCTTGGACGGCTGAAAGGTACGTTTCACGGCACTGGCTCCTGAAAAAGGCAAACGCGCCGGTCGTGTCACGTCCGCGCTGACGCGCGAGAGGACGGGGCAGAGCCCGGCGAAAATCGAGCCGCGGTAACTACCGGCGCGGGGCGCAAGTGTCAAGCGGGGGTGGGTGCGGGAGGCTGTTGGAAAGTCCACCTTGTAACTTGGCGCGTAAGATGAACGAATGACATGCGGCGATGCTTGTTTTTCTGTCATCCTTGCCCTGCATGATCTCCAGCCGCCCTGCCCTCTCGTCCAAGGATACCTCATGACCGCTCCCACGCCCCCCGAAGCGCCGCAAAAGGCCAAACCGCTCTGGCTGCGGCTATTGCCGGTGCTCATTCTGGCGGCTGCGCTGATCGCGGTGCTGGCCAGCGGGGTGTGGCGCGACCTGAATCTTGAAACACTGCAGGAAAACCGCGCGGCGCTGGAGACTTACGTCGCCGCGAACCTGATCCTGGCGGTGCTCATCTACACGATAGTCTATGCGCTGGCGGTGTCGATCTCCGTGCCCGGCGCGATCTGGTTCACGATCGGGGCGGGCTTCCTGTTCGGACCTATTGTGGGCACCGGCGTTGCCGTCATCGGCTCCACCATTGGCGCGACGATCATTTTCATCGCCGTGCGCTATGCCTTTGCCGACTGGGCGCGGGCGCGGTTTGGCCGCTGGGTGAAGCGCCTGCAGGACGGGTTCTCCTCCGATGCGTTCAGCTATGTGCTGATCTTGCGCCTCATTCCGGTATTGCCCTTTTTCGGCGTCAATATCGCCACCGCGCTGCTGAACGTGCCGCTTCGCGCCTATGTGCTGGGCACGCTTATCGGCGTCATGCCGCTGGCCTATGTCTATGCCACAGTCGGTTCGACCATTGGCCGCGCGGCCGGCGGCGTGCCGAGCCTTCTCGATCTCCTGACCCCCGAGCTGATTGCGGCCATTTGTGTGTTCGCGCTCGTTGGATTCCTGCCTTTCATCTACAAGCGCATCACTGGCAAGAAGCCGCCCGTCACGGGAGGAGACGCCGCATGAGCCGCGAAAGCATCAAGGCTGATCTGTGCATTATCGGCGCGGGCGCAGCCGGGCTTGTCACTGCTGCCGGCGCGGCGAGCCTGAACCGCAAGGTGGTATTGTTTGAAGCCGGCGAGATGGGCGGCGACTGCCTGAACTATGGCTGCGTGCCATCCAAGGCGATCCTGTCTGCCGCCCATGCGGCCCACAATGTCCGCTCTGCCGCGAAGCTGGGCGTGATGGCCGGTGAGCCGCAGATCGATTTTGCCGCAATCATGGCCCATGTGCGCAAGGCCATCGCCGATATCGAGCCCAATGACAGCCAGGAGCGCTTTGAGGGCCTCGGCGTGCGCGTGATCCGCGAATGGGCGCGCTTTACATCGCCCGGCACGGTGGAGAGCGACACTGTCAGCGTGAAGGCAAAACGCTTCGTCATTGCCTCTGGCACCCGCGCGCGCATTCCGTCCATAACGGGCCTGAAAGAACTGCCTTACCTGACCAATGAGACGATCTGGCAGCTTGATGCCCTGCCCGCGCATCTGTTCATCCTGGGTGCCGGGCCGATTGGCTGCGAGCTGGGACAGGCCTTTACCCGGCTGGGATCGCAAGTGACGATTGTGGAGGCGGGCAAGGCGCTGGGCGCATTCGAGCCTGACCATGTTCAAATCCTGCGCGATGCTCTCGCATCCGACGGCGTGCGCCTGATTGAGGGCATTGGCGTGGAGCGCTTCTCCGGCGAGGCGGGCGCCATTACCGCGCATCTGGCAGGAGGGGAGACCATCACGGCCAGCCATGTGCTGGTCGCCGCGGGCCGTGAACCCGTCACCGGCACGCTGGGGCTGGACGCAGCGGGTGTGGAGGCCGATGCACGCGGCATTGTCTGCGACGACCGCCTGCGCACCGCCAACAAACGCGTTTACGCGGCAGGCGATATAGCGGGCAAGGGCGCACTGACCCATCTGGCGGGCTGGCACGGCTCTGTCATCCTGCGAAACCTATATTACGGCGTGCCGACGAAGCAGTCTTCCAACCCCATTCCAGGTTGTGTCTATACCAGTCCGGGACTTGCCCAGATCGGCCTGACAGAAAGCCGCGCGCGCGAGCAGCACGGAGACAAGGTTTCCGTCATCGACTGGCCCTTCCATGACAATGACCGCGCCATCGCCGAAGGCGACACCGCCGGCGCCGTGAAGCTGGTCCTTGGCAAAGGCGGCAAGCTTCTAGGCGTGCATGTGGCCGGCGCACGCGCAGACGATATCGCCGCGCTGGCTGCGGTAACCATGGCCAAGGGCGGCAGCGTGCGCGATCTGACCAGCCCGGTCCTTGCCTATCCCACGCGCGGCGAGGCCCTCAAACGCGCAGCAGGCAAACATTTCGAACCTGTGGTATTTGGACCCTTCGCGAAGGCGTGGGCCGGGTTATTGTCTGCGCTGCACTGATTTGCATTCGCAAGGTGGGGTGGGTTGGACAGAGGCAGACTGACAGGCGCATTGCGCCGGATCTGGCGCGTTATCCGGATGAGCCCTGGCTCTCTGGGCGGACGCCTGCTGGCGCTGACCATCGTGTTCGTGCTGGCCTCTGCCATGGTGATCTTCTTTCCCTCGGCGGCAAACTTTCGCAATAGCTGGCTGAACGAGCGGGCCAATGCCGCCCATCTGGCGGCCATAGCGGCAGAGCTGGCCGAGGACAATCTGTCTGAAGAGGCGGTGCGCGAGCTGCTGGCGGGCGCCGACGCGATGGCGGTGGCACGCATTGCGGGCGGTGCGACCGAGCTGGTGCTGGGGGCTGATACCGGCGATGCGCCCCTGCTGGACGAGGATCAGACAAGACGGCGTCCCTTTCGCGAGATGGCCGCCGTTATCGGCGCGTTTACTGCCCCGCCCGACCGGCTGATCGTGCTGACCGCGATCCCCCAGACCCGCCCTGATGAACGCATTCTGGTCATCCTGCCCGAAGCGCCCCTGCGCGAGGCGCTGATAGGCTTTTCGATCCGCCTGTTCTGGTTTGCGCTGTTTTCATCGCTGGTTACCGGCGCGCTGATCTATCTGGCACTCCTCTTCCTATTCGTCGGCCCTATGCAGCGGCTATCGCTGGCCATGACGCGTTTTCAGGAAAATCCGTCCGATGCGCGCCGCGTGCTTGCACCGGGCGAACGGCGCGACGAGATCGGACAGGCCGAACGAGCGCTGGCCGCCATGCAGGCCGACATATTGTCGGCGATCCGCCAGCGCGAGCGGCTGGCGAGCCTGGGGCTGGCCGTGGCGCGCATCAATCATGATCTGCGCAATGTGTTCGCCTCGGCCCAGCTTGTCTCAGACCGGCTGGCCATGAGCGAGGATGCGCGCACCGCCGCGATGGGCCAGCGCCTTGTGCGCGCCATCGGACGGGGGATCCGCCTGTGTTCGGATGTGCTGGAATATGGCCGCACCGGCGAGACGCGCCCCGAGCTGACCGCGATAAGCCTCGCGCCGCTGCTGGACGAGATTGCTGCCGAGCTTCTGCCCGCCGGTAGCGGCATTGACTGGGATAATGCGATAGCCTCAGACCTCGCCGTAACAGGCGATCGCGACAGCCTCTACCGGCTGTTCTCCAACCTTGTGCGCAACGCGGCCGCCGCGATGAGCGGGCAGGAGGGAGCGCGCCTGTCGGTCAGCGTGCAGGAGAGCGGGGGCAAGGCCCTGATCCGTCTGGCCGATACCGGGCCGGGCATTCCTGAACGCGTGCAGGCGCGCCTGTTTGAACCGTTTTCCTCCGGCGGGGGTGCGGGCAGTACCGGGCTGGGCCTGTCCATTGCGCGCGAGCTCGCCGGGCTGATGGAGGGGAGCATCACCCTCACCTCCACGGGGCCTGAGGGGACGGAGTTTCTGGTGACGCTGAAGGGTGTGGATTAGAGCTCTCAGGCCGTGCTTTCCCGATAAAGAAAACCGCACCCGTTCGTCACCCCCACGAAGGTGGGGGTCCAGAGATCACAGATCGACGCCTTTGAAAGCGGCTCTGGGTTCCCGCCTGCGCGGGAACGACGCGAAAGCAAGATGTAGCGCGCTCAGGCCAGAAAGGCCGGGCGCTCCACCACATCAAAGCGGTTGCGATGGACAAAGCGCGCCACACAGCAATGGGCAAACTCGGCCAGCACCTCGCCCTCGGGCAGGCTTGGCAGCCCTTCCAGGCGCAGGCGCAGACGCGCGCAATGATCGCCCGGCGCACCGGCATGGTCCCGCCAGCTGGCCAGCGCGGCGTTCATCGCCTGGCCTTCGTCCTGGCGCAGATGGCGCATGCAGGCATTGACGCTCATATCGCTGATCTGGCGCAGATCGGAAACGATCTGGATTTTCAGCACATCCTCCAGCCGCCACAGGCGCATCCGCCCGCCATGGGGACGCACGCCGTGCAAGGGCTTGATAAAGCCCTGACGGTGGAGCGGACGGATCAGGCCCGCCGCATCGCCCTCGACGGCAGGCGCATAGCGGCCCTCGCCCAGAAGCTCGGCATCGGTGAGAAACTGGCGCGCGCGCCAGTCATAGGACAATAGCGCCGACAGGGCCGACGGATCGCGAAGCGCAAACTCGGCGCGTGAAGATGACAACATGAGAAAGGCCCCCGCCTCGATATGATTTCAACCTGCGCGCCACAAGTTCACTTATTACGTTAACTGAGTGCGTTTAGTGAAAATATGTTATGAGTGTTGAAAAAAGGTAAATACAAGACTACGCAACCCGCACGGCTTGCCGCGCGTTGCTGTCCCGCTAGCTTTGCGCTCGCCATTACAGGAGCCACGCCCATGCCCCGTTCCGTTTTCCCCGCCCTCCTTGCCTTGCTGGGCGCGATCATGCTTGCCGGCTGCCAGCCGCCCGCAGGACGCAGCGACGATGCCGCGCCCTTGCAAACGGTTGAGTTTGTGGAGATCGAGCGCTATCTGGGCCGCTGGTTCGAGATCGCCCGCTATGACCATGGTTTCGAGCGCGGCTGCGCGGGCGTGATCGCCGATTATGCCCTGCGCGATGACGGCCTCATCGATGTGACCAATACCTGCTATCAGGACGGTCTGGATGGAGAGATCGAGACCGCAGAGGGTCGCGCGCGCGTCGCCGACGAGGCGACGAACGCCCAGCTCGAAGTCTCCTTTTTCGGCCCGTTCTGGGGCGATTACTGGATCATCGATCTGGCCGACGATTATAGCTGGGCCATCGTCTCAGAGCCGCAGGGGCGCTATTTGTGGATCCTCTCGCGCACGCCCCAAATGGATGAGGACACGCTTGCAAACCGCCTCGACTGGCTGGAAGGCCAGGGCTTCGACACCTCCATGCTGATCCGGGTGGAGCAGTGGGACAGTGCGCAGGATGTGAGGGGCTAGGCCTGTATGTCACACGCTTTCAGCCCGCCCGCTCACAATATCTGAAAAAGTGCGCCGTCCGCGCACCGGATTCGTCTTTCCTTTCAGATGCTAAGCTTCGACGCTAACGTGGATCAGTGAAAATCGGAATTTTTAAGGTTTAATATTGTGATACTATTATGGTGAAGCAATAGAGATATATGGCTTTCAGCCATTGCGCTTCATGTATAAGGATTTTTATTATGACTGAATCCCCGAAAACCCCGCAACAAGACCATTCCAAAGACAAGCCGACCGGCCAGAATCCGGGCAATCAGCCTGGCAACAAGCCTGCGCAGAATCCGGCGAAAGCCGATTCCCAGCGCAAATAGTCGCCGGACTGACGGATGCGGGGGCAACCCCGCATCTGGTCTTTTGATCCTTTTGGGGGAGGCTTCATGACATGACGATCAAATTTGAACATTACACCTTGCTCATCAACAGCGCCTTCCGGCTTGATTCCAGCCGCCGCGCGCTCGATCCGGGCCTTTACCGCATCGAGATGGAAACCGAGCTGATGGAGGGTGTCTCCTTCCACGCCGAGCGCTGGCTGTTCGCCACCATCCGTCCGATTGATGCGCAAGGGCGCACCCGGCGCGGTGAAATCTACGAGATAACGCGCGCCGAGCTGACGCAGGTGCTCACCTACCATGCCAGCACGCTGCAACCGCCCAACACCACGCGCGCTCCCCTGCCCCGCCACGAAGCCCTGCCGCGCACCGATGCGCTCGCTATCGAGCGAGCCAGCAATGAAGGCATGGCGCAATTTGCGTAAGGGGGGCTAGCGCGCGCGTTTCACTGGCGTGCGCCGGTGCCTGGTCATTTTGATTCCGCAGCCCATCCGGGCTGCGATGTTCCGCGCACGAGCGCGGGCGCGCGTTCGCGCTTTTCGGCGCTGCGCGCCGGGAGGCCTCGTCACCCCCCGCACCTACCTCTCGTCACCCCCGCGTAGGCGGGGGTCCAGAGCTCATGGGGCCTGGACAGTGCCAAATGGCTGTGGGTTCCCGTCTTCACGGGAACGACGAAGGGGGATGGTCATCCCGCAACCGGCAGTTCACCCGGCCTTGCGGCGGCGCTTCGGCTTGTCCTTGGTGGCGGCAACGATGGGATTTTTCAGCCTCTCATACAGCATGAAGAGATGCTCCACGCGCTCGCGGTCAGAGCCGAACGCTTCCCCGCGGTAGAGCCGGTCCACCGCGCGGTCATTCTCCCGGTGCGCCTTTCGCAGCGCGGGCGGCATGGTGTCGGGATCATAGAGATCGGCCAGCGTCGCGTCGGGAAAGGCCGCGCGCGCATCAAGGATCGCCTGCCCCAGCGCGTCCAGCTTCGCTTTGGCTTTGTCATCAAGATCGGGCCAGGGGAAGGTATTGTAGACGATGCCGGGGCTGTACTGAAAATCACTCTTCAGCCGACCGCCGATCTCTCGCAGCCACGCCACGTGCATCGCGCTGGTCAGGATTGAGAAGTGATGGCGTTCCGCTTCTAGAAGAACCAATAGCTTGTTGCTTGGGATAACCGGCGGCTCAAGATAACCGATTGGCACATAGTGTCGACGTTCAGAACTTACCTCAGAAATCGCGAGGTAAGGCTTGTCGGGTACAACAGTAACATGAAATTGTGTCGGGACATCAGCCAGTGACTGGCCAAGCGCCCCAGCTTCCTCACGCCGGAATTTTCTGACTGCGGCGATACGCTCCTGGACTGCAGGCAAACCGCGTATTTCTTGGGGACCCAGCCCGCCGGGATAAAGTATCCAACGAGAAACGCCGTTTATGAACTCCCTTGCGCCCAGAAACGGTTTTAGTGCGCTGCAAGCGTTTGGCTCACGCTTGAGGAATGCTTCCCTCTCATGTTCATCGAATATGTAGTGACCGCCGTCCACCGGTTTCGAACCGACGCGAAGTGAAGGCATTTCACAAAGTGAATTACGCGCCCTTGCGACAACAAGGTGCGGATCAGCAAGCCCCGATGCGTCAATCAAATAGGGCGAAAGCACTGAATGGGCAGTCTCATGAGGCTCCTCGTTCGGGCCAGTGTAGGAAAATAATCGTTTGACCGTCGGCTCACTACCGCGGCGGCTCAACCCAATGATCACAACGTGGACGTGCGCCTTGCCGCGCGCATCAGAACCCCAAGCAAAGGTCCGGTGGGCAAAGCTGATCTCCAGAGCATACTTGTCAAACAATGCGGGCCAGAGCGCTTCAACCTGTTCGCCCTGAGTGATCGAATTCGTGGAGACGAACGCGATTTCAGCGGCAGATTTCTGAACGTACTCGCCCGCTTTGAGAAACCAATAAGCCACATAATCAAGACGGCTGCCTTTAGCCCCCAAACGCTTCAGCGCCTTGATCTGATGTGCTCGTTCCGCATCACGCAAGACAAAGCCGCTAAATGGCGGATTGCCCAGCACATAGTTGCACTCATCTGGCGCCAACACGTCAGCCCAGTCCACCTCCAGTGCATCGCCATGGTGGATGACGGGTGATTTTGTCAAAGGGATGCGCGCATACACCTGACCGAAGGCCTGGCTGAGCGCGTTATTCATGATGTGATCCATCATCCACATCGCCGTCTCGGCGATGCGGGCGGGAAACTCGAACAGTTCGATCCCGGCAAACTGGTCCACATCCACGCGCGACAGCGAACCGGCGTAGAAGTCTTTCGTCTTGTCATCGCGCTGCACGCTGTCGCGTATGGCCAGCAGCACATCAAGCTCAAGCTGGCGCAGCTCCCGGTAGGCGATGACCAGGAAATTGCCGCATCCGCAGGCCGGGTCGAGGAAATTGAGGCCCGCCAGCTTGTCATGAAAAGCGCGCAGGCGCTTCTCGCGCTCGCGCTTCAGGCCTTTGAGATGGGCAAACTCAGCGCGCAGATCGTCGAGGAAGAGCGGGCCGATCACCTTCATGATGTTCTTTTCGGTGGTGTAGTGCGCGCCCGCCTTGCGCCGCTCCGCGCCATCCATCACCGACTGGAAGAGCGAGCCGAAAATGGCCGGGCTGATCTTCTCCCAGTGAAACTCACACAACACGATCAGCTCGTCGCGCATGGCGGCGGTGAAGTACGGTGTCGGCAGACGCTCCGCGAACAATTCCCCGTTCACATAGGGAAGCTGGTTCAGCTCTGCGCTGATATTGGCCTGACGGCCGTCTTCGGGTGTGTTGAGCACCTCGAAGGCTTCATTGATGAAGCTGCCGACATTGGAACCGTCCTCACGGGTGAAATCACGGATCAGATCCTCGAAAATCCCGCGCTGGAAAATCCCGGTATCGTCGGCAAACAGGCAGAACAGCAGCCGGACAAGAAACTGCTCCAGATCATGACCGTCATAGCCGTTGGCTTTCAGGGAATCGTGCAGCTTGCCCAGAAGCTCCGCCGCCACGATATTGACCGGGTCCTGGTCTTTGAAGCTGCGCTTCTCCACGCCCATGATGAACCCGAACTTCTCGGCATGGGCAGGCAGGTCGGCCAGCGCAAAGGCGGTGTGTTCGCGCGTTTCAAGGTCATACAGCTCGAAGGTCTGGAAATCGGACAGAAGGATGTAACGGGGGAATTGCTCGGATTTTAGCCCGTCGCAATAATCCATCGCCTGCTTGTAGGCCGCCTCCAGAGACCGGCCTGCACTTTTCTGCTCGACCAGCAGCGTGCCCGGCCAGAACAGGTCGATATAGCCGCTTTTGTTGTCGAGGAGTTTTACGCGCTCCTCGAACACGCTGACACGGCGGCGCTTGAGGCCGAACACCTCGAAGAAGTCATTGTAGAAGGACTGCGTCTCGCCCTTCTCGTAGTGGGCGTCCTGCCATTCACGGGCGAACTCCGCCGCCCTCGCCCTGACCTCATTGAACTGAAGACGCATTCGGTGTTCTCCCCTTGGTCCCGCACGCTAGCCGTGTTGCGCGGGAGGGGGCAATTGCTGATGAGGATGCAGGTGGTTTTCCCTGTCCCTGTACACGCGTCATCCCCGCGCAGGCGTGGATCCAGTGGAAAGTCACGGCTGGGCACCGGCTTTCGCCGGTGAAACGCGTGATTGGAAGACGCGAAGGGGAAGGGACGGCAAAAACCCCTACCCGAAATCGACCTCGTCGTCGGGGTTCTCGTTTTCCTTGTCCGTCGCGCGGCGGAAAGGCCCGGGATAGCGCGGATCATTGCGGCGGCGCCGGTCGGGGCCGAAATAGCTGCCCGACTTGATGAAACGGCGCGGGCGCTCGATCAGCGAGACCATGCGGTTATACAGATCGACCGGGCGTACGGGCTTTGCCAGATACTCGTTCACGCCCGCATTGATGGCTTCCATGATGCGGGTGCGGTCGGTGTGGCCGGTGACCATGATGATGGGTAGATATTTGTTCGGACTGTCAGACGCGGTGCGCACCAGCCGGGTAAACTCCAGCCCGTCGACATCGCCCAGCGCATAATCGACCAGCGCCACATCGGGGTTGGACGAGCGCATGGACTCAAACGCGTCCGCCGCGTCGCGCACCTCGATCACGGTGCGCACGCCAAAGCCCTGCAGCACCTTGCGCAGGATCGTCGACATATGGGCGTTGTCCTCGACGATAAGGACCCGCACGCGCTCAAAACTGCCTGACATGCTCTGTCCGATGGATTCGCGGCTGTGGGTGGCATTGTGCACCCGCAGCGTTAACCAAAACTTGCGCGCACGGTGCAAGAGCACCCTCGCTTTCAGGGCTGGCGTGTTGCATATATGTTCTCATGCCCAAGCTGACCCGAGACGATACCGCCTATGCCCCGCCGGAGGACGCCGCGAGCCCTGGCGGCGTCTCCGACATGGGCCAGGCCGCATTCCTGCGCGATGCGGTGCCCGCGGGCATCCATGATGCGCTCAAACTGCCCGCCAACTGGGCGCCCCACCGCCCCGACCGGCCCGACAAGTCCGAGGGCGGGCGGGTGTTCGAGGTCGTCAGCGAGTTTGAGCCCACCGGCGACCAGCCCGCGGCCATCGCCGAGCTGGTGGAGGGCCTGAAAGGCTCTGAACGCGATCAGGTGCTGCTGGGGGTGACGGGGTCGGGCAAGACTTTCACCATGGCCAAGATCATCGAGGCGACGCAGCGCCCGGCCCTGATCCTGGCACCCAACAAGACGCTCGCCGCCCAGCTCTACGGGGAGTTCAAGAGCTTCTTCCCCCACAATGCGGTGGAGTATTTCGTCTCCTATTACGACTACTACCAGCCGGAAGCCTATGTGCCGCGCACCGATACCTTCATCGAGAAGGAATCCTCGATCAACGAGGCGATCGACCGGATGCGCCACGCCGCCACGCGCGCGATCCTTGAACGCGATGATGTCATCATCGTCGCCTCGGTCAGCTGCATTTACGGCATCGGCTCGGTGGAGACCTACACCGCCATGGTGTTCGACCTGAAAGTGGGCGACACCGCCGATCCGCGCGAGGTGATGCGCCAGCTCACTGCCCTGCAATACACCCGCAATGACGCCGCCTTCACACGCGGCACGTTCCGCGTGCGCGGCGATGTGCTGGAGATTTTCCCCGCCCACTACGATGCCCGTGCCTGGCGGATCAGCTTCTTTGGCGACGAAATCGAGAGCATTTCCGAGTTCGAGACCCTGACCGGCAAGGCGGTGGCGAGCCTGGAGAAGGTGCGCGTCTACGCCAACTCCCACTATGTCACCCCGCGCCCGACGCTCAATCAGGCCATCGGCCATATCAAGAAGGAGCTCGCCGAGCGCCTCGAATGGATGGAGGCCAATGGCAAGCTCTTGGAAGCCCAGCGCCTCGCCCAGCGCGTGCAGTTCGACATCGAGATGATGGAGGCGACCGGCTCCTGCAACGGCATCGAGAACTATTCGCGCTATCTGACGGGCCGCAAGCCCGGCGAGCCGCCGCCCACCCTCTTTGAATATATCCCGGAAAACGCCTTGGTCTTCACCGATGAGAGCCATGTGACGATCCCGCAGCTCGGCGCGATGTACAAGGGCGACTTCTCCCGCAAGCGCACGCTCGCCGAGCACGGCTTCCGCCTGCCGTCGTGCATGGATAACCGGCCCCTGAAATTCGAGGAATGGGAGGCGATGCGCCCGCAGACCATCCATGTCTCGGCGACGCCCGGCAACTGGGAGCTGGACCGCACGGGCGGCGTCTTCACCGAGCAGGTGATCCGGCCCACCGGCCTCATCGATCCGCCGGTGGAGGTGCGCCCGGTCGCGAGCCAGGGCTTCAGCCAGGTTGATGACATTATCGACGAGGCGCGGCGTACAGCAGAGGCTGGCTACCGCACCCTCATCACCACGCTCACCAAGCGCATGGCCGAAGACCTCACCGAATACATGCACGAGCAGGGCCTGAAAGTGCGCTACATGCACTCCGACGTGGATACCGTGGAGCGCATCGAGCTGATCCGCGATCTGCGCCTGGGCGTTTATGACGTGCTGGTGGGGATCAATCTGTTACGCGAGGGGCTCGACATCCCCGAATGCGGGCTGGTGGGCATCTTGGACGCCGACAAGGAGGGCTTTTTACGCTCCGAGACCAGCCTGGTGCAGACCATCGGCCGCGCGGCGCGTAATGCCGATGCGAAGGTCATCCTCTATGCCGACAGCATTACCGGCTCCATGCGCCGCGCCATGGACGAGACGGAGCGCCGCCGCGCCAAGCAGATCGCCCATAACGAGGCACACGGCATCACGCCGAAAACAATCGTGCGCGGCATTTCCGATGTGCTCGAAGGCGTGATGGAAAAAACCGCCGCCGGCCGTGGCTCGCGCGCCCGCCAGCGGGGCCAGGAGCGCCGGGGCGTTGCCGAGGATCAGGCCCGCTTCGAACCCAATAACCTCAAGGCCGTCATCGCCGACCTTGAAAAACGCATGCGCGAGGCCGCCGCCAATCTCGAATTCGAGGAAGCGGCAAGGCTACGCGACGAGATCAAGGCGCTGGGGGAGTAGGGGTTCTCGCGTTTCCCCGGCGAAAGCCGGGGCCTAGCTCTTTTTGGGCTCCGCAACGCATCCGCACCCCAATCTCTGCGTTTTCCCGACGAAAGTCGGGATCCAGAGAAAGTTTCAACTGGACCCCGGCGTGCGCCGGGGAAACGCAAGTATTTCAAAACCAGTCCTGATACAAATCCCGCCAGTCAGGATTGGCCGCCTCGATCAGTTCCAGCTTCCAGCGCCGCTTCCATTCCTTGATTTGCAGCTCACGCTTGATGGCCGCGCCCATCAGGTCGTGAAACTCGTACCAGACCAGCAGCGTCACGCCGTACTTGCGGGTGAAGACGGAACCCGCGCCCTGCTTGTGGTCCCAGATGCGCTTGATGGGGGTGGAGGTGGAGCCGCAATAGAGCGTGCCATTGCGCTGGCTCGCCATCAGGTAGACGCAAGGCTGGAAAGGCTCGTCCCGCATGGGCGTCAGCCTATGCGCGCAACGATCGGACGAAAACCCTTCTCGCGTTTCACCGCCCTCTCAGCGTCTCACCGGCGAAAGCCGGGACCCAGAAACGGCGCGCAGCGCCGCAAGGGCGACCGCCCGCCCGCCTTCCCTGCGTTTTCCCGGCGAAAGTCGGGACCCAAACTTCAGTCGCCCACCGCTCCCTAGGTTCCAGCAGCCCCCTCATCATCTGCGTTTTCCCGGCCTTCCCTGCGTTTCACCGGCGAAAGCCGGTGCCCAGTCCCTCTGGACCCCGACGTGCGTCGGGGAAACGCCGGTGATGGATCTATGGGCACACGGAACACATTTTCTTGACGCCCCGCAAAGATCGGGCAAGCCTGACAGGCTCAGGGCGGTCAAAAGCCGACCTTGAAAACGCTTGGCACTAGCCGGAAGCCAATCTCGAATTCGAGGAAGCGGCACGCCTGCGCGACGAGATCAAGGCGCTGGGGGAGTAGGGGAAAGGAAGCAAATCAATCTCTTACCTGCGGCCCTACACGATAAGAAAGTATCTCTTTATCAAATTTGTTGAGGAACAATTTCAAAGTCATAACACGAGTTGTTGGATCTTTTTCCTCGATCCAGTCAAAACAATAAGCAAGAAGCTTCCACGCGTAAGAAATATCTACAAATTCTCCGCCAACGGGAAAAGTAAATTCATTTTGAACTATTATCCCTGATTTGAAATTTTCAAAACTACAACGAATTGTTTTTAAGCCATCATTTGGCCGCAGGCTCCGTGATTCCGTGTATGCCCATGTGCCAAGCTCAAGCGTGAAAAGTTCTAAATTTCTTTTACTCTGAACGGTATCCAGCCTCACGGTGTCAGCCAGTTGATCGTTTTGATTGCAAGCGTGTAGCGCATTTCTTGCAGTAGAAAGGCAAACTTTGCTTGATATAACCGTCGTCGGATAGCTCATATCAAGCACCAGAGCTGGTTCCCTTTCCAGTCTATAGGTTTTCACGCGAAATTTTGTTTCGAATCCGCCTTCTACAGATAAACTCATGAACTGCTCTAACGCTTTGGGCGAGTAAATATCGTCGATAGACTCTTTGAGGACGATTTCACCGACCACAGCGCTAAGAAATCGGGCGGGCATCTCGTATTCATCTTGCCTATTTGGATCCCATCGATGCGGACTTTTCAGGGAGTGATGGCGCAACTTTCCCCGGAGCTCGACAACCTGTTTGATCTTATTGGATATACTTGCATCCGTGTCGAAAACGACACTTAAGTGTCTTGAACTTGAAAGCTTATCCGTCTTAAGTCGCTGAATTGCTTGCTGGAACGCCTCACAAAACGGCTCACTTTTCTCGAGAAGCGCAACTTGTTTCCCAGTGCCTGTTTTGCCGTCGCAGTAACGCGTTTCCAGAAACAAGAACATGTTATTGAACGAGTCTACGTACCGTCCGGCCTCGAACGCAATGCGACCTTCCCGGAAATGAGACGTCGACTCGATACGCGTATCTTCAATTTGGCCGACGCAAAATGCCCGGCCGATTTGTTCAAAATCGCATGCCGAATTTGATGCGTCCTTCCCTGTGCGACTGAAAGATTTGAGGCTAATCTTTCCTTCTTCTTCAATTGTCTGCGGATGGAAGCGAATTTCATAGTGATCATAGTCAATGTCGAAAATTTGTAGACCGCTTACCACGGCCTGCCAGTTCAAGATGTACTGGATGGCTTGGTGTACGTGAACACCACTACCAAACCTAATCTCTGGCACGCCTCCCTCGCTTGTCGGAGGGATAAAGTTTGCAGCATGTCCAACATCAACATTTGAAAAAGAAATGCTTACCCTTTTTGCGACATTGCCTTCACGCTCCAAGAAAAACGTCTTATCGCCAATTTTTATTGGCCACCCCTCCATAACCTCCACATAGTTTTTAACTTGAAAGGAGATTGTGATGATCATCAGCCCAGCCTATAATATGCGAAGTTTATTTTATACTTATCGGGTGCTTTTATGGAGACTTGAATAGGTGTGCACGCCGGAGAGTTCACAACTCCCCCACCTCACCCCACCCTGCGGTAAATCCCGTCAATGCGGATATCGCCGTCCAGCACGTCGAGATAGGTTCGTATGACCTGTTCGAGCTGGTCAAGCGTTTCTATTGAGCAGAAACCCTCCGGGTCCCGCTCAATGCCGGCCTCGCTCAGCGCCTCGTCGGTGAGGATATGGCAATCGGGCTGGTGATAGGTGGTCATGTCTTCATAGATGAAGACCACGCCATAGCCGATGCCGTCCTCGCGCGGCCACTGGCCGATATGGATATCGCCCGAGAGCCGGCGCAGGCGCGCATCCTGATGCGGAAAGTTCGGCGTGTCGGAGGTATAGCGCCGCGAGAAGAAGCCGTAATCGATGCGGCCCTGCCACGTCACCCCGCCCCATTCCACGCCCTCGGTATCGAAGGGGGTGTGGGTGTAGTCGCCCGGCGGCATGGCGCGCACCGCATGGCGCGAGCCGATCAGCTCCTCCTCGCTGGTAAAGCACCCGGCCAGCAGCAATGCGGGCGCGAGGAGGAGGAGGCGCAAGGCCCCGGATAGCGCTGCGCGCTTCCGGGGTTTCAGTGTGGAGGTGCTCATACCGGCGCGCACGCGGTTTCCAGCCAGGCATGCACCTGCGGCTCGGCGGCGACCAGCGGGCCGATCTTTTCCAGCACCGCCGCGTGATAGGCATTGAGCCAGCCGCGCTCGTCCTCGTTAAGCAGCGCGCGCTCCACAAGGCCGGTATGGATGGGCGCGAAGGTGAGGGTTTCAAACCCCATCATCGGCCGCTCGCCGCCGGGAATGTCTTCAGGCGGGGTGACGACCTGCAGCGTCTCGATGCGGATGCCCCAATGGCCCGTATTGTAAAAGCCCGGCTCGTTGGAAAAGATCATGCCGGGGCGAAGGGCAATCGTGTTGGGCGCCTTGGCGATGCGGCCCGGCCCTTCGTGGACGGAGAGGTAACTGCCCACGCCATGCCCGGTGCCATGATCATAATCCATGCCCGCCATCCATAAAGGCTGGCGCGCCAGCGCATCCAGCTGGCTTCCCGTAGTGCCTTCGGGGAAGCGGATGCGCGCCAGCGCGATATGGCCTTTCAGCACCAGCGTGAAGGCGCGGCGCATGGCGGCGTCCGGCGTTCCAATCGGCACGGTGCGCGTGATGTCGGTGGTGCCGTCCGGATACTGCCCGCCTGAATCCACCAGATAGAGCGTGCCGGGGCTGAGCGCCCTCACCGTATCGGTGCTGACCCGGTAATGCGGCAGGGCGCCGTTCGGCCCGGCGCCGGAAATCGTCTCGAAACTGATATCCCGGAACTCGGAGAGGGACTGGCGGATGGCTTCGAGGCGCACCGCCGCGCTGATCTCGTCTTCGGTACCGGACTGAGCCTGCGTATCGAGCCAGTGCAGGAAGCGCACCATCGCCGCGCCATCGCGGATATGGGCGCGGCGCGCGCCCTCGATCTCGGCCGGGTTCTTGATCGCACGCGGCAGGGCCACGGGATCGGGCGCGCGCTTTACCTTCGCGCCGCCCTTTTCAAGCTGGTTGAAGACATGGGCGCTAGTGATGGCGGGGTCGGCCAGCACGGTTTTTCCCGCGAACCCGGCAAGCGCGTTATCAAACGAATCTTCCGGTTCGATGGATATCTTGTTGTGCCCCTCGGGATAGAGCTCGAAAACCCCTTTTCGCGGGTCGAAAAACCCTGAAATCGACCCGTCGGCACCTATAATTGCCCGTCCCAGCGCTATGGGCGCGCAGGCGACATCACCGCCCCTGATATTGAGGATCCAGGCGACCGAGACCGGATCGGTCAGCACGGCTGCATCCGCGCCAGCGGCTTGAAGTAGTTTGGAAATCTCGTCCAGCTTGTCGTCCACGCTGCGCCCGGCCAGCGCTTCGGGGTGGGGATAGATTTTCGCGCACGGGGCCGCGGGCCGGTTTTCCCAGATTCTGTCCACTGGGTTCTCATCGACTATCCGCATCCGCGCTCCGGCGCGGCTGGCCGCATCCTCTATCCGCGCAATCGCATCGGGGGTGTGCAGGCGGGCATCATAGCCGATTGTCTCGCCTTTACGGGCGTTTGCAGCGATCCAGCCGGCTATTCCCGGCTCCGGAAAACCTGCAAAATCAAAGAGTTCTCCATCCACCTGGTCGCGTACCTGCAGGGTATACCGCCCATCGGTGAAAATGGCCGCCCTGTCCCGCATGATGATCGCGGCGCCCGCGCTGCCCGTGAAGCCGGTTGTCCATGCCAGCCGGTCGGCGCTCGCCGGGACATATTCGTTGTTATACTCATCCTCATGCGGGATCAGGAAGCCGTCCAGCCCCTGGCGCTCCAGCTCCTTTCGAAGCAGGGGCAGGGCTTTGCGGCCATTGGCGGGGCCACCCTTGGGGGTGAAGGTCTGGATGGTGCCGGGGGGGATAATGTGTGTCATGGGCCAAGGCTAATCCCGCACCCCGCCGCGATCAATCGGGGTGTGCGGTGGGCGGCTTGTCCGACGGGGCTGGCAAAACCGGCGGATTTTTGCTTGGCTGGTCCTATCCACGAAAAAACTGTCACACACATGCGCGCCAACACGCGATATATCTTTGGCCATCCGGTCGCGAGGAGCCTGCCATGATCCGCTTGTCCATTCTGATACTTGCCGCCCTTTTCCTAAGTGTTCCAAATGCTTGGGCCAGTTCCGCCGGCAGTTTCACGCAAGACGAGATCCGCGCGCCCGACCAGTCTCCCCATGCCGAACTTGAGGCGCAGGTATCTGATATTCTTGACAGAATGATCGCCGAGCTGGAACCGGACGCGCTGGTGGAGCTCACACCCGAGGCCGCCGCAGCTTTCCTGACCGAGGAAGAAAGAGATTATCTTTCAACGGCTTTTGCCCATTTTGCGATTGACCGCCCGGCGCGGATCTATGTCGCCTATGACGGCATGTATGGCGAGCAGCCCTTCTGGCTGGAAGAGGCAGGCTTTGAGCGGCGCGAAGACCTTGATTTCATTGTCGATGTCGAGGACCCCTACGAAGTCTGGCAGCGCGATGAAGACGCCGGAGAGGTGCGCCTTGGCATCCCTTCCTTCTCCGGCGAGCTGAAGCCCTATGTCGTGTTCGCGGCGCCGCTCGATGGCGGCGAAGCTGTTGAAATAACGCCGCTTGTCGACGGCACCGATGTGCAGATTGCGCGCGAGGACGGCGCGCCTTTCCTCGATGACAACGACTATTTCAACGCCCTGCCTGCCGAGCTGGACGGCCTGCCGGTGCTAAGGTCCTATGAAAGCTGGGAATTTGTCTCGCGCATGGTCGGCTTTTTCCGGCGGACCGACTACCCGTCCTCGGCCACGCCTGATCATATCATCCAGACCTGGCAGGGCGATCCGCGCGAGGAGATCACTATCCAGTGGCGCACACGGGCGGGCACGGCCAGCGATCCCGTGCTCTGGTATGCCATTGAAGGTGATGACGATTCCCTGGCTTACGCGCGGGCCGAAACCACCACCCTGACCAGCCGTCAGCTCGTCGACGATCCGGCGGTCGACCTGCACCGCGTGCGCATGACCGGGTTGCAGCCGGGTACGTCCTACACTTTCGGGGTCAGCGCCGATGGCGGTGAAAACTGGAGTGAAAGCCGGGACTTCCACACCGGCGGCGAAACCGGGTCAGAACCCTGGCAGTTCGTCTATCTGGGCGATCCGCAGAACGGGCTCGACCAGTGGGGCGATCTGATCCGCCAGGGCGATGAAAGATTTCCCGACATTCGCTTCTGGATGATCGCCGGCGACCTCATTGATCACGGTACCGAGCGCGATCACTGGGACCAGTTCTTCGCCGAAGCCTCGACGGTGTTCGACCGCTCCGTGATCGTACCGGCGATCGGAAATCACGACAGCCATGGCGGCCACCCGACCCTGTATCTGGAGCATTTTGCCCTGCCGGATAATGGCAGTGAAGAGCTTGATCCGGGCCGCACCTATCACCTCACCTACCAGGACATGCTGATCGTGGTGATGGATTCCAACTACGACCTCATCTCCCCGGAAACACAGGCAGACTGGCTTGATCGCGTACTGGGCGAGAGTGATGCGCGCTGGAAAGTGGTGATCTACCACCACCCCTTCTATGCCTCCCGGCCGGGCAGGGACAATGCGCCCTTGCGCGAGACCTGGGGTCCGATCTTTGACCGGCACAATGTAGACATCGCCTTTCAGGGCCATGACCACGCCTATATGCGCACCGTGCCGATGAGAAATCACCGTCCGGCCGAACCGGGCGAGCATGGCACGATCTATCTGGTCGCGGTGTCGGGCACGAAAATGTACGAGCAGGAATTGCGCGATTTTGCCGCCTTTGGAGCCACCAATGAGCGTACCTATCAGCTCATCGAGATGGACTCTGCTGCGGGCACGCTGTCCTACCGGGCGATCAATGCCGATGGCGAAGAGATCGATGCCTTCGCGCTGGAAAAGGAATAGATGGACAAAAGCGTCCCGCGTCCTTCAACGCGGCCATGCGCCTGTCGAAACCGTAACCATTTGCGGGCTTGCCCCGGCGCGCGTTTGGGCTAAACCGGCGCGTCTGCATGATTGACAGTCGAGCCCGCTGATGACCACGCCTGCCATCGAAACCTCTGGCCTTTCACGCCGTTTCGGCGACAAGCGGGCCGTGGACGGCATCGATCTTGATGTGCGCCGCGGCGAGATTTTCGCTGTGCTGGGTCCCAATGGCGCCGGCAAGACGACGCTGGTGCGCATGCTGGCCACCTTGCTGCGCCCTAGCGGCGGCAGCGCGCGCGTGCTCGGTCACGACATCGAGCGCGAGGCACGCGAGGTGCGCCGCAAGATCAGCCTCACGGGCCAGTTTGCTTCGGTAGATGAAGACCTTACCGGCTATGAGAACCTGCTCCTGCTGTCGCGGCTTTCGGGCCTGAAAGGGGCCGAAGCCAAGGACCGGGCGGCCAGCCTGCTGACCGCGTTCGATCTGGCCGAGGCGGCGGGCAAGCAGGCCAAGGACTATTCAGGCGGCATGCGCCGCAAGCTGGATATTTCCGCCAGCCTGATCCGCCGGCCCGAACTGCTTTTCCTCGATGAGCCGACCACCGGGCTTGATCCGCGCTCGCGCAATCAGGTCTGGGACATGGTACGCGGGCTTGCCGCGAGCGGCACGACCATCCTGCTGACCACCCAGTATCTGGAGGAGGCCGACCAGCTGGCAGGTGAAATTGCCGTTGTTGATCATGGCCGTATCATTGCACGCGGCACCAGCGCCGAGTTGAAGGCCAAAGTCGGCGGGGGCGTATTGCAGATCAGCCTGGCAAGTGCGCAGCGGCGTGAGGAAGCGGCCAGCCTGCTGTCTGACATGCTGGTGGGCGAGGTGCGCGCCGATGGTCATGGCACGGGCCTGAGTGTGGATGTCTCAGACCCTGATGCCGGCCTTGCCGCGCTCGGCGCGCTGTCAGCGGCAGGCATCACGCTGACCGGCTACAGTCTCAGCCAGCCCAGCCTTGACGAAGTATTCTTCGCGCTTACCGGCCGCCCGCCGGAACCCGAAGACACGCCCGAAACGGAGGCGGTACAATGACCCGCCCGGCCAAGCCCCTGGAACAGGCCGCGCAGGACGCGGTGTTGTCCGCGCCCGCCATTGCCCCGCAGCCGCCTCACGCGGTCTCGGTCAGCCTGACCTATGCCTGGCGGGCGCTTTTGAAGATCAAGCACATGCCCGAGCAGTTGTTCGACGTGGTGGTCACGCCGATCATGTTCACGGTGATGTTCACCTATCTGTTCGGCGGTGCGCTGGCCGGGTCCACCGGCGCCTATCTGCAATTCCTGCTACCGGGCATTCTGGTGCAGACGATTGTTTTTACGTCCGTTTACACTGGCTTCACGCTCAATACCGACATCTCCAAGGGGGTTTTCGACCGCTTCCGCTCCCTGCCGGTCTGGAGCCCTGGCCCGATCGCCGGGGCCATGCTGGCCGATATCTTCCGCTTCACGGCGTCTGGCATCATTGTCTTCATTATCGGCACGGCGATGGGCTACCGGCCCGAAGGCGGCTTCATCGCCGTCATTCCCGCCCTGTTGCTGATGAATGCCTTTGCGCTCGGATTTGGCTGGATATTCACCGCGCTGGCACTGTCAGTGCGCACGCCTTCCACCGTGATGACGCTGGCCTGGCTGGTGCTGATGCCGCTCACTTTTGCCTCCAACATCTATGTAGATCCGGCGACGATGCCGGGCTGGCTGCAGGCGGTGGTGTCGGTCAATCCGGTCTCGCTTCTGGTCAGCGCGATACGCGATATCATGGCCGGCGCGCCCGATGTGCGCGCCGTAGGGCTGGCCCTGCTCGCACCCTGCCTGATAGCGGCTATTTTCGGCCCCCTGACCATGTGGCTCTACCGGCGCGAGCGCTAAGCAAGGACTAGTCTTGATGTCGACACTCTGGCGCCTGCTCGCCATCGGTCCTGCCGCGCCCATGAAGGCCGCCGACGCCGCGCTGAACGCGTGGGAGGACGGGCCGATGCTGTCCTGGTCGTTCTTTGAAGACGGCAGCGAGACGGTCTGGCGTCTGGACGTGCTCTTCGATGAACAGATTGATGTGGAAGGGTTTCTGGAGGCCGCAGGTCTGGCGGGCGCCGACGTTGATGTCCAGTTTGCGCCCTTGCCCGAGGAGGACTGGGTGCGCCTGTCGCTGGCCGGCCTGCCTGCGGTGAAGGCCGGACGTTTCGTCATTTATGGCCAACACGCAAAAGCCGGGCTGGCGCCCGGCGAAATGGGGATAGAGATCGAGGCTGGCCCGGCTTTCGGCACCGGCCATCATGGCACCACCAAGGGCTGCCTGATCGCCTGCGACCGCATTTTTACCTCGCAAGCCGTGGACGTAAGAAGGGTTCTTGATCTGGGATGCGGCACCGGAGCGCTGGCCATCGCGGCGGCGCTATTATGGCCCTCTGCCCGTATTCTCGCCTCCGATATCGACCCGGAGGCCGTCGCCGAAACCGTCGTGAACACTGAGAAAAACGGCGTCGCCGAGCGTATCGAAGCTATCACCGCCGACGGATTTACGCACCCCGCCTTTGACGGGGCCATGTTTGATCTGATCTTCGCCAATATCCTCGCCGGGCCTTTACAGGAACTTGCCAAGGCGTTGACACAGCGTCTGGCACCGGGCGGACGGGCCATCCTGTCAGGGCTGCTGGAAGAGCAGATTGAGGCCGTGGAGGCCGCCTACCGGGAAGCCGGTCTTGTCACCGCCGAAACCGACATCATCGAGGGATGGGCAATCCTGACGCTCAAAACCGCCTGAGCGGGCATCAGCCTTTCAGGATCAGCTCCAGACACGCGTCGATATGGGACTCTATCTGACGGGCTTCAATCGGGTTTTTACCCGTCAGGATCTCATACTCCGGGGCCAGGACAATCGGCAGCGAAAACGCGCCTGACAGTACAAACATCAGATGTGCCGGGTCACCAGCCGCGATCAGCCCTTCGGTCTGCGCCGAGGTGATCAGCGAAATGATGCGGTCATTCAAGGGCTTCTGGTGGCTGGCTATCAGCCATTCCAGGCGCGGCGTGCGCTCGGCCCCTTCCTGCAGCAGTAGACGCATATGTTCCGGGTGGGCGGCCAGTGTCACGATATGGGCGCGAATGGCCGCCTTGTAAAACGCCAGTCCTGACAGGCCTTCGGTGCTTTCCAGCTCGCTGGCCAGCCGCGCATTGACGCGCGTATAGAGCCGCTCGACAGCCGCCTCCCACACGCCCTTCTTGGACTTGAAATGATACATGATCAGCGGCACCGGGGCGCCGCAGGCGCGCGCCACATCGCTCACTGATGCGCCGGAAAATCCGCGCTGTGCAAACAGGGTGATGGCGGCGTCCAGGATACGGCTCTGCGTCGCCTCGCGCTGGGCCTCGCGCTCATTGATGCGCGCAGGGCGTGCTTGTGTTTTCGTGCTCATACCCAAAGGTTTAGAGGCTTTGTAACAGAAGGTCGAGTGCAGGCGCGGGTGCGAATCACGCCTTCTCCACGAAGCTCGACACCACCTTCTTCTCGCCCGCCTTGTCGAAGGCGACGGTGAGCTTGGCGCCGTCGGCAACCAGAATCCGGCCATAGCCGAATTTCAGGTGGAAGACCCGGTCGCCACGGGCAAAGCCGCCCGCGCCTGTATCACCGCTCTCGATCAGCCTGGCCTTGCCCTCGATCGTGCCCGGATCGCGCCGTGCGCCGCTTTCCTGCGCCGCCTTGAAGCGTTTCCAGCCCGGACTGTCATAGGCGGAGCGGAACGGGTCTGCGGGCTCTGACACGCCGGCAAAACCCGGCCCGGCATCATAATAGCCCGTCTCGGATTTGGCCTCGGCGTGTTCGGGCGGCAACTCGTCGATAAAGCGCGAGGGCAGGACCGACTGCCAGCGCCCGAAAATCATCCGGTTGGCGGTAAAGGAAATGATCGCGCGCTCGCGAGCGCGCGTAATACCAACATAGGCAAGGCGGCGCTCTTCCTCGAGGCTGGCCGTGCCGCCCTCGTCAAGCGAGCGCTGGGAGGGGAAGACGGTCTCTTCCCAGCCGGGCAGGAAGACCAGCGGAAACTCCAGCCCCTTGGCCGCATGCAGCGTCATCAGGGAGGCTTCATCGCCATCACTGGCCCGGTCCAGATCTGCCACCAGTGACACGTGTTCCAGATAGGCTTCCAGCGTGTCGAACCCGCCCATGGAGCGGACGAGTTCCTTGAGGTTGTCGAGGCGGCCGGCGGCCTGCGGGCTCTTGTCCTCGCGCCACATCGCGGTATAGCCGCTCTCGTCGAGGATGATCTCGGCCAGCTCATCATGGCGCATGGTGTCGGCCTGCGCGCGCCAGCGTTCAACATCACGCAGGAAGACCTGCAAGGCGGTGCGCGCCTTGCCGCGTATCTCGTCGGTCTGGACCATCAGGCCAGCCATCTCGCTGAAGGAGACACCGGCCGAACGGGCTGCGCTGGCGATCTTCTGAACGCTGGTCTCGCCGATGCCGCGCTTGGGCACATTGATGATGCGCTCGAACGCCAGATCGTCTTCGGGCGAGCGCACAAGGCGCATATAGGCATGAGCGTCGCGCACCTCGGCGCGTTCAAAGAAGCGCGGGCCGCCAATCACCTTGTAGGGCAGGCCCAGCATGATGAAGCGGTCTTCAAAGGCGCGCATCTGCCAGGAGGCGCGGACCAGAATGGCGATATCGCTGTGCTGTCCGCCGGCGCGCACATGGCCCTCGATCTCGTCAGCGACGAAGCGGGCCTCGGCATCGCCATCCCAGAGCCCGCGCACCTGCACCTTCTCGCCGGGATCGTCATCGGTCCACAGTGTCTTGCCCAGGCGCGCGCGATTGGACTTGATGAGGCCGGACGCGGCACCAAGGATATGGCCGGTCGAGCGGTAATTGCGCTCCAGCCGGATCACCGTGGCGCCGGGAAAATCGGTTTCGAAACGCAGGATATTGTCGACCTCCGCGCCCCGCCAGCCATAGATGGACTGGTCGTCATCGCCGACACAGCACACATTGCCCGACCCGCGCGCCAGCAGGCGCAGCCAGAGATACTGGCAGACATTGGTGTCCTGATACTCATCTACCAGCAGGTAGCGGAAGAGCTTGTGGTAGAGCGCCAGCACGTCGGCATTCTCGGTAAAGATCGTCAGATTGTGCAGGAGCAGATCGCCAAAATCACAGGCGTTCAGAACCTTCAACCGCTCCTGATAGAGCCGGTAGAGGGCATCGGCCTTGCCGTCAGCGAAGGTCCAGCGGTCTTCCTCGCCCAGCTTTTCCGGCCGTATGCCCCGGTTCTTCCAGCCATCAATGAGGCTGGCCAGATGGCGGGGCGTCCAGCGCTTGTCGTCAATGCCTTCAGCCTGCAGGATCTGCTTGATCAGGCGCAGCTGGTCATCGGTATCGAGAATGGTGAAGGAAGATTTCAGCCCCACCAGCTCGGCGTGGCGGCGCAGTATCTGCGCAGCGATGGAGTGGAACGTGCCCAGCCATGGCAGGCCTTCCACCGCCTCACCGATGATCGCGCCAACGCGCTCCTTCATCTCGCGCGCCGCCTTGTTGGTGAAGGTCACCGACAGGATTTCAAAAGGCCGCGCGCGGCCCGTCGCCAGAATATGGGCCAGCCTTGTCGTCAGCACGCGCGTCTTGCCAGTGCCCGCGCCCGCCAGCACCAGAACGGGCCCGTCAACCGCTTCCACAGCCGCGCGCTGCTCGGTGTTGAGACCGTGCAGATACGCGGCAAGTGCGCCGTCTCCGCTGGCGGGAGGACGGGCGGAAGCCTGCTGTGACAAGGGCGTGGAATTCATGACGGCCTGAAAGCTGCGGGACGATTCGATATACCTGAACAAAACTAGCACGGCTGCAGGCGCGCGGCAGTGCACCTATCACCGGCCTGGCAGGCGCTTCGCGCGCGAAGGGCAAGTTTGACCGGCTCAAAGGATTGCTGATAGCGTGATTTTGCACTAGCTGATTGCCAGGCACACAAGGCCATTCCAGCCAGATGCACCTGGCATCGCCGCCCGCCTTTTCGTTATTTGATTGCGGCAGTACCGCCGCGCTGCACCCGGTTCATCCCATGTCAGCCTCAGCCACTGTCACTGCCGCCCGGTCTGACCCGTCATCGGCTGGCGGGAGCGGGCTGGAGGCACGCGCGTGTCCCCATTGCGGCCACAGCGCACACGGCGATACCCGCATCGAGCGCGACATCTGGCGTGTGGTGAGCTGCGCCGGCTGCGGCTTTGTCTATCTGGCGGAAATCCCGCCCCTGGCCGCCTTTGCCGGGGAATTCGCCTGGGACAAGACGGTCGAGGAGGAGAAGGTCCGCCGCAAGGAGAAGCAGCGGGTCATTCAATGGCTGGATACCAAGACGCGCTGGCGCCTGCACATGTTCAAGCGCCCGGAGACCAGCCGTTTCCTGCAGGAGATGGTGGAAGCGGGCCCGGTGCTCGATCTGGGCTGCGGCAATGGCAAGCATGCGATGAATTTGCCGGAAGCCTACACGCCCTATGGCATTGAAATCGCGCCCAATCTGGCGCGCGAGGCCGACACAACGTTCAAGACCCGTGGCGGGTATTGCATTGCCGCCGATTCCTATTCGGGTCTTGCGCAGTTCGAGGACGGGTTCTTTGCCGGTGCGATGCTCAATTCCTATCTGGAACATGACCCCAACCCGATGCCGGTTCTGACTGCCCTGGCCCCCAAAATGCGCCCCGGCGCGCCGGTGATCGTGAAAGTGCCCAATTATGGCTCGTGGAACGCCAAAGTGATGGGCGCAAACTGGTGCGGTGTGCGCCTGCCCGATCATGTGAACTATTTCACGCCTGAGAGCTTGCGTGCCATGGCCGCCAGCGCGGGCTACACGGTGGAAACACCCTCCGGCGTCAACCTGCCCACAAACGATAATATGTGGATGTTCCTGTACGCGCGGCAGGCATGAAGGCCGATCGGATGACAACCATGCCCGAATCCCAGACTGGCAACACGGCCACTGACGACCGCTCTGACGGCATTTTGCGCGATGCCTGGTACATGGCGTTGCCTGCAAAAGAGCTGAAGACCGGCCGCGCGCGCGAGCTGAGCGTCTGTGCGCTTTCGCTGATACTGGAACGCGGTGCAGATGGCGGTGTTGCGGCGAGCACGCCAGACGGATCACCGCCGCCAGTTCTTCAAGAGCAGGACGGTCTGATCTGGGCCTTCATTCCCGAACAATCCGGCGGCCAGCCGGACACACCGCCGCCATCGCTGTCCGGTCCCGGAGGCGGCAAGGTCCGGTTTGTCGAGGAAGCGCTTCTGCCCTGTCATATCGATGATGCGGCCTATGGCCTGCTGGACCCGGCCCATGGCCCTTACGTCCATGCCAGCCCTATCTGGCGCACCTCCAAGACGCTCAAAGACAAGGCCAAGGACTATGTGCCCAGCGAGCTGGGCTTCACCATGGTCCCCCACGCGCCGGTCAATTCGAAGCTCTACAACATTATCGGCGGATCGATCCGGGTCTCTATCGCCTTCCGCCTGCCGGGCCTGCGCATCGAGCGAATCTGGAACGAGAAGCACACCGTGCTAGGTGTCACCATGCTGACCCCGATTGATGCGGGCCGCACGATCATCCGGCAGGTCTTCTACTGGGATACGCCGGTCCTGACCGTCATCAAGCCGATTGCCCGGCTGTTTACCCGGCCCTTCCTGCAGCAGGATGTACGCATCATGGCGCTGCGCCAGAAGGGGCTGGCGTTTGGCGCGAAAGGCATGCTGATCCGCGACGCCGATCAGCTTTTCATCTGGTACCAGCGCATCAAGAAGGAAATTCTCGATTCCCGCGCCGAAGGCCGCGAGTTCGTCAACCCGGTCAAGCCGGCCACCTTGCGCTGGCGGACGTGACCTACCCCTTGAAGCCTAGAGCCACCAGATAAGTCTCCGAGCTGTCAGCACGGCTGGCGGCAGGCTTGGCGTGTTTCACTTTCTCGAAGCGCGGTTTCAACCGGTTCAGAATTTCGCTCTCGGTACCGCCCTGAAACGCCTTGGCAATGAAGGCCCCGCCGGGGCGAAGCGTTTCCAGCGCGAAATCGGCTGCTGCCTCTACCAGCGCCACAATGCGCAAATGGTCGGTGCTCTTGTGCCCGGTGGTCCAGGGCGCAAGGTCTGACATGACAAGATCGGCCGGTCCGCCCAGCGCCTCCTTCACGGCTTCGGACGCGCCCGGATCGGTAAAATCCATCGTCAGCAGAATGGCACCTGCAATATGGTCCATTTCGAGCAGGTCGATACCGACGACATGGCTGGCCCCGCGCTTCAGGGCCACTTGCACCCAGCCGCCGGGGGCAGCACCCAGGTCGGCGATGCGCATGCCGGGCCGGAGGAAATGGAATTTCTCGTCCAGCTCGATCAGCTTGTAGGCTGCGCGCGCGCGGTAGCCCTCCGCCTTGGCGCGGTGGACATAGGGGTCGTTGAGCTGGCGCTCCAGCCAGCGCTGGGAGGAGACCTTGCGCTTTTTCGCTGTTTTCACGCGCTCGTGGAACTGCTTGTCAGCGCGCTCGCTTCCACCCGCTGTGACGGGGCCGGAACGTCTGCGGCGGCGCTCTGCGGGCGGGTCATCATCTGTGCCGGAACTCATGCTTCGCCTCCTGCCCCGCCGGGCTTTCGCCCCTTGCGGCCGCGCCGGCCACGCTTGCGGCGCGGATAGATGAGATTGAGCAGCAATCCTTCGCGCAAGCCGCGATCACCGACGCGCAGACGCGGCACCGGCCAGCCATCCATCACCGTTTCCAGGATCGCGCAACCTGCCACCACCAGATCAGCCCGTTCGGTACCAATACAGCCCTCACCGGCGCGGCCCGCCGCATCCTTGGTCGACAGGCGGCTGCAGGCGCCGCGCGCGTCCTGCGCCTCCAGCCAGAGGCCGTCCACCCGGTTGCGGTCATAACGTACCAGATCAAGGTGAACACCGGCAATGGAGGTCACGGTGCCGGACGTGCCCACCATGTGCGCCTTGCCCTGCTCGAACAGCGTGCGCAAGCGCCGGGCACCCTTGGGGATACGCGTTTCCTTGCGCACTTCGGCCTTCATCGATTCATACCAGGCGGCGCGTTCTTGCGCGCTGGCCACCGCCGGTTCCGGGCAACGTTCAGACAGGGTTACAACGCCGAGCGGAATGGTTGTCCAGCCGCGAATACCCGGCCGTCCCGCATCGGGATAGCCGCCTCTGGCCCGCCATTCGGCCAGATCCAGCCAGCACAGCTCGGTCGATCCGCCACCGATATCGACAACGACGGCCGCGTCAAAACTGTCATCGAGCAGATCCAGACTGCCCTGAACCGCAAGGCGCGCTTCTTCCTCCGGGGAAATAAGCTCGAGCGTCAGGCCGGTTTCGCGCTTCACCCGGTCAAGGAATTCCTGTCCGTTGGCAGCCATCCGGCAAGCTTGTGTCGCCACGGCCCGCAGCTTCGTCACCTTGCGGCGCTCCAGCTTTTGCGCACAGACGCCCAGGGCTTCCACCGCCCGGTCCATCGACTCATTGGACAGAACACCGCTCGCGCCTATGCCTTCGCCCAGACGGACAATGCGCGAAAAGCTTTCCACCACGCGAAAGCCCCGCGCCGCACGGCGCGCCATCAACATCCGGCAATTATTGGTGCCAAGATCAATGGCGCCGTAAATGGCGTCATGCCGCGAACGGCTGTTCGATGTATTGCGCGAATCGGTCCCCGGCCGCCCGCCAGGGTCATGCGTATTCATAGGGTGCCTGGTCCTGACGCCTGACCCGCCCGGCAAGGCGCGCGGCTGAAAGAAGCGCGCTGCCCGGTGCCCGGCAGGACAGACTGGTTCATGTGTTGAAGACAATGATAACACGCTTGTGACAGGATGACAGGCGTTTAACGGATATGTGTGCAAAGCAGCGAGATGCTAGCTTCGGGCCGTGCCCGGCATATGTTATTGGCAACGTGTTGTGCAGAATAGGGTTTTAGCCGTGCGTAGTGCGCGATTTGCTATTGGCGATGTGGTTCGCCACCGCCTGTTTCCATTCCGCGGCGTCGTATTCGACGTCGATCCGCAGTTTGCAAACACGCAGGAATGGTGGCTGTCCATCCCGGAAAAAATCCGGCCACACAAGGATCAGCCCTTTTATCACGTCCTGGCCGAGAACGAGCAGAGCCACTACACGGCTTATGTGTCAGAGCAGAACCTGTTGCCCGATGCGCATAACGGTCCGGTAGCACACCCTGAAGCCGCGGCCGTCTTCGAGGCGTTTGATGGCCAGCGCTACAGGGTCAAGCCGGAGATCGCCTCACGGGTGAACTAGGGCATGTCAGGCATGAGGCGGAACGCTATTTCCTGTAGCGCACCACTTCCTGTTCAATCGCACCGAAGATCGACTTGCCGGCCTTGTCCCGCATATCGATGCGGATGGTGTCGCCCGGCGTCATGAAGGGCGTTTTTGGCTTGCCGTCATTGATCGTCTCGATCATGCGGATTTCCGCAATGCACGAATAGCCCTTGCCGCCTTCGCTGACCGGCTTGCCAGGGCCACCATCCAGCTTGTTCGACACCGTGCCGGAGCCGACAATCGTGCCGGCGGTGACGGGCCGTGTCTTCGCCAGATGGGCAATCAGCTCAGGGAAGCTGAATGTCATGTCGACACCGGCCTCCGGCTCACCAAAAAGCTCGCCATTATACTGCGAACGCAAGGGCAGGTGCAGGCGCGCACCGTCCCATGCGCCGCCCAGCTCGTCGGGGGTCACCGCAACCGGCGAAAAGGCCGTGGGCGGCTTGGACTGGAAAAAACCAAACCCTTTGGCCAGCTCGCCTGGAATAAGCCCGCGCAGCGACACGTCATTGCAGATCATCACAAGACGAATGGCCTTGGCGGCTTCGTCGGGCGTGCAGCCCATCGGGGCATCGCCGGTCACGACAGCTATCTCGGCTTCGAAGTCCAGGCCCCAGGCATCATCACCGAGCGGGATGGTATCACGCGGGGCCAGGAAGGCATCAGACCCGCCCTGATACATGAGCGGATCAGTCCAGAAGCTTTCGGGCATCTCGGCGCCGCGGGCCTTACGCACCAGTTCCACATGGTTCACATAAGCCGATCCATCGGCCCATTGAAACGCGCGCGGCAAGGGCGACAGCGCCTCATGCTCATGAAAGCGCTCGCGCGGAATGGTCTCGCGGTGCAGTTCGCCGGACAGCGTCTCCAGCCGGGGAGCGGTGACATCCCAGTCATCGAGGGCCGCTTGCAGCGTCGGCGCGATATGTGAAGCGTCAGTGCACCAGGCAAGGTCCTTCGAGACGACGACAAGGCGGCCATCACGGCTGCCATTCTTGAGGCTGGCAAGTTTCATGGGACTGGCTCCTATCGCGCGAAGGGCACGGGTCAGGCTGCGGGAGAAAAGTCGGGTGTAACGGCGTGAAAGCGGCCATCGGGCAACAGCCATTCCAGCTCGCCATCGGCAATGCCGAAGCGCGCGCCGTGCAGCGCCAGCGCGCCTTCCTGCACAGCGTCAGCAATGAACGGGAAAGACATCAGCCTCTCCATGGACCGCTTGATGGAGCCCAGCTCCATCGCGTCGCACAGATGATCGGCATCAGCATCCTCGCCCAGCTCGCGCCGGGCCTCGTCGAATACCGGCTTCAACGGATCGAGCCACCGCTCGATAAACTGGGTGCCCGCTGCGCCGCCGGTCGCCGCCGCGTGTACGCCGCCACAGCTCTTGTGGCCCAGCACCACGATATGCGCCACACCCAGCGCCTTGACGGAAAACTCCAGCGCGGCGGACACGCCGTGATGCGCGCCGTCCGGCTCGTAGGGCGGAACCAGATTGGCCACATTGCGGATGATGAACAGCTCGCCGGGCCCCGCATCGAAGATTGCCGCCGGGTCAACGCGGCTATCAGCGCAGCCAATGACCAGCGCATGGGGTTTCTGCCCCTTGGCGAGATTCTGCCAGATGCGTTGCTTGCGCTCAAAGCGCTCGGCTCGGAAGCGGGCAAAGCCCTCATGCAGGCGATCAGGTATCATGCTCTGCGGTCTAGCCTTCGATAGCCCCAGCGGCAAGCAGGCGGGTCAGAAACGTTCGGCCCGGACAACATGAACGTCCGACACCATGACAATGCCGATCTGGCGCTCCAGCAGCGCGTAAACCCGCTCCAGAACGGTGTCGAGCACAGCCGGATCAATCACGGTCAGCAACATCACCATGCGCCCGGCATCGGTTATCTGGCCTTCACGAGACCAGCTGCCCGCAGCGCCCCGGCCGGCCTTGGCCGGCAGAACGGTCCAGCCTTTCACACCGGCCTTTTCCAGCACGCTTTCAAGACGCCGCACGGCGGGCATCTCGATAATGATCTCCAGGCGCTTTTTCAGACTGGTCTGCATCGCTCTAGCCTCCACTGCCAGTGACAAGCCGGGCGAGCCAGAAATACAGCGGAATGCCGGCTACCAGATTGAACGGGAAGGTGATGCCCAGCGACAAGGTCAGCGAGATAGCCGGGCGCGCTTCGGGCATTGCCAGACGAAGTGCCGCCGGAACCGCGATATAGCTGGCTGATGCCGCCAGCGTCATCAGAAGGCCCAGGCTGCCAGGATCAAGTCCGGCCAAAAGGCCGACGCCCATGCCTGCAATCGCGCCGACGAGCGGCATGTAGAGCCCGAACCCGATCACACCAGGTTTGAGCACGCGCCAGTTGCGCAGCAGGCCCCGGCCCGCCACCAGCCCCATATCCAGCAGGAACAGGCACAACACGCCGCGGAATATATCGTTGAAGAAGGGTGACACGGCCTCCATGCCGCGAGGCCCCGTCATCCAGCCGATGAGGAAAGCCCCGATCAGCAGGACGATGGAGCCGTTGGCTGCGATCTCTTTGAGAACCGTCAGGCGGCTTTCGCCATGTTCGCCAGTGCCGTTCGAAGCGCGTGCAGCAGAGCCTGCAAGTATCAGGGCGGTGACAATCGCGGGCGCCTCCATCGCGGCGGCCACCGCCACCATGAAGCCCTCTCCGGGCACTTGCAGGAACACGGCTGCATCGCTGGCCGCAATGAAAGTGACAATCGAGATGGAGCCGTAATGGGCTGCAATCGCAGCCGCATCAATGCGCCCGACCTTGGTCGTCATCATCAGAAGGCCAAAGCCCAGAACCGGCAGCAGCGCGGACAGAACGATACCGGCCAGGATAGCTCCGCCGACCGACCAGTTCAGGTCTCCGGCGGCCATCTCCGCCCCGCCCTTGAAGCCGATGGCCATCACCAGATAGAGCGACAGGGCCTTGGCAATGGCCTCGGGAATGGACAGGTCAGAGCGGACGAAGGCCGCAAACAGCCCGAGCACGAAGAACAGGATCGGCGGCGAGATCAGATTGGCCTGCGCCAGTGTGAAAACGTCCATGCCCCGCCCCCGGTGTTAAAGAGCCTATTCGGCCGCCTGCTTCGGCTTCCATGAATGGACATACTCCAGATTCTCGACGCTGGAAGCGCCCTCGCCCACATCGAGCGGATCGCGGGTATCGATCATCACGGCATACTCGTCCGTGGCGGCCTTTTTCGGGGTCATCATGTTTGCGAGCGCCTTGGGATGGGGACCGTGGGTGAAACCCGCCGGGTGGAAGGTCATCATGCCCGCATCAATACCGTCACGGCTGAAGAAGTCGCCCGCGTGGTAGAACAGCACCTCGTCATAATCATTGTTATTGTGGAAGAACGGCACTTTGAGCGCGCCCGGATCGGTCTCGAAGGGGCGCGGCGCGAAGGTGCACACCACAAAGCGGTCCGACAGGAAGGTCGTGTGGGCGCTCGGCGGCACGTGATAGCGATGGCTCATCAGCGGGCGGATATCGCGCACATTCAGCCGCACCGGATAGAGCTCGCCATGCCAGCCGGCCGCATCCAGCGGGTTATAGGGATAGGTGATGCGGCTTACCTCGCCGCGTTTCTTGACATGCACCACCCATTCATGGTCGTCGTCCGCCTGCTGGGCGCGGAAAGCCTCGTCCATGGCGGGCACATCCAGTACAGCCGGATCGAATATCGCGTGCGGGCCGACAAGCCCCCGGTCCGGCAGGGTGTAGTGGGTGTTGGTCGCTTCCACCATCAGCACGGCTGTGGCCTCGGCAGGCACCAGACGCCACATCGTCGCACGCGGCAGAACGATATAATCACCTGCCTCATAGGCCAGATGGCCGAAATCGCAAAACAGCGAACCCTTGCCGGTATGGATGAAGAGGAGCTGGTCGCCATCGCCATTGCGGGCGAGGCCCGTCATCGGCTTTTCCAGCTTCCAGAAGCGGATGTCGCAGCCTTTATTGTGCAGCACGGACGGGCTGGACCATGGCACATCATCGGGGCGGTTCAGGCGCGCCAGATCGAACGCGCGCGGCTGCAGCGGGCCTTCAAATTTCACCCAGCCGGTGGGCGGGCGCTTGTGATGCAGGAAGGCGGCGGGGCCGAAAAAGCCTTCCTTGGACATTTCACGCTCATAGGGCGCGTGTTCCGGGAAATCGGCATGGGCCTGGCGCGAGGCATCGCCTTCGCTGCGTGAGGTATAAATCCATTTGCGCGACATGATTTCGTGTCCTCCATTCCGGCGGGAATGCCAATTTAGTTACATCTGAAACTAAATGGAAGAGCGTTCGCGGCAAGGGGGCGTATTGCAGGGCAAGTGCGCCTGAGCCCGCACCGGCTGGCCTAGGGTCAGGCTACGGGCATTGACGGCGCAAGAGCAGACTAGCGCGCCGTACACGCCTGGAACGCGGCGACCGTATCCTGGCGCTCTTCAAGCGCCTCATAGGCCGTCCAGTGCAGGTCGGACGCGATCACTGTCACGCCGCCATCGGCAATCTCGCGATAGATCGACGTATCGCCGCTCTCCAGCACAGCGCTGTCGATATACCACAAGGCCCCGAACGCGACCGGAATGTCGGCGGCTGCCACAAGATCCCAGATTTCCGGCACCGGCTCACGGTGCACACCCGTCCACGCCATCAGCCGGGACCGGTCAACACCGGCCGCCTGAAGCGCGTCCAGACGCTCCTGATCGGTAATTTCAATGGAAATAATGACATTCTCGTCCGCCGCCGCAGCCCGCAGGGCGTCCTCCAGCGTATAGGTGATGACGGCCGAGTAGGCGACCGCATCATTCTCCACAATGGAGGCCACAACCTCTTCCACCGGCACGGTACGTTTCACATCGAGCTGCACCAGCGCCCGGCCCCTAGCCCAGTTGAGCACCTCAGACAGGCTGGGGATCCGGTAGGGTGTCACCTCACCCTCATTATCGACCAGCTGGAACTGGGCGAGATCGGCAAAGCTCATTTGGGAAATGTCGCCGGTACCGGTCGTGGTGCGGTCGAGGGTCTCGTCATGCATGAGCACGATCACCCCGTCGGCGGTCCGGCGGAGGTCCAGCTCGAGGATGAGCGGGCCTTGCGCCAGCGTGTTGGCCGCCGACTCAATGGCATTCTCGGGAAAACCCGGCTCCACGCCGCCACGGTGCGCGCTGACGATGGTGGCGTCCCTGTCCCGCAGACAGCGTAGCACGTCGGTTGTGCGCTGACCCTCGGCCACCATGGCAGGGACCAGTGGTTCGGGCAGGCTGGTTTCCGCCTGGACAGCTTCGGCAAGCCGCATCTCGGCTTCCGATGCTACCTCGGAGCGCTCCGGTATCTCGATTTCGCCCACCGGCTCGGAGCATGCGGCAATCAGAAGGGCAACGGCCGGGCTAGCGAGCATCAAAAAGCGGGCGGAATCGGATACGGGCATGGGAAAAGTCCTTTCAGACGGGCCAACCGGAAAGCTTACAGCCTAGTAGCGCAGGGAGATGCGGAAATCGAGCGTACGCCCGTATGTCCCGTCTCCGAGCTTGTACTCGTAGCGCGTGTCGAGAATATTCTTCACGGAGGCTTGCAGCAGCACATTGTCGTTGAGTTCATAGCGTCCCGAGAGGTTGAACAGCTCAAACCCGGGCATCTCGAACGTGGACGGGTAGTCGGAAAGAAACTCGGAGCGTGCATATCCATCAAAGGTGACGCTAAGCTGGTCGGTCGCGCGTGCCGTCAGCGCGAAGCTGAACTCGTGCTCTGGCCGTCCGAAAAGCTGCTGGCCGTTGGACACCTGAACCGACCGGGCATTGGTGTAGGTGATGTTCGCATCGAGCCAGCGCGTCAGCGTGGCGCTCAATTCCAGCTCGACACCATCCATCTCGATCACGCTCGAGATATTCTGCGGCTGGCTGACACCTAGCGCCGGGTTGAACACCGAGAAAATGCCATTGTCCGCTTCGCCGTAATACGCCGTCACCCCCAGGCGGTAGTTTCCGCCCGGACTGGTGAAATCGACCCCGGCATCGGCCATCCATGTCTCCTCGGTCGCGAGATCGGGATTGCCCTGGAAGGTTGCTGACTGGCCGAAGAGCTGGCGCAGGCTGGGCGCTTCACGGCCCGAGCCCAGCGATGAGCGCAGCCGCACGCCCCACGCGCCCGTCAGGCTGTCCGGCAGACCATAGGACAGGGCCACGCGGCCGGTCTGGACGCCGCCGAAATCCGCGTTCTCGTCATGGCGGGCCGACAGAGACAGGAACAGCTCGTCGTCCAGCTGCCAGTTGAGGTTCGTGTAGATACCCACATTGTCGATGCTGCGGTCGATGGCGGCAAATTGCGCGCCGCGCACATTTCGGTAGAGCGCGCCTTCACGCGTGGCATCCATTCCCAGGAGCACAAAGCTCTCCGGGCCGAACAGCGTGCCCGCCTCACCGAACGTATAGCTAGCAAAATACTGAAGCTCGGTCACTTCGCCGACACTTTCAACGGCACTGGCGGGCGCATCAGACAGGCTTTCGATGCGGGTGTGGGCCAGCTGTACATTGTGGGTCAGGCGGCCATCGAGCTGGGCCAGCGAGAAACCGCCATGAGCGACGAGCTGCTCATTGTCGACCGAGCCGGGCGAGTCCTGAAACAGGAAGTCGGGCAGGACCGGATCGCCGATCAGGAACGCATTGTCCGTCTGGTTGACGGCCTGCACGTAGCGCACGCCGCCACGGAAATCGAAATCGGGTGTGAAGGCATAGTCGATGTTCAGCGACAGCGTGGTATTGCGATAGCCGTCCGGCTCGACATTGCCGGGCGGGCGGCTGGCAATCGAGATGCCATCGGTTTCGACGTAGGACGCCGACGCCGCATATCCCAGCTGTCCGATCGCGCCTTGTGATCCCATGCCCAGCTGCACGGTGTCGTGGGTGCCGTAGCCGCCGGTCAGCCGGAAATCGGGCTCGCCGGTTCCGCGCCGCGTGGTGAGGGCGATGACACCTGCAACCGCATCCGCGCCGTAAATACCAGACTGGGGACCGCGCAGCACTTCAACCCGCTCGATCATGTCCAGCATGACGTGCTGGATGCCAAACTGGCTGGAGAATTCCGACGGGTTGTTCACCCGTACCCCGTCCACCAGCACCAGCGTGTGTTTGGTGGTGAACCCGCGCATGCGCACCTGCGTGTTCTGGCCAAAGCCACCCGACCGGGTCACCGCTACGCCCGGAACCCGGTTCAGCACGTCGTCCAGAACACGCAGATCCTGCTGCTCGATCTGCTCGAGAGTAAAGACGCTGGCCGCCGAACCCACCTGATCGATACGCTGTGGTACCCGGCTGACAACAGTGATGATCTCCGGGCTCTGATCGTAGACCGGGTTGTCGGCGTCCATCTGGGCGGCAAGGCTCGCCGCGCTCACGGGCACGATAGCGCTGAAGGCCAAAAGGTGGCGCAAGGCGCGGGCGCAGGTTCTGATCGCTTTCATTATTCCCTCCGGTGCTGGAATGCACTCGAAGAGAGCCTTTGCATCAGTTGTGTGACAGCCCGGCCAACACACCGACAAGTTTCCATGACCGGTCCGCATGAAAACGCCTAAGGTACGCCTGCCCGTTATACGGATGTCATCTGCCTGTGCCACGCTGCGGTGTTGTCCGGGAGTGGAACCATGGACGAAACGCTTGATTACTGGCCCCGCATGATCCGCGCGCTGCGCGGGCGCGAAAACCTCACGCAGGAAGCCTTGGCCGGGTATCTGGGCGTGGACCAGACCAGCGTGTCGCGATGGGAGCGCGGGCGCGACCTGCCCGCCTTGCGCCAGCGCCGCCGCATTCGCGACCTTTATCGCCGCAACGCCGGGGGCAAGCAGGACCAGGTGACCCGCGCCCGGGTGCGCAATGCTTTCTGGCCGAGCTCCCTCGTCGGCCCGGGGGCGGTGTTCATCGAGATCAACAGGCGCGCCCTGTCAGAGATTGACCTGACCCTCACCGATCTGCGCGGGCAGAGCATTTACGGTCTGTTCGGGCCGCAGGTCGATGACGTCACCGAGCGATGGGAACACACCGGCATCTTCGACGGCGATCTGGCCATGACCATTTCTCTGAACCGCATCGAGCGGCCTGATGGCACCGTTCACGTAAAGACGCTTGATACACCCCATTTCACCAGTGGCGGCGATGTGTGGTGCCTGTGCGAGATTCAACGCATAAGCGAAGCGGAGCATGCCCGCCTGCATGCCGAGTTTGGTGGCGACAATTTCACCCTGCCCTTCGACGCCCTGCCCGCCTGAAGCCAGGCCTACTCGTCATCATAAATGGCGATGTAGGGCTCGCGCCCCTCGCCCCAGCTTGCCCGGTACATGCCTGGCGTATTCATTGCCCAGACCGGCTCGCCCAGATACAGCATCACGATGCCACCATCACCGCCATCGGCCAGCAGCGTGTCCATCATGGCATCGGCTGCGGCCTGCGCGGCGCCCTCCGGCCCGGTTTGAAGCGCGCGGTATTCTGCCTCCCGGCAGATGGACGCCGCCACGTTAAAGCGGATGAAGTATTCGCCCGTGCCCGTGGCTGACAGCCCGCAGCGTTCGTCTGCCCAGGTACCTGCGCCAATGACCGGCGTATCGCCAACCCGGCCCCAGCGCTTGGCGGTCGTACCGCCGGTTGATGTGCCCGCCACCGTGACACCCGACTGATCACGCACAACCACCCCTACGGTGCCAAAGCGATGCTCGCGCTCCATCATGTCCAGCGCGCCTTCATTCACCGGCTCAGGGTCCGGCGCGCCTTCGGGGCGCGGCGGCACGGGCAGTCCCATGCGCTGCACCTGGCTCTCCATCGCCTGCCAGCGGCGCTCGGTGAAGAAGAAAGCCTGATCGGCCAGTTCCAGCCCGCGCTCGGCGGCGAAGCCTTCAGCCCCGTCACCGGCCAGCATGACATGCGGGCTGTGCTCCATGACCGCCCGGGCCAGCGAAATAGGATGGCGCACACTCGTCACCCCGGCCACGGCGCCGGCTGCGCGCGTAGAGCCGATCATGACCGATGCATCCATCTCCACCCGGCCGTCGGCCGTGAACACGCCGCCACGCCCGGCATTGAACATCGGGTCGTCTTCAAAGGCCTGGATGAGCGCCTCGACCACATCAATCCCGTCCGCACCGTCTCTCAGCATGGCCCCGCCCTGCTCCAGCGCGCTTTGCAGGGCAGCGCGATAGGCCGCTTCGGTCTGTGCATCCATATCGCCGCGTTCGATAACGCCCGCGCCGCCATGGATGATGATGGACCAGTCATTTTCCCCAGCCTGCTGCAAACCGGCGTGAGCAAACGGCGTGGCCAGCATCAGGGCTACAAAGGCAAGCGCGATACGCGTCATTATCAACTCCCGGGCATCGGCCCTGTCAGGGCAGCAAGGGTCACAGCGACCCCGAATCAGAAGGTCAGGATAACCTTGCCTTTGACCCGGCGCTCCATGATGTCAGCGAAGGCCTTGGCAAAGTCTTCCAGCGGATAGGCAGCAGAAATATGCGGCACGATCTTTCCGGCCTCGTAAAGGTCGAACAGCTCTTTCATGTTCATGGCGTTCTCGCGCGGATTGCGCCCCGCCCACGCGCCCCAGAACACGCCGAGAATGTCGCGGCTATTGAGAAGCGCCAGATTCAGCGGGATTTTGGGGATCGGCCCGGCGGCAAAACCGATGACCAGATAGCGCGCGCCCCAGCCAGTGGCCCGCAGGGCGGTTTCCGAATAATCCCCGCCGACAGGATCATAGACCACGTCCACGCCCTTGTTGCCGGTGATCTCGCGCACACGCGCCTTGAGGTCTTCGCTCGTATAGTTGATCAACTCATCAGCGCCCGCTTCGCGCGCAATGGCGAGCTTCTCGTCTGAACTTGCCGCGGCGATAACTTTCGCGCCCATGGCCTTGGCCAGCTGGACCGTGGCCAGGCCGACACCGCCGGCCGCACCCAGCACCAGCACGCTCTCGCCCGGCTGCAGCTTCGCGCGCTGTTTGAGCGCATGATAGGAGGTACCATAAATGGTGGTGAAGGCCGCCGCGTGCTCAAAGCTCATCGAATCGGGTATCGGGATGACTTGCGCAGCCGGTGCCACGGCCTGCTCGGCAAATCCGCCCAGCATTGTCGCGACAATCACCCGGTCACCGGGCTTGAAGCCGGACGCGCCCTTGCCGAGTTCGGAAACGACACCGGCACATTCCGTGCCCGGAATGAAAGGAAAGGGCGGCTGAGCCTGATACTTGCCTTCAACCAGAAGAATGTCGGGAAAATTCACCCCGGCGGCCTTCACATCGACCTGCACAAAGCCTTCGTTCAGCGGCGGGGCATCCACCTCGGCAACTTCCAGATTCTCGAACGGGCCAAATTCCTTGCAGATCAGTGCGCGCATGCGGGTATCCTTTTGCGAACGTGTCAGGTCAGTTGCGCCAGACCATAGAGGCTAGGCGCGGCAAAGGGCAATGCGCGAGCGGCCAGGGCGCATGGCAAACGGCCCTGCGAGCCGATCAGGCTCGCAGGGCCGCCGCCATTTTGGTTCCAGGTTGTCTGGCCTAGAAGTAGACGCGCGCGCCCACTTCGAGGATGTTCGAGCGGTTCTCGATGTCCAGCGTGGCCGGGAACAGGGTGACATCAAAGTCCACATTCTGTGTTGCCCGGTAGCGATAGCCGCCAAACAGCTGGAAAGTGTCCGACACATCATAGCTGACACCGGCCATCGCCTGATAGGCGAACACCGTTTCGCTATCATTGATGATGGCGGTATCGGACGGGTTGTAACGGACCTTGACGTCCGACGCGCCGATGCCAGCCCCGGCATAGGCGCCCAGCGGTCCTTCAAGGTCAAAGTCGTAATAGGCATTGATCATGAAGCTGGTGTTGCGCAGCTGCCCGCGCCCGTCCGCCACCAGATCGGCCACGGTCACGCCCAGCTCCGGTGAACCGGTAATCAGCACCGCCGCATCGGCAGCACCGATCGGATTGCCGCCAGCGGTCACATCGGTGTGGGTGTCGACATCGCTGGAGGAATAGCCGATCTCGGCTTCGAGCCGAAAACCGTTATCAAGGCGCCACCCGTAAGCCGCGCTGACAAACCCGCTGGTATCAAACTCGGTATTCCAGCCCAGAGGCGTACCGGACGCCAGCACCGTACCGGCCGGCACGACGACACCTTCACCAGTCGTGAAGTCACTGGTGAAGCTGCCTTCATTACTGCTGTCACTCTGGAAATTGAAACCGGCAGACGCCGAAACGTATTGCTGCGCCGTGGCGCCGGCGCCCAATACCAGTGCCAGAGCCGTGGCAGTCAGGCCCATACGCAGGGCTGGCAGTCGATCATTGCGGTTCATCTCATTCTCCCTTTCTTGGGGGTTGGGAAGATATTGCTCTATCGCATATGCAATAGACGATAAGCACGACAAGGGCAGGAGTGTAATTTTTAAGCCGTCGTGGCCGCAATCACCGGGCGCGCGCCGTAGCCGCTGCCGGGGTTAAAAGCCTTGCGTGCACCGGTAGATGAATTGTCTTATTGAACACGCTGGTACCGGGCCGATTCCCTGCACCCGGCCTTGGGGCCCGACAGCCCGCACGCCGCAAGCCTTTCAACGGAGACGGCCATGACCGCATCGCCCGTCCTGCATTCCGACCGCCAGAGAGAGTTGCTGGACATGCTGTCGGTGGCGGCGATAGCCGACCGTTCGGGCCCTGTCTCCTTGCGCCAGTTTGCCATCAGGGCCGGGGTGTCGGAGCCGACGCTTCGCCATTTCTTCACGAACCGGCAGGGCGTGGTCATCGCGATCCTGCATCATTTCGCCCGCCAGGCGAATAGCTGGCTGGGCCGGTCGGCCGAACCCGTCGCAGATCTGGGAGAATCGGTAAAAGGCTATCTCGATCTGGCGCTGCAGGGCTTTGACAATTCCCTCTTTGTCCAGGCGCATGCCTTCGCACTGGTGGAATCCATCCATGATCCGGTGGTAGCGCGGGCCTATCTCGACATAGTGGTCGAACCCTCCCTGAAAGCAATCGAGACGCGGCTGGCCCCCGGCATTGACCCGGACGGCAACCATCCAGACCGTGTGCGTCACGGCGCGCTTGCGCTCTACTCCACCATGCTGTTTGCCATCCTTCACCAGCGCCTCCTGCACGGAGACGAGTCCCGCCCGCTGGCCATGGACGCGTTTTTCGCTGATCTCATCGCCCTGTTTTCGCGCGGAGCCGGGCCGCGCGCTTGAACAGGACCGGACTTCATCTCATAACAGCGCGCATATCAGATCAGCATTGTGGCGGAGCCTGCCCGTGACCGATTTTCAGCGCAATGCCTGGAACCGAGCGATGCCATCGCGGGCGCTGAAACGCGGCCGCATGGTACACAAGGTGTTTCTGGGGGAGCCGGTTGTGATCTCGCGCACGCGCGGCGGCGGCGTCTTTGCGCTGCGCGATCTGTGCCCGCACCGCGGTGTTCTGCTGTCCGCCGGGCGGCTGTGCGCCGAGGGCAGTGTAATCGACGGCAAGACACTCGACGTGCCGCAGATCGAATGCCCCTATCATGGCTGGCGGTTCGGACCCGACGGCGCCTGCCAGGCGATACCGTGCCTGGTCGAAGGCCAGGAAATGGATATCGGCAGGATCCGGGTCTTGCGCTATCCCGTTCGCGATACTGACGGCCAGATATGGATCTGGATACCCGAAGCAAGCGACGGCCCAGTGCTCGCCGACACGCCAGAGCCTGACCACGAGCCGCCCGTGAGCGCCTAGGCGCACCGCAGCGCACTTTCTGGACCTTTACAGCCCTGCCGGGCATGGTGGTCCTCTTCTTCATGACAAAAGAGAGCTTCGCGTGACAGAGATAAGCCCCGAGACACGCGCTGAAAAGCGCGGTGCATTCACCCGCTTTCTGGATGGCGTGGAATGGCTGGGCAATCTTCTGCCCCACCCGGTTACCCTGTTCGCGCTTCTGGCCGGCCTGATGATCCTGGCGTCGGGCCTGTTTGGCGACCTGATGGGGCTGAGCGTGGAAGATCCGCGCCCGGAGGGCGCACGCGGGCGCTCCGCCGATGGCATGATCAGCGCGGTCAGCCTGATGAACGAAGATGGCTTCCGGCGCATCTTCACCAGCCTGACCACCAATTTCACCAACTTTGCACCGCTGGGTGTCGTGCTGGTGGCGATGCTGGGCGTCGGCGTGGCAGAGAAATCCGGCCTTTTGTCTGCTGCCGTGCGCTCGATCGTACTCGGCGCCAACCGCCACACCGTCACGGTGGCGGTAGTGTTTGCCGGTGTGCTGTCCAACACGGCATCTGAAATGGGCTATGTGGTGCTGGTTCCGCTGGCCGGAGCGGTGTTCTACGCGCTGGGACGCCACCCGCTGGCGGGCATGGCCGCCGCCTTTGCCGGAACGTCGGGAGGCTATAGCGCCAACCTGCTCATCGGAACCATTGATCCACTGCTGGCCGGCATCACCACCGAGGCTGCCCAGCTCATCGACCCGGCCTATGTCGTAGCGGCGCCGGCGAACTGGTATTTCATGGTGGTGAGCACCTTCCTCATCACGCTGGTAGGTTCGCTGGTCACGATCTTCATCGTCGAGCCCAAGCTGGGGCCATACGATACCAGCCGCGCCGATCCGGCCGTGCTTGACGACAAGATGATGCAGCCTGTCTCCGGTCAGGAGAAAAAGGGCCTCATGTGGGCGGGCATCGCCACGTTGGCCGTGTTCGCCGCGATGGTCTGGACGCTGATGCCCGACATTGATCTTGCGGCGTGGCTGCCTGGCTGGGGCAGCCTGCGCAATCCCGATACAGGCTCCATCTTCCAGCAGGCGCCCTTCTTCACCGGCTTCGTGACGTGGATTTTCGTGTTCTTCGTCATTACCGGCTTTGCCTATGGCCGCGCTGCCGGGACGATGAAGAACGACCGTGATGTAATCGAGGCGATGGCATCGGCCATCTCCACCCTCGGCCTCTATATCGTGCTGGTCTTTTTCGCCGCCCAGTTCGTCGCGTTCTTCGGCTGGTCAAACCTTGGCGCGATATTTGCCGTGCTTGGCGCGCAAGTCCTCACCGATAGCGGCCTGACAGGGCCGGCCATCTTCATCGGCTTCATCTTCATGTGCTGCGTTGTGAACCTGATGCTGGGCTCTGCCAGCGCGCAATGGGCGGTTACCGCGCCGATCTTCGTGCCGATGCTGATGCTGGTCGGGTATTCGCCAGAAGTCATTCAGGCCGCTTACCGGATCGGCGATTCATCGACCAATATCATCACGCCCATGATGAGCTATTTCGGCCTGATCCTGGCCTGGATGACGCGCTACGACAAAAATCTCGGCATCGGCACCGTCATTGCGATGATGCTGCCCTATTCGATGTTCTTCCTGGTAACGTGGACGGCGCTGTTCTTCCTGTGGACCTTCGTGCTGGGCATGCCTGTGGGACCCGGCTCGCCCACCTATTACCAGCTGCCCGCTGGCTGATCCTTACTGACGCGCGCCGGAGCCTTCCAGAACATCCGCCGCAGCGGCGGCGGGTGCCAGAATGATCTCGGTCGCCTGACGCACGACATTGATGGTCAGGGTCAGCGGACCGCGCACCCTCCCCGCGTGCGGCGTCGGCTCGACGCCGAAATCACGCGTGCCGGAGAACAGGGCAATAAGTTCGGGTGACATGGTCAGCGTCGAGTGCCGCAGCGGATCAGCCGTGTCGAAGCCGGAAACATCCACAACGGTAAGGCGCAAGTCCGATACCTCCTCTATGGACCTGAGCGACCCAAGCCGGTCTGCCTGCCCGCGCAGTGCGGCCGAGGCTTGTAAGGCCCGGTCGCGGGTCGAGGTAAAGGCGACAAAATCAATGTCGGCGACATCGCCGATGACGGCCAGCTGGCTGCGGAACACATCAATGCCCAAGTCTGGCGAGATCATGGCCACCTGGCCGATACGCGACAAGACAGCGATGTCATTCGCCTCGGAGAGATCACGCAATGCCTCCAGTGTCAGCATCGAGCCCATGGAATGGGCAATGATCATGATGCGGTCAGCCTGCGCACGCGATGCCAGGCGCAATGTTTCGGCAAACCCGTCGCGGCTGATGAATACGCTGTCCATATCATAAGCATAAAAGCGCGGATCACCGGCACTTGGCCAGGCAAAGTACAACGGCACGCCCGGTATCTCGAAATCATGCATCATCTGGGCAAAGCGGAACAGTCCGCTGCCAAAGCTCTCATTATAGCCATGCACGAAAATGACGAGGGTGCGTTCGGCCTCATCAAGCTGGGACAGCCTGCGGTCAAGCGCCTCGATGAACAGGGCCTCGCTCCCGATCGGCTCTGCATAGGCCAGCGTGAAGTGGCGCATCGGATCGGGCGTGCCGCGCGGATAATTGATGCGGCCGGGTTCACGGTCTGGTGGAATGGATACCATGTGCAGGCCATAGCTCAGCGTGGCTGAACGCTCCCGGCTATACAGCACCGAATCCCCGGTCGGCGCACGGCCTGACACGACGAGTATCGGCTGCTGGCCGGCTTCGGGCGGCAGCTCGGCAAAGTCGGACACTCTGAGTGTAGGCGCGCACGCGCTGGCCGCTGCCAGCACAAGGCCCGCGCACAGCCCGGCACGCAGCCCGTTCAGCCCTGCCGCAACTGCATCTGCCGCAGAGCGAAAATATCCGCCGACATCCATTTGAAAAAGCCGCCATCTTCGAGATAAACCGACGCTATATTGGTGTCGCCCGGTTCGAAGTGGAAGACTTCGCGCAAAGCACGCGAGAACGCAAGCGCAGGGGCTATCCGCACCGCATGGCCACGGAACGCATCGCGGATGCGCAGTGCCTGATCTTCTGCGAACACCTGGTTTGGCACCAGCATGATGCGCGGACGCACGCCGGTGGTCTCGGCAACGCGCGCTGCGGCTTCTTCCAGCTCCGGCAGATAGGCCTTGGTTGCCATGATATCCGCGTCGGAGACCGAAACCGGGACGAAGATGGCGTCCGGCTGTATCGCTGGCACCATCGTGTCAGCAGGAAAACCGGCGGGGGTATCGACAAAAAGCACATCACTGGCAGCGCGCCGTGTCTGCAGCGACGCGCGCACAGCGTCCGGCGCAACCCTGTGCCCCTCGCCATGTTCATCAGCCAGATAATAGGATTGCACGCCGGATCCGGCGAACCGGCGCACAGCATTATAGGTCGTGCGCAAGCGGTCGAAATCGATCACGCACACCCGCAAATCATATGTCGCAGCGAAATGGATGGCGCTAAGGAAGGCAAGCGTGCTCTTCCCCGCACCACCCTTGGCGTTTGCGAACATTACCGTGTTGCAGGTCATGACCGTGCCGTCCCGGTTCCCTTACCCACCCAGATCAGCGTGGATCAGGATTCGCTGTCGGTGCTGTCACCGTCGGAGGAGGCGGACGTCTCGGCAGGCTTGGGTGCAGAGCTGACATCGCGCGCCGACTGCGAGATCGCAGAGCGCAGATTGCTCAGCGAGGACGTGCCTTCGGTGCGCGTTGCCCGGCCTTGGGTGTTGATCTGGCCGATAAGCTGGGCGCCTTCATGGGCCTCCAGCGAGCCGTAGGTGATCGTGCCCTCGATGCGGCCGGCTTCGCGGATGGTCAGCTTGCCAGACAGCACCAGCGTATCTTCCACGCTGCCCATGATATCAGCCGTCTCGCTGGAGATATCTCCGGCGACGTGGCCTTTCTCGCCGACTATCAGGTGTACCGCACGCAACTTGCCGCTGAACTGGCCGTCAACGCGGGCGGCGCCATCGACGTCGAGAACAGCGCCTTCCACGGAGCATTTCTCGCCCATGAAAAAGGCAAGATCCTCGCCATTGTCAGGGATGCCGACCTTGGCAGGTTTGGATGATGAAGAGGAATTAGTCATGAGGGGACCCCAGCTCTTTGTGATTTATGGAAGTGCTAGCCGAAAGGCGGGCGCTTATCCAGCACCGGACTGAGCGAGAGAGCAAGCCCCCGCCGCCATATTTCAGGCCGCGCATCACCGCCGGGCTGGCCGGACAGGCAGTCAGACGGGCGTCAGGACGAAACGCACTCCACACATCGCGTCACCGCAGGGTCGATGTCCAGGCGTTTGCCGGCAATGGCCTCGCCGCATTCGGCGCACCAGCCAAACTCACCCGCCTCCAGCCGTTTGAGCGCTTCCACCAGCTGCGCGCGGCGGGCGTTGCGGCGGCGCTCGGAGGCGTGCGCCATCGCCTGCACCTGCAGCGAATCAATGCGCGATACCCGGCCAATGCTCTGCTGGTCCAGCTCGACGGGAGACCGGTCGGAACCGCCGGCATCGGTAAGCGCCTGCAACTGGGCCAGCTCGCTCTCGATCAGGGTGCGATAATGGCGTTCAAGGGCTTCAGCGGTGTTGTCCGGTGTGGTCATGGTGACAGGCCTAAGCGTGCCGGACGGGTACAGCAAGCATAACGCGCGCCTAGGGCCTGTCCTCATCAAGGGTTTGGAGCGCGGCATGTGGCCAGATAGTCCGGTTCAAGGAGCGAAACCGCAGGAAGGGTAGTCCCCTTTCAAGATTTCGCGACGCAGAAAACGGGCGATCTGGCCCATATCCATGTTGGGACGCGGCGGATTTTCCGCCTGACAGCGTCGAGCCGCCCTTGTGGAGGAATGCTCCACGGCGGCCGTCTCTCCTTGTCAAACACCAAATCCGCTACGCGCCGCGCCCGAAACCTTTATAAGGACGGGCCCTAGCGGAACAGCATCACCGGCACGGTGCACGAACGCAGCATTTCCGTCGTCGTACTGCCGATGACCAGATTGCGTATGCGTGAATGTCCGTAAGCGCCCATGGCCAGAAGGCCGATGCCGCGCGCGCGGATGCGCTCGCCAAATGCCTCGTCCGGCTTGCCGGGAATGATTTCGGCCGTCACGCCGTGTCCGCCCGCGCGCAATGCCGCTGCTGCTGCCTCCAGCCGTGAGCGCCGCTCTGCCGTCTCCTCGCCCACCGACACGATGTCGATCGCCACCCCTTGCAGGAGCTTGCCGCTTGCCAGATGCGCGACCGCCTTGTCGGCGCTGGCCCCGCCATCATAGGCGATCAGCGCGCGCGCAACCGGCTGGAAGGCCCGCGATGCCGCCATGACCGGCCGGTTGGCCGCGCGCACAATGCGCTCCAGGTTTGAGCCCAGATGCCCTTTGGCAAAGTCTGCGGCCTCGCCGCGCTTGCCCAGAATGATCAGATCAGCGCCCGCCTCGACCTCATGGATCGCCTCGACGAGATCGCCATGGCGCAGGCGTGCCGTTACCGTGCCGGCGTTCCCGGTCTCCAGATGGGCTTTCGCTGCGTCCAGAATGACGCGCCCACGATCCTTCGCCAGCCTTGCCCGCTCTGCATCGTGTGCGGCGAGTTTTTCCAGCAGGTCAGAGCGCGCACCGAGCGTCAGATTGCCCGACAGATTGACGGGCGCGCTGGGTGTCTCCCGTCGGCCGAGCACATGCAGCAATTCAATGCTGGCAGACGTTTTTGACGCGACCCAGGCCGCGTGATCACACACGCTTGAGGCATAGGCCGAACCATCAACCAGGGCGATAAGGTGGGTCATGATCACGGCCTCCTAGTGGCCCATCAGGCGTTCAAGCGCACCCGGCTTGTCGTGAATGCCCAGCCGGTCGACCAGCGTCCGGCTGGCATCGTTCATACCTTTGAGTTCGACATCTGCGCCCTCGCGGCGGAATTTGAGCACGGCCATATCGATGGCAGCCACGCTGGAAAGATCCCAGATATGGGCCGCGGAGAGGTCAATCGTCACCTTGTCGAGCGCTTCCTTGAAATCAAAGGCTTTCATGAAATCTTCCGATGAGGCGAAGAAAAGCTGGCCGGAGACGGTGTAAACACGCTCGCGCCCGTCCTCGCTCGCCACCGTGCTGACGGCAAAATTGCGCGACACACGCCATGCGAAGAATATCCCCGACAGCAGCACACCAACGCCGACGCCGATGGCCAGGTTGTGGCTGAAAATCACCGTGGCGACCGTGGCAACCATCACAAAGCTGGAGCTTTTCGGGTGGTCGCGCAGGTTTTTCACCGAGCGCCACGAGAAAGTCCCGATCGAGACCATGATCATTATGGCGACGAGCGCGGGCATCGGGATCAGGCCGACCCATTCGCCCAGCACCAGGATCATGAACAGCAGGAACAGCCCCGCCATCAGCGTGGAGAGCCGGCCGCGCCCGCCCGATTTGATGTTGATGATGGACTGGCCGATCATCGCGCAGCCCGCCATACCGCCAATGAAGCCGGTGGCCGTATTGGCAATGCCCTGTCCGATGCACTCGCGATTGCGGTCTGAGGGCGTATCGGTCAGATCATCCACGATCTGCGCGGTCAGAAGCGATTCCAGCAAGCCCACCATGGCGACAGCCGCCGAATAGGGCAGGATGATCATCAGGGTTTCAAGATTGAGCGGAATGTCGGGGATCAGGAAGACCGGCAGGGTGGAGGGCAGATCGCCCATATCCGACACGGTGCGCACATCGAGGCCCAGCCAAAGGGCCAGCCCGGTTAGCACCATAATGCACACCAGCGGCGAGGGGATCGCCTTGGTGACGTAGGGAAAGCCGTAAATAATCGCGAGCCCGCCCGCGACCATTGCATATGTAACCCAGGTCACATTGATCAGCTCAGGGATCTGCGCCAGAAAGATCAGGATGGCGAGCGCATTGACGAACCCGGTCAGTACCGAGCGCGATACAAACCGCATGACGAAGCCGAGCTTGAGCACGCCCGCGCCAATCTGGAGGAGGCCTGCCAGCACGGTCGCGGCCAGCAGGTATTGCAGGCCGTGATCGCGCACCAGCGTGACCATCAGGACGGCCGTTGCCGCGGTAGCTGCCGAGATCATGCCCGGACGCCCGCCCGTGAACGCGATCAGCACCGCAATCGAGAAGCTGGCAAAAAGGCCGACCTGGGGATCCACACCGGCGATGATGGAAAACGAGATCGCTTCGGGAATCAGCGCCAGTGCGACCACCAGCCCGGCCAGCACATCTCCGCGCATATTGCCAAACCACTCGGCGCGGATACGGCGCAGAATCTCGAAATCGAAGCTGGGAACGGGCAAGTTCATGAGCGGGGTCTCGCACGGCATGCGCCCCGCCTTTGGCTGTCCCTTCAAGGAGCGGCCATCGTACCGGACACCGATGTCAGATTGCGCGCCAAGCCGCACGTAGGTGGCGGGAACGCTGATCGGCGTCCGTGTATATGCTGCAGCGCAACATGGCAAGGCCCGGGCCGGCGGGCATGCAATTACGCAGGAATCGCCAGACGCCGCCTGATGATGCGTGCTGCAAACCACAGGCATACCGACGCCAGAACACACCAGAGGGCCATGAAAATCAGCTGGTCGGGCAGATTGATACCCAGATCAATCAGCAATCCGGTCAGGCCCGGCCCGATAGCCGTCGACAGGACCATGGCCGCGACGATGGCCGAGCGGATACTGCCCAGATGGCGTACGCCATACACTGCCGGCCAGAGCGCGCCCAAGAGGGTTGCCGTGAACCCGTAGCTGACGCCGACCAGAAACATGAACAGATACACGCCCCAGACCGGCTCCAGCAGGCCGGCCGTGAGGCTGGCAATGGTGAGCGGAACGAGGAAAAAAGGCAGGATATTGATCGCCCCGAAACGGTCGATCAGGGCGCCGCAGACAAAGCCGAAAACAATCGTTGTTACCGCCATCAGCGGAAAGGCGCTGGCAAAGACGAGCGCATCATAGCCGCGCTGCTCGATGAAATGCCCCTGGTGGAAGAAAATGGTGGTGCCGATAAAGGGCGGCGCGAGAACGCCTGCCAGCAGCAGATAGAAGACCGGGTCGCGCAGCACCTCGTGGCGTGTCCACTCGCGCTGGCGTCCGCCCTGCGCTGCGGCAATGTCCGCGCTTTGGGGCGTCCGCTCGCGGCGCAAAAGCATGACGATGACCGGCCAGGCAAACACCAGTATCAGGAGCGCGGCCGCAATCCAGGCGCCTTGCCATCCCAGCAGGGCCGCAACGGCCACAAAGCTCATCGGCAGGATGGCCTCGCCCAGCTGGTGGCCCGGCACCACAAGAGAGACAGCCCGGCCCCGGCTGGCGGCGAACCAGCGCCCGGTCTGGGTCAGGGCGATATGGGTCATCATGCCCTGCCCCAACAGGCGCAGCAGCCAGATAGCCACCCCCATCACGGCCACATGAGGCGCGAAAGCCATGAGCAGGCACGCACCGGCCAGAAGCGGCAGCGACACGCCCGCCACCTTCCAGCCGTCGATATAATCAAGCATCCGTCCGGCCCAGGGCAGGACCAGAGCGCTGGCCAGCGTCGCGCCCATATAGATCAGCCCGAACTCGCCTTCGCTCAGATCAAACCGGGCGCGCAAGTCATTGCCCGAAAGTCCGATGAAGAAGGTCTGGCCGAACGAGGAGAAGAAAGTCAGCAACAGGCCGGCGATCAGCCAGCGCGCATTGGTGCGGATGAAATTCCACATGTCGGCGCCGCCCGTCCTGATACTGCCTTCACCAAGGCCACGAGCTTTACTGCCCGTTGACCGCCAGTGAAAGCCTCGCTGGACACCACATTGCGTTCGTCCCTTGCAGGAACGCTCGGTGCGCGGACGCGTTACCCGATGACCCGAACGGAATGCCCGGACATCTGTTATACTGGTCAAAGCAGGTTGAGCCGGAAAATGCAGGAGCCCCCATGCTGTCGTCACTGCGCCGCACACTGATCACCCGTCCGCTGATGCGATGGTATGCCGGTGTACTGCCAGACATGTCGGACACCGAGACACAGGCCATCGAAGCGGGCACGGTCTGGTGGGATCAGGACATCATGTCGGGAAAGCCCGACTGGGAGGCCTTTGCCGCCATTGAAACCGGAAAGCTGACCGCTGCCGAACAGGCATTTATCGACGGGCCGGTGGAACAGCTTTGTGCCATGCTCGACGACTGGCAGATCGAGCACACGCTTTTCGATCTGCCGGAAAATGTGTGGGCGTTCATGGTGGCCGAGGGTTTCTTCGCCATGATCATCCCGGAGGAATACGGCGGGAAGGGATTTTCAGCCTTCGCCCATTCCCAGATCGTGCGCCGGATCGGTACGCGCTCGATCACGGCAGCCATCACCGTGATGGTGCCCAATTCGCTCGGGCCGGGCGAGCTGCTGATGCTCTACGGGACCGATGCGCAAAAAGACCATTACCTGCCGCGTCTGGCCAGCGGAAAGGATATTCCCTGCTTTGCCCTGACCGGCGTGGAGGCCGGCTCTGATGCTTCAGGTATGAGCGATTACGGCGTCGTGACCGAGCGCAAGGTCGACGGGAAGACGGTGCTTGGCATCGCGTTCACCTGCAACAAGCGCTACATCACGCTCGCGCCGGTCGCCACACTGATCGGTCTGGCCATCCGCCTGTATGATCCTGACGGCTTGCTGGGCGGGGAGGAAGACCTTGGCATCACCGTCCTGCTGGTGCCCGCTGACACGCCGGGCGTGAAAACCGGCCATCGCCATTTGCCCGCCGGCCTCGCTTTTCAAAATGGCCCGGTGGAGGCCGAGGGGGCATTCGTACCGCTGGACCATGTGCTGGGCGGGCGCGAGCAGATCGGCAAGGGCTGGAAAATGCTGATGGGTGCGCTCGCCGCCGGACGGGGCATTTCCCTGCCTTCCATGAGCTGCGCAGGGGCGTCAGTGGCGGCCTACACCTCGGCCAGCTATGCGCGTGTGCGCGAACAGTTCGGCCTGCCGATCGGCCAGTTTGAAGGCATACGCGAACCGCTGGCGCGCCTTGCCGGTTGCGCCTACCAGCTTGATGCCGCCCGGCGGCTGACAGCGGCCGGAATTGACTCTGGCGAAAAGCCGGCTGTGGTCTCTGCGATCATGAAATACCATGCGACCGAGCGGCTGCGCCAAAGCATCAATGACGCGATGGATATCCATGCGGGCAAGGCGATCATAGAAGGCCCGCGCAATTATCTGGCGACGGCCTACAAATCCCTGCCGGTGGCCATCACGGTAGAGGGCGCGAACATCCTCACCCGCAGCCTGATCATTTTCGGCCAGGGCGCGATACGCTGCCATCCCTATCTGCTCAAGGAGATGGAGGCCGTCAGAAATCCGGATGCTGAATCCGGGCTGACAGCCTTCGACCGGCTTCTGTTTGCCCATGTCGGCCACGACATTGCGAATTTCGCCCGTACGCTCTGGCACGGCCTGACCTTTGGGCGTTTCGCCAGCGCCCCGGCGGGAGCGGGGGACCTCGCGCCCCACTACCGGGCTCTATCCCACGCCTCGGCCCGGCTGGCTGTGGTGTCGGAAATGGCGCTGGGCATTCTGGGCGGCGCGCTGAAACGCAAGGAAAGCCTGTCGGCGCGGCTGGGCGATATATTGTCTGAAATCTATCTGCTTTGCGCCGCTGTCAAACGCTTCGAAACCGAAGGGCAACTGGCATCAGACCGGCCCACCCTGGACTGGTGCATGGCAGACGGGCTGCACCGGATCGAAGAGCGATTGCGCGCCGTCATCGACCATTTTCCCGGCCTGTACTGGCGCGTCATCCTGCGCCTCGTCATCTGCCCGCTGGGCCTGCATCGCAAACCGCCCTCCGACGCGCTCATGAACACCGTCGCCGAAGGTCTAATGGAGCCGGGCGATGTGCGCGACCGGCTTGCCGCCAGTCTATATCGCGGCGCGGGCGATGATCCGCTGACCGTTCTTGACCGCGGATATGAGGCGATAGTGCGCCGCGATGCGCTGCTGGCCAAGGTGAAGAAGGCCGGTGTCACTCTGGATGACGCCGTCGGTCAGGGCGTACTGACCCGCGACGAATATCACGAGATCATCCAAGCGAAAGACCTTATCCGAGAGGTGCTCGTCACCGATGCGTTCGAACCGGCTGACATCGCGCCCGCCCGGCAGGCCGCGCAATAGGCATCGCCGGGTTAATCCGGGCGTGCGGTGCATCATGAGGGAAGTGGTGCCCAGGGGCGGAATCGAACCACCGACACGCGGATTTTCAATCCGCTGCTCTACCAACTGAGCTACCTGGGCACGCTCCGGCAAGCGGAGAGCGCGGTTTATAGGGCCGGTTTTTCGCCCTGTCCATGGGGAGCGGCGCATCTGAACCGACACTTTGCACATGAACGCGGCGCACTATGTAAACGCCGGTCACGCCTTGCCCGGTGCGATGCGCACTGCTAACCGGCTGATCCCGACCCATTCCCTGCCTGAAGAGACCCCGAACATGCACGCAATCTTCCGAGGCCTTCTGGCCAGCACCAGCCTTTGCGTTTGCGCGGCGGCTGCGTTCGCACAAGAGCCGGCCGGACCGCGCGAGACGATTACGGTAACCGGCGGCCGCGCGCCCGGCGCGCTGGAAGCAGACCGTCCTGTAAGCCGGATAAGCCGGGACGACATTGATGCAGCGGGGTTTGCCCGCATTGGCGAGGCGCTGGTCTTCCAGACGTTTGTCACGGGCTCTGAATTCAACGAGGATCCCGGCACGCAAAATGACACATCGGGCACCTCGAACGTCAATCTGCGCGGGCTGGGCCTGGGCGCAACGCTGGTGCTGGTCAATGGCCAGCGCCAGACCGTAGCCAGCGTGGCCGCCGACGATGGCTCCAGCTTTGTCGATTTCAATGCGCTGGTTCCGTCTCTGGCGGTCGAGCGCGTGGAAATCCTGCGCGACGGCGCCTCACCCGTATATGGCGCCGACGCGGTGGCCGGTGTCATCAATGTCATCACGCGCGACCGGTTCGACGGTCTGGAAACCTTCGCCGAGTGGCGCGGGCCGACGGAATTTTCCGGCTCGGGCACCGGCTACACGCTGGGTGCCATTGCGGGGCGTGAGCTTGGTAACTGGCATGTCACCGGCGCAGCCGAGTGGTTCGACCGTGAGGGGCTTGAAGGATTTGAAACCCCGTTCGCACCGGGCACAGGCTTGTCCTCGCTCGGCCAGCCCGGCTCGTTCTACATCCTCGCCCCCGGTGGCGGGTTTGAAGTGACCAATGCCAATGGCGGCCCGGCCCCTATACTGGACCCGGACTGCGTGGCGGCCAGCGGACGTCCGCTGGCCACTGGCGCGCAGACACCGTTCGGACAAATCGGCTCGTGCGGGCTGGATTTTGGCCAGTTCTTCTCCGTGCTCACAGACGAGGAACGCCTGTCCGGCTTCGCGGCTCTGACCGGCGATTTCGGAGACACGCGGATAGCCCTACGCCTGGCGGGCGCGGCGCAGGATGTCGAGCGTGGCAATTCGCCATCGCTGGCCAATCTGCGCTTTCCCACGATCTCGCAAAACCATCCGGCCAACCCGTTCGGGCGCGATGTGATCTGGCTCGGCCGCCCTCTGGGTGAGCGCGCCGGTGCCGCCCGGCGCAGCTTTGAGCACCGCACCTGGCGCGCAGAAGCCAGCCTTGAACACGATATGGAAGCGGCGGGCCGCGACTGGAATCTGAGCGCGGATCTCACGTATTCGCGCAACACGCTGCGCGCGACCATCACCGACACGCTGGCGGACAATTTCAACGCGTCGATCGACGGCTTTGGCGGCGCTGATTGCCCGGTGCGCAGCGCGGGGCAAGGGATCACCGCCGGTGATCAGAGCCAGGGCTGCTTCTTCTTCAATCCGTTCGGCTCCGGCGGGCTGGTCACTGACCCCGCTGATGGACGCTATAACAGCCCCGAAGTCATCGACTACATTATCGGCGAGAATATCCGCAACTCGCACGCAGACCTTGTTACGGGCGAGTTCACGGCGGCGACCGATGCGCTGTTCACCCTGCCGGCCGGGCCGGTGTCCGCAGCGTTCGGCGGACATGTGCGCCGCGAAACCTACCGGGTTGATCACGGCGCTGACTTCAACGCCGATAATTTCCTCTTCATCGTCGGCGGGCCGGACTATTCGGGCGCCCGTAGCGCACAAGCCGTTTTCGCTGACGCCATCCTTCCGGTCACGGATCGTCTGCGGGTGCAACTCGCCGCCCGCCATGAGCGTCAGGGCAATTTCAACTCCACCGACCCGCGTGTGTCGGCAGCCTACGACCTGTCTGATGCGGTAACGCTGCGCGCCTCCTGGTCGCGGTCCTACCGGGCCCCGTCCCTGCATCAGGAAGTCTCGGCCACCACCACGCTGCAATCGCTGACCATCGGCACGCAGGCGCTTTTCCGCCCCGTCCGGACGGTGGGCAATCCGAACCTCGATCCCGAACGCGCGCAGACATTTTCAGCCGGGTTGTCGGCGCGTTTTTCCGGCGTGAACGCCACCCTGGATGGCTGGCGCGTGCGCTATGACGATCTGATCGTGCGCGAGGCGGCCAATGCCATCATCGCGGCGGATCTGGCCGATAATGGCCAGTTTGACGATCCGCGTATCGACCTCTCACCCGCGGGCGATGTGGTGCTGGTGCGTGCCGCCTTCGTGAATGCGCCGCGCGTGGATGCGTCCGGTGTTGACCTCTCCTTGCGCGGCGACCGGGCGGCACTTGCAGCCGGTGCGCTGGAATGGGGCCTGGACGCGAGCTGGATCAGTGAGTTTTCAATCGTCGATCCAGTGCTCAATCGCGAGATTGATGCGGCCGGAAACCGCAATTTCACCAATTTCGCCCGTTCGGTACCCGACTGGCGCGCGAGCGCGTATCTGGACTGGACCCGCGGCGCGTTGGGCGCGCGTGCCGGCGTGCGCCACATTGCCGGCTACCGCAATGATGAAGGCGCAGGCAGCGATGTGGACAGCTGGACCGTGCTGGACCTCCAGGCGCGCTACACCGCCGGTATTGGCGACACGGCCATCAGCTTCACCGCCGGCGCGTTGAACATCACTGATGAGGCTGCGCCCTTTGTGCCGACGCCGCTGGGCTATGACACCAAGGTGCATGATCCGCGCGGACGGGTAGCCTATGTGCGCGTGGGGGCGCGGTTTTAGGGTCCGCTGTAATGGCACTGCTTGTCTCCCCCGCCTGCGGGGGGAGTGGTCCGAAGGACCGAGGGGGGGGATCGCGCAAAAAGCTCCCCCCTCCGCCTTCTTCGAAGGCACCTCCCCCGTAAACGGGGGAGGACATCGCCTCCTCAGGCATGAGGGGTCAGGCCGGTATATGGATCGGGTGGCCCAGCGCGGCCAGCGCGGACTCCGCAAAGCCCTCGGTCAGCGTCGGGTGGACGTGGATGGTCCCGGCAATGTCCTCAAGGCGCGCGCCCATCTCCACGGCCAGCGCAAATTCGCCGGACAGCTCGCTGACATGCTTGCCGACGGCATGGATACCCAGGATCACATGATCGCTCTCGCGCGCAGTAATCCGCACGAACCCGCCATCAGCCCCGCCTTCCATCGACAGGGCCCGGCCCGAGGCGGCCAGCGGGAACTTGCCGGTGATGACGGTTTCGCCCTTTTCCTTCGCGTGATCGGGCGTCAGGCCAACGCCGACAACTTCCGGCTCGGTAAAGCAGACCGCAGCGATTGAATTGGGATCAAAGCGGCGCCGATGTCCGGCGATCACTTCTGCTACCAGCTCACCTTGCGCCGTAGCCTTGTGCGCCAAAAGCGGCTCGCCAACCAGATCGCCAATGGCATAGACGCCGCGCATGGGCGTTCGGCACTGGTCATCGATCTTCACAAACGGGCCATCCATATCGAGACCCATATTCTCAAGGCCCCAGCCCTCGGTCACCGGCTTGCGGCCTACCGCCACAAGAATGCGGTCAGCCTCCAGCTTGTGCGCCTTGCCGGACTCATCCTCGAATACGAGGACGCTCTTGCCGCCTTCCTCTTCGACACCCTTGGCGCGGGCATTGAGATGTACGTCGATCTTATGGCGCTTGAGCCATTGGGTGATTGGCCGGGTGATCTCGCCATCATAAAGCGGCAAAATGCCTCCTGAGGCTTCAACGAAGCTGACCTGCGACCCCATCTTGGCGAACGCGATGCCCAGCTCCAGTCCGATATAGCCCGCGCCCACGACCACGAGCTTTTCCGGCAGCTCGGTGAGCTCCAGCGCGCCGGTCGAACCTATCACCTTGTCCCCGAAAGGCATGAAGGGCAGCTCGGTTTCCTTCGAGCCGGTGGCGAGGATCACATTTTCGGCCTCGATGGTGAGCGTCGTGCCATCGTCCATCTCGACCGTGCAGGTCTTCGCATCAGAGAAAACCGCCCAGCCGGAAATTGCCTCGACCTTCGCCCCTTTGAGAAGCTGGCCGACCCCCTTGGTCAGCTTGCCGACAATAGTGTCCTTCCAGGCGGTAACGCCTGCCATGTCGAGTTCCGGCGCGCTTTTCAGCGTGATGCCCAGAGCGCCCTTGCCGGCATGGCCCGCCATCTCCTCGAATTTCGAGGCGGCGTGGATGAACGCTTTTGAGGGGATGCAACCCCGATTCAGGCAGGTACCGCCAAGCCCGTGCTTGTCGACAATGACCGTATCAAGGCCGAGCTGTCCGGCGCGGATGGCCGCCGGATAGCCGCCTGGTCCGCCGCCGACGACCAGAACCTGACATTTGCGAATATCGGCCATGGCGATTTCCTCCGTCTGGATGTTTGGCAGGTGTTTAGCGTGGCACGGCGCCAGCGGGAAGGGCGCGGGTGTGGTGGGTGAGGAGAAGGAAGCGCCCTACCCGTCCTCGTCCGGAGGCAGTGCGTGGGGAGACACAGGTTCACCGGGCACGGTATAGGAATCTGACAGCCAGTTGTGCAGATCGAGATCGGCGCAGCGCTTCGAGCAGAACGGCCGGAACTCGTGGACTACCGGCTTGCTGCAGATCGGGCATTTCGCTTTAGCGGTCATGATCACGCCCTGCCGGCAGAAAACGCCCGTGGCGCGAGGCGGGCGGAGGCGCTCAGCGCAAAGCGTGCGCCCAGGCGCGCAGCCATTGCCTTGTTCCAGCCAACGGGGTCGCGGGTGAGCCAGTCATGCACATCGGCCCCGGCCTCCAGCACGAGCTGGCTCGCGCGGCTGGACTTGCCTTCAGCCTCCAGCGCGCGCAGGGCGGCGAGAGCCACAGTCTCAATGCTGTCCACGCCAAAGCTCTCCCACATCTGCTCGTGCAGGGCCCGCCCGACGCGCTGGCGGGCCAGTTCCACAATCGCAAACCGCGACGACGGCGCAATATCCACCTTGGCCGGATCATTCTTGAACGCGGATTTGAGCGTGGCCTCCAGCGCCGTCTGATCGCCTTTTTTCTTCAAGGGCAGAAAATCGATGGCAACCACCCCGCCAATGCCGCGCAGGCGTATCTGGCGGGCCGCCTCTCGCGCGGCGGTACGATTGAGATCAAAGGCGAAATTGCCCTTTCCGCCCGTGCGTCCGGCAGAATCGACATCAATAGCCGTCAGCGCTGTGACGGGCTCGATGATGAGACGTCCGCCGCCATTGAGCGGCACTTGCGCCTCCAGCGCCGCCTCGAACTCGGCATCAATATCAACGCCCGCCCTCGCCGCTGTGAGGATCGGCGCATCGAACTGGCCTGACAGACGCTCAGGCAAGGGCGGAGCCGTCAGCAGCGCTTGCGGCGCGTCGCCGGGCTCCACCTCGTGCAGCGTCAGCGTCGGGCCTTTTTCCTGAAACGCCTCCCGGACAATCTGCACGCCGATGGCTGCACCTTCATGGAAACCAGCCGGACGCCCTTGCGCGCCGAAGGGTAGGAACCCGTCCGGCCCGCGTCCGATATCGAGAAAGGCGCCATTGAGCTGCGGCTCGACCCGGCGCACGCGCGCGCGGTATATCTCGCCGCGAATGGCGCGGGCCTTGCGCTCGCTCCAGCGCTCGATATGCAGCTCAACTGCACGGTCACCCTCAAACAGTCCTGCGCGGGTTTCACCCACATGGTCGGCGACAATGATGCGCATCAGCCAGCGCTCCGCGGACGATAACCCAGCCCGACAAGCAGCTGGCGTGTCTCATAGACAGGCAGCCCCATCACGCCGGTATAGCTGCCAGTAATCTGCAGGATGTGCGCGCCAAACCGGCCCTGAATGCCATAGCCGCCTGCCTTGCCCTGCCACTCGCCGCTGGCAATGTATTCGTCAATTTCCTGCGCACTGAGGCGTTTGACGGCGACGCGCGTCATGGAAAGCCTGTGCGCCACCCGGCCATCGGGTCCGCGCACGGCCACGCCAGTGACGACGCGGTGATTGCGCCCGGACAGCAGCGCCAGGCAGGCGCGGGCCTCTTCTTCGGTTTCGGTCTTGGGCAGGATGCGCCGGCCGACCCCGACCACCGTATCGCTGGCCAGAACGTAGGCCCCGTCATGGCCGGTCGCCGCAGCAAGCTTGGCCAGCGTCAGCCGCAAGGCCAGGGCGCGCGGCAGTTCGCCGGGCTCTTCTGTCTCGTCGATATCGGTGGGAGACACCGCGTCAGGCGGAAAGCCGATTTGCGTAAGCAGGTCACGCCTGCGCGGCGAGGCACTCGCCAGAACAAGGCGTGCATCTGCAGGCATGGCTATAGCCCTACTTGAAGCGGTAGGTGATACGGCCCTTGGTCAGGTCGTAGGGCGTCATCTCGACCAGCACCTTGTCACCGGCCAGCACGCGGATGCGGTTCTTGCGCATCTTGCCGGCGGTATGGGCAATGATCTCGTGATCGTTTTCCAGTTTCACCCGGAACGTGGCATTGGGCAGGAGTTCGGTGACCTCACCGGGAAACTCCAGTAATTCTTCCTTCGCCATGCAGCTCCTCTTGTCTGGCAATCGGGAGGCTCTTCCCTCGTCGTGACGGAATCAGCTCTCGCCCCGTGCGGCGCGTGGCGGGCTGTATAGTCCCTATAGTAGGCACCCGTCGAGCCTTGCGGCAGTATTGGCTCACAAGGCGAGCGTGCTGATGCGCGATTTCAACGCGTCGCGTATGGCACGGTAGGCATCAAGGCGCGCCTCACGGCCACCTTCAATAATGGCCGGATCGGCAAAATACCAATGCTCCACGCGCGCGCCGCAAGCGGCCGCGAACGCTTCGGCCGCGCCGTGTGCTTCCGCCGCAAGGCATATTACGAGACTCTGCGGTCCCGCAGATACGCCCTCAAGGCCTTGGGGCTCGAAACCTGAGAGGTCAACGCCCTCTTCACGCATCACCGCGATCATGAAGCCGTCGGCGAGGTCTGCCGGCTCGACGCCGCATGATTGCACGCTTGACCGGGTTCCCGCCTGCTGGCGCAAAAGCGCCTCGGCCATGGGCGAGCGGACCGAGTTGCGCCCGCACACGAAGACCACATCGCTCACGGCTTGGGGGGCGCTCACGCAGCTCTCCGGTGCAGGGCGCAAATCAGGGTGAAAAGGCGCCGCGCGGTATCGAAATCCACATCGATCTTGCCTTCCAGCCGCTCCTTGAGCAGCGTCGAGCCTTCATTGTGAACGCCCCGGCGGCCCATATCCACGGCCTCGATCTGGGCCAGCGAGGCATCGCGCACAGCCTCGTAATAGCTCTCGCAGATCAGGAAATAATCTTTCAGGATGCGCCGCAGCGGACCCAACGAAAACACGAACATTCGCACAGGCGTTCCGTCCCCGGTGCTGACATCGAAAACCAGACGCTGCTCTTCAATGGCAAGGCGCAGGCGGTAAGGACCGCCTGGCCCTTCTTCAGGCCGGAACCGGTTGGATTCCAGCAAGTCGGCAATCGCGACCCGGCGCTCATGCTCGACATTTTCCTCCGCCTTGCCGATGCTGGCGGCGTCCAGCTCTATCGCGATCAGGCGGTCGGTGGATTCCAGTTCGCTCATGATGCTTCCCCGGCCTGGTGATCAGGACGCGCAGCAGCCCTCCAGGGCTCGGACACATCGGCCAGCACCAGATCCACACACTCCACGTCCAGTTTCAGTGCGCCGCCACCGGCGAAGGTCAGCACCAGCACGCCCGACGGGTCTTCGGCCTGTCCCGACGGTTCAAAGGTTAATGAGAGCAGCGAGACGAAGGCATCGGGCGCGCCCTTGCGCAGCCGCATGGCCTTGACCGCCTTGACCGAGCCCACTTGCAGCCCGGTGCGCACGCGCTCAGGCTTGCCGGACGTCTTTTCCCAGCGATAGCGGGAGAAAACGGCGGTGAAGCGCCGGGCGCGGGCCTCGAATTTAAGGTCGCCCATGCGGGCAATCGCGTCCTGCAGCGCGGCTGAAACCGGCGCGACATCGCTCTTGTCCTGCCCGATCAGGCGTAATGGCCGGGTGCTCATGCCTGTTCCTTCTCACGGCGGATATCGGCCCCGCAGGCCGACAGCTTTTCCTCCAGCCGTTCAAAGCCGCGGTCAAGGTGATAAACGCGCGAGACGATAGTTTCCCCCGCCGCCGCCAGCCCTGCAATCACAAGCGAGACCGAGGCGCGAAGGTCGGTGGCCATCACCGGCGCACCCTTGAGCGGGGCCGGCCCGCGTACCACCGCCTCATTGCCGCGCACATCAATGCGCGCGCCAAGGCGCGTCAGCTCCGGGGCGTGCATGAACCGGTTTTCAAATATCGTCTCGCGGATCACTGACGCACCCTCGGCCAGGCACATGAGTGCCATGAACTGGGCCTGCAGATCGGTCGGGAAACCCGGATAGGGCGCGGTCTGCATATCGACAGCCTTCAATGGTCCTTCGCGCGCGATGCGCACCGAGGTCTCACCTTCTTCCACCGTCACACCGGCTTCGCGCAAATCGGCCCACAGCGCCTGATTATGCGCAGGCACCACGCCCGTCAGGGTCACGTCCCCGCCTGCAGCAGCCGCCGCCATTGCATAGGTGCCCGTTTCGATACGGTCTGCAACGACCGGCCAGAGCGTACCGTTGAGGCTGGTCACGCCTTCAATCGTGATTGTGCCGGTACCGGCCCCGGAGACCTTCGCGCCCATTGCATTGAGGCAGTTGGCCAGATCGGCGATTTCCGGCTCACGTGCGCAGTTCTCCAGCCTCGATGTGCCGCGCGCCAGCACGGCAGCCAGCATGGCATGCTCGGTCGCGCCCACCGAAACAAAGGGAAAGACAATATGTCCGCCGGTCAGCCCGCCTGCCGGCGCCTGGGCGAGCACATAACCCTCTTCCAGCGTGATCTCGGCGCCCAGCGCCTCCATGGCTTTCAGATGCAGGTCGACAGGCCGCGCACCAATGGCGCAGCCACCGGGCAGCGACACTTTCGCCTTGCCCTCGCGCGCCAGAAGCGGGCCGAGCACGTTGAACGTCGCGCGCATCTTGCGCACCAGATCATAAGGCGCGGTCGTGCCAGACAAGCTGGCAGCCTTCAGGCTGAGCTGATTGCCGGCGCGCTCTTCAGCTTCGACCCCGAGATGGGCCAGCAGGTGCGCCATGAACCGCGCGTCGGCCAGGCGCGGCATGTTTTCCAGCAGCAACTCGCCATCGGTCAGCAGCGAGGCTGCCATCAGTTTCAGGGCCGAGTTCTTCGCGCCGGAAATGGGAATAGTGCCGTTGAGCGGCGATTTCCCGCGAATGACAATGCGATCCATGAAAACGGTCCTGAAATCTTGAGAGGCGGGCGATTGTATGCCTGCCATGTAGGAAGGGAGCGGAACCTATCCTAGTCCTGACCAGCGGGCTTTGCGCCAGACGTTTTGTCAGCAGTCTTGCCGGACGGTCTGGCCGCCGCCTTGCGCCGGCGCAGATTGGCCCGCAAGGCTTCTGCCAGACGCGCCTCGCGGCTTTGCGATCCAGCAGACGGGCGCGAGCCCTTATCGGGTCTTTTGCTCATGCATCAAGCGAATGCACCCGCCTGCATCACACGTCAAGCCCGCCCTTGGCGCGGCCGCAAACTTGGGCTATACGCCGCGCTCCGGTATGTCAGGCCTAGCGCCTGCAATGACACCGAAGGCCGCTATAGCTCAGGGGTAGAGCGTTCCCTTGGTAAGGGAGAGGTCGAGTGTTCAATTCACTCTAGCGGCACCATTTCCTGTTTTCGACTCACACGATCAACGGCCAGGCCAGTGCGGCGATAGCCAGCGCGACACCGGCCGCCCATGCGGCCATCCGCAGGCGCGGGCGTGTCTCCAGCGCCTTGAGCACCGTCATGATGTGCGGTCCCAGCCACCAGACCAGCAGTGCCAGTGCGAAATAGCGCGAGGCACGCGTGAGCGCGATAATGCCAAACACCGTCACCGGAGACAGACCCAACACGGCCGCGCCCAGCGCCGCCACAAAGAGCGGGATGGGCGTTACATTGATGATCAGCAACGCCATCACGCCATTCTCTTGGGCATAGGTGAGGAAGTCCTGATAGCGCGCCTCCAGCCCCAGCGCCGCAATGACCGGCGCGCCAACCGCCTCGAACGCGATCACCCCCACCAGATACATCGCCGCCACGCCGGCGAGGCACCCGGCCAGCACTGCCGCAGCGGCCTGCCACGCCCGCGCGCGATCGGCCAGCATGACCGGGATCATCAACAGTTCGATGGGCACGGGCAGCACCGTCGCCTCGAGGAAAGAGGCGGCAAACAGGCCAAGGCGCGACTGCCCGCGCTGCGCCCAGCGTGCAAACCGGGTTTCGAAGTTCATGGATGGCTCCGTCTGTCCACGCCGGTGCGAGATTTTCCGGTTTGCCTTGGGCACGCGCCGGATTCGCGCTAGCTTTTTACACTCTGCTAGCACCGATATTTACGGCTATCTCTCATGTTCGTTCGCAAACCCGCCGCTGCCGCCTTCATCCGGCCCATATCGATGCTTCTAATCCTTCTTGGACTGGCCGCGCTGTGGAGTGCAACCGCGCAAGAGACCTCAACCAGCGAAGCCACCGTCCAGACTGTCAGCCTGCAAGGCGCGATCGGCCCGGCGCTGGCAGGCCATATCGTGCGCACGATTGAACGCGCCGATGGCCAGGCAGACGCCGTGATCATCGAGATGGACACGCCCGGCGGCCTGGTCGATGCGATGCGCGATATCAATAACGCTATCCTGGCCTCCAACGTGCCCGTCATCGTCCATGTCGCGCCGACCGGCGCACGGGCGACCAGCGCAGGGGCCTATATTCTCTATGCCAGCCATATCGCTGCGATGGCGCCGGGGACCACGGTGGGCGCGGCCACACCCGTCACCATGGGCGGCGCGCCGGACGGCCCGCCTTCAACGCCTGATGGCGAAGACGGCGAGAACGGAGATGCATCGGACGCGCTGGAAGACGCCGCCCGCCAGCGCACCGAGCCGGCCACGCCGCAAGCGCCCGGCAATGACGACGCCATGCGCAACAAGATGGTCAACGATTCGGTGGCCTATATCCGCGCTCTGGCAGAGCTGCGCGGGCGAAATGGCGACTGGGCCGAACGAGCCGTGCGCGAAGGCGTCAGCCTGACCTATAGCGAAGCGGTGGAGGAGAACGTTGCCGATTTCGTGGCCGCCTCCACGGCCGAACTTCTCGCCCTTGCCAGCGGCCGCACGGTGACGCTGGGCGATGGCAGCGACATCACGCTCGCGCTCGAGGGCGCGTCGGTTGAAGCCGTGGAGATGAGCCTGTCTACGCAGATTCTCACCGTCATCACCGATCCGAACATTGCCTTCCTCTTGCTCAATCTGGGCTTTATCGGGCTGCTGGTGAGCTTTTATAACGGGCTGGAGCCGGTCACATTTGTTGCCGGCCTGATCTGCATCATTGTCGGGCTTTATGCGCTCAACACATTGCCGCTGAACTATGCGGGGGCCGCCTTGATCGTGCTCGGCCTCGGACTTCTCATTACCGAGATGTTCGTCGCCTCCTACGGATTGCTGGCGCTCGGCGGGGTGGTGGCCTTCGCGCTGGGCGCCGTGATGCTGGTCGACACCGATGTGGAGGGCCTGCGCATCGACTGGCCGATGGTGCTGGTGATGAGCGCGGCGCTGGGCATTTCGTTCTTGTTGGCAGGCAGTTATGGCCTCGCCGCGCAAGCGCGCAGAATTGTCACCGGCCGGGAGGGGCTGACCGGCGCTATCGGCACGGTTCTCAGTTGGGCGCACGGCGCTGGGCATGTTCAGGTGGAGGGCGAGCGCTGGCAGGCGGTTTCCGGCGATAATCTGCAGCCGGGTGACAATGTGAAGGTGGTCGCGGTGGACGGGCTGACCCTTAAGGTGAAATCATCCGGCCGCAACTAAAGCGGCGGCAAAGCCGGTACGAAGGAGAACACGATGGCGGATCTGGGTATGAATATCGGCGTGATACTGGCCCTTGCGGCCGCAGTGTTCGCGTTCCTCTCGTCAGCCATCAAGATCCTGCGTGAGTATGAGCGCGGTGTGGTGTTCACGCTCGGGCGCTATACGGGCACCTCGGGGCCAGGCCTCATCATCCTCATCCCCATCATCCAGCAAATGGTGAAGATGGATTTGCGCATCGTTGCCGAAGACGTTCCCAGCCAGGATGTCATCAGCCAGGACAATGTGTCGGTACGGGTGAATGCGGTGCTGTATTTCCGCATTGTCGATCCTCAGCGCGCTGTCAATCAGGTCAGCGATTACCGCGAGGCGACGAGCCAGCTCGCCCAGACCACGCTGCGCTCGGTGCTCGGCAAGCATGATCTCGACGAGATGCTCTCCCAGCGCGACAAGCTGAACGCGGATATTCAGGAAATCCTTGACGCACAGACCGAGGCGTGGGGCATCAAGGTGTCCAATGTCGAGATCAAGCATGTCGATCTGGACCAGTCGATGATCCGCGCCATTGCCCGTCAGGCGGAGGCCGAGCGCGAACGGCGCGCGAAGGTTATCGCCGCCGAGGGTGAGCAGCAGGCCGCGGCAAAGCTGGCCGAAGCCGCCGAAATTCTTGCCACGCAGGAGGGGGCCATGCAGCTGCGTTATCTGGGCACGCTGTCTGACATCGGGCATAAAGGCACCAACACCATTGTCTTCCCGATGGCCGGCGATCTGATTGCCAATCTCACAGGGCAGCGGACAGGAGACAAAGGCTGACAACCATTACGGCCGGCCCTGATAGCGCTTTGTTCCCGGACATCGCCGCACGGGAAGCGGGACTTCTGTCCGTTTCAGACGGCCACAGCCTCTACTGGGAACGCTCCGGGCAGGAAGGCGGACGCAGCTTGCTCTTCCTGCATGGCGGGCCGGGTTCGGGCGCGAATACGCGCCACCGCCGCTATGCCGATCCGGTCATCTGGGAAACCATCCAGTTTGACCAGCGCGGCTGCGGGCGTTCCGCTCCATTGTTCGAGCTTCACGCCAATACCACCGCCCACCTTGTCGCCGATATCGAGGCCTTGCGCGCGCATCTCGGCCTTGAACGCTTTGACTGCGTGATGGGCGCCAGCTGGGGCACGACGCTGGCCCTTGCCTATGCACAGGCGCACCCGGACCGCGTGGCAAATGTGATTGTCGAGGGCGTTTTCCTGGCCACCCGCCGCGAGCTGGACTGGTGGCATGGCAAGGGGGGCGCTGGCGCGGTTTATCCCGATGCCTATGACTGGCTGATGCAGGACGTGCCTGCCAGACTGCACGACAACCCGCGCGCCTTCGCAAGCTGGGCGCTCGAAGCCATCCAGACGGAGCTCGCCAGCGGCGCGCCGCTACTCGATCACCTTGACGATCCCGACGGCGAAGCGGCGCTGGCGCGCAGCATGATTTTCCGTTGGACCGCTTACGAGGAATTACTCTCCTACCTGCAGGCGACGCCGCGCACGGCACTGGAAGGCTGCCGGAACAAGGGCCGGGACAAGCTGATCGCCACCGCGCTTATGGAGGCGCACTATTTCTCGAAAAGCTGCTTTCTGAACGACGGCCAGTTGCTGACAGATGCCCACCGGCTGACCATGCCGGTCCATATCGTCCATAGCCGGTATGACATGGTTTGCCCGCTGCAGTCTGCTTTTGAACTTGAAGACGCTGCGCCGGACGCGCGCCTGACCATTGTTCCCGCTCACGGCCACGCCATGACCGAGCCGGTGTTCAAGGTCGTCAGGAATGTCATTGCAGGCCTGTAGCCGGGTCTGTCGCGTCTCGGGCAAGCTCCAGATGAAAGAACTGGTTGAAGGCGGTCTGCGGGTAGCCGCCAAACGCCGCACCCGGCCGGAATCCGCGCCGCTGGTATAGCCTCACCGCGGCTTCAAACGCCGGTCCTGTACCCGTCTCCAGGCTGAGCCGCGCCACCCCTCGCGTGCGTGCCACCTTGATGATGTGGTCGAGAATGGCTGCGCCCGCGCCCTGTCCGGCGAAATCCGGATGGACGCGCATTGATTTGACTTCACCGTGCTCCGGGGCAAGCATTTTTAGCGCCGCAACACAGGCGATCCGCTCGCCGAGCCGGGCCGTCCAGACCGTGACACCGGGTAATTGAAGCCCCGACAGGTCGAGCGCGAACACGCTGCCTGGCGGCGAATTTGCGTGCATGCCCGCCAGATGAAGCGCGAGCAGGGCGCGGGTCTCCGCACCCGTCAGATCGTCTTCGCGAATGTCGAACATCGCTCTTGCCTGCATTTCCCGCCTGCCAGCTATCGCCTCGCTGACGGCTGATCAAATACCAAATGTCACGCACGTGCCGGCGCCGCCGGATTGCCCGGCAAAGCAGCACCCGCGCCCGGCGCTCGCGCCAGATCGGGCACTTTGACGACGCGGGGAGAAACGCTGATATTCTATCCCTTGCATACATACCGACTGGTTGGTATGTAAGAGTCATGAGTAACGATAACCCGCCTCAAACTGCCCGTCCCGCCCCCATCCCCCGCGGGGAAGCGCGCGTGCGGCTGCTCGACACCGCCCTGAGATTGATCCGCGAGCAGGGTTTTGCCGCCACCAGCGTTGATGCGCTGTGCACGGCGGCGGGCGTTACCAAGGGCGCCTTCTTCCACCATTTCGACAGCAAGGAAGCGCTTGGCGCCGCAGCAGCGGACTACTGGTCTGAAACCACATCGGAGCTGTTCGCAAACGCGCCCTATCACCAGCCTGACGATCCGCTTGACCGCATATACGCCTATCTCGATTTCCGCGCTGCACTGATTGACGGCGAGATTGCCGAATTCACCTGCCTGGTCGGCACCATGGTGCAGGAGACCTATGGCTCCAGCGACGCGATACGCGCAGCCTGCAATGCCAGCATCACCGGACATGCCGCCACGCTGGTAGCCGACATTCAGGCGGCGATGGACGCGCGCGGTGTCGGCGCACCCTTTACCGCGCAGAGCCTCGCCCTGCTGACGCAGACGGTCCTGCAGGGCGGGTTCATCACGGCCAAGGCCGCAGGGCACAAAGGCCCGGCGCTCGACGCTGTCGCGCACCTGAAACGCTATTTCGCCTTCATCTTCGACAGCCCTGCCAGGCACACACAAAACAGGAGCGCGGCATGAGAACGATCCGGATTATTGAACACATCTCGCTTGATGGCGTGATCCAGGCACCGGGCGGCCCTGAGGAAGACCCCGATAGCGGCTTCGCCCATGGCGGCTGGGCATTTCCCCATTTCGACGACGCCGTCGGCGAAGCGATAGACGCAGCGCACCCCGCAAGTGCCGACCTGCTTCTGGGGCGGCGCACCTACGACATTTTCGCCCGGCACTGGCCCGATCAGGAAGGGCCGATGGCCGACAGCCTCAATGGCGCAAGGAAATATGTCGCCACCCACAGGCCGGAAAGCCTCGAATGGGGACCCGCCGAACATCTGGGCACCGATATCATCGAGAGCCTTCGCCGCATCAAAGCCGGTGACGGACCCGATATCATCGTCTGGGGCAGCTCAACGATCACGCCGGTACTGATCGAACACGGGCTCGCTGACGAAGTCGTGCTGCTGGTCTTTCCTGTCATGCTGGGGCGCGGCAAGCGGATTTTCTCCGACACTGGTGCCGCTACCGAGCTCACGCTGGTCAGCACAAAGGCGGCAGCGTCCGGCGTCATCATCAGCACCTACAAGCCGGCCGGGCCTGCGCGCACAGGCAGCTTTGACTGACCCATCCCACCGGCAAAATTGCGCCAGAAGCAGAGGACTTTCCCGTATGACCGACATTACGCAGGCACAGGCTGACCCGCAGACCATAAAAGGCGTCATCCCCTATCTGGACATGGGCGGCAAGGCGCTGGAAGCGGCCGCCTTCTACGAGAAAGCCTTTGACGCAAAGATGGTTGGACATGTGCCTGGCCAGAGCGCGGGGCGCGTCGCCCACTGTCAGATCGAGATCAATGGCGGCACGCTGATGATGACCGACCATCGCGACGTGCCGGCGGAACGCGAGGGCTTTCATCTGCAGATCGTGGCCGCTGACGCACAGGCGCGCTGGGACAGGGCTGTCGAAGCGGGCTGCGAGGTAGTGATGCCTTTCGAGATACAGTTCTGGGGCGACCGCTGGGGCCTGATACGCGATCCGTTCGGCGTCCAGTGGGCCTTCAACGAGGCCGCAGCCTGCGGCGAATAATCAATCGATACCGGGAGGAGACCACCGATGACCTATTACGTGCAAGGATTTGTGCTGGCGGTGCCCACCGCCAACAAGGATGCCTTCATCAAGCACGCCAAAGACGCCGCTGAGGTTTTCAAGGAGCATGGCGTTCTCAAATGCGTGGAATGCTGGGGCGATGATGTGCCCGATGGCGAAGTGACGTCCTTTCCGATGGCGGTGAAAGCCAAGCCGGACGAGACCGTGGTGTTCTCCTGGTATATCTGGCCGTCCAAGGCAATGCTGGAAGCGGCCATGCCGAAAATCATGGAAGATCCGCGTCTGGACCCCGCCCACAACCCCATGCCGTTCGACGGCAAGCGCCTGATCTATGCCGGGTTCGTGCCGGTCGTGGATTTGTAAGGCAGGTAACCGGTCATGACACGCATCAGTGCCTGCATCTGGTCGAACGGCTGGGCAGAAGACGCGGCAGAGCTCTACTCGAGCCTGTTTCCCGGTGCCGAAATCATCGACACGGCCTATTTTTCCAAGGAATGCTTTGAGCATCACGGACAGCCGGAGGGCACCGTGATGTGTATCGAGCTGAGCCTGGGCGGACAGGATTTCATGCTCCTCAATGGCGGTCCGCAATTCACGCCCAACCCGGCCATATCCTTTTTTGTCTTCATCAATGACCGGGCACAGATTGACCGGCTATGGGCGGCCCTCGCAGACGGCGGCAAGGCGATGATGGAGCTGGGCAGCTATCCCTGGTGTGAGCATTATGGATGGGTGGAGGACCGTTTCGGGGTCAGCTGGCAGCTGATGATGGCCGATCCGGGCGAGCTCAAACAGACCATTGTTCCGGCCCTGATGTTCACACAAGGCGCCGCCGGAAAGGCCGAAGAGGCGATGGCGCACTATGGCGAGGCGCTGGGCGGGTTCAGACCCGTCGCAGTCGACCATTACCCACCGGGCACCGGCGCCAATGAAGGCCTGCTCATGCACGGCCAGTACACAATGGCCGGGCAGGCCTTCATCGCCTTTGACTCGCCTAATGATCACGGCTTTGGCTTTACGCCGGGTATCTCCGTGCAGGTTCATGCCAGCGGTCAGGCGCAGACGGACCGCATCTGGGATGCGCTGCGCCATGTGCCTGAGGCGGAACAATGCGGCTGGCTGGCCGACCGTTACGGGTTGAGCTGGCAAGTCCTGCCCGACGGCATGTCTGCCTACACCAACGGACCCGACGACAAGGGCCGCGCCCGCGCCCGTGAGGCAATGTTTGCGATGAAGAAGATCGACATCGTGGCACTGAAGACCGCGGATGAGGGGTAGTACCCTCCCCTACTCGGCCAGCCCCGCGACCGCGTGGACGTAATCGCTGCGCGCCTTGTTGGCGTCAATCTGTGCGGCGATACGCTCATCGTCGTCCTGCAGGGTCTGGGGATCAAGCTCGCCAAAGTGCAGCACGCCCATATCCTCGTACGCCTTGCGGATGCGCGGCCCCCACAGGCCGATATCCTTCACGATCGGCACGATGCGCTGGAAAAGCAGCGTGCGGTAGAGCTTCACGATCTCGGAGTTCTCGACAAACTCCTTGCACTCGGCGGCCGGCAGATCGAGCACGTCGTAAAGCTCGTGACTCTGGGTCATGCGATCGCGCATGAGATAGCAGGCCTCGACCAGAAACTCCTCGCGCTCATCACGCTCTTTCTGGGTCAGTTGCGGGTAGTAGTCGCGCAGCGAGAGGCGGCCAAAGGCGACATGGCGCGCCTCGTCTTCCATCACATAGGCATTGACCATGCGCGCCAGCGGGTTCTGCGCCAGATCACGGATCGTGCCGAAAGCGGCCAGCGCCAGCCCCTCGATCACCACCTGCATGGCGAGATATGTCACGTCCCAGCGCGAGTCGCGCAGCGCATCATTGACCAGCTCCTGCAGTGGATCGGTCATCGGATAGGCCACACCGAACTTGCCCTGCAACAGGCGATAGGCCTCCACATGGCGGGCCTCGTCCATCACTTGCGTGGCGGCGTAGAATTTGGCGTCGAGATCGGGAACCGAAGAGACGATCTTCGATGCAGACAAAAGCGCGGCCTGCTCGCCTTGCAGAAACTGGCTGATATTCCAGGCCTGGGTGTGGCGGCGCAGATTGATGCGCTCTTTCTTGGTCATCTTGTTCCAGATGTCAGAGCCATAGATGGCCACTGCCTCGTCTGGCATCTGCATCGGGTTTTCCGGGTCGAGCTCCTGCGTCCAGTCAATGCGCGACAGCGCATCCCACTGCATGTCCTTGCCCTTCTGGTAAAGGTGCATGAGCGTGGTGCGGCCCTCGTCGAAGCGCCAGTCAAACACCGCGTCGAACTGCTGGGGCACATGCCAGTGATCATCGATACCGGGCATCGGATACAAATCGCGCAAGGCCGTCATCGCTTAAGCTCTCCTCCGTAGCGGGAAGCCAGTGCAGCGCTTGCGGGTCTGCCGGGCGCTGCCCGGTCCTCATCTCGACAGGTGAACGCCGTTCACCCGACCGGCAGAGCATGACTCCGACTATGCCTGTCTGTCTACCCCTGACTAACCAGTCAGTGAAATCTCATGAACGCAATTTCACTGGTGGCGGCCCCCGGGCCGGGCAAGGGTATGTCAGCTTCCAGCCCATGGAGTGACGATGCTGCGCTGTCTTTCGCTTGCCCTCGCCTGCATGGCCTTCACATCTGCTGCTCTGGAAGCGCAGGACGCTGCCGCCGGTCAGTCGTCTGACACCGAAGTCATCGTCGTGCGCGGTGAATGGTCCGGCCCGCAACTCTGGCGGATCCACCATCCCGAACAGACCGGCGAAGTTTATGTGTTCGTCACCGTCCCCTGGTTGCCTGCAAGCCTCGAGTGGAACGAGCGGCCCGTGGCGAGCGTGCTGGAAGAGGCAGAACTGGTGCTGACGGAATTGGAGGTCAGTTCCAGCGCCATCAGCAACACCCGCATGGCCGCAATGATGCTGCGAACTATCACGTTTAACCGCAGCCGCATCATGATGCCGCGAGGCAGCACACTGGCCGACCGGGTAGACGCGGAGCTCGCTGCGGATTTCTACCGCGCCAGCGCCCTCGCCGAGGAGCGCAATGAACGCCGGCGCGAGATGCGCCGGGCCGCCCGGCGCAGCGGCGAGGAAATGCCGGCAGAAGCGGTGCTGGATGAACCGGAGGAAGAGGCTCTGGCGGAGCGCATCGCCAATCTGGAACCCGCCCGCATGCACCCCTTCTTTCAGGCCATGACCCTGATCGGCAATGCAGCCGAGAGCGTGGATCTGGAAGGCGCCTCTGCCATTGAAGGCCGTGTTACGCGGCTGGCCCGCCGCAACCGCGTGCCGGTACGCGCCGTGCAGAGCTACGATCTGGAGGTGTCAGACATTTCCACTCTCATGCGCTCGGTGCAGAACTTTTCGCGCGAAACCAATGAGATCTGCATTTCGGAGGCAGTGAATTTCGCAGTTTCCGATCTGCCAACAGCGTGGATGAACGCCCAGGCATGGGCGCGCGGAGATGTAGACACACTGCGCGGATCAGCGAGCCGCCGCGCCGGACTGGCGTGCCAGCACGCCATGGAGCGCGAGATGGGCGGCTTGCGCACACTCGGCGGCGCGACGACCGCCGAAATCGACTATCCGGGAATTTGGGCCAGTGCCATTGGCGAGGCCGTCAATGCCGGGGGCGTCACTCTGGCTGTCGTGGGCGCGGCGGGATGGCTGTCCGAAGACGGCATACAGACGCGTCTTGCGGCTGCCGGCTATCTCGTTGACGGCCCGTAGGCGATCTATTCTGCCGGTGTGGCCGCAGGTTGCGCCGGAGCGCTCCCCGGCCCACTGCCGGACGCATTGCCCTGCGCTGTGCCGCCCCGCAGCGCAGCCTGCTGTTCGGCCCAGCGCGCCTTGATGATCTTCGAGCTTTCCCGGCTGCCATCCGGCGACCAGCCCGGCGGGCCTAGCCAGTAGCCCAGCACCTCGCGGACAGACTTTGCGGACGACACATCCTTCACGATGCCGACCCATTCATGCAGGCAGATGCGAATCGGGTTGTAGGTGCCCAGATTCTTCACGATGCCGTAGCGGCACTTTTCCTCGTCGAGCTCTTTCTGGAACGTGCCGAACATCTTGTCCCAGATGATGAACACGCCCGCATAATTGCGATCGAGATAGAGCGGGTTCGTCGCGTGGTGCACCCGGTGATGAGAGGGCGTGTTGAACAGCCATTCGATCGGCGCGGGCAGGCGCCTGACCGTCTCTGTATGGATCCAGAACTGGTAGACGAGGTTGAGAGCGCCCACGAAGGCCACCATCGCGATGGGAAAGCCCAGCACGACCAGCCACGAACCGAAAAAGATGAACTTGAAGGTGAGCGGGCTGAGCCAGGGCTGACGCAGCGCGGTCGACAGATTGTAATGCTGGGAGGAGTGGTGGATTACGTGATCGGCCCACCACCAGCGCACAGTATGCGCAAACCGGTGTGACCAGTAATAGACGAAATCGTCCAGCACAAAGCAGACCACAAACGCCCACCACGCCCAGCCAATGTCAAACAGCGCGAACCGCTCGATATAGCTGAACCAGGCGAGCGCGATGAAGCCCAGCAGGACGCCGGAGACGGTATTGCCCAGCCCCATGGCGAGACTGGCGGCCGTATCCTTCGGCTCGAACTCGGCTTTACCTGTCATGCGCGCATAGATCATCTCGGCGACGATCAGCGCGACAAAGAACGGGATCGCGATCAGGATCGGATCAGGAAGCTCGGGCATGGCCCTCTCCGCGTGTCTGTGTGGCGGCGTCAGCTGCAAACCGGCGCATCCGCTCACCCCAGCCTGGTGCCGCGGCGTCATCCAAATCGATGGTAACGCGCGGCAGAGTGAAATCATTGAAATGAATGTGGAACCGGCCGCCCTCTGCTTCGAGGCGCGCAATTTCACCGGGCCGGATCACGCGCGTCACGCAGCGATTGGCCCGCGCCAGGGCCAATCCCAGCCTCGCCCCGCCCTGTTCCATTACCAGAGCCGCCAGCCCGTCACTGGAAACCACGCCTTCACCAGAGCGAAAGCCCACCACATCTTCTTCCAGCCTTCGCGAGGCTAGGCCGGGCCCGTCAAAGCGAATATCCTGCCAGCCGCCAATCAGCCGGTTGAAAAGGATCATCGCGCCGACAGCGAGGGCGGACACGCCGAGTACGGCAAGAATGGCAAGCGGGCTATCATCCATACAGCGAACTATGACGGATTTTGACGGCGCGGCGCAAGCGGCTGAGTGTTCAGTCAGTCAGTCGCATCTGCGAAGGCGTAGTATTCGCGTGTCCACAACGCATACATCACGCGCGGACCGATACCGTAGGTCGCCTGCAGATAGCGCGACTGGCTTTCATGAATGCGCCACGCCCGCTGCTTGTCACGCGAGGGCGACGGCACGGCAAAATCCGGATCGGGCTGGATTTCGGCAATAAGCTGCCCGCGCTCGCCGCCAAACCGGCGCAGGCCCGGACGCGGCGCCAGCACATAGACAAGGCGCGGCGCATCTGCGCCCAGTGCCTCCACGGCCTGCCGCGCCGCCTCACCTATGGCCATATGGTCAGGATGCAGCGAGATCGCGCTCTCGGGGTGAAAGGTGATGACAGTGGAGGGCCGGGTGCGCGCTATCTCGGCTGTCACGCGTTCGACAAGCTCATCAAACGGGCGTGCGCGCAACTGGCCATCGCCCAGATCAAGAACGGTGTGGGAGGCAACACCGAGCGCAAAGCCGTGCTTTCGCGCCTCCGCTTCGCGCACGATACCCAGATGCGGCTGATCAACCACAGGCGGATATTGCGTGCCCGCCTCGCCGCGTGTGGCGGTAAACAGATGCACCGGGACGCCCTCGGCCACGCCGCGCGCCATAAGCGCATTGGCGGTGATCTCGTCATCAGGGTGTGCAAATACAAAAAGCAATCCCGCCTCGCCCAGCTCACCACGCAGATCGGAGAGGCGCTCCACGCCGGGCTCGGCGAACAGCGAGCGGGCGACGAAAAGCGCACTCACCGCCGCGACCAGAAAAATTGCGGCGGCGATACCGGCCCCGATGAAGATCTTGCGCACCATATTGCTCCTGCCGCTTTCCCGGTCCGGCCTGTCACCTGACTGACACGCCCTGATGTCATATCCTAGCCCCGGGAACGAACGGGGAGGAGGGTGCATGCGCGGTGCTGTAATCATAATGCTCGTTCTGGCAGCGGCTTACGCGGCTGCGCTTTTCTGGCCGGAACCCGCGCCCGTTTCCCATCCCTGGCTGGAAGGCAGGACTGTGGAGCGCGCCGAACGCGTCGCCCATGGCGGCGGCCTCGGGCGTGCACCGGCAAACACGCTCGCTGCGCTGGAGCAGGCGGTTGCGGACGGTGCGGACATTCTGGAGGCCGATGCGCAGCTGACCGCTGATGGCATACTCGTGCTGATGCATGACGACACGGTGGACCGCACCACGAACGGGTCGGGCCGCGTAATGGACCTGACACTGGCTGAAATCGGCCCTCTCAACGCCGCCTTCGGCTTTGAAGGCGAACCGGCTGACCGGTTTGCCGATGACGGCATTGCGGTGCCTGCACTCGCCGAAGCGCTCGTAAACTTTCCTGATCATCGCTGGATCGTGGAAATCAAGCCGGACACTGAGGACGCCGCCCGCGTGATGTGTGAAACGATTCGCGCAGCCGGCATGGAATCGCGCGTCCTGGTCGGCTCTTTTCATGACAGCGCGATGGCCCATTTTCGCGCCTTCTGCCCCGAAGTCGCAACCGGTATGGCGCGCAACGAGGCTTTCAGCTTCTACGTGATGGCGCGGCTGGGTCTCGCGAAATTCCACCCCTCACCGGCCATCGCCTTGCAATTGCCGCCCGACGCATCCGGCCTGGATGCCATACACCCGCGCCTGGTCAGCGCCGCCCGTGCGCGCGGCATCGCTGTGCATGTCTGGACCATCAATGATCCGGACGAGATGGCTAGGTTCATCGCACGCGGTGTCGACGGCATTATCACCGACCGGGTGGATGTGATGCGGGATCTGCAGGGGGACTAACCTTGAAATCCCGGATGCGCAGCGGAACCGGGCCGCAGGCCCGCTAGCGCGACCGCGCGCCCGCAGCGATAGCGAGCTTTAGCGAGCGGTAAGCGAGGACCGACCCCACGGATGTGGGGGAGGACAAAGAAGAAAGGCCGGGAGGTTTGCCTCCCGGCCCTTGCCGTTCCCGTGAAGGAAGCTGGCAGTCTAGAAGCGTGCCCGCAGCGACAGGCCGTAGGTGCGCGGATTGCTGGGATAGGAGTTCGTGCTCGGGCCGACGGTGCCGACCGAGAAGAACGTACCGCGATAGTAGTCCTCATCCGTGATATTGCGGCCCCAGAACTGCAACGACCAGGCACCGTCCTCGGCACCGATACCCACCGAGCCATTGATCAGCGTGAGGGCATCCTGCTCGAAGCTCGGCATGGCAGCGAGCGCGCCATTGAGGTTCTGGCTGGAGACGTAGGACGCTTCACCGCGCAGGCTCAGCTCCAGTCCGTTGCCGAGCGGATGCGTGTACATGGCCGTCAGGAAGCCGGAGAATTCCGGGTTGCCACGGTCCACGCCCGACAGATCGTTAAAGCGGCCGGAGAAGCCGTTCTGGTTGATCCGCGTTGCCAGACAGTCAGCAAACAGCGGATTGCCAGCAAGACCGGGCTCGGGCAGCGACGAGGTGCGCGGGCACGGCCCGAACTCATAGCTGTCATACTGGTTCTCGAAGAGCCAGGTGAAACCGCCGGCAAACACGAGGTTCTGGGTCGGCGCGACAGTCGCCTCGACTTCAAGCCCGCGGACAGAGATTTCGCCGGCATTGTCAAGATAGAAGCCGCCGCCGACAAAGGTCTCGGTCTGGAAGTCCTTGTTGCTCTGATCGAACAGGGCAATGGCGTAGACCATGCGGTTGTCGAAGGCCGTACCCTTCACACCCACTTCGATGTTCAGCGTGGTTTCTTCCTCGAACTGGAAGAGACCGGTAGCTGCCGAGTTGGAGTTGAGCGAGAAGCCGCCCGGCTTGTAGCCGGTGCCAACGCTCAGGTAGGTGTTGACATTGTCGCTCCAGTCATACCCGAAAATGATCGAGCCGGAGACGTTTTCGTCGGTACGCGAACCGGGTGTGAACGGCGCGTTGACGACGTTGAACTGCAGGCCCGAACCTTCGATCAGCGGCAGCAGGAAGTTGATGGCCGGATCCGCTGCTTGCGCCGGGGTCAGCGGAACCGCCGGGTTAAACGGCGCACCGCCACTGGCAAGAATGGCCGGGACGAAATACGCACACGTGTCACCGATCGCGGGGTTCAGACAGGTCGCCGCGCTTGGCAGCCGCAAATCCTGACCCAACGCCACCGCATCCAGCTGGGAGAACGGATCGTTAATCGTGACGTTGGGGTTGTAGTCCTTTTCCTCACGCGAGTAGCGCAGGCCCGCCGTGATCGTGAACCGGTCCGTTACACGCCAGTCAACCTGACCGAAGGCAGACCAGGCTGATGTGTCGTAATTATAGGTCTCGTTAACAAGACCCTGTCCGGCACCGAGATAGCCATTGGCCGGCACAGTCGGAATGGCATTGCCCGACGGTGTCGGCGCGAGCGTGCCAACCCCGGTCAGATTATTGCCACCAATGATCGTGTTCATGATCGCGGGAATACCCGCGCCTGCCCCAAGGCCGAGGCCAGCGGCCAGAGCGGCCACTGACGGATCCAGCGAGGAGGCAAGGTTGGCAAAAGCGGCCAGTTGCGAGCCATAAGGCGTCTCGTTCTGGAAGGTCAGCTCGTTATCATAATAGAACAGGCCAGCCATCCAGTCGAAATTCTCGCCGGCATTGGACGCAATGCGGAATTCCTGGGTGAAGGCGTTATAGTCCTGAAACTGCTGACGCGCGCCAGCCGCATCAAGCGTGGTGAAGTCGGCATCGATGACCTGATCTTCTTCATAGCTTTGATAGGCGGTGATCGAGGTCAGGGTAAAACCGCCGAAATCATGATTGATCTCGCCTGAAATGCCCCAGTTATCGACCTGGGAACGCAGCGGGCCATTAATGGCTGTCGTGCCGTCGAACGGATCGCCCGAAGGCACCACCGCGCCCAGCTGGTTGAAGGCGAAAAGCTCGGACGGGGCAACATTGGAGAACGGAGCCGCGCAGCAATTCTCGTCGATATTGCCGACATTGGCGATAAAGCGGGCCGTGGTGGCACCGCCGCTATCCCAGAGCAGCTGGCCACGTGCGCTCCAACGGTTGCGGTCATTGAACTCTCGCCCGTCAACATTGGTGATGAAACCATCGCGCTGGTTGACATTGCCATCGAGGCGGAACGCCAGCTGGTCAGCAACAAGCGGTCCGGTGATCGTCGCAGCGGCAACGCGGGCATTGTAATTGCCAACCGTCACTTCGCCTTCGGCGCCGAATTCAAACTCGGGCTGGCGGGTGTAGAAGCTGACAACACCGGCCGGCGTGTTGCGGCCGAACAGGGTCGATTGCGGGCCCCGGATGACTTCAACGCGTTCCAGCGACAGGAAGTCATTGATCGAGGCGCCCTGGCGCGGCACGTAAACGCCGTCAATGAAAACGCCAACAGAGGGCTCGACGCCGGGGTTGAAAGAGCTGGAACCCAGCCCCCGGATCGAGAAGGTCTGGTTCGTCGAGGCGGCAAACTCGCCCACGCTCAGCGACGGCACCAGCGTCTGCAGGTCAGCTGCATCGCGGATCTGGGCCTGGGAGATTGTTTCGCCGGTAACGGCGGTCACGGCAACCGGCGCTTCGAGCAGCGTCTGCTCACGCTTTTGCGCCGTAACAGTGATGATTTCGACCTGGGCCTGGGCAGCAGTGCCGACAAGGCCAGCGGCCAACGCAGTCGCACCGAGCACGGCGGCTCTTGAAAAACGCTTCATTGGGTTCCTCCCCCTCTGGATGATTCAGCCTGCGGATTCACGTGCCCACATGGCGTCGATGCATACTGTAGGCCCGATTTCACAGGTTTGTCATCGGGTCTTTAGTGGTCTGTCAGTCAAGTGCGGCATTCGCGTCACACTACTGGAAAAATTAACCTTGCCGGTTTGTCGTCCATGCAAAGAAGGCGCCGGCTGCTGCACCGCACACAGCTTGCGAGATTTCACCGGCCAAACTTCTTGCGCCCGATATGACGGGCACACCGAAAAAGACCTCGCGCATCAGCAACAGCATGACGAAAATGCATACTGCGCCGGCCGCCGCATAGACGAGGGTCCGGGGCAAAGGCGTAAACCGCACCACCAGCGCGCCGGCCAGAAACGCGATCAGAAAACCGATCAGGATGAACACCAGATAGAGCGGTCCAAGCCCGGTAATGTCGGCAAGTGTCATCGATATGCGGTCACCGGCGGAGACGCTTGCACCTGCGCCATCGAGCGCTGACAGCACGAACTGGGTCTGCACAATGACACCGGCCAGCGCCATGAACACAGCCGCCAACGCCCAGCCCAGCGGATACCTGAACCACCCCATAACATGCCTCCCCTGCTGGCGGATCGCCTCGCTCTCCGCACCTAAACGTTTCAAACCGGCTTGGTCACTGCCTGATTTGCAGCCATGATGCCTTCGAACTGGCGCGCGGCCAATGTCCGTTTTCCAACGCACGCCAGCCCATCGGGCAAGGGAGACACTATCATGACACCCGCTTGCGCTTCTCGCGCTGCAATCATGGCGGCAATGCTGGGCCTGTTGGCCAGCGCCTGCGCGGACAATCGCGAGGCGGTGGCGCTGCCTGAACCCGCCACCGGACACGCGATCACCGTGGACACCGTTGTCAGCGGGCTGGAGAACCCCTGGTCCCTCGCCTTTCTGCCTGACGGTTCGATGCTCGTCACCGAACGGGCCGGCCGCTTGCGGCTTGTGCGCGATGGCGAGCTGGTGCAAGCGCCGGTCAGCGGCGTGCCGGAGGTCCTGGCCCTCTCGCAGGGCGGATTGTTCGATATCGTGCTGGCACCGGATTTTGACAGTTCCAACATTGTCTACCTGTCCTTTGCCACAGGCACTGCGGACAACAATAATACGGCGCTCTACCGGGCCCGTTATGAGGACGGTGCCTTGCTGGACGGCGCGGTGATCTGGACCTCGCAGATGGGCAAGACGGGCGGCGCGCATTTCGGCGGCCGCATCGCCTTCATGGCCGATGGCAACCTGCTTCTCACGCTCGGTGACGGATTTGAATTCCGCGAGGAAGCGCAAAATCTGGAGAACCATTTTGGCACCATCGTCCGGCTCAATCGCGATGGCAGCCCGGCCAACGGCAACCCGCTGGCAGAAGAAGACGGTGCGCTCGCCGATATCTGGACCTATGGCCACCGCAATGTGCAAGGCATCGCCATTGACCCTCAAACCGGCATTGTCTGGGCGCACGAGCATGGGCCGCGCGGCGGTGACGAGCTGAACATTATCGAAGGCGGCAATAATTACGGCTGGCCCATAGTAACGGCGGGACTCGATTACTCCGGAGCGCGCATTTCCCCCTTTGAAGAGCATGGCGATGAATACACCGCGCCCTTGCGCGAGTGGCTGCCAAACTCAATCGCGCCGTCGGGAGTGGCCGTTTATCGCGGCGATGCCTTCACGAACTGGGATGGCGACATATTGGTCGGCGCGCTGGCCGGGCAAGCCCTGCACCGGGTGCGGGTAGAGAGCGGACAGGCCATCGCCGAGGAAGTATTGCTGGCAGACCGGGGGGAACGGATTCGCGATGTGCGTGTCGGACCGGACGGTCTGGTCTACGTCCTCACTGACGACGCCGAGGGCGCGATATTGCGTCTTTCCCCGGCCGATTGACATATCGCTCAGCGAGACGTCTAGCCATCGCGGCGTGAAAGGTGTTCACTTTCTCCCAAAGACAAGGCTGCGCATAGGGATTCGCCGCGGCACTTGAAACAATAGGGGAGGCGCGCATGAAGCGTATTGTGATCGGCCTTTTGGCGGTAGTTCTGGTGGCGGGTCTGGCTCTGGGCGGATGGTATTACCGTCCCTGGTCGGACTTCTCACCGGCCAGCGTCCGCGCGCTTGATGATCCCGAACAGTATGTCACCACCTTCCAGCGCATGGACGAGATCCTGCCGAGCGCAACGATTGCGGCGACCAATCCGCAGCCTTTGCCGCGCAATCTGCAAGAGCTCGATGTGACCTATGAGTGGCAGGGCGAAACCCGCACGCTCGAAGCCTATCTGGAGAATGCCCGCGCCACCGGCCTGACCGTGCTGCGCGGCGGCGAAGTCGTTCATCAGCGCTTTCTCAACGGAGCTAATGAGAATACGCGCTTCACCTCATGGTCGGTGGGAAAGAGCTATGTGGCGACCCTTATTGCGATGGCCCTCGATGACGGCCTGATCGACAGCCTCGACGACCCGGCGGAACGCTACGCGCCCGAATATGAGGGCAGCTATTATGGCAGTGTGAGCCTGCGCCATCTGCTGATGATGTCGGCGGGCGTGGATTTCAACGAGATCTACTCAGAGGACCGCCAATCCGATGTGCGGCCCTTCTTCTTCAACGCGTTCATCCTCGGCCGCAGCCCTGACGCGCTGGCAAGCGCGTTCGGGGCAAGCGAACAGGTTCCCGGCGAGCATTTCCACTATGCCTCCACCAATACCCAGGTTCTCTCGGCGGTGGTGCGCAATGTGTTCGGCGGGTCACTGGCCGAGATCGTCCAGCAACGGCTCTGGACACCGCTCGGCATGAGCGCGGATGCAACATGGCTGCAGCATGTTCCCGGAGATCGAGGCATCGCTGTCGGCTATTGCTGTTTGCAGGCGACCAGCGAGGACTATGCTCGCATGGGACAGTTCTACCTGCAGGACGGGGTCTGGAACGGTGAGCGTCTGCTGCCTGAAGGCTGGGTGTTGGAAGCGACACGCCCGGTATCGCCCGCCCATGAAGCCGGCGGGACACCCGCCTACGGCCCGCGCGGCTATGGCCTGCATTTCTGGATCCCCGAAGGCCATGACGGGGAGTATTTCTTCGCGGGCGTTTACGGCCAGTATATCTGGGTGGATGAAAGGCGGGGCGTGGTCATCGCGCAAAATGCCGGTGACCCGGCCTGGAGCCGTCTGGGCGCGGAAGTCTTCACCGTTATGCGCGCGATTGCAGAAACCGTATCCCCGCTGGCCGTGGAGCCTGAGCCGGTTGAGGACATCGTGGAGGAGCCGGTCCTTGATGCGCCTCTTGAGGTGAGTGACGAGGCATCCGACGACGGGGAGGGATAGATGCCCCGGCCCGCCGAGTTCGATTATGTGATTGCGGGGGCAGGCAGTGCCGGTTCGGTGCTTGCCTGCCGCTTGTCTGAAGACCCGTCCGTGACCGTGTGCGTGGTTGAAGCAGGCGGCAGTGACAAGAAGGCGATCATCCAGACGCCCATGCTGCTCCAGTTCGCGATCACCGAACCCTCGATCAACTGGGACTACTGGACCCAGCCGCAGAAGAATCTTGAAAACCGCCAGCTCTATTGGCCGCGCGGCAAGACGCTGGGCGGATCATCCTCGATCAATGCCATGCATTATATGCGCGGCGCGTGGGAGAATTACGACGAGTGGGAGACGGTCTATGGCGCAACCGGCTGGGGCCGGGACGCGGCGCTGGAGGCGTTCAAGCGGATTGAAAACAATGAAAACCTTGGCGCGCCCTGGCACGGCAAAGGGGGTCCATTGAACGTGAAGTCCATCGACCCGGTCAATCCGCTGACCGAGCTGTATTACGAGGCCTGCCGGCGCAGGCAAATGCCCTGGAATGACGATTTCAACGGCGAACGCCAAGAGGGTTTCGGCGTTTATCAGGTGACCCAGAAGGACGGCAAGCGCTGCTCGGCGGCCGATGCCTTCCTGAAACCGGCCATGACGCGCGAGAACCTTACCGTGATCACGGGCGCACTCGCCCGCAAGGTGATTGTGGAAGAGGGCCGCGCTGCCGGGCTTGAAGTCGAAACCGAAAGCCAGACCTGTTCGATCATCGCCCGCAAGGAGGTGATCCTGGCAGGCGGAGCTATTAACTCGCCCCACTTGCTGATGCTGTCAGGCATCGGTCCTGCCGATCATTTGCGCGATCACGGCATATCGGTGGAAGCCGACCTGCCGGGCGTAGGCGCCAACATGCAGGACCATCTCGACATCATGGCGCGGGCCTCCACCCGTTCGGCGAAATCCATCGGCTATTCGCTGAAGAAATTCCCGGCCACGGCCCGCGACGTCCTGCAATGGGCCGTCACCGGTACCGGCAATTTCACCGTCAATCCGGTGCAGGGCTGCGGCTTTGTGAAATCCAGCCGTGCAAGAGACCTGCCGGACATCCAGCTCGTCTTCATTCCGGCGCGCGGGTCACCGCACGGACGCGAGACCATGACCGGGCATGGCATGATGATCCATGCCTGTCACCTCTATCCGCAAAGCCGCGGCAATCTGCGTTTGAAAAGCGCCGATCCTCATGACGCCATCCTTATCGATCCGAACTATATGGACCATGAGGAAGATGCCGAGGTGATGACCGATTGCCTGGAGATTGCCCGCGACATTCTCCTGAGCGACGCCTTTGACGGCGAGTTCCAGGAGCTGGAATTGCCCGCCAAGGCCGACGGCACACGCGCCGAACTGCTCGACCATGTGCGTGCCAATGCCGAAACGCTCTACCATCCCACGTCAACCTGCGCGATGGGGTCAGGCGAGTTCGCCGTTACCGACCCCGAGTGCCGGGTGCGCGGGGTGAAATCCCTGCGTGTCGTGGATGCCTCGGTTATGCCACGCGTTGTCGGTGGCAATACCAACGCCCCGACGATGATGATTGCCACCCGCGCCGCCGATATGATTACCGCCAGCGCCTGACACCTGACCTTTTTTCGAAAGCCGAGGAGAAAGCCGATGAGTGACGCCGCCGCCCGCCAGATCGAGCGCATGAAATCGGTCTTTGCCGCCCAGAAATCCGCCTTCAAGGCCAGCAAGCTGCGCCCCTATGGCGAACGCAAGGCGGATCTGGAAAAACTGGAAAGCATGGTCAAGGAGAAGGCAGACGCCTTCGCCGAAGCAGTCTCAGCCGACTATGGCCGCCGTTCGGCGGCCGAAACCCAGATCGCCGAGATCGGCTTCACGCTGGCCACAGCCAAGCATAACCGCAAGCATTTGCGAAGCTGGATGGCCGACCGCTCGGTACCCGTGCCGATGACGCTGGCTCCGGGCAAGGCCTATATCCGCCGCGAGCCCAAGGGCGTCGTCGGCATTGTCGCGCCCTGGAATTATCCGATCCAGCTCGCCCTCGCCCCGCTGGTGCCTGCGCTGGCCGCCGGGTGCCGGGTGATGATCAAGCCGTCAGAATACACGCCGCGCGTGGCCGACATGCTCAAGGAGACGCTCGGCGCCCTCTATTCGGAAGACCATGTCGCGGTGATCACCGGCGGGCCCGATGTCGGTCAGGCCTTTTGTGACCTGCCCTTCGACCATCTCTTCTATACGGGCTCCACCCATGTCGGCCGTCTGGTCGCGCAGGCCGCGGCAAAGAATTTGACGCCTGTCACGCTGGAGCTGGGCGGCAAGTCGCCCACCGTCATCGCGCCTGATTTCGACATCGAGGAAGCGGCCAAGACCATCGCCTGGGGCAAGTATTTCAATGCCGGGCAGACCTGTGTCGCGCCCGACTATGTGCTGACCCCGAAAGGATCAGAGCAATCACTGGCAGACGCGATCATTGCCAATGCCGGCAAGTTCTGGCCGTCTCCCGACGCCAATGATGACTACACAGGCATCGTCTCCGAGCGTCACTACAAGCGCATTACCGACATGGTAGAAGAAGCGCGCGCAGGCGGTGCCACCGTGCTGCAGGTTCCCACCGAAAGCGGGACGGGCGGCAATCACCATGCCTTCCCGCCGACAGTGGTGCTCAACGCGCCTGCCGATTCAAAGCTGATGACCGAGGAAATTTTCGGTCCCGTCCTGCCGGTGCTCGGCCATGACGGGCTGGACGATGCCGCGCGCCAGATCAACGAGCGCGATCGTCCGCTTGCGCTTTATGTCTACACCAAATCAAAGGCCACAGCGCAGGGCTTCCTCGACAAGACGATGTCCGGCGGGGTGGGCGTTAATGTGCCCATGCTCCATTTGTCGGTCGAAGACCTGCCCTTTGGCGGCACCGGCGGATCGGGCTATGGCGCCTATCATGGCGAGGAAGGCTTTCGCACTTTCTGCCACGAGCGCAGCGTGTTCCACGCGCCGGTCTGGCATCCGATCCGCCTGATGGCGCCGCCTTACGGGAAGCTGTTTGAATTTTTCAAGAAACTGCAGGCCGGATAGGCGCCCGGCGCTTTTTCAGATGCAGGCAGATTGTTAATCTCGCGCGGCTTGCGGTGGCGGGTCACGCGATGAGGGGGCTATCATGGTAAAATGGATTGTGCGCAGCGTTATTGGCGTTGTGGCGCTGGTGCTGGTTCTGGTGCTGGCCGTAGCGGGCTGGGCGAGCTGGCGGTTTGTCGGCTCTCAACCCCGCGTCGAGGGCGAGGTACAGCTTGAGGGCGTGAGTGCACCCGTCAGCGTGGTGCGTGACGCGTACGGCGTCGCGCACATTTTCGGCGAGACCGATGCGGACGTCTATTTCGCGCTGGGTTATACCCATGCCGCCGAACGCTTCTTCCAGATGGACCTTTACCGCCGCACGGCGCAGGGACGCCTGTCAGAGCTGTTTGGCGAGCGCGCCCTGCGCGCCGACATCCGTGCGCGCACCTATGGCTTCCCGGAGGCTGCCCGCCATGCACTGGCAAACCTTTCCAGCGAAGCCCGCCTGGCCATGGAGGCCTATGTCAGCGGCGTGAATGCCCGCCTGGAAGAAGGCAATCACGCGCCCGAATACATGCTCCTGCGCACCCGCCCCGAAGCCTGGACACTGGCAGACTCCGCTGCTGTCGTCATCGTGCTGGCAGACGATCTGGCGGTCGGCGAAGGCGAGGACCGCGAGCGGGCACGCGCGGCCTCGGTCCTTGATGAGACCATGCTGGAACAATTCCTGACGGCCTTTCCCGACTGGGCGCCGACCACGCTGAAAGACGACGATATCAATGCCGCCTTTGGCGATATCCGCCGCGAGACATTGCCGCCGCCTGCAGGCACGCAGCCTGACAACGAACCGGGCTCCAATGCCTGGGTGGTTTCGGGCGACCGCACCGAAACCGGCGCCCCCTTGCTGGCCAATGACCCGCATCTGGGTCTCTCCGCGCCCTCTATCTGGTATTTCACCCGGCTGAACCTGTCCTTCGGACCGGTACTGGGCGCATCCCTGCCGGGGACGCCCTTCATCACCCTTGGACGCAACGCCCACGGCGCCTGGGGCTTTACCAATACCGGGTTCAAGGTGATCGATCTGATCGAGCGCGATCCGGAGACCACGCAGACCAATACACGCATCGAGGAAATCCATATTCGCGGTCAGCGCGACCCGTTCGAACTGACCGTGCGCGAAACCGATGAAGGACCGGTGATGGACCGCGAATGGTTCGACCATACCGGGTTTGACCCTGACGCGCTTATCGTGCGCCGCTCGACCGTGTCGGATCCGCGCAACCGCGTGGCCGACGCGACGCTGGCCATCATGCGCTCCACAGGGTGGAACGATTTTGTCGAGGCCGGACGCGGCTGGACTGCGCCAATGCAGAACATGCACTATGCCGGTGTTGACGGCACGATCGGCTACACGACGGCGGGTCTGCTTCCCATCCGTGATGAAGACGGCGAGTGGACAGGTTTCGTGCCCTTCGAGGAATTGCCGCGCATTGCCAATCCCGCTGGCGGCTCCATCGCCTCGGGCAATAATCTGCCGGCAAGCGCGGCCTATCCCTACCCGCTGCCCGGACGGTATGCCGTCCATCGCGCTGTACGGATAGAGGAGATGCTGGCCGAACGCCGTCTTCATTCACAAGCCGGCTTCATGGCCATGCAGATGGACGTGACCTCCTCCATGGTCGAAGCGATCCTGCCCGCCCTGCTGGCGTCACAGCCCGAAAGCGAGCTGGGTCTGGCCGCCCTGGCACGCCTTGAGGGCTGGGACGCATCGCTGGACGCCGAGGGACCGGAGGGCCTGATCGTATCGGCATGGCTGCGGGTGCTGACCGACGCCATCTGGGCCGATGAAACGGGCAATCTGGCGCGCTATTTCCGCGGGCCCCGGCCTGTATTCGTACAGGAGGTCCTGAGCGGGGATGCGACATCCTGGTGCGATGACATCACGACCACGCAGATGGAAACCTGTCCGCTGATTGCCGGACTGGCTCTGGATACAGCCATGGCCGAGCTGGCGCGCACCAATGGCGAGGACATCGCCAGCTGGCGCTGGGGCGACCACGCGCAGGGCTATTTTGCCCACCCGATGGATAGCCTGCCGGTTCTGGGCGACATGTTTGGCGTACGGGTACCCGTGGGCGGTGACGGCACCACCGTCAATGTCGCCAATTTCAGCTATTCAGGCGAAGGGTTCGACATTGTCCACGCGGCATCCTTGCGGGCGATCTACGACCTGGCAGACCTGAACAATTCGCGCTTTATCCACGGACCCGGCCAGTCGGGCCATCCGCTCTCGCCGCACTATAACGATCTTGCGCGGCTGTGGTCACAAGGCGAGTACTTCCAGATCCGCGATGACTGGACACCCGATACGGCGCCGGAGGGGTCCCGCCGCCTTACCCTGACACCGCGATAGGAAAGCTATGCAGACCCGTATCGTCGATCTGGCAGGCACGGAGGTCAGCTATCGGGTACGGCATTCCCGCCGGCGCACGATAGGTCTGCGTATCGATGCAGACGGGCTTGTGATCACCCTGCCCCAGCGCACCCCGGCCGTCGAAGCCGACCGGGTGGCGCGAGACCGGGCAGGCTGGATATTGCCCAGGCTCGAAAAATGGAGCGCCCGGGCGCGACCGGAGTTTACCGGCGCGCCGGGCGAAACCATTGGCTATCTCGGCCGGGAACTGGCCGTACAGATTGAACCGCATGCCCGTGCGCGCACGCTCATCAGCGTCCACGATGATCATTTGCTGGTACAGGTCGACGAACGCCTCGATCCGGCTTTGCGTACCGCCACGGTCTTCAGGGCTGTGAAACGCTGGCGGGCCGATACAGCCCTTGCCTGTTACGCGCCGCGCATCGCCGCCTATGCGCAGGCGCTGGGCTTGGACGCACCGGCGGTAAAGGTGCGCGCTCAGGAATCTCGCTGGGGCAGTTGTTCATCTGACGGCGTGATCCGCATGAATGTCCGGCTGATCGCCTTTCCTGAAAGCGAGATCGACTATGTCTGCGCCCATGAGGCTTGCCATCTCATCGAGATGAACCATTCAGCGCGCTTCTATGCCTTGCTGGATCGCCTCATGCCCGATCACAAGGCCCGCCGCCGTTCGATGCGCGAGCGTACGCCGCCCGGATACGCGTACTGACAACGCAAAACGCCGCGCCGGAACATCCGGCGCGGCGTGAAATTTCGCTGTCCCGAAGGACGCGCGCTGCCTACTAGCGGCGAGCCGTTGCCGTACGCGGCAGCAGGCCTTCGCGCTGGGCGCGTTTGCGGGCCAGCTTGCGGGCGCGGCGGATCGCCTCCGCCTTCTGGCGGGCGCGCTTTTCAGACGGCTTCTCGTAATGGTTGCGGCGCTTCATCTCGCGGAAAGTACCTTCCCGCTGCATTTTCTTTTTCAATGCCTTGAGCGCTTGCTCGACATTGTTATCGCGCACGACGATCTGAACGATGACTTACTCTCCCAGGTCCTGCAACGGGTCCGGTCTGGCCGGTCACCCAAAACTCTAACACGAAAAGGCGTAACAGTGCGGTTCTAGATCGCCTGTTCCGCCGGAAACTTTGCGATGAGGCGCGGGTGTTACCAGAGCCAGCCGCTGGTGTCCATACGCATCGCGGCATGCTGACGCGATGACGCGCACACAATTTCGCACTACATTAAACCCCATGAGCACACAAAGCACCTCCACCCGGCCCAATCGCTCGCGCGCGGACGCCGCCCGCGCCCGGCTGCTTGACGCTGCCTTGCCGCATGTGCCGTTCGAGGGTTGGTCAGGCGCGCTGCTCCGGCTGGCCGCGCGTGATGCGCGGATGAGCGCAGACGAGGCCGCGCTCTACTGCCCGGACGGCGTGCTCAGCCTGATCGTGTTCTGGTGGCGCGACATGGATGCACGCGCCCGGGACGCGATTTCAACGGGCGAATCGCCCGCGAAGATTCGCGAGCGCATCCGCCGTGCTGTCCTGCTGCGCCTTGAAGCGGGCCGTGGCCACGAAGACGCTCTGGCGCGCGCCCGCGCACGGCTGCTCCTGCCCGATGGCATTGCCACCGGAGCCGAACTTGCCTGGAACACGTCTGACATGTTGTGGCGGGCCATCGGCGACACCTCCACCGATGCCAACTGGTATTCCAAGCGCGCAATTCTGACCGGTGTATGGACGTCCACTCTGGCCATCTGGCTCGCTGAGGCAGACGCCGAAAAGCCGGACACCCATGCCTTTCTCGACCGGCGCATCGCCAATGTCATGGAGTTTGAAAAGGTGAAGGCGCGCGTCAACAAACAGCTCGCCCGTCTGCCCGATCTTGCCGCCATGGCGGCGAAAATGCGTTACGGCACGCGGTAGCAACAACGCATTATTGAAATTCCGGACGGCCCATCCTTTTCCTCCCCCGTTTACGGGGGAGGTGGCGAGCGCCAGCGAGACGGAGGGGGGGAGCCTTTATACATAGCCCCCTCGCCACTTCGCGTGTTCGAAGCCTTGCTTCTCACCCCGCCCGCAAGCGGGGGAGAAAACGTGGCATTAAGCGCGTTTCTTCTTGCCGCCATCGGGCGTGTATTTATTGACCTTCTCGCGCACCACCACCGCCCCGGCAATCACGATCACCGCCTCGCCCAGCGGCGGCTCGCCATAGCGCGCGGCGAGATCGCCGAGCGTGCCGCGATGCACGCGCTCGAACGCCTTGGTCAGCTCGAACGCCACCGCGCCCTGGCGCTCACCCAGAATCTGCGCGGCATCGGCCAATGTCTCTGCCAGACGCTGCGTACTTTCCATGATGATCAAAGTGGCCGGATCACTGACGAACGGCTCCAGCCAGCGCTGGCGTTTGCCACTTTTGCGCGGCGCAAACCCCAGAAAGGTAAAACGGTCGGTCGGCAGGCCGGAGACCGCCAGCGCCATGAGGACCGAGGACGGGCCGGGTACCGCGCTGACCTCGAAACCCGCCTCGATCACGGCGCGCACCACCCGGTAGCCGGGATCGGAAATGGCGGGCATGCCGGCATCGCTGACCAGAGCAACGCTTTCGCCCTGCTCAAGCAGCTTCACGATCCCCGCCGCGCTGCTCTGCTCGTTATGGTCATGGCAGGCGATCAGGCGCGGCGGCGTGATGCCTGTCAGGTCCAGCAGGCGGCGCGTTGTGCGGGTATCCTCACACGCAATGACGCTGACCTCGCCGAGAATGCGCGCAGCCCGTGGCGGCAGGTCTTCCAGATTGCCGATAGGCGTGCCGACAAGCCAGAGCCGGGGGCCTTCATGGGGGGTTTCAAGATTGGCGCTCGCGCTCATGATGCAGCGTTCTAGAGCGTATTGCGCGTTTCTGGCCAGTACGCACTTTCAGATTGCGCACGGGCCTATTAACCTGTCGACGCTGGGAGACGAAAACTGGGGAGACGAAAAAATGCCGATGAAAGGAAAGATGCGATGATCAGCATTTCCAGACTACTGGTAGCAAGTGTGGGCTCTGTTACCCTGACAGGGCTCGCAGCATGCGAGGACAACGGGGCCGGCTGGGTCGATGTCCAAGAGGCCGCCACCACACCGGCTGCCCAAACTGATAGCGGCGCACAGGAAGAGGTCTCTACCCGCGAGCAGAATTTCGACGCTTATGGCTTTTACATGCCGCAGGGCGGCTTGCAGTTTGGCAATTGGCGTCTTCACCATGTCAGCATTGCGCCGGACTTCGAGTTCGAGGCGTGGGAGGCCGGCGGCCGCCGTGACGCCATGCCCTTTGGCCCTGTCTTCGTCGACTTTGAGGATATCAGCAGCCCGACGGCCACAAACGAGCTTGGGCAGGAATTCCACACCGTGTCGACGCGCGTGCGCGCCGACTATTACCGGATTGAGGACGGGGCCTTCACCTTCCGGGGTACTGACCCCGAACTCGGCGACGTGATCATTGACGGCACGCTGCATGGCGATGTGGTCAGGGCAGAGGATACCGAACGGCCTGCCTTCACTGGCGGTATCGAGGTGGGCGGGGACCGCATCCGCAATACCTCGCTTTACTGGTATGGCGGTCATTAGCTGAGCAATCAGGACGGGTCAGGCGTGCGCACTCTGACACGGGTGCGCGCGCTGCGGCCTGCCTCATCGACGACGGTGAGCTCGTAAAAGCCTGGCCCGTCAGGTTGCCAGAGGAACTGGCCACCTGCATCTGTGGCCAGCGGCACCCCGCGCTGATACCAGCGCAAGCGTCCCGTCCCGCGCGCAGACAGCGCAAAGCGGCGCTCCGGCCCGTCGGCCCACACCTCGGCGCCATCCGGCGGAAACACGATGTCGGGCCCGCGCACGCCCGGTTCAAACCGGGCCAGCGGTCCGGCGGGACTGGCACTGGAAGCAGGCCCGGGCAGTGGTGCAATACCGGAAGGGTCTCGCCGGGCGATCCGGTCGAACACGTCGAAAAGGGCAGGCAGCGCAGCCCGGCGTCCGGTCTCACCGGGGCGCGGCGCACCGTCGGCCTGACCCACCCAGACCACAACCGCGTAATTGCCGGACACACCGGCGGCCCACGCATCGCGAAATCCGTAAGAGGTGCCCGTCTTATAGGCGATGGCAGGTGCGCCGGCCGTCAGCCGGGCCGGCATGCGCCCCGGCGGGGCGGGTGAGCGCTGCAGGACATCCAGCAGCGTTGAAGCGGACTGTTCGCTCAGAAGGCTATACCCGCTGGCCGTCCGGTTGGCCTCGGCCGCCTCGGACGTCCATGCCAGCGGCAGCGCCTCGCCGCCTGCGCCCAGCGCGGCAAACATGACCGCAACCTCCTGCGCCGTAATCCCGAGCCCGCCCAGCGCAATGGCAAGACCCGCATCTCCCTCGCGCGAACGCGGAACAATTGCCCTGCCGCCGGCAAAGCTGAGCGCGGCCAGAAAGCGATTGGCCCCGACGGCATCAAGGACCTGGACGGCTGGCACGTTGAGCGAGTGCTGGAGCGCCTCGGCAATCGTCACATCGCCGCGGAATGTGCGATCAAAATTCTCAGGATTATAATCGGAAAAGCGGCGCGGCAGATCGGCGATGCGCGTGCCCGGTCCGGCCAGCCCGTCTTCAAACGCCAGCCCGTAGATGAAGGGTTTGAGCACGGAGCCCGGCGAGCGGTTACGCCGCGTCAGATCGATCCAGCCACCGGCCCGGTCCCGACCGGCAGACCCGACAGCGGCGCGCACCTCGCGCCCGTCGAGCGAGACGACCAGCGCCGATGCCTGCACATCCGGGCCGGCATTGTCGGCGAGTTCACGCATCATCGCCTCCAGCTCGGTCTGCAGGCGAATATCGAGCGTGGAGCGGATTTCGCCGCCAGCGCGCGCCAGATGTTCAGCCGCATGCCAGGCGAGCGCGGGAAACGCCCTGCGCTGCGGCGCGGGCTCCTCGGCCGCATCCGCCGCGCGGTCAGCACTAATCAACCCGGCGCGTTCCATGCGCGCCAGCAGGCGGGCTCTGGCTGCAACAGCCGCATCAGGGCGCAGGTCCGGACGGCGCGCCTCGGGAGCTTGCGGCAAGGCGATCAGCAGCGCGATCTCGTCAGGGGTCAGCACATCGGGCTCATGCCCGAACCACGCCCAGCTGGCCGCGCGCACGCCTTCCAGATTGCCGCCATACGGGGCCAGCGTCAGATAGGCTTGAAGAATGTCCGCCTTCGAATAGCGCCACTCCAGCTGGATCGCGCGCACCATCTCGGTAAGCTTGGCAAGGATGGTCCGGCGCGGACGCGGCTCCAGCAGGCGGGCGGTCTGCATGGTAATGGTGGACCCACCCGAAACGACCCGTCCCGAACGCGCCAGCGAGGCCGTGGCGCGCAGCATTGCCAGCATGTCCACGCCGTCATGGGTGAAAAACCGTTGATCCTCGATTTCGATCAGGGCGGCCAGAAAAGCCGGGTCGACGCGTGCCGGATCAACCGGCAGACGCCAGCGCCCGTCCTCCACCGGAAAGGCGCGCAAAGGCCGCCCCTCGCGGTCTGTTACCAGAGCGGACACGTCCGGCATGGGCGGGGGCGGCAAGGCCCGGTCCAGCCCGCCCAGAATGACGCCGGCCAGCACAAGGCAGGCGAGCGGCAGCGCCGCCCGCCTGGACCCGCGTGTCAGCCAAGTGCCCATCACGGACGAATGACAACCCGGCCAGCTTCAGAGCGCGCGAACACGTCCGGCCGGTACATGTCTTCCACCACTGTGCCGGGCTGGGTAAACGCACCCGGCGTTACGGCGCGGACCATATAGGCCACACGCACCGGATCGGTTCCGCGCGTATTGATGGCCGCTACGAAGCGGTCATCGCGCGCTTCTGCGGCCTGCGTGGGCGCCAGATCGCCGAGGAAGGCATAAGGACCCGTGTCGCCCGCATCGCTCTGGCGTAATACCCCCTCGATCTCGAAGCCCGCAGGCAGGAGATCAGCAACGATCAGCGGCATGGCGCGGGTCTGCTCCGGCGTGACGGTCAGCGCGATAATGATCTGGTCGCCCCGGCGAATCGCGGCGGTATCGACATTATTGCCCCGGCGGTCTGTCAGGGAGCGTTCCACTGACACACCTTCCGCAGCGCTGTCCGGCGCCTCCATGGGCACGCCGCGGGCCAACGCGGTGACCCATACAGGCTGGTCACCCCGGTTGGTCAGCTCCCGGCCTTCGTCCAGCCCATCGGCATCCAGTGTCACCGAGCGGGTCTCAAGCGACTGCCCGTCCCATTCCAGCGACAGGGCCTCGGCATCGCCGGCGAACGCCCGCGCGGCCATCAGGACATGGGCCTGCTCCTGCGTGGTCATGCGTGAGGCTTCCGGCAAATCCCTGGCAAGACGCGCCACCAGCCCCTCCACCCGGTCCTCAACGCCTGCTTCGGCAACCAGCGCCGTGACCCCGGCCAGATCGCGCACCGGCGTCTGGTACCAGTCACCGGAGTTGTTGTAGCCGAGTACAGAAATGGCGCTGTCAAAGGCACTGACCGCGCGCGCGCGGTCGCCGATTGACGCCAGGCCAGCCCCGATCTGGGCACGCGCCAGCGGGCTTTCTATCCGGCCCAGCAGTTCGTCATGCAGATAGCGCAGGCGCGCCCGGTCACCCCGGCCCGCACGGGCAAGGACGTAGGACGCATAGGCCGAGCTGCGGTGATTGAGACGGTCTGCCGTATCCCGGCTCCAGCGCTGGTCCGGGACATCGGAGTCATAGCCATAAGCCTGCCACAGATCACCGCGGCCGACCGGCACCAGCGCATCGAGCGCGCGCGTCAGCGCCGCGCGCGGCACGCTGTATCCGGCCTCTGAGGCGCGCATCAGGAAGTCGGTTGCATAGGCGCCAAGCCAGGGCGAAGCCTGGCCATCACCAATCCGCCACAGACCGATGGCCCCATCCTCGCTCTGGCGGGCAAGCACCGATTCCACGGCGCTGCGGATGACGTCATCGGCATCAGCAGGCGCATCAGCCCCGGACAGCCCGGCCATCTGGCTGGCATAGAGCAACGGCAGAGCGCGGCTGACCATCTGTTCGGTGCATCCATAAGGATAGCCCGACAGAGCCTCGTAAATGGCGGCAGTATCGATGGGCGTGGCCGCAATGGACAGCTGCACGCTGCCGCTGCCCGGCGCAAATGCGGACAGCGCGTCTGCAGGCGGCTGCCAGCTTTCGCCCGGACGCAAGGTCCGCCGCGTGATCGAGGTCATTGGCAGGAAGGCTGAACGCACCTCTATCGGATAGGCGTGCGTGACCGTTTCTCCGCCCGGCCCGGTAACGGCTAGCGACAGATCGACAATGCCCGGCGACGCGGCAGCCGAAAGGGGCACGGCGCGATCAACCCGCTGGCCTTCAGTCAGGCTTTGCTCGAACTGCGTATCGTCAAAGCTGACAGGCCCGTCCGCATTGACCACGACGCCATACTCGCCGGCCGCGCCATCCACATTATCGAGGGTCAGCGTTGCCGATGCGGTGTCGCCCGGAGCGAGGAACCGCGGCAGGATCAGCTCTGCCGGTACATCGTCGCGCACCGTCAGCGGCTGACTGGCCGAACCTATGCCTGACTCCGACCAGGCTACCGCCATCAGGCGCAATTCGCCGTTGAAGTCCGGTATGTCGAAACTGATCTGTGCCCGGCCCTGGCCGTCAAAACGCACCGGCCCGGAAAACAGGGCGACCGTGCGCGTTGGCACGACAGACAGGCCTGCGGCTCCGATCTCGTCACCGCCCGAACGCACTTGCGCCGCTGGCCCCTGATTGGGATCAAGCAGGCGGCCGTAATCATCGAGCAGGTCAACATCCAGCTGTGCCTTGCCGAAGAACCAGCTTTCCGGATCAGGCGATGTAAAGCCGGTGAGCAGCAATATGCCCTCATCAACGGCGGCAACCGTCACCCAGGCCTCCTCGCGCTGCGGCCCGTCACTGGCCGTCACGGTGAAGTCGAAACGCTCGCGCGGCTCGATCCGCTCTGGGGCATCCAGCGTCAGCTCGAAGGTGCGGTCTTCCACATTGACCGGCATGTAGAGCACGCCGACAGCGCGGCGCGGCGTTGGACGGCTGACCGGATCACGCGGCGTGAACACCGACACCATCACATAGGCGCCTGCGCCCCAGTCTTCGCTGACCGGCAACTCAACCGTATTGGCACCTTCTTCCACTTCCAGCGTGCGCGACGTGATCACCCGGTCGGTGGCGACCACCAGCTCTGCCTGCCCCGCATAGGGCGCAAAGATCGAAACCGTGGCTGTGTCGCCGGTTTCAGGCGCGTCAGCAGGCCCTGACAGCCGCACGCGGTCCGGCGCGGACTCGCCGTCCTCGGGGCGTCCGCCATAGCCAGACCAGAAGCCGAAACTCGCAATATCCTCGCCGTCAGCCGACACGATGAGTGTGTAATCGCCCCAATCGAGCGACGGGGTTTCAACCTCCGCCGGGCTTTCACCGTCCAGGCGCACCACACCGGATTCAATCGGTACCACCCGGCGTGAACGCCGCCAGCGCCATTCACCATTGTCAGTGCGGTACCAGTCATACTGCCAGTCAGTGCGGATCAGCCGCCAGTCCGCTTCCAGCGCCAGAGGGGCGCCATCGGGGCCGACAGCCACCAGCTCGAGGCGCGCCGCGTCGCCGCGCCGCACAGTCTCATCACCGCCTGCTATGCGGATACCGGCATAGCGGTCACGCGGACGGTAGGGGATGCGCACATCATCACTGACCGCGCGCCCGCCCGGCTCTTCCACCGTAATCACGGCACGGGCCCGCAAGGGCAGCGTGGAATCGCGTCCAACCGGGCCCGGAGCAACCGGCATGGCCGCGTTGCCCTGACCGTCCGACAAGGTGTCCGGCAGGTCGATGACCTCCTCGGCAAACTCCTCGTCATGAAGGCCGAAGCGGAAATCAGAATAGGCCGGGAAGGGGGCGGGGTCGGGCTGGATACGGGCTGTGCCGCGAAGCTGCAAACCCGCGCCCGGCGCGCCGTAGAGGAAGCGCGCGAATGCATCCACCATGCGCGTCTGACCGGCACGGATAGGCGTTTCAGTATCGGCTTCCAGTGTCAACGCCACGCGTTGAGGCACGAAGTCCTCAACCGATAACGGTTGGCTCGCGACCTCGCCCACACCATCAACACTGACGGTCAGGCGCCAGCGCCCCCTGGCTGCCTCGCGGGGCAGGTCAAAATCGTGGAACACCGCGCCGGCCTGCCCGGCTTCGTCAAAACGCACTTCCTCATGGGCGAGCCCGTTTGGCGCATAGAGTGCAATCGTACCCGGACGCCCGGTCAGGGCGCGGCCCTCCGCATCGCGTACCATGGCAGAGGCATGGATCGTCTCGCCGGGACGGTAAATGCCGCGATCAAGCCATATATAACCGTCCGCGCCTTGCGCGCGGCTACGCCCATCCACAGGCTGGGCGGACAGATCCACCGGCGCCCTGTCGAGGTCCAGCACGGCGAAATCACCTTCGGGCCCATAGGCCAGAAGCAGGCGCGGGGCATCGCCTTCACGGCCCGACACCAGCGCCTCGCCAAAGCGCACCCGGCCGCGCTCATCGCTGCGCGCGGTTGCCAGTACCTCGTTGGAGCGGGCAATCAGCTGCACCTCGACACCCGCTGCAGGCTCTGCGCTTTGCAGCGAGCGGACAATCGCGTCGATCCCGTCTCGCCCGCGATAGGCGGTGAAGGCCAGATCGGTAACGATCAGCCAGCGCGCCGCGCGTGCATATTCGCCATACCGGTCGGTATCAATTTCGGCGAGGTTTTCAGCGCGCAGGAAATAGGCGCCCGGACGCAGGCTGCCGATCGTGTCGGCGAGTGGAAATACGGTGGTCGTCATCGCATTGGCGTCGCCGGGCGTATCCATTTCACCCTGCCAGACTGGCGAGCCGGCCTCACCGGGCTCCTCTTCGGAATCCAGCCAATACCATTCACCAGAAGCCGCGTTGAAACCCGACGTGATCTGGCGGAAGGCCAGAGCCCGGTCGGTCACACGCGTGACGGTCATGCGCACCGCGTCGACATTGACCGTTTCGATGGCAACACCATCGGCGTCCACACGCGGGAGGATGACGCCTGTGCCTGCAAAGCCGACATAGGCCGGGCGCGAGGCAAAGCTCAGCGTATCGCGCTCTTCGGTTTCCAGACGCCGTCCGTCCGCAGAGGGCAAGCCTTCACGCAGGATCAGCGTGCGCGTCTGGCCAAAGCTGAGACCCCCGATGCACAGCCGCGATCCGTCGACGTCAAGCGCGACGGGTTCGTCAACTTCAACATAGGCGCTGTAATCGGCGTCGGGGTCCAGCGGGCCGGAAAAGGTCAGGCAAAGGCGCGGTGCGTCGCCATCCGTGTCGGTCGCATAGCGCAGATATTCAAACCGGGAGGAGGCTTCGGGCGTGGCGCGCGGCGCTTCGGCAGAGCGCGATTCCAGCGCAGGGCCTTCGCCAGAAGGTTCGGGTGCGGGATCGTTACCGCAAGCTGCCAGCACCATCGCACCCGCCAGCCCGGCAATGACGGCCATGCCGCGAGCGGGAACCATCATTTTGCGCAAAACACCTGTTGCAAACATACCCACGCTCATTCCTCCCTGCCTGCCCTGAAGAGGGCATCGCACTGTGGCATGACCCGCAGCCAAACACAGCCCCCGGATAAAAATTCAACACAAGCAAGAGCCGGGAAGCTAGCCCTTCCCGGCTCTCGTACGCGGCACTCTCTAAAAGTATAGACGCGGCAGCGTTCTAGAAGTTCGCCTCAACACCCAGGAAGAAGTAGCGCCCGCGCGGACCAACAGGCCAGGACGCCGTGGTCCGGAACGGATTGCGGTCCGATACGTTGTTGACACCACCGTAAATACGCAAAGTGTCACGCACCTGCCACGCGGCGGTGAGGTTATGGCTGAAACTTTCACCCGCCATACCATCCGGGCCGTACACATTATCGATTGTTTCGATCTCAACGCCCGATTCAGCCTGATCGCTCTGGTAAAGCGTCGTCCAGCCAGCCGAGAACGGACCGCGTGTCCAGTTCAGGTTAAGCTGGGCAGACCACTCCGGCGTGCGGAACTCGCGCAAGGCCGGGTCGACTGCCGTCGGATCGGTACGGCTGGTGAAGAAGTCCAGCGCTTCCTGCTGGGACCCGATCAGGCGAACGCCAAAGTCATTCTCCCAGAGCGAGAACGCATAACTTGCGGCAAAGTCATAGCCGCGCGACTCGATACGGGCGAAGTTCACGAATGTCTGGTTCAGGAAGCGGAAGCCGCCGAACTGAGCCGATCCGGTGTCGGTCTCACGCGTGAACAGGGTGCAGAAGACATTGTTCGGGAAGTCAGTGGCATCATAGCAGGTATCGACGATTTCCTGCGCGCTGACTGCCGAAATACCGTCTTCAATCTCGATATCCCAGTAGTCAACGGTGAGCGAGAAGCCGGGCAGGATGCGCGGCGTGAAGACAAAGCCAAGCGTGAGCGTGTCCGCGGTCTCCTCGGTCAGGAACTCGTTACCCCCCAGAACACCGCCAAAGCGGGCACTGAGCGGATCGGTGTACCCCGCCGGCAGGGCCGGCAATCCGTTACCGCCCGCCTGGCAGTTTGCCGCGCGCAGGCCCGGGTCAACCGCATTGCCAAGCTCGGCGGCGTCACACGGATCGTTTGGCCGGAATACGGCCGGGTTGGTGATGAAGGTTTCGCGCAGGTTCGGCGCACGAATGGCCTGCGAGCGCGACACACGGAAGGAAATATCTTCCACCGGGGTCCACAAAAGCCCCAGCTTCCAGGTGCCGACCGTACCAACCGAACTTGAGTAATCAGCAACCCGGTAGGCCGCATCGAAGGTCAGTTCCTCGGCAAGGAACTGACCTGCCAGGATGGGAACAGACAGCTCGATAAACGCATCGGCAGCGCTGTAGGAACCAGTTGAGTTCTGGTACAGGAACAGGGCGTTGAAGCCGAGCGAGTTGTTGGCGCTCACATCCTGGATATTGGTGCCTGCCGGGAAGGGCGAGCCCGCTGGCAGTTCACCGCGCAGCCAGGGATCACGGGTGCTGGTGGCGTCTTCCTTGCGATATTCACCGCCTACAGCAAAGCTGACCGGCCCGGCGGGCAGGGTGAAGAATTCACCCAGATCACCGGTCATGAAAGCGCTGAACACCGACTGACGCAGCTCCACCGTATCGGTGGTGCGAACGCTGAAGAAGTCGCGCGCTTCGGCGCTAATGGAGTCCTGCCCGCCCCAGATATTGGCCGGCCTGCACTGCCCGTCACCCGGCGTGAAACTGAATATGCCAGCGTTGAACTCGGGAATATTGAACAGGGTGGTAAAGGGTATCGCCGTTGGATCCACTTCGCTGCGGCAGACCGGCTGGCCGGTTACCGGATCAGACACTACATCGATGGCCGCGAAAAAGCGGTCAAGGATGACTTCAGTGCTCTGTGTCTCGCTGGTGAACTGACCGTAATTGGCCGAGACTTCCCATGCCCAGCCATTCTGGAACTGGCCTTCAAAGCCACCTACAACCCGGATGGTCTCACGATCCACATTGGTCTGGGCCCCGCCCGTATCGGTTGGATCGCGCGTGATCCACAAGCCGCCGGGCAAGCCGGTGATTGCGCCCGCAAAGCCGCCTGGAGCCGTGGCGCTGGTGCCGACAAGCTCGGCCGGCAGGAAGGGATTCTCTGGTGACCCGTAGAGCAGATCGAAAAAGCCGTTCTGGATCTCTGAACTACGGCTCTCGCTGACCGAAAAGGCCAGTTCAAAGAACCCCGTCACATTGGGGGTAATATCGTAGCGGGTGTTGATATTCAGCGTGATGTTCTCGCTGCTCGGATACAGCGAATCAAGATCGTAACGATCAGGCACGCCATCGCCGCCGAACTGGTTGAAGCTGGCCGCTACCAGACCATCCTGATAAGGGCGAAGTGCGCCATTTCCATCGCGCGTCCAGCAGCCACCGGCATAGTCGAAGTTGAACGCCCCGTCATCGCCCGGGTTCGGATCGCCGAAGAAGCCCGGCAGGTAGAAGCTGTTGTTGAAACCAACAAAAGACTGGTTGCAGTCAATCGTTCCATCGCCGTCCAGATCGATATTGTGCGCAATGTCGAGGTTAAACGGCGATATGATACCTGGCGCATTGGAGATCGAGAAGGTGGGTTGCGGCAGTATCGCGCGTGACGAAGAATCGTTCCGGCGCTGGATGAGCGCCAGCTCGGCCGCGCTGAGATCTGCCGTCGTTAGCGACGTGCCGAACTGGGCGTTGTAGCGGTCGATAAAGCGCTGTGGATCGCTGGGAATGAACAGGCCGTAGGGATAGCGGAACGCGCCAAGGCTGTAGAATTGCTCGAAAAGCGGCGTGCTGGCACCGATATCGCCCTGCTGGAACCGCAGGGCAGGATTGGCCTGGTTGCGATGTATGCCGTTGTTTTGCGACCATGGGCGGTCACCGGCCGTCAGGCCGTCGTCCCGACGCCAGTCAAGGCTGACCGTAATATTGCCGCGCTCTTGGTGGAAATTGCGTCCGCCAAGCAGCTCGACATTGTATGTCTGCGCGTCACTGCGGCTGGATATACCCGTGCGGACATTGGCTGAAAGCCCGTCATAGTCGTCACGCAGGACGAAATTGATGACGCCGGTCACCGCGTCCGAACCATAGAGCGCGGACGCACCGCCGGTAAGCACCTCAACCCGCTCGATGAGCGCATTCGGGATCGATGCAACATCGACCGCGCTGGAGCCCTCGAAACCACCGACATAGCGCCGGCCATTGACGAGCGTCAGGGTACGGTTGCTCCCAAGTCCTCGCAGATTCAAGACATTATTGCCCGAAACGCTGGCTTCGGAACTTGTCGACGAAAGCAGCGCCGGCAGCCGGTTGAGCACCTCGGTTATATTGGGCTGACCCGCCTCCCGCAGTTCTACACCAGTCACCGACTGAACGGGAACCGGCGAGACCAGGTTGGGATCGCGGGCAATGCGCGAACCTGTCACCACGATGGTTTCTGCCGGGGCGCTCCCGGCCTCGGCTGCCGAATCTTGCGTTTGCGTGTCCTGCACTTGCGCGCTCGCCGCTCCAACAAACACCAGACCGGCAAGACTCGTGCCTGCGGTCAGTAAATGCTTCAAATTACGCGAATAATTAGTCATTTTATTGCCCCTTTTTTCTTGCTGTCGGCAAGCCGATAGTAGGTCAACTGACCTCAATTAAGCGCTCTGCTGGCTTGCCCCCCGGTTGAAAGCGCTACCTTGCTAAACTGTAATAAATCAGCATGCCGAGCAGGACCGTCCTGTCCAGCAAGACAGACTCTGATGCCCTTGAAAGGGCGCCCGGCGTGACGAAATTGTCACGGATTTATAAAGCTTGGACGTTTCAATTGGCGGCCATTGCCCGCTTGTGGGGCACAGCTGGCCTAGTCCGGGGCAGCCGGAAGTATGTAGCCCTTGAGGCGCTGCGTCTGGATCAGATCATCGCCGACAACCGCACGTATGGAACGGCGCAGGCGTGCAACGGCCACGTCAATCACATTGATCTGTGGCGGCAGGTTGGGGAAATCGGTCCAGACACCGGTCCACAGCGCATCGCGGCTGACCGGTTCTCCGGCGTTCTCGGCCAGCAGCTTGAGAATATTGAACTCCTGGGGTGAAAGCGGGATATGCGCACCGTTCCAGTGCGCCGTGCGCGCCTTGACCCGCACTTCCAGCCCGCCCAGCACGATCACTTCCGGGTTGGCCACAAAGCCAGCCCGCCGGGCGAGCGCTTTCAGCCGCGCGCGCAGTTCGGCGGCATCGAAAGGCTTGGAAAGATAGTCATCTGCGCCGGCATCGAGCCCTTCGACACGCTGGTGGGCCTGTCCGAGACTGGAGAGCACCAGGGCAGGTGCCGCAACGCCCATCTCGCGCAGGCGCGCCAGCAGGGCCAGGCCATCGGTCCCGTCTGTCTCGATGACCCTGTCAACGATCAGCACATCGAACGCGCTGCCCGCTCCGATGGCCAGCGCGGCGGCGCCGGACGACACCCGCTCCAGCGTCCAGTCCGGCTCGGTGGCCACGGCCTCTCTGGCCTTGTCCGCCCATACGTCCTCGTCCTCGACCATGAGTATGCGCATTGTCACATTTCCCCGATTTAGGTGTATTCACGCCGTCAGAACGGGCCACCGGACGCATCGGCAAAGGCCGCATGGTCAGGTGCGCGCGCGGCCGCCCCATGGTCAAGAACCAGCGCAATATAGCGCGGCACGTTGTCCCCGCTACGCAAAACCCGCAACGCCACTTCATGGCGCGCCAGCCTCAGGCGGACCTCCGCCTCGCGCGGGTCTGACAGCTCCGAAGCGCCAATGGCCAGCACGATATCGCCTTCGGCGAGCCCTGCTTGTGCGGCCGGGCTGCCACGGGCCACCGAGGCAACGGCCACTCCGCCCGATTCCGTTCCGGCAAAGCTCAGTCCATAACCGTGCCCGGCATCCGACTCGAAGCCCAGATCTCGCGCAATGGCAGGCTGGTCTGCATCCGGCCGTCGATCCAGCACGGCGCTGACGCGAAAGCGCGCCTCGCCGTCATGCAGGCTGAGCGCCAGCTCGGCGCCGGGAAGGGTCACAAGCAGCGCACGCGCCAGATCACGCGGTGTCGACAGGGCGATCCCATCGACGGCCAGCAAGGTCTGGCCGGGCCGCACACCGGCCTGCGCTGCCGGCGAGTTTGGATCAACGGCCTCGATCAGCACACCTTCCCCGCTCCGGCGCCCCATCGCGCTCGCCAGCGGACCATGCAGGGCACGCACCGAAACGCCGAGAAAGCCCCGCTCCATACGTCCATGTGCTGTCAGGGCTTCACCCACCTGACGCGCAACGCTGGCAGGTACGGCCAGCGATATGCCGACATTGAAAAAGGCTTCCTGCGGAATGGCGGTGTTAACGCCAACAACGCGGCCCGACGAATCAATCAGCGGCCCGCCGGAATTGCCCGGATTGAGCGCCGCGTCATGCTGGATATAGCCGACCGGATCAGCGCCATCATAAGCACGGCCAAAGCCGCCAATGACGCCCGAGCTTGCCGAGAGGTGAAAATCCAGCGGGGACCCGATAGCCACGACCGGGTCACCCACGCGCAGTGCCTCATCATCACCCCATTCCAGCACAGGCAGGTCCGCATCAATCTGCAACAGGGCCAGATCAGTCAGCGGATCAGTTCCAATGAGTTCCGCCCGCACACGGCTGCCATTGGCAAGCCGGGCCTCGATCCTGCGGGCGCCCGAAATCACGTGATGGTTGGTGAGGACATATCCGCCCTCGGCGATCGCAAACCCAGATCCGGACCGCCAGGACCAACCTTCGGTTTCCTCCGCGCTGTTGCGCGCGCCAAGCCCCTCACCGGCACCCTCGCCGTCAGACAGCAACATGACTGGCTGGCTGACAGCGCGTTCTGCGTAGACGGTAACCACCGAACGCAGCGCGATTTCTGTCGGCGACTCCGCCCTGGCGGACATCGGCCCGGGCTGGGATTGCCCCATTTGCCCCTGCAGCAGGCCATATAGCTGCGCAGCGGCAACCAGCGCGATGATGACAGCCCCCGCCAGCAGCGTGCGTGTAGAGTTGTCGTGCATGAATAACGGCGCTCCTGTAGCTCGCTACCACCTTATCCAGGCACGCATCGGCCGGGCCACTGACAAGGCCTGTCAGGTGACAAGGCTGCGCCCGCACCGGCATTTCTGACAAAGCCGGACAGTCTCGATTTGCCGCTTTTCCAGCAAAAAACATTCAGCTAGGGCTTATGCAGGCAACAGGAAAACGCCCTGCACCGGATTTTTCGAATAACCACGTCCTGTTGGCAAATGCGCAACCGTATCTTTACAGGAGTAAATCACATGAAACTCTCCATTTTGCTTGCAACAACCGCTGCCATCGTCCTTGCCGGGCCAGTAATGGCTCAGGAAACCGATGAAACGGGCACCAATTTCGCCGAAGACCAGCGCGGCGAAGGCACGACCGGCGTCGAACAGCTGGCACTGTCACAGGAGCTGTATGCCTACGGCGTGGATGCGCGTGATCCGCTCGCCGTGATCGTGGCTGCCCGCATTCGCCAGGGTGTTGAGGTTGAAGAGCGCGAATACGAGATCGCCGAGCAGGACGGCGAGGCCGAAGAGGCCGAGATCGAACTCGCTTCGGCAGCCGACATGCTCGATGAAGCGCGTGTTCTGGCACGCGGCGACGAGGCGCTGGCCGGCCTGATTGAGGAAGTCGAGGCCGATGCGAGCCGTGGCCGCGTGGGCGGTCCTGGCCGGGCATCGGGCTGGGTCGGCGCGCGCAGCACGACCACCTACAACGTGACTTTCCGGGGCGGTGAACGCGCTGCCATCTGGGCCAACGGCCCCGGCCGCACCGATCTAGACATGTATGTCTATGACCAGAACGGCAATCTGATCTGCCGTCATATCGACTATTCTGACAGCATGTCCTGCTACTTCACCCCGCGCTGGACGGGCAATTTTCAGGTCCAGATCCGCAATCTGGGCAATATCGGCGTAAGCCACAACCTGGTCACGAACTAGAGCGTATCCGGCTTTTCCGGATGCTCCCGCCGGAAACCGGCAATGCCGGCGGCGTCAGGGTTGCAAGACCCTGCGCCGTCCGCGCGCGTTCAGGCGGCTGGGTGACCGGGCTGTCAGGCATTGTCAGAAAACATCTACTCGCAGCGCCGCGGCAGCTCGCGGTAAGTTCGCGTCACGGATCCAAGTACTCTGGAGGGCTGGCCATGCGCCATCGTCTGCTCATGATTTTTGCGGCACTGGCAACGCTCGCCGGCCCTGCCCTTGCCCGTGACGATGCACCCCGGCGCCACGCCCTCCTGATCGGCGCATCAGGCTATGATGAGGAGCGGATCGGCCCGGGGGTCGAGCTTCTGGGACCCCGCAATGATGTTGCCCTGATGATCCGGGCCTTGCGCGCCTATGATGTGCCTGATGCCAACATGCTGGTCCTGGCAGATGGCCTCGATCAGACGGGCATCGACTTTACCGCTCATGGCGAGCCAACCCATGGCGGCATCATCGCCGCCTTTGCCGACATGCTGGAACGGGCACAGCCCGGAGACGAGATTCTGGTGTATTTCTCCGGCCATGGCTCGCGCCAGCCGCAGCCGGAGGGCGCGGCCGTGCCGGAGGCCAACGGCTTTGACGAGATCTTCCTGCCGCTGGATATCGGTCACTGGGAAGGGGCTGAAGGCGACCGGCAGGCAGGCGTCCACAACGCACTTCTGGATGACGAGATAGGCGACTTTCTGGAGGCTTTGCGCGAGCGCAATGTCTTCGTCTGGCTGGTCGTGGACACATGCCATTCAGGGGGAGCCAACCGCAGCGCGGGGCCGGGCGGTGAGTTTCGCACCCGCGCTGTGACCGAAGACCTGCTGGGTATACCCGCAGAGGCACGCCTCGCCGCCGAGCAGCGAGCGCAGAGCACGCGCTCTGCCACGTCTTCAGCACGTCCTGAAAGCGCGCTTGCACTGGGTGAAGGCGGCTTTGTGGCATTCTACGCAGCCCACTCAGGACAGCTGGCGCTCGAAGGCCTGATGCCCAAGGTCGGCCCGGCCGAAGGCCGTGACAATTTCGGCGTGATGACATTTCACATCGCCAACGGGCTTCTGGCCGGCGGCGTGGCCAGCTATCGCGATCTCGCCTACCGGGTGCTCTCCGGATATAATGACTGGGGCAGCCGCGCGCCCGCCCCGCTGTTTGAAGGCGATCTGGACCGGGCATTGCTGGGTGAGGGCGGTACAGTCCGCTCTCCGCAATGGCACGCCCGGTTCCTGGCCCGCGACACCACAGAAATCGAGGCCGGGTCGCTGGAAGGCGTGGGCGAGGGCGCAGTGTTCGAGATCATCGTGCGCGATCCCGATACGCAAGGCCCCCACCCCTCTTTTCCCGGTCCCTACTATGTCGAAGCCACGGAGGTAGGACAGACCGCGACCCGCGCCGTTCTGACAGCGTTTGACGGCAATGAGGCCGCCCGCGCCCTGCCCGGCCGCACGGCGTACATGACCGCCCGTCTGGTGGACCGCGGCGTGCGGCTTGCGCTGTCCGTCGCTATCGAGGACACGGCGGCCGAGCCTGACAGCCGCGAAGCCATCGCTATCGAAGCACTCGAACGGCTGGCCGCGGCCAATCCTGAAACCCTGATCGCACCGATCGAGTTTCGTCAGCCCGGTGAGCCGGCCGATGTGCGCATCCGGGTGCAGGACGGCGCGATCTGGCTTCTGCGCGCCGAGCCGGACATCATTGCCACGGGCCGTGAACGATCCGCCCGTATCACGCTGGACGACACGGCCGACACCGACGCGCTGATGAGCCAGATCGAGGCAGAACTGCAAAAGCTCGCCCGCGTGCGCAATATATTGAGCGCCGCCAGCGCGCTGCAGGGCGCCAATGGCCTGCAAAACCTCGAGCACGAGACTTTCATCTGGCGCGCTGAAGCACCGCGCCTGCCCGATAATGCCCGTGCACCCGATGACTGGGCCTGCTCCCTGCCCGACGCATCTGCCATCCCGGATGACGCGGTCTCGCTTTCAGAGCTTGGCACCAGCGAGCTTAACGCGCTGCAGCTCAGCCATTGCGACATCGTCTATGTCCGCCTGACCAATACCGGTGACACGCCCATTGATGTGACGCCGCTCTATATCGACAGCCAGGCGGGCATTCACCGGCTTCCGTTTCTGGGAACCAGCGCGACCACCCGCATAGAGCCCGGCGAGCAGCCGCGCATTGTATGGGCGGGCCTGCGCACATTCGACTGGACAACCGGCTATCCGGCCAGTGCCGGTCTGGAGCGTCTGGTCCTGCTGGCGGTGGAACGCGAACCGGGCGCTGCCATCCCGATGGATTTCGGCTTCCTGACCCAGACCAGCCTGTCGCGGTCGGGCGATGGCACAGTCAGCGATGCCCAGCGGTCGCCCCTTGGCCAGCTGATGAGTCAGGCAGCGTTCGGCGGGTCGGCAACACGCAGCGCCCGGTCACGCCCGGCGCTGGATGCGCAGGCCGGCACCGTCTTGTTCCAGTGGCGGCTGATCCCGCCCGGCGGCGAGGAAGGTTAGGCTGATGCGCTCTACCCTTGCTTTGACGGCCACCCTGCTGCTGACGGCGCCTGGGATGGCGGAAGCCCAGAAAGCCCCCGGAGAAAGCCGCCCTGCCAGCCAGGGTGTGCAGCCAGCCGCAGATGAGGCAGTCCGGCTGCACGCGGAAGGTATAGCGCATCACGCTGCGGGGCGCTTCGCTGATGCGCTGGCGCCGCTTGAGCGCTCCTCCCAGTTGATTGCCGAGACGCTTGGGCAAGGCCATCCGGCAACGCTGCGGGTGCAGCTGGATTACGCCTTGTCGCTGGAAGGAGGTCATCGTTATGCCGACGCATCCGCCATCACCGACCGGATTGTCCGCCAGGCCCGTGACCCGCAATTATTGCCTCTATTCATAGAAGCCGCGGAGATTGAGGCCCGTTTGAAAGCCCGTCTTGGCGACTATGCCAACGCGCTCGAGCTTTATGAATTACTCTACGAATACGCCCGGCAGCGCTTTGGCGCTCGCTCACGCGAGGCGTTGGACTACCGTCTCGAGACAGCCATGATCCTAAGCCGTCAGGCGAGGGTGGAGGAAGCTGAAACGCTGGCGCGTTCACTGGTGCACGACGCTTCGGCGCTTCAGCCGCCGGATTTTAACCGAACCTATCGCGCAAGATGGGTGCTGGCGGATGTCCTGCGGGAAACGCGACGCCATGATGACATGATCGAACTCTACTTGCGCAATCTCGAAGAATCCGCGCTCCAGGCCGGGCCGGATTCCGCGGTGGCGCTTGCGAGCCTGCTCGACCTGGCGATGGGCCGGGTTCATCAGGGCGAGTTCGATCAGGCGCGGATGCTCGCTGGCCGCGCATGGACCATCTATGAAAGGCGCGGGCAAGCCGATCTGCAGGCCGCTCGCGCGCTCAACATAATGGCCATCGCCGAGGCTGAGCTCGGTCCGAACGGCCTTGCCCGGGCCGAAGCTCTCACCCGGCAAGCGCTGACTATCTTGTCTCGAACGAGCGGCGCGGGCTCCCATGATGCCTTGCAGGTCCGCTTCAATCTGGCGAGCTATGTGGCTGACCAGGGGCGGATGAGCGAGGCGCAAACGTTGCACCGGGAAAACTACCGTCTCTTTGAGGACTTGCTCGGCGCTGCCCATCCTCAGACCGCGCTCTCACTGGAGGGGGCCGCCATCGCCAGTATCACTCTTGGCGCGGACAACGCGGTGCAGCGCGATCTTGAAACTGCCATCACAGCCTATGACGCGGCGCTGAGCCCTGAGCATGCCCACGCCGTACGCGCCCGCACCCGGCTTGCCCGGTTCCTGCTACAAGGTGAAACGGCGCCGGCGCGCGCGCTCGCCGTCACTCGGACCGCCGCAGCACCTATCTTTTCACGAATCTCCGATGGCCAGAATGATCTGTCAGACGAGCTGACTCTGAACGCCCTCACCACTCATGTTGACGCCCTTTGGGCGGCGGCCCGGGACGCGGAAGGTTAGGCTGATGCGCGCATCCATTCTCATCACCGCCCTGTTGCTGGCGCTCCCTGGCGCCGCGAACGCCCAGAAGGCACCGGGCGCGGACCCGTCTCCAGCCCCTGCCGCCAGCCGTCAGGCCAGCATTCCGCCCGACGCCATCGCCCGGGTCGAGCGCCACAACAACGCCGGGGCGGCTGCCTTCCAGCAACAGGACTTCGCCACCGCGACGCGCGAGTTCGAGGCTGCCTTCCTGATCTATCACCGCCATCTGGGGCTTGAGCATCCGGCCAGCGCGGTGGCGGGCGCCAACATGGGCATGGCGATGCTGGGCCAGGGCCGGTTCAGCGAAGCCCTTGAGGTGCTCGAAATCGCTGACGAGATTCTGGCCGGTGTCGATCCGGGCAATGCCCGCCGTCCGGGCATCCAGAGCGCGATTGCCATGGCCCGAAGCCGGCAGGCTCCCGGCGCGCCTGCAGGCGCAGCGCAGCCAGCAGCGCCCCGGCAAGCACAGCCGTCAGATAGTGCCAGCGGCGCGGCCGGTGCCTCACTCACAACCCTCAACGATGCTGCCGTGAGCGCCTACCAGGCGGGCGATTACGCGCGCGCCGAACAGGGCTTCCTCGATGTGCTGCAAGCCCACGAGGCGGCAGGAACCGGGAACAGCGAAGCGGCCGGTGTGTCATGGGTCAATCTGGGCGAGGTCTACACTCAGACAGACCGCCTCGCCGAGGCCGAAAACGCGCTGGCCCGCGCCCGGGCCATATTCGAGGCGATCTCGCCCACGCACCGTTATCTGGCAGTCGTGGAGAACAATCTGACATCGGTGCGGCGCCGTCAGGGTGGACCGGAAGCAGCCCTTGCCGGCTACCAGTCGGTGGTGGAACGCATGCGTGCCACGTTCGGTGACGACCACCCGAACACCGCAGCGGCGATGGGCAATCTGGCCAGCGCCTATCTCTCGCTCGGACGCCCGGCAGAGGCGCATCCGCTGCTTGAAAGCGCGCTGGAAATCGAAGTGGCGGCCTACGGAGAAGGCGCATCGCAGAGCGCCGATACGGTGAGCGGCCTCGGGCAGGCCTATCTTGACCTTGGCCGCTACGAGGATGCCATCGGCTTCCAGCAAGAAGCCCTGCGTGCGCTGGAAGCCGCCGCCGCATCCAATCCGCGCCATATCGCGCTTCTGCGCCAGCGCCTCGGCCGCGCCTTGCAGATGGCCGGACGTGCCAGCGAGGCGGAGACCGTATTACGCCAGGCGCTTACCGAGAGCGAGACCGCCTTCGGACCGGGCGCACACGAGGCTATCTCCGCGATCAGCTTCCTGGCATCAGCCCTGTTCGACCAGGCCCGCTATGCGGAGGCAGAAAACCTGCAACTGCGCGCCCTGTCAGAGGCTGCCGCTCTGCCAGAGCAGGAGCGCGGGAGCATTGTCGCGGCTCTGGAAAGCAATCTGGCCGGCAGTCTGCGTATGCTGGGCCGTCTTTCCGAGGCAGAAGCGCTCTACCGCGCCTCGCTGGAAGAAGCCGAGCGCAGCGGTCAGCCGCTCAGCATTGCCATGAGCCTTGAAAACCTCGCAGGATCAGTGCGGGTGCAGGGACGTCTGGACGAAGCCGCCGGCCTGCAGACGCGCGCGCTTGACCTTTATCGCGAAGCCTTGGGCGCAAACCACCCCGAAGCCGTGCGCGCCTTTGCCAATGCCGGAACGACACTCGGTCTGGCCGGAGACCATGAGGGTGCCGAGCGCCTGATGCGCGACGGGCTGGACGGGCTACCCGGCCAGATCCCGGAAACACACACGGCCCTGCTTGTCGCGCGGGCCAACCTGGCCTGGCTCTATCTGCGTCACATGAACCGCCCCGGTGAGGCGTTGCAGCTTTACCGCACCGCATCGCGCTCCATCGTGAACGCTGCGGTCAGCGCGGGTCAGTCGACGGCAGGCGACGCTGCCCTTTCCGCGCTGGTCGTGCGCCGCAATGACATGTTCCAGCTCCATACCGAAGCGGCATGGGCCGCCGCCCATCATGAAGGATAAGCCGATGTTCACGCGCCCTATCTCCGCGATTGCCTGCACCCTGTTGGCGTCCACTTGCCTTGCCGGTGCCGCTCTGGGCAGCACCACATTCGCTCAAGGTTCCGAAGCTTGCCGCGAAGGCTCGATGGAATATGAATGCCTGCGGGCGGAAGGGTATTGGGCCGCCCAATGGGCGATCCAGACGTCTGCCGCCCGCGCCCTCTCACAGGTCGGCGCGCGCTTTGCCTCCAGCGACGATGCGCTGGGCCTGCTGGTCGCTGAACGCCGCCGTATTGCCGACCAGCGCAGCGCCGCTGAACGCCGCCTCTATGAGGCGCTGGCTATCGGCGATGCAGCCTCACGCGAGGAAGCCAGCACCGCAGCGCGCACCGCGCTCGACACCGCCTCTGCCCGTCTTGGCGAGATTGATGCCGCACTTTCACGCGACTTTCCCGAATACGCCGAACTGACAAGTCCGCAGCCTCTGTCGGTCGAGGCAACCCAAGCGCTTTTGCGCGCCGATGAAGCGCTGATCCTGATACTGGCCGGAGACCGCTCCACCTTTGTGTTCGCGATTGACCGGGACGGTATTGACTGGGCCCGCGTGGAAATCACGGCCAGCGAGCTGGGCGAGGCGGTCGATCTGCTCCGCCAGGGCGTTGATCTCAATCACGGACGCGGGCCATGGAATGCGGTGGCCGTGCAGGCCAGCGCCGGATCAACGGGTCTGCCCGTTTTCGACCGGCAGGCAGCATTTACGCTCTACCAGCAACTGCTGGCCCCGGTCGAAAGCCGTCTGGGCGGCAAGTCACATGTCTATGCGGTGCCGTCCGGCGCGCTTTCCAGCCTGCCGCTGGCGCTGCTGGTCACCGAGGCCCCTGCGGGCGCGGATACTGATACCGACGCGCTGCGCCAGACCGCATGGCTCGGCCGCCGCCACGCCATGACCGTCCTGCCTTCACCAGCCTCTTTGCGCTCGCTCTCGCGGTTCGGGGCAAGCCGGGCCAGCGGGCCGTTCCTCGGCGTGGGCGATCCGTGCATCGGTTCAAGATCGGGAGCGGGCTGTGAGCGCGCGCCGGCTAGCCAGGGTGGCGGTGGGCAACGCGGCGGCGGCACTCGCGGCGTGTTCAATGCCAGTGCCTCGGGCGATGGCGTGTTCCTGGCCGATGTCGAGGCGGTGCGGGCGCTCAGCGCGCTACCCAACACAAGGCCCGAGCTTGTCGCTCTGGCCGAAGCCTTTGGCGCGCAGTCCACGCGCGACCTGCTGATCGGAGACGCTGCCACCGAGACCAATTTGCGAACCGTTGCAGACTTGCAAAACCGGCAAGTTATTGCGTTTGCCACGCACGGGCTGATCGCGGACGAACTGCCCGGCCTGACTGAGCCGGCCCTTGTGCTCACCCCGCCAGCTGAGGCCAGTGACGGAGATGACGGACTTCTGACCGCGTCGGAAATCGCGCGCGGCCTGACGCTCGATGCCGACTGGGTGATCCTGTCGGCCTGCAATACGGCAGCTCCGGGCGGGGCTGGCGCAGAGAGCCTGTCCGGCCTTGCCAGCGCGTTTTTCTACGCGGGTGCCCGTGCGCTGCTGGTGTCCCACTGGGTAGTGGACGACGCCGCGGCCCGCCGGATCACCACCGGCACGCTGTCAGCCATGAACGCAAACCCGGACGCTGGCCGCGCGGAGGCCCTGCGCCAGTCCATGATGTCGATGATGGATGATCCCGAATTTGCCCATCCGGCCATGTGGGCGCCCTTCGTGCTGGTAGGTCAGAACCGTCCGGCCGAGTAAGGTGCGGCTACCCGCCGACCGCCGCCAGCCGGGTGATCAGCTGGCGGACATCGTCCAGCCGGCCGGCAATCGCTGCGCCTGGCATGGCAACCGCACTTTGCAACAGTTCCAGCGGCTCCCCGTCTTCGCCGCTGCGCCGCAGAGCCGTGATCGAGTACTTGAAGACATCGGGCTCACACGCGCCGCCGGTGCCGGGATCCACCGCATAGAACTGGCCGAACTGGCCGGTATTGGTCTGCAGGATGCAGCGCTCCTCCGGGCTGAGCGACAGCCAGATCAGGGCGCGAAAATCGTCCATGGCCGGGCCAGCATAGTCTGAATGGCCCAGCCCCCTGCCACCGGCCGCCGTCGTGTCGACCGTGCTGAGGCCCTCGACCACTACCGGATAGGGCGGACTGGAATCGCCGGCGCGCGGGTTGCCGCCATTGATCCGGCGCGACAGAAGCAGCGCACGGTCAGCGCCCGAGGCATAAAGTGTCATCCCGGCGGCCAGATGATCTACCTGCGGCATCAGCTCCATGAACTCCGAGGCATCGACATCGGGCGACGCCCAGACCACCTGATCAAACAGCGGCGCGGGCGGGTCAGGATAGGTTTGTGCCAGCTCCTCCAGGGCACGGGCGAGGAAGCGATTACCCATGGAATGCGCCACGATATGGATGCGGTCGGCATTGGCCCCGTTCATCAACAGGTAGAGATAGTCGACCAGATCGCTGACATTGGCGTCATTCACCTCACGCCCGTCGGCGAAATAGCCCAGCAGCGAACCGCGCGACGGCCAGGAGTACAGCGCAGGCACGCCGTCAATCTCCAGATCGACGGCCAGCTGCGCGGCGCGTTCGGCCGCGCCCCTGAAATCGGAATTGAACCCGTGGATGAAGACCAGCAGCTCACGGCGCTGCGACGCATCCATCGCCTCGCCCAGCGCATCGGTGAAGGCGTAGTCGTCTGCGAAAGGTTCAACGCGCTCGAGAATGAAATAGTCGCCGCGATACTGGTCCAGATCACCGGGATACTCGTCGCGGCGCGGGATGGATCCGACTTCACGATTGCGCGGCACGGAGACGGTCACCACGCCAAGGTCCAGCGGGGCGGAGACCGGCCCGTAAAAGGCATTCGGATCCGCAGATCCCGTGCGCACGCGGTTCGTGCCGTAGAAAACCGGGACAATAACATGGTCAGCATTGGCGCCGGCATCAGGATCGCGCGTCAGGGCCTCGTCCTCCTCGCGCTGCGCCCGGGTCTGCAGTACGGCCAGCTCGGCCTCGACCTGCGGCAGGCTGTTTATCTCACCTGCTGCCGCAGCGGCTGCTTCCACCTCGGCCGCCGTTTCCATCAGGAACAGAAAATCGCGTGCCTGCGATGCCCCGGCCTCAATCAGCACCGCGTCCGCCTCGTCCAGTATCTCGCGCGCGCGCTCAAACCGGCCTTGCCCGGCCTCCATGCGCGCTTCGCCAATAAGCCCGTGCGCCCACGCGCCTTCAAACTCCTGCGCCGTCTCGATGAGGCTTCGCGCCTGTGCATAGGCTGCGCGCGCGGCATCAGGATCACCGCAGCTGTTCCGCCAGTCAGCCAGATCGAAATAGAAGGCGATCTGTTCGGACAGATTCAACTCCAGCGCATCAAGATCAATCGCCTCGACGCGATCGGGATCAAGCTCGCAGCTCTGGGCTCGAGCATGGCCATGGCAGGCCAGAGCGGCCACGGCAGTCAGACAAAAGCCAAGCGTTCTCATCTGCATGGGTCACTCCCGTCCACGCCCGAAGCGGCATCGGACTTTGCGGCAGCAGGGCGCTCCTGTCGAGCGCGTACAAGCCCCATAAACGCTTTTGCGCCAAGCCTGTCTGCTATTGTCAGCCGGTTGTAACGCACAAGGTTTGCCAGCGCGCCTGCGCCGGGCAATCATGCGTCAACACGCGGATAGCCACGGGGGAGGGTCACCGTTTTGTATCGCATCATTATCGCAGCGCTGGTGCTTGCGCTGGCACTTTTGCAAGCGCCTTGCAGCCAGGCACAGGACACTGAGACACCGCTTGCGCCGTCAATCGCCGATACTGAGGTCCGCGCCCTCATCGCAGCCGCGCAAGCGGTCGACATGGAGCAGGCACCCGCCGACGCGCAAGCCGCGTGGCAGGCCGCCTATGACGCCTCGCGGGAGCTGGACGGTGTTGCGGAGACGGACCGCGCAGCCCTTCTCAATCAGCTGGGTTCGGCAATATTTTACGCGGGCGGACGCGAAGATGCTCTCGCCAGCTTTAAGGAGGCTTCGGACATATTCGAGCAGGCCGGGCCGGACCATCTCGAAGCCCTGGAACAATCGCTCGGCAATGTAGCAAGCATCCTGGGTGCGCTCGGCCGGCTGGACGAAGCGGAGGCAGCCCACAGGCGGGTGCTGGAGATCCGCCGGGAGCTTTACCCGGAGAACCATGTCCAGATTGCCCGCTCCTATTTCGAGCTGGGCGTAATTCTCAACACACGCGGCGATATCGACAGCGCTATCGAGCTGGTCGAGCGGTCGCTGAATATACGCTCTGCCGTGCTGGAGGAGGGCCACCCGCATATCGCGATGACGCAGGTCAGCCTCGCGGCCATCCTGATACGCGCCTACCGCTACGAGGATGCCGCCGACCTCGCCCGAAACGCCGCTGAGCAGCTTGAGGCCAATCTGCCGCCCGGCCACCCTTTCATCGGCTTTGCCCGCTCCAGCTATGCCGGCGCCCTCAATGCATGGGGACGGTATGAGGCCGCAGAACCTCTGTTGCGCACGACGCTGAGCGCCCGGCGCGAAAGTCTGGGCGATGCCCATCCCCAGGTTGCCGATACGCTGAACAATCTGGGATCCGCGCTGTACGGACAGGGACGGGCCAGAGAAGCGCGGCCGCTTTTCCTGGCGGCACACGATATCTACCGCAATGCGGCAGGCGACGCGTCGGTAGAGGCCGCCCGCATGCAGATGAATGCTGCAGACGCGGCGCTGGCCACCGGCGATTTCGAAACGGCGCGCGCCGAGTGGCTGGAGGCTCTCAATGTCATGGACGCGGCTGGCACTACCGGCCCGGACCGGCTGCGCGTGCTGACCGAGCTGGCCGCTGTTGAGGCGCTTTCCGGCAACACGCAGCAGGGCTTTCACTATCTGGGTGAGGCGCGGGTTCTGGCTGCCTCCTATCTGCCCGAAGGCCATGAACGGCGTCATGAACTGGCTATCGACGAGGCCTGGATTTCGGCGATCGCTGGCGATGCCATGCGCTTTGTCCCGCAGGAAGTCGACGCCGCCATAGCAGCACTGGCAAGCGATCTGCGCCTGGTTGATGTCGACAATGCGCGCGACATGGCCATGCGCCGTGGCCGCGCCTTCCGCCGCGCACTCGACATCGCCTTTGCAGCCAACGATACCAATGCTGCTCTTCGCTACATGCAGCATGTCCATGCAACCGGGCTGGCACTGGCCGCAGAGGCCAATGCGCTGCGCGCCCGCGCGCAAGGTCTGGACGCTGCCAGCCTCATCCGCGCAAGGCAGGATGGCTGGCGCGCGCTGCGACGGGCAGAGGACAATTATGTCCGCGTCCGGTCAGCCGGCACCGAGCCTGACCCGCAAGCGCTGGCCGAGGCTCGCGATAGCTATTCGCAGGCAAGATCGGCCCTGGAGGCAATCCCGGGCGCTGAAGATCCAGCAAACACCGCCAGCACTGTGGGTACGGATACCTTACAGGCCGCGCTGACACCCGATCAGAGCGTGATCGCCTTTGCATTCACCGAAGGTGGCGGCGTGAGCCTGCGTATCACCCATGACCGCGTGATCATGGACCGGTTGGCGGTCAGCCGTGCAGACGCGCAAGGCCATGTCACCACCTTGAGGTCGTCACTTGAGGCCGGACTGGCGGCAAGCGCGATACAGTCTTTTCCCGCAGCGGCAGCGCACGCGCTTTACGCGGGTGTGTTCACGCCGCGTCTCGCCGACGGGCTCGAAACCCATGACCAGCTTCTCGTTCTGGCCGACGGCCCGTACCGGTCAATCCCGTTTCCAGTCTTGCTGACGACAGAGTACACCGCGCCCATGTCCGGCGACGTGGCCTTTCGCGATGCGCCCTGGCTGATCCGCAGCCACGCCGTCTCCACGCTTGCATCCTTCGCCGATCTGACGGGCGGGCAGGCCGAACGCACGCCGCGTGAGCCCTACCTGATCGGGTTTGGGGCGCCGGTCTTTGACGGCGATACGCAGGCAGACGCAATCACCATTGCAGCGGTCTCGCGCGATGCCGGCGCTAACGGCGTGCGCGCCTTGTCCTCGCTGGCACCGCTGCCCGGTGCCCGCGTGGAGCTGCAGGAGCTGGCCGGGGTATTCGGGCCGCAACGCGCCGATATCCGTCTCGGCCTGTGGGCGACTGAAACGGCGGTAAAGTCGGCCGATCTTGCCCGTGCCAGCATGCTGGTTTTTGCCACGCACGGGCTTCTTTCCGGCGAGCTGGAAACGGTGTTTGAACCCGCGCTGGCTTTCACTCCGCCCGATAATCCCGGCGCGCTTGACGATGGGCTGCTGACCGCGTCGGAGATTGCCGCGCTCCAGCTTGATGCCGACTGGGTCGTGCTGTCGGCGTGCAACACGTTTGCGTCAGACGGCACAGCCAGAGCGCCAGACCGGCTGGCGCAGGCTTTCCTCTACGCCGGCGCACGCAGCCTTCTGGTTTCCCACTGGGCGGTTCGCGACGATGCCGCTGCGTCCATCACGGCAGAAACTGCAAGACGGGCGCTGGCCGGCGAGACACGGGCCAACGCCTTCCGCCATGCCGTGCTGGCCCTGATGGAGGATGAAAGTGTACCGGGCAGTGCCCATCCGGGTGTCTGGGGGCCGTTTGCCCTGATCGGCCAGTAAAAAGCAATGTCAGTTGGTGATGAGATAATAGGCAATTTGTCCGCCGGTGAGATTGGTGATCTCGATGGTGAAAGGCTCCGACCAGACCGGCACCCACTGGCAGCTCACCGGCACGGTGCTGGCCAGCGCCTCGCATACGGCCTCTCCATCATTTCGCCGGATAGAGAGACGCAAGGTGCCAGCCCCGCGCGCCTGCAAGGAGACCCGCGCCGCACGGCCGGAGTGGAAGCTGTCACGCAGCACCGCTGCCGCACCGGCGCCGACAATGCCATTGCGATAGGCCGGACCGGCAATGCGCCCACGCACAGGCGGCAGTTCCTCGCCCAGCCCGGCAGCCATATCACGCCAGCGCTCCATCAGGTCCGGTTCACCTTCGGCCGGCACAGCGCCGCTGGAATCCAGCAGCGATGCAGCCGCGCGCAGCGCCGCGCCGTCGCTGGCCGCCTCTGCGCGAAAGCCGATATCGAGCGCGGCAAATATCTGGCCATCAGGCTCGGCAACACTGGCCAGTGGCGGCGTGGTCTGGTGCCCCGCACAGGCCGCGAGGCCTGCCGACAGGACAGAAGCCGCCGCGAGGGCGCTAAGACGTATGCGCATCGGGGAGTCCCTCATTCATGATGTCCGGGTCCAGTCTAACCCCAACCCGCGCGGCCCTGAAAGGCTTACCGCTCCGCATTTTCAGATCAACCTTCGTACGCGTCGCCGCCCTGATTGCGGTTCTGGTGAATCTGGCCTCCACGGTGATTTTCCTGATCGCGTATTTCGCCTTCGCCTATGTCTCCGACCAGACCTTGCGTCAGCTGGTCAATACCGATGCGGCGGGGCTGGTGGATATCTACACGATTGAAGGCGAGGCGGGGCTGCGCCGTTCGGTCGACGACCGATTGGCCTTGCGCCCTTTGGAGGGCGAAGGGCCTGTCTATCTGCTTGCAGACCCGGACGGCGAACCGCTGGCGGGCAATCTGACAAAATGGCCCGACGCCTTTTCGCTGGATGCTGCCTGGATAGATGGCGCCTTCACGGTCGATGGCGCACGCCTGCCGGTTCTGGGGCGGGCCTTCCTGATGCCGCAGGACTACCGCCTGTTTGTCGGCCGCTCCACCACCAGCCAGGCCGAGGCTCTGGCCCGCTTGCGCACGATATTTCTGGCCGGGTTTTTCATTACGCTGACACTGGGCGTCGCCGCCGGCCTGGTTGCCGCCGGATGGATCATGGCGCGTGTCGAGCGCCTGAACCGCACCTGCCAGGCGGTGCGCGACGGCGCGATCGACCAGCGCGCGCCCGGCGAGGACGGCAGTGACGAGTTCGGCCTGCTCTCACGCAATATCAACGCCATGCTGGACCGGATCGAAAGGCTGATCAGCGCGCAGCGCGATGTGTCAGACCTGACCGCGCACGAGCTGCGCACCCCGCTGATCCGGATCGACCGCACGCTGGCCGAGGCGGACCGCGATCCGGACCGCATTGAGCAGGCACGCGAGCAGTTGTCAGAGCTCGGCGAGCTGATCAATTCTCTGATGGACATTTCCGCCATCAGCGCCGAGATCGGCGACACACGCGGACTGGAGGAGCTGGACCTCGCCGCGCTCGCCCGTTCCATCACCCCGCTTTACAACGATGTCGCCGCCGAAAAGGGCGCGAGCGTGAAGCTCGACGCCCCCCGGCCCGTCATGATGCGCGGCAGTCCGGCTCAGCTTGGACGCCTTGTCGCCAACCTCCTCGACAACGCCGTCAAGTTCCTGCCTGACGGCGGCGAGGTGAAGGTGACCGTGCGCGAAGGGCCGGTGCTGATCGTGGAGGATAACGGCCCCGGCGTGCCAGCGGACTGGCGCGAGCGCGTGTTCATGCGCTTTGCCCGGATCAGCCATGGCGGCCCGCGTGGACATGGCCTGGGACTGTCCTTTGTCCATGCCGTCGTCCGCCGTCACGGCCTGACCGTGGATGTTGAGGATGCCAGACCGGGAGCCGCCCGGCCGGGCGCACGCTTCACCGTCCGCCCGGCTGGCAGTGAGACGGCCTAGCCGACCACCTCGTCTTTCAGCGTGCGCGCGGCCAGGAAGAAGGCGATCGACGCGATACCGCCTACCCCGCCAAACAGCACCATCGACCAGCGAATGCCTTCAGCAGCTCCCATGCTCTGGGCGAACACGTCGCTAAATATGCCCACCAGAAGCGGGCCAAGCCCAAGGCCCACCAGATTGATCACAAACAGCAACACAGCTGCCGCCGTCGCGCGTGTGCGGGGCTGGACGAGGCTCTGCGCACTGGCGAAGACGGGTCCATACCAGATCGCCCCGGCAAAGACCGGCAAGGCGAGGATCAGGAAGGACAGCGCCACATTGTCCACAAGCATGGCGGCGATGAACGGAATGACGGTAACCAGACCGGCAATGGCCGGCACAGTTGCATACCCGGCCACATTCTTGCGCGCGGCCCGGTCGGCGAGCACGCCGCCAATGAAGGTGCCGAGCGCGCCGCATATCCCGATAATGAGCCCCAGCGCGGTGCCCACAAAGCCGATAGGTCCGAAGCTGACCCCTATCATCTCGTTGACGCTGACTGCCATGGCCGCCAGGCCCTCGCCGTGATTGCGCAGATAGAACGAGCCGTAAAACGCGATATGGCCATAGCCGACCATCGCGCTCAGGGCCGCACCGATGGAGATCCACCAGAAGGACTTCTTGGAGCGAAGCTCTACAATCGCGTCAGCGAAGCTCGGCCCCTTGACAGGCAAGACCTTCTTTTCCAGCCCGCGGCGCGGCTCCGGCAGCGTCAGAAACGCCATGACCGCCAGAATGATCCCCGGCGCACCGGCAACGAAGAAAGCTGCCCGCCAGCCGAACGCATCGGCAATCAGCCCGCCCAGAGCCATGCCGGCCAGAGACCCTAGCGGTATGCCCATCGAGTAGAAGGCCAGCGCCGAGGCGCGCTGTTCCTTGGGCGTGTAGTCGGTGATGAGCGAATGCGCAGGCGGCGAACACCCGGCCTCGCCGACACCTACCCCGATGCGGGCCAGCAAAAGCTGGGTGAAATTGGCCGCCAGTCCGCAGGCGATGGTGAAAACGCTCCACACGGCGACGGCTACCGAGATGATTTTCACCCGGTCGGCCTTTTCCGCATAGCGCGCAATGGGAATACCCAGCACGGTATAGAATGCCGCGAAGGCAAGGCCGGTGAGCATGCCAAGCTGCCAGTCGGCCAGCCCCAGCTCGAGCTTGATCGGCTCGGCGAGGATGTTGACGATCTGCCGGTCGAGAAAATTGAAGATATAGATGACCAGCAACATGCCAATGGCATAGCGGCGGGCACTGGGCGCAAGCGGCTGGGTCACCGGTGTAGCCGGCGGCGGGCTGGCAATGGCCAAGGCATATCCTCCCCTGAATGTCGCGGGCTTTTGCCCGTCTGGTGTCGGGAGAGGTTAGAGCGCGTTCGCCGCGTGTGAAGCGCTTTTTCGCTCTTGATCAGTTACGCGGGCAAATCAGCACTTCGGAATCAAACACCGCGCCGACAACGAACTGGTAGCCATAGGGGGCTCCGACGCTCGATCCGCTCAGCTCCTCGCCATCGGTATAAAGCACGGTGGCAACCTGTCCCGTCTGCGGGTCTACCCGGATGACATGAGACGGGGCGAGAGCGGCTTCATCCTCAGCGTGGGCCAGGAAATCAAACACGCGGGCATGTGCGCCTATCCACAAATGCCCGCTCTCGTCCATCTCGATATTGTCGGCGCCGGTGCGCACCGGGATGGAGCGGCGATGAACGAGCGCGCCGGTATCGCCGTTGCGCTCATAGACATTGACGCTCCGGCCAAGGAATTCCGACGCATAGAGCGTGGCGCCATCGGCGGAGACATTAATGCCATTGGCATAGATCAGACCGCCGGCGGCAATACGCCCCGCCTCGCCGTCAAAATAGCTGATGCTAGCCAGCGGCAGCCCGAAATAGGCTTCCAGTTGCTGCAGTATCCCTGACTGGTAGCGCGAATCGTTGGTGGCGTAGAACTGGCGCGGGCCGACCGCCACGATATCATTGGGCGAGGACAGTTCGCGATAGGCTATCGTCTCCGCATGGAAGAGCCGCCATTCCTCATCAATATCGAAGACCTCGATTGCATGTCCGCCAGCAAGCGGATGGTTGATGACAAAGAGCCGCTGCACACCGTCTTCGCCGGTATAAAGACTGATCCCGTGCGGCTGGAAGTCCTCCGGCCCGTCAACACTGGCATAGCGCAAGGTTTGTTCAGGGTCAGCGATATCAAACGTCCAGATGCCACCTGCTTCAGGATTTTCAGAGCGGCGGTCGGCGGCAGAGACAAAGACCATGCCTGATTGCGGGTGGATCGTGACATCCTCGGTACCCGGCGCGACCTCAAGGCTCTCGCAGCGCTCAGCAAGGCGCGGTTCGTGCGGGGTGAGCGCGCCTGATGCCGGCACCATCATCCAAGCGATGCGCGCCAGCGCGATCAGAACCACAAGGCCAATGGCAATCAGAACAACACGGATCATGTAACGCCCTCCCCGGAGTAATTGCGGCCAAGGTTAACGCATGGCAGGGGGCGTTGTCTTGCGGGGAATTGGGATGCATCTGAAATCCCGGAAGGCCGAAGGGCCATCCGGGACCGGGTGGAGGATCGTTCTGGTTGAGGCCCCGGATAGCGCTGACGCGTTTGCGGGGTTTCAACCATGATTAATTCGCTACCGCTCCCCCGGCCGGTAGGCCTCAACCGCGCTTTCACGCACCGCCTCGACGGTCATCGGCACGCGGCGCATCTGCTCGTCGGCAAAATCCTGCATCTGGCTGGTATAGTGCTCGGCGCCCGGCCGGTTGGACGATCCGAAATGATGCACCGCCCACAGGGAGAATTCCCCGTCCGCATCCCATTCAGCCAGCATGACCAGCCCGTCCCCGGCCACCATGCGCAGCGTGCCGTCGCCATCGCGCTGGCCATAGACCGCGCGCAGCGTGTCCGGGCCGCCTTGCAACGGAATGGCCACGTCCCCGCGCTTGATGAAATTGACCTCACGCCAGGGCGGGTCGAGCCGGCCATGATGTTCGGCGAGATAAACCGCCGCATCGCGCAACGCCTCGTCCAGCGGCGGCCCGGCATTACCGGCTGCGCGCGCCGTACCCACCGGCTGATAGGTCAAAAGCGACAGGGCGGCATGGGGATTGTCAAAATCGGCATTGCCGTCCCACGCCTCTATGACGGCCAGCGCATCGGCCATCAGCGGCTCGTCCGACCAGTCCATGGCCAGCAGTTCATCACGCAGCTGCATGGCCTGGCTGTCCGGGTGGAAGGAATGGTCCCACTTGATCGCCAGAAGCTCTTCGCGGCTGATGGTTTCCAGCTCCGCCAGCGCCGTTGTGGCGACAAGGCCGCGATTGGTCATGTGGGTCTCGATACCGAATGTGGACGGGAAATCCGCCTCGCGTGGATCTTCATCCGTCAGCGTCACGCGGAAAGGCGTGTGGTTGGCATCGACCACATAGCCAGCCTCGGGGTCGACCATGTGCGGCAGCGCGTCAAACGGAGCAAATTCGCTCCAGACCAGATCAGAACGGTCTCCGGGCAAGGTGCCCCGCCAGTCGAGACCCGGCTCATCCAGCCGAACCGGCATGCGGGCATTGTAATAGCGCGCGATGCGCCCGGTTGAATCGCCGACGATCCGGTTGGTATTGCCCATGGCCAGCATCTCCATGGCCTCTTCGTACTCGTCAAGATTTTGCGCCCGCATCAGCAGATAGGTCTGCTCCACGCCGCGAAGATCTCCTTGCGTCGCATGACGGATGGCAAAGACGCCGCGCTCGGTGCGCAGCACCGTCCCGTGAACCGACCGCTCGATCGGCCGCGTCACCTGAAACGCGAACGGGCCCCATAGATGCACCAGCATGCGCGCCTGCGACCGTTCAAACGGCACATATTCGCCATCCAGCAGGTAGGCGCGGTCATCATCGGACAATGTAAGCTCATACACATCAATGACGTCTGGCCGGTTGATGGTGGCGGCATGCGCCATGCCCGGATTGGCGCCCAGATGCAGCACGGGCACGCCGGGGAAGGTGCCGCCGGCGAAGTTCAGCCCTTCATCGGACATCATGTGGGTTTCATACCAGGCGACCGGGCCCTCGACCGGCTGGTGGGAATTGATCACCACGCGCGTGGCCCCGTCATCGGAGCGCGCTGGCGCAACCGCGATGGCATTGGAGCCCAGCTCGTGCTGCTCGCCCGGCGCGATGAAATGCACCTGCAACTCCTGCCCGCGCGCGCCGTCACGCTGCGTGTCCGGCGCGAACAGCTCGGTCAGCACATCGCTCATCCCGTAGAAGAGCGGAAAGTAGAACGCCGCGAGCGCCGCAACATCCTCACCGGTCACCGGAAACAAATCGCGCACCCGCTCGTCAGGGTGCAGCGCGGCGTAATAGTTCAGCCCGGCAGCATAGCCGCTGAGCAGTGCGCGCGTATCGAGCGAGAGCTGGGTCTCATACTCGGCGGCGACCAGATCGGTGACGCCAAGCGCCTGCACCAGATAGGCCCCGCGTGCCTCGCTTTCGTCTGCGGCGAGCATCTCCGGCCCCAATGCCGCGCGCAGCGCATACTGGATGGTGGCAAAATCATCCTCTGAATGGGCATAGGCCAGCGCGAAGGCCGCATCGCCATCGGTGGGCCCCAGCACACGCGGCACGCCCCATTGATCGCGGAAGATTTCCGCCTCGAAATGCATGGCATCTGCAAGCGCGGCATCTTCGTCAAACTGGCGCACCTCCAGCGGAACAAGGCGCAAGCCCGCAGCAAACGCGCCCGCCACGGCCAGAGCCAGAATGACTGGCACCGCCAGAGTGATGATCCGTCCGATCCGCATGACTGCGCCCCTCCCCGTTTGGTTTATTGATGTGTCAGTGTGCACGGGCGCGAGCCGGGCGCAATCGCCCGCTTGCGTCCGCCGCCGCTGCATCGCACCATCATGCCATGACCCATATTGATCCTACCCGCGACGCCTTCACCCTGTTCAAGGGCCTCGACCGCACCCAGCCGGTCGAGATGCTCAACCTGCTAAGGTTCCGCGAGATCGCCGCCTATCCCGATGAGCGCAAGATCAGCGGGGAAGACGCCTACAAGGCCTATGGGCGCGAAAGTGCCCCGGTCTTCCAGCGCGTGGGCGGCAGGATTATCTGGCGCGGCGCACCGCAAGTGACGCTGATCGGACCGGCTGACGAGCGTTGGGACATGGGGTTTATCGCCCGCTATCCCAGCGCCAATGCGTTTCTGGAAATGGTGACCGACCCGCACTACCAGAAAAACGCCGTGCCGCACCGCCAGGCGGCTGTCGCCGACAGCCGTCTGGTACGTCATGCGGCCCTGCCCGTGGGCGATATGTTCGGCTAGACGCCCAGCAGCTTTGTCAGCGCGACCACATCATCGGCATAGGCCGGTGCGCGCTGCGCAACCGCCTCGCGGCGCACGGCGCCACCAAAGCCGATAAAGGCGTCGGCGCCGCCGCTGGCAAACGCCTCGTAATCGGTGATGCCATCACCCACCATTACAGCCAGGTCTGCGCCGGTCAGGCTTTTCAGCGCTGCGGCCACCGGACCCTTGCCACCAGAGCGCGAAAGCGGATTGTCACGGTCGAAATCGGTCACCATTCCCTCCGCGTCATACACGAAGCGGTTGGCGCGGATATCACCTGGCGTGAAGCCCAGAGCTTCCAGCGCGGGCGAAACCAGCTCGGCAAATCCCCCAGACACTGCAAACACACCTTTTGTCCGCGTGCGAAGCGTGGACAAAAGGTCGGCTATGCCCGGCATCAGCTCGGTCTTCAACGCTTCAGCCGCATCCTCGACATCGCTGCGCTGCAACCGGGCCATGCCGACACGGATTTCCAGCGACTGGCGGAAATCCAGCGCGCCAGCCATGCCTTTGTCGGTAATCTGTGCAAGCTCTGCTGCGCGCGCCTTGCCGCCACGCCGGCCCTTGAGGGCACGCGCGACGGCAAAGTCGAGGCTTTCCACCTTCAGCAAAGTGGAATCGACGTCAAAAATGATGATGCGTGCCATTGGCCCCCGCCTGTTTCCCGTCAGGGAAACTAACCCGTTGCACTGATACCGGTTCCAATCGGGCAGGTCACGCCTGTGCCGCCAATGCCGCAATAGCCTTGCGGATTCTTGGCCAGGTATTGCTGGTGATAGTCCTCAGCGTAGTAGAAGGGGCCAGCTTCGCGGATTTCCGTCGTCACCGCGCCTTTGCCCGCGCTCTTCAAAGCCGCTTCATACGCCTTTGCGGAGCTTTCAGCTGCCGCCTTCTGGTCCTTGCTGGTCCAGTAGATCGCCGAGCGGTATTGCGTGCCCACATCATTGCCCTGACGCATGCCTTGCGTCGGGTCATGGCTCTCCCAGAACACTTTGAGAAGCGTCTCGAAGCTGATGCGCTTGGGATCGTACACGACACGCACCACTTCGGTGTGGCCGGTGCGGCCCGAACACACTTCCTCATAGGTGGGGTTCGGCGTGATCCCGCCGGCATAGCCTGCCGCTGTGTTGACCACGCCCGGCAATTCCCAGAACACGCGCTCCACGCCCCAGAAGCAGCCCATCGCAAAGATCGCCACTTCCTGGCCGGCTGAAGGCCCGGCCTTCAACATTCCGCCTTTGACGAAATGCGTGGTTGCCGTGGGCAAAGCCTGAATGCGGCCGGGCAGAGCCTGATCGGCCGGAACAAGTTCGGCTTTCCATTGTGTATCGCTGCGCAGGCGCATTATCGCACTCCTGTGGATCGGATGTCCGGTCTTCAACATAGGTAGCCCGGGCCGGTGCGTCATCTAGCGCGAATGCGCCATTAGCACATATCGCTGCAATGCGGGACGCACCGCCGGTTCTTGCCATCAACCGGCCATGATTCCAGCATGATGATCCGCGCCAAAGCTGGCGCTTGGATGGCCATGCACAACTGGGGATATCAATGAGCGTACTGACGATGCTGGCCTTGATGGGTGGCGGAATTATCGTGCTGGTGGCGGGCGGGGAGTTTCTGGTGCGCGGTGCAGCCGGCCTGGCCATACGCCTGGGCCTGTCACCCCTGCTGATCGGGCTTGTCGTGGTAGGGTTTGGCACCTCCACGCCAGAATTGACAACCTCCGTCACGGCGGCGCTGGAAGGCGCGCCCGATATCGCGGTTGGCAATGTCATCGGATCGAATATCGCCAATATCCTGCTGATACTGGGCCTTGCCGCGCTTATTCGTCCCATCACCATAAATACGGCGCCCTTCCGGCGCGACGGAACGGCGCTGGCGCTATCGGCTCTGCTGGGGGCGGGACTGATCGCGTTTACAGGGCTGGAACGATGGGCCGGCGCGCTGCTGGCCGTGATGCTTGTCACCTATGTCGCCATTTCCTGGCGGACCGACACCGGCAAGCAGGACAATGCGGATAGTGTAGCCGCGCCGGTTCTCAAGCTCCCGCTCAGCCTTGTCATGCTGGCGGGCGGCTTTGCCGGTGTCATCGGCGGTGCCTGGCTGCTGGTCCAGGGCGCGGTTGCTGCGGCCAGCGCCCTGGGTGTTTCACAAGCCATAATCGGGCTGACAATCGTTGCGGTGGGCACGTCTCTTCCAGAACTGGCTGCAACCTTGAGCGCGGTAAGGCGCGGCGAGGGCGAGATTGCCTTTGGCAATATCGTCGGCTCCAACATCTTCAATATTCTGGGTATTCTGGGCGTGGCAGCGATAATCACGCCCATGCGCGTCACGGGCAGCCTGGCCGGCAGTGACCTCCTCATCATGCTGGGTGCCACCGCCTTGCTTTTGTGGGCTGCATTCCGCCATGGCCGGATCGGCCGGATTTACGGCGCCGCGTTTCTCGCCCTCTATGCGGCCTACATCACGTCCATGGCGGTTATTCCGGCAAGCTGATCCGGCACGGTCAGGCCGGCGCGGCGGCACCGGCCATCTTGTGAATTTCGGTCACCAGACCCGGCTCCAGGTCCAGACGGACCGCGAGCATGTTGAGGTAGGCTTTCTCGGCGGGCGTTTCGCTTTCGATGGCCACCAGAGAGGCGGCATAGATTTCCGCCGCGATTTCAGGAGTGGACGCCCCGGCAACCACCGCATTGAGATCAAGCGGTGCCGCCAACTCGTCAAAGACAAATGCCTTGTCCTCAGCCGAAAGGTCCAGCGTGTTCAGGCGCGCAAATATGCGCTCCTTCTCCGCCGCGTCGATCTTGCCGTCGGCCTTGGCAGCCGCGATCATCGCCCGCAGAAGCGTTCTCGCCAGTGCATCCTGGGCATCCGTATCGGTGGAGGCGGGCAGGAAGCCGCTATTGGCCGGCGCGGCCTCGTAATCGGCATCAATGGCCGGAACACTGCCGGGCTGTTACTGTGTGGCCGGCGCTGCAGCGCCCGGCTGGGCCGCATTCTGACGGCTTTTCTGCCAGGCGTGATAGGCCAGCCCGCCGACGGCGGCGACCGCTCCATATTTAGCCGCCTTGCCCAGCAGTTTGCGGCCAGAGCCGCCCATCAGCATGGAGGCGCCCAGTCCGGCGGCAAGCCCGCCGCCGCCCACCATGGCGGTGCGTCGCGCATTGGGGTCGTTCTGAAGGGCGTCGAGTATGCGGTTCACGTCGATCATCGCAGCTTCCCGGAAAAGTGAGGGTAAAGTGCCCGCCAGACCAGGCGCGCACCCCACTGTGTATTACACAGCGGGAAGGCAGATAGGGCCTGCCCATACAACCCTCAAGAGGTGCGCGGGCAGGTTACGCAGCACGTCCCTGCCAGAGTGCTTGACTGGTCACGGTTCTGGGATAGTTTGCGCCGCCTTGCGGTGAGGTGGCCGAGTGGTCGAAGGCGCACGCTTGGAAAGCGTGTAGGCGGGAAACTGTCTCGTGGGTTCGAATCCCACCCTCACCGCCACGCACCTTGCGGTGTGCACACGGGCGGCGGCCTCAGATGGAGACCGCTCAAGCTGCCGTGCGCCGCCTTTGCAGCGTTTCCCGATGAGAAATGCCTTCCGCAATTTCAAGACATCGCCCGAGATCACGCGTCTTGTGATGCGAAGTCTGCAGAAATCCGGCGCCGCTCACGCCTGAAGTCCACAACCATTTCAACCACGGCCAATCCCTCGACCGTCGGACCTACTTCAGGGACCTCCGCCACGCGGCCCTCGCCGAGTGGCGTCAGCTGCTGGCCTCTTGAGCTCGAAGAGCGCAAATTCGCAGACCCGTTCGCGTTCGTCTGACAGCACCTTGCCAACATTGCCACGAGAGGTTGCTACAACCCGCTTGCGGCGAACTGTGCTCGCTTATACTGTTACCGCACTCGCGACGATCAGGATGCCGCAATTCAATGACCGAGGCCAACTCCCCAGTCGGCATCGCGCCGCATTCCGGCTTGCGCGGGCGTAACAGCGCCGCTCAAGGCCTGCCGCCGTCGCCGCCCTGGGTGCGCGGCATGTTGCAGGAGTTCCAGGACCTGAACTCGACCGGGGACCTGTTCGAGGCGCTTCACCAGGGTGCTTTAGAGGCTGGCTTCTCGCATATCAGTTACATGGCCGGTTTCGCCCAGGAGGCTGAAAACGTGCCCGTCGGTCACGCACCCAGCAAGCTGATGCACCATTCTACCTGTCCGGGCGACTGGCTTGAAGAGCTGTTCAGTCAGCACGGACCGGAGAACGACTATGACTTCCAGCGCTTTCTGCTGGGCTACACCTCACCCTTCGTGTCTGGCGCCAGCATCTTTGAACTGATGCCGCCACTGGAAACCAAGGCGCGCGATATTCTGGAGCTGAAGGCCAGGCACGGGTTCAGCGCAAACCTTGTCGTGCCCTTGCCGACGACCGGCTACTCCAAGCCCTGCTACGCGGCACTGATGTATATTTCCGACCTGGATACTGACGCATTCAGCCGGGCATGCGCGCTCTACCACCACGTGCTCGTCGCAGCGGCCCATCTGGTACACCACAGGCTCGGCGGGAACGCTTACTCGGTACTTGAACGGGAAACCAATGTTGCGGTCTGCGTGCGGACCTTCAATCGCGAGCGCGAAGACGCCGCGTCCTCGCTTCTTACCGGCAAGCAGAGCGAGGTCTTGTCCTTGCTTGCGCTAGGCTGGCGCACGGACCAGATTTCTGACCATCTTGGCATTTCGCGCATTTCTGTTGATCGTCGTCTGCGCGCCGCGCGACTGGCTCTTGATGCCAAGACAACCGGCGAAGCCATTGCACTGGCTGTCGCCGGAGACCTTCTCGATCTGCGTCCGCCAACCGACGCGGATTGACACAAATCAGCCCCTTGCCACTCAACCTAGCCCCGGTTTGATGAAATTGTATCGCTAGGCCCGATATCCCCCCCCGTTTACCAATGACGTCTGGTTTTGCGGGGTGGGGGAATGAAGTGTCGGTCGTCAAAAAGCAATCATCAGGCATCAGGGCGCGCGCACTTCGCTCACGTCTGGCGGAGGCGGCCGCTCTGGGCGCCTTGATGGCTGCGGCCGCGCCCGCCCAATCTCAGGTCTTCACCGGCGAAGTTCTGGACCAGAACGGCGGCGGGGATTTTTCGTCCGATGTCACGACATCGCAGGATGGCGACGTCGCGCTGGGCGTATTCGGCCCTCTCAGCTTGCGCGATTCGCTGAACCAGCATCTCGATCGCGTCCGCATGACCGGTGCGCTGAGCACTTCGGGCGATTGGGCGCATGGCCTCCTGATCGAGGGCGTCGAGGGTGCTCTCGGCGACCCCCTGTTCAACCGATATGACCGATTCGACTTTGATTTCACCCCGGAGCTTGTAGCGATCAATTCAGGTTCCGGTCCGTCCTTGCTGTTGCGGCCGGGAACGATCAGCACGACCGGCGATTATTCCAACGCGATCTTCCTCTTCGGATACGCCTCGTTCGTGCAGCCACGCGTGGCCACGACCGGCGATTTCGCCTCCGCCCTGCAGCTGCGCCTGACGCCGCGCGCCTTCCCGGACCGGAATCCGTCGATTTTCATCGAGGATGTCCGGTCGATCAGAACCAGCGGGAACGGTTCCAGCGCGGTCGACATCACCTACGAAAGCTCAGCGGGATCCTTCCGGGATCGGCCGGTCGTGCTGACCAATCCCGGCCATATCGAAGCGTCGGGAGACGGGGCCTTCGATCCGTTCGAGAGCGTCTTCAGAACCGCCGACGCCATCCGGATCGGGTACGCGCCCGCCGTCACGCCCTCACTGGGCGGGCTTCGCCACGAAATTCGCAATCTCGGGTCCAGCGCCGTCATCCGGTCGCGCACCGGTTTCGCCGTCTCCACCGTGGGCGACACGTATATCGAAAACGATGGCGGGGCGATCACGGGCGATATCCTTGTCGACGGCGATCTGGAGCTTGAGTCCTCCGGCGGCCAGGTAATAGCCGACATTGTCGTCAATGGCGCGGCGGACATCTCCATCGCCGGAGGAGATTTCACCGGATCACTCCAGGCGAACGGCGCCGATGACCGGTTCAGCTTCAGTGGCGGCCGGCTGACCCTGACTGGTCCAGGTCTGGCAGGGATAGAACGCAGAATCGTCGGCGGATTGTCGGAGCTTTACGGGTCCGATGGCGGCGACTGGCTGGTTCGCGGCGGCTCGAACGTTACGATCTCAGGACACTATACCGGCGTCTTTGAGGTGGAGGACTTCGCCTCCGATCTGGTCGCCACTGTGGTTACAGTCGCGCAGGACGGGTCGGCGGGCGGGCTCTCGATCGGCCTCGGACGGCAATGGGTCAAGGTTTACGGAATTCTGGGCGGCGGCGCGGCCGGGTTGATCGACTTCGGCGACGGTGCGGATCGCCTGGAAGTGAGCACGACCGGCTCGGTGATCGCTGATGTGACCATGGGTGCCGGTGACGATGTCGTCATTATGGATGCTCAAGCGGGGATGCGGCGCCCGGTCGGCGGCGGTAGCCTCCAGGCCACGCTAGACGGCGGTGACGGCCATGACACACTGATCTTTGCCAGCGAGGCGCAAGCCCGGCCGGTCTTGTTGGCCACCCTTGACGGCCTGGGCGGCATGACCTTCAGCGGGTATGACTACGAGGCGACAGGGTTTGAAACGCTTGGACTGCGCCGCGTGAATCTCTCGCTGGGCGGCGTTCTGTCCGCGAATCTGACCGTTTTCAACGATCCCCAGATTTGCACCCCCGTCAGTCCCTGCCTCCCCGACGCGGCTATTGCGTCGTCCCTGTCCCTCGACGCCTTGAGCAGCTGGTCAGCCCGGCTTGACCTACAGGGCGTCACCACAGTGCTCACCACCGCCATCAATGACGCCCACCCGCAAGGCGATCTTCGACTCGGCGCGCGGGCCGGTTTCACCGTCGCCGGCCCATCCGGCGGCAACAGCGGAGGTGTGTTGAATCTCGCCCGGCTGACCGTTGAAGACCGTGCGGAACTGACTGTCCGTGGCGTGTTACAGGCCGATGACGTCGTGGTTTCGGGTCAGTGCAGCAACTTCAATACGGCCCAGACTTTCTGCTCGCAGATCACCGTAGACAACGCGCTCGACGCAGCCGCCCCCGGAGACCCGCTCGAAACCCGCGGACACTTCCGCGCGATGACGCTGACTCTCGATGATGGCGCGGGTTTTCTTGCCCGCCCCAATGGCGGGTTCGGGTCTTACCGGCCGGACGATCCCGGGGCAGACCCCGGGCCGAGCGTGGACATCGCCCGCATCTCGCTGTCTGGCAGGTCCTGGCTCAGGGGCGTGACGGTGGGCGGGCTGGACCAGGTCGATGTATCAGGCGGATCATTCTTCGAGCTCACAGGCGCCTTGTCTGTGGACCAGAGTCTGCGCGTCGACGACAGCGTCGTCCGCGCCGCCAGCGGCGCCGTCACGGGCTTGTCCGACACCGAGCTGCTCAATGGCGCCTTCATCGACATCGTTCGCGATTTCACCAACCGGAGCGGACTTCACCTTCAGTCGGGATCAAGCATGGCCGTCGGCGGCGGTCTGACCGCTCGAACCCTGACCCTGCGTGATGAGTCCGTGATCACTGTAGGCGGCGACCTGACACAGAACACGCTTACCCTGTTGTCGGGCTCCCGCGCGAGCGTGGGCGCCAATCTGACCGCCGGCACCTTCAATGTACTCGACCGCTCCAACATCACCGTGAACGGCGACGTGACGACCGCCAACGCTCTGGTCGAAGGCGACGCGAGCATGAGCGTGGGCGGTTCGATGGTGAGCGGCGCCCTGACGCTTCTGGACGCCGATCTTGAGGTCGGCTCTGAGCTGACGGTGGACAGTCTGCGTCTTACACGCAGCGGTCTGACCCTGAATGGGGGCGGCCTGACCGCACGCCAGGCCTCCTTCATCGCAGGGGGTTCGGAGTTGACGCTCAATGGCGGGCAGGCGAACTTCCAGGCGCTCACCCTGGCCGGTCAGCCCGTGCTGAACCTCACGAACGCCGACTGGACGGTCAATGGCCTGTTCAGCGCAGATCAGGCGCTCACCCTGGTCGGCAACGACACCCAGGCCCGCTTTCTGGGCGGCTTCGCCATGGATGGCCGGATCGACGCGGTCCTCACCGGCGCGGCTCTGGAGTTCGGCGGAACCCTGGACGCGAGCGGCCAAGCCGGCGCTTTCGATCTGCGGAGCTCAGGCGTGCGCTTCAGCCAGGCGGATTTCCAGGCCTTCGATCTGGCGCTGGACCAGGAATCTCGCGTCGACATCGGCCAGTCGATCAGAATCGCCAACAGCGGCTGGATCTACAATCGGGGCGTACTGCAGGGCGGCCTCATCGACGCAAGCGCAACGACCGGCATGATTGTCAATCAGGGCGGCCCCTGGTCACGGGACGTCCGCTCGAACACCAGCCTGCTGGCGACGGACATCGACCTGACCGGCGCGATCGACCCGGTGATCCGGCTTCGGGCCGGTACCTTTCAGAGCCTGATTGATCTGAGCGGGTCTCAAGGCGCGGACCTGCTTCTGGCCTCCGCCGACGGGCCGGCCAACGCCTTTTCCTATGAGGGACATGTCGACCTGACCGGCGCCGCCGGTGTCACCTTGCGCATCGACGCCGACTTCGAGCTTGACGGGGACCGGCTGAGGCTGGCCCGGTCCGGACTGTTCGCCGCGGGCGCCTCTGAAGGCACGCTGTCCTGGTCGGCTGACACCGACATCCGCTTCAACGAGCCGAGCGGTCTGTTCGACCTGTTCGCTCCGTCACCCGGCGCTGACTCGCTGCTTCGCTCGGACTCAGATGCCTACAATCCCAACCGTTTCACGTTCAAAAACAGCGCAGGGTTCAACAGCCTGACCGTATTCACGCGGGCGAGTGAATTCTTCAACGATCCCACCTTAGTGACGATCGGCCCGGCGAGCGGAGGATTTGGAGAGGCCAATGAAAGCCACCGGCTCGGCGACATCACGCTGATCAATGGCCCCCGCGGCTTCGGCCATGTGATCACCCGGATCATCAATCCAGCCAACACCTCGGCCTCCATGATCAACGCCGTGGGGTCCGCCGACACCAGTTTCGTGTTCCGGAATTTCGGTGAGGATGATCCGGACGCGTTCAATCTCGCCTACCGGTCGGATTTCAGCATCTTTCCACCGGGTCCGGGCGCTGCGGGATGGGAACTCCAGTCTCCGGTGCTGCATGAGATCAGTTTTACCAACGAACTGCGCACCCAGGTTCGCACGGTCAACGGATCGATCGATCTGCGCCAGAGCGCCTCAACGCCGCGGATCGCTTCAACACTTCGATTCAGCGGCCATTTCAACACCGACCTGAACATCCTTCTGGGCGACCAGAACGACTGGATCGAGTTCGACCGGGGCCTTACGAACGCGGATTTTCTGAATTCTGAGGTCATCTCGCGTGCGCAGAGCATTTCCAGCTTCCACACCGGGATCATCCGGACGTTTGGGGGCGACGACAACCTCATCGTCAATGACGCGGCGATCAGCGGGCTGGCGAGCAACGGGGCCTCGCCCAGAAGCGGGATCAAGCTGTCCAATGTCGATATGGGCGCGGGCGATGATCTCTTTGTGGCGAGGATGCGGATCATCACCAGCGTCGCCGAGACCAGCGGCCTTAGCCGGTTCAACGAGCAGGTGGTCGGTGTCGGCGTTCCCGACATCCTGAATATGGGTGACGGCGATGATCACGTTATTTTCGAACTCACCCAGGCCGACTTCCGCAACTCCAATCCGGTCCTGACTGCACGCAATGCAGTGCTGAATTTGGGATCCGGGAACGATGTTCTTGAGTTTCGTGCCGGCGCATCGGTCCCTGAACTGCCCAATAGCGGTTACGGCTGGAACATCCAGGGTATGACCATCAATCCCGGCGACGGTTTCGACATCCTTATGCTGGGCGACGCGCCTAACGGCGGACGGTTCGACACGGGCACGCCGGGGCAACCCCCTGAAGAGGACAGGCCGGGCTTCGCTCCCGATCCAGAGCGTATGGCCGGCGGTGCAGCCTATTCCTTCCTGCTCTTCGACCTGGCTGTGGTTGACGGATCGGACTGGGAAATTCGCGGCGACTGGCACGCCCGCCCCTGCAACTGGGATATCCGCAATGGCGGCTCGGCCACCTTCTTCAATGACCGGGACGGCCTCTTTTCCGGCGGCCCTTCAGCAGGCGGCGGCGAGTTCTACTGCAGCGGAAATCTGCCAGCGAATGTGATCGTGCGCGAGCGCTCGCGCACAACGATCCAGAGTCAAGCGACCGGCATCTTCAGCCCCGGCATCACAGTCGTTCTGGAAGAGGACGCCGTTCTGAGCGTTGTAAACAACGTCAGGTCGCTGTTTAGCAGTTCGAGCGGCGCCAGCCCTGCAATCGTAAATGCGGAACCGGTCAAAGCGCAGGCGGCGGCGCTGTCGGAAGCAGCCGTAATATCCCGCGAAGCGGTGACAAACGAAACCGGGTCGTTCGCTGCCGACCGCCTATGGGGCACCGGGACCGCCGCTTCGGGCGTGGCTATTGAGCTCGACATGTTCGGCGATATGACAGGGGACCCGCTCACGACTGGCGAAGCCCTGAGTTTCGACGGCAATATGCTCGCCGGCCTGCAGAACGCCACACAAGCGACTTCGGCGTTGACGCTGCAGCAAGATGCCGGCGAGGACGCAGAGACCTTGTCCGCCGGCCGGCTGGTTCTCGACAGCCTGTACTCCCAGGGCGGGATCATCGAACTTGGCGTCTTCAGCGACGGATCGGTGGACCAGCTGGTGATCACTAACGACATGGTGGTCGATGGCGGACAACTGGTCTTGCGCTCCGCCGACGGGAATGCGCCCGACCAGATCAACGCAGTGGAGCTGATCACCGTGGGCGGCGACTTCCAAGGCGGCTTTGACCGAATTCGCGGTGACGGCGGGCTGGCACCGACCCTCATGCTGGGCGAGGACGGCAACCTACTGTTGTTCGTGCGGCGCACCGACGTTCCGTTTACGAATTTCGCGTCAACAGGCAACCAAATCGCTGCCGCAGACGCCCTGGAGCGCTGGGACAGCTTTACCCGCTTCGACGATGCGCCCGAGGTCCGCGATTTCCTCAGAGCGCTGCGCCGAGCGACCGGTCCTGAGTTCGAGGCCGCCCTGCAGGCGTTGACCGCAGAAGAACATGCCGCAGTTCCGATTACTCTGGTCGATCAGCACGCCGGTCACTTGGGCCGCTTTATAGCCGCGGCACAGAGCGGCGATCGGCGGCGGTCGGGCGTCTGGGGTGACGGTGTCATGCTGGATGGACGCTACAGCGAGGGTGGCGACGCAGCTCTGACATATGATGGTCACGGCTTTGCTGTCGGGTACGACCGCACGGCCCCTTCCGGTATTCGCGCAGGGCTCGCTTACTCGCAGACTCAGGGTGACTACTCCGCCGGCCCGCTTCGTCAGACCGGTGATTTCAACGCGTGGACGCTGGGCGCCTATGCCGGAGGTTCTGGCGTGTTCGGGTTGCGCTGGAGCGCAACGATCGCGGCGGGACAGAGCGAAGCGGACGTCTCCCGCGCCTATGCCGACCGGACGGGCGCGTTCGCGCTGAACAGCTCGGTTCAGTCGGGCATGTTGGCCGTCGCCGCCGAGTTCTCACGTCCCTTCGACTTGGGCAATCTGGAAATTGCACCGGTTCTGGCTGCTGACTGGATACAGCTCAAGGTCGATGAGAGTCGGGAAGCGGCGGAAACGCTGGCGGCTCAGGCCGCCGGCGCGGACGTGATGGCCTTCGCCGGTGTAGAGGCCGGTGTGAGGGCACGCTACGCCGTGCCATTAGGCGTCAGTGAGTGGCGCCTTGTCGCGGATGCAGATTTGCGCGCTCGCAACGAGATCGGACAAACTGATGCTGATCGCGCTATCTGGTTCCTGGCCGACCGGACCCGGAGTGCCTTCACGGTAAACGGCCCCGCGCGCGACCGGCTTTCGGGAGCTGCGAACATCGAGATCGGTGTGTCTAGAGAACGGCTTTTCGTCGGCGCCTACTATACCGGAACTAGCGGAGACACTGCCCAGCGTCACCGGGGCGGGCTGACGGCACGGCTGACCTTCTGAGGAAGAAGTGTCAGGGCACTGTCACGGGAAACCGCTTGAGCTGCCCTGCCCGGCTCCGTAGCGTTCGGGCATGACCAATGCCTTCCGCTATTCCAAGACATCGCCCGAGATCACGCGTCTTGTGATGCGAAGTCTGCAGAAATTCGGCGCCGCTCACGCCTGAAGTCCACAACCATTTCAACCACGGCCAATCCCTCGACCGTTGGCCCCGCTTCAAGGATCTCAGAATCGCGGCCCTCGCCATGGCGCCAGCTGCTGGCTTCTTGAGCCTACATGCCCTGAGGTCAGAGACCGGTTTGCGCTCGGTTGCGAGCACCTTCACGCCACTTGCCGGCAAATGATATATCTTTTAAAGACAATAGGGTTATTGGGCCGCAGGGCCATCAGGCCGGCCAGTATTCGGGGAGGCGAAACATGGGCGAGTGGATCAGTGCGCACGAGCTGGAAATCCTGCGCTGGCTGCACATCCTGGCTATGGTGTACTGGCTGGGCGGGGAATGGGGCGTGTTCCAGACCTCCTACAAGGTGATCAATCCGCGTCTGCCGCTGGACGAGCGCCAGCGCCACATGGATACCGCCTACCGCATCGATATCCTGGCGCGCACCGGCATCATCACCCTGCTGCCACTCGGCATCCACATGGGTTATCTGTGGGGCGTGCAGCCGCTCGGGGGCCTATGGATGGTCGCCATGTGGATGGTCTGGGTGATCTGGATGGGCATTACCTGGGGCGCCTTCCTGACGCGCGGCAAGCCGGTCTGGCATCTGCTCTCCGGGCTTGAGGACTGGAGCCGCTATATACTGATCCCGCTCCTGATCATCTCTGGCCTCACCTCGCTGTTCGGCATGGGCCCGTTCGAAGCGGGCGACGGCCAGAAATGGTATGCCGCCAAGGTGCTGACCTACGGCCTCGCGCTGATCATCGGCGTGATCTTGCGCCTCATCATGCATGAATGGCAGGCCATGTTCCGCGTGCTGGCCCAAGGCCCTGATGCGGGCGTTGAAGCCAAGCTTGAAAAGTCGATCCAGCTCGGACGCAATGTCGCCTACATGTACTGGATCCTGATATCGGGCACGTGCTTCTTCGCGTCGGTCAAACCGTTCTGATGAGCGGGACACTGGCGGGCCGCTGGCCCGCCTCGCGCCTATTCGGCCGGGGCTGGCGGAGCGGCCAGCACCGGCACCACGCCCGGCAGGCCGTCAAACAGCATGACGTCAAAATCGCCCCACCCGCCCTCAATGCGGGCCTCGGCGAGGGCGCGGTATTCCGGGTCGTTCCAGAAATCGCGCGCGGATTGCGCGTCCGGCCAGACCGAAAGCACCACGGAGCGGAAACCCAGCTCTCCCTCCAGCGTTTCGAGATTGCCCGAGAGCGCCAGATACTGCCCGCCATGGCGCTCATAAAGCGGAGGCAAGTGGGCGACATAATTGGCGCCGAAACTGGCCCGGTCATGGACCGTGCCCATCACCACCATGTAGGCCGCGCCGGTGGCGGGGGACGCTGCAGGTTGCTCGGGCGCCGCCATCTCTGCGGGGGTCTCTGCAGGGGCCGTAGCCTGCGGTGCGCCAAGCGCAGGCCGGTTCACATCGGCCAGCACCAGGCCGGCGCCGATACCGGCAAACGCGCAGACCGCGCCAACAATTACTGTGGATAGGTTCGCCATGTTTTCCCTCCCGATTGGTAGCGCCAGCCTAGCGCGGTACGGCGCATATCTGCAAAAGGTATATCTTTTAGGCTTCCCTCGCCGCGCACGCGCGCTAGTCTGGCCCGCAACGGTCATGATGACCCATCTGGAGGACCCACATGAAAGCCTTTGCGCTGGCGGTGCTGGCCGCCGTTACCTTCAACGCAGCCCCTGCAATGGCGCAAGCGACGCCCGGCGGATTTGACGCGGAGAGTTTCCGCGTTTTCACCGATGCGCGCTTTGGTACCGGCGAGCCGGTCTACTGGTATTCAGCCGGGACAGTGCGGGCCTTTCCGTCCGGCGAGATCCTGTTCCTGATGGAGGGATATGACACCGCGCGCGGCGAGCATGTGGAGGGCGCCGAGCGCCCGACCGCGCGCCAGTTCAACCGCAAGACCTATATCTACCGCGACGCCGATACCGGCGAAATCCTGCGCGAGTATGACGGCAATCCGGTCGGCACCATCGCCTATGACTACCAGTTCATCACCTATGAGCTGTCAGATGACGGCTTTCTGGAAACGCTGGTCGAACAGGGGCGCGCGCCGCGCCTGCAACGCTTCGGGCCCGACCGGGACATGGGTGTCACGCGGCTGGGAGATACGTTCGTCTTCACCGCGCCGGTATTTCTGGACTTCGCGATACCCAGCACCGAGGCACGCTATGAAGCGTGGGAGAATTACGATTTCTTCGTGACGCCGGACGCGGATATCTCCCACCCGCTCACCCTGTCCTGGGCGCGCTATGGCGCGCTGCCGGCCTGGGCAGGCGGCGGGCCGGCCATCATCCACATGGTCAGCTGGCGCCTCGACACTTACGAGGACGTGCCCGAGCGCTTCCGCGCCTATATCGAGACGGAAGCTCCGCTCTGGATGAACCCGCCCGAAGGGCTTGAGGAAATCCGGGCGCTGCAGGGCGTGGAGTAAGAGACGTGCTGGCAGCGCTCACCGGGCTCGCCCTCGCCGCAACAGCGTCCCTGCCCCTTGGCGGGGCAGAGATCGCGCAATGGCTGGAGGGGCGGTTTGACAATGCCGCGCAGGTCGAGGCCGAGGGCGACCCCGCGCGCCCGCATCTTTACGTGATCCATGAAGGCTTCCGGTCTGACGCCCTTCCCGGCGCACTGGTCTATGCGCAGCTGCATGTAGGCGGACCGGACGGCACGGTCTATCGCCAGCGCATCTACCGGTTTGAGGACGCGGCAGGCGCGGACGGCAGGCTGCGCATGGGCGTCTATACGCTTGTGGATCCGCAAGCCCTAAGTGATGCGGACGGGCGCGCCGAGCGCCTCACCGCGCTAACGGCAGACGATGTGGAGCGGTCTGATCCGGCATGTGATTTCCACTGGCAAGGCGAGGGCGGGGCATATGCGGGCGAGATCACCGACGGGGCGTGCCTTGTCACCTCCAGCCGGACCGGGCGCGAGATGGTCATCACGGCGCGCTTTAGGATAAACCGGGATGTGTTCACTCATGTCGAGGCAGGCCGGTTTGCAGATAGCGGCGAGACCGCATTCGATGCGCCCGGGAGTGTGCCCAATACCTATGACCGGCTGGACTGACAACAAACGGACACTGAGATGATTCAGCGCTTTGAACCGACCATGATCCGCTCTGAACAGACGGCGCGGGAGATATTCGAGGAGGTGCGTGCCAATCCGGCCCGTGCGCGCTTCGGCTTCGGTCAGAAGCTTGCCATCCTCAATGTCGATCCGCAAAACGCCTATACGCGCCCTGACCTGTTCCCCAAGACGGCCTATGTGACGGACCCGGACCAGCTCTCCCATATCAACCGCATCTCGAAGGCGGCGCGCGCCAAGGGCCTGCCGGTCATCTGGACCCATGTCGCCTATATGGACAACGCGGCTGACGCGGGCGTGTGGGGCACGCGCACCGATACGCCCGACAGCCTGCAAAACATCAAGTATGGCTCGGACCGCCACGCCTTCGATGCGCGCTTGGAGATCGATGAGGCAGTTGACGCCGTCTACACCAAGCGCATGCCGTCAGCTTTTTTCGAGACGCCGCTGGCAAGCTTCTTGACCTGGCACCGGGTCGACACGGTGGTGATCACCGGCGGTTCCACATCGGGCTGCGTGCGCGCCACTGCGGTCGATGCGTTGTCGCACGGCTACCGCGCGATTGTCCCGGTGGAGTGTGTGGCCGACAAGCATGAGAGCTATCATTTTGCGAGCCTGACCGATCTGCAGCTCAAATACGCCGATGTAGTCGAGGTCAGGGAAGTTGATGACTGGATTGCGGGGTATGGGGGATGAACCCCGATCCCAATCTCTATGATTACTGGCCTTACCGGGACCGTCCGAAAATCGTCTGGCCGGGGGGCAAGAAACTCGCCTTCTGGATTGCGCCGAATATCGAGTTTTACGAATTCCAGCCGCCGGCAAACCCCAAGCGGCCCGGCTGGCCGCGCCCGGCACCGGACGTGGTGGGCTATTCCCAGCGCGATTATGGCAACCGGGTGGGTCACTGGCGGCTGATGGAGCTGCTGGACCAGCATTCGCTCAAGGGCTCTGTCAGCCTCAATGTCGCGATGTGCGATCATTGCCCGGAGATCATCGAGGCGTGCGCGGCGCGCGGCTGGGAGTTCTTCTCACACGGCATCTACAATACGCGCTTCTCCTACGAGATGGACGAGGCGCAGGAACGCGCGATGCTCGACGATTCCATCCGCACGGTGGAGGCCGCGACAGGCCAGCGTATTCGCGGCTATCTCGCTCCGGCCCTCACCCACACGCCGCGCACGCTGGACCTAATTGCCGAACATGATTTCTGGTACACGTGCGATCTCTTTCAGGACGATCAGCCCCAGCCGGTGAAGACCAAGACCGGCAGGCTGGTCTCGATGCCCTACTCGCTGGAGGTCAATGACGTCATCACCTATGGCGCGCTCGCCATGGATCCGTGGCGCTATGGCGATATCCTCAAGCGCCAGTTCGACCAGTTACTGGAGGAGGGCGAAGCGAGCGGCACGGTGATGTGTATCCCGCTCCACGCCTATCTGGTCAGCCAGCCTCACCGCGTGCGCGCGTTTGACCAGGCGCTGGCCTACATCACCGGGCACAAGGACGATGTGTGGTTCGCAACGGCACGGGAAATTGCCGGTTTCTACCGCGAGCACTGCTGGGATCAGACGCTCGCCGACATTGCCGCAAAGGGCTGCGCCACCGGCGGCAGCGGCTTTCAGGGAGAGACAACATGACCCTCCCTTCAGACTATCTGGACTATCCGCGCCGCAGGCATGGTCAGGACATGGACCGGTATGACTGGCAGATGGCGAAAGACCGCTCGCCCGCAAAGCTCGCCAACGGCAAGGCCGTTGCCGTCATGATGGTCGTGAACTGCGAGTTCCACCCGATCAATCCGGCAAACAACCCCTTCCGCCACCCTGCGGGCATGGTAACGCCGTATCCGGACCTGCGCCATTTCACCAGCCGCGATTACGGCAACCGGGTGGGGGTGTTCCGGATCCTCGATGCGCTCAGAGCCGAAGGTCTGAAAGCGACCTTCCCGGTCAGTGCGGCCCTGCTGACGCGTGCCCGGCCGCTGATTGAGGCGATCATCAATGATGGCCACGAGATCGCGGGCGCCGGGCTCCATGGCGATGCCATCCACTGGTCAGGGCTGGAACATGACGAGGAGAACCGGCGCGTGGAAGCCGTGCGCGCGGCGTTCACCGCGGCGGGGCTTAATCCGGTCAGCTGGATGAGCCCGGCCCGTCAGCAAAGCTTTGCCACGCCCGACATTCTCACCGCACATGGCTTTACCCGGACGCTGGACTGGGAAAGCGATCAGGTGCCGGTGGCCTTGCGTACCGCGAATGGCCCGCTGACGGCCCTGCCCGTCCACAACGAGCTGGAAGATTTCAAACTGCTGATCGAGCGCCATCAGAGCGAGGCGCTTTGGCGCGACCAGATCCTCGAGGCAAAAGACTTCCTTGCCGCCGAAAGCGCGGGCCGGGGCGCAGCCGTGCTGGGTTTTACCCTCACCCCGTTCGTGACCGGCCAGCCGTTCCGCATCCGGGCGCTGCGTGAGATTCTCTGTGCGCTGGCAGGCGATGAAACGGTCTGGTGTGCGGGCGCGGACGAGATTGCGAAGGCATTCGGGCAGACAGACCGATGAGCGTGCTCAACGGTTGGCCGGAACTGCGCGCTTTCGCGCTGGCGCTGGACCTGCCAAAGGTCGAGGACAGTGTCTCGTGGGGCAATCCTGGCCTGAAAGCGCACGGCAAGCTGTGGACCTGGTGGGCGCCGCAGGAATACGCCGACGCACCAGTGTTCAAGGTGGCGGCTGAGGAACGCGAATTCCTGCTGGAAGCCGCGCCGGATGCTTTCTTCATCACTGACCATCACCGCCCCTATGGCCTGATCCTCATGCGCCCTGAAGCGTTCGACCCAGACTGGGCCCGCAGCAATCTGTTCCGGGTCTGGCGCCAGCAGGCACCCAGGCGCTTCTTGAAAGACTGGGACGAGCAGAACGCCGACAGATTGAAGGAGTTCGGATATGACAACACGCCGTAACATCTTGAGCGGCGCGGCAGCTCTGGGGACGCTCTCTTTCCTGCCCGGTGCTCATGCGCAGGCCGAGCGCTTTTCCGCGCTGGCACTGCAAATGCGCTGCAATGCGGTCAATCAGGATACCAGCCGCAGCTCCGCGCGCGCGCGGATGATGGCGAGCATTGGCCGGATGCGCGCCCAGATCGCCAGCTCGAGGGCCTTCCTGCGGACGTTCAACGGCACCGAACTGAAGCTGGCCGTCGTGCCGGAATATTTCATGACCGGCTTTCCCCTTGGCGAGAGCCGGGCCGAATGGCGCGACAAGGCCGCCATCGATGTGGACGGGGCCGAGTATGAGGCGATGGCGGGAATCGCGCAGAGCCAGAGCATCTATCTGTGCGTCAATGCCTATGAGACGGACGTGAACTTCCCCGAGCTCTACTTCCAGGCCAATGTGATCTTCGCGCCCAATGGCGATCAGATATTGCGCTACCGGCGGATGATCTCGCTCTACACGCCCAGCCCGTTCGATGTCTGGGACCGGTATCTTGAGATTTACGGCTATGATGCGGTGTTCCCGGTGGCGCGCACCGAAGTCGGCGTGCTTGCGACGATTGCCTCGGAGGAAATCCTCTACCCGGAAATTGCCCGCATGCATGCCATGAAGGGGGCGGAGATTTTTCTGCACCCGACAAGCGAAGTCGGCTCCACCGAGCAGACACCGAAGCATATTTCCAAGCGGGCGCGCGCTGTCGAGAACATGGCCTATGTCATCTCGGCCAATTCGGCGGAGATTGCCGGCACGCCGATCCCGTCCGCCTCCACCGACGCGATGAGCCAGATCGTCGACTGGAATGGACGCATCCTGGCCGAAGCGCAATCAGGCGAAAGCCTGAACGCCAATACGATCATGGACCTCGACGGCTTGCGCGGCGCGCGGGCGCGCACCGGCATGACGAATTTGATGTCGCGCCAGCCCTGGGCCGCCTATGCGCCTGCCTACGGGGCAGCCCGAGGGGCGGAGCCCAACGCGCTGGCAGAGGGCGCGATTGATGACCGGGCTGCAGCGCTCAACCGGCAGCGGCAGGTGATCGACCGCCTGCAGGCGCTGGCGGAGCGCTAGTGCTGCGCGGCCCTACTCGGCCGCGTCGCGGCTGGCGGGATCGTATTCGGCGCCCAGCGCCTTCATGTCATCAAGGCCGACCACACGGTTGAGCCCGTCAAAGTCCAGCATGCGATTACGATAGCCCGCAGTGGAGCCCTTTTGCTTCAGACCGTTGAGGAAATCTTGCGCGGCAAAGGTCAGCGCGCGCACCATGGCGCCCGGCGTTATGACGAGTTGATAGCCTATCGCTTCGAGTTCCTCGGCAGTACGCAGCGGCGTGCGGCCGCCCTCCACCATGTTGGCCAGCAGCGGTATCCGGCCGGCAAACCGGGTGGCTATGGCCTGCAATTCCTCCGGCGAGCGCGGTGCCTCGACAAAGAGCAAATCCGCCCCGGCAGCCCGGTAGGCTTCCGCGCGCTCCAGCGCACTGTCAAAGCCTTCCACCGCAATCGCATCGGTACGGGCGATGATGAGGGTTTCGTCGGATCGGCGCGCATCGGCCGCTGCGCGCACCTTGCCAACCATCTCCTCGGTTGAGATTAGTGATTTGCCAGACAGGTGCCCGCAACGTTTGGGCAGTTGCTGGTCTTCCAGCTGTATCGCGCTGGCTCCCGCCTGTTCAAACGTGACCATGGTGCGCTGGACGTTGAGCGCATTGCCAAAACCGGTATCGGCATCGACGATCAGCGGCAGCGTGACGCGCTCGCGGATACGGCGCACAACGCCAGCCACTTCCTCGGCGCTGACCAGTCCCAGATCGGGCCGGCCGAGCGCCGTGTAGGCAATCGAGGCGCCCGACAGGTAAGCCGCTTCAAAGCCGGCCTGCTCTACGAGAAGGGCCGAAAGGGCATCGTAGACACCAGGGGCCAGCAGGGCCGGTTTTCGCGCCAGGCGTGCCTTCAGGCTCATGATACGGCCTCCCTCGCGCCAAAGCGTGCCTTCAGCGACTCCATAAGTCCTCCTGCTTCGATCATGTTTCTCAAATGCTCCGGCATCGGGCTGACCGGATAGGCCTTGCCGGTAGTGATGTTGGTGACGCGCCCTGCGGCGAGGTCGAGGCTGATCCTGTCGCCAGCGCTCACCGCCCCGTCATGAGGAAAGATCAGCGCAGGCAGTCCGATATTGATCGCGTTACGGTAGAATATCCGCGCAAAGGAACGCGCAAAAACGGCAGCCACGCCGAGCTTTTTCAGGGAAATCGCCGCCTGTTCGCGGCTTGATCCGATGCCGAAATCAGCGCCGGCAAACACAAGATCGCCCGGCCGGACGTTTGATGCAAATTCCGGATCAATGGCCTCCAGGCAATGGCGGGCGAGCCCGTCAGGGCCGAGCTTCATGGCATGGCCAGGGGCCAGCACATCGGTGTCGATGCCATCGCCATAGACAAAGGCGCGGCCTGTCTGTGTAGCGCCGCTCATGCCGCCCGGCTCCGCTCGGCAAGGAGGCTGCGCGGATCGGTGATCTTTCCCGTGACCGCGCTCGCCGCCACAGTGAAGGGCGAGCCGAGCCAGACCTCCGCGTCCTTGTGGCCCATCCGGCCCTTGAAATTCCGATTGGTGGACGACAGGCAGACCTCTCCTTCGGCGAGCAGGCCTGCGCCGAGCCCGGCGCACGCGCCGCAGCCCGACGGCAGCATAACCGCCCCCGCCCCGGTCAGGATGGCAAGCGTGCCATCCCTTGCCGCCGCATCGGTGACCTTGGCAGACGCCGGTGCCACCAGCAGGCGCACACCGTCCGCCACGCTGCGGCCCCTCAGCACTGCGGCGGCCATGTGCAGATCGGAAAGCTTGGCGCCGACACACGCGCCGATATAGGCCTGATCAATCGCCACCCCTGCATGGACGGTTACATCCGCTGAATTGGCCGGGCTGTGCGGCGCGGCGACCTGCGGCGCGAGCGCGGCCGCATCGAGGGTCAACACGCGCTCATAGGGCGCATCGTGGTCAGACCGCCAGCGCGTGATATCGGTGTCATCGGCGGTGCCGCCATGGGCGCGGATATGCGCCAGTGTCGTCTCGTCAGGTTCAACCAGACCCACTTCACCGCCAAGTTCGGCCGTCATGTTGGCGAGCACTGTGCGCGCCTCCATGTCCATCGCACGCACCGCCGCGCCGCCAAACTCGATGGCCTTGAAATGATTGCCCATGCCGAGTTCGCGGCACAGGGCGAGCATCATGTCCTTGGAGGTCACGCAACCACCGGGCTTACCCTCGATATTAACCCTGATGGTGTGCGGCACCGTGGTCCAGGTCTCTCCGGTCGCGGCAATAGCGGTCATGTCGGTCGCGCCAAACCCGGCCGCATAGCAGCCAAAAGCGCCCGCATTGGTGGTGTGGGAATCGCCGCCTGCGATGAACAGGCCCGGGCGCAGATGGCCGTGCTCGGGCAGGATGACATGGCAGATGCCACGCATGTCGTAGAAATGCTTCACGCCATAGTCGCGGGCGAAATCGCGCGTGGTCTTCAAGATCGCGGCGCTCTCGGCATCTACCGCGGGCACATAATGGTCCGAGACGATGACGACACGCGAGGGATCCCACAGGCCGGTGCCCAGCGCCTCCAGGCGCGCCTGCCAGCGCCGGGGGCCGGAGCTGTCATGCGCCATGGCCAGATCAACCCGCACCGTCACGATATCGCCCGGCGTCACATGGCTTTGCCCTGCGGCACGCGCCAGTATCTTCTGGGCAAGGGTGGCAGGCTTTGGCACCGTTCGGATTTCCTCTGATCTGGCGTCAGTCACAACGATACGCATTCTGCCCTTGGAAGCACAATGCATAAAAGATATATCTTTATAACATTTATTGACACTCCCGGAACCGCAAACACCACAATCAGCGGAAAATTGCTGCACAGGATCACTGACATGGCTTTGGCGGATAACACCCCATCCGAACACCTCAACTTCCGCTGGGATGACGCCTTGCGTCTGGACACGCTGCTGACGCAGGAAGAGCGCATGGTCTCGCAGGCTGCGCGCGACTATGCACGCGGCGAGCTGTTGCCGCGCGTGGTGGCGGCGGCGCGCGAGG